>Ga0209164_1000024_pt1 | contig 438898 bp, 403 predicted proteins | sample MTBNYHSulfiMetaG_FD_187458 | JGI IMG/M metagenome (GOLD analysis project Ga0209164, IMG submission 187458) | Enrichment culture microbial communities from rom New York Harbor, USA that are MTBE-degrading - MTBE-NYH (New York Harbor Sulfidogenic)... | ecosystem: Environmental > Aquatic > Marine...
TTCAAGCTGCGCTTTTGTTTCCTGGCTCAGCTCAACCGGTGGTATTGGGCGTCCAATTGTCATAATTACTCCTGCTTTTAAAGGTTGCAGGAGCATAGCATGATTTATAGATAAAGTCATTATTTTTATAAGTTATTTCTGGGACACGACACTAGAAGCTGTTTCAAAACCCTGGATCCGGTTTGAGGGCAAGGCGCAGGTTGACGAAAAAGCGGAGCATACACGGTAGGTTGTGAGCATTTTGAGGAAACCTGCAACGCAGCCATCGAGACTCAGGCGGGGTTTTGAAATGACTTCTAAATAAAAGCGGTCGGACTGGTAACAGGTGGCAGGCATGTCCCAAATTAAAATTCTTCCCGAAATCGTTTCAAACAAAATCGCCGCCGGAGAAGTGGTGGAACGCCCGTCTTCCGTGGTAAAGGAGTTGATCGAAAATTCTCTGGATGCGCAAAGCACCAAAATCGTTGTTGAAATTGAAAAGGGCGGCAAATCGCTCATCCGTGTATCCGACGACGGTGCCGGAATGTTACATGACGACGCCCTGATGGCGGTCGAGCGTTATGCCACCAGCAAGATCGCCGATGACAGCGACCTCTTTTCGATCCGGACCCTGGGATTTCGAGGGGAAGCCCTTCCGAGTATCGCAGCGGTTTCCCGGTTCTCCCTAATCACCCGGGATCGCAGCGCCCAAACCGGCACGGCGGTTCGAATAGATGGAGGAAAAATCATCGATGTCACCGAGATCGGGGCCCCTCCGGGCACCATGGTGACTGTCAAACAGCTTTTTTTCAATACGCCGGCAAGACGAAAGTTTCTCAAAAGCGTCGCTACGGAGATGGGGCATATCGTCGATAGCCTGTCGAGCATGGCCATGGGATGGCACGCGGTTCATTTCAAGCTCCTTCACGACGGAAAAACGGTTAAAAGCTGGCCCTCGGTCATCGATCCTCTGGATCGCATCACAGACGTTCTGGGCCGGGACATCGGCAGGGAATTACAACCGGTAACTTTTGAATCGCAAAATATCTTCCTGTCGGGGTGGATCTCGTCTCCCCGCATCATACGCAGCAGCTTTCGAAGCGTTTATATCTTCGTAAACGGCAGGTGTGTCCGCAGCAGGCTCATTCAGCATGCATTGATGGCAGGATATGAACAAAGGCTCGTCAAAGGGCAGTTTCCGATGGCCGTACTTTTTGTCCGTGTTCCGGTAGAATCCGTCGATGTCAATGTCCACCCTACAAAACAGGAAATTCGGTTTTTCGACGACAGGGGCGTTTACACAGCGGTAGCGGCCGCCGTGTCCGATACGCTTGCCCGCATCGCGCGGCCGGGATGGGCGGCCGTCGAAGCCTCCGGGAACAAATCCGGTGAAATGAAAAAGGCGGTTTCACAAACCGACAGCTCCGTGCACGGATCGGAAAAAACATATCCGGCAGATCGGCGAGAGGCCTTTTCCGCCGCCGGCAGGTCCATGGACCTGCCGGTTTCGCCACCTGAAGTCAGAGAGCAGATCCTTATCTGGGAGCAGAAACGATTCAGGGACCTGCGGGTGATCGGACAACTCCACAACACGTATATCCTCTGCGAATCCGTTGACGGACTCATTCTGATCGACCAGCACGCGGCCCATGAACGGGTGCTTTTCGAGCAATTGAAAGCCCGGGCATCGGCGGGTCGTATGGCGACGCAGCGGCTTCTCATTCCCGACGTCATGGATTTGGGATACAACGAGGCGGAGGTGTTCGAACGGTTGATCCCGGAGCTGGGTACATTCGGTTTTGAAATCGAACCGTTCGGGGGCCGTACATTTGCCGTAAAAGCCGTCCCGTTCCTGCTCGCATCCAAAGAGATAAAAACGATTGTCGTTGAAATGATCGATAAAATTATCGAGATCGGATTTCAGACATCGCTGGAAAAGAGCATCGAGGAATGCCTGACCATCATGGCCTGCCACGGCGCGATCCGCGCAAACCAGCCGCTCTCCGGCGCCGAGATCACGGCGCTTCTTCAGGAGCTCGATGCCTGCGACAATCCTGCCCACTGTCCCCATGGGCGACCCATCTGGATCCAGTGGTCCAGCAGATTTCTCGACAAATCCTTTAAGCGTATCGTCTGAGGCGCATAAAAAGCAATTGTCTGATCGATGCTTCCGTGATCGGGCCGACGAAACGCCTGCCGGAGAAACCTTAGCCTGTTTAAAATGTTATAAAAATTTATACTGCAATCCGAAGGCCAGTATGAGGGCGTCTTTTTCATAGTCGACGTTGGTGTGGGTCGTTTTGGAGATGTAGCTGATCTTGGCGATACTGAATGTCATGTCGAATCCCGGCAGAGGAGAGATCAAGAACCCGCCGCCGATGCTGTGGGCGTCGAGCTCCGGGGCTTCAGGCAGCATGGCATCGGCATCGATGCCGGTGTCCGTGTATAAATAGCCGACGCTGGCCGTTATCTTCGGGGTCATCGCATACTCCAGCGCAATTCCGGCTTCAAAGCCGTTGTTCACTTCCTTTTCGGCGCCGTCCCAGTCCGCGGCTTCCTGAAAGTAGTAGGTGCAATTCGTCTCGATCCGCAGCCCGCTGGAAAGCCGATACGCGATGCCGACGCCCAAAAGCGCCGGCAGGTCTCTTCTCGATTTTGACCCGTCCGTGATGCCCATTGAGGCCAGAATATCCAGGTTGTCTTCTTTAACGTCGACCTCGTACTCGAGTCGGGTCGCGGTTTCGTATCTGCCGGCGACGGTAAGGTTTTCCGTGGGGAAAAAGTCCGCCCCGATAACGGCGCCCCAGCCGGAAGCTTGCTGCTGATATTCCATCTCCGCCGACAGGTCCGGAGCTACTGCAGGACCGAACGCCGATCCGACCGTGACCGAGCCGTCCGCATTTTTTTTCGAATCGATATATCTGGCGGCAAGAGAAACGGATATCCTGGGGTGGATCCGGTATGCCCCGCCCAGGGTATAACCGATGGCGAAGGAGTCAGCCTCGAGGGATTGATCGGCGAGAGAATATCCCGCAGCCGTCGGCAGCGCGGCGATCATGGCATCGGCGACAGCCAGGGTGGTGACGCTCCCCTGATCGTACTCGACCCTGCCGCCGCCGATGGGTACGGTGACGCCGGCGAAAGCGGCCCAGCGTCCCTGTTTGTAAACCCCGAAAAGACCCGGCACGATCGAGGGCGTATTCGATTCGTATTCGGTATCGGCGACGGTGTTCGAATAGTCTTTCCTCACATTCTGCATACTGATGGCGCCGTACAGACCGTCTTCGAGGTTCACGACGCCGGCCGGATTGTAAACCGCAGCATCCGCGGCCTCGGTAGCGGCATTGCGGTTGAGGGTTCGAACGTATTCCGCGCTCCAGTTACTCTTGTTCTCCACGCTGCCGGCAAAAACAAAGGGGGAGAAAGCTATTTGGATGAAAAAAATTATAAGCAGGGAAAATTTTCTCATCTCATAAACCAGAAAATTTTTTAGAAACTCCAGGCACGGAATCATAGTAAATTTGGGGTAGGGATAAATCCTGCCCCTGCGAGAGAACCAAAAACGTCGCTATTTCCGGACTTTCCAGGAAACGATATAGCTTTTGTCCTTCAGCGAGAACATACCGCCTTTCGATACGACGGAAAACACGATTTCCTCTGAGCCGTCATTGTCGAAATCGCCGATCGCCGAATCGCTGATATGCCCGGAAATGCGGCGCGTGCGCCATTTCGGATAGAACCCGAAGTTGTCCCAGAGCAGGCATTCCATGCGGCCGCTTTTATACAGCCGGGTTCGCGTCAAAAGCCGGCCGGCGGAGTCTTCGTTACTTGCGACGACCAATTCGTTGTTGCCGTCCCCATCGATATCGGCCACATGAATCCGCTGCGGCAGATACAGGCGGTCTGTTTCTTCCCGGTGAAATTCATCCGGAAATTCGAGGAACACGGCGCCGCCGCCGTAAGGGTCGATGCTTTTCCATTCTTCCCTTCCGGATGGGTCCAGAATCCGGATATGGTCGGTCTGGGTAAACAGGGCGACCATTTTACGGCCGTCATTTAAAACATTGCCGGATGCAAATCCGAAAACCATGGCTTCCCTCGGAAGCGGCTGCCTTTCGAGCGCGCTATAGGCGCCGCTTACCCATACCAGCTCATACACCCCCGGCAGAAAGAGGTCTTTGCTGCCGGCTCCGCGTTTCTGACCATAGAGGTGAACGCCGTCGGGTTCCGGTTGCCTGACAACGCGAAAATACCAGTTTTCATCCTTTGCGATCCGGGAAAAATCTCTCCCATCCCATTCCAGCACAAAAGAGGAAAGCTTTTTTTTCTGAAAATAATTGGTGATGAAGATTTCCGAAACACCGTTTTGATTGATGTCCGCCACATCGACCCCGAGAAAATGATCGAAATCCGTCCCCTCGATTTCCCTGACCCTGTTGAAACGGCTGCCTTCGGCTCGATAGATAAAAATTTTGTTTTCCGAGATAAAAACGGTCTCTTTTTTTCCGTTACCATCGACGTCTCCCACGGCCATTCCCTTGATTTCGATGGTAAAGCTTCGGCTTTTCCAAAGCGCCGTGGCGGTTTCTCCGGTTTCGTCCGGTCCGCCCAGATCCTCTCGTTCGTCTATCCGAACGTCGCCGGTCCAAAGTTTTTCCGGATGGGCGTGGCGGTCGTCGATGGGTTTTTCGGTTTCGGTTTGGGCCTGGGCACCCGGCGTCTTTTGGCCGAAAACCTGCTGGCTGACCTCTTTTGCGAAAAGATCGATGTGCTGAATGATGTCTCCGTGGCTCGAACCGGCCTGATTGAAAACGGTGAGGGCCCTTTTTTCATGCACATCCAGAAAGCGGGCGTCCGTGCTGACGCTGTCTCCGAAAACGGTCAGGCTTCCGAAGACCACGTAATCGGCGCCGAGACCGGCTGCAATGGAGACGGCCGTCTGCTCGTCGATCGGCTCTTTAGTTTCTTCTGCAGCCCGGCGGGCCGTCTCCTTTTCGATAAGGACCCTCTCGTCCTTTAAAGCCAGGCGGCTGGAAAGCATGTCTTCAACGCCTTTGGCCAAAAAGCTTAAATCCTTATCGCTGTGAACGGTGAAGGGAAGGACCAGAATTTTGTATGGGGGTGCCGCGGCCGCCGGGTTGTAAACGGTAAGCAGCATCGTTAAAAAGACGAGGGCGATAATTCGATATGGTATTTTCAATGATTGAGCACTCCTAACCGAAACAAGGTTCGTCATTCCTGTGAAAGCAGGGATCCAGAAACTGTCTGGATTCTCCACAGGTGTTTTCGATTACCATGAAACGCAGGGGTTGAAAAGGAATTTCTATTCGACCGTCGGTCCCGATGAACATCTTGGATTTATTGAGCAAAAAAACCTTGACAGCGGCGAATCAGGCTGATAAAAAGAAAGCGTAATGGCGGAGTTTTATGATAGCCATCTGAATTTATTGGCTATTTTGAACTTTTCGCCATATCATGCAAAAACGAAAGGAGGTGGGAAAAAGAAGAAACCATTGCATTTTGGAGATAACTTTAGGGGTAAAGTTAACTGTAAACGTTCGTTAAGGAGGATTATCAGAGATGAAGAAATTAGGAATTTTCGCATTAGCGGCTCTGTTCGTCGCCATGTTCACCCTTCCGGCGGCGGCCGTGGAACATCAGTTCGGCGGCTACTGGCGCACCCGGTTTTTCACCAACCAGAATTTTACCGGGGAAGATGAGACCGAGGCGCAGGATATTTCCGTGAGCGACAGCAGAACCCGCCTGTACTACACGGCGGTGCTCAACGACAACCTGAAACTCGTCAACAAGTTCGAGATGGACACGGACTGGGGTGATGGCGGAGCTGAATACGGCGACATCGGTGCCGACGGCATCGCGATCGAAGTCAAGAACACCTATGCCGAGTTCAAGATCAGCAACTGGCTTACCCGTGTGGGTACCCAGCCGCTGGCTCTGGCCCGCGGATTCCTGTTCGATGACGACGGAACCGGTCTTCTGGCCATCTATCTTGGCGACACCTTCAACGTACCGCTGCTGTGGCTCAAGGTGGTCGAAGGCGGCATGGGCTATAATGCCAATGAGCAGGACATCGATGCTTACGTGATCACGCCGACCTTTCATCTGAGTGAAACCATGAAGATCAACCCGTACGTTCTTTACATTTATTCGGAAGAAGCTGCGGCCGTAGGGTTTGATGATCTCAACTGGTGGAGCCTTGGCGTGGATTTCGACGTGACGATGGAAGCCTGGTCCCTCTGGTTGACCGCCATCATGCAGACCGGTGATGTCGATGCGGGCGGGACAACCATGGACTTTTCCGGTTGGCTGGCTGCGATCGGCGGAAGCACCACGATCGGTGCGGCCGGTGTTCATGGCGAGTTTGTCTATGCCTCCGGCGATGATGATCTCGGCGACGACGACATCGAAAACTTCACGTCCACGGCAGGCAGCTCTTACTACTGGGCAGAAATCATGGGTCTGGGTCTTTTCGATGACCAGGCTTCCAACAATGCCCCGGGAGATAAGGTCTGCGGCGCGCAAGGCATCTGGTGGGTCAATTTGGGCGTAGATTTCAAGCCCGCGGACAAAGTGAAGCTGGCCCTGGATCTGTACTACGCATCTCTGGTGGAAGAAATCGCCGATGGCATCGATGAGCCGCTCGGAACAGAAATCGACGCCCGGCTGACCTATGAGCTGGTCGAGGGGTTGAATCTGGATCTGGTGGGCGCTTACCTGTTCGCAGGCGAGAGCACCACGATGGATTCGGATGACGACGCCAATCCGTATGAACTCGGCGCGCAGCTGTCTCTCAGCTTCTAGTCGAAACGTTTCTTGTCGATGTACTTGATGTAATCTAAAAGCCGGCAGGCGAATTCGCCCGCCGGCTTTTTCATTTGGTTCTTCTTTCCATTCATTGGGGAAAATCCGCTTCAGGCGGAGCCTAACGCAATGTCCTTTTTTGTGGGCAGGCCCGTTTGAAATCTCCGGAATGGTAAGGTTGTTCAGCCGTCCAGCTTTTTCCGGAGCAGGTCATTGACGACCTTGGGGTTGGCCTTTCCCCCGGTTTCTTTCATGACCAGGCCGATAAAAAATCCGAACAGCCTGGTCTTACCGGCCCGGTACGCCTCAACCTCCCGGCAGGCTCCGGCAAGGATCTTTTCCACGGCCGCTTCAATAGCCTGCGTGTCCGTGAGCTGAACGAGACCCTTTTCCTCGACGATCCGCTCCGGGGATTTTCCGGAACGGGCCATCTCGTCAAAAACCGTTTTTGCGATCCTTCCGCTGATAACGCCCTCATCGATGAGCCGCAGAAGCCGTGCCAGGTTGCCGGAAGAAACCGGGGATTCGGCGATGGTTTTTCCCTCTTCGTTCAGCATGCCCAGCAGCGAGCCCATCATCCAGTTGCTGATCGGCTTGGGTTTCGGGAAATCGGCGGCGCATGCCTCGAAATAGTCGGCGATTTCCGGGCTCGAAGTCAGGATTTCCGCATCGTATGCGGGCAGATCGTACGCACTGATAAATCGCGCTTTTCTGTCGTCCGGCAGTTCGGGAAGGGATCGCCGCACCGCCTCGATCCAGTCGCCTGAGATGACCAGGGGGAGCAGGTCCGGATCCGGGAAATACCGGTAATCGTGCGCTTCTTCTTTGCCCCGCATGGAGGTCGTCTTTCCCTTATCCGGATCCCAGAGCCGGGTTTCCTGCACCACCGCAGCGCCGCCTCGCAGGATCTCTGCCTGGCGCAGAATCTCATAGTGGAGCGCTTTTTCGACGTGTTTGAATGAGTTGAGATTTTTGATCTCCGCCCGGACTCCAAATGTTTCTGCCCCTTCGGGCCGAAGAGAGATATTGGCGTCGCACCGGAAACTTCCCTCTTCCATGTTGCCGTCCGAAATATCGATGTAGCGCAGAATAGACCGCAGTTTGCGCAGGTAGGCGCCGGCTTCTTCAGGAGATCGGATGTCCGGTTCGCTGACGATCTCGATCAGCGGAACGCCGGTTCGATTGAAGTCGACCCGGCTGCAGGGTCGATCCGGATCATGGGCGAGCTTGCCCGCGTCTTCTTCCATATGGATACGGTTGATGCCGATGCGCTTTCGGCCGCCGTCCGCCGCATCGAGTTCCACAAAGCCGGCCTGGGCGATGGGACATTCGTACTGGGATATCTGATACCCTTTGGGCAGGTCGGGATAAAAATAGTTCTTTCGGGCGAATCGGCTTTCCCGGGCGATGCGGCAACAAGTCGCAAGCGCCATGCGCATCGTAAATTCGACCACCTTTTTGTTTAAGACCGGAAGCACCCCCGGCATGCCCAGACAGACCGGGCAGATATGGGTATTCGGGGCAGCGCCGAACCGCGTGGAACATCCGCAAAATATCTTGGTGGTTGTCTTAAGCTGGGCATGTACCTCCAGTCCGATGACAGGTTCAAACTCCATTGGGAAATCCTTTCTTGGTGTGATAAGCAGTATCCATCCATAAAGTCGACGTTTTTGGTTTTATCGTAGGAGGGGATGGATTTATCCCTCCTGAGGCGGACAAGCCCATCCAAAATTCACTACGATTCGAACTGGATTAGGGCGGCGGGGGGTAAACCCCTCCCCTACGGTTTCTCCGTAATGTGGTGGTTATGGATGGGCACGCAACAAAATTTTATACTAAAACCCTTTTTGCCTGAAATCAAGCGATTCCCAACCGGTTCAAACAGAGAAAGCGATGAAAAACCTTGACTTCAACAAGTCGATTTAATTATATTTCTAGCAACCACTCCGGTTCAGAGTTTCTCGGTTCGGGGTTCAAGGTAAAAAACGAACAAAGGCAAGTTCATTCTGCGACGAATGCCGGGCCATCTGGTTTTTAAAATACGCTGATCGTTTTTACAGGAAAATGCAGAGGGATTTTATTTTCTAAATCATGGGCCGCAATTCGACCTATAATATTCTGATGTACTCCCACGACACCTACGGTCTCGGCCACATCCGTCGGACCATGGCGATCGCCGGACACTTGAGAGCTCCCGACATCAACATCCTTATTCTGACCGGCTCCCCGATCGCCGGCCGTTTTTCGTTTCCGGACCAGATCGATTTTGTGCGCATACCGGGTATGATAAAAAAAACCAATGAGGAGTACCTGCCCCTGTCGATCAAGATCAACGCCCGCCATGCCCTGGAAATACGAAAAAATATCATCACCGCTACCGCCAAGGCCTTTCAGCCGCACCTGTTCATCGTGGATAAGGAACCGCTCGGCTTAAAACAGGAGATCCTGCCGACCCTTCAATGGCTGCGACGCTGCCTTCCCGGTACCTGCACGGTCCTCGGACTGCGTGATATCATGGACGATGCGGAAACCGTCCAAAAAGACTGGCTGAAAAAAGGAGTATACCATATCCTCGATACGCTTTACGATGAAATATGGGTATACGGGACTCAGGATTTCTACGACCCCGTCGCGGAATACGCCATACCGGAAAATGTGAGCCGGAAGTTTTTTTTCACCGGATATATCCCTCGAAAGGTGCCGGCAAAAGAAACGGTCAAAAAATTCAAAAAAGAACAGGGATTGAAAGACGGTGAAAAGCTCGTGGTGGTGACAACGGGCGGCGGCGGCGACGGATACGCGATCATGGACGCTTATCTGTCGATGCTGGAAACGGGCGCCTGCACAAATGCCTTCAAAAGTATCCTGATCACAGGCCCCTTCATGCCGAAACAGCAAAGAAGGGAAATCGGCAAGCGGTCCAAACGGGTCGGCGCCCGCAGCTTTCATTTTTTTCGCCAGATGGAAAAACTCCTGGCGGCGGCGGACCTTGTGGTGAGCATGGGAGGATACAACACCCTTTGCGAGGCGCTGTCCCAGGGAACAGTCTGTATGGTCATTCCGCGCGAAACACCGCGAATGGAGCAAACCATTCGCGCCAGGGTTTTTCACAGCAAAAAACTCGTGGAGTACATTCCCTGGGACTCTTTTTCGCCCGAAATTTTGGGTGAAAAAATTCATTTTCTTCTGGAAAGTCCGGAACCCTACCGTCACGCCATCTCGGGGTTTCAGATGACGGGCATCGAAGCCATGCGCCGACGCCTTGGTGACATCAGGAACAACCGATCATGACGGTGTCGGAAAAACCGGTCCTGGGGATGATCCTGAAGGGATATCCGAGGGTCTCGGAAACCTTTATTTCAAACGAAATCCTGCTTCTGGAACAACTCGGTTTTTCCATTCAGATCTTCTCCATGCGTCTTCCGCGGGAATCCTTTTGCCATGACAGCGTCAGGCGCATCCGCGCCCGTGTCGACTATCTGCCCGATATGCTGCTCGGTCACCTTCCGCGCCTGCTCTATCCGAACCTTCTGCTGGCAAGAAAAACGCCTGCCGCATACGGCCGAACGCTTTTGACGGCCTGCCGCCGGATTCAACGCTCCCGCAAACCGGCTACGCTGAAACACCTGCTGCAGGCCGGATATCTGGTCTGCCGTTTGCTGCCCGGCCTGGGGGTCGCCCATCTGCATGCACACTTCGCTCATTCTCCCACCTCGGTCGCCCTGTTTGCAAGTCAGTTGAGCGGTCTGCCGTTCAGCTTTACCGCCCACGCAAAAGACATATACACCTCCGATCCGAGGCAGTTGAGGGAAAAACTGGAACGAGCGAAATTCGCCGTGACGTGTACCGAATACAACCGTCAATTTCTCTACCGGATTGCAAACGGCGTCCACACACCGATTTACCGGATATATCACGGCATCGAAATCGATCTGTTTTCTCAAATCAACCCAAAGCCTGCGCCGATGCCGCCTTACAGGATTTTAACGGTCGCCAGGCTGACCCGGAAAAAAGGGATCCCAACGCTTTTGAGGTCCCTGCGACAGCTCTGTGACAGGGGAATCGCTCTGCGCTACACGTTGATCGGAGACGGGGAGGAGCGAAGCAACATCCTTTCCATGATAAGATCCCTGAAGCTCGAACCCGTTGTCCGCTGGCTCGGTACGCGGCCCCACGAAACCGTCCTGGAACAGTATCGACAGGCGGACGTTTTTTTGCTGGGATGCGAAATCGCAGCAAACGGTGATCGGGACGGCATACCGAACGTGCTCATGGAAAGTATGGCGATGGGGGTTCCGGTGGTGGCCACCCGTGTTTCCGCTATTGCCGAACTGGTGGACCATGAAAAAACCGGGTTGCTGGTGCCTCCGGGACAGCCCGACAAAATGGCCTCGGCCGCAATCCGTCTGCTCACGGACCAGGGCTTGAGAAAGCACATCATCGATGCGGCACGGCAACGCGTGGTCAGGGATTTCGACAACAGGGTTCTCATCCGGAGTCTCGCCGAATTGTACCGGCGACACCTCGGAAATACTTATGAACCTTTAAAGCCTGAACCCTGAATCCTTATGCGAATCGCCTTTTACGCACCTTTTAAGCCCCTCGAACATCCCAATCCGTCAGGGGATCTGGTGATCGCAACCGGATTGGCGGATTACCTCACCCGGCAAGGGCACCGGGTGGCAGCGGTCAGCCGATTGCGGGGGCGCTGGATTTACTGGAAGCCATGGGCATGGCTGAGCCTTATTCGGGAGCAGCGACGCTGCCTGCGGCATTGCCGCCTGGGGGGAGCGGACCTCTGGCTGACCTATCATAGTTATTACAAAGCCCCGGATCTGCTGGGCCCCTGGACATGTGACCGCACCGGCATCCCATATGTAATCTTTCAAGGCATTTATTCGACCAAAAGAAAAAGAAACTGGCGGACATGGCCCGGCTTTATGTTGAATCGAAAAGCGCTCCAGGCGGCCCTGCATGTGTTTTCCAACCGTCGGGAAGACGTTTTTAATCTGAAGCGCCTTTTGCCTGAAAACCGTGTCACCTATGTAGCACCCGGAATTTATCCGGGCGACTTTCGCTTTGATCCAAAAGCGCGAAAAGAGTTGCGACAGGCCTGGAGGGTCGAGGACGAACCGGTCGTCCTCACGGCGGCCATGTTTCGGCCCGGGGTAAAAACCGAGGGGCTGTCCCTGGTCATCCGCGCCTGCGGGAAACTTCGTGAGCAGGGAAGGCGGTTTCGCCTGGTTGTCGCAGGCGATGGAAAAGAAAAAGGGGCTTTGACGGCGCTGGCCCGCAGGCATCTTGGCGCCGGTGTACATTTTGTCGGTAAAATTCCACGCGAGGACATGGCCCGTTATTACAGCGCGGCCGATCTGTTCGCATTTCCCGGCATACGGGAATCCCTCGGAATGGTCTATCTCGAGGCGCAGTCCTGCGGCCTTGCGGTAGTGGCCTTTGCCGACGGCGGAATTTCCGAAGTCGTTAAAAACGGTGAAACCGGGCTCCTGGTGCCCAAATACTCTTTTGAGTCCTTTGTGGAAGCCGTCGATCTGCTTACAACCAACCAGCCGCTGAGACAGCGCATGGGCGCTGCCGCGCGGAAATATGTACGGCTGAACCACGATCTGGATAAAAACTACCGATGCGTCGAAATCGTTCTGGCATCTGTCGTCCAAACCTGATCCAAAGGTTTTGAAACGGCTTGTAGACAATATTTCAAATCGCCGTTCATCGGGGCCGGATTTTCCGACCGCGACCGAGGGTTCAAACCACTGCCAACGGCAGCAGGCATCTGCGACAACTCCAACGAAGCCCCGGAGACGTGTTGTGCTTGGCATGATACATCCTTGCTGCCTGTATGGAAACGATTCACAGGCCCGAGGGCGTGGAGGAAGCAGCAGGTCAAATGTTGCGACCGGAAAATCCGGCCCCGATGAACGGCGTTCAAAACCCTATACGGATACCATCGTCCGAAAATGAACCGATGACACTGAAATCCCCCATCACCCGTTTCGGCCTTATCCGACACGCCACAACCGTGTGGAACCAGCAAAAGCGTATTCAGGGGAGAACCGACACCCCGCTTGCGCCGGAAGGAATCGCCCAGTCCCGAAGGTGGGCAATGGAACTCAAGCGCCATCGATGGAGTCGAATTCTTTCGAGCGACAGCGGCCGGGCGGAGCATACGGCACAGATCCTCAATGCCTGCCTCCGGGTGCCGGTCGTAAGCGATTCGAGGCTCAGGGAACAGGATTGGGGAATATGGACCGGAAGGACCCTGTCGGAAATTAAAAACGACCACCCGGAGGAACTCGAAAAGCAGGAATCCGCAGGTTGGAAATTCTGCCCGCCGGGCGGAGAAGACCGGCGGCAGGTCCGGCTGAGAAGCCGGCGAGCGCTCATCGAGGCCGCGGAAAAATGGCCCGGGCAAACCATCCTGGTGATAACCCATGAAGGGGTGATCAAGTCTCTTTTGTACCGCCGATATCTATGCGCAGGGGCCAGCCGGCCCGTGCGCGTTCAACCCTGCCGGCTCCACTGGTTGATCCATGACGGCAGGTGCCTGCGTATCGGTGAAATGAATGCCCAGGCATTGTTCGATCCGCGGGCGTCCAAGCAGGATTGATGAAGATTGAACCGTTTGCTTTTAACACGCCCAACCCTGAACCTGAAACGCTGAACCCCTATGCGCATCTTTTTCTACTGCCAGCATGTGCTCGGCATCGGACACTTGTTCCGGACCCTGGAAATCTGCAACGCGCTCGATGGGCATGAACTTTTCCTGGTATCGGGCGGGCCGCCGATCGATGTGGTGTTTCCGGATCATGTTCAGCAGGTCCGGCTTCCAGGACTGATGATGGACGAAAACTTCAATCATCTGTTGCCCGTAAAACAAGGCGAGTCGATGGAACGGATCAAACACGAACGCTGTCGCCTTCTTCGGGACCATTTTATCAGCCGACGTCCCGACCTGTTGCTTGTCGAGTTATACCCTTTCGGTCGGCGGGCCTTTCGATTTGAACTGGAGCCCCTGTTGGAGGAAATACGCCGCGCCACCCCGCCGACAACCCATGTGGTCTGCAGTCTGCGCGATATCCTGGTGGAAAAGAAAGATCCGCAGAAATACGAGTCCAGAGTCGTCCGATCCCTCAACACCACTTTCGACGCGCTGCTCATTCATGCAGACCCGAATGTGGTACGGCTCGACGAAACTTTTTCCCGGGTGCAGGACATCTCGATCCCGGTCATATACACCGGATTTGTCGCCAGGAAACCGAAGCCCGGCGCCGGACCGCGCATGCGAGCCGCTCTCGGAATCGGCCTGGATGAAGTTTTGGTGGTGGCAAGTGCGGGCGGCGGCAAGGTGGGGCTGCCGATTCTTGAGGCCACCGTGCATGCGTTCAAGAAATTACCGGACGGCAGGCGCCGGTATAGGCTCCATCTTTTCACCGGCCCACTCCTGGCGGCGGCCGATTTTAGCCGGCTTGAAAAAGAGGCTTCGAAGACGATCCGAATCGTCCGATTTGCCGAAGATTTTCTTTCCTGCCTTGCCGCCGCAGACCTTTCGATAAGCATGGCAGGCTACAACACCTGCATGAATATACTTGCAGCCGGCGTGCCTTCCCTGGTATGGCCGTTTCCACAAAATCGCGAACAAAGATTACGGGCCGACAGGCTACAACAGTTCGGTGTGCTGCGGGTGCTCGACACTGAAGACCTGACCCCGGTCCGCCTTGTCGACCGGATGGCCGAGGTGCTGTCGGAAGGAAGACGGCCGCCGCCGCCTGTGGACATGGAAGGCGCGAAACAAACCGCCGCCCGGCTTTCCGAACTGGTGGCCGGAAAAAAAGGAAAGGGATGACCAGGGATATCTCCAGCATATGGCTGTCCAAATTTCCGGATCTCAGAACGCGATTGACAGACTGCGTCGATTCAGCCGTTTGCCGCGCTTGCGGGCCTGTGGTGGTTTTTTTCAGAGCGGACGATGTGGCGGTGCCGGGCATGAGACTGGCGAGGCTCATGGCACTTTTTGCGACACTTCGGGTTCCGCTGTCCCTGGCCGTGGTGCCCGCATGGCTCACACGGCCCCGGTGGAAGGGCCTTGAGGCCGCCGGGGCTGCTTGCCCTTCCCTGTGGTGCTGGCATCAGCATGGATGGCGGCATCGGAATCATGAACAGACGGGAAAAAAGCAGGAATTCGGACCATCCCGAACAGCATCCGCCATCCGGACCGATATTTTGAAGGGCCGCCGCCGGCTGGAAGCGCTGATGGGGCGCCGTTTTTATCCGATATTTACGCCTCCATGGAACCGGTGTACCCCTGAAACCCTCGACCTGTTGAAAGATCTGGGTTATCTTGCCGTTTCCCGCGACCGAAAAGAGCCGCGGCCGAAAGGACTGCCCGATTTTTCGGTGGCCGTCGATTTGCACACGCGCAAATCCACCGATCCATCCGAAGACCGATCCCGTCTTCTTTTCGAGCTTTTTGAGGCCCTTTCCAGCGGAACTTGCGGCGTCATGTTGCATCATCGACGGACAAACGACAGCGCTTTATTTTTTCTTGAGATATTGATTGAGACGCTGAAAAACGAAAAAAAGATCGCACTGGCCAGTCTCAAAGACCTGGCGGAATCGGACACGGAAAATCTTTAGAAGCCATTTCAAAACCTCGTCTGAGGCCAGATGGCTGCGTTGCAGGTTTTCTCAACAATACCGACTTTATGGATGGGCACGAACCATGCGGCAACCGCTTGTGATCACGTCGGTCCGGCCCCCGACGCCGGGTATCAATGCCTTTTCGAGGTTGAAGCAATGGCAGGTTTACGTGGTAGGGGATAAAAAAACACCGAAAACCTGGCATATAAGTGGGGTCCGGTTCCTTTCTTCGAAGCAGCAGCGGACCATGGCCTGGCGCACCGCTCGCCTTCTTCCCTGGAATCATTATAGTAGAAAAATGATCGGATACCTCTGCGCCATGGAAACCGGGGCGGCCGTGATTGCCGAGACGGACGACGACAATATCCCGAAACCGGGGTGGGCGTTTCCGCGGTTTTCCGGTGTGTTCGATGTCAGTCCGCCGAAAAAAAATTTTATCAATATTTATAAATATTTTTCAGATCAGCACCTCTGGCCGCGGGGATTTCCCCTGAACCGTATTACGGATCCGGACACGGTGATCCAAGCGGCTGAGCTGCGCAGGCGGGAGATGCGTGTCGGCATCTGGCAGGGTTTGGCCGACAACGATCCGGATGTGGACGCCGTTTATCGGCTCACCTGCGGCGCACCCTGCACGTTCAGGAAAAAAAAACCGCTGGTGCTCGATAGAAACACGGTGTCCCCCTTTAACTCCCAAAATACGGCATTCAGCAGGGCGGTGTTCCCCCTGCTCTATCTGCCGGCGTTCGTCACTTTCCGATTCACGGACATTTTACGGGGCCTCGTGGCCCAGCCCATCCTGTGGCGACACGACTATTTTTTGGGCTTTACGCAAGCAACCGTTGATCAGCAGCGCAATGAACATGACCTGATGGCCGATTTCGCCTCTGAAATTCCGGGATATCTGCATGCGGAAAAAATCGTAGAACTCATCGACGCCACATTGAAGAGCGGCTGTTCCATTTCGGATCATCTGTTTTGTGCCTATGAAGCGCTGCAGAGAAGCGGTATCGTCGAGAAAAAAGAACTGGTCCTCCTCGATGCGTGGCTTGCGGACATCAGTACCTGTTACCGGCCGGCGCCATGAAACATTTTGCCTATCTGATTCAGGCTGAATCGAAAATGCCCTATCCGGATCTGCCGGACGAAAACAATGATATTTTTCTGTTGACCTGGAAAAGCCCTTCGGATTGGCCTGATTCCCTGTATTATCCCCAAAGCAGCTGGAATCAAGGAAGAAACCGGCTTCTAACGGAAGCGCTTTTCAGGGCTCAAAAGACAAAAAATTATTATCTCTATTACATATTTCTGGATGACGATTGCAGCGTGAAGGAAGATACGGCGCTTGCCGAAGACCTGAATCGGCCGGTTACCGGCAATGCGTTCAGGACGTTTGAACGATTCCTGATGGCGTGGGAGCCTGCCGTCGGTTATACGCGGTACACATGGCAGTATTACGATCCGGGAAAAGAGACGAATCTTGGATACAACATCGATGCTCTGTTTAACGCCTTTCACCGGGAAACCATTTCGTTTCTGCTTCCCTACTATACGGGCTTTGATGCCGATTCCTGGCTCTATTCCCAGAACATCCTCAACCACCTATGCGCGATCCTCTACAACTCTTACCGGATCCAGTTCAATCTCATCACCACGCAAAACAAACACCGGCGCCGTTATGGGAAACGGCAGCGGGAGTGGTCGGTGCCGACGCGATTTCTTTTGGATGCGATACGGACGAATTTGAAAGACCGGATGAATACCCGGCACCCCAACACCATTTACCCCAATGCAGGAGAACCGTTGAAAAAAGACCGTTCCTATGTTATCTTAAAATCCTTTGTGGAAAAGCATTTCGACCTCGACCATCCCTTTATTCAAAGCCGTCGATGGCTGAATCTGACGAAAGCATTTACCGGTGGACGCCCGGAACCATGAAAACGGCCGTATGCATTTGCGGTCAGTGCAGAACGCTCAACCTGACCTATCGGAACATTCGAAAAAATCTGCTCGACAGGTTAAAGGACTACGACCTGTTTATGTATGTACCGGATGATGGGGGAAGCCGGTATGCCCGCCTGCTGGAACCGACGATTTTAAAGATCGAGCGGGATCAGCCTATCGACGAAGGCGAACTGGTAAACGGGAAGAACTGCCGCTTCAAAACCGGCGTTCAATCCTACCTGCAGCAGCTTCAAGCACTGAAGATGTGCAACGCCTTGCGCCTGGGTTACGAAAAGCAAACCGGCATTCGCTATGATTGCGTCATCCGGTCTCGTCCCGATATTTTGTTTATGGCTCCGGTTTGCAATATGGAAGATCTGGATTTACATTATATTTATTTGCCGGATTTTCATCACTTCGACGGATGCAATGACCGCTTTGCCATCGGAAATCCCGAGAATATGACGATCTATTTCAGCAAGATCGATCACGTGCAGACGTATGCCCGCCGTTTTTACAGCGAAAAGGGAATCCCTTTGAGTGCGGAAATGTTTACCGTATTGCACCTGCAGGACCATAAGATTCCGATCCAAACGTTACCGGTGCGGTTTAACCGGGTCAGGACCCACGGGGTGATCGATGATCTTAAAAAAACAAATCGAAAAGTAAAAAATGTCAAGGATTGATGACAGCCGGGTGAAACGGCAGGTGGTTTTGCCGTTTGCCAAATCCCTGGAGATCGCCTATCAAAATATTCGGGTCCGCTTTTTCCGTTCTCTGATCACCACTTTGAGCCTGCTTCTCGCCGTTTCCTTTTTAAGCTTCGTCCGTGTTTCGACGGATGTTGCAAACGGCTTGCTCGGCACCGGCGATCCGGCATGGCGTGAGCAACTGATACAGGCCGGTTACGATCTTTCGCCCGAAGACACCAGCGCCGGCAGCAGCCCGAAACAACGGTGGATCATCATCCTTTCCCTGGCAGTCTGCACGGTGGGCATCATCAATGCCCAACTCATGGCCGTTACCGAACGCTTTCGAGAGATCGGCACCATGAAGTGTCTGGGTGCGCTGGACCGGTTTATTCTGCGGCTTTTTGTTCTGGAAGCCGGCATGCAGGGCGTTGCAGGAGCCGGCGCCGGTGCGCTGATCGGCGGCGCTGTCGCCCTGGCGAGCGCCCTGGCGCGTTTCGGGACGGCTGCGATATCGTCTTTGTTATGGATCGATGTGACAGGGTCCATTGGGGCTGCAACCGGGATCGGGTGTTTTTTGAGCCTGTTGGGAGTGTTGTATCCGGCTTATGTAGCGGCCAAGATGCAGCCGGTTGAGGCCATGCGGATCGAACAATAGACGACTGTAACAGTTTAATTCTTCGAAAAAGCTGATACTATAACGATTTTTCAAAACTCCAAACGGTTATAGGCGACTTTCAACCGATGGGAACCGCATCATGGAGACAAGCCATATCGTTCGCGTGTCGAATGTGACCAAGACCTTCCGGTTGGGCAAAATCGAGGTCAGCGCCCTGAAGGGTGTGGATCTTGAAATCGGTACCGGAAAGTACATTTCCATCATGGGGCCTTCCGGGTCAGGAAAAACGACGCTGTTCAACATGATCGGCGGACTGGACAAGCCGACCACCGGAAAGGTGTTTATCGACGAAGTCGATATTTCCCAGCTCGATGCCTACGAACTTGCGTGGCTGCGATGCCGGAAAATCGGATATATTTTTCAGACTTTCAATATCATTCAGGTAATGACGGCACTTGAAAATGTTACCCTGCCGATGATATTCGCCGGCGTAAACAATGACGCCGCCGTCGAAAAGGGAATAAAACTGCTGCAGCTCGTGGGCCTGGAAGACCGGTTTCGGCACAAACCTTTCGAACTGTCCGGCGGTCAGCAGCAGCGCGTGGCGATTGCCCGCGCCCTTGCCAATGATCCTGCGATCATCCTGGCGGACGAGCCCACCGGCAACCTGGATCTCATAACCGGTGAAGAGATCATAAAGCTTTTGAAAAAGTTGAGCGTCGATCGGGGCGTTACCGTCATTTCCGCTACACACGACATCAAGATGCTCAATGTTTCGGATCAGGTCGTCTGGATTCGAGACGGACGGGTCGACAAGATTGAGAACAGAGACGAACTGTCGATTTCCATCGGTCAGGTGGAAATTCGAAAGTGACGGCTTCCGGAAAAATACAAAAGCGATCCTGTGGACATACTTTCATTGCCGTTCATGGGAACCGGCTTTTCCGGAGGCTCTTTTACCACAGAGGTACTGAGATCACGGAGAAAAACTTTTATATTAAAAGAAAATGCCTGAAATTTTCCGTGTTCTCTGGGTCTCGGTGGTGAAAAAATACATCGACGAATTTATGAAATAGATCACTTAGGGTTCTATGAGATTCTTTTTATTGTCAGGCAGGCGAAGATCAGGGTCCGGCAGGCGACAAGCCGCCTGGATTTTGGTCCTGTTTCTTTTCCTGATTCTTGGGGTTCCGTATCAGCCGGTCGCGGAGGTTTCCCAGCCCGCGTTTCATCCATTCAGGAAAAGCGTCGAGTTTCTTGCGTCTCTGGGCGACAGAAGCACAGGTACGCCTGGCTGTGTATCGGCGGCAAGGTATATACGGGAACAGCTTTCCCAAATCGGACTCGACCCGGTTCTGTCTCATCGCTTTACGGTTCCAGTTCGCATGGACAACGGGAGTTTCCTTTTCCTCCAGGACCGCGAGGAGCCGGTTCCGATTCATCCCCTGATAGGCAACGCCGTATCGCCGGAAACCATTGCTCCCGAAGGGCTTGAAGGCCCCCTGGTCTATGTCGGATCTGGACAGTTATCTGAAATCAAAGGAAAAGAAATCTTCGGGGCGATTCTTCTCATGGAGATGGATTCCGGCAGAAACTGGCTTCAATCCGCGTCCCTGGGAGCAAAGGCGCTCATCTATATCGATCGAGGCGAGACACCGAGGGCTTTTTTCGAAGACAAGACAGAACTCACGCCGATCCGATTCCCCCGCTTCTGGATACCCGCCGCCCGGGCCGCCAGGTTGTTCGGATCTTTTGAAAGGGCCGAAGAAGGGAAAGTGCAACCCCGCGTTCGCCTCACATCCGACGTTCGATGGCAACAGGTGGTGACGGAAAACGTTTTTTGTCTGATACCGGGAACCGATCCGGTTTTATCCGAGGAATGCGTCATCGTGGACGCATTTTATGACAGTACGCAGCGCGTCTTCGGACTATCTCCCGGCGCCGATGAGGCATGCAGTGTGGCGACGCTCATCGAACTGGGCCGTTATTTAAAGGAATATCCTCCGGGACGCTCCGTTCTTCTTGTGGCGACAGGAGCCCATGACCAGACCCTGGCCGGCATGCGGGAAATCGTCTGGACGATCCGTTCGAAAGCGAAGGAATTCAGGAACATGAAAAAGGATCTCCAGAAGAACATACAGTATCGGCAGGAGATGCTGGACGCGCTTGACGGAGCATCCGGGTCGGGCCGGATGCTTTCACCCCTTGACAAGACCATTCAATCTGCGATTGTCGATCGGGTCAAAACGGAAAGCGACCGGATATCGAAGGAACTCATGCGCCTTCGCCTTGAGCAGCAGGATAAATCGGATCAAGCCGCCATTGAGGAATTGGCTGAAAAGCGCCTGATCCTGAGAAGACTTTCCTGGCGATCCCCGGGAGAATCCCTCACCGACCAGGAGACGGCGGAAATCATGCGCCTGATTCCTCTTGCCACCGATGAACACCGGGCGGTCGTCGATGACGCCGAACAGCAGCTGAAACTGCTTCGCAGTGCCGACAAACTGCGCAAGCTGGTCAAGGATCTGAGCGTGGCGGTCGTGGTTTCCCTGCACCTGTCGAGCAACGGCGATGGGTTCGGCGCCTTTAACCAGGGGTGGCTCTATTCTCTGAAGCCGACGATAAACCGCGTACCCGTGTATACCCGACTCGATGAAACGCTGAAGCAGGCGGCCTTCGCGTTCGAGCGCTCGTCGGAGGAGATATCGCGGTATAAAGATACGCTGCGTCCGAACCGGCTGAACACCCTGGAAAGCTACCTTGTGGACCGACCCCTTCTGGGCGGGGAAATCAGCGCGCTGGCCGGATATCTGGGGGTCAGTTTGGCGACGGTCCATGATGCCCGAGCCCGGTGGGGGACCCCCTTCGACCTTCCTGAAAAGGTAAACTGGGATTATGCCGTAAAGCAGAGCAACGAAGCGGTTCACCTCATTTGCCATTTATCCCGCCAACCGCTGCTTGCTGACGGGGATCTGCCGAGTATCGGGTTTTCCACTATCCGGGGAAAGGCCCGGTTTCTTCGTCATGGAGAACTGTTTCCCGACCAGCCTGCCCCGGGCAGCGTGATCCTGGCCTATCAGGGCCTTCGTCGCTACTACGCCGTGGTCGATGCCACGGGCTTTTTTCATCTCAAAGGGCTTGCGGACAAAAAACATGTCCTGGACAAAGTAATTATCGAAGGATACCGGTTTGATCCGGCTACCGGTGAGGTGCTCTGGGCCATTGATAAGAACCAGACCGGCAAGTCGGCCTACCGGGTAAAAATGCAGCGGCGAAGCATGGAAAGCGACCTGGTGATGTTCACCTGTCGTGAAACGACCCTTTTTAACCTGCTCGAACCCAGAAATTTCAACTACCTGACAAAAATTCAGCTCATCGACGCCCGCCTCGAAGCCGAACCGATGCGATACTGGTGGAGCAGAATCGACACCCGAATGTCCAACATTCTGTCGGTTTATCTGGAACCGGCCACACGCTTTAAGCTGACGCTCTCCGACACGGTTCTCCGGAAGAAAATGCTTCTGACCCATGCGGCCGATGATCGTCCTGAGGGAAGCGGGTATCGCATCGATGAATGGCCCGCCATTTACCATACCGAATTCAGGGCGGCCGGAGATATGTGGCGGCTGCTGGTGCCGCGCATCGGCAACCTGGAGCGTCACGGGATTTTCAGCGACAGAATCCGCCTGCTCCAGCAGGAAGGTACCGGCGCACTGGAGGATGCGGCAAAGGCCTTGAAACTCAGGGCGTACGACCGATTTTTCGACAGCGCCCGAAAATCCTGGGCCCTTGCGAGCCGGGTTTACAGCCATGTCGAAAAAACCCAGCGGGATGTGCTCTTCGGTGTGCTTTTTTATGTCGCCCTCTTTGTCCCATTTGCTTTTTGCATGGAGCGGCTCCTCTTTTCTTTTTCCAATATTTATAAGCGGATTATCGCTTTTTCCGGGATTCTCATTCTGCTCATCGCGGTTATTTACAATGTTCATCCCGCTTTCAAGATCGCTTACAGTCCCATGGTCGTCGTTTTGGCCTTCTTTATTTTGGGGCTTTCCCTGATGGTCACCCTGATTATTTTTTCCCGTTTCGAGGAAGAAATGGTTTTGCTTCAACGGCGGGCAAGACATCTCCGGATCGAGGAGTCCAGCCGATGGAAAGCGTTTGCGGCGGCCTTTTTTCTGGGCGTCAGCAATTTGCGCAGGCGACGCTTGCGGACGTTTCTCACCTGCTCCACATTGATCCTCCTTGCCTTTACCATCATGAGTTTCACGACGGTAAAAACCATGCGCCATCACACCCGGCTGCTGATGCAAAGCAGCGCTGCCTATCAGGGGTTTCTCTTTAAAAACGTCAACTGGCGGGACATGCCCCGGGAAGCCCTGGAAACCCTGGCGACCAGTTTTTCGAAAGAAGCGGTGACCGCTCCCCGGGTTTGGCTCGAAAACGAGGATCGAACCCGAACCACCCGCATTCCCGTGCTTTTCAACGGCAAAATGTTCGAGGCCAACGGCATGATCGGGCTTTGCGCGGAAGAACTGCAGTTGACCGAGAAAAAGGACCTGTTGCTCGGCGGCCGATGGTTTGCCGCATCCGAGAGGTATGCGGTCATCCTTCCGGACCGAATGGCACGGGAGCTGGGCATACCCCCCTCGAATCCTTCAGGGAATCGCGTCGTCATCTGGGGAATTCCCTTTGAGGTGGTCGGTGTTTTTTCGGGGTCCCGGTTTCAGAATCGGCTCGATCTGGACGGAGAACCGCTGTCTCCGGTCACGTTTCCCCACGAAATTTCCACGGAATTGACCGAAGTGGAAATGGAAGCCGTGGAGTCCGGCGAGGATATTCGGGCGTTCCAGAGCCGGTATCAACATGTTCCGTCGGAACTTACGGTCATTGTCCCGCACCTTACCCTGTTATCGTTCGGCGGGCATCTCAAGTCCGTGGCGATCCGCCTGCCGGCCGAAGCACGGACACAGGATCAGGCCCGAGTCCTGGTGGATCGTTTCGGGTTCACGCTGTTCAGCGGGGAAAAGGACGGCACGTATATCTACAAAGCCAGCGATACGCTCAGCTACAGCGGCGTTCCGAATGTCTTGATTCCGCTGATCATATCGGTATGTATTGTCTTAAATACCATGATCGGCAGCGTTTACGAAAGAAAACGCGAAATCGGGATTTACACCTCGGTCGGGCTTGCGCCCTCCCATGTGGCGTTTCTTTTCGTCGCGGAAGCGCTGGCCTTTGGTGTCCTGAGCGCCGTACTGGGCTATCTTCTCGCTCAGACATCGGCCAAACTGTTTTCCGGAACCGCCCTTTGGGCCGGTATTACGGTCAACTATTCATCCCTTGCCGGTGTTGCCGCCATGTTTCTGGTTATTCTCGTGGTGCTCGTATCCGTTATTTATCCCTCCCGGGTAGCCGTGCAAATCGCGATACCCGATGTCAAACGATCCTGGCGGCTGCCGGAGTCCCGCGGAAATCTTCTCGAAATGACCCTGCCCTTTCTCTTGAAGCACCAGGAGCAGCCAAGCGTGGCCGGATATTTGTTCGACTATTTCTCCGGGCATCTGGATGTATCCCATGGTCTTTTTTCGACGGGCGATCTGCGGGTGGACTTCATCTGTCCGCTGCTTTCCAAGACCGGCGGAAAGCCGTCGGCATGCGGCCGACAGGACTGTGACCGTGAATCCTGTATTCGGATCCATGCCAATGTATGGCTTGCACCTTTTGACTTCGGCATCATGCAGCGCGTCGAGGTCGATCTGTGCCATGCCGTCGAAGATCCCGGCTTCTATGAGACCAGGGTGCGTCTTCGCAGAGAATCGGGAGAAGCGAACGCCTGGCGGCGGATAAACAAGGCATTTCTGTATGCTTTGCGTAAGCAGCTGCTGGTATGGCGCTCGCTGGAAAACGGGATCAAAAATGAATACAAAGAGATCCTTTCTTCCGGAAGCGAGCCGGGCGGTATTTCAAAACGGTTCATACACGGTGACAAACCGTAAGTTTCGGATAAGATGATGACGGAAAAAAAGAAGGATCAACACCGGACAACGACAGCGGGCAAGCCGGACGGAAAAAGCATACGGATGCGTGCAGTGGTCATCGGGTTTATTCTTTCGATGGCTATCTGTGCCGTTACGCCGTTTAACAACACCTATCGCCAGGCCACGCCCCTGGGGGGCGGGCATTTTCCGCTCGCTCCTTTTTTCGTGCTCATCTGTCTGACGGTGCTGGTTGCGGCGGCCCGGAAAATATTTGAAGGCAGGACCGTTTTAACAGGAAAGGAACTGCTGGTCTCCTGGACGTTGATGGTTCTTGTTTCGGGGATCGCTTACACCGGCCTTGCCCGAACCTTTTTCATCAATTTGACGGCCCCTTATCATTTCGCCACCATAGAGAACCGATGGGCGGAAGTTTTCCACCCGATTCTTCCCAAGCCCCTGTATCCACAGAGCCCGGAAGCCGTGAAGATGCTTTACAACGGCCTTGATGGGGGCAGTCAGATGGGATGGGCGGATGTGGTCCGGCAGATTCCCTGGCATGCCTGGCTGCAACCGCTTTTTTTCTGGGGAGGGTTTATTCTGGTGTGCTATTTTATCATGCTGTGCATCATCAATATACTGGGACGACAGGCCCTGTATAACGAACGCATGAATTTTCCCCTGCTGCATGTTCCCCAAATGATCGAAGGTGCGCTGGACGAAAACACCCTGTGGCGGTTTTTTTCCAATCCTTTTATGCTCGCCGGCCTCGGTATTCCGGTTTTTTTGCACACCCTCAATGGGCTGCATTTTTATTTTCCGGATGTGCCCCAGGTTCCGACATTGATTCTTGCCGGGCCGTATTTTCCTGCGCACGGGCTTTTTTCCGGATTTTACAAGCTGAAAATTTATATCTACCCCGCCTTCATCGGATTTGCGTTTCTGACCTCCAAACAAATTTCTTTTTCTTTCTGGTTTTTCTTTCTGCTGGAGGGGTTGATGTTCGGTTTTCTGGAGATTCTCGGCTATGACATTCCGGCGGCGGCACTCGGCGTCACCTTCGGTCCGACCCTGTCGCGTCCTGAAGAAACCCAGATGATCGGAGCATATGCCGTTTTTTTTCTTTTTCTTCTATGGCTGGCCCGGCACCATTTCACGGACGTGCTGCGCCAGTCTTTCGGCCTTCGAAAAGAGGGTCTATCGGAATCCGACTGGCTTTCGAATCGGTTTTCATTCTGGGGATTTGTTCTGGGAAGCCTCCTGCTTTCCGGATGGCTTCATTATTTCGGAGTCCCTTTTTTTCTCTCCATTCTGGTCCTGGGAGCCTTTTTCCTTTTCACCCTGGTGGCCATGCGCGTTATCTGTCAGGGCGGGATGGCCTATTTTACGCTTACGGCCGCGCCTCTGGACGGCTTTCTCGCATTTTCAGGCTCTCGAGTCTTCACCGGAGCCGGGATTCTCATCACCGCCGTGGTCCAGAAGGTCCTTTTTCTGGACCTTCGGGAATCGCTTATGCCTTCTCTGCTGCACACCCGAAAAATCACCTATGAGATGAATGGCAGGCGCACCATCGTCTGGGGCGTGATGATCACCCTGGTGGCCGGCGTCGTCGTTTCCTTCATCGCCATGCTGGCGCTGTGCTACAAGTTCGGTATTCGACAGCTTGAGGTGGACTGGGCCACCCGGACGACGGTCGCCGTTTATGAGAATATCTACAACCTGATCGAGTCGGGCGCCCAACCACGAGGCTGGGTCATCGCATTTTCCGCAATCGGCGCCGCGGTGATGCTCATTCTGGTGACGTGTTACCATCGCTTCTACTGGTGGCCCCTGCATCCCATAGGATATCTTACGGCCTACAGTTCGGCCATGTGGATTCTCTGGGCCAGTTTTTTTATCGGCTGGCTTTTTAATTCCCTCTGTATGCGATACGGAGGGGTGGCCCTGTTTAAAAAATTGCGCTTCTTTTTTATCGGGCTGATAATCGGCGATTTTCTCATGGGGGGCATCTGGGCGGTCATCGGCTTTTTCTGCGATGCGAGTTACCAGGTGCTGCCGACCTGATGGGAAGTTAGGCGACTTGCCATGTACGAGGACAAGGAATTATCTGAATACCGGGATCTGCTGAAACCGCCGGATCATTTTGAGGAAGGATTCGACTGGAAAACCATTGTCGGTGCCGTATTCATCGGGTTTCTCATGATGCCGGGAAGCATGTATCTTCAACTGGTCATCGGCGCGGGTATAGGGCCCGCGGCGCGCTGGGTGACGATCATCCTGTTTGCGGAAATCGCCAAACGATCCTATACCGAACTGCGGCAGCAGGAAATTTTTCTCCTCTACTACATGGCAGGCGCAGCGCTGGCCTCTCCTTTTCAAGGGCTTCTCTGGAGCCAATACATCGTCCAGTCCGATGCGGCCCGGATGCTGGGGTTGACCGAATTTATTCCCACCTGGGTGGCTCCGCAGCCGGAATCGACATCGCTTGTAGAGAGAACCTTTTTTCACAGGGACTGGCTGATTCCCATTCTGCTTCTGATCGGCGCGCAAATCATTCAGCGCATCGACCAATTCGGCCTGGGCTATGCCCTGTACCGGATCACATCGGACGTTGAAAAACTTCCTTTCCCCATGGCACCGGTAGGTGCTCTGGGAACCATGGCTCTGGCTGAATCCACGGAGGAAAAGCAAAAAAGCTGGAAGTGGCGGGTCTTTTCCATCGGCGGCGTAATCGGGCTGGCGTTCGGCGGCATCTATGTCCTCTTGCCGACGGTCTCCGGCCTTTTGCTGACAGAGTCCATCCGGCTCATCCCGATCCCATGGATCGAGTTGACCCGGGATACCGAGGACCTTCTGCCGGCCGTCGCCACAGGGATTCAGCTCGACTTGGGGCTTCTATTTATAGGCATGGTGCTGCCGTTTTGGGCCGTCATCGGCGGGCTTGTCGGACTGGTGATTACCATCATCGCCAATCCGGTTCTATACCGTCACGGCATCCTTAGAACCTGGCATCCGGGCATGGGGACCGTCGATACGGTATTTGCCAACAATTTCGATTTCTATATGAGTTTCGGCATCGGATTGGGCCTCGCCATCGGCGTCGTAGGGATCTGGCACGTGGTCCGCTCATTCGGCAAGGCAGCCGCAGATCGACGGGGCGGATTCAGGGACCTGTTTCGACCGCCGCCCGGCCGCGGCGATTTTAATTTTTGGATATCCATCGGTATCTATGTCTTTTCCACCCTTTCCTACGTGGGGCTATGCATCTGGCTGGTTCCCAATTTCCCGTGGATTTTTTTCCTGGCATACGGATTTGTCTATACGCCGGTGGTCTCCTATATCACGGCGCGCATGGAAGGCATCGCCGGACAGTTCATCAGTCTGCCGCTTGTCAGGGAAGCCAGCTTCATCGCCGGTGCGAAATTTTTCGGTTATCAGGGCATAGAAATCTGGTACGCACCGATACCCATTCACAATTACGGGGAAGCCACGGTCAACTTTCGACAGATTGAACTCACCGGCACTAGTATTCGGGGGATCATCAAGTCTGAAATCGTGGTATTTCCGGTGGTGATGACGGCAAGCCTCCTTTTTTCCCAGTTCATCTGGCGGCTGGCGCCCATTCCGTCGAGCAACTATCCGTATGCCCAGGAACTGTGGCACTTGCAGGCGCTCAACACCCTGCTGATGCAAACGTCCACCCTGGAAGGCAATTCCCACTTTTATCAGGCGCTGAGCGGAATATACGTTTTGATAGGGCTCGGTTTCGGGGTGATCACATATGCCATCCTGACGGCTCTGGGGCTTCCGGTGCTGCTGATCTACGGCGTGGTCCGGGGACTGGGCCAGAGTACGCCCCATGGCCTGATCCTGGAAGTGGCGGGCGCGTTTCTGGGAAGGTTTTTCTTTTTAAAGCGCTATGGCGCCATGTGGCGTCAGTACGCACCGGTTCTTCTTGCAGGGTTTTCCTGCGGAATGGGGCTGACAGGCATGTTCGCCATGGGGTTTGCGCTGATTCTAAAGTCTTTAAGCTATCTTGCCTACTGACTGATTGGGTTGACAAGACCCGACCGGGGCAATAGCGAATACCATCGCTGCGAAAATTTCGGAAACCCAGGGGAGTTGCCACGGTCAAGAGGAGAACCGCTGAAATCGGATTTTTATATAGTAATAAATGGAGGAAAGATGGACAAGCTAACCTGTCGAAGAAAAATGGTTGTCTGTGTAATTGCGCTGGTTGGAATTTTTCTTTCGGTGTCGGCTGGCGCGGATGAAATTGAGGATGCGATTCAGGAAGCCTTGCAGCAATACAAAAACGGCGCCTATTCCGAAGCGATGGAAGGCCTCAATTACGCATCCCAACTGATCGGCCAGAAAAAGGGGGATGAATTGCAATCGTTTCTTCCCGGCCCCCTGGAAGGGTGGACGGCCGAAGACGCATCCTCTCAGGCGATGGGAGCTGCCGTATTCGGCGGCAGTGTCACGGCAGAAAGGCGGTATTTTAAAGAAAATGCGTCCGTGAACGTGAAAATAGTGACGGACTCTCCCATGCTTCAGGGAATGATGATGATGTTCGCCAATCCCATGATCGCCACTTCGGATGGCGGGAAACTGGAAAAAATCGCCGGTCAAAAAGCCATTGTCAAATATAACGAAAAGAACAAGGATGGAACCATCACCATTGTCGCAGCCAATCGGTTTCTGGTGACCGTGGAAGGAAGCGATGTGAGCATCGATGATCTAAAAAATTACGCGGCGGCCATGGATTACAAAAAAATGGCCGCAATTCCGTAATTCCGGACGATCGTTTCCGCCGGTGACCGCATGTCTGTTTTTTCGGAAATAAATTGCCATACGGCATCGGGCGGCATGGGGTATTCATCGTGCAGGCAGGTGCCGGTGATGCCCGGTACCACGATCACCGGGGAGACAACGGCCGTCTTTTTTCTGATTATGATCAGACGAGCACCTTCCAGCGCTTCATATCCGCCGACCCAAACAGATTCGGCGTTTGGGGGTACTGCCGGGAGGGAAGCATAAGGCGGATCTTTTTAAACCAGTCCTCATAGGTTGCCTCCGACGGCAGGGTCGCAAGGGAGCGAAGAGCCACAAAGGTAAAAGCCCCGTTGGGCCGTCCCTGAAAGTAAGCGTCGTAGCTGTATTCGTTGTCCTGGCAGGCGGCCAAAAGAAGCGCGGTGTGGTGGTTTTTCGGTCTTGCCGGGCGGCCCCCGTGTCTTTTACCCATTCTTGCCATCTCATGGCCGGACAGATAGGCGGCAGGAGGCAAAAATCGGACTTTCAGCTCCGGCGGGTTGTCTCCCGGGACTGCGGGGGGGATTGCGTTTGGAGCAAACCGGGTAACCGAGCCCGAGTGACAGGAATCCGAAATCATGAGCACCCGGACCCCCTTCTGTCTGGGTCGAAGCAGTTCAAAAAGCTCGTCGTCCGTTATGGGACCCCGGCGGTTCACATCCTGCGGGCAGAGGCACTCGTCGACACCGTCCGGCTCATCTCCGTCTCTATCGGGAACAAAAGATCCGTGGCCCGAATACTGAACGACGATGCTGTCACCGCTTTCAGCGTTTTTGACCATCGCTTTGACGGCGGCCCGTATGGCATTGCCCGTTGCCTGTTTGTCGATCAGTTTCCGGACCATAAATTCTCGATTTTCGAAGGCAACCGTCCAGTCGCCGGCGTCATTCACACATCCGGACAGATCGCTGTCTGTGCCGGGATAATCGTTGATGCCGATGCAAAGGGCGTGTTTCGCCATGGCCTACCTCCTGTTTTGTTTTGTGCCTGAGGCGTTGCACAATCCAATGGGATGCCAGCCGGCGCCCGGCATAGGCACTATCAAATTGCATGCCAAAACCGGCCGCACCTTGGAACAAAGGAGAGTACGGTATTGCAAGAACAGTATAACATTTTAATTTACATGTTGTTATGTAATAGAAAAGCGCAAAGAAGCGGCTTTGTTTTTACGAACGGTGGCGGACTCCGGCACGGAGGGATAAGAGAGGGTTGCACAAAAACCGGGGCGCTGATGCAATCGAATCTGTGCATCTGATGTAAGCCATATAGGGTACGGGTATTTATCTATTGATTAATATGCCACGAAAATCTTGAATCGATGTTGCGGATGCGTTACATCCGTATGCGCGGAATCGAGCATAGTATAATTCTTAGAAGCTGTTTCAAAACCTTGGATCAGGATTGAGGGCAAGGCACAGGTTGACGAAAAAGCGGAGCATGCACGGTATGTAGGTGAGCATTTTTAGAGAATGGATGAAAAGGAAAAACGCCGCTGCGGGTGGGTGGGGACCGACCCGCTCTCTATTTCGTACCACGACGAGGAGTGGGGTGTTCCGGTCCATGATGACCGAAGGCTTTTTGAGTTTTTGGTCCTGGACGGATTTCAGGCCGGACTGAGCTGGATGACCATTTTGCGCAAACGCGGCAATTACCGGCAGGCTTTCGACGGGTTTGACCCGGGGGAAATAGCCTGTTACGGCACCTCAAAGATCGAAACGCTTCTTTCGGACCGGGGTATCGTGAGAAACAGGATGAAAATTGAAGCTGCGGTGCAAAATGCCAGGGCTTTTTTGTCTGTTCGGGAAGAGTTCGGGAGTTTTGACGCCTATATCTGGGGATTTGTGGGCGGAAAGACGATTCGCAACGCATGGAAAAATGTTCGGGAGATTCCCGCCCGCACCGGCGAATCGACGGCGATGAGCCGGGATTTAAAACGGCGGGGGTTTTCATTTGTCGGACCGACGATCTGTTATGCATTCATGCAGGCGGCAGGACTGGTCAACGACCATACGATCGATTGTTTCCGATACCATCAGGTTTGACGATAAGGACAGCAGTTGTTTGTTTTTCGAGGAGAAGACAGGATGCGCATCCGGTTGATCGTTGCGATCCTGCCGGTTCTGGTTTGTTGCGCAGGTGCCCTTGACATTTTTGCTTCAGGCTGCATACTCATCGGATACCTGTTGAAATTGGCATATGTGGGTAGATCATAAAACAAGCGAGGGGTTGTCATGCTGGAATTGAAAGACATCTATTTTACGGTTTCCGGTTCCGTGGAAGCAAAGCATGCAGAAGGCCGTACGATAGTAAACGGCCTCAGCTACACGTTTGAAAAGGGGAAATTTTACACCATCACCGGTCCCAATGGAAGCGGAAAAACCACCCTGGCCAAGCTGGTAATGGGGATCCATCGGGCCTCGTCGGGAACGATTCTGTTTGAAGGCCAAGACATCACCGGGCTTTCCATAACCGACCGGGCGCTTGCGGGAATCGCATACAGCTTTCAGCATGCAGCCCGCTTCAAGGGGATGACCTTCAGGGATTTGCTTTCAATCGCCGCCGGAACGCAGGAGGAGGACAGACTCGTTGAAATCATCGGCAGGGTCGGGATCTGCTCCCTCGATTTTCTTGACAAGCCGGTCGATGCCAAACTTTCCGGCGGGGAGATCAAGAAGATCGAGCTGGCCACGACGATTGCGCGTAATCCGAAACTGGCGATCTACGATGAGCCGGATACCGGCATCGATTTGTGGACGATCGATCCGATGGTGAGTCTTTTGAAGAGGGAACAGGCCCGGTACGCTGTCACCACCATCGTCGTCAGCCATAACCGGGCCTTTCTGGAGGCCGCCGATACGCTTATTTTGATCAAAGACGGTCAAATCGCCTTCAGCGGCTCGTTTTCAGACGCGCTTCCGCTGCTGACGGATATCAGTATTTGCGGTTACCGCAATGCATGTGAAGGAGTAAGCAATGCTGAATGCTATCGATAAAGAACTGCTGAAGGCGGTCGCCGATCTGGAAGGGATTCCGAAAGGCGCTTATAACATTAGAAAAAACGGCGAATTGCTCGGCCGGGAGGTTTCGGCGAATATCCATATCCAGTCCAATGCCGAGGGGACCGGCATTCTCGTCGAGGTGAAGCCGGGCACGGTGAACGAATCCGTCCATATTCCGGTGATTCTGAGTCAGGCGGGCCTCCATGATGTGGTTTACAACAGATTCGTCATCGGAGAAGGGTCCGATGTCACCATCGTGGCCGGATGCGGCATCCATTGCGGTTCATCCGCTCCGGAAGGCCATGAGGGAATTCATGAATTCCACGTGGGAAAAAGGGCAAGCGTGCGCTATGTGGAAAAACATGTCGGCATTGGAGAAGGTAGCGGGAAAAGAACCTTGAACCCGACCACCCGGGTTTTTCTGGATGAACATGCCGTTGCCGAGATGGAGTTGAGTCAACTGGGGGGTGTGGATAACGCGAAACGGATGAACGAGGCGACGCTTGCCGCCGGCAGCTTGATCTTCATTGCCGAGCGCGTGATGACCGAGGGCAGCCAGACGGCCGAATCGAACAACAAGATCATTCTATCGGGTTCTAACAGCAAGGCCAATCTGGTGTCTCGGTCGGTCATCAAAGGGGACTCCAGGCAAAATTTTTACGCCACCCTCGAGGCGCTCGCGAAAAGCTTCGGCCATATCGAGTGCGACGCGATCATCATGGACAACGGCATCAATGAAACCATTCCGGCTCTCAAGGCCCTGCATCCGGATGCGGAGCTGACCCATGAAGCCTCCATCGGCAAGATCGCCGACGAGCAGCTGGTCAAACTGATGAGCCTCGGCATGACCTATGACGAGGCTGTCAACCGGATCATTCATGGATTTTTGACCTGATAGAAATACGCCCTGCTTTTTTAGCGATCGGCGAGAAAGCACCCCACATGGATCAGGCGCAAAAAACGGTTTTTTATGACAGACATGCGGCGCTCGGCGCAAAGTTTGTCGAGTTCGGCGGATGGGAAATGCCGATGGAATATGCCGGCGGGATCATTCAGGAACACCTGTCCACTCGAAAGCATGCGGGTCTTTTCGATGTTTCGCATATGGGCCGCTTTCTGTTCGACGGAAAAGACGCCCTGCCTTTTCTTCAGCATGTACTTTCCAACGATGCAGGCGCTCTTGCACCGGGCGAAAGCCAGTACACCCTCATCCCCAATGAAAACGGCGGTGCGATCGACGATGCTTACCTCTATCGCTTTCGGGTTGACGATTATCTTCTGGTCGTCAATGCTTCCAACCGGGAAAAAGTTTGGAGACATTTTCAAACGGTTCGTGGCCGGTTCGATCGTCTCGATATGACCGATCAGACAGGCTCGCTGGCGATGGTCAGCCTTCAGGGGCCTGAATCGGCGGATATCCTTCGGTCCCTCATTGATTTCGGGCATCTTCCCGAACCCCGCCGAAATGCCCTTTCCATCGCAATCATACAGGGATCGGAGGTCCTGGCGGCAAGAACCGGCTATACCGGAGAGCCGGTTTGCTTCGAACTTTTCATGCAGGCTTCGGACGCTCCGGCGATCTGGGATCTTCTGGCGGAGGGCGGTGCGACGCCGGTCGGTCTCGGAGCCAGAGACACGCTCAGACTGGAAGCCGGACTGCCGCTTTACGGACATGAACTCGGAAAAGATCCACAGGGGCGGGAAATCCCGATTTTTGCATGCCCGCCATCGCGGTTTGCCGTCAGTTTTTCTTCTTCGAAGGGCCGGTATATCGGCCGGGGCGCGCTGGAGAGACAATTTGAAGAGCTGAGAAGAATCACCGACCGCCGGTTTACCGATATCCGTTTTCTTTTTCGGCGGATAGTCCCTGTTGCGATGGTGGACAGAGGGGTTGCGCGGGCCGGAAATGCCGTATCGCTTCACGACCGGCAGAAAGGATGGGTGACGAGCGGCACCATGGTCCCCTACTGGAAGATGGATGGGCCGGGCGTTTCTTCAAGACCGACCGAACACACGGGTATGCGGGCCATCGGTCTGGCCCTGATAGACAGCAGTCTCGGCCAAGGGGATGTCGTTTCTATCGACATCCGGGGGAGAAAAGCCGAAGCAATCCTGGTTCCCGGAAATCTCCAAAGCGACACCGCGCCCTATGCCAGAGCGATCCTTTATGGTCAGCCGGCTTGATGCGCGGCGGGGGAGCGCATCAGGATGTCATACCGCGGTAACCGCAGACGCCCGTGCGCGGGGAATTTACAACCGGCTGGATGATTTCATCTCCGCAGGGATGCGTTTCTGCACATTCCTCGCACAGCCATCCTCTTCCTGTCCAGCGGCAGGCGGTGCATACTTTTACGGCGGGATTTTTTCCGCAGTAGGCACACCGGATCTCCGGGGTATGATTTCGCGCCAGCATATGTATGGGCTTATGGCCGTTGAGACCTCCCTCATAAAGGGAAACCGCCCTGACAATCAAATCCGTTGCGTTACCGAAATCGTAGCGATAAAGCAGCGTCAGACCGGGGCGCAGGATCTCACACACCTGCACGGCCGGGTCAAGCAGACGACCATGATGAAAAAAGGCACTCAGGTGGCCGCAGCATTCCAGCCAGATGTTCCTCAGGAATCGATCCAGATCTTCCAGTTGAGAGTTGCTGTCGATCGTGACATGGAGCCAGTATTCGGGCAACTCTCTGGATTTGATGAAGACATGGAAAAAGGATCGAGCCTCCTCACCCCCTCCCGGCGTCTGTTTCAACAGATGCCTTGAAAGGCAGGAGGAAAGATGCCGGGAGATTCCTTTGCCGGTGTATGTGGACGCGCACAACGAACAGGTGCCTTTCCGGGGGTCCTTTCTCATTTCTGGAGTCTGCCTTTCCGCTGAAAAATTTGCCGTGCCGGCGACAAAAATGAATTACGGACGCCGCTTATACTCTTTTTCACCAAGGTTTTCAACAGGATTTAGAATAAGATGAAGGATCCGCTCATTCGGGCAGAGGGCCTGTCGCGTATCTACGGTCTCGGCGACGCCGAAGTCGTGGGCATCCATCGGGTCGAGCTCATCATCGGGCAGGGCGAACTGGTGGTGCTCAAAGGCGACAGTGGATCTGGAAAGAGCACGCTGCTTTCCCTGCTTGCCGGCCTCGACCTTCCGACAGCGGGGCGACTGCGCGTCGCCGGTTATGACCTCGGCCGCATCGACAGTTGCAGTCTGACCCGTTTTCGGCGGCAGGTGGTGGGCATGGTGTTTCAGACATTCAACCTGCTGCCCACACTCAGCGTGCTGGAAAACGTCTGCCTGCCGGCGCTTCTGGCGGGAAAATCCCATCCGAAAACGCAGGCCAAGGCCCTGGACCTATTGAAGTGGCTGGATTTGACACACCGTGTCGACCACCTGCCGGGGCAGCTTTCCGGGGGAGAAATGCAGCGTACCGCCATCGCCCGGGCCCTCATCAATGATCCGGCGCTGATTCTGGCCGACGAGCCCACCGGGAATCTGGACAGCCGAAACGGCCGGGCGGTCATCGATTTGCTGGTGCAACTGAATCGGCGTTGGCACCGCACGGTGATCATCGCCACGCACGGCAGCATGGCGGACCGGTTTGCCTCCGTGATGATCCGCCTCAAAGACGGTACAATCGCCGACTTGTTAAGGATCTCATAATTGTTTTTGACACCGGCAGCCCCCTCACCCATCCCACTGCCGGGTGAGGGGGAACGAATCGTTCATACTATTTCGAGACGGTTAATCACATGTATGAGCTGATCTTTTTTCTTCGGATTTTTTCCTGGTTCAGCCTGCGAACCATGAAAAAGCACAAAGGCCGCTGCCTTGCAGTATTTCTGGGCGTTGCCCTCGGTGCCTCGGTTTTCAGCAGCGTCCGGCTGTCGGTGAATGCATCCCTTTCCGCTTTCACCCGAAGCATGGATCTTGTCGCCGGGCAGGCGGACCGAGTCGTCGTGCGCCCGGGCGGCCGGGTTCCCGATGCACTGGTTGCGCCACTGCTCAGGGACCCGGCGGTTCAAAGCGCCTCGCCGATTCTGACGGTGTATGTGAAATCCGACCGCAGGGATGCCGAGCCGTTTTTGCTGCTCGGCATCGATCCGATACTGGACCGACCCATTCGAAGTTGGTGGATCGATGCCGCAAACCAGAAGGACATCGCCCTGTGGGCGGGTCTGTTGAACATAGCCGGCTCCCTGGTTCTGGCCGAACCGCTGGCGCAAAAAATGGGGCTGGCCGCTGGAGATCGGGTTACGCTTGAACATATGCGGCGAAAAAGTGATTTTCTGGTGCTCGGATTCCTCAAGCCGCATGGTGTCGCACGATTCGAGGGGGGCCGGATCGGGATCGTGGATATTGCCACCATTCAGGAATTCACCGGCAACTACGGCGAGACGGACCGCATCGATCTGCTGCTCAATTCAGATGCAACGGAGGATCTGAGGCGTTTGCAGGCGATCCTGCCGCACGGCATCCTGCTCAAACCGCCTGCGGAGTCAAAAGAAAGCGGCCGCCGGCTGATCCAGGCGTATCAGATCAACCTCTCCATATTGAGTTTCGTATCCCTGTTTGTGGGCATGTTTCTCGTTTACAGCCTGATTTCACTCAACGCCGCTTCCCGCCGCCGGGAAATCGCCATTCTCCTTTCGGCAGGCGCGGCGCCGCGGATGATTTTTTTTATTTTCCTTTTCGAAGGCGCCGTGTTCGGAATCATCGGCTGGCTGCTTGCCGTCCCTATTACCAGCTTCTTTGTAAAATACATGCTTCACGGTGTGAGCCGGACCATTTCCACCTTATTTGTCCGAATCCCGTTGGAAGCCCTGACGGTAAGCGCCTGGGAGCTTTTTCTTTCTTTTATCGTAACCACGGGTGTTTCCGTGACAGCCGCCTTTCATCCGGCATGGCAAGCCATGCGGGTATCGCCGAAAGAGGCCCTGTCTGCGTCTCCGGATCGGAAAACCGATCGGAACACCACAGTGCTGCAACTGAGAGCCGGTTTCTGTTTTATCCTGCTGGCCTGGCCGCTTTCGAAGCTGCCCGGGCCGGCAGGATTTCCCGTTGCCGGGTATCTGGCGATTCTGCTTGCCATCGCCGGATTTTCCCTCATGGCGCCTTGGCTCCTTCATCATGCGGGCGGCCGGCCGGCGTTGATGATCCGGCGCATCGCCGGAGAACCGGCGTTTCTTGCCTCGAGATATATTCGGGACAGCGGCGGCCGGACCGCGATTTCCGTAGGGGCGCTTGTCACTGCAGTGGCCCTGTTCACCTCCCTGGTCATCATGATTTACAGTTTCCGTCAAACGGTAGAGCTGTGGGTGCACCATGCCATCAGCGGAGACTTTTTTTTGCGCCCGAAAATGGCCGAATACAACCAGTACCGGGATATCTTGCCGGCGGAAAGCATCGAAGCCCTCGGAAAATTGAAAACCCCGGTGGATATTGAAACAAGTCGCCGATTCTACCTGACGTACGGAAAAGATCCGTATCAGTTCGAGGCCGCCGACCTGGATGTTTTTTTCCGGTACGGAGACTTTCTTTTTGTCCGAGGGGTTTCTGAAAAGATCCGCCCGAAGCTTCTGGCGGGTGATGGGGTTGTGGTATCGGAGGTGTTCGCGAACCGGACCGGGTTGACTGCAGGGGACCGTTTTCAGGCCTTCATCGGGTCGGTTTATTGGGACCTGCCCATCCTGGCCGTCATCCGGGACTACCGGACCGACGGCGGCGTGGTGTTTTACTCCGTGCGCCATTTCATGAAAAAATCGATCGATAAAGGGATCAACGGAGTACGGTTTTTCTTCAAAGAGAAGCCCCTGGACCCGGTGCCGGCGGTGGCCCGGTTGAGCGCGGAAATCATCCAACTGCTGGGCGATTCGGTGGAGCTATATAGCGGAGCCGCCCTTCGGCAGGATATCCTGAAGATATTTGATGAGACCTTCGCAGTCACCACCGTGCTGCTGGTTATCGCGCTGGTCGTGGCGGCACTGGGCATCACGACGACACTCACCGTTTTGGTGCTGGAGCGTTCCAGGCAGCTCAGCACCCTGTATGCCGTGGGAGCGAGTTTTTCCCAGATCCGGGCCATGATTTTCTGGGAAGCGGCCTTCATGGTCGTGGCCGGAGAGATCTTTGGACTTACCTGCGGATTTTTCATGTCCTACCTGCTCGTTTTTGTCATCCATAAGGAATCATTCGGTTGGACATTTCACTACGGAATCGACTGGTGGATGCTGTGTTTTTCCCTGCCGCTCATCTTTTTGGCGGCCCTGCTTGCGGCCCTGCCCGCGGCACGGGCGGTTTTACGGATGTCACCGGCAACGGTTTTAAAAGAATGAAAATGTCCCTTTTATTTCTCTTGCCTTCCGGGGTATTCGACCATATATTTTGTGAAATATTTTACCAAACGGAGGAAACATGACAACTTTGAACGATTGCCTTCCGGGGACGGGCTTTTCCCGTCGGCAGTTTTTAAAAGCCGCTTCGGGGTCGGCTTGTCTGCTCCTGTTCGGTGGATTCGGCGGCATCGCGACCGCTGCGCATTCTCTGCCCCCGCTTCCCTATTCCGAAAACGCCCTGGAACCGGTTGTTTCGGCAAAGACCACCGGTTTTCATTACGGCAAACACCACAAAGGGTATGTCGACAACCTGAACAGGCTGATTGCGGGAACCGAATTCGGCAACATGCCACTGGAAAAAATCATCCTGTCGACCGCCGGTAGGGCCGACAAGGCGGCGATTTTCAATAACGCCGCGCAAACCTGGAACCACACCTTTTACTGGCGCTCTTTGAAGCCCCGGGGAGGCGGCAGCCCGCCGGCGGCGTTAAAGGAAAAAATCGAGGCCTCTTTCGGAAGCCTGGAGGCATGTCAGAAAGAATTCGCCGCGGCGGCTATCTCTCAGTTCGGCAGCGGCTGGGCCTGGCTGGTCCGTGACGGCGAAGCTCTCAAGATCGTAAAGACAGCAAACGCGGACAACCCGATGACAAGAGGGATGACCCCCCTGTTGACCATAGACGTATGGGAGCATGCCTACTATCTTGATTACCAGAGCCGGCGCGCCGATTATGTCCATGCGGTCATCGAAAAACTCATCAACTGGGATTTTGCGGCAGAGAATCTTGCGCGCGGGTGATGACCCTTTTCCCATTTTTTTGCGGGTCGACAGGATATGAACCATTATTTGGTTACCATCGGAATGCTGTGTCTCAGCAATATTTTCATGACCTTTGCATGGTACGGACACCTCAGGAACATGAACCACCAGCCGTGGGTTCTCGCGGCTCTGCTGAGCTGGGGGATTGCCCTTTTCGAATACCTGATTCAGGTGCCGGCCAACCGGATTGGTCACTCCGTCATGACGGTGGGCCAGTTAAAGATCCTGCAGGAGGTCGTGACATTGTCGGTCTTTGTCCCGTTTTCCATCCTGTACATGAAGGAGAAATTCTCCATGGACTATGTGTGGGCGGGTCTGTGTCTGCTCGGAGCGGTTTTCTTTCTCTTTCGCGCCAAGCTGTTCGGCGCTTGATTTTCCGATAAAGTTCCTGCATTCCGATCATGCCCGACCGCTTTTGGAAATGAAATCGTGCGCTTTAGCCGCCGGACTTTTTTTATCAGAGCCCGATTATACGCGATGGGCCTTTTTTGCGTGGCGGTGATTTTTGTCGGCTGCATCGGTTCGGCCGATGAAGGTCCCCTGCTGTCAGTGGTGGGCCCCTGCAATCTTCAATTTCCCGGAGACCATGGCGCCCATCCGGCCTATCGCACGGAATGGTGGTATTACACCGGAAACGTGCGTTCTGAAAACGGTCTGCCATACGGATATCAGCTTACCTTTTTTCGGGTGCGGCTCGAATCGCCGGATACAGCCGACCGATGGCCCCTTCCCCCTTCCGCATGGCGAACCCGGCAGATTTACATGTCGCATGCCGCGGTTTCGGACCTGTCGGCACAGCGACATTTTCACGCTGAACTGGCTGCCAGAAATGCGCTGGACATGGCAGGGGCCGTTCAAACCCCGACCGAAACGATCGTGCACGTGAAAAATTGGAGCGTTTGCATCGGGCCGGATGCCCACCGACTTCGAGCGGAGGCGCCGGCCTTTTCTTTTCATCTTGCACTCAGACCGGTTAAAAAACCGGTTCTTCACGGCGATAGAGGGTACAGCCGAAAAGGGAGCCTGGTGACCCAGGCAAGCTGCTACTATTCCTTCACACGGCTTGAGACCCGGGGAGACCTTGTCGTGAAAGGTGAGAAAAGAGCCGTATCCGGCTTCAGCTGGATGGATCATGAATACAGCACGGCGCCGGTTGAAGACGGAATCGTCGGATGGGACTGGTTCTGTTTCCAGATGGATGACGGTACCGACATCATGCTGTATCGCCTGAGGCTGGAAGACGGTCAAATGCATTCAGCCTCAAGCGGCACGATCTTGGACGTGGAAGGAAAGGCAACGCATCTGTCGAGCGGTTCCTTTCGGCTCACGCCGGTCGACACATGGCAGAGCCCGGTTTCCGGTGCACGCTATCCGATGCGCTGGACGGTGGAGATCTTCCCCCTTTCCATGATGCTGACGGTTGCATCCAGCCTGGACGATCAGGAAATGCAGACTCCCGGGACAACCAATGAAACCTACTGGGAAGGAAGCGTAAGAGTCGACGGACAGGCCGGCAGCCGTCGGGTCAAAGGACGCGGATACGTGGAAATGACCGGCTATGCAAAGCCCTTCGGCACGGCGCTTTACGATTAGGGAGTACTGCCCGGTCGATCGGTACGGGCATCTGCAGAAAGACCCGCGGATCCGGCGAAAAAACAGGCTGCCCGGTGATCCGGGACGATCTCCTTCAGGAGGGGTTCCTCCCGGCTGCAGATCTTTTCAGCATACAGGCATCGCGGATGAAAGCGGCATCCCGAAGGCGGATCGATAGGGCTCGGGACATCGCCTTTCAGAAGGATCCGTTTTCTTCTTCGTTCAGGGTCGAGAACCGGAGAAGCCGAAAGCAGGGCCTGGGTGTAAGGATGAAAGGGCCGCCGGTATAGCTCCCTGCTGTTTGCGAGTTCTATGATTTTCCCCAGATACATTACCGCCACCCGGTCGCTCACGTGTTCCACGACGCTTAAGTTGTGGGAGATGAAAAGATAGGTCAATTCGAACTCTTTTTGAAGATCCTTCAACAGATTGATGACTTGTGCCTGGATGGAGACATCCAGGGCTGATACCGCTTCGTCACAGACGACCAGTTGCGGATGCAGCGCCAGTGCCCTTGCCACGCCGATGCGCTGGCGCTGCCCGCCGGAAAACTGGTGGGGGTATCGCCGCATGTGTTCTTTTCGAAGACCGACCACCTCAAGAAGTTCAAGGACCCGCATTTCCCTTTTTTTCCGGCTTGTCCATCCGTGTACCAGCAGGGGTTCGCCGATGATTTGGGATACGGTTTTACGGGGATTCAGCGAGGAAAAGGGATCCTGGAAAATGATCTGCATCTGTTTTCTGAGCGTGCGCATCTTTTCTTTATCGTAGCCGAGGATGTTTTCGCCGTCGAAAAAAATGCGGCCGGAGGTAGGTTCTTCCAGGCGAAGGATGAGCCGTCCGAAGGTCGTTTTGCCGCAGCCCGATTCGCCGACCAGGCCCACGGTTTCTCCTCTGTGGATGCGGAGACTGACATCGTCTACGGCTTTCACCGAAGCGACCTGTCTGAGAAAAACACCACCGCGCAGCGGAAAAAACTTCACCAGGTTTTCGGTCTTCAGAAGGGACTGATCCGTTGTCGTCTCATCAGGCATATTTCAAGCACCTTACCGTATGGTTTTCACCTACGGAATAGCTCTCGGGTGGAATCCTGCGGCAGTCGTCGAAATACTCGGGACACCGGTCACTGAAAAAACACCCCGTCGGCAGGTCGAACAGGGAGGGAACGACGCCCGGAATGGTTTTGAGCCTGCCGCCCGGCGCTTCTTTTCCGATCACGGGGATCGATGCCAGAAGGCCGATCGTATAGGGATGCCTGGGGTTGGAAAAGATGGATCGAATATCGGCATACTCCACGATCTTTCCGGCATACATCACAGCCACATGCTGGGCCATTTCCCCGATTACCCCCAGATCATGGGTGATGAACAGAATGGATGCGCCGGTTTCGGTTTTCAGCCGGTTCATCAGGTCCAGTATTTGAGCCTGTATGGTGACGTCCAGGGCCGTGGTCGGTTCATCGGCGATCATCAGCTTCGGGCTGCAGGCCAGTGCCATGGCGATCATGACCCGCTGGCGCATGCCGCCACTCATCTGGTGGGGGTAATCGCCAAAACGGGTTTCAGCTGCCGGAATTCCGACGAGCCGTAACATATCGACGGCGCGATCCCGAACGGCTTTTCTGGAGAGTTTCTGATGGAGCCGTACAACCTCTCCTACCTGATCGCCCACGGTGAAGACCGGATTCAGGGAGCTCATGGGTTCCTGAAAAATCATGGAAATCCGGTTTCCGCGGATCTTTCTCATACGGGATTCACTGAAATCCAGCAGATTTTCCCCTTCGAAATAGATCTTTCCGCCTGCGATTCGACCCGGTGGTTCGGGAATAAGCCGCATGATGGCGTGAGCCGTAACGCTTTTCCCGCAGCCCGATTCGCCGACCAGGCCCAGGGTCTGGCCGGCCGAGATCGAAAAACTGACGTCATCGACGGCTTTCGCGACAAACCCCCGGACGTCGAAATAGGTGCGAAGATTTTGAATTTCAAGAAGGGGCCGGATCTTCACCGCGTTTTTCTCCTCCTGCGCCGCTAATCCCGAAGCCGCGGATCCAGCGCATCGCGCAGTCCGTCGCCCAGCAGGTTGAATCCGAGAACAGCCAGCAGGATGGCGATACCGGGAAACGTCATCACCCAGGAGGCTCTCAGAATCAACGCCCGGCTTTTTGCAATCATGGCCCCCCACTCCGGGGTAGGCGGCTGGGCGCCGAGCCCCAGAAAGCTCAGGGCTGCCGCATCCAGGATGGCGGATGCGAAGCTGAGCGTCGTCTGGACGATGAGCGGTCCCAGGCAGTTCGGCAGGATATCTACGAAAATGATGCGAAAATCCCTGGAACCGATGGATCTGGCGGCGGTGACATAGTCTTTCTCGCATTCTTCCAGCACCGAGCCGCGAACGATCCGGGCAAAGCGCGGCACATAAGTGATTCCGATGGCGATCATGCCGTTTCTAAGGCTCGGGCCCAGATAGGCCACGATCACGATGGCCAGTAATATATAAGGAAACGCCAGTATCATATCCATGATTCTCATGATGACATTGTCAGGCAGCCCTTTGGCGTAGCCGGATACCGCCCCCAGCAGGGTGCCTATAACAAAGGCCAGGCCGACGCTTACCACGGCGACGGCAAGCGATACCCTGGCGCCGTAAATCAGCCGGGAAAGAATGTCCCGACCCAGGTCGTCGGTCCCCAGGATGTGGGTCATGGTGCCGCCTGCATGCCATACCGGCGGCTTGAGCTGGTCGTAGAGGGCCGTTTCTATCGGGTTGTGGGGGCTGAGAACCGGAGCAAAAAGGGCGACCAGAACAAACAGGGAAATGATCACGAGTCCGGCGACGGCCGTCTTGTTGCGACGCAGTTGACTCAACTGTTCCAGCAGCGGATGCCGGTCTTCCGGGAACCCTTTTTTTTTCATTGCACACTGATCCTTGGATTGATTACGGCATACAGTACATCGACGAAGAGGTTGATCAAAACAAAGAGCGTCGCGATGAAGAGCGTGCCGCCCTGAATGACCATATAGTCCCGCTGCATCACCGCGTCATACATCCATTTTCCCACGCCGGGCCATGCGAAAATCGTCTCGGTGAGGATCGCGCCGCAAAGCAGCACGCCGAACTGCAGGCCGATGGTGGTCACCACCGGAATGAGCGCATTGCGCAGGGCGTGCTTGAAAATTACGGAAAATTGCGACAGGCCCTTTGCCTTTGCCGTTTTGATGTAGTCCTGCCGCAAAACGTCCAGCATGGCCGATCGGGTCATCCGCGCAACAATCGCCATCGGAATGGTGCTCAAGGTAAACGCCGGCATGATCAGGTGCCACAGGGCGTCTCTAAGGGCGGGCCAGTTCCGCGTCCATACGGCGTCGAAAATGTAGAAATTGGTCACCGTCTCAAGCGTCACATCGATGCCGAGTCTGCCGGATATGGGCAGCCAGTGGAGATGCAGGGAAAAAATGAGCATGAAGACCAGGCCCAGCCAGAAAATGGGCATGCTGACGCCGATCAGAGCACCGAGCATGCTGGCGTAATCGAAGATGGAATACTGCTTTGCGGCCGAGACGATGCCGAATATCATTCCGAAAAAGCAACTGATCAGCAGCGCGGCCAGGGACAGTTCGATGGTGGCGGGAAACCGCTGCTTGACCTCTATCCAGACCTTTTGCCGGGTCCAGATGGTTTCTCCCAGATCCCCCTTCATCAGCCGTTTGAGAAACATGCCGTACTGGACGTGGATCGGCTGGTTGAGTCCCAGGTGCTCCCGAATTTCCTCCAGGGCCGCCTCGGTGGCCCGTTCACCCATGAGCAATTCGGCCGGGTCGCCCGGTGTAAGGCGCAGCATGAGAAATATAATGATCGAGACGCCGAGGAGGGTGGGGATCAGAATCAATAGCCGGCGGATGATATAGGCTGCCATAGGAACAAGGGGTCTGCTTTGGTGTCGAACCATAAAGCAGAGGAAAGAGGCGCACTTTCTTTCCTCTGCCGGTTTTGTCGGTGAAAAACCCTGGCCTTATTCCAGGTAGACGTTTTTCAGCCGTATCGAAGCCGTTGGATGAAGATGGAAGTTCATGACGTTTTTCTGGCATGGACAGATCACGATGGAATGGGCGATCGGAATCACCCCCACATCTTCGAAGAGGACCTGCTGCGACTTTTTGTAAATCTCAGCACGTGCGGTCTGGTCGATGGTCTGTTTTCCCTGTAGCATCAACTGGTGATATTCTGCGTTTTTCCACTGGGTGCGGATGGAGGAAGAGGCTAGGCCGTCGAAGAGAACGGCCAAAAAGTTGTCCGGGTCACCGTTGTCACCGGTCCATCCGAGCTGAAACAGATCCATATCTGCAGGCTGCTCCCGTTGTCGCTTCAAATAGGTTCCCCAGTCGTAGCTGACGATTTTGGCGTTGACGCCGATCTTGGCAAGATCGGAAATCATGGCTACGCCCACCTTCAGCCCGTCCGGATTGTAGGGCCTCGGCACGGGCATGGACCAGAGGGTGATTTCGTGCAGGCCTTTTCCTTCCGGATATCCGGCTTTGACCAACTCCTGCTTGGCGAGCTCCGGGTCATATATGTAGCCGGGGACTTCTTCGTTATACCCCCACATGGTGGGTGGAATCGGGTTCTTGGCAACCTGGCCCATGCCCTGATAAATATTGTCCACGATGGCTTTTCGATCGATGGCGTGAGCGATCGCCTTGCGCAGATGCAGGTTGCTCAACCAGGGTTCCTTGGTATGGTTGAAAGAAAGGTAGCCGATGTTCATGCCGGGTTGGCTCACGAGCTTGAGATTCGGGTCTTTTTTGGCAAGCTCGATATCGGCCGGATTGGGAAACTCACAGATGTGAATATTTCCGGTTTTCAGCTCGAGGAATCGGACCGAGTTTTCCGGTATGGCACGAAAAACGACCTTGTCCAGGTAAGGGCCTTCCGATTTATCCCAGTAGCCCCTGAATTTTTCGAGAACGATTTTATCGTCCTTTACCCAGTGGACGAATTTGAACGGCCCGGTTCCCACCGGATTGCGGAGAAATTCTTTCGGGTTCTTCATGAACGCCGTCGGGCTGATGATATCGGCGAAGTCCATGCCCATGTTCGCCAGAAACGGCGCCTCGACACGCTTTAAATGAAAAACGACCGTATATTCATCCACCGCTTCGATGGACCCGACCGTGTCGTCCATCTCCATGGAAACCCAGTACTCGGGCGTGCGTTCCTGAGGAGGAATTTCCAGCTTTTTTCCATAAAACTTGACGCTGCGGTCCTTCATCATTCGTCCGATGGAAAAGACGACCGCATCGGCGTTAAACGGCGTTCCGTCATGAAATTTCACTCCCTTTCGCAGATGAAAGGTATAGGTCTTGCCGTCCGGCGATATGTCCCACGACTCGGCCAATCCGGGTTCCAGATCGGTGGATTCGTTCTTGTATGCCGTCAGGGCCTCGAAGACGTTGTCGCAGACCATAAATGAATTGCCGTCGGTTTCATATGCCGGATCCAGTCCGACGCTGTCCCCACCCCGGCCGAAAACCAGGGTTCCTCCACTTTTGGGCGCTCCTGCCAGGGCCGTCCCGACGGCAAAGAGCATCCAGACCAGCAAAAAGACGATGAGTTTTTTCAGCATAACCGGCCTCCTTTCCTTGTGTTGGGTTGATAAACAGAATCGATATGGGACAAGATCAAAACGGGGAATCTGTCTCTCATGGGCGTGATAAGAATGAAAGGGACCTCTTTATGGTCGGAGCTTCGGAAGATAATACAGTTCCTTTTCAGATGATTTTCGATGAAATCCGGACGGTTGAAGATGCCCGGAGGTTCGAAATGCGTGGATCGGAATCGTATCAGGGCATGGGTCAGGTGCAGGATCTCTTCCATGGCAATGGTGCGCTGCAAGGAATCGGTCTCCGCAAACGATCGGGTTATTCGTAACGGTTCAGCGTTTTGAATGACCGACCGATCTCCATACGATCAATTTTTTTTAGGAACGAAACGGTTACGGTTATTCTTATTTCTTATTTGCTGTCGCGAGTCCCCGGCGGGTCGATACCTCTCGGCGCCGCCGTTGCAGCGGCGTACCGGGGAAAAACATTCCTGATATTTGAATCCAATAGGCATAAAATGGGTCGATGTCAAGCAGTAAACAACCGCTGAATTAGTTCTTGACCGTATGCATACTTTCAGCTATCGTCTTTTGTACAATTTTTCTCCTAAAAAAGGGGGGAGCATGGCCGTTATCACAATTTCCCGTCAGTTCGGCGCCGGGGGCAAGACGCTCGGCATCATGCTCGCCGAAAAGCTCGGGTATTGCCTGTTCGACAATGAACTCATACAGATGGTTGCCGAAAAGGCCCAGTCATCGGAAGATGCCGTCAAATTTATAGAAAAGGAATCCAGTGGAAAATTTCTGGGTTTTATCAAAGGGATTATTCCAAAACAGCTGACGGGCATCATCCCCAGAGCCGTTGCGGATTCAAAGGATAGGAGGTCGCAAGACACCATCGATGAAGAGGTATATGTCGATGTTCTCCATGCTATCATAAAAAAGATCGCCGAGGAGGGAAACGCCGTAATCATCGGTCGCGGGTCCCAGTACATCCTGAAAGGCCATCTGCGTGTCTTCCACATACTTGTCAGCGCAGACAAAGAGTACCGTATAAGTTTTCTCGAAAAATATTACAATCTGTCCGAACAAGAGGCGTTAAAAGCCGTGGAGATGGATGATAGGCGACGGGCGAATCTGTATCGAAAATTCGGTAAAGACGACTATGACAGCCCCCAAAATTACCATCTCGTTATTAATACAAGCCGGATTGATCTGAATACGGCGTGCGAAATGGTTTGCGAATTGGTAAAAAATTCATGATGGTATAAAAAGGCTTGGTTTTTCCGTCTCCATTAAAGACGGAGGATTTGGCGTTTGGCGGATCAAATACGAAACGATCGGGATATCCGGGCGCCGCGCTCTTACGGGGAGCGAAAAACAACCACTGGGCCTGAAGAAAAAAGCGTCGGCATAGCCTTTTTCCTCACGTTCATCATCCTGTTCGGCGTCTGGATTCTGCTGTCCGGCCTTTTCGACGTGTTTCACCTTTCCCTGGGCGTTATTTCCTGCCTGATGGTCGCTTATTTTTCGGGCGATCTTCTCTTTCCTTCCCCCAGCCTGAAAAGGCTGGCGTTTCTTTTCCCTCGGTTTATGAAATATGTTCCATGGCTGCTGTTCCAGGTGTTTCTCGCGAATCTCCAGGTGCTTTATCTTGCGTTTCACCCCAAAATGATGGCGCTCATCGATCCTAAAATAATCGAGTTTCGAAGCAGGCTAAAAAGCGATACGGCGCTTGTTACCTTTGCAAACTCCATTACCCTGACACCGGGGACGATTACGGTTTCCGCATCCATTTACGGCGATTTTCGGGTTCATGCAATCGCCGGGGCGTTCGCCGTTGCACTTCCAGGCGAGATGGAGGCACGCGTGGCTGAGGCCTTCGGAGAGTGATGGTTTCGATCTTTTTTTATGCCGGCGTGTATTTGACGTTTCTGATGATCCTGTCGCTTTATCGAGCCGTTTTCGGCCCCACTGTGCTCGATCGCATGATCGGCGTCAATGCCATCGGCAGCAAAACGACGGTGCTTCTGATCTTGATCGGCATGGTCTATCGACGGGTGGACATGTTTGTCGACATCGCCCTTGCGTATGCCATGCTCAATTTTGTCGCCGTTCTGGCGGCATCCCGGTATTTTCAGAAAAGAAAAGGGTTATCCGACGATGTGGAGCACGGGTAAGCGGAGACCAGGGACCAAAAGATGATGATAGACATACCGGTTCTTGTGCTGCTGATAAGCGGTTTTGTTTTCTTTACCGGCGGGGCCGTGGGGATTCTTCGTTTTCCGGATTTCTACTCCCGGCTTCATCCGGCCGGCAAACTCGATACCATGGGCCTGCTCCTGAGCATGACCGCCCTGAGCCTTTACATTTTTTTCAGCGATCCCTCCGCGGGTTCGCTTCTGACCGCGCTGAAGATCGTTCTGATCATCGTCTTTGTTTTCATCACAAGTCCGACGGCGACCCATGCCATCGTTGACGCCGGGATCCGGGCCGGCCTGAGGCCATGGACGAAAGAACGATTGACCGTGGCAGGCGTTTCTTCGACCAGACAGACAAAGAAAAAAAATGATCGGGCTGCTTGACCTTTTGATCCTGATGATCGTGATCGTTTGCGGCATCGCCGCCATATCGATCAAAGACCTTCTGGGTGCCGCCATTTTATTCAGCGCCTACAGTTTCATGATGTGTCTGCTCTGGGCCATTATGGGAGCGGTGGATGTCGCCTTCACGGAAGCTTCCGTAGGCGCCGGTGTCAGCACGGTGCTCTTTGTCGCAGCGGTGTTTCACACAACGCGGAGGACAAAAGATTGAGACTTTTCGCGCTGATCATCGTTTCCGGTTGCGGCTTTCTGCTCATTTACGGAACCGCCGATTTTCCCCGCTGGGCGGATCCGGCCGCGCCGGCATGCACCCATGTATCCGATTATTATATCGAAAAAAGCGAGGAGCAAACGTGTGTGCCGAATATCGTCACCGCCATTTTGGCTGATTACCGTGGCTACGATACGATGTTTGAAACCACGGTGATCTTCGGCGCCGGCGTGGCCTGCTTTTTTCTGCTGCGAAATTATCGGCGCAAGGCACCGGAATTCCGCTTGTACCGCCATGTTCCCACGGGCATCACCTTCAGAATTGAAAAAGGCGGAAAATTTCCGGACGATTCCGCGGAATTCAAACGAATCGATTCCTTGTGGACACCCCAGGATATTATCATAGAAACCGCCGTCCGCCTGCTCATCCCGTTTATCCAGATTTTTGCCCTCTATGTCATCGCCCATGGCCACCACAGTCCAGGCGGAGGATTTCAAGGCGGCGTCATCCTTGGGGCGTCGATCATCCTTTTTGCGATCTCAAAAGACCTGCGATCCGCTATCACACGCATCGGAGAGCAAACGAGCGGGTTGCTTTGCTCGACCGGGGTCTTCGTCTATGTCGGAACCGGCACCCTGTGTCTCTTGCTGGGGGCCAATTTTCTCGATTACGGCGCTCTGGCAGGACTGTTTCATTCGACTACGGCCATGGCGCGCTCCCATGGAATCATGATCGTCGAGATCGGTGTCGGTATTTCGGTGATGGCTGTCATGGTATGCCTGTATTATATCATTTCATCGGCCGGTAACATGGATGAAGGTCTATAGCCATGGACGAGCTGCTTTCACCCATCCTGTCGAAATACAATTACTGGGTCTATATTACCCTGATGATGATCGGCCTGTACGCCATGATCGCCAAAAGTAACCTTGTGAAAAAGATCATCGGAATGAACATCCTTCAGACCGCCGTCATCCTTTTTTACGTGTCCATCGGCGCAAAGCAGGGAGCTACGATTCCGATCATCAGGCACGGGCATGAAGGAGCGGCGGCCCATGCCGTTCGGGCCGCCGATTATATCAATCCGCTGCCCCACGTCCTGATGCTCACCGCCATTGTGGTGTCCGTGGCCACCCTCGGCGTCGCCCTGGCTCTGGCCATACGGATTTACCGGCAATACGGCACCCTCGAGGAAGACGATATAGCCACCCGGATCACGGGAGACATCCGAAAATCGCCATGACTCGACAACTACCCGCTCTGATTATCATTGCACCGCTGATCGGCACCTTTTGTATCTCCATCGCAGGCTGGATCAACAAAAGATACTGCCTGCCGATCCTCATCGCCGCGCTGGGGATCTCCCTGTACGCATCCATCGGCCTTCTGGGCCTGGTGATCCAAGAGCACGGGGTCGTCTATCGCCTGGGCGGTTGGGATCCCCCCTGGGGCATTCTGTACCAGGTCGACTATCTAAACGGGCTGGTATTGATCGTCATCGCCGTGGTCGCTCTGATCAACGCGGTCGCATGCCGAAAACACGTTCTGGAAGAATATCCCGACCGGGTGGGACCCTTTTTCACCCTCTATTCGCTTTTTGTGACGGGGCTTTTCGGTATCGTGGTCACCGCGGACGCTTTCAATTTGTATGTCCTTCTGGAAATCGCCTCGCTGTCCGGCTACGCCATGATCGGCATGGGAAACGGCCGCGCCCCGCTGGCCGGGCTCAATTACCTTTTCATGGGTACCATCGGAGCCAGCTTTTATCTGCTGGGGGTCGGATATTTGTATCTCGTCACCGGCTCTCTGAACATGGCCGACATCGCCTTGATTCTGCCCGACATTTACGAATCCAGGGTAGCTATGACGGCATTTGTCATATGCATGGCCGGTCTGTTTTTGAAAATGGCCCTTTTCCCTCTGCATTCCTGGATGCCCAATGCCTATACCCACGGCTCTTTTGCGGCTCTCGGCGTCATCGCCCCGCTGACCACCAAGGTGATGATATACGTCATGATCCGGATCAGCCTGACCGTATTTACGCCGTCTTTTGTCTTTGACCGCTTCCGGATCGACGAGGCCATCGTGTGGCTGGCGATCATCGCTATCGTGGCGGGCTCACTTCTCGCCCTTTCCCAGAGCCGGCTGAAAAAGATGCTGGCCTACGTCATCGTTGCAGAAATCGGTTACATGGTCGGCGGATTCTGGCTGGGCAACCGACAGGGGATAACCGGCGCCGTCCTTCATATTGTCAACGACGCCATGATGACCCTGTGTGTCTTTCTGGCGGCAGGGGCCATCGCATACAGGCAAAAAGGAGACGATTTTGAAAAGATGGAGGGACTTTTCATAACGATGCCGTTTACCATGTCGGGTTTCGTCGTGGCCGCACTGTCCGTTATCGGCGTTCCTCCGACCTGCGGTTTTTTCAGCAAGTGGTATCTGATCTCCGGCGGGATTGCGGCCGGTCAATATGCTTTTGTGGGCGCACTGCTGCTGAGCAGCTTGGTCCATGTGGTCCTTTTTTTCAGAATTTTTGAAATCGCCTATTATCGACCCGAAGCCGGGCATCACGGCGGCGGTCACTCGAGCAGCGTGATCAACGAAGCTCCCCTGGACATGGTCATCCCCCTGCTGGTGGGGGCCGGGCTTCTCGTTGTGCTCGGCCTGAATACCGGTTTTTTGGTGGACCGGGTCATCCGGTTCGCCGTTCCGGCGCAACTGATCTGAAGAGAAAAACCAGGCGGGCATTTCCCACGTGTCGACAGCCAACCCATTGCGGCAAAATATATGGAGACCATCGTATCGATAAAGCCTTTTCTGGCCGTTTTGGTGTCGATCGCCGCCGTACCGGTGCTGCTGTCGAGCCGCTCGGCCAATATCCGGGAAGGCTGGACCTTTGTCGCTGCTGCGGCCAAATTCGCCATCGTGGCTTCGATGCTTCCTTCGGTGCTCGACGGGGCCGAATTCGTTTACACGGTCGCGGAGGTGATTCCGGGAGCCGCTCTCGGCTTTCGCGTGGATGCCATGGGCATCCTCTTCGCCTTGGTCTCCTCGTTTCTTTGGATCGTAACCTCTGCCTATTCCATCGGATATATGCGGGGGCTCAACGAACACAGCCAGACCCGGTATTATTGCTATTTTGCTCTTTCCCTGTCCGCTGCCGTCGGCGTGGCCTTTGCTGCAAACCTTCTGACCCTCTATCTTTTCTACGAGATGCTTTCCTTTGCCACTTATCCTCTCGTCACCCACCACCAGGACCGAGAGGCGCAAAGCTCCGGACGAAAATATCTGTTGTATATCGTGGGAACGTCCATCGGACTGCTTTTGCCGGCCATGCTGATTTGCTACGATTTGACCGGGACTCTTGAATTTTCGAACCGGGGATTATTGGCGGGCAAGGTTTCGAAGGAATTGGCCGGTCTTTTGCTCCTGATGTTTTTGTTCGGCTTTGCCAAGGCGGCGGTGATGCCCCTGCATGCATGGCTTCCGGCAGCCATGGTAGCCCCGACGCCCGTCAGCGCATTGCTTCATGCCGTGGCCGTTGTCAAGGTCGGTGTTTTCAGCATCGTTCGCATCTTTACCGGTATCTTCGGTATGGAGACCCTGTCCTCTTTCGACCTCGGCTCCTATGTCCTTTTTTTCGCATCGGCGACGATATTGCTTGGCTCATTCATCGCCCTTTCCCAGGATGGTCTGAAAAGGCTCCTGGCATTTTCCACCATCGCCCAGCTTTCCTATGTCATCCTGGGTGTCGGATTACTTTCCACAAAAGGGATGATCGGCGGCGTGATTCACATCGCCATGCATGCTTTCGGAAAGATCACCCTCTTTTTCTGCGCCGGCGCCATCTTCATAGCAACAGGCAAAAAAAATATCAGTGAAATGGCGGGTATCGGAAGGCGAATGCCCATTACCATGACGGCCTTTTTTATTGCCGCACTCAGCATCATCGGTATGCCTCCCTGCGGGGGATTTCTCAGCAAGTGGTATCTTGTCCTCGGCGCCGTCGAAGCCCATCGCTCGCCCGTTCTGCTGGTGCTTCTTTTCAGCTCTTTGCTGAATGCGGCCTATTTCATGCCGATCGTTTACAGGGCCTTTTTCTGCAGGCCCGAGGCGAATCCATTTGGAAACGAGATCCGGGAGGCGCCGGTGTTCTGCGTGGTGCCTCTGGTCATAACCGCTATAATTTCTGTCATTCTGCTGTTTTACCCCCAGCCGTTTTTTCGGCTGGCAAGCCTGGCAGCTGCCCAGATGACGGGGATGTGAAGAATGAACATCGAACGAAACGACGAGATCGAGGGCAAGATGGAACTGCCCCATGCGCCTGTTTCTCCTTACCGGGCCGTCTTTACCATCGCCATATCCCTCGGCGTTCTGTATCTGGGGATCATTTTGATCCGCACATTTTAATCGGTCTGAAAATATGAAAAAATATCTTTTCGACAACCCGAGGAACGTGAAAATTCTCCTGCGGTCCTTTTTTGCATCGCTCCTTATCCTGCTGGCCGTCGAGCCCTTTTTACACAAGCATGCCTTTTTTGCATGGGAGAAATGGCCCGCGTTTTATGCCGCGTTCGGATTTGTCGCCTGTGTCGCCCTGGTGGTTGCCGCAAAATATATCCTGCGGCCCCTGGTCAAGAGGCGAGAGGACTATTATGATTAAACCCGTTCCGCCTGTTTTGATTTTTATCTTGGGTGCACTGCTGGTACCTCTTGTTCGGGGAAGATGGAAGCGCGTCTATCTCCTCCTTGTGCCGGTTGTCGGGTTTTTCAATCTGATCAGCATTCCCGAGGGCACGCACTGGGCCGTTGATTTTCTCGAGTACCCGCTTGTCTTCGGATATGTGGACAGGCTCAGTCGGCTTTTTGGATATATTTTTCATCTCATTTCCTTCCTGGGTCTGATTTATGCGCTTCATGTGAAAGACGATCTCCAGCACGTCGCCGCTCTGGTTTACGCCGGCAGCGGCATGGGAGTCGTTTTTGCGGGCGATCTCCTCAGCTTTTTTATATTCTGGGAAATGCTCACCGTCTCCTCCATTTTCCTCATCTGGGCCAGAAAGACGGAGGCGGCCCTGAGAGCGGGATTCAGATATCTTCTCGTCCATGCGGCCGGCGGACTCTGCCTGCTGGCCGGAATCGTTCTCTACGTCAATCAGACCGGATCCATCGGATTCGGACATATCGGCCTCGGTGAACCGGCGACATATCTCATCTTCATCGGGTTCGGCATCAATTGCGCCTGGCCCTTGCTCCACCCGTGGCTGACCGACGCCTACCCGGAGGCGACCGTTACCGGGACGGTCTTTCTGAGCGCTTTTACCACCAAGACCGCCGTCTATGCCTTGACCAGGGCCTTTGCCGGAACGGACGCCCTCATCTGGATCGGTGCGGTGATGACCGGCTTTCCTATTTTTTACGCCGTCATCGAGAACGATTTGAGAAGGGTTCTTGCTTACAGCCTGATTAACCAGGTCGGTTTCATGGTTTGTGGAATCGGTATAGGAACCCATCTGGCCATCAACGGAGCCGTGGCGCATGCCTTCAACGACATCCTGTTCAAAGCGCTGCTCTTCATGGCCATGGGGGCGGTGTTGCACAGAACCGGCAGGATCAACGGGACCGCTTTGGGCGGGTTGTACAAGACCATGCCCCTGACCTGTATTTTTTGTATGGTCGGGGCAGCCTCGATTTCCGCCTTCCCCCTGTTCAGCGGATTTGTCAGCAAATCGATGGTCATGGAAGCAGCGGCCAGAGGAGATATGAAAATGGTCTGGTTTATTCTGCTTTTCGCCTCTGCAGGCGTGTTCCACCATGCGGGTATCAAGATTCCTTATTTTGCGTTTTTTTCCCACGATTCGGGGTTGAAACCCAGAGAGGCCCCTTCGAACATGCTCCTGGCCATGGGATTGACCGCCTTTCTCTGTATTTTCATCGGGTCCTACCCTCGCCCGCTATACAGCCTGCTCCCCTATCCGGTCGATTATGTGCCTTACACCGGAGCACACGTGATCGCCCAGACACAACTGCTCTTTTTTTCTGCTCTTGCGTTTTCGCTCCTCCTTCTTTCGGGAATCTATCCGGCCGAACAGCGGTGCGTCAATATCGATGCCGATTGGTTCTACCGCAAGGGGGGCAGGCTGTTTTACCGGGTCATGGATACCGGCTTGAACGGAATCAACCGGCTGTGTCATCAGCATATGGCGGTCAATTTGCCATTCCTGCTGAGTCGATTCGTGAAAAAGGCGCCGGCAGCCGTATTCCTGTTTTTCACGATACCTCTGGCAAAAGCGGGAGCCGGAGCAGTTGATCCCGGGGCCATAAAAACCAAATGGCGGGAGTCTTTTCTCGCCGGTTCCTATCCGGTGGGGATAAGCATGGCATCGGCCCTGATCTTTGTTGTGCTTTTGTATGCGCTCCTGTAGAAAAGGTGGCGCGATTTGATGTGTCTGTTGAAGCGGATAGAGAATAGGAACCCGACATGGTAACCCTGGAAAACCTTAAACGGATCGTCATCTTAACCCATTTGACGGATGAAATGATCTACGCCCTGCAGCCGTTTATCGTTTTGACCCGGTTTGAAGAAAAAGACATCATTTTCCAAGAAGGAGAGCCGTCGGAGATTTTTTACATGCTCAAGCGGGGCAAGGTGCTCCTGGAATTGCGTTTGTCGGATAAAGTTACGGTTTCGGTAGGATCCATAGAACCGGGATATGCTTTCGGATGGTCGGCCATGCTGGAAAACGCCACGTATACCACGGACGCGGTGTGTGCCGAACCCTGCGAAGTATTTGCGATCAGCGGCAGCGCCCTCAAGAACGTCCTCGAAAGCAATTTTGAAATGGGATACCGATTCACCCGAAGGCTCCTCGTGTTGATGAAAAAGCGCCTGGATATCAAAAGCGAACAGCTCATTCGGGCGATAAAAAACCATCCGGATATGCAGCATCTTTTATAGAATTGTCGGGTTCTTCTCCCAATTCGTTTTTTCAGGATTTCACTTGAATTCCGGACCCCTTGAACCCCTGAATCCTTTCCTCGAATTTTTCGACGGGTCAATTTGGTACGAATTTATCGGTTGCGTGCCCTTTTTTATACACACCCTTTTCGGACTTCGACCCCAGGGTAAACACAAAAACAGATAACTTTTTGATATAATTAAATATAAAAAGAACCCGATTCGGCAGCACGGATGGCACGGGCTTTGAAAGACTTTGGATTCGAATACAAGCGGATTTTTGTCCGGTTTTTAGAATCCTCTATCGAAAGGAGGCCGTGCCATGTCAAAATGCTACGCAATCGGCGGTTTATTGTGTCTGGGAGGATTGATATTTCTTCTCTTTCAGGGTGTTTCGTCCCTGGTGATCTCCTGCGGCACTGTATGGAAAAGTATAAGCATGGCGAATTTTTTAAGACAGGACCATATTCTCTGGATTGATGAAATTACCTGGAGCGGCATTAAATACTCTTTATGGACGCTCGTCACCTTCCCGCTGGATGTGTTGCTCTTTTGCGCCAGCGGGTGCTGTTTTCTAATGGGTGGCTTTACAAAGTAACCCGGCAGGCTTGCGAGAAAGGATCGGGAAAATGATAGAAAGCAACTACCTCAAGGATGATATAAAAAATATTGACATGCTGGCGAAAATACCCGTCCTCCGGTATTTCCATACAGAAGATCTGAAAACGTTGCTGAGAATCACCAGAATCAGGCGATACAGCGACGGGGAATGCGTCATCGAAGAAGGGGAAAAGGATTTTTGGCTTTATTTCCTGCTTTCAGGAAGAATTCGGATTGAAAAGGAAAATGTGCCTATTTGCACCATCGGCGCCGCAGGTGAAATTTTCGGTGAAATGCGAATCGTCGACCGGATGAGCCGATCCGCATCGGTCTACGCGGTAGGGAAAACGGTCTGCCTTGCCGTCGATACCTCTGCGCGGCATCGGGTTACCTCTGAAAAAGGTATGCGGCGGGTAACCACAATTCTGGACGACATCATCAGCAAAAGCCTGTCGATACGGCTGCGGTTTTTAAATCAGGAACTTATTAAAACAAAAAAAGAATTGTATGTCCAGAAAAGCATGGAATTATCGGCATAACCGCTCGATTATCCCCTTTTCCGAGAATTTTCCGCCTCAGCGAGTATCGATAAGGTCGATAAAATGACCGCAGCCCTTTGCCGGGTCCATCGCCGGTCCGGCGACTTCTCACGGGACGCCCTCGGAGTCCGATGGCCGTTACACCGGAGTCGCTCGCCCCTCTTTGTTCAAGATACGGATGACCCTGGGATGATAGTCCTCTTTCAGGGCCAGCCGACGACTCTTGGCCCGAACAAAGAAAAAGGCAAGCAGAAAAAAAAGAATGCCGAATGCCGCAGAAAGCGCTGAAATATTTGTAGAAAAAACGCCGGCCGCTTGTCGACCGGCTACGGCCCCGATCATCAGACTCAGTATCGGAACCATGTAAACCAGAAGGGAAAGCTTTATCAGCGAACCGGATTTAAAGCCGATCAGCACTTCGTCTCCTGGCCATGCGCCCGCAACGTTTATGGCTTCGACCTCCACCTCTTTTCCGCCTCCCAGAACCCGGCAGGAATCTTTGGCCGCACAAGTATCGCAGGCGCCCGTACGGGATGTTTTAACCCAGGCAAAGGCGGAATCGACTCTGGTAACGATACCCTTTTCGGTTTGCAAAAAAAGTTCTTCTCCCGAATGGAATCACAGCTCTTTTGGAAATGACTCTTTCCAACCATCCCACAGCGGGGATTGGATGTCAATAATCCCGTTTTAGAGCCAGTGCCGCACCTTAATGCAGATTGGATTGCCCGCACCGCCACACCGGCGAAAGCCGGGGTCCAGAAAAGCTTAAAAAGACTCGATTCCGGCTTTCGCCGGAATGCCGCCGGAGGCTTCCCCCATCCGAGCATGGAGGCCTGCGCTAACGACATTTCTTTTCGAACCTAAGCGCAGGCTTGACGGAATTGCGGCATTCCTTTATAACCCCCCCTACCGGTTTATTTGTGGCCGTTTGGCAATCCCCAAAAGGCGTATCCTCATGATCTCTTTTAAAGCCAGGGTTCTGGAAGCGGTCCGATACCTGAAAGACCGTTTCACGGGTGATCCGAAAATCGCCCTTCTTACCGGAACCGGTCTGGGAGAAAGTGCGGCGTCCTTCGATATCCGCATGTCGATCGCTTACGAGGAGATACCGTATTTTCCGGTTTCGACGGTGCAGGGGCATATCGGAAGACTGCTTTTCGGAAAGATGAAGGGAAAATATGTCCTGTCCCTGCAAGGCCGCTTTCACCTGTATGAGGGGTATTCGCCTCTCGATGTTACATTCCCCATTCGGGTCATGCAGGAACTCGGCATCGACATGTTGATCCTCTCCAATGCCGCCGGCGGGCTCAATCCGGCTTTTAGAACCGGCGATATCATGATCATTGCCGATCACATCAATCTGACCGGTGCCAATCCGCTCATCGGGCCCAACGACGACGAGTGGGGGATTCGGTTTCCGGACATGACGCAGGCGTATGGCGCAAGGATTCGGGGTCTTGCGGAAGCTGCGGGAAAAAAGGCCGGTATTGATTTAAAACAGGGCGTATATGCGGGGCTTAGGGGGCCGTCTCTCGAAACACCGGCCGAAGTGCGGTTTTTGAGAGCCATCGGCGCGGACGCCGTCGGGTTTTCCACCGTTCAGGAAGTCATCGCGGCCGTTCATGCGGGCATCCGGGTTCTCGGCTTGTCCACGATCACCAATATCAACGACCCGGACAATCCGACGCCGGTGAGCGTCGGTGACATCCTCGCCGTGGCGAAGCAGACGGTGCCAAAACTCGAATCCGTCATCGAAGGGGTTGTCGAAGCCATTTAGCCTTAGCCTATAACCCGAAGGCCTTTCGTGCATGTCGGTATAAAACAGGCATACGGCATACGGCGCATGGCAGGAAACAGGGGAGTCCCGTGTGCCTTGTACCGTATATGCTGATTTGCGTAGTAAAAAATACGCCAGCAAATATAGGCAATAGATCACTTAGGGAACACAGTAAGGCTTTATCATGCCATTGATCGATATACTTATCGTAAACGGCACCGTTTTGACCATGGATCCCGAAGACACGCAGATCCAGGACGGGGCAGTGGCAGTGGTCGGCGACAGGATTTCTGCCGTTGGAAAACGAACCGTCTTTTCCAATCAACAAGCTTCGCGGGTCATCGATGCGCGGGGAGGCATCATCATGCCCGGGCTGGTCAACACGCACACCCATGCCGCCATGACCTGTTTCAGGGGGCTTGCGGACGACCTGCCCCTGATGCGATGGCTCAACGACCATATCTTTCCCGCCGAAGCAACACTCGACGAACACAAGGTTCATATGGGCACACTGTTGGCGTGCGCGGAGATGATCCTCTCCGGTACCACCTGTTTTTGCGATATGTACCTTTTTGAAGATGCGGTGGCTCGTGCCGCCCGGCAGGCGCATATGCGGGCGGTGGTCGGTGAAGTGCTGTATGATTTTCCTTCCCCGAATTACGGCCCCATAGAAAAAGGGTTTGCATATACCGAGCGGTTGATCGAGCGCTGGCACGACGATCCACTGGTAACCGTCGCCGTGGAACCTCATTCGCCGTATCTTTGCGCGCCGTATCTTCTCCAAAAAGCCCTGGCGATCACCCGACGGCACGGGTTGCCGCTGATCGTTCACGTTTCCGAAACGCGGAACGAAGTTTCTGACATCCGGGCGAAAACCGGAAAAACACCGGTTGGCTATCTTGCGGATCTGGGAATTCTGGCGCCGAATCTGCTCGCATGTCACTGCGTCGTGCTGAGCGACGAAGATGTGGAATTGCTTGCGGCTTTCGATGTGAAAGTGGCTCACTGTCCGGAAAGCAACATGAAGCTCGCTTCAGGGATCGCGCCGGTTCCAAGGATCCTGGCGGCCGGCATCTGTGTCGGCCTGGGAACCGACGGCTGTGCCAGCAACAACAATCTGGACATGTTTCAGGAAATGGACACCGCCGCCAAGCTGCACAAGGTCAACCTGCTTGATCCGACCGTCATGGATTCCCGAACCGTCTTGAGAATGGGCACCATCGAAGGGGCCAGGGCCCTGGGTCTTGGGGATAAAACCGGATCGATAGAACCCGGAAAGCTGGCGGATATCATCGTCGTCGACACCCGCAAGCCCCATCTGACCCCTCTGTACCGTCCGACCTCTCATCTGGTATATGCGGCAAAGGGAAGCGATGTCGCCGCCGTGGTCATCAACGGGAAAGTCGTCATGGAGGACCGTAGGGTCCTTACGCTGGATCTTGCAGGGATTATGGAGGAGGTCAATGCCATGGCCGCCGAGATCAGAAGCCACAGGGCGGTTTGAGCGACGCGGATCCTCGCCGAGGCGGCAGCGAATGAATTACGATATTCTCATCCACAATGCAACGATAGTCACGGTCAACCCGGCATTCGACATCATCGAAAGCGGCTGGGTGGGCATTCGAGCCGACAGGCTGGCCGGCATCGGCCCGGCGGCCGGCAACGGCCCGATCCCGCCCGCCGGTGAAATCATCGATGCCCACGGGGGAATCGTCATGCCCGGGCTCATCAATACCCATACCCACCTCCCCATGACCATTTTCAGGGGCCTTGCCGACGACCTGCCGCTGCTTGAATGGCTGAATGAAATCATCTTTCCCGCGGAAACGGCACATATCGATTCGGAGACGGTCTTTCTCGGCGCCCTTCTGGGTTGTGCCGAGTCGATGCTTTCAGGCACAACCACCTGCTGCGACGGCTATTTTTTCGAAGACGCGGTCGCCCGGGCTGTTCAGGAGGCAGGCATGCGGGCTGTCCTCGGCCATGGCGTCATCGATTTTCCGGCTCCCGGCGTGCCGGATCCGTCTACAAACGTCCGGTATGCGATGATTTTTGCCGAAAAATGGGCAAACAGGTCGCCGTTGATCCTGCCCTCGATATTTTGCCATTCACCGTATACCTGTTCGGCGCTCACCCTGAAAAACGCCAAAGATGCCGCCAGGGCAGGGGACCTTTTATTTCAGATCCATGTTGCCGAAACGTCCCAGGAACGGAACCGGATTCAGGCGGACGGCGGCGTTTCTCCGGTCGAACATCTCGACGGTTTGGGTGTGCTGGACGGGCGAACGCTTCTCGTTCATGCCGTATGGATCGGAGACGAGGATATCCAACGAATCGCCGGCTGCGGGGCGGCGGTGTCCCACAACCCGGAAAGCAATATGAAACTGGCTTCCGGAATTGCGCCCATTCCTGAGCTGATAAAAGCCGGAGTATGCGTCGGCCTGGGAACCGACGGCTGCGCCAGCAACAACGATCTGGATCTGCTTCGGGAGATGGATATGGCGGCAAAGCTGCACAAGGTGAATCTTTTCGATCCGACGGTTATGGATGCCCGCAAGGTGGTGGAAATGGCAACCATTGACGGGGCAAAAGCCATCGGACTGGATACAGCGGTCGGTTCGCTCGAGATCGGCAAGCAGGCCGACGTCGTCATTCTAGACTCCGGTCGGCCGCATCTTGTTCCCATGTACCACCCCGCCTCCCACATCGTGTATGCGGCGGTCGGCTCCGATGTGAAGGATGTAATCGTCGCCGGCAAGGTGGTGGTGAGAAACGGATCCCTGCAGACTCTGGATGTTGATGCCCTGATGCGCCGGGTAAATACTCTGGCTCTCGATATCCGCGGCGAAAATAAAAAAGGAGGTTTATGCACCTGAGCCGTCTTATTCGGAAGGCGTACGGACAGGAGCCGGTAGACCTCCTGCTTGCCGACGCCCGTGTCATCAACGTCTATTCCGGAAAGATCGTACCCGCAGACATCGCCGTTGCCGGCGGGACCGTCGTAGGTTTCGGAGACTATGCCGCAAAGCAGGTCGTGGATCTCAAGGGCCGGTATGCGGCGCCCGGGCTCATCGACGCCCACGTGCACATTGAAAGCGCCATGACCTGCGTAACCGAATTCGCCCGGGCCGTCGTTGCCATGGGCACGACCGGTGTGGTGGCGGATCCCCATGAAATCGCCAATGTTCTGGGTGCATCCGGGATCGACTACATGCTTCGATCCGGCGAAGGACAGCCCATGAATATTTATTTTGCGCTGCCGTCCTGTGTTCCCGCAACCGAGATGGAGACTTCGGGGGCAGTGCTGACCGCCCGGGACCTGCGCCCTTTCATGAGCAAAGACCGCGTCGTCGCCCTGGCCGAAATGATGAACTATCCGGCCGTCATCCGCGGGGATGCCGATGTCCTGGAGAAAATCCGGATCGCTATAGAGCTTGGCTTGCCGGTGGACGGTCACGCACCGGGATTGTCGGGCCGACGCCTTTCCGCTTACCTGTCGGCCGGCATCGCCAGCGACCACGAATGCACGACAGCGGCAGAGGCGGAAGAAAAACTGGCGGCCGGCATGCGCATCATGATTCGGGAAGGTACCGGCGCCAAGAACCTGCAGGCCCTTTTGCCCGTGGTCAACGAGCGAACGGCACGTCGGATGATGTGGTGCACCGATGACCGACACCCCCACGATTTGATCGCCGAAGGGCACATCGACGCGATCCTTCGGGAGGCCGTTGAAGCCGGTCTCGATCCGGTCACCGCCATCCAAATGGCGACGCTGAACGTTGCAGAGTATTTCGGGCTCAGCCGTCTGGGCGCCATTGCACCCGGCAAGCAGGCGGACATCATCGTTTTTTCGGATCTTCGTTCATTTCAGATGGAGCAGGTCTACCATCGCGGCAGGCTTGTGGCCGAAAACGGAAGGATTTCTCCGGGGATTGTGCCGCCCGCATCCGTGCCATGTCCGTCGTCGATGCATGTCTCCGAAACATCAATGGATTTTGCAATTGCCGCCGAATCGACACACGCGCTTGTCATCGACATCGTGCCGGACCAGATCGTCACCCGCCGCTGTGTTCTGCCGGTGTCGATTTCAGGCAACGCCGCCGTTTCAGACCCCTCCCGCGATCTGCTTAAAATTGCGGTCGTCGAACGGCATAAGGGAACGGGAAACATCGGAAAAGGTTTTGTTCGGGGTCTGGGATTGAAGAAAGGGGCGCTGGCTTCCAGCGTGGCCCATGATTCCCATAACATCATTGTGGTTGGAACGACGGACGAAGACATGAAGGCCGCCGTCGCGGCCGTAATTCAAACGGAAGGCGGCCTTGCGGCGGTCTGCGACCAGCAGGTGCGGGCCCAATTGCCCCTGCCCGTCGCCGGCCTGATGTCCCGGGATCCGGTTACACGCGTGGCCGATCGGCTCGACCGGCTCATTGAGGTCGCCCGCAATCTAGGCGCCTCCCCAACCGATCCGTTCATGACGATTTCCTTTCTCGCGCTTCCCGTTATTCCGCAGCTCAAGATAACGGACAGGGGGCTGGTGGACGTGGAGCGGTTTGCCATCGTACCGCTTTTTGTGAGATGAACCGGACCTCTTAATTTGAAAATGGGCGACACAAATGAAAGGTAAGGACAAACGCCTCAGGCCCATCTGGCTTGATAAAAGCGGAAATACCGTGAAAATTATCGATCAGCGGCAATTGCCCCACAGCTTCGTCGTCAGGGAGCTGAGGACGGCGGACGATGTCATCTTCGCCATCGAAGAGATGCTCGTCCGTGGGGCGCCGCTTATCGGGGTGACGGGTGCCTACGGGGTTTATCTGAGTCTTGTGAATCCTGCCGGCGAATCGATCGAAGACCGCTGTTTGGTCGAAACCTGTCGAAAAATAGGTACGGCACGGCCTACGGCCGTGAATCTGGGATGGGCCGTTGACCGGGTTCTGAAAAAAGTCCTTGAAGCGGGTGGAAAGAAGGAAAGAATACGTGCGGCGCGCGTGGAGGCTGCCGCGATCGCAGAGGAGGAGGCGGCCAAATCAAAAAAGATCGGCGAAAACGGTCTGAAATTGATACAGGAAATCTGCCGGAAAAAAGGCAAAGGGCCCGTCAATTTGCTGACCCACTGCAATGCCGGATGGCTGGCCTGTATCGAGTATGGGACGGCTACGGCGCCGATTTATGAGGCTTTTGACGCCGGCATCGATATCCATGTGTGGGTGGATGAAACCAGGCCCCTGAATCAGGGCGCGCGGTTGACGGCATGGGAACTCGGCAAATACGGAGTCAGACATACCGTCATTGCCGATAATGCGGGCGGCCATCTGATGCAGCATGGCCTGGTCGACATGGTCATCGTCGGCAGCGACCGGACCACCGCTACAGGCGACGTGGCGAACAAGATCGGGACATACCTGAAAGCCCTGGCGGCCCGGGATAACGATATCCCTTTTTATGTGGCGCTGCCTTCGAGTACCATCGACTGGCGTTTGAGAGACGGCATCGGGCAAATCCCCATCGAAGAGCGCGATCCGGATGAACAGCGATATGTCACCGGACGCAGCGAAGAACGAGTCATCCGGGTTCTCGTGCCGCCCGAAAGCTCCCCTGCGGCGAATTTTGCGTTTGACGTGACGCCTGCAAGGCTCATTACCGGTCTGATTACCGAAAGAGGCGTCTGCCAGGCGACCGAAGCGGCCATTCGAAATTTGTTCCCCGAAATGGTGATTTCGAAAGACGCCGAATAACCTTCTTGTACCGGTTTGACTTTTTGAAAGACCGCCCGGCAATCTGTAAGAATTCAGCGTTCGAGGTTAGCCTGTTTTGCAAGGATGAACCTATTGCCAGTCGAATTAAATTTTCTGTGAACCCTGAACCGTTGAACCCACAAACGCCGTTTTGGATCGGGCCATGCTGACAATGCTTGAAAAAAAAATCATCGCTGCGATACAGGGCGACATGGAGATTTCCGAGCGGCCCTATCTGCGGATAGCCGAAAGTCTCGGGATTCCGGAAGAAACCCTGCTTTCTACGCTCAAGGACCTGAGCGCCCGCGGTGTCATTCGGCGCTTCGGGGCAACCCTTCGCCACCAGAAGTCCGGATTCGATGCCAATGCCATGGTGGTGTGGCAGGTGGATGAAAAGAGAATCGATGAGGTGGGAAAGATCATGGCCGCTTCCAGGGCGGTATCCCATTGTTATCGGAGAAATCCCACCGATTTGTGGCCCTATAACCTGTACACGATGATCCATGGTGCTGATGAGGAATCCTGCAAACGAACGGCCCGCCGATTGTCCGAAAAAACCGGAATAGCAGGGTATCTTCTCCTGTTCAGCAGAAAAGAGCTGAAAAAAACCTCGATGGCCTACTTTCCAGTCGAAGATTAGAATGGAGGTAAACGATTCCAGGGCCGGGGCGTGGTGCGAGCAACCGGTCAACTGTTGAGGCCGGAAAAGTCGGTCTCCGTGAACGGTGGTATTCGTTTCGTGTCTAAATTGTTACGACAGGGGTTCAATTGCCTGCGGTGAAACACGACATTCCCCATATTCTCCTGGTCAACCCCTGGATTCATGATTTCGCCGCCTATGATTTCTGGGCAAAACCGCTGGGCCTGCTCTATCTGGCCGCCATTGTCCGAAAGCATGGGTTTTCGGTGACCTATCTGGACTGCCTCGATCGCTTTCACCCCCGGGCGCCTCAAACCGATCCTTTTGCCCGATACGGTCGCGGACCCTATTTGAAAGTCTCAATCACAAAACCCCCCGGGCTCGGCGATGTATCCCGCACCTATTCGAGATACGGGATCAAAAGCGCATGGTTTCGGGAAGACCTTCAATCCATCCCGAGGCCGGATCTGATTCTGATTACTTCGGGGATGACTTACTGGTATCCCGGTGTCAGGGAAACAATCGACGTTTTAAAGAACGCCTATCCAAAAACCCCCCTGGTTCTCGGCGGGGTTTATGCGACCCTTTGCATGCCTCACGCATTGCGTCGATCGGGCGCGGACCGGGTTTTTTCCGGTTTTGGTGCGGCGGATATTCTCCAAATAGCCGCCGATGCGACCGGTTTTCAGGTAAAACCGGCATTCGATCCCGAGGACTTGAGCACCTATCCCTATCCGGCGCTGGACCTGCAGAAAAAAACAGGCTATGTGCCGATTTTGACCTCCACGGGATGTCCTTTTCGCTGCGCCTACTGCGCTTCCGGCCTTTTGACCCCGAGACACACACAACGCGCACCGGAATCGGTGGTCGAGGAAATGCGGTTCTGGAGGAATGTGCACGGAATACGGGATTTCGTGTTCTATGACGATGCGCTTTTGGTGGACCCTGAAAACCATGCGATTCCCCTGTTCGAAGGCATTCGCCGGCTCGAAACCGACATTCGGATTCATACGCCCAATGCGGTCCATATCCGAAAAATTACCGGAAAACTTGCAGATCTTCTGTTTCAGGCAGGGGTGAAAACGCTTCGACTGGGCCTGGAAACAGCCGAAGATGAACCGCATCCATCTCTCGATTCCAAGGTTACCCTCGAAGAGTTTCGGCAGGCTGCGACCCGGCTTCTGAAAGCCGGGTTTGAAAAGGAACAGGTCGGGGCTTACCTGTTGATCGGATTGCCGGGTCAGCGCATGGAGGCCGTGAATCAATCCATCCGAACAGTCAAGCAATGCGGGCTGACGCCGGTTCCGGCCTACTATACGCCGATTCCCGGCACCGCCCTCTGGGCCGCGGCTGTTGCCTCTTCCCGCTATGATCTTGCGTCCGATCCGGTTTTTACCAATAATGCCGTCTTTCCCTGTCAAAAAGAGCCTTTTTCATGGAATACGGTTTCCCTTATCAAACAGGCTGTCGATCAGGGAGAAGCCTTTTAAGTGAGCTTTGTACGACTTGACACCCGATTTTATCCGGCGAAAAAGCAAAAATCTTGACAAAAGCGGGGCAAAAAAGTATTCTGAAACCGGTGAAAATGCGCTGCATTTCCCCTCATGCGGCAAATCCGTCATTTCATGATGGCTTCGGACCTGCTGGGGCTTACAGTTTGAGACCTTTGTAGAAAAAATGGCCGGGCGGCCTTTTCACATGCTGACCGGTTATGGAAATTTTCAGGAATAACTATCGTGCTGCGGGAGGTTTGATATGCCGAGATATGATTTTGTCTGTGAAAAATGTAACAAATCTTTTACATTGACCATGAAGATTGCAGATTATGAAAAAAAGAGTTTTGAGTGCCCGAAATGTAAGAGCAAAAAAATCAAACAAAAAATTTCCTCATTTCAGACCATAACCAGCAAAAAAAGCTGATTCACTTCTACCGGCTTGAAAGACGGACTCTGACGGCATTTGCATGGGCACCCAACCCCTCTGTTTCGGCGAGTCGGATGATGTCGTTTGCCTCGCGCCGAAAGGCCGCCCGTGAGTAATGGATGATACTTGTCCTTTTTAAAAAGTGATCGACCGAAAGGGCAGAGGAATACCTTGCGGTCCCCGCCGTCGGCAGGACGTGATTGGGCCCGGCGATGTAGTCTCCAACCGGTTCGGGCGTGTACGGTCCGATGAAAACGGCGCCGGCATTCCGAATCCCGCCGATATGGTCGAACGGATCGTTGACTTGAAGTTCCAGGTGTTCCGGTGAGATTCGATTGGCCAGCTCTATGGCCGTGGAAAGCTTTTCGACAACGAATATGGCCCCATGCTTGTCCAGTGCCCTGGCGGCGGTTTCTTTTCGATCGAGGACGGAAAGCTGGCTCTCGACTGCCCGCAAGACGTCGCCGGCCGTTTTTTCGGAATCCGTTACAAGGACGGCCGAAGCCAGAGCATCGTGCTCGGCCTGAGAAAGCAGATCGGCGGCGACGAAGGCCGGATTCGCCCCGGAATCTGCAATCACCAGAATCTCGCTGGGGCCGGCGATCATATCGATTCCCACGGTTCCGGAGACAAGTTTTTTGGCCAGGGTGACATAGATGTTCCCCGGTCCGACGATGACATCCACCTTCGCAACGGTTTCGGTGCCGTAGGCCAGGGCGGCGATGGCCCACGCGCTGCCGGCCTTATATACGGCGTCCGCGCCGACCTTTTTTGCAGCGACCAACAGGTAGGGACTGACCATCCCGTTTCTCATGGGCGGGGTAACCATGGAAACGTGGCGGACGCCCGCAATTTTTGCCGGGATAATCCCCATCAACACGGAGGACACCAAGGGTGTCTTTCCCCCGGAACCGCCCGGCACGTATACGCCGGCATGCTCAACCGGGTTGATCAACTGGCCGAGGACCGCACCGGGCCTGGGGCTGGCCATCCATGACCTGCGAACCTGCTGTCGATGAAATTCCGTGATCTGATCGGCTGCACGGTTCAACGCCCGGATAAAAGACCTGTCGACCGCTTTCGAAGCCTCGTCGAATTCCTTGGGTGTAACCCCGATGGCCTCGGCGGTCAAATCCGGCGCATCGAAACGATTGGTGTATTTTATGAGCGCACGATCCCCGTTTTTTTTCACATCTTCCAGAATACGGGTTACAGCGGTTATCTCTTTTTTCCTGAAAACGGTTCCCCGGTTGATGATCGCGACGATTTTTCGGTCGGCCGCAGGGCAGGGATAACGATAAATTTTCAAGACGCATGCCTCCTCACGCGGCATTTGCGCCGCGCCGTCTTTTTGGATATTTTCGGAGAAAAAAATTGCCATCCGGTCTTTCAAGAATCTAACTGACACCTTAAATCCTTATGTCGAAACGTCCGGGATGTCAATACCGGCCCCTGAAAGAGTCGTTTTCGACCATTCGATTGGTGGTTCGAGGTGTAAGCCATCCAAAACCGGTTCGAAAGTGTTTGACATCTTCGACAAAATCGGCTTAGTAAGCTACTTTTTAAAACGCCGTCAGGGTTTTTAGAATCCGGTATTTTTGGGGGGAAAATGAAAGAAGGTAGAATACACAATTTCAATGCAGGTCCTGCCGCCTTGCCGCTGCCTGTCCTGGAGGAAGCCCGGGATTCCTTTTTAAATTTTTCGGGATCCGGGATGTCCATCCTGGAAATCAGTCACAGGTCCAAATGGTTCGACGGGGTCATCGATGATGCCGGTACCAGAACCAGACGGCTCCTGGGTCTGGGGAAAAATTTCCACGTCCTTTTTTTACAGGGCGGCGCCAGCCTTCAATTTTCCATGATTCCGATGAATTTTCTCGGCGGAGGGAGCACGGCCGATTATGTCAATACCGGTACCTGGTCTTCGAAGGCGATCAAGGAAGCCCGCGACCTGGGAAAATCGATTCACGTGGCAGCATCCTCGGAAGACAGGGATTTCCGGTATATTCCAAAAAATATTTCATTCAACCAGGAGGCCGTTTACGCCCACATCACGTCCAACAACACCATCAAAGGAACCCAGTACAGCTCATTTCCGAATACGGGCGGCGTGCCTCTGGTGGCGGACATGTCATCGGACATCATGAGCCGGCCGATCGAGTCGGACAAATTCGGTCTCATCTATGCCGGCGCACAGAAAAACCTGGGCCCTGCTGGCGCCTGCATGGTGATCGTTCGGGACGACCTTCTCGATCGGGTTCCTGAAACCCTTCCGTCCATGCTCAAATACACGACGTTTGTCTCCACGAATTCCATGTACAACACCCCTCCCTGTTTTGCGGTGTATGTTGTTCAACTGGTGCTCAAGTGGATAGAAGAGACAATCGGCGGGCTCTCCAACATGGCTTCGATAAACCGGAAGAAGGCCGGGGCTCTTTACAGCGTCATTGATGCAAGCGGCTTTTACCGCGGGACGGCCGACTCTGACAGCCGTTCATCAATGAATGTCACGTTTCGCCTTCCGTCGGAGAGTCTTGAACAGGCTTTTCTCCAGGAAGCTTTGAACAGCGGCTTCGGCGGCTTAAAAGGGCATCGTTCGGTAGGGGGATGCCGCGCTTCCATTTACAATGCCACGACTCTGGAGTCCGTTGAGGCGCTTGTGGATTTTATGAAAGAGTTCGAGCGCAAAAACGGATAGACGGCAGATGCACGGAGAGAAGACGAAGACTTCCTAAAAGTCGAACTCGGCGGCGATGAAGGTGTGATCCGAAGGTTTGTCCCATTGCCGCGGCGCAGCGTCGATCCATGCCCTTTTCAATTTTTCGGCTACACATGCCGTACTCCAGATGTGATCGATTCTCCAGCCCATTCCCCGTTTCAATGCATTGGGTATCCGGTAGTCCCAGAAAGTAAAACTTCTGTCATTCGGGCATGCCTGTCGGTAGACATCGATGAACCCCCAGGACTGGATTTCCGACAGGGCCCGGTGCTCTTTCGGGTGAAAACCGATGCTTCCCTGGAGTGCTTTCGCGTCATACACATCGATGGGCTCGGGCGCTACATTGAAATCGCCTGCCCAGATCAAGGCGTCCCCGGGAGTAAAGTGCGCCTCGAAATAACGTTTCAGGCGGGAGAGCCATTCGAGTTTGTAGAGAAATTTCTCGGAATCCGGATCCTGCCCCTGAGGAACATATGTGTTGACGATGGCAATCCTGTCGAAATACACGCAGACCAGCCGCGCGCTTTCCCTTTCATCGCCGTCAAGAAAGCCGAAACCGGCTGCAGCCGGCGGTATCCTGCTGAGAACCGCAACGCCGTTGAATCGCTTCTCCCCTCTGAACGTGCAATGATATCCCGCTTCTTCAAGGGGTTTTCTTGGAAAATCGCGATCCTCGGTCCTGGTTTCCTGGATACAGAGAATATCGGGCGCATCCTGCTCCAGCCACTTCAACAGAACCGGCATTCTGGCCCGGATGCCGTTGGCATTGAAACTGGCGATTTTCATTTGGAAACAACGATCCTCAGGGTTCCATTAACCCGTGTCCATTCCTAACCCGGCACATTTTCTGAGAAACCGCAGGGGAGGGGTTTGTCCGCTTCAGGCGGATGGATTTCCCCCCAATCCCATTGGAATTATTCAGGAAACAACCCTACCATTCGCACGCTTCAAACAGGGCCGCCGCGCCCATTCCGCCGCCGATGCACATGGATTCGATACCGTAGCGTACACCACGCCGCCTCATGTTTGCAAGAAGGGTGGCGCATAGTTTTGCGCCGGTACATCCGAGAGGATGTCCCAGAGCGATGGCACCGCCGTGCATATTGACCTTGTCCGGTGTTTTATCCAGGCCGAGCTCCCTGAGACAGTAAACGGCCTGGGATGCAAAAGCTTCATTGATTTCAAACAGATCGATGTTCCGGATGTCCATCTGCGCCAGTTTCAGCAGTTTCGGAACGGCATAGGCTGGCCCCACCCCCATTTCATCCGGCCGACAGCCTACCGTGGTGTAACACTTGAACTTTGCGATCGGCTTTAAGCCGAAGAATCGGACCTTTTCTTCGCTCATGAGAACCGTGGCTGCCGCACCGTCCGTCGTCTGGGAAGAATTTCCGGCCGTCACGGTGCCGCCGGCGGCAAAGGCCGGTTGCAATGCGGCCAATCCTTCCATGGTCGTGGTCGGCCGAATGCCGTCGTCATAGTCGACGACGAAAGTCTCCTTTTTATAGGTGCCGTCCTGCTGCTGCACAAACCGGGCGGCCGGGGTCGGTACGATTTCGGTGAACAGCTTGTTTTGCATCGCACGGGCCGCCTTCATCTGAGATTGAAAGGCGAATTCGTCCTGCTGCTGCCTGGAGATGCCATAGCGCGTGGCCACGTTTTCGGCGGTGATTCCCATCGACACGTAAAGGTCTGCATTTCTCTTCACCCGGTCCGGATGGGGTCTGGGAAGATTGCCGCCCATGGGCACGAACGTCATGGATTCCAGACCGCCGCCAATGACGACGTCCGACCATCCCGCCATCACCCGCAAAGCGGCAAGGGCGATGGCTTCCAGCCCGGACGAACAGAATCGATTGACGGTCGCTCCGGACACCTCGACCGGAAAATCCGCGATCTGGGATGCAACCCGTCCGATATTGAGGCCCTGTTCGGCCTCCGGAAAAGAGCATCCGATCATGATGTCGTCGACGTCTTTTTTTGAAAGGTTTGCCGTCCGGTTAACCGCTGCATCGAGAATAAAAGCCAAAAGATCCTCGGGCCGCGTATCTTTAAAGGCCCCCTTGTTCCGCCGGCATCCCGGGGTTCTCACGGATGTGACGATATAGGCCTCTCTCATGGTGTTTCCTCCTTATATTTTTTGGATGTCGCCGCTGCAGGGGTCTGCTTTATGGTCCGCAACAACGAGTCCATGCCCTTGCCAACGGCAGCTATCTTCTGCGAAAATGCCATACAGCCCCTGAGATCTGTCATGGTCAGCGCCTGAGCTCTTCTCTGCCTTTACATAAATAATTCGAAGGCCTTGGGGCGCATCGCAAGGCGTCGTAAACATGTTGCGGACCATAAAGCAGACCCCTGCAGCGGCGATTTTTAAACGAAGCAGTTTAGTTGCGAAGCGGTTTTCCGGTTTTCAGCATATGCTCCACCCGGGCCTGGGTCTTGGGTTCTTTCCAGAAATCCACAAAGGCCTCCCTTTCAAGTTTCAATATGACCGCTTCATCAATCATGCTGTTTTCCCGGACCTGTCCGCCGCTGATGACATAGGCGATCCGTTTCGCGAGAAACGCATCGTAGTCGGAAATGAATTTTCCCTGAAGCATGTTGTAAATTTCCACTTCGATCATACCCTGCGCCGCTTGACCGAGAACCTTGATTTTGTGTTCGACCGGAGGGGTATACCCCTCATCCACCATTTTGAGCACATCTTTTTTGGCTTCGCCGATCAAATGGTTCCGGTTGAAGACGATGCGGTCTTTCGGTCCCAGAAACCCGCTGGCCCGGGCATCGGCAGCGGAACCGGACACCTTTGCCATGGCGATGTTCATAAAAACGGGGACGAAGAATTTTGCCAGATCGATTTCGGCGACAGGTTCCGGTATCGTTTCGACGAATTTTTTCCAAAGGTTCAGGCATCCCCCGCCTGCCGGAAGGAGTCCCACCCCGATTTCAACCAGGCCCATGAACAGATCGCAGTGGGCGATGATTTTGTCGGCCGAAAGGCAGATCTCGCATCCGCCGCCGAGAGTCATTCCGTAGGGTGCGGCCACAATCGGAAATGCGGCATAGCGCGCTTTCTGCAGCCCGTCCTGAGCGAGTTTTAAAAACGTATCGATTTCAGAAAATTTACCGGCTTTGGCCAGCCCTCCCATATAGACCAGATCCCCGCCGGCACAAAAGGCTCCGGGCATGCCGCCGGACTGGTTGCCGATGACGAGTCCGATGCCGTTGTCGTCCACATACTCAAGCCCCTCTCCCATGAACTCGACGATCTCCTGATTGACCGCGTTCATTTTACTGTGAAACTCGCAGCAAAACACGCCGTCTCCCAGATCGATGAGCGAAGCGGATCCGCACTGTTTGACGACCCGGTTGTCCTGCTTGAGCAGGTTCAAAGTAATGACGCTTTTGTCTACGGGAACGGGCCGGTACCGGTTGTTTAAAAAATCGTAATAGGTCAAAACGCCGTTTTCGGTTTTATAAAAGGTCGGATTTCCGGCTTCGAGCATACGCGTCACTTTTTCAGGCACGGCAAAACCCTCGGCCTTCATTTTTTCCACGGATTCAGCCACACCGATGGCATCCCACTGTTCGAAGGGGCCCATTTCAAAATTGAACCCCCATTTCATGGCATTGTCTATGTCGACGAGCGTGTCCGCAATCTCCGGAATTCGATCGGCCGCGTAAATGAGACCGTCGGCCAGAACTTTCCAGGCAAATTGTGCCCCCCTGTCCGTTCCATAGACCACGGCACGTAATTTTTCCGGAAGGGTTCCGGCCCTTTTCGCCGCTTCCAGGCAGGGAAATTGAGGTGTCGAAAACGCTTCGTATTCGAGGGTCGACGGATCGATCACCTTTCGAATCTTCTTCATCTCCGGCGTCAAGTCCGATTTATAGAAACCGGCATTTGTCTTTTGGCCCAGCAGCCTTTTTTCCAGCATCTTTTCGACAAAATCCGGCAGGGCAAAGCACGCCTTCTCGGATTCATCGGCGGCGAGCCGGGCCATGTTCTTGGCGACATGTCCGAGGGTGTCCAGCCCCACAAGGTCCACAAGCCGGAACATGGCGGTTCTGGGCCTTCCGACTTCCTCGCCGAAAAGCGCATCGACCTCCGGAATGGACAATCCCTCCTGCTGCATGAGATGCATGACCTTCATGATTCCCTGAATGCCGATCCGGTTTCCGATGAAGCTGGGGGTGTCTTTGGCCCAGACGATGCCCTTGCCGAGAATCCTTTCTCCGAATCGGGCCATAAAGGCCAGGATTTCGAAAAGCGTGTCTTTCCCGGGAATAAGCTCCAGAAGATGCATGTATCGAACCGGGTTGAAAAAATGGGTGCCCATGAAATGCTGCCGGAATTCGAGGCTCCGCCCTTCGGACATCGCCTGCAGGGGGATGCCCGAGGTGTTTGACGAGACAATGGCGCCTGGCTTTTTTACGGCCTCGATACGCTCGAACAAGGCGCGTTTGATTTCCAGGTTCTCTACCACCACTTCCACGATCCAGTCGCAGGTCGACAGCTTTTCGAAATCGTCTTCCAGGTTTCCAATGGTGATCCGTTCGGCGTCTTTAAACTGCATAAACAGGGGGGGCTTTGCCAAAAGCGCGGAGTCAAGCCCGGTTTTAACGATACGGTTTCGAGCGGACGGCTCTTTTTTTTCCTTTTCTTTCAGGTCCGAAGGAACGATATCCAGCAGCAGCGTCTTAATTCCCGCACCGGCGAGAAGGGCAGCGATTCCGCCGCCCATGATGCCCGCACCGATGACCGCGGCGTTTCGAATTTTTCTGATCATACGCACCTCCTGTACAGATTGATAATTGAATGAACATTCATTCATTTAGTCGCGTTTCAGTCATCTTGTCAAGCAGAAACACAACAGGCCCCGGACCCGGATAGTGTTTGTCTGTATCTTTGTTTTTTGATATAGGAATAAAGCATAAGGCCATGACCCATGACCTATCAGCTATGACCTCAACCGTGGGGGGGTATGCGTATCATTACACGACCTGATTTCGATGGGATTGTTTGCGCGGTGCTGCTCACCGAAGCGCTGAAGATCACCGAGCCGGTCCTGTGGGTGGAACCGAATGTGATGCAAAAAGGGCTGGTAGCGGTCCGGCCGGACGATATCATCGCCAATCTTCCTTTCCATGAAACGTGTTATCTGTGGTTCGATCATCACTACACCAATCGAATCGATCGGCCGTTCAATGGGGTTTTTCAAATCGCTCCTTCTGCCGCGAGGATCGTTTTCGAGTATTATCGAAGCGCCCTGAATGGAAATTATGAACGCCTGGTCAATGCGGCGGACAAGATCGATTCTGCAGCCCTGACTCTTGACGAGGTACTTCATCCTGAAAAAAATGCCTATATGCTGCTGTCGATGACCGTCGACGGACTCCGGAAAAAAGACGATTCCTACTGGAACCGGCTTGTCGAGCTGCTTCGTAAATACCACATCGACCGCGCTTGCAAAGATCGTGAAGTACAGGAGAGATTCCATCAGGTCCTGCGGCAGAACCGGGAATATAAAAGCCTGCTTGAAAAACATACCTTTCCCAGGGGGATTATGACTCTGACGGACTTTCGCGGCCTGGACCCGCCGCCTGCCGGAAACCGTTTCCTGATTTATTCCCTGTTTCCCGGATCGGCGGTTAATGTCAAGATCCACACGGATGTCTGGGACGATGGGAAGGTGGTCGTTCGTGTCGGACGCAGTATCTTCAGCAACCTGTGCAGAGTGAATGTCGGGTTGATGCTTGCAGGGTTCGGCGGCGGCGGGCACCGGGGTGCCGGCGGCGCCCGATTTCATCCGGATACCGCCGAGGAAAAGATAAGCGAGATCATCCGGATTCTGCTCGAAAACAAAAACAATGAACCGTAAGACGCGAAGGCGTACGGCAGGGCTAAAGGCGGACACCAGGGAAAATTGCATATGACCGGCGAAAAAGACATCGTTCTCATTCACTTCGAAGAAAAGCCGCTTGTCTTCGCCAGAATCGAAGACATCTCTCCGGACATGAAAAGGGGCTGGCATCGCGTGAAGATGCTTATTCTCCAGGTGCCGCTGCAGGTCGTCACCTGGATTCTGCGGGAGGCCTACATCAACGGCGAGTCGTTTACCATGGGCGGCAAAAACATTCGAATGGAAAAGGTGATATGCCCGACCGACTCCGGCGACGGCGGCGATGAGGAAAATGTCGGACGTCCGGGAAAAGTGCCCAAAAGCGGGAAAATCATATCGCTTGCGGATAAAAAAAAGAGATAACCGGTCGAAAGAATTGCTATAAGGTTTTCACGATGGGCCTGGAAAAAATCGTCATTTCGGCCTCTAGAAGAACCGATATTCCCGCTTTTTATATGGACTGGCTGATGGACCGGATCAAGCGCCGCACGTTGGAAACCGTCAACCCCCATAACCGCAGAAGGGCGGTCATCGACGCAAGGCCGGAAAATATCCATACCATCGTTTTTTGGTCCAAGAATTTCGGCCCGTTTCTGGCCGGCGGTTATGGGGAACGTCTGCAAGCACTTGGGTTCCATCTTTTTTTTAACTTTACGATCAACTCGGCCTGTCCGATTCTGGAACCGAACCTTCCGCCGCTGGCCCGACGCCTGGATCAGATGGAGCGCCTCTGCCGTCGATTTGACGCCAGAACCGTTGTCTGGCGTTTTGACCCGATCTGCTTTTACAAGAGCCGGGAAAATGGCTGTGCCGACAATCTGGGGGACTTCGATGAAATTGCGGACAGAGTTTCTGCATGCGGAATAACGAGGTGCATCACGAGCTTTATGGACCATTATCCGAAGATAGAGAAAAGGCTTTCTTCCATGAGCGGGTTTTTTTTCCTGGACCCGCCGCCGGAAGAGAAACGAGACGTGCTGCTGGACTTAAAAAAAAGGCTCGGCCCCATCCGGTTGGATACCTGCTGTGAGAAGGGGGTTCTTGATATGCTGCCTGTCGATGCCGACATCGGCAGGGCCGCATGTATTTCCAACGATCTTCTCATGGACCTTTTCGGCGGCCGGCTTTCCCTTGCCCGGGACCGCGGCCAACGCAAAAAGCTGGGATGCGGGTGTATGGTGTCCATCGATATCGGCGACTATCTTCTGCATCCGTGTTATCACAACTGTCTGTTCTGCTACGCGAACCCGGCCGATCCGGGGCCGTATAGTAACCCCGGTGCCTGTTGACGGGTATAAAGAAGGATCTAAATGTTTTTATATTCGTATTTATCCTGTAAATCCTGTCTCACTTTTTGTATTGGATTTTTTCAGACAGGATTTACGGGATCAAAATGAAAATCGGAGCGCTCGATATCGACAACCGGACGGTGCTCGCCCCGCTGGCGGGCATCACCGACCTGCCTTTTCGGCTGCTGGCCAGGGAAGCCGGGTGCGGGCTAGTTTGTTCCGAAATGGTAAGCGCCAAGGGGCTTGTCTGCCGCTCAAAAAAGACGCAGCGGCTTCTCGGCAGCTGTCCGGAGGAAAAACCGCTTTCCGTGCAGATCTTCGGAGCGGACCCTTTCATAATGGCGGAGGCGGCAACGATCGTCGAGGCGTCCGGGGCGAGCATCCTGGATATCAATTTCGGATGTTCGGTGAAAAAGGTGGTGAAAACCGGCGCGGGCGCCGCTCTGATGCAATCCGTGAAAACGGCGGAAGCGATTCTGACGGCCGTGCGAAAGGCCGTCCGGATTCCCATGACCATCAAGATGCGCAGCGGATGGAACGGCTCCGGCGAGCAGGCCGTCCTGATCGCAGCAGTGGCCCAGGACTGCGGAGCGGATGCCGTCACGGTGCACCCGCGTACCGCCACGCAGGGCTTTTCAGGCAAAGCCGACTGGACGATCATCGCCGCCGTAAAAGATCGCCTTCGCATTCCCGTGATCGGAAACGGCGACATCCAGTCGCCCCGGGATGCGGCGGCCATGCGGAGCGAGACAAGCTGCGACGCCGTGATGATCGGCCGGGCCGCAATCGGAGCGCCCTGGATTTTTTCCCAGGTTCAGTCCTTTTTGCAGGGGCAGGCCCTTACCGATCCGGAAAGCGTCCATCGATTCGATGTGATGAAACGGTTCCTTCGCTTGTCGGTGGCCTATTATGGAGAGACGGTCGCATGCCGCATGATGCGCAGCCGGCTTGGATGGTTTGCGAAAGGCTTAAGATACAGCAGCGTCTTTCGAGAATCGACCCGGCATATTTCCAATGAGACGGAAGCCGCCCGATCGATCGATGCCTATCGGGCGCTTTTGGATCGTATTCAAAAGAGTTGATGATTTGAAAAAATTGACAGGTTCAGAATTCACCGTTAAAGGATCAGCCTGTTGATTTTTGAATGAGATTTTCTGTGAACCCTGAACCTTTTGAACCCTTAACACGAAAGGGGGCTTGGATGAATCGAATCGTCAGGATCGACATGCGGCAACTAAAGGCGGTAATTGAGGAAGCACCACAGGAGATGATGCAACTGGGCGGCAGGGCCCTGGCCTCTCATGTCGTCGCCGCCGAAGTGCCGGCCACGACCCATGCGCTCGGCCGGGCCAATAAATTGATCTTCGCCCCCGGCCTTCTCGCCGGAACCGGTGCGCCGAATTCCGGCCGGCTCTCCATCGGCGCAAAGAGCCCGCTCACCGAAGGGATCAAAGAAGCCAATGTCGGCGGTACGGCGGCCACCAAGCTGGCGCGTCTGCGTGTCAAGGCCATCATCATCGAAGACAGATCCGCAGACGACCGGCTTTACGTACTTACCATCGATTCCGGAGGTGCGACCCTCGTTCCCGCAGACGACCTTGTGGGACTGGGCAATTACGACACCAGCGCGACGCTCCGGCGGACATACGGGGATACGGTCGGAATCCTCGGCATCGGACCGGCCGGAGAAATGCGGCTTGCCGCCGCCAGTATCGCATGCACCGACCCGGAAGGACGCCCCTGCCGGCACGCGGCGCGGGGAGGACTGGGCGCGGTCATGGGATCCAAGGGTCTCAAGGCGATCGTCATCGACGACCGGGGCGCCAGGGCGGCCGAAGCCGTGGATCCATCCGGATTCCGGGAGATTTGCCGGCAATACGCAAAGGAAATACAGGAGCTGAAAGCCACCAAACTCATTTCGCAGTACGGCACGGTCGGCGGTCTGCCGTACATCAGCAAAATGGGATCGCTTCCCACGCGCAACTACCGCTCCGGTTCCTTTGAAAAAAGTGATGCCATCGGGGGAAAAGGAGTCGCCGAGACAAACGCAGCAAGGGGAGGCAGCTTCGGCCATATCTGCATGCCCGGGTGCGTGGTGCGATGCTCCAATGTCATGCACGATAAAGAGGGGAACTTTTTGACCGCAGGCTTCGAATATGAATCCGCAGCCATGCTGGGTGCAAATCTGGGAATCGACGAACTGGACACGGTAATGCAGATGGAGAAACGGTGTGATGACCTGGGCCTTGACACCATGGAAACCGGGGCGGCTTTAGGTCTTGCCGCAGAAGCCGGCATCTTTTCTTTCGGAGACGGCCGTCGTGCCCTGTCGCTGCTCGAAGAGATCGGACAGGGAAGCGTACTGGGCCGGGTCCTCGGGCAGGGCGCCAAGATTACCGCCCGGGTATTCGGCATCAGCAGGGTTCCGGTGGTAAAGGGCCAGGCGATCCCGGCCCATGATCCCCGAAAAGAGCTGGGTACGGGAATCGGCTATGCCACCAGCCCCCAGGGGGCCGATCATACCGGAGTCATCATCTATCAGGCTTGCGATACGCCGGAAATGATCACGATGTCCCGCGCAAAGCAGGTCAACACCTGCGCCTATGATTCCGTGGGCCTGTGCCAGATGGCGGAGCCGACACCAGAGATCATGGCCGGGCTGGTAAGCCGGTTTTATGGGTGGCACTGGGGTCCGGAAGATGTCGCCGGATTGGGTAAGGCCGTTTTACAAAAAGAGGTGACGTTCAATCGACAGGCCGGTCTCGGGCCGGCAACGGACAGGCTGCCGGATTTCATCAAGGAGGAGCCCATTGAACCCCACCAGGGGGTTTTCACCATTGCCGATCAGGATGTCGATAAAGTTCTGGTGCCGGAGTAAGCCTTTGGGATTTTTGTCTATTTTTTTCTGATCGATGCGCCTTCTGAAGGGACATCGCCGGAAACGACGACGGCTTCGGCTTTCTCCGGATAAAGGGCGGTGATCTTTATTTCTCCGCACTTTGTGCCGGGCAGGAAGAATTGCTGGCCGCCTTCGCCTTCGATGGGTTTGCCCCTGCTGTAGACGGTGAAGCGATCCCCTTCTTTCAGCCCTGCTTTCCGGCCTGCGGAAACCAGCAGTTTTTCTCCGCTGATGCCGATGATATACCCTTTCCACTGCTCTGCGGCGATCGCTTTACAGGCCTGCTCCGCCATTTTCTCGCCGATTTCCACAAGTGCGTCGAGGAGTCCGGGTATGTCGGTCTGTTTTTTTTCTCGGATGGCCTCCGTGTCCACCTCGTCCACCTCGATCTCGTGCACGACACCTTCATCCATAAGCTTTGATCCGGTTTCCGAGTCATAGATCTCGATGCGGATGCCCATCTGAACATAGTACACCGGCTCCTTGAACCAGAGAATCCCCTTTTTATCCTGTTTTTCGGAAATGTGGGTCAGGCTGCCGAGCACGAAGGCATTCATGCCGATCTGCTGCCCTGCCTTCGCCAGGGCTATGTTGTCGATCCTGCCCGACGGCAGCCTCGGCGGATTTTTTAAAAGCCGGTCAAGTGTCGCCTCGCCGGGTTCTTTCAGAAGAATTCCCGAACACCTCGACGCCATGGTTTCGACGAATCGGTTCTGCAGCAGGGCTTCCAGATCCTTTCCCTGGAAAAATGTCGTATTGTTGAAGGGAGCGATGCAGACCTGTTTCTTCAGGCCGCCGTCGAAACCCTGAACCGGGCTTTTGACGATCCTTTTTATCCTTGAAAAAGACGAGCATCCCACTGCGACCGACAGACAGCAGAGCATGCAAAAAAGAGCGGTGATCAAGCCCGCGCGGTATAGGAACATTTTCTTTTTTAGAGGCATCTTATTTCCCTTCATATGCAGCGGTCGCCCGGGTCAGGATTCCTCCCCTTGCCGAAAACGAACCGGTGATCGTCATCCGTTTCGGTTTGACAGCCGCCACAAGATCGTCGAGAATCCGGTTGACCAGGTGTTCGTAAAAGACGCCGACGTTTCGATACTGCAGCAGGTAGTATTTGAGAGATTTGAGCTCAACCAGTGCAGCGTCTGGAATATAACCTATTGATATGCAACCAAAATCTGGAAGACCGGTCATGGGGCACAGAGAGGTGAACTCCGGCTGCTCGATGGTGATTTCGATGTCGCGCACTCCTTTGTAGCGATACTCAATGGTCTCCAGTACGCCCCTTTTGACACTTCCTGTTTTTGCGGCCGGCTGGCCGGCCAGGCTCTGCCTTTTCTTCATGATTTTGTCCTCCAGGTCGCACCGGCCTTTCGGACCCCGGTACCGGGGTCGCATTCGAACATGCCTGTCGCATTTCGATGACCTGTATGCAGCAATTTTTTCCTTTGTGAAAAAGGTCCCCTCTCTATCGAATAATCCAGGGCCGGGTTCAGGTCCAGAAAGATTCGGAGCGTGCTAAGAGGTGGGACGCTCCTGTCGCCGCTGGTTTTCAAAAGGTTTCGAGAAGGCAGCACTTTTTGTATTTTTTCCCGCTGCCGCACGGACATGGATCGTTGCGTCCGACCCTCAGCGGCAACTTGAAATCGGACGGACGAAGAGGATCATGCCGTCTTTTCGTCGATTCGCTCAAGCTGTTATATAGTCCGCAAAACGCCCCGACGAATTCCGCCGTTCTGTTTTCAAACCCCCTGGTGAACTTGGGCGACGACAAATATTTTTTGGCTTTTTCGAGCTGGTTCAGCGCGTCCTCCGGGTTGCCGGTTTCCAGCGCCGCCTGGGACAGGTTGTAATAGGGCTGCAGGTAGGCGGGGGCGATGTCGATGGCTTTCCGGCAGTATTCAGCCGCTTTTTTGAGCTGCCCTGTAACGTTGTAAATGGTCCCGAGATGGATGTAATTGTCGGGGTTATCCGGCTGCTGTTCGATGCCGGCTTCGCAAAGCGCTATGGCATCCTGGATATCCATCGATTTGCCAAAGAGTGTGGATGACACGATCTTGACCGGACTTCTTTTGAGCGCTTCTTCCCTGTCTTCTTTGGTCTTCAGAAGAATTATCCGGGTCAGCCCGGCCGTTACGGCCAGATGACCGTCCCGAGTGAATTCGAATTCAGAGATGTGATTGCAGTTGATGCACCGGATTTCCTGCGCGATGTAAGGGCGCCCCCCTTTTCCTTTATCGCTGAAAAAAATACGCTGCAGACGATAGGTGTTCACGTCGCCGCAGTTTTTGCACAGCAGTTCAACGTCTATATAGGGCTTTACCGTTTCTAATACATCTCCACGGCTAAAAGCGGCGAGGTTTTCCTGCTGTTCTTTCCGGCGTTCATGGAACTGCCGAAGGAGCCTTTCGGTTTGTTCGGATCTGTCGCCGTCGAGCAGGCTCAAAATGAGATATGCCCGGTCCACCCATATTTGGCCCTTGCCGGCTTTTGCTTCGAGCCGCTTCCGGCATAAGGGTCCCCCGGCCGCTACACAGGCATCGAGCAGCTCGTCCCTGCAGATTTTCCAGTAGGTATCGAAATGCCTGTCAATGAAAATTTCCCCTTTGGGACCCCCGATGTGCTGAACGATCTTAAGAGCCGACTCCTTTCCGGTATTCGAAAGTTCCTCGAAGTGGTCCGTAAAATAGTCGATCGCCTTTTTCCCGTAGGCGGCCAGGGCCGACTCGGCGATCCTATGACTTTCCTCCATGACCCGTTCATCGGATGCCACCCGGACCAGCGGATCGACGAAGCCATCGTATCCAAGAGACGCCATGATTTCAATAAGATGCGTGCATCCGGGATGAACCATGGCATTTTCCAGGGCCTCGCACAAACAGCTTACGGTCTGCTGCTCCGGTTGCGCCCTGAAATAATCAAGGAAGGGGCCGATGTTCGGCAGCGACTTGACGTCTAATGCGGCCAGCCGGGCAGCCTCCTCGATGGGCATGCCGGAAAGATCCGGGGCCTCTTTTTTCAAAGACGCCATCATGCAGGATACCATCATGGCGTAAAAATAGGGGCGCTGCTTTTTGCGGTGCAGCCGGGACAGAAATGCCCGGTCGTCGAGAATATCTTTGAAAAACCTGCGGACCCGCTCCTCTTGAATGACCGAAGCATGTTTTTCGAAAAAAGCCGGCAGTGCGTCGAAGGATCGCTTTTTCACCAGGTTGATCGCCGCCCTGAATTCAACCGGCGCAATGGCGGCATCGTAAAAAAGCGTAACATGTTCATCGAACCCTTCGATGTCGCCTTCGATCATGCGGCAGATCACATCATATTCTGCGGTTGTAAAATTGAACACGGCCGGCAGGAGGGCCATTTGTCCGCCATAGTGATCGCCGCGGGCAGGTGAAGCGACATATGCCTTGAAAGCGTCCGGAAATCCGGGGTGATGGTAGGTCCAGGCCGTCGCCGCGATATATAAAAAATAAGCCCCCTTTAATTCAGAATCCAGGGAGGCTTCGAAATAGGCGTCGATCAATGTCGCCGCCACGTTTGCGGCCGTGTCGAAAGGCAGCACGGTAAGGGCCTGCAGCAAACCGAGCATCTTGTTGAGATCGATGAAAATCCTTTCCCCCTGCCGGCAGTAGGTTTGAAACAGTTCCTCCGCCGCCGCAGGATCGTATCGGGCGATGAGCGGCGCGGACCATCGTGCGATAGAATCTTTCCATGCAGGCCAATTTTGAATCAGAAAACCGGCAGCGCCCGCGAAGCACTCTGGAGAAAGGGTTCGAAACATATGGGAAAGAAGAGTTTCATCAAAAATATCGGATAGATGAGAAACATTTTCGGGACTGAAAAACTTCTGCTCGATCTGCTCCACGGCCTGCGCATCGGTCTGGCGTCTGGCTTCGATGATCGCCAGCACCCACTCGGCCATGAGCGGCTCTTCGACGTCCGCTTTTAATACCCTTTCCGGAAAATTCATCGGCGCATGCAACTCCTTGTATTTGAAAAAGCCGCTCTTTTTTAGACCGTTTGAACGAAACGCCATGGATTCGATCCAAATAATCGAACGATTAACCATCGGGCTTCGAGGATGTCAAGAGATTTGGTGAGAGTTTGGCTTTTCGAAAAGGTGAATTGCACGGCGAGCGGGCTGTTTTTTCCTGAGGGTTCAGAGGCTCAGGGTTTACAGAAAGTTAAATGTAAAGAGCGGCAGGTTCCCCTTTATAAAACAAGGCGGCCCTGAGCCTGAAACCCTCATAAATTTCTGTTGTAGGGGCGGACGATTTTTTATATGTGTCATATCCGCATTGCACCCGATGCCGGCACCGTGAGCAGGGTCAACGGGTCAAACCCGGGGTGTGGATGTTCCGCAGGCCGTCCAACCTATCAAAGGAGGAAAACACCATGACAAGAAGAAGCTTTTTTTCTGCAGCGCTGATGATCGTCTGTTTTGCAGCGTTTTTTTGGATGCCCGGGATACACAGGGCTCAGGCAGAGCCCGTCAAATTAACGTACAGCAATTTTTTTCCGCCGACACACGTACAGAGCGTTTTGGCTGAGTCGTGGTGCAGGGAGGTGGAAAAGCGAACGAACGGAACTCTTCAGATCGATTATTTTCCGGGCCAGACATTGTCCAAGGCGAATCAGTGCTATGACGGCGTCGTAACCGGGGTTTCCGATATCGGTCTGTCGTGCCTGGCCTATACGAGAGGGCGGTTTCCGGTCATGTCGGCCGTGGATCTGCCGCTCGGCTATACCAGCGGGATGGTGGCGACCACGGCGGTAAACGAGGTATATAAAAAATTCAATCCCGAGGAGCTCCAGGATACCAAAGTTATGTACCTGCATGCCCACGGCCCGGGATTGGTCCACACGAAAGGCAAGCCGGTCCGCAAGCTGGAGGACATGAAAGGACTCAAGATCAGGGCCCACGGAACCAGCGCCCAGGTGGTTCAGGCCCTCGGCGGCACACCTGTTCCCCAGCCGATGCCGGAAACCTATCAGATGCTGCAAAAAGGGGTTGTGGATGGCTCCGTCCATCCGTTTGAATCCAACAAGGGATGGCGACTCGGAGAGGTGACGGACTACGCCACGGCTGCGTTTTCCGCAGCCTATACCACGACCTTTTTCGTCGTCATGAACAAGGACAAATGGAACGCCTTGCCGCCGGAGGTCCGGAAAACCATCGAGGAGATCAACGCGCAGTGGGCGGTCAAGCATGGAGAAGCCTGGGACAGCAGCGACATGGACGGGATCCGCGCCTTTCTGAACCTCGGAAACGACATTATCGGTATTGACGAAAAAGAAGCGGCAAGGTGGAAAAAGGCCGTCGAACCGATACTCGACGAATATATCAAGGATGCCGAGAAAAAAGGGATCAACGGCAAAGAGGTTATCGATTACACGAAAAGCGTCCTGCAACAGTCCGGCAAATAGGCCGGTACAGGGAATCCGGTTTCATTTCAGCGCCTGCTGCCACCGGAGGCTGCTGCGGGCGATATCACGGATATTCTTATGGGCAATTTCCGGCGGTTTGTAGAAAGGATGGCGGCGCTTTTGAAAATACTGAGCGCCGCATGCCTGGTGGCGATGATGCTGTTGACCTGCGTCGATGTCGTGGGCCGGCATTTTCGCCAGCCGGTATTTGGATCCGTTGAAATCATGGGATTTCTGGCGACGATGGTCGTGGCGATGGCCCTTCCCTATACCCACCAGATCCAGGGGCATATCGGCGTCGACATCGTGGTGCGCCTTCTGCCGGACAGGGTCCGGGCGATCATCGATCTGTCCACAAGCGTTTTGAGCCTCGCTCTTTTTGCGCTCGTGACCTGGCAAATGGGTGCCTACGCCCGCACCATGAGCCTGTCGGGCGAAGTCTCCATGAATCTGAAGTTCCCCGAGTACGTCATTCTGTATGGGGTCTGCTTCTGCTTTTTTGTTTTTTTTCTGCTCATCCTTCGAGACATCCTGCGGAGCATCCGACAGCTGAGGGCCGGCCGATGAATCCCACCCTGGTCGGTATCATCGGCATCGCCCTGATGATAGTGGTTTTCATGTCCCGGATGCCAGTTGCCTACGTGATGACTCTGGTGGGATTTTTGGGTTTTTCGGTACTCATTTCCGTAAAAGGTGGACTGATTCTTCTGTCCAGAAACATCTACGAATCGTTCTCCTCCTACGGCCTCACCACGATTCCGCTGTTTGTCCTGATGGGGCAATTCGCTTTTAACTCCGGCATCAGCAAGCGGCTTTACGATACTGCGTATCGTTATTTGGGACACACACGGGGCGGGCTGGCCATAACCACCGTGGCGGCCTGCACCGCGTTTGGGGCCATATGCGGGTCCAGTCCGGCTACCGCGGCGACCATGGCCACGGTGGGACTGCCGGAGATGAAACGCTATCGCTACGCCGACGAACTGGCTACCGGCGCCGTGGCATCGGGCGGGGGACTCGGGATGATCATGCCGCCCAGTGTCGTGCTGATCGTGTACGGCGTCTTGACGGAGCAGTCCATCGGTGCTCTATTCGTGGCCGGCATCGTTCCGGCGATTCTTATCGCCGTGCTGTTTTGTGTCGCGATATTTGTCTGGTGCCGGTGCGCGCCGGAGCAGGGACCGCCCGGAGAAAAGTTCACATGGGCTCAAAAGCTCAAGGCGCTGACCGGTCTGGCCGATACGCTGGCGGTGTTTTTTTTGGTCATGGGCGGGCTTTTTTGGGGGTTTTTTACTCCTACCGAGGCGGCCGGAGTCGGGGCGTTCGGCGTGCTGGTCATCTCACTCATCCGGCGGCAATTGACCTGGAACGGATTCGTCAAATCCCTGTATGAAACGCTCCGAACGTCCTGCATGATCATGCTGCTGATCGCCGGAGCGGTGGTGTTCAGCAAATTTCTCGCCGTCTCGCGCATCCCCTTTGACATTGCAAGCTGGATCGGCGGGTTCGATCTTCCCCCGTATCTCATCCTCGGCGCGATCGTGCTGGTCTATTTTCTGGGCGGCTGCATCATGGATTCACTGGCCATGGTCATGCTCACCATCCCTGTTTTCTATCCCGTGGTCCTCGGCCTGGGCTATGATCCCATCTGGTTCGGCATCCTCATCGTTCTGGTCACGGAAATGGGCGTCATCACGCCGCCGGTGGGCATCAACGTCTATGTGGTTTTCGGGGTCGCCAAAAGCGTCGTCGGAGAGGTGCCCCTGGAGTCGATTTTCAAAGGGATTCTGCCCTTTCTCGCGGCCGTCGTCGCCGGCATCATCCTCATTATCGCGTTCCCCAGGCTCATTCTCTTTTTACCCGGCCTCATGTACTGACGGCGCGCAACCCGACTTTTTCCGTCTCCTTCGTCATCAATGAAAGGGAAACTTTTCCCAGAACGCTTCGTCCGTCTTTTTCCATTCGGCGCCGAATTTGCGCTCGCAGTAGTCGGCGAATCGCTTATACCACCGTCCCCACGGATTTTTCCCTTTTCGTTTCACCTCCAGGATGTCCGTCAGATACGTCGCGATGTTCACCATCTTTTCCTTGGGGATATAAAAGGCCGCTCCTTTCTTAAAGGATTTGACGACGTTTTCCGGACTCAGGGCGTAGGCGGTCAGCATGGCGGTCGGAATGTTTTTTTCCTGGGCGATGTCGAGCAGTTCATAGCCGCCGACGCCCATGATATCCAGTACCGCTAGGTCGAAATTCCCGGAGTCGAGCAGCTCTTTTCCCTGTTCAAAGCTCGATGCCGTGACGATTTCGCACATGGGCAGCAGGTCTTCCAGGGTTTCCAGTATGTCCGGTTCGTCGTCGACGATGAGGATCCTTTTTCCTTCAAGCAGGCTGTCTTTATCCATGGTCAAAATCCTGTCTCGATCAGTTTTCCGAGATCCTGCGGCAAAAATGAGAGATGATAAAAAATCCTGCGCTCCAGTCGTTCCGTTTTTTTCCACAGAAGCAAAATTCTTTCCCGGACGGACGGCTCCACGCCGTAGCGTTGCAAAATATACTCCTTTCTTTGTTCCAGGGAAACCACTTTGTCGTGAAGCACGCGCTTGTCGGCGTAATTGACGATATGGGCCTCACCGGGCGGACCGTCGCCGTCATAATCGTCGAGCATGACATGCTGCCGGATGATGTCACCGACCTCGCGGTACCCCATTGCGGCCAGCAGCTGTCCCCCTGTCCGGGCATGGTTTTCCCGCGTGGTCAGGCTTCTCGTTTTGGTGATGTCGTGCAGCAGCGCGGCCGACTCGATAAGGTTCCGGTTCAGACAAACGCCTGCCGGCTTCAACCGGTCCGCCAGAAAAAGGGCCACGTTGCAAACCTGAAACGAATGGTCCTGGATGTGGGCCAGCATCTCCATGTCGCAGAACAGCCGGCAGGCTTCTTTTCGGGTCATAGGGGTTAAACCTTGATCTGTGATCATTTGACGCTTTCGGATCGCTTTTGACGCACCTGTTCAAACGGCTGTCGATGCCGATTCAACCACCTCGGCCTTGGTGATGACGACCGGCTCTTTGGGCACGTCATCATAAGGGCCGCTGCGGCCGGTGGTCACCCCCTTGATCTTGTTTACCACCCCTTGGCCTTTGACCACCTTGCCAAAGACCGCATACCCCCAGCCCTGCTCGGTCTTGCTTTTGTGGTTTAAAAAATCGTTCTTTTTGACGTTGATAAAAAACTGGGCCGTCGCACTGTGCGGGTCCATGGTGCGGGCCATGGCGACAGTATAGGGCTCATTTTTAAGCCCGTTGTCGGCCTCGTTTTCGATGGGCTCGCCGGTGGGTTTGTGTTTCATGTCCACGGTAAAACCACCGCCCTGAATCATGAAGCCGTCGATCACCCGGTGAAACAGGGTGCCGTCATAGTGCCCGCTTTTCACATAAGTTAGAAAATTGGCGACGGTTTTGGGTGCTTTTTCGTCATCGAGCTCCAGGTAGATGTCGCCCAGACTGGTTTCGAGTTTGACCATGATCGTCTCCTTTCGAGATGTTGGAATACGCGTGCAATATAATGCATTCGACAGATAAGTCAAAGCAGAGATAGGGTTCGAACCTTGATCCGATCTCCAACAAATTGCGATAATATGAGTCGATACACTCATATTATCGCAATTTGTTGAGCGCATTCTATTTCTGACATACACCTATAAGTTACAAGAAGTGCAATTGAATTATTTGGTTGATTCCGACCGAGAAATCTTCCTCTCGTCATAAACCCCAATGCTTTCTTCATGCCCCCTGTCCCGAGTCAGACATATCATCAGTTTATTAACCGGCTGATATCCTGAGGGTATAAAAAGAAATCCCAACATTTTCGCTCACATCCCCCTCGAACAAAAGAGACCTCCGTAGTATGACCCGCTAACCGGCAAACCCCGACGAATCGGAATTTCCGCTTTACTTCAACCGACTGGCCGGCTAATCGGACTCCACTTTCTTGACTTATTTCAACAATATGATACAATTACAAATAATCTCTCAAAGCATTGTCCAAATCCGTATTATCCTTTCCACCCGTTCGGAAATGACCATGACTTTCCGTACCGAAAACGTAAAATACCTCACGGGCAACGAAATTACCCTAAAAAACATTCGATTTTTTTCTTTCTTTTGTCCTCATATGACAAAGGCACATGGTATCCTTTCGATTGTCTTAAAGAGTGAAAGAGCTGTCCAGGTAAATATTCAAATCATGCGAGCAGTTACAAAGCCCCGGAAAATGCTGTCAACACAAGAAGGGCTTAGGAAAAAATCGAAACCGGGAGGCTATTTTTTTTCATGAGACGACCCCGACCACATTTCCAAATCAGGGCGGTTGAGGATTGATTGAGACTCGGAATTCAACCTGGGAAACTACGTCCCTGAGGCTCAAAAGGAATAAATTATGGAAAATCAATATTATGCACATAGCCTTAAAGGCAGGTCGAAATCCGAATGGCAACCTTTGGAAGAGCATTTGAGAAATGTAGCAAAAAGTGCCGAGAAATATGCTGCAAAATTCCAATCCGCTGACTGGGGTTGGAATGCTGGATGGCTTCATGATCTGGGGAAAGCAGCAGAGGAGTTTCAGGCCTATTTATTAAGATCGAACGGTCTGGACGATTCAGAATATGACGAAGCAGTACACTGTCGTGTGAACCATTCAAGTGCGGGAGCAGTTTTTGCTATAGAAACATTCGGCAACATCATCGGAAGAGCGCTGGCGTACTTATCGGCCGGGCATCACGCCGGTTTACCCGACTATTATTCTTCCGTTACCGGCCGCTCCGCATTAACATTCAGGCTTGAGGAAGGAAAACAGAACTTAAGCCGCATCCGCTCAACAGCCGATGAGTTTGGGAAGCAACTTCATTATGCAGCTAAGCCGCCAGCCTTTGTAAAGTCGAATAATTTTCATTTATGGGTTCGAATGCTTTTCTCTTGCCTGGTAGATGCCGACTTCCTGGACACAGAAAATTTCATGGATAATGGGGGCAATCGAGTAAGAGGCGGATATCCAAATCTGGCTGAACTGAAGCCCCTATTCGACAGGCATATGAGGAAAATGACAGATGCGGCTCCGGATACCCCTGTTAACGCCGCTCGAAAGGAAGTTTTGGCTGCCTGTAAAAACGCAGCGCGTCAGAAGCACGGCCTTTTTTCCCTCACCGTGCCGACCGGCGGCGGGAAGACCCTCTCCAGCATGGCATTCGCGCTCGATCATGCCCTGCAACACGGTAAAGGCCGGATCATTTATGTTATTCCATACACCAGTATTATCGAGCAAACCGCAAAAATATTATCGGACATCTTCGGAGCCGAAAACGTAGTTGAACACCACAGCAACCTTGATCCGGAGAAGGAAACCCAGAGGTCCCGGCTTGCCTCTGAAAACTGGGACGCGCCCATTATTGTCACGACGAACGTTCAGTTCTTTGAGTCTTTATATGCAGCAAGACCAAGCCGCTGCCGTAAATTACACAACATCGTCAACAGCGTTGTTATCCTTGACGAAGCCCAGCTTCTGCCGCCGGAACTGCTTGATCCCTGTGTGGATGTAATCAACCAGCTTACAAAACATTATGACGTCTCCTTGGTGCTGGCCACCGCCACGCAGCCGGCGCTTCCCAGACTGGAAGAGCCCCGGGAAATCATTGTCGATCCGCGCGCGCTTTATGAGCGGCTGAAAAGAATAGAATTAATTTTTCCGACCGATCCAAATACTCCAGGCAACTGGGAAGAAATCGCCAAAAGGCTCCGGCAGCACGACCAAGTGCTTTGCGTTGTCAACACGCGACGGGATTGTTATGACCTATATAAGCTCATGCCGGAGGGGACGATTCACCTCTCCGCCCTGATGTGCGGCGAGCACCGGACCGAGAAAATACGGGAGATCAGGCAGCGGTTAAAGCTCCGTCTGCCGGTTCGAGTGATCAGCACGCAACTGGTTGAAGCAGGCGTGGATATCGATTTTCCTGTCGTGTATCGCGCCCTTTCCGGCCTGGATTCCATTGCCCAGGCCGGTGGGCGCTGCAACCGCGAGGGGAAACTCAATGCTGATGGAAAACTGGGCGAGGTCCATGTGTTTGTGCCTCCCAAACCTGCGCCGCGCGGTCTGCTTCACAAAGGGGAAGACACGACCCGTCAACTGCTCAGCCTGCCAGGCTTCAATCCGCAGCGTCCGGAGGAATATGCCCGGTATTTCAATATGTTTTATTCCGCCGTCAACGATACCGGCAGCAGGTTCAAGGAATTGCTGCAAAGGGATGCCCCGAACTGCGAGGTCCAGTTTCGCACCGCCGGAAATGAATTCAATCTGATTGACGATCAGGCGCAACAATCCGTATTTGTCAGATTCGGAAACAGCGGAAAGTGGCTGGATGATTTGCAGCTCATCGGCCCGAAGCGTCAGCAGATGCGAAAACTGCAACGATATACGGTGAACCTGTCTAAGAGAGATTTTGACAAGGCAAAGTTTGACGGCTTGGTGGAAGAGATATGGCCTTGGTTCTGGTTATGGATCGGACGTTATGATTATTCGCACGGTCTTGATCTTTTCGGAGCCGGATGGGCTCCGGAGGATTTGACCGTTTAAATTATACAGGAGGTGAGCCATGAAAGGATTTTGCCTGGAGGTGAGCGGCCCGTATGCTTGCTTCACCCGCCCGGAAATGAAGGTAGAGCGCGTCAGTTACGACGTCATTACACCTTCGGCCGCACGCGCGGTTTTTGACGCGATTCTTTGGAAACCGGCCATCTTTTGGCGGGTGACGAAGATTGAAGTGCTCTCGCCCATTCGTTGGATTTCTGTCCGGCGCAATGAGGTGGGCGGCGTCACCTCACCGAGAAAAAGCCAGATTTTTGTTGAGGATGATCGACAGCAAAGAGCCGGTCTTTTCCTACGCGACGTAAAATACCGTCTTTTTGCCGAGTTCGAATTCATCCCATCGGATAAACGCAGCCAGGTCTTTAATCCGGTTTCGGATTTTCTCCACGATGCGGAAGAGACGAAAATCGTTCGGAATGATGAAGCACCGGCCAAATATGCTGCAATGTTCGAGCGTCGCGCCAGCAACGGCCAGTGTTTCAACCAGCCCTATCTGGGTTGCCGGGAATTCTCGGCGCGGTTCCGGCTGGTGGATTCACAGGCCGAACCGGCCTTGCCCATTCAGGAGACCCGCGATCTTGGCTGGATGCTCTATGACATGGATTTTTCAAACTCCGCTGAACTCAAGCCTTTGTTCTTCAGGCCTAAAATGGAAAACGGGGTAATTAAGGTGCCGGACCGCGATAATTCAGAGGAGGTGCGAGGATGATTCTTCAAGCGCTCAAAGAATATTACGACCGCAAGGCTGCGGATCCAGAAAGTGGAATCGCCTCTGATGGTTTCGAAAGGAAGCCAATACCTTTTCTGATTGTCATCGACAAAAACGGTAAATTCATCAACTTGGAAGATACTCGTGAGCGCACGGGGAATAGATTAACCGCAAAAACATTTCTTGTTCCGCGATCAACGCCACGGTCGGGGAGTTTGAGTTATAAAACAACTTTTCTCTTGTGGGATCATATCGGGTATGTGCTTCAACATCCCAATGATGAGAAGACGAGAAACCAACATGCAACATGGCTGCGAGTGCTGAAAGAATTGGCGACCGAATTAAAAAACGATGTAAGCGTTAACGCGATTCTAAAGTTTTACAATTCAGGAGGCATTGGTGCAGTAAAGTCGCATCCGACATGGAATGAATGCACCAGGGCTCTCTCATGCAATATGGCCTTTAAAATTGCGGGTGAAATGTTGCCCATACCATGTTGTCAGGTCATTCAGGAATACGTTAATCAGAAGTCAAAGGCTTCGACTGATATCACGGACAAAACGATAAAAAAAGTGGTCGGACGATGTTTGATTACAGGAGAACTTGACGAAATTGTTCGGGTACACAGCGACACAAGAATAAACAAGGATTCAAAAAAGTTGGTTGGTTTTCAAAAGGATTATGGTTTCGATTCATACGGGAAAGAGCAAGGATATAATGCTCCTGTTGGTAAAATGGCAGAGTTTTCCTACACGACCGCTTTAAACACTTTGCTTAAGTCTAATTCAAGAATGCTGGTTGGTGATGCAGTTACCGTTTGTTGGTCAGAAAAATATTCCGATTTGGAAAATCAAATCGCCTCTTTTTTCAACGAACCCCCAGAAGATGATCCGGACCGAGGTGTTGAAGCCGTAAAAAGCTTGTTCAGGTCTTTGGAAAGTGGGGCCTTTCAGGCTCAAGAAGAAAATAAATTCTATGTGCTTGGTTTAGCACCAAACAGCGCACGAATTGCAGTCCGCTTCTGGATTGTGGATAGCGTGGCCGGAATGGCTGTAAAGATAGGGCAACATTTTGATGACTTAAGGATCGTTCATGGCCCGAAGGATAAGGATGTATTTTCACTTTTCAGGCTTCTTGTTTCAACCGCAGCACAAGGTAAGGCGGAAAACATCCCCCCAAATCTGGCAGGTGCTGCCATGCGATCCATTCTGGAGGGACTCCCCTATCACCATACCTTGCTGCAGGCCGCTATTCGGAGAATTCGCGCGGAGCATGAAATCACATACATTCGTGCGGCCCTGATCAAAGCCAGTATTAACCGATCTTCCCGTTTTAAAAACCAAAATATGAAGGAGGAACTTCAAATGAGCCTGGATGAAAACAACGCGAACATCGGATACAGGCTGGGGCGGCTTTTTGCCACGCTGGAAAAAATACAGCAGGAGGCAAACCCCGGCATCAATGCAACCATTCGTGACCGCTTTTATGGGGCCGCTTCCGGTACGCCCAGCACTGTTTTCGGCAATTTGATGCGCCTGAAAAACCACCATTTGGCTAAACTAGAAAATGTCGGGCGCCGGGTGTTTTTCGAGAAATTGTTAAGCCAGATCATTGACGGTGTTGAAGCCAGAGTCGCTTTTCCGGCCCATTTGAACCTTGAAGATCAGGGCCGCTTTGCCGTCGGTTACTATCACCAAATGCAAAAATTTTATACTAAATAACCAATAGCAGAATAACAGCCATCCAGATAAGGAGAATAAAAATGAACAATCTGATCAAAAACCGTTTTGATTTTGTGCTGGTTTTCGACGTCAAAGACGGCAACCCCAACGGCGATCCCGATGCCGGCAACCTGCCCCGCATCGACCCTGAAACTGGCCACGGCCTGGTTACGGATGTTTGTTTAAAACGGAAGGTGCGTAACTATGTTCAGATGAAAAAAGGGTCTAAAAAACCTCATGACATTTATATCAAAGAGAAGGCAGTCCTTGGACGAGCTCATTTTGAAGCGTTCCGTGAACTTGGCATCGATACTGGTGAAGAATCACGGAAATCCGTTCCCAAAGAACTGGCGGTAGTCTTTGGAGAGCTGTCTTTACCGGAAGGATTGACTTTTATCGAAGGTGAAGATGATGGAGGGGAACTTGTTGTGGCCCCGGATGCAGATAAAAAAGAAATAAAGGCATGGCTGAAAGAAGAAAACCATGTCAAAGAAATTTCAAAAATTATTAACGCGGCTCTCAAGGATGCAAAGCCTCGTCGACCAACAGCGGATGAAACAAATCAAGGCCGCGCAAAGATGTGTGAAAATTTTTATGACATAAGAACATTCGGGGCGGTTCTCTCTCTTAAATCAGCTCCAAACTGCGGTCAGGTCCGCGGGCCGGTGCAGATAACATTCGGGCGCTCGGTCGATCCGGTCGTTACGCTGGAACATTCCATTACCCGGATGGCCGTCGCCACCGAAGCCGAAGCGGAAAAGCAGAAGGGCGATAACCGCACCATGGGGCGCAAAAACACGGTGCCTTACGGCGTTTATATCGCCCACGGGTTTATTTCCACTCACTTGGCCGAGCAAACTGGTTTTGGCGAGGATGACCTTTCCTTACTGTGGGACGCCCTGGTCAACATGTTCGAACATGACCGTTCAGCGGCTAGAGGCCTTATGTCCACACAGAAACTGATCATTTTCAAACACGAATCCCCCCTTGGGAATGCTCCGGCCTATACGCTGTTTGACCTTGTCAAGGTAGCACGCAAAAATGCCGCCAAACCGGCCCGTGATTTTAATGATTACAATCTTGAAATTGACGAAATGAATTTACCGGCTGGCATCAGCATAATTGAGAAGCCATAACAGATAACCCGTCAAAAAGCATAACGAGACAACGCAAATGACCAACCAGAAAAGCCACCCCCAACTCATCCCGCCACACGGCGGCTATCAAAACCTGCAATCCTATCAGATGGCTGAGATTGTTTACGATGCGACCATAGTCTTTTGCGACCGATTCATTTCGAAGCGATCGCGGACCCATGACCAGATGGTGCAGGCGGCGCGCAGCGGCAAACAAAACATAGCAGAGGGCAGCATGGCCTCAGGCACTTCCAAAAAGACTGAGCTTAAGCTTGTTGGGGTGGCGCGGGCAAGCCTTGAGGAGCTGCTGCTGGATTTTAAGGATTATTTGCGGCAGCACGGGCTGCCTCTTTGGGGGAAAGATCATAAGACGGTAAAGGAGGTTCGCGGGATTTGTTATCAAAAAAATAAGTCGTATTTGACTTATAAGACCTATTTTGAATCTTCGCCTCCTGAAATTGCCGCAAACGCAATGATCTGCTTAATTCATCAGACCAATTTTCTGCTGGATCAGCAACTTCGGGCCTTAGAAAAAGAATTTTTGGAAAAAGGCGGCTTTACAGAGAGGCTCTATCGCACCCGATCTCAAATGAGCAACCGGCGTAAAAAAAATGATGAGGTATTCTGAAGAAGATCTTATACAGCTTTCGGCGTTGCAGCACTTTGTGTTCTGCCCCCGGCAGTGCGCCCTGATCCATATTGAGCAGCTATGGACGGAAAACCTCCTCACCGCTGAAGGCCGCGTCATGCATGAGCGCGTACATGAGGAAGGCCGGGAGTCGCGGGGAGATGTGCGCATTGAGCATGGCGTGCCGCTGCGGTCGTTGCGGCTGGGATTGATCGGCAAGGCGGACGTGGTTGAGTTCCACCGCTTGGATGATGATCGCTGGCAGCCTTTCCCGGTGGAATATAAGCGCGGCAAGCCCAAGCCTGATGATTGCGACAAGGTCCAGCTCTGCGCCCAAGCCATCTGTCTTGAGGAGATGCTGAACGTGATCATTCCGGCAGGCGCTCTTTTCTACGGCAAAACCCGGCGAAGAACCGACGTCTGTTTTGACGAACCGCTTCGCCGAAGGACAGAGGAAACCGCGTTGCGGGTTCGAAAGCTGATCGAGTCGGGCGTCACGCCGGAACCTGAATATTCGCCGAAATGCGAAAACTGTTCTTTGATAAGCCTGTGCTTGCCCAAAATAGCGGGAAAACGGCAGGCGGTCGGGCGCTACCTGGCGAAAGCACTGGAAGGGGAATGAAAAAACATTTAAACACCCTGTTTGTCACCACGCAAGGCGCATACCTGGCAAAGGACGGGGAAACCGTAACGGTCAGGGTGGATCAGGAGGTCCGGCTGCGACTTCCCATTCACACCATCGGCGGGATTGTGTGTTTCGGCAATGTTTCGGCCAGCCCTTTTTTGATGGGGTTTTGCGCGGAAAAGGATGTGGCGGTGAGCTTTCTGACCGAATACGGCCGGTTTCTGGCGCGGGTGCAGGGGCCGGTTTCCGGCAATGTGCTGCTTCGGAAGGAACAGTTTCGGCGATCCGATGACGCTTCGGCCTCCGCGCAAATCGCCCGGTCGGTGCTCATCGGCAAGCTGGCCAATTGCCGCACCGTGCTTCAACGGGCGTTGCGCGACCATGGGGATAAAATTGATCGCGTTCCGATGCAGCGCGCCATTCAGTTGATCGGAGCGGCGTTAAAGCGGCTTCCGGATGAGTGTGACCTGAACACGATCCGGGGCATCGAAGGCGATACGGCAAGAATCTATTTCGACGTATTTGACCACCTGATCGTGGCCCAGAAGGAGGACTTTTCATTCAACGGCCGCAACCGGCGCCCTCCGCTGGATAATGTGAACTGCCTGTTGTCCTTTCTCTATACGATGCTTGCGCACGATGTCCGGTCTGCGCTTGAGTCCGTGGGCCTTGATCCCCAGGTGGGCTTTCTTCACCGGGACCGGCCGGGAAGGCCCGGCCTGGCGCTGGATATGATGGAGGAATTTCGCCCGTTTTTTGCCGACCGCCTAGCCCTGTCGCTGATCAACCTGGCACAGGTCAATAGAAAAGGATTTAGCCAAATGGAGACGGGCGCCGTGTTGATGAACGACGAGACCCGCAAAGCCCTGCTTGTTGCCTATCAGCAAAGAAAGCAAGATGAGATTCTTCATCCCTTTTTAAATGAAAAGGTGACCGTCGGGCTGCTGTTTCATATTCAAGCCCTTTTGCTGGCCCGGTTTTTGCGGGGCGATCTGGACGCATATCCGCCCTTTATCTGGCGATAGGAGTGTTTCATTATGATGGTTCTGGTGAGTTATGACGTGGCGACAACGGACGATGGCGGGCAGCGGCGGCTGCGGCGCGTGGCCAAGGCCTGCAAGGATTATGGGCAGCGGGTGCAGTATTCGGTTTTCGAGTGCGAAGTGGACCCGGCCACGTGGACATATTTAAAGCAACGGCTGCTACGCGAGGTTGATCTGGAAAAGGACAGCCTGCGGTTTTATTTTATGGGAGCAAACTGGAAAAGCCGGGTTGAACATGTTGGAGCGAAGCCTGCTATCGATATGTCAGGTCCCCTTATTGCATAATCAGGCTCGCGCGAACCCCAAGCTGCCGGGAAATTCCGGGTAGGTTCGCGAACGGAAAACAAGGATGAATAACAGGTGGTTACAAAACTCCTGATTATAAGCCGGAAATATCTGAAAGCCGAAATTGCCGGTTCGCGGGACCTGGCTATTATTGGTAAGGATTTTTAATAGTTGTTGCGTAACAGTCGCCCCCCGCGCGGGGGCGTGGATTGAAACTTTCTGTTGTATCGCGCTGATAGCCGGCGCGAAGGTCGCCCCCCGCGCGGGGGCGTGGATTGAAACTGGATATCTCAGCTCTGCCCGCAGCGGTTCACGGCGTCGCCCCCCGCGCGGGGGCGTGGATTGAAACGGTGCAACGTAAAGGAATAGACCCGGCCGCTGATGTCGCCCCCCGCGCGGGGGCGTGGATTGAAACTAATCCATCTCCTAATCATGAATTTAATGATGGTCGCCCCCCGCGCGGGGGCGTGGATTGAAACAAGCTCTGAATCGCAAATTAAATCCATCGAATGCGTCGCCCCCCGCGCGGGGGCGTGGATTGAAACGCAGGGGGGCAACAACCTGACGAATTCCGGCGTGGTCGCCCCCCGCGCGGGGGCGTGGATTGAAACATGTGGGGCTTTCCACGGCGGACCCCCTGGATGAGTCGCCCCCCGCGCGGGGGCGTGGATTGAAACTTGTGACCAAGGAATACATGATTGGCTGCGACACGTCGCCCCCCGCGCGGGGGCGTGGATTGAAACCGCCGCAGAAAGACGACGGTTCCTCGGTCTATGAGTCGCCCCCCGCGCGGGGGCGTGGATTGAAACGGGGTGGTGACGGATTATGACTAAAAAACGGCCGGTCGCCCCCCGCGCGGGGGCGTGGATTGAAACATGATTCCTCCAGTCTATTTTTTGGTTTTTTCGGTCGCCCCCCGCGCGGGGGCGTGGATTGAAACGGCAGAAACGCGCTGCTGTATTTCATGCCGATTTGTCGCCCCCCGCGCGGGGGCGTGGATTGAAACGCCGAGGTAATAGCCACCGCCTTTCCCGGCTATGGTCGCCCCCCGCGCGGGGGCGTGGATTGAAACCGATATATTGCTTGGTCATACCGCTATTTGTTGGGTCGCCCCCCGCGCGGGGGCGTGGATTGAAACTGGCGCACGGCGGAGCGGCGTCGGCCAGGTCCCTGTCGCCCCCCGCGCGGGGGCGTGGATTGAAACATCCTCGACATTTGTCGCCTGGGAAAATGTCGTGTCGCCCCCCGCGCGGGGGCGTGGATTGAAACAGTTGCGGTCTGGGCTCGGCTGGAGTCGGTAACAGGTCGCCCCCCGCGCGGGGGCGTGGATTGAAACCGGTCAAAAACGGGAACGATATCGAGGTGTTGAGTCGCCCCCCGCGCGGGGGCGTGGATTGAAACCAGTATGGCGGGGCCGGCCGGACCATGCGCGTCCGTCGCCCCCCGCGCGGGGGCGTGGATTGAAACTGACGAGGCGGACACGGCCCTGCTCGCGCCTACCGTCGCCCCCCGCGCGGGGGCGTGGATTGAAACATGCAGAGCAGGCCGTTGATGCTCCAGCCCATGGTCGCCCCCCGCGCGGGGGCGTGGATTGAAACGGCCTCTGCGCGCCGGCGCACGGAGGCCGTGAAGTCGCCCCCCGCGCGGGGGCGTGGATTGAAACAACACACAAAGCTTGGTGGAATTCAAAAATGCACGGTCGCCCCCCGCGCGGGGGCGTGGATTGAAACACGTCCGGCCGCAGGGTTAGCACGTTTCCGAAATGTCGCCCCCCGCGCGGGGGCGTGGATTGAAACAGTCGTCGAGCCGGATCAGCCAGCCCGCCAGATAGTCGCCCCCCGCGCGGGGGCGTGGATTGAAACGAAAGATCGATCTTATCCGCGCAAAACTCGATGGGTCGCCCCCCGCGCGGGGGCGTGGATTGAAACCGATTCGGCGGAGCCGCTCCATTTGGACGCCCTGGTCGCCCCCCGCGCGGGGGCGTGGATTGAAACACTTTGGCCTCAAGAATCGCTACGCCGTTTTTGGTCGCCCCCCGCGCGGGGGCGTGGATTGAAACCCTTTCATTTTGTGGTTGTTAGAATTGATTATAAGTCGCCCCCCGCGCGGGGGCGTGGATTGAAACACGACCGGACGAGCGCACCATTATTGCGCAGACGTCGCCCCCCGCGCGGGGGCGTGGATTGAAACTGTCGTCGGCCCAGGCCACGCTCTCGCTGAATGCGTCGCCCCCCGCGCGGGGGCGTGGATTGAAACGCTGGCTCGACACGGTGATCATCGATGCGGCGGGTCGCCCCCCGCGCGGGGGCGTGGATTGAAACACGGTAGCCGACTGTCTCTTAATCAGTAGGTTATGTCGCCCCCCGCGCGGGGGCGTGGATTGAAACGTTGATGACGGCAGCGATCCGCCAATCGATTTCGGTCGCCCCCCGCGCGGGGGCGTGGATTGAAACATAGCGGTCAATTGATTGTTCCGTGAGTGTTTTCAGTCGCCCCCCGCGCGGGGGCGTGGATTGAAACCCGGAATCGTCTATCAAGATCGGCCAATTATATTGTCGCCCCCCGCGCGGGGGCGTGGATTGAAACGGCGTCTATGACGACTCCATCTCAGGCTATCGGGTCGCCCCCCGCGCGGGGGCGTGGATTGAAACATACCGAGGTGGTAAATGCCGGCCAAAAACAGCGGTCGCCCCCCGCGCGGGGGCGTGGATTGAAACGGCGTCTATGACGACTCCATCTCAGGCTATCGGGTCGCCCCCCGCGCGGGGGCGTGGATTGAAACACCGGTGCCATGACCCCCTATCGAGGGCTGGCGGGTCGCCCCCCGCGCGGGGGCGTGGATTGAAACGCCGATCAATCCCCTATACGGAGACATGGCCCCGGTCGCCCCCCGCGCGGGGGCGTGGATTGAAACGCAAAAACCCGCGCAGGGCTTTAAAATATAACCGGTCGCCCCCCGCGCGGGGGCGTGGATTGAAACAGTGACGACGCCACGCTGATCTTGCGCCGCCAGACGTCGCCCCCCGCGCGGGGGCGTGGATTGAAACATGGGTGGGATATCAAATATGCCAGAAAGTTGCGTCGCCCCCCGCGCGGGGGCGTGGATTGAAACTCTTTCGGACGGGTCGTATCTCATGGGATTACGAGTCGCCCCCCGCGCGGGGGCGTGGATTGAAACACGGCGGCAATGCCGTGCGCGGGCGGATCCGCGGTCGCCCCCCGCGCGGGGGCGTGGATTGAAACATATTCCCGCCGACGGCAGGGCGCCTCACGCCGATGTCGCCCCCCGCGCGGGGGCGTGGATTGAAACCGGTCAAAAACGGGAACGATATCGAGGTGTTGAAGTCGCCCCCCGCGCGGGGGCGTGGATTGAAACAGGACCGGCAATTTCAAGGGGTCAGGATGGAACGGTCGCCCCCCGCGCGGGGGCGTGGATTGAAACAACTCCAAGCTCGACGCCATCCTCTACGGAGTCATGTCGCCCCCCGCGCGGGGGCGTGGATTGAAACTCCAGAACTGGCCGATAGGTTGTTCTTTCCCACACGTCGCCCCCCGCGCGGGGGCGTGGATTGAAACGAATACTGCCCCTTGCGATACCCGAGCAGAATCGTCGCCCCCCGCGCGGGGGCGTGGATTGAAACAGATAGTTGGTGTTGAGAGCGTCGAAGTAGCCCGGTCGCCCCCCGCGCGGGGGCGTGGATTGAAACGTCTGGGAGGAAATTGACGAGTAATTTTTATTGTGTCGCCCCCCGCGCGGGGGCGTGGATTGAAACATTAAATCGGTATGTTATTGATTTATCGTTGCCAAGTCGCCCCCCGCGCGGGGGCGTGGATTGAAACGTAGTATGCGCCGTGAAGCAGCACGCGGCCCCGGGTCGCCCCCCGCGCGGGGGCGTGGATTGAAACGCTGAAGGTGAGCAATTTCCCGGCGGCGGCCAGGGTCGCCCCCCGCGCGGGGGCGTGGATTGAAACCAATAGCACAGCCTAGCAGCGACATGGGCGGCAAGTCGCCCCCCGCGCGGGGGCGTGGATTGAAACAGGCACATGCCGATCCAAAATTCCACCGCCTCTGGTCGCCCCCCGCGCGGGGGCGTGGATTGAAACACGCGCGGATCGCGGAGCACGTCGGCGGATAGGGGTCGCCCCCCGCGCGGGGGCGTGGATTGAAACTCGAGTGATGCGAGGCGTTTTTTCAACTCGTCGCGTCGCCCCCCGCGCGGGGGCGTGGATTGAAACGTTTACCGCTTGACGAAAAAGAGTGGAACATCGGTGTCGCCCCCCGCGCGGGGGCGTGGATTGAAACCAACCGGCGCAGCTTGCGCTTCAGCGACACTTCGTCGCCCCCCGCGCGGGGGCGTGGATTGAAACAATTTTAGGCCTTCGCTGAAGAAACCTCCACTCGGTCGCCCCCCGCGCGGGGGCGTGGATTGAAACAAGTGGTCGAACGGCGGCAGCGCGTGGGATGCAAGTCGCCCCCCGCGCGGGGGCGTGGATTGAAACCAGATCGAGGGTGCAGTGTCGTTTACCGCAGACAGTCGCCCCCCGCGCGGGGGCGTGGATTGAAACAGAAAGAGCCGACAAATGACTATCGAAACTGAACAGTCGCCCCCCGCGCGGGGGCGTGGATTGAAACATGAACGGCGTGGCCGCCTCGACAATGCTTGCGGTCGCCCCCCGCGCGGGGGCGTGGATTGAAACCGGATGCCTGGTTTCTGTTTCAAAAGAGGCCGGTGTCGCCCCCCGCGCGGGGGCGTGGATTGAAACATGTCCGACATGCCACTCTCTGAAAACGCTTTTAGTCGCCCCCCGCGCGGGGGCGTGGATTGAAACTGGTAGTTTGCTTATTAGATCGGTAAGCATTACGTCGCCCCCCGCGCGGGGGCGTGGATTGAAACAAAGTTCGCCTCAAGCTGTCGTTGCATGTTGGCAAGTCGCCCCCCGCGCGGGGGCGTGGATTGAAACCTGCTGGCGGTATGTCAGGTGCGGCGTTTCCTTGTCGCCCCCCGCGCGGGGGCGTGGATTGAAACGCCTTGATCGTGATCGTCGCCCCGCTCGTCAGGTGTCGCCCCCCGCGCGGGGGCGTGGATTGAAACTCATCTGGATGGACTCGGGCGGTCAATGAAATTGGTCGCCCCCCGCGCGGGGGCGTGGATTGAAACAAAACAGAATTCCATCGCACGAGCTATGGGGTAAGGTCGCCCCCCGCGCGGGGGCGTGGATTGAAACTTCTTCCACGCTAAATGCAATTTTAAATAATAAAGTCGCCCCCTGCGCGGGGGCGTGGATTGAAACATGGGTATGGAGTAAAATCGCTTTACTCGAAGCCGCCCTTTTTCGGTGTTGGACAGCATCTGGACTAGAAAAACAGAACCTCAACCTTCAAAATGAAGATTTTTGAATATAACGGACTGCTTTTATTATACCAAAATCTGAAAATTCAGTTTATTATGGGCAGCAGTGAATAATCTATAAAAAGGAGAGGAACAAAATGAAAAGTCAATTTTTTCCAGTTGTTTTGTTATTAATCGCACTTGCTTCATTTTTCATAGTACAAGTGGTCAGCGTGAATGCGGAAGCTGAACCAAAAAATATTATTTATCAGGCCATATGGGAAAGCGATAATGTCAGCGGAGAGCTATACGTCAACGGCTTTCTCATAAATGTTTTTAACGGACCGCAATCTTTTGGCACATCTCCCCTGAACCCCTTCCTGATCGGGAAAAACGAAATATGGGCCGAGGTGCGAAAAGCTGATACGTCCCAACCCGCGTATCTAACCTTCGGCGTATCCAAACTGGCCCAGGGAGATGTGGCCGCGACAAACGAGCGCGGGAATCTGGTCTCCATAGAACTACGAGATGATTACTTCAAAGGCGCCGGGGTCATGACAATGGGCAAGAAATTCGAATCCGCTCTTAATTTCAGCAAAAACCTGTCCGGCACCGGGAATGTCAGTGAAAAAGAAGTGATTGAGTATGCGAAAAAAATTTACGGCCTTTTTAAAACAAAAAACGCTGAAGGCATCCAGAAAGAGTTCAAGGTTAAAATTGGTGATTATTCAAAGGCCTACTCCAGTGATAATTTAGCCGCTGAATTTGAATCATACCTGACGAAGGATCTGTTGCAGGGAAAACTTTCGAAGATAAACCCGCAAAAGTTGAAAGCAAAAAAATCAGGCCCCAACAACAAACTCTGGCAGGTGTTTGAGGGGGACAAGGAATTGATACGAATAACCTCGGCAGACGGGTCACAAGGCACTATGGGCATGTATATCGGCATTGTTGACGGAAAATTGCAAGTTGTTAGATAGAGATGGCCATGTCCGAACACCTGACAGAGAGAGGTCAGCCATTGACAAAAGACACATGCGAGCGGAAATTTTTTCAACGAGACAATCCAGCCGACGTCTTGCAGCCGACGCTGATTTTGTCGTTGACCCGGGCTTTGATTTCCCAAAACCCCAGCCGTTGTCCACGGGCAAAAAGAACAATCGCTGTCATTTACAGATATTTTTAGGGAGAAAGGATACTCCGCATCTACCCCGGAACCGGGCGATACGGTTAAGATCAATTGATATGAAACCAAGCAACAACGAACTCTCATTTTCAGCCGCACTTGTTACAATTTTTCTCTGTATTATTTTCGGCGCAAACTACGTTGCAGTCAAAATAGGCCTTGGCGGGATGGGCGTCTTTACTTCCGCGGCATTGCGTTTTGCCATTGCGACATCGGTTATAGCATTATGGGCATATGCAACAGGCCGGTCATTTTCCTTAAAAAAGGGGCAGGCGCATCAGATTGTCATTCTTGGAATTATTTTTACCATGCAAATTTCTCTCTTCTATCTCGGAATAAGCAGAACAACCGCCTCTCACGCGACGCTTGTTTCCAATTTCCTGCCGTTTTTCATTCTTTTTCTCGCGCATTTCTTTATTCCGGGTGACAGGATAACAATAAGAAAATTTACAGGGATTTTACTCGGATTTTCGGGGATTCTTCTGATATTTCTTGAAAAAGATAAAGGACCCTCAGACTTGAAAACAGGAGATATCATAATTTTCATCGCTTCGTTCATGTGGGCCTGCAACACGGTTTATGTCAAACGAATCATAAACGGTTATCGTTCCTTTCAGCTTGTCCTGTACCCTATGGCGATTTCGGTCCCGTTTTTTTTCATGGAAGCGCTTGTCTGGGATGAAAGAATGCTCTTTGATTTCGGTCCGGGAGTGCTTTCATCGCTTATATATCAGAGCATTATAACCGCATCATTCGGATTTGTTGCATGGAACAAACTTCTTAAAAATTTCGGCGCAAATTCCCTGCATTCATTTATTTTTATAATTCCCATAGCCGGAGTCATTTTCGGGTGGCTGCTGCTTTATGAACCTTTAACTTATCATATCATATTCGCCCTTATTCTGATTGCCTCGGGAATTCTGGTTGTCCAGTTAAAGCCGGTTGTAACCCCGGTGTTTCCTTTAGGAAGGGGCCTGTAAAGAAAGGGAATATAGGGGACGGGTATTGATATATTGATTGAAATGATTGGATTTGCCGGAAATTTGTATGGATGTGCCGCGAAAAACCAGGTTTGATGCCGGGGGTGCGTTACATCACATCGCTGAATGCGGAAGCGAGGGCCGCATCAACGCCGAATTCCTCCCGTAGTACCGGACAGCACGGGTTGCGTGATGTACATGGCGGTAAAGGCCGTGCAGCTCAGTGAAAAGGCAAGCGCCTTTTGAAAATCGCCTCCTTGATGCGGTTGCCCAAATCATGGTATATACAGCCGAACGCCGCTTCCGCGAAAGGAAATACAGTATGACAGGGCCCATCTATCTCGATTACAACGCCAGCACGCCCCATGACCCCGAAGTCATCGAGGCCATGCGTCCCTTTTTCGAAACCGAATTCGGCAATCCCAGCAGCACCCACTGGTACGGTATTGCGCCGAAAAGAGCGGTCGAAGGTGCCCGGCAACAGGTTGCGACTTTGCTCGGGTGTTTCGCCGATGAGGTGGTTTTTACCGGCGGAGGTACCGAAGCCAACAACCATGCCATTATCGGAACGGCCCGGGCGCTGCGGGCCCGCGGCAACCATATCATTACCTCTCTAATCGAACATCCGGCCGTACTCGAGGTATGCCGGTATCTGGAGACGCGCGGGTTTCGCACGACGTATCTGCCGGTCGACGGCAGCGGTCTTGTGGACCCGGCCGATGTCGAAAAGGCGATAACGCCCCAAACCATTCTCATCACCGTTATGCATGCCAACAACGAGGTGGGCACCATCCAGCCGATCCAGCGGATCGCCGGTATCGCAAGGGCCCGCGGCATATGGATGCACACGGATGCAGCCCAGTCCGTCGGCAAAATTCCGGTGCAGGTGGACCGGCTTGGTGTGGATCTTCTGACCGTCGCCGGCCACAAGTTTTACGCGCCCAAAGGGGTCGGCGCCCTGTACATCCGGCGTTCGGTGACGCCGGAAAAACTGTTTTACGGTGCGGGCCAGGAAAAAAACCGGCGGCCCGGAACAGAAAACGTGATGGAGATCGTGGGTCTGGGTAAGGCCTGTGAGATCGCCTGCCGGGACCTGCGGCGGAACATGGCGCATATGAAACAGATGCGGGATTTGCTGGAGACGTGGCTTACCCGGACCTCGGGCGGCACCCGGGTCAACGGCCATCCGGAAAAACGGCTTCCAAACACTCTGAGCATCTCCTTTTTCAACCTCGAAGCCAATCGGATCCTGGAGGAAATCGGTATGGACGTGGCGGCATCGGCCGGTGCGGCCTGCCATTCGGATCGCGTGGAAATCTCCCATGTACTGAAAGCCATGGCGGTACCGTCCAACTGGGCCAAGGGAACATTGCGTTTCAGTACGGGCCGGCAAACCACCGAAAGCGATGTCCGGTGCGCGGTCCAGGTGGTTCAAAACACCGTGGAAAAACTAAGCGGCCCGGACCGTTGAGCGGACGGCAATCGGCAACATGTTTTCGTTTTTAAAAACCAGGTTTGAGAAAATCGAGTCGCTTCTCGGCGATGCCATGGCTGGCGACAGGTACCGGGTGCGCGCGGAAATCCGACACCTAAAAGGGCTGTATGCTGGCCCCGCGTCACGGGATCACATCCGCAAGCGGCTTTTCTTCCTTGAAAAACTCTTGCTGTCGTCAGGCCTAAAACGCGTGCGGCGGCAAAGCGATTCACCCCCGCCGGTTTATAATGAATCCCTTCCTATCTTTGCAAAGAAAGACGAGATCGTCGACGCGATACGGAGGCACCGGGTGCTGATCGTTTCCGGCGAAACCGGATCGGGAAAGACCACCCAGATACCGAAATTCTGCATCGAGGCCGGCCGGGGCATCGAGGGGATGATCGGGTGTACCCAGCCGAGGCGGATAGCGGCGGTCTCGGTATGCCGAAGAATCGCCGAAGAACTGGGGGAAGAGCCCGGCCGGTCCGTCGGCTACAAGATGCGATTTACGGATCGAACCGGCGAGCGCACCTATATCAAAATCATGACCGACGGTATTCTTCTGGCCGAGGCCCAGGCCGATCCGGCACTGACGGCATACGATACCCTGATCGTGGACGAAGCGCACGAGCGAAGCCTGAATATTGATTTTGTTCTGGGCATACTCAAGACCCTTCTCGAAAAAAGGGAGGACCTGCGGGTCATCATCACGTCGGCGACCATCGATACCGAAAAATTTTCAAGCGCTTTCGATCGGGCACCGGTCATCGAGGTGTCCGGACGTCTGTATCCCGTGGAGGTTCGGTATTCAGGCATGTTGTCCGAATCGGGCGACGCCGAGGACCAGACCCACATCGATAAGGCCGTCGAAGCCTTCGACGGGATCCAGAACAAAAGGTCTGCCGGCGATGTGCTTATTTTTATGCCGACCGAACAGGATATTCTGGAAACCGTGGAACTCATCGAAGGCCGAAAGTACGCCGCAACGACGGTGCTGGCCCTGTACGCGAGACTTCCGGCCCAGCAACAGTCCAGGGTCTTTTCCCGGGTGCCGGGCAGAAAGGTCATCGTCGCCACCAATGTAGCCGAAACCTCGATCACGATCCCCGGGATCCGGTATGTCATCGATACGGGACTGGCCCGTGTATCCATGTATTCTCCGAGGACTCGAACGACATCGCTTCCGGTCGTGCCCATTTCGAGAAGCAGCGCGGATCAGCGAAAAGGACGCTGCGGACGGGTCCAAAACGGTGTCTGCATCCGCCTGTACCCGGAAGAAGATTATCTTTCCCGGCCTCTGTTCACGCCGCCCGAAATTTTAAGGGCCAACCTGGCCGAGGTCATTCTGAGGATGATCGCTCTGGGGCTGGGCGATTTTTCCGATTTTCCGTTCATCGACCGGCCGTCCCCCAAAAGCGTTCAGGACGGCTTTGATCTGCTTTACGAACTCGGCGCCATAACGGCGCCTGCCGGAAGGGAGGGGCCAAAGAGGAAAAAAGCCGTTCGCCTGACCGAAACCGGCAAACTCATGGCCAGATTGCCGGTGGATCCCAGGCTGTCCCGGATGCTCATCGAGGCAAAGGAGCAGGGATGCCTGCCCGAGGTCACGATCCTGACTGCAGCCCTGAGCGTGCAGGATCCGCGGGAGAGACCGTCGGAAAAAAACGAAGAGGCGGATCGAATCCACGCATCTTTTATAGATCCGATGTCAGATTTTTTGACGCTGCTCAACATCTGGACCGCCTATCACCGGTTCCGGGAGTCGGAAAAAGCTACCGGCAAAATGAAAAAATACTGCAAAGAGCATTTTCTCTCTTACAGGCGGATTCGGGAGTGGCAGGATGTTCATTCTCAGCTTTGCGGAATACTGGAAGATTGCCGGATGAACGCACAGGGGTCCGGCGGGCGCCCTGAACCGTCTGCGGACGAATCGAAGCCGATGCCGGCTTCTCGCTACGCCGCCATTCACCGATCGATCCTGAGCGGTTTTTTATCCAATATCGCAGTCAAAAAGGAAAAAAACATCTTTCATGCCACAAAGGGACGGGAGGTGATGATCTTCCCCGGTTCCGGTCTTTTCGATCGGGCAGGCTCCTGGATCGTTGCTGCAGAGGTCGTAGAAACGACGCGGCCGTTTGCCAGGACCGTGGCGGCTATCGACAGCGGGTGGCTCGAAGACCTCGGGCGGCACCAGTGCACCTACCGCTATTTTGACGCCCGCTGGGACAAGGACCGGGAAGAGGTCGCCGCCTTTGAGGAAGTGAGACTTTACGGGTTGACGATCGTGGGAAAGCGCACCGTTTCTTACGGAAAAATCAATCCCTCCGCCGCGTGCGCCATCTTTATCCGGGAAGCCCTGGTGGCGGGACATATCCAGACGTCCTTTGCCTTCCTGGCATACAATCAAAGGCTCATCGACGGTATTCGAGACATGGAGAACCGGCTTCGGCGGAAAGATCTGCTGGTCGGTGAGCAGGAGAGGGCGGGATTTTACGCGAAACGGCTTACGAACGTATATGATGTGAAAACCCTCCGGGCGGCCATTCGAAAGCAGGGCGGTGATGCTTTTTTGCGCATGACACCGGAGGATCTTCTTGCCCGTGCGCCGGATGAGGAGGACCTGTCTCTTTTCCCTGCCGAGATCCGGTTGGGGGATCGGCCCTTTCCATGCGCCTACCGCTACGAACCGGGACACAGAGACGACGGCGTGACCGTAACAATTCCCTATCGTGCGGCATCCTCGGTTCCGCTGGAAACCCTGGACTGGATCGTCCCGGGTCTGCTGAAGGAAAAAATAACGAACTTTTTAAAGGGATTACCGAAATCCTACAGAAAAAAACTCCTTCCTTTGTCACCGACTGCCGAGATCCTCGCACGGGAAATGCCGAAAGGAAAGGAACTCCTGCATGTGGCCCTGAGCCGATTCATCAAGACCCGATTCGGTGTGGAGATCCCCGTATCGGCCTGGTCCGAAAAATCCCTTCCCGAGCATCTGCGCATGCGGATTTCGCTGACAGGGCCCGGCGGCGAAGAAGTCCTCGCAGGAAGGGACCGGATCGCCATACTGGAAAAAATCGGCGATGATTCCGGCCTGCTCGACACCGAACCCCTTGCAGCCGCCAAAAGGGCCTGGGAAAAAGACGGAATCACCCGCTGGGACTTTGGGGATCTGCCCGAGACAGTGGAATTGCCGTGTGCAGGGGGCGCCGAATGGACCGCGTATCCGGCGCTGGAAATCACCTCCCGGGGGACATTCGGCCGGAATACCGTGGCGATTCGGCTCTTTACAAACCAAAACAAAGCCGAAGAATCCCACAGGGCCGCCGTGGCCGCCCTTTTTGCCAATCATCTTGCCGAGGACCTGAAGTTTTTGAAAAAACAGATGACGCTTCCTTCGGAACTAAGATCCCTTGCCGAGTATTTCGGCGGAGCGTCTCGATTTGAAAAAAGTCTCATAAGCGGCGTTGTTGCGGAACTTTTCGACAAAGCCGTCCGAACCGAAAAGGATTTTTTCGCCCATGCCGCCGATGCCGCACAGAAACTTTTTGCCCATGGAAGAGAAAAATTGACCTGCGGGGCTGCGTTGCTCAAAGCATATACCGATTGCCGCACGATGATTCGGCGTTTCGAAGAGGAGAACAGCGGAAACACCGGTCTGCTCGATTTTCTCGATCGAATAAGGGGCGAGCTGTCGCGTCTCGTGCCCGAATCCTTTGCCGAGCGCTATCCACCGGAAAAAATGCGGCGAATCGAGCGTTATGTGCAGGCTATTGCCGTAAGAGCCCGGCGGGGCACCGTCGATCTGGAGAAGGATAATACGCGGGATGCGGCGATCCGGCCCTATATCGTTAAACTGGAAGGGTTCCAAAAGGACCTTGGGCCTGCGGATTCAAAAGAAAAGAGACAGGCCGTGAAAGAGCTTTTCTGGCTCATAGAAGAGTTCAAGGTGTCCGTGTTCGCCCAGGAGTTAAAGACGGCGGTGCCGGTCTCAAAAAAACGGCTGGATGAAAAAGTAAAACAGATCGAAGCGCTTACTCATGCGGGCGTTTCGGGTCGGGCATTCTTTCGTTCCGATGGGCACGAGGGCCCATCGGCCTCTGCGAGCCGCTCGTAGTAGTCCGCCTCCACCGGTCTTCCCCGTTTTCGACAGCCGCCGGCATACACGGCGCATTTTTTCTTTAACGCCTCCACGGCGGATCGATGCTGGTCACAGGAAAGCAGACCGCTGCGCAGCAGCTTTTCGATCGAAGCGATTCTGAACCTGTCGAGCCCCGGAATGCTCGAAAGCTGATCGGCATGGCCCCCCCTTTTGACGACGAGAGGGGAGTCGATCAGATGAACCGGATATCGGCAGCCGATTCTCAGCCACATGTCATAATCTTCACAGGCGGCAAGCCGTTCGTCAAAGAGGCCTACCTCATCGAACAGGCGTCGGTCCATCATCACCGCAGAAGGGCTCACCAGGCAAAGATCGAGACTGCGCTCGAAAATCATCCCGGAGGGCTTGCGGTGTCGCTTTTTGGGGTAAATCCGGACCCCGTTTCTGATCCAGATTTCCTCGGTCTGGCAGATCCGTGCGTCCGGATGGGCATGAAAAAAACCGACTTGAACGGAAAGCTTTCGGGAGAGCCAGAGATCGTCTGTGTCCAAAAACGCGATGTAGCGGCCGGCGGCTGCAATGACACCGGTGTTTCGGGCCGCACTGACGCCCAGATGCTCCTGCCTGTATATTTTCAGGTGGTTGCGGTAGGGAACCAACACCTCGAGCGTTTGGTCGGTGGACCCGTCGTCGACGATGAGGAGTTCGAAATCCGGAAACTCCTGCGCCAGGACCGAATCGACGGCTTGTTGAATGATCCAGCCCCTGTTATAGGTCGGTATCACGACGCTGACCAAAGGATGGGTATTGTTTGTCATGTCAGGATGCGTGCGGTAAGTGCGTCTGCAGGCTCACAGGCCGATGCCGTCGATCCGCGTCTTGCATACCGGGCACCGACCGCTTTCGATGCGATTTCGTCTCACGTCGAATCCCCGGCGTTCGATGAGCTTTTCTCCGCAATTGTAACAGAAGGTCGTGCTGCCGATTTCGTCGATGATATTTCCCGTATACACATAGCGCAAACCGGCTTTCAGTCCGATTTTTCGCACTGTGACAAGAGTCTCCGCGGGGGTTCTCGGTCGATCCGTCAGCTTGTACGTGGGATGAAAGGCCGAGATATGCCAGGGGATGTCCGGCCCCGCTTCTTCGGCGAGAAACGACGCCAGTTCTTCCAGTTGTTGACGGTCGTCGTTGGTTCCCGGAATGACGAGGGTTGTCACCTCCACGAAGATCCCGAGTGCCTTCATCGTTTTTATGGTATTTTTCACGGGCTCCAGCCTGGCGCCGCAGAGTTCTTTGTAAAAGGCATCCCGGTAGGCTTTCAGGTCGACGTTTGCCGCGTCCAGATAGGGGGATATCATTTCCAGGGCTTCGACCGTCATATATCCGTTGGTGACAAAAACGTTCAAAAGCCCCCTTTCATGGGCGAGTTTCGCGGTATCGAAGGCGAATTCGAAATAAACGGTCGGTTCCGTATAGGTATAGGCGATGCTTTTGCATCCGTTTTTTATCGCCGCCGCAACGACCTGTTCGGGCGTGGAAAAATCGCCCTGGATCATGCCCGAGTAGTCCGATGGCATCTGGGCGATATCGGCGTTTTGGCAAAAAAGGCATTTGAAATTGCAACCGACGGTGGCCACGGAATAGGAGAGACTTGCCGGCGATACATGATAAAGCGGCTTTTTCTCGATCGGATCGATGTGGCGGGCGATGAGCCTGCCGTATACGAGGGTTTTCAGCTCTCCGGCCCGGTTTTCACGAACATTGCAGAGGCCGCGCTTTCCCTCTCCGATGATGCAGCGGTGGTTGCAGAGCTTGCAGCGGACCACCTGGTTCGCCAAGGGCTCATATAGGAAAGCGTTTGTAACGCCTATGGTCATGACCGTCCTCCTTATTTTATCCGGCCCCGCGGGGGGCTATCCTGCCACTGGCCCCGCGGTGGGTTTTGCCGGATAGCGGAGCGCAAGAGGCCTTGATTCATACCGGGGAACAAGGGTGACCACCATGCCGGTGAATTCCCCGAAGGGGCACCGCTGCAGCAGATCGGATCCCTCCAGCTGTTCCAGCTTTGTCATCATGTGGCCGCCCATGGATGGAAATTGAAAAGCGGTGCGCCACTGCACCGGAACATTCCCCAGCAGGGTTCGAATCATCTGCTTGAGTTCCCAGACGCTGAAAAACCGGGCCCGATTGTAGATACTTTCCATGAAAATTCCTTTGATGCGGCGCTCGATGCCTTTGATGGCATATTTATTGAGCACGCCCAAGAAAACCCGGTCTTTCGTCACCCGGAAAATTTCTTCCAGGGCTCTTTCCGGATTTTCGACGAATTCCAGCGTCGTGTTGAGACACCCGTACGTAAACGAGTTGTCCTGGAAAGGGAGGTCTTCTGCGAAACATCGGTGCAGGTCGACCCGGTGCCCCGCCTTGCGCCGCGCGATATCCAGCATGTAGGGCGACGGGTCGATGCCGGTCACCTGAAGGCCCATTTCCAAAAATTTCAGAAGTCCGCTGCCGGTTCCGCATCCGATATCGATAATCGATTCCCTTCTGATCGGGTCGAGCAACTCGACCATCAACCGGGTCTGGCGCCGGACGGCCTTTCTGTTTTCCGGAGAATCGAGCCATCGATCGTAGGCAATGGCATCGGTGAAATTAAACACGTATCCCATAGGCCCGAATCTACTTTTCTTTCCGACGGATGATCATGACGGAGCACGGTGCTTTGTGGGCCACCCGGTTGGCCACGCTCCCGAAAAAAACCAGTCCCATGCCCGAAAGTCCATAGGATCCCATGACGATGAGATCGACATCGTTTTCCCTGGCATACCGGATGATTTCGGAGGAGACGTGTCCGTCGAGCACGACGAGCCGCGATTCTATATTCTCTCCGACCCTCTCGCCGTAGACCTGCTGCATCCGTTCCTCTATTTTTGAAATCAGAGAAGCGACCGGTTCTTCCGGAACAACCCATTCGGTATCGGTTAAAATCGGATTCAGGACAGGCGGCAGCACGTGGAGAATATCGAGTCCGGCCTGGTATTTTCCCGCCATCTCTAACGCGTAAACAAAAGCGGCCTCCGCGTTTTCAGAAAAATCGGTGCAATAGAGTATCTTTCGTATCTGCATGACGTTTCTCCTTTTTCCCGGCAACGGTACACGCGAGTTGAATCGACAGACAGGTGCCCGAAGGGGGGGATTTCTTTTGTTCCCATTTCATCTATTTTATATTATGAATGCTGTTTTAAAACCAATCAATCATAAAATGCAACGGGGTCCTATTTTCGTTTCGGGTGCCTGGTATGAAAGAATTTTTCAACGTCATGAACGTTCAGGACGTGCTTGCTCTTGCCGAGGAATTTGCTCCGGTGGGAACCGAAGTCGTCGACATCCTGGAATCTGCCGGAAGGGTTCTGGCCGAAGACATTTTTTCAGACATGGACCTGCCCGATTTCTCGCGATCCACCATGGACGGTTATGCGGTGCAGGCCGCATCTACGTTCGGCGCCACAGAGTCTGCCCCTGCTTATATGACGGTCGTCGGTTCCATCGCCATGGGCGAGACGCCCGCCTTTTCGATAAGGGCCGGCCAGGCGGCTCGAATTTCAACCGGCGCCATGCTTCCGCCGGGCGCCGACGGCGTCGTAATGATTGAACATACCGCCTGCATCGACGATGGAACCATCGAAGTATACAGGAGCATCGCACCGGGACAGCACGTAATCGAAAAGGGGGAAGATTACCGCGACGGCCAACCCGTTCTTTCGAAAGGAACAAGGATACGACCCCAGGAAACCGGCCTGCTGGCGGCCTTCGGCAAAAAATCGGTGAGGGTTTTTAAAAAACCGGTTCTCGGGATTATCTCTACAGGCGACGAGATCGTAGAGATCGATAAACGCCCGGCCGTGGCGCAAATCCGGGATATCAACACCTACACCCTCTGCGCGATGGCAGCCGAATCCGGTGCCGCCGCCGTGACCTACGGCATCGTGCGGGACGACTATGAAGCGCTTTTTGCCGTATGCGCCGGGGCACTCGAGGAATGCGACACGATTTTGGTCTCGGGCGGCAGTTCGGTGGGGGTTCGCGACTTTACCATCGACGTCCTTTCCGCTTTGCCGGAAGCCGTGATACTGGCCCACGGCATTTCCATCAGCCCGGGCAAACCGACGATTCTCGCCCGCACCGGGGGAAAGGCCTTCTGGGGGCTTCCCGGCCATGTGGTTTCCGCCATGATCGTCTATAAGATGATCGTTGCCCATTTTATCGATCGCATCGCCGGTGTTTGTCTCAAGAAGAAAAAGGAGCTTCGGATCAGCGCGGTGCTCAGCAGGAATATCTCTTCTGTCACGGGCCGTGTGGATTACGTGCGGGCAAAACTGACCGAACGGGACGGCGTTCTTACGGCCGAGCCGATTCTTGGCAAATCGGGTCTCATCCATACGATGGTAAAGGCGGACGGTCTCATCGAGATCGGAATGAATACCGAGGGGCTGGTCAAGGGAGAAATTGTAAAAGTTCTGCCTTTTTGATCCGCGGCCTGCCAGTAAAAAACGTGCGGGAGAGTACGGATGAATATCGAACGAAACATCTATCTGAAAATGAAAACGCTTCAGGAAGCGCGGGATATTCTGTTTCACAGGTTTCCCGCAACCGAAACCCTTTCCGGCGAGATTCTTCCGGTTCCGGATTCCGTGGGCCGGGTGCTTGCGGAACCGGTTACAGCCAAACTGAGTTCACCGAATTTTCATTCCGCGGCGATGGACGGCATTGCCGTAAAAGCGGAAAATACCTTCGGCGCCAACGAAGCAAATCCCTTCGAGCTAAAGATCGGACAGGCCGCCTTTTACGTCAATACCGGCCATGTGATGCCCGAGGGAACCGATGCCGTCATCATGATCGAACATGTTCGCGAAGTGGATGAAGACCATGTGGCCATTGAGGCGCCGGCGTTTCCGTGGCAGCATGTTCGAAAAATGGGGGAGGACATCGTCGCCACCGAACTGCTGTTTCCCAGGAGCCATGTCATCACCCCCTATTGCGTGGGGGCCCTTTTGTCCGGGGGGATTTTTTCGGTCCTGGTTCGCAGGAAGCCGAGAATTTTCGTTCTTCCCACCGGATCGGAGCTGGTCGACTGGCGCAAGGCCGCTATACATCCGCTTAAAAAGGGGCAGGTCATCGAAACGAATTCATCCATGCTTGGAAGCCTGACCGAAGAACTGGGCGGACTCTACGAACGAGGTGAAATTCTGCACGACGATCTGGAAAAAATCAAGGCAGCGGTCCAAAGCGCCGCTGCCGGCGATTATGACATCGTTCTTATCATCGGCGGCTCTTCGGCCGGGTCGGAAGATTATGTACGAAAGGCCATTTCAGATCTCGGGGAGGTCCTCGTGCACGGGGTGACCATCATGCCTGGAAAACCGGTGATCATCGGCACGGTCAGAGGCAAACCCGTATTCGGCATGCCGGGCTATCAGGTATCGGCCATCGTAGCTTTTGAACAGTTCGTGCGGCCCCTGATTCTCAATATGCTGGGAAAGCCAGATGAGGGGAGACCCGTGGTCCAGGTGGAACCGGCGCGGAGAATTCCCTCCAAACTCGGAGTCGAGGAGTTCCTTCGCGTCAAGCTGGGCAGGGTAGGCGACAGAATCATCGCAACTCCGCTGCCCCGCGGAGCGGGCTGCATCACCACGCTCACCGAAGCGGACGGCGTCATCCGTATCCCCAATCACATGGAAGGCCTGTCCGATCAACATCCGGTGGCGGCGGAACTTCTCCGACCGCTTCCGGCGATAAAAAACACGATCGTCATCGTGGGCAGCCACGACAATACGCTGGATCTTCTGGCGGATCAGGTCAAAACGCGGTGCCGCACGCTCAGGCTGTCATCAAGCCACGTGGGAAGCCTGGGCGGACTGATTGCCATCAAACGGGGGGTATGCCATCTGGCCGGGTCGCATCTTCTGGATACCCGGGACGGATCCTACAATATCTCCTATATCCAAAAGCATCTGGCGGGCATGAGCGTCAGGCTTGTCAACCTGGTGTTGCGGGATCAGGGGATCATCGTCGCCAAGGGAAACCCGAAACGCATCCAGGGCATCGAAGATCTTGCCGGCGAGCAGGTCGTGTTCATCAACCGGCAGGCCGGTTCCGGAACGAGAATCCTTCTCGATTACAGACTCGATCAGCTCGGTTTGGATCCAAAAAAAATCCGCGGTTATGAAAACGAGGAATACACCCACATGTCGGTGGCCGTCGCCGTCCTGAGCGGCAGAGCCGATGCGGGTTTGGGCATTTGTGCGGCGGCCAAGGCCCTTGATCTGGATTTCATTCCCGTTGTCACGGAGCAGTACGACCTGGTCATCCCGGAAGAATATTTTGAAACCGAAAACATCCAGATCCTGCTTGAAATTATCAACAGCGTCGAGTTTAAAGAACGCGTAAAGGCCTTAGGCGGTTACCATACAGAAAAAACCGGAAAGACAATCGCGATAGGGTAGACTTCGGAGAGCTTCAGTGAAAAAAAAGAGGATCCTGATCGTATTTGTTTTCCTGCTGGCGGGGGTGGGCCTTCTGGTGTATATCGGCCAAGAGCGGCGGCGCAGCGCAGAACGGTACTATTCCGGAACCATCGAAGCCGTCGAGGCCAATATTTCTTTTCAGATCAGCGGAAAGGTCGATGCGGTCCTGGTGGATGAAGGCCATTCGGTAAAAAAGGACCAGATTCTGGCCCGCCTGGACGCCACGGAGTTTGTTGCGGTTCGGGAAAAGGCCGACGCCGATCTGGCCCAGACCCTGGAAGCGCTCGAACGATCGAAGGCGGTTCTCCGCCTCAACCGAACGGTTCTGCCGGCGGACGTCGATCGGGCGCAGGCAGCGGTCCGGGCACTCGAACACCGGCTCGGGGAACTGGAATCCGGCTACCGCCGCCAGGAAATCGAAACCGCCCGGCTGACCTATGAGAAAGCCCGGGCCGGCATGGAAGACGCCAGGCGAAACAAGGAGCGATACGAAAGATTGTTCGAACGGCGGATCGTCGCCGAAAAGGACAGAGATACGGCGGTTCTGACCTATGAAACGGTGCTCAGGGAGTTTGAGCAGGCCGCAGAAGCTTACGCACTGGCCAGGGAAGGTTTCCGCGAAGAATCCATACAGGCGGCAAGAGCCAATCTGGCGGAAGGCCGGGCGGTTCTTTCCCAGGCGCGCAGCAATTTAAAAAAGATCGACGTATATGAGCGGGAGGTTGGCGGAGCCCAGGCGCAAGTCCAGGCCGCGACCGCCGCGCTGAATCTTGCAAAGATTCAGCTGAGTCACGCCGTATTAAAAGCGCCCTTTGACGGAATCGTAACCAGCCGCAACCTGGAACCCGGAGAGGTCGTTTCTCCGGGACGGGAAGTGCTTTCGATCGCGGATCTGTCCCGGGTTGATCTGAAAATCTTTGTAAACGAAACAGAGATCGGCCTGGTTGTGCCCGGCCAGAGCGTCCATGTCAAAACCGACACCTTTGCCGATAAAACCTTTACCGGAAGAGTCTCCTTTATATCACCGGAGGCTGAATTCACCCCCAAAATCATCCAGACCCACAAAGAAAGGGTCAAGCTCGTCTATCTGGTCAAAGTGTCGATCGATAATCCGAATCTCGAGCTCAAACCGGGAATGCCCGCCGATGCCTACCTGCGGTAACAGATACTCCGCCGTATCCATTACCGAAGCGTCGGCTTCGGACTATATACGGATCGAAGACGTTTCAAAGGCATTCGGCGGCGTATCGGCCGTGAATCACGTCTCTTTTACCCTGGAAAAAGGCCGGATCCTGGGATTGCTGGGTTCGGACGGCGCCGGCAAGACAACCCTGATTCGGATGGTTGCCGGCATGATCCGCCCTTCTTCCGGACGGATTTTCATCAGCGGGTTGGATACGGTCCGGCAGAGAAAGCGCCTCAAATCCCTGGTTGGGTATATGCCCCAGCGTTTCGGTCTCTATCAGGATCTTACGGTGGAAGAAAACCTCGATTTTTTTATGGATATTTTCGGCATAACCGGTCCGGAAAGAACCCGGAGAAAAGAGCGCTATCTCGGGTTTTCAAATCTTTTGCCCTTTTTGTCCCGGGAGGCCGGGAAACTTTCCGGCGGCATGAAACAAAAGCTGGGACTTGCCTGCGTGTTGGTGCATCATCCCGAGGTGCTTGTCCTGGACGAGCCGACAAACGGGGTGGATCCGGTTTCCCGGCAGGAATTCTGGGAAATCATCCTGAAGATGAAAGTTGAAGGGATGACCGTGGTCGTCTCTACGGCATACATGGATGAAGGAGAAAAATGCGACAGACTCCTGCTCATGCATGAATCGCGCGTTCTGGACATCGCTTCTCCGGGTGAACTGCGGTCAGGGTTTGCCACCCTGGAAGAAGCCATGATCCACCGGATTCAGGAAAAGGACCGGAAACTGGCGGAGGATCGGTTTGCTCTCTGATGTCGTCTCCGTTAAGGATCTCGAGAAACGTTTCGGTATATTCGTTGCGGTGGATAAAATCTCCTTCAGCGTCCGGCAAGGCGAAATCTTTGGATTTTTGGGTCCTAACGGCGCCGGAAAATCCACGACCATTCGCATGCTCTGCGGGATCATCACCCCCAGCGGAGGGGTCGGTCATGTGGCCGGCTTCGATATCTTCACCCAATCCGAAGAGATCAAGCAGGCCATCGGTTACATGTCCCAGCGGTTTTCCCTGTACCAGGATATGACACCCGTCGAAAACATCCGTTTTTATATGGGCATATACAATGTGCCGGAAAATATATGGCCCGAACGGCTGGATTGGGTCCTGCGCATGACGCGGTTACAGGATGCCCGGCACAGGCTGACCGGAGAGCTTCCCCCGGGATGGCGCCAGCGGCTGGCCCTCGGCTGTGCCCTGCTTCACCGGCCCAGGATCCTCTTTTTGGATGAACCTACCTCAGGTGTCGATCCGATCACCCGAAGGCGCTTCTGGGATTTTATTCGACAACTGACCGAAGAAGGCGTTACGGTTTTCGTTACCACGCATTATATGGACGAAGCCGGGCACTGCGGCCGGGTGGTGATGATCAACGAAGGGAAGATCGTCGCGACGGGACCGCCGGACCATATTATTCGCGAACTGTTTCCGGAGCGGCCGGATGCGGATCTGAACGATGTCTTCATCAAGCTCATGAAGCCGGAGGCGGATTGAACATCCGTAGGATTCAAGCGGTTGCGAAAAAAGAGTATTTCCATCTGATTCGGGACTTCCGCAGTCTGTATCTGGCTTTTGCGGTTCCGCTGCTGCTGATCCTGCTGTTCGGCTATGCCCTGAGCCTGGACGTCGAGCATATCCAAACGGGCGTGGTCGACCAGGATAAAACCGATCAAAGCCGCGATTTGATTCGACGGATCGATGCCACACCCTACTTCGATGTCGTCTGCCATCTGCCCGATGCTCGGGCGCTGATCGATTATCTGGACGCCGGAAGGGTCTCTCTGGGCATCGTGATACCGGGAGGATGGAGCCGCAACCTGGATGCGGATCGAAAAAGTCAGGTCCAGGTTCTCATTGACGGCAGCGACCCGAACTTCGCCGGGCTTACCCGCAGTTTTGTCACGGCCTTTTTTTCGACCGATAACCGGCGGCGGCTGGTATTGTTTCTAAACCGGCAGGGACTCGAAGAGATCCGACCACCGGTCCAGGGGCTTTTCCGCGTATGGTTCAACGAGGATATGGAAAGCCGCAATTTCATCGTCCCGGGAATCATCGCCATCATCATCATGATTGTCGGCGCCATGCTAACGTCTCTGGTGATCGCCCGGGAATATGAAAACGGCACCATCGAAACCATCCGTTCACTGCCCCTGGGAGGCACCGAGTTTTTGATCGGAAAGGCCATTCCCTACCTGCTTATCGGTATGGTCGATGTGCTCGTGGCCATCCTGATGGGGCAGGTTTTGTTCGGCGTGGTGATGAAGGCGGGCTTCTGGCTGATGATCCTCGCCTCGTTCCTGTACCTGATGGTCGCCCTGGCCCTGGGGCTTTTGATTTCCACCTGGACCAAATCCCAGCTGGTGGCCAATCAGGTCGCCATCCTGATTACTTATCTTCCCTCTTTGCTTCTTTCCGACTTCGTGTTTCCCGTGGTCAACATGCCGTGGATACTTCAGAAATTGACCCGCCTGGTGCCGGCTACCTACTTCATCGATATCTTGAACGGCCTCTATTTGCGGGATTTGAACCTCGCCTATCTGTGGCCGAGCTATCTGGTGCTGTTGATCATGGCGTGTTTTCTCGGTTTTCTGAACCTGGTCGCGCTGAAAAGAGAAGGGTTTTGACATGCAATGGCTGAGAGTCCGCGAAATGGTGCGTAAAGAGTTCATCCAACTCTTCAGGGATAAAAAAAACCGCCCCCTGCTGATCATCGCGCCTCTGATTCAGCTCATCCTATTCGGATATGTGGTCACAACTGACGTCAGGGAAATCCGGGTGGCCGTCGTCGACCAATCGAAAACGCCGGCAAGCCGAACACTGGTGGATGCTTTCAGAGGCGGCGACGGCTTTTTTCGCATATCCCACTTCCTGGATAATCCGATGGACCTGGATCGTCTGCTGCTCGAGCGAACGGTTGATCTATGCATCCGTATTCCGCCGGATTTCAGCAGCGAAATCCGAAAAGGGCATAGCGCCGCCGTGCAGATTTTGGCCGACGGAAGTGCGAGCAATATGGCGGCTGTTCGTATTTCCCATGCCGCAACGGTCCTGGAAGACCTGAACAGGCGCCTTCTGCAGGAACTCTATGCGAAAAAGGTTCATTACGGCGAGGTGGATCTACGGATCCGGACATGGTATAATCCCAACCTGGAAAGCCGGTATTTCTACGTGCCCGGCATCGTTGCCTTTCTCATCATGCTCCTGACGCTGCTGCTGACCTCCATGGCCATTATACGCGAAAAGGAATCCGGAACCATGGAACAGCTCATCGTCACCCCTCTGAAGCCGTCCGAATTGATCCTGGGAAAAACCATCCCGTTTATCCTGATCGCACAGGCTCAGATGGTTCTCGTCACCCTCTTCGCAAAAGTATGGTTCGGAATCCCTATTGCCGGAAGCGTGTTGCTGCTCATGGCCGCGACATGCCTTTTTCTGATGAGCACCCTGGGGATCGGCCTTTTCATCTCCACGGTATCCCAGACCCAGCAGCAGGCCATGATGACCACTTTTTTCTTCATTTTGCCCTTTTTCATGCTGAGCGGCTTCGTCTTTCCCATCGCCAACATGCCTGTGGCGATCCAGTGGCTGGCCTATTTGAATCCCCTGCGGTATATGCTGGTGATCATCCGGGGCATTTTTTTAAAGGGAATCGGCATCGACGTCCTGTGGCCCCAGTTTGCGGGCCTTGCCGTACTGGGTGTGCTGGTATTTGTCGGAGCGGTCAGACGGTTCAGAAAACGGATCGATTAAATCCTTTTGGCTCAGATGCTTTTTAGAAGATGAACCGGAGATATACTTTCTGCGATAAATCGGAAGAAAGAGGTCAAGGGTTCAAGCTTATTTTTCTTATGATTTTATTCGAATTTCGCTTGAACCCCTGAATCCTTACGCGATCCTTTCCTCTTTTGGAGGTGATTCAGGCGCTTTAGTTGAGCCGCCCCACCGCCGGGCTTGGTTTGCGGCCATACTGCTTGGTGGTCTGGACAATGGCATGCATGTTTTCTTCCTTGATGTCCGGCCACAGATCGCATCCGGGCCAGACCGCATCCACCCCGCCGTCGATATTTTCTTTAATGGCGGCAATTGTCTCCTCCACGGTGGTCTCTTCCTTGCAGGGCAGTTTGAACACGTCGAAATTGCCGAACAAAAGGACATCGTCGCCCAGTTTTTTGCGCGATTCCGACAGGTTGTTCTTGATGTCCACACTAATGGCATCGGCGCCGCATTCGGCCATCATTTCGACGATAAGGTCCGTAGCTCCGCAGATGTGCAAAACTTTAGGCGACTTTAATGCCGCCAGAATGCGTTGAAGTCTCGGCTGAATCATGGTTTTCCACGTCCTGGGACTGAGCAGGTCAGACCCTGTACCCATCTCCCGGATCGTGATGTAGTCCGCACCGGCAGCCTGCTGGGCCTGGCCGATCGTGATAATCATGTCGCTGAGTTTATCCAAAACGGTTTCCACCTTTTTTTTGTCTTTGAAAACTCCCTTCAAAAGTACATCCAGTTCCAAAAGTTGTCCGCCCATGGTGAACGGACCCAGTTGCCATGCGCCGACCGGATATTCCGGTGCCTGCTGCTTGGCGCGCTTGATGGCCTCGATAATCATCGGCATACGACCGAGCTGCATGATATTGTCGGGTATTTCCACTTCATCCAGGCTGGTCCATCGCTTAAATGGGATGGTGGGATAAAGGATATCCTCGGAATCCGCATAGAGGCTGATTTTGTTGCCCAGGGCTTCTGATTCGCAGCACATGTCATACGGGACCACCACCGAATCAAAACCGAACATCCGGCTGGACTCGATGGACGAATTCACCAGTTTTTCAACATCGGTATGCACCTGAGGGAATCGATAGCCCAGTTGTTTGATGGCCGGCAAAACGACCATTCCATAGCCGCTGAAAAAAGGCATGGTGTCTACGGGTTCTTTGCGAAAGACTCTCATCACTCTCTCTTTGGGGGTCAACTCGGTCATGAAACATAAACTCCTTTCTCAATTAAAAATGAATTTCATAGAATCTGCAACGGATTGGATCCGGTTGCAAAAATTCCGTCATACTGCAGAACCGCATGCGGCACCCTTGCCGCAGGATTCGCTCAAAACAAAGCGCGCTAAAAATCACATTCCGAAGATCCGGTCAACAGTTTTTTCGAGCACCTAAAAAAGAGCCGGTGATTCGATGCGGTCTCAGATGTTCAGAAAATTCGGAAGGCAGGTGAACCGGGGTGTATCTTTACTCGTAGCCGAGCTCTTCCAGACGCGTCTCGCTCATTCCGAGAAAATGGGCCACCTCGTGGACAACGGTGATTTCAATCTCCTTCTCAAGCTGCTCTCTGCTTTCGCACATCTCTTCCAGAGGTTCTTTGAAAAGAAAGATCGTATCCGGGTAAAGCGGCGGATCCGCAACCGAACGCTCGTTTAACGGAACGCCCCAGTAGAGACCCAGCAGATGCTCATCCGGAGGATACCCCAGCTCCTCGAGCATTTCGGGTAAAGGCCGTTTCCGAACCGTGATCATGATGTTTTCGAGATGCCGCCGGATCTCATTCGGAATCCGCCCTATCGCCCGTTTCACAATACGATCAAACTCTTTGTTGCTGATTCTCATCGGTTCACCGCCGGTTTGGATGATATTGGAATTGTATTGTATGTGCGGTTCTGATAGGCGTATTGTACAAAATCGTCTGCAACAACGCAATGGAGATCGCAGGCATGTAGGCCGAGGAACTTTTTCGCGTTTTGAAATGGAGAACAGATCAAAAATACCGCGTATCCTGTTTGACCGGAAAGACTTCGAACTGATTCAGATCGTAAACGATGTTCTGCGCAGCGTGAAATTCACCCGTAAGCGTTATTTCTCCTATTTCCATCCCAACGGAATCAAGGAGATGGCGGAGACCAAGGGGTTGCGCACGGCCTATGCGGTCGCCCATCTGTTGCGTTCGCTGGAAATCGGTGGGGTGGACGAGCGGCTCAATGCCCTGCGCTCTCTGCGCCTGGAAGTCATCGATACGGCGGAGGGCCCTATGCCCAAAAACACGGCCCGCGTGCTCCTGCAGATCATGAAAAGCCTGGTGCGGGCTTACGGCGACTCGCGCCGCCAGCTGGAGCTGGCCCATGATTTCCGAATAACCGCCTCCGGAAAACCTCGCATTGTACGCCGGCAGCTCAAGCAATACCATCTGCTGGAGATGCCCGAGGAATGGAACCAGATCGCCTTCGACGACCATGTCCACGATGTCAACACGAAAGGCCGCAAATCCTCCACTCACCTTATCATGGATGCCTGGATCAAAGGCATCCGTCGCCTGCGGATCATCCACTACAATTATATCGAACCTCGGTTTGCCGCTGAGCTGTTTGAGGCCGCAAAAATTCTCGATATCGATATCCGTATCGGGATCGAGTTCCCGGCCCGTTTCCGGGGTACGTACGTCCAGCTCATCTGGGTGCCGCGAGGTTTTGCGGACGCCCAGGCGTTCCTTTGTTTTCTGGCCGAACCGCCGGTGATGAAAATCATGGAGGACGGTCGGCGGGCGTCGCTCTACCGGCAGGAGTACGTGATGGCCCTGCTGAAGAAATTTAACCTCGTGCACCGCCTGGATCTCAACAGGCGCCTCGGCGTGGACCTTCTGCCGATTGACCCTGCGGAGTTCCTCGCCTTTGTCGGGATCGGACAAAAGTCCAAATTACACCTGTCGAAATTCGTTCACAACAAGCTGATGGAGACGTTGCAGACAGCGGTCGCCGCGTTGCGGCGGGAGGTCGCCTCGGCGACAACGGACCGGCGCAGACAGATCGACGAATGGATCGAGCGCATGGACGTCATGGACCTGGAAGCGCTTGTGGACGAGTACCTGGAGCAGGCGCAAAACCCGGAGATCATCTATCCGGATAATCCTGCCGATGATCCGGATGTGCCGGAACTGCTGAAGCTTACCCCCGATGAAATTCTGACCCGGCTGGCACAGCTGCACTCCGGCTACCGGGTTACCCTGAACCTGACCGACCTGAAGGTCGAAGATGTGCTGGAGCTGCTCTATGACTGCCAGGGGATGATCAGCCGGCTGGAGATCTTCAACCTGAAAGACTATGCCGAGGGCAAGACCGCGCACATTCCGGAAATCATACGGCTCATGGAGGCGATCAACGAGGGGAGCGTCATCCGCCTGAAACAGGTTATCCGCAAGATCATCAGCCGTCTTAGCCGGTCTTCGGATCCCCAAAAAGCCGCGCAGGTAGAAAAGCTGACGGCCATCCTCTACGATATCGACAACCTTAAATCCTATTATTCGGGCCATCCCCTGAAATCCCGCATCGGCAGCGACTCCACCGGCCGCTCACCCCGGCTGCACGGCATGGGGCTCGCCGTCATAGAAACGCTCACCCGCAGGGCACGGCGAGAGATCTATCGAGACCGCAAACAGGACGGCCACGAGATTATACCGATCCGGATGACCGCTTACAGAACCCTGACATTTACGCCGCCCCGCAATGATTCAACCGTCTATCGACTTTGGCACGGGATGCTCTCCGCGGTGCCTTTCTCCTGTATGCCGGGGAGCGTCTGCCGGGAGAGCTGGAAGGTGGAAGCCGCCGACACGCGGTTGACCGGCTCGGGGAACATCGTGACTCTGGGGGGGGCTCAACGGATCATTTCCAATGGTTTTTCCCTCACTCCGCCAAAAGCGTTTTCCAATCGCAGCCGTTTGCGCTGGAACTATCTGAATTCCACTCTCAAGAATCTCCTGAAAGTGCTGATCGGGTTTCTCCCGGCGTTTGCCACGTTTGCGCTGACGAATAATTGGTGGCTGCTGGCTTATTTCGGCGCATTCATCTGGTTCGGCATCACCGGACTGCGCAATATCCTGCAGTCTGTCCTGGGCGGGGGGGGATTCCGCCGCTCGCCGCTGCTGAACTGGAACGATTACATCAGCTGGACCCGAATCACCGATTCGCTGCTGTTTACCGGTTTCTCCGTTCCCCTGCTCGACTTTTTTATCAAAACGGTCGTGCTGGATCGCGGCTTCGACATCACCACGGGGAGTCATCCGGTGCTGCTTTACACTTTCATGGCGATAGCCAACGGCATCTATCTGTCGAGCCACAACCTGTTTCGAGGCCTGCCGAAAGGCGCCGTCTTCGGAAATTTTTTCCGCAGCATCCTCTCCATCCCGGTAGCTGTAGCGCTCAATATAGCCGCCGGAAGCATCCTGGCATCCTACGGTACGGCAGAAGCGGCGCCGGTGCTTCAGAAATGGGCGGCCATCATCTCCAAGACGGCTTCTGACATTGTCGCCGGTTTCATCGAGGGAATGGCGGACCGCCACCGGAATATCCAGGCCCGTATGCGCGACTACAAGGGAAAGTTCGAACAGCTTTTCGACATTTACGCCCAGCTGGAACTGATCTATCCGGACGTCCGCACGTTTGAGGTGCTGGGTCACGCTACGGAAGCCAAGCGAAGGATCAGCATCGAAGCGCGTGATCTGGAAAAAATCATCATGGTGCATGCCCTGGATCTGCTCTACTTCTGGATGTACCAGCCCCGGGCATGCACGGCGCTTCGCAGGTTCGTCCGCGTCCTGTCGGAGGACGAGCGCCACATACTGGCAAGTTCACAGTTCACCCTGGAGCGTCATCGAGAAATCAGTCAGATGTTCATCGACGGCATCCTCGGAGACAATTTCCCGCGGCCCCTATCGTTTTACCTTTCCCGCCATGCGGAATACCTCGAGGACATCAAAGGGCTGGTTTTTGAAGAACCGTTTCCGGAATCCGCCGAAGCTTTGCCGGTGGACGACATTCCCCTATCCGGTTCGGCGGGTTCGAGCGAAGAATGCCGATGCCCCGGGTCTCGCGGTACGAGCAGCAGGTCAACTGTTGAGGCCGGAAAAGCCGGTTCCCGTGAACACCGGGATTCGCTCCGTGTCTAAATAAAAACGCGTAGAGTCCTGACCCGGATTCCAACGCCCGATCCGCGGTTCTGTTTCAATCTTCCCGGCAGCACTTCGGAATCACCGTTGAGGCAAAATGAATTTCCGGCGAATAGTATGCGGTCTGAAGGTTGAGGTCGTTGAACCGGCGCGCGATCTCTTCATAGGAAACGGCGTCGAAGTCGACGCCATGGGAAGCGGCGACGAACGCGCATTCATCAAAGGGAAAACATCCGACATAGGCCCGGGTCAAAAGAACATGGGGAAACACGTTGCGAATGGCCGCCCTTCCTTTGCGCCCGAATTTCTCCTTAAAATAGCCTGCCTGGAAACTGGCGATGCCGTCTTCTGTCAGCGCATCGGAAACAAGCGTGAAAAAGGAAATCTCCCAGAGCGCCGTCGATGGTCCGTACGCATCGGTAATGTCGCTGATAATCAGATCGAAGGCGCCACGATACCGTTTGATTGCTTCCAGCGCATCCGCGTTGACTACGGTCACCCGGGGGTCTTCGAAGGCACCCTGAGAGACGGAGGGCAAATATTTTTTCGAAACCTCGATAACCTCCCTGTCAATATCGATGAGCAGGATATCCTGCACCGGATATTTCACAATTTCCCTCAGGGAGCCGCCGTCGCCGCCGCCGATGATCAGCACATTTTTAGGCCGGCCGTGGCACAAGGCGGGCGGATGAACCAGCATTTCATGATACGTGCGCTCATGGGCGGTTGACAGCTGGATGAGGTCGTCCAGCGCCAGAATTCTGCCGTACCCTTGGGTTTGAAAAATCTCGATTCGCTGAAAGGCGCTTTTTCCGGAATAAATTTCTTTTTCAGGTAAAAGACCCCAGATATGGCCCGAAGGTTCGCCCAACTTTTCGGTTTCTTCAAAAAACCAGTAGCTGCCTGCAAAAAATTTTCTGCTCATGGAATACACCTCCTATCATCAATCAGAACCCATGAGAACAGATTAAAGTTATTTATTCCCTTTAACAGCCGGTTGTTGTCAAGGACAAATCGAGCCATGCCCCGCTTCAGAAACCATCCGGCCGTTTTGGTTAACGGAAAGCAGACCCGAAATATCCAGTATCCTTTCGGAGAGATAGTTTCCCTTCACGAGACGGGCGGCTACATCGGCCGCATGGGTGCAGGCTTTTCGGATCGAGCGGCACCGGAAGATCCGGCCCGCGATATAGGCGGCAAAGAATACGTCGCCGGCCCCCGTGGAATCCATGACCTTTTCCACAGGGACCGCGCGGTACCGAACCTCTTTGCCCGAGGCAGTCCGGATCCATCCGCCTTTTTCACCGTTTGTGACGACAAGCTCATCGATATCGAATCGATCCATCAGTTCGCCGATACCTATCCGGTAACATGCGAGTACGCTTTCGAGTTCCGGTTTGTCGGCTTTGACGATGGAAGCGGCCGTCAATGCTTCGGATAACTGATCGGAAACACCGAAAAAGACGCGGCCGCCCTCTATTCGGCGGACATATCCCTGCACATCCAGCAGGATCTTCAGATGCCGCCTGTCGATTTGCCTCAAAGCGTCGGGCGCGATGTCTTCGGGGTGAAGCGGACCGAGGTGCAGACAGGCGACCGTATCGGCCACCCGGCGGATCTGCTTTCCCGTTATCGGGTCTGCCCTTGACGGAACTTCCTGTGTCCGGCCGTCTCCTGCCAGAAAGTTGACAAAATGCGTCGAGCAGGTCGAACGGCCGTTGTAGACGGCAATCTTTCTTTTTTTCAGGATATCGAGGATGACGGCGTCCGGTTCGGCCACGCGTGTGACGACAGCCGTGCGGAGGCGGTGTCTGCGATACGTGAGGCCGGAGTAAGTCGTGACACCACCGAGTTTATACCTGCTGGATCGATGTTGTACAATCCTGTCTATCGTCGTGGAACCGATTATCGCGATATCCATGAGGTACAGTTTCTCTATTTCCGGCACGCGGCCTGATATCCGGACCCAACCCGAGCATCCCTGGTGAACGCTACCATGTTTTTCACTTAAAAGTCCAAAATTCCCTGCCTAAAGGCGCAGGAAAACCATCCATGGGGCCGACAGGGAATTCTATGACCTTGCATCCGGAAAAAGGTTGTAATAGGGTGCAGGTCGATCAAATAAAATCCAAATTGAGCGATTCTTGTTCTGTATCGTGGTAGTCTGCCCCGGTGGGGAGTTGTGGGGGCCCAAACCCCCACCGGGTACGGAAACGGTTGAAAGAATCGCTCAACTTTGGTGAAAGAAAGGAGACGGTGTCGACGATCCATGGCGGAAAATACGATGATCCACAGCCTTGTTGCCGGTGAAAAGGAGGTCCTTCTTTTAGGGACCGCCCATGTATCCAGACAGAGTACACAGCTTGTCACCGAAGTCATCCACGTCGAGAGACCGGATACGGTTTGCGTCGAACTTTGTCCGTCCAGATATCAATCCATTCGTTACAAGGACAAATGGCGGGAAATGAATATTGTGCGCGTCATCAAGGAGAAGAAGACGTTTTTGCTTCTATCCCACCTGCTCCTTGCGTCTTTTCAAAAGAAAATCGCCGAAAAGCTCGATGTTTCTCCCGGGGAAGAAATGATAAAAGCCGTTGAAGCCGCTGAGGCCGTCGGTGCCGGGATTCATCTGGCAGACCGGGATGTCCGCATCACCCTGTCACGGGCATGGCGGACCATGAGCCTGTGGGGCAGAATTAAGCTTCTTTTTCAGATTCTGCTGTCTATAGGGGATGCCGTTGATATCGATGCGCAGGATGTCGAGAAGATGAAACAGGAGGATGTGCTGGAATCCGTTCTGGCGGACATCGGAAAGTCTTTTCCGGTGATCCGCGATATCCTGATAGACGAAAGGGATCGTTATCTTGCCCATAAGATCCGAACAGCTCCCGGGAAAAAAATTGTGGCCGTTGTAGGTGCCGGTCATGTTCCCGGGATCAAAGCCTACTGGGAGGAACCCGTCGATGTGCCGTCGCTTGAGCAGATACCGCCGGCAAGCGGTTTTTTCCGGCTCATGAAATGGGTGGCTCCACTGGCCATTGTCGCCCTGATAGGGGGCGGTTTTTTTTACGGCGGCAAAGATGCAGGCGCGCGTATGGTCATATGGTGGGTAGCGGCGAATGGAATTCTGGCAGGCATCGGCGCCCTGGCGGCCATGGCACATCCACTGACCATCCTGTCAGCGGTTCTGGCCGCCCCCTTGACTTCGCTGAATCCCATGATCGCTGCCGGCTGGGTGTCGGGTCTGGTCGAGGCATTCTCCAGGAAACCGAAGGTAAAAGATTTTGAAAATCTGCAGCAGGATATTCATACCTTCAGAGGATTCTGGAAAAACAATATCACCCGCATTCTGCTGGTCGTGGCTTTTACCAACATCGGCAGCTCCATCGGCACGTTTGTCGCCATTCCCCTGATGGTCAAGGCGCTGTGAGAAGGATTGCGAAGGTCGCGCCGGAACGGGTTTCAGCGGGCCGCAAGGATATGGACAATGGTCCTTTGGATGGTTCTTTTGTCATCTATGCGAAAAGTTTCTCGGGCGAGCCGAAGCCGGTTCCGGGCGAAAAGCTGAATGCACGCCGGATAAAGGGACCATTCCAATTCCAGACCTCTCTTTTTGATCGAATCGATGGTGTCGTTTTCGTGGATCGGAAAGGCCTGCTGGCCTATGATCGGTCCGGAATCTTCACCGTAATCGATAAAATGGACCGTACACCCGCCGATCTTGCATCCGTAGCGAAAGGTATCTCCGTATCCGTCACTGCCTGGAAAAGCCGGCAGCAGCGAAGGATGGATATTCATGATCCGCGGCCGGTCGGGATCCGTATTCACTTTATCGATGAAATAAGGCGTTAAACTCCTCATAAACCCGGCCAGAACCAGAAGATCGAACGGGAAACCCGCCATCTTCCCGAGAAGCATGGATTCCGCCATGACGCGGCTCGAAAAAAAATCTTCCATCTTTTTCCGCGGGCCGGGCGGAAAAAAGTGCTGCTTCGAAAGAACGTCTTCCATGTGAAAATCCGCCGGTAACCGAAGGGTTTCCGGATATTCCCTGCAATTCCGGATGATTTCCGAGTAAGGCACCACAAAAGAGGGGATACCGTGTTTTTTTGCACGTTCAAGCCCCCGTGCCTCGGGATTATCCGAACCGACGAATACAATCCGTGCGTCTATTTTTCCGGATTCACAGGAATCGATAATCGCCTGCAGGTTGGTTCCGCCGCCGGAAATAAGCGCTCCGATACGGATTTTTTCGGCCATTGTCCGCCTTCCTTTCGATATGATCCCGGTGGTAACAAAACCGGGTCCTCCTGTCAATCATGGGAATGCAGCCGTGCCGGCTATTGGGAAGGACCGTTTTTGAAGGTCTCTGAAGGTTGACAAATAAACTCCGCCATACTATACTATTTTGTCTTGCAAATCTTCAAGAGAAAGGACTTCGACCCATGGCAGAAGGAATAGTAAACGTTTCGGACGACAGTTTTGACGCAGAGGTGTTGCAATCTGAAAAACCGGTGATGGTTGATTTTTGGGCCCCATGGTGCGGTCCTTGTAAAGCCATTTCGCCGATAATCGATGAACTATCCGTCGCGTTCGGCAATGAAATTAAATTCACCAAGTGCAACGTGGACGACAACCCGCTGACTCCGGGTAAATTTGGAATCAAGGCGATTCCCACACTTATTTTCTTCAAGGGAGGAAACGCCGTCGATCAAATAACCGGCATCGTCGCGAAAGAAAAACTGGAGCAGGCACTCAAGAGCATTCTTTAAGAAGAGGCATGGCATGTCCATGAATGCGGATTACGATCTTGTCATCATCGGCGGTGGCCCGGCCGGGCTTACCGCCGGTCTTTATGCGGCTCGAGCGCGACTCAAGACCCTGCTGATCGAAAAGACCGCACCGGGCGGGCAGATTCTCGTGACAGACTGGATTGAAAACTATCCGGGATTTCCTGAAGGCTTGAGCGGCTATGAACTGGCGCAGAAATTAACGAAGCAAGCTATAAAGTTCGAATTGCAGATCAAAACCGGGGAAGTTTCATCTCTTGACGTGTCGGGTCCGGTGAAACACATTCACCTAAAGGACGGTATCGTCAGAACGCTTACGGTCATTGTCGCCTCAGGCGCCTCTCCGAAGCTTCTGGGGGTGCCGGGGGAAAGCGAATTTTACGGAAGAGGGGTTTCTTTCTGCGCGACCTGTGATGCCCCCTTTTTTAAGGATCGGGTTGTTGCAGCCGTTGGCGGGGGGGATACGGCCGTCCAGGAAAGTTTGTATCTGACAAAGTTTGCAAAGAAAGTCTACCTGATCCATCGCCGTGATGCTCTAAGGGCGGAACGTATCCTTCAAGAGCGTGCCATTTCCAATGAACGGATCGAGTTCGTCTGGAATTCGACGGTCACCCGGATCAGCGGCGGGAAAGCGGGCGTGGAAAAGGTGGAGACGCGGCACGTCACAAACGGAAAGGTGCGGGAGCTGCAGGTGGACGGTTGTTTTATATGGATCGGCATTCATCCGAACTCCGGTTTTCTGGCCGACACCGTGGAACTGACCGAAGCTGGATTTGTGCGCACCGATGCCTGCATGGAAACTTCGGTCCCCGGCGTTTTTGCCGCGGGCGACGTGCGTGACACGCCGCTGCGCCAGATTGCCACCGCCGTAGGGGATGCCGCGATTGCAGCCCACCGCGCCGAACATTATATCAGTGGGTATAAAAGATGAAACGGATCATCAGTGCGGGGCTTGTCTGCTGGCTCTTTTTTTCAGGCTGTGCCTGGTTTCAGCAGACCAAAGAAGAAAGATCCGGCTCGGAGCTTGCTGCCGATGGAATGGATCAATTTGCCAGCGGAAACTACCGAAACGCCATAGAGTCTTTTGAAAAACTCAAAGACTGGTACCCCTTCAGCAAGTATGCCATCCTGGCTGAACTGAAGATCGCGGATGCCCACTTTTATCTGGAGGAATTTGAGGAAGCCGTTTTGGCATATGAGGAGTTTGAAAACCTTCATCCTCGAAACGAGGCGATTCCGTACGTGATCTATCAAATCGGTCTTTGCTACTTCGAACAGCTCGATACGATCGACAGGGACCAAACAGCAGCCCAAAAAGCGGTTGAGAACTTTCAGCGGCTGGTCCGGCAATTTCCGGAATCTTCATATGCCAACAAGGCCGAAGAACACATCAAGAAATGTCAGAAAAGCCTTGCCGGTCATGAGTTTACCATCGGCATGTTCTATTATAAAAAGAAAAGTTACAAAGCCGCGTTGAAACGTTTCGAAGCCGTGATTTCAAAATATCCCGATGTCGGGATTCATCATGAAGCGCTTCGATATATTGCCAAATGCCAGGTCCTGGCGGATAAGCAGGAAAAGATGGATGATGGCGAAAGTCCATCCGAGGCCCTTACCCAGTGAGAATTTCTTCGAATAATTCTCTTTACAAAGCAGATGTAGAGGTGTAAATAATTTTTTTCATTAGAAGGACCCTTTGGGGGGATCAGGTTCTAAGGAGTAGATTTTCTATGGCAAAACAATGTGAAATTTGCGGGAAAAAGGCGATTGTGGGAAGCAACGTCAGCCATGCTCATAATGTGACAAAACGACGATTCAAGCCGAATCTCAAGCGCGTTCACGTGATGGTAAAGGGACAGGCCAAACGGTTGGTTGTCTGCACCAAGTGTATGAAAACCGGCCAGGTGGTGAAAGCGCCCTAGCCGATGCGCCTGACATGTTGGACGAGCTTGATTTTTTTTAGATCCGACAAAATTCGATCCAGATGCTCCGTGTTTTGGACGGTGATTGTAAACAGGCTGTCGACACTGTTATTGGCGTGGGTTTCCGTGTTGACCTTTAAGATATTGGCCTCGTTTTTGCTCATAGTCGAAGCGAGATCGGCCAGCAATCCCACCCGATCATAAGAGTGAACCGCTATCCTTACGGGGTATGTTTCTTTCAGCCCCGGGCTCCATTGCACATCGATCTGCCGCTCCGGGGACATCTTCAGGGCGTTGATGCAATTCGCCCGGTGAACGGTGACCCCGTAGCCGCGGGTAATATAGCCGGTTATCTGGTCCCCGGGGACCGGCTGGCAGCATTTACCGAACTTGATTAGAATGTCGTCCATTCCCTGAACAATTATCCCCTCCTGCTTCTTTTTCTTCTGCACACGATGAACGAACTTGCCCAGGGCCAATTTTTCATCTTCTTCCAGTTCCGGTTTCGGCTCTACTTTGCGGATGACCTGAAGGGGAGTCACCTTACCGTATCCCACGCTTGCAATCAGGTCTTCAACTGTTTTGAAGCCCAACTCGGCCACCACTTTCTCCATCTTTTCGGTTTTGGCAATCACGGAAAAATTCAGGCGGTATTTTCGAAAAGCCTTTTCGCACATTTCCCGACCCAAGGTAAGGCTCCGTTCTTTTTCCTGGACCTTTATCCATTGCCGGATGCGTGATCGGGCCTTAACCGTCTTGACGAAGTTCAGCCAGTCTTTGCTCGGATGATGTCCTTTTTTGGTTAATATTTCAACGATATCACCGGATACGAGCTCATATTTGAGGGGCATCATCCGCCCGTTTACTTTGGCGCCGACGCACTGATTTCCGACCTCTGTATGGATAAGATACGCATAGTCCACCGGTGTCGCCCCCTTTGGAAGAGACTTGACTTCGCCATCGGGGGTAAACACATATACCTCGTCGGGAAACAGGTCGATACGGACATTTTCCAGAAATTCATTCGGATCTTTGTATTCCTCCTGGTGTTCGACAAGATCCTGAATCCAGGCAAACCGCTGGCTGATCTTTTGATCGATCCGCTTTCCTTCTTTGTAGCCCCAGTGTGCGGCGATGCCGGATTTGGCCACCCGGTCCATCTCATGGGTGCGTATCTGAATCTCCACACGTTCTCCGAACGGGCCAATTACGGTTGTGTGCAGAGACTGGTACATGTTGGGTTTCGGGGAAGCGATATAATCCTTAAATTTGGTCGGAATCGGCCTCCAGAGAGCGTGAATGAGACCCAGTGCTTCATAGCAGTGAGCCAAGCTGTCGAGAATGATCCGGAATGCGATGATATCGTAGACGTCTTCAAACGCGAGATTTTGGGATTCCATCTTGTTGTAGATACTATAAAAGTGTTTATACCTGCCCAGTACCTCACATGAAAGACCGGATTCATCCATCTTGCGCTGGATGTAGCCTTTGACTTTTTCGACATAGCGATCCCGCTCCTCCTGGTCCGCGGCTATGAAGCTTTGAATCCTTGCGTATTCCTCCGGATAAAGGTGTTTGAACGAAATGTCCTCCAACTCATTTTTAATCCAGTAAATGCCGAGTCTAGAGGCGATCGGCGCATAGATTTCCAGTGTTTCTTGGGCGATTTCCTTTCTTTTTTCCGGATGGTGGAACTGAAGCGTTCTCATGTTGTGCAGGCGGTCCGCAAGCTTGATCAAGATGACCCGGATATCGTCCGCCATGGCCAGTATCATCTTTCGAAAGTTTTCCGCCTGCCGATCCTGCTTCGTTTGATAGGGGAGTTTGCTGAGTTTCGTGACGCCGGAAACGATATGGGAGACGGCATCGCCGAACATAAGCCGGACATCCTCCACCGTGGCATGGGTGTCTTCGACTACATCGTGGAGCAAACCGGCGGCCACGCTTTCGGCATCCAGGTTCATATCCGCCAGTATGTTGGCCACTTCGAGCGGGTGCGACAGATAGGGCTCTCCGTTAAGCCGAAGCTGACCGTCGTGAACCCTGGCCGAATACACGTAGGCGCGCTCGATGATCTCCAGTTCTCCCTCGGAGCTGTATTCGGCGATTTTTTCAAGAATATCGGTGATACGGATCATCGTTCGTCAATAGGCCTTTGCAAAGACGACCCGTTCGTTGCTGGGCCGATTGCAAATCACACAGGTTCCTTTTTCTTTTTCATTATCAAAGGGGATGCTTCGTATCGTAACCCCCAGATCCTCTTTTATTTGTTTCTCACATGACCCGCAACCACACCAGTGAGACAGGGCAAATCCCCCATGTATCTCGGGTCGCTCCGGGTTTTTGGGCGTGAAAAAATTCACAAAGGCATCCTTGTCGTCGATAAAAACGGTATGGGCCTTGCGAAATGCCGCCGCGCGTCCGAAAACAGTATTCTGAATATCATCCAGGATGCCGGCAACGCTTTCCACAAACTGCCGGCGGCGGATCGATTCCTTTTCCGTATGGGAGCGATCCCGTCTGGCCAAATATACCGCATCCCGGGACAGATCTTTCGGACCGATTTCCACCCGAAGGGGGATGCCTTTTTTGATCCAATCCCACCCTCTTGCTCCGCCGATGTCTCTAGAGTCGATTTCCACTTCAATTTTTCGATCATGGTAATGGAGACTTTTGAGTTCTTCAGCCAGTTTCTCAGCGTATGTCATTACGGCGTGCCTGTCATCCGCTTTTCGAATGATCGGTAAAATCACCACATGGGCCGGAGCCACTTTCGGCGGAAGAACAATCCCGTCGTCATCGCCATGCGTCATGATGAGACCGCCGATCAGCCGGGTGGATGCCCCCCAGGAGGTGGTCCATGCGTATTCCTCCTGCTCCTGGGCGGATTGGAACGTTATTCCTGAAGCCCTGGCGAAATTTTGACCTAAAAAATGGCTGGTGCCGGCCTGAAGCGCTTTTCGGTCCTGCATCATCGCTTCAATGCACAGGGTCTCGACAGCCCCCGGAAAGCGCTCCGCAGGCGATTTTCTTCCCTTGATGACCGGCATGGCCAGATAGTCTTCGGCAAGTTTTGCATAAATATCGAGCATCCTACGGGTTCGCTCTTCAGCCTCCTCTTTTTCGGCGTGAACGGTATGCCCTTCCTGCCATAGAAATTCACTGGTTCTCAGAAAAATTCGCGTTCTCATCTCCCACCGGACTACGTTGGCCCACTGGTTGATGAGCAGCGGAAGATCCCGATAGCTGCTCACCCATCTGGAAAAGGAATCCCCGATGATCGTCTCGGACGTCGGCCGGACGATCAGCGGTTCCGCCAGGGGCCCCGCAGGGACAAGGCCTCCTTCCGGCCCTTTTTCGAGGCGATGGTGGGATACGACCGCGCACTCCTTGGCAAACCCCTCCACGTGCATGGCTTCCTTTTCGAAAAAGGAAAGGGGGATAAAGAGTGGAAAGTAGGCGTTTTTGACGCCGGTTTCCTTGAACATGTCATCCAGGATGCGTACGATGCGCTCCCACAGCGCGTAGCCCCAAGGTTTTATGACCATGCAACCGCGAACGGCCGAACGTTCCGCCAGGTCAGACGCTTTGACGACTTGCTGATACCACTCCGAATAATCTTCGGCCCGGGTCGGCGTAATCGCGGTTTGGATTTTTTTCTCCATGCTTCATCTCCGATAAATGTAAGATTCTATACTTATAAATAGAACGGACTCACCGCCTCCGTTCCAGACGGTCGAGTTCCTCCAGAAGCACATCGACAAGTTTTTCTTGAGGGAATTTTTTAATGACCCGTCCTTTTTTGAACAAAATACCGGTCCCGTCGCCGCCTGCAATGCCGATATCGGCCTCTTTCGCCTCACCCGGTCCGTTGACGATGCAGCCCATCACGGCGATTTTTACCGGAAGAGTCTTTTTCATAACCGCGCGCTCCACGCGCTCCACGATGTCGAAAAGATCGATTCTGCATCGGCCGCAGGTCGGGCAGGAGATAATTTCAATCCCTCGGCGGCGAATATCCAGTGCCCTGAGAATTTCGTAGGCAACGCGCACTTCATCGACCGGATCCCGGGTCAAAGAAACCCGTATCGTATCGCCGATCCCTTCGGACAAAAGCAGGCCGATGCCGATCGCCGATTTCACGATTCCGGGAACCAGTGTTCCGGCCTCCGTTATGCCCAGGTGCAGCGGGATATCGGTTTTCGATGCGAAAATCCGGTAGGCGGCAATGGTTTGTCTCACATTGGATGACTTCAACGACACCTTGATCTGGAAAAAATCGAGGGATTCGAGGATACCGACATGCCGCAGCGCGCTTTCGACCATGGCCTCGGGGCATACGCCGCTGTGTTTTCGGAGGATATCTTTCTCCAAAGAGCCTGAATTTACGCCTATCCGTATCGGAATTCCGTGGGCCTTGGCACAGTCTACCACGGCTTTGATTTTTTTAACGCCCCCGATATTGCCCGGATTGATTCTCAAACCGTCGGCGCCGGCTCTGGCCGATGCGATCGCAAGCCGGTAGTCGAAATGGATATCCGCGATCAACGGAATCGGAATCCGCTTTTTTATGGCTGAAACAGCTGCAGCCGCTTCGACGTCCGGCACCGCCACCCGAACGATCTCACATCCGGCTTCGGCCAGCCGATGAATCTGTGAAACCGTAGCGGCAACATCCCGTGTTTGTGTGGTCGTCATGGACTGGACCGAGACAGGCGCAAAATCGCCTACCCCCACGGCTCCGATCTGAATCGGCCGCGTTTTTCTTCTCTCGATCAAACCCATTGTATGCCTGCCGACAGGGCCGGTGGCGCCCTGTCCCGAACCTTGGCCCCGTAAAGAAAGGGCTTGAAAAAATTCTTCTGGTGTTCGATAGGCCTTTGAACCAAGGCCAAACCTTGCTTTAACAATAGCAATCCTATACTGTAATTTATAAGGAAAGACAATTCCAAAGCGCCCGCATTCTTACAGACCCGTGGAAGAACGTTTTGGAGACGATCGGCCATTGATTCGGCATTCAGGAGGATACCCAAGCAGCAAGGAGAACAGCCCATGAAAATTCAGGAAAACAAGAGGTTTTCAGACAAACACGAAGCGGGTGCATTGCCGGAGGAGGCCGTTCGGGAAGCACTGAACGCCCGCAGTGAAAAGGGGGAAATTTCCTGTGCGGCGGCATTTGAACTGTCCAGAAATCTTGGCGTTTCTCCGAAAGAAATCGGAAAAACCGCCGACCTTCTGAATATCCATTTGGTGAAATGCCAGCTGGGTCTGTTCGGCTACAAACCGCAAAAAAAGATCGTAACGCCGGTCCGCGATGCTGTGCCGGCGCTTGTATCCGACATCCGTGAAGCGCTGGTAGAGGGAAAACTCCCCTGCAGGGCCGCCTGGCAACTCGCATCCAGATTTTCGGTTCCGAAGATGACCGTCAGCGGCGTATGCGAGACAATGGGAATAAAGATCAAACCCTGCCAGCTGGGAGCCTTTTAAACAGCTTTCGGCGACTATCCGGGCCCGAGAAACGGATTGAATTTTTTTTCTTTTCCAATGGTCGTCTGCGGGCCGTGTCCCGTCAGCACCCGCACATCGTCGTCCAGAACCAGGAGCTTTCTGCGGATGCTCGATATCAGCGTACCATAGTCTCCGCCCGGAAAATCGGTTCTTCCGATGGATCCGGCAAACAGAGTGTCCCCGACGAATACATGGCCGTCCGTGTACAGTGAAATGCCTCCTGGTGAATGGCCGGGGGTGTGCAGCACCGTCATCGTTATCGTTCCGAATCGGATGATGTCGCCGTCTTCGACGGTGCGGTCAGGCGGCGGGGAATCGTCCGCCGAAAATCCCCAGGCTGAAGCGCTTGCCGATAGCAATCGGAGCATCGGTGCGTCCAGGGGGTGAATGAGTATCTTCGCGCCGGTAGCTTCTTTCAGGCGCCTGTTGCCTCCCACATGGTCGAAATGGCCGTGGGTGTTGATAATGTAGTTGAGTGTCAGTTTCGACTCGGCAAGAGACAGTAAAATCCTGTCGGTTTCGTCGCCCGGATCGATGACCGCGGCCTCTCCGGTCTGTTCACAACCGATAACATAACAGTTGGCCATGACGGGTCCGACTACCAGTACTTTGACGATCAATGGAATCTCCTTCATAAACGGCCGGATTCGTCAGGTGATTCCGATCCACCGGCTTTCCTGGTTTTTTCAATAAGTTCGATGAGGCTGACGATCTTCGGGGTGGGCCGATACCCCGCTGCGAGGCGTTGAAACGTCTGCTCCGGCAGGTTTTTCTTCAGATAGCTCACGACATCGAAGCGTTCCCACCAGCAATCAAAAATTTTGCCGCATGGTTGACCCTCTTCCGAACAGGTTCTGCAGTAATGAAACGTCACCGTTCCTCCCAGCAGGGGGCATCGGCAATCGAGGCTGTCTTTACCGGGCGCCATCGGAATTCCCTTCCTGCTGAATCCGGGGTTTCGAATCGTTTCCCCACGGGCAACCAGGAGGCATCACGCTGAACCTAACCGGTCTATGGGCTGCGGGGAAGGGATTAACCATTCCCCTACGGGTTCTTATCAAATATACTGGTTTATGACCGGGCACCAAATACCAACGCTTGAATGGGTATCTTAAATGGCCGCCTTTTTTCACCGGCTCTTCAATAGCTGCGGCTTTGGAAACCCGCTGAATACCTTTTGGGATTCGGCGAGCTCTTCTTCGGATAACTCGTAGTTGGTCAGGTCTCCGGCAAAATATTTGTCGTAGGCGGAAAGATCGATGAGACCGTGTCCGCTCCAGTTGAACAGGATCACTTTTTCCTTTCCCTCTTCCTTTGCTTTTTTGGCCTCTTCGATAACCGTGGCCAAGGCATGATTGGTCTCCGGCGCGGGAATGATCCCTTCGGTCCTTGTCAACACGACGCCTGCTTCATAGGCGGCCAGCTGGGTCACGGCCTTCGCTTCGAGGATTCCCTCGCTGATGAGCTGGCTTACGGCCGGAGCCATGCCGTGATAACGGAGTCCGCCGGCGTGAAAGGGCGGGGGAATGAAGGCGTGGCCCAGGCTGTGCATCGGCAGAAGCGGGGTGTACCTTGCCGTATCTCCATGGTCGTATACAAAGGGGGCTTTCGTCATCGTGGGACAGGCCACCGGTTCGACCGGATAGATCGCGATCTCTTTTCCGTGCAGCTTGTCGTAAACGAACGGAAACGCGATGCCGGCAAAATTGCTGCCGCCGCCTGCACAGCCGATAACGATATCCGGATATTCCCCTATTTTTTCAAGCTGCTTTTTCGCTTCGAGACCGATAATGGTCTGATGCAGCAGCACATGGTTAAGCACGCTGCCGAGTGAATATCGGGTTTGGCCGGAGGTGTCGCTCACCGCCGATTCAATGGCTTCGCTGATTGCGATGCCGAGGCTTCCAGGTGAATCCGGATAGTTGTCCAGCACGTTGCGGCCCGCTCTGGTTTCCGTGCTGGGGCTCGGAATACACTTGGCGCCCCATGCCTCCATCATGGATTTGCGGTAGGGCTTCTGGTTGAAACTGACACGCACCATATACACCTTGCATTCGATTCCGAAACGGGAACAGGCGAAAGCCAGCGCGCTTCCCCACTGCCCGGCACCGGTTTCGGTCACCATCCTTTTGATCCCGAAGACCTTATTGTAATAGGCTTGGGCCACCGCGGTGTTGGGTTTATGACTGCCGGGAGGGCTGAGGCTTTCATTTTTGAAGTATATTCTTGCCGGGGTATCCAGATATTTTTCGAGAAAATAGGCCCTTGTCAGGGGGGTTGGACGCCAGATGCTCAGGACGTCCAGGACCTCTTCGGGAATGGAGATCCATCTTTCAGTGCTGACTTCCTGTTCGATCAGATTCATGGGAAATACAGGAGCAAGGGCTTCCGGTTTGACAGGCTGCCCATCAGGACCCAGAGGGGGATTCAATTTTATGTCGGCGAGGATGTTGTACCACGCTCTCGGCATCTCATCTTCGGACAACAGCACTTTTTTCATCTTCATGTTTTCCTCCTTACCGTGAATTTCGCTCTTTCACCTGTTCATGGGATTCGATCGATTGGGATTCCAGCGCCGTACGGATGCCGTCCAGTATGCCGTTTATAAAGGCGCCGGATTCTTCCGTGCCGTACTTTTTTCCGATATCGATGGCCTCGTTGATGGCCACTTTCACCGGTATGTCCGGGCAGAATAGCATTTCATAGACCGCTATTCGCAGGATATTCCTGTCCACACAGGACATCCGGCTGATCTTCCAGTTGTTCGAAAACCGTTCGATGACACCGTCGATTTCAAGCCCGTTCTCCAGCACACCGCCGACCAGCCTTTCAAAAAAAGGCCTGCTGTCGTCGGCCGGCCTGAAATTCCCGGAGTACAGATCCAGTATCCGGGCCGGATCACAGGTGCTCATGTCCGAAAAATAGAGGGCCTGCATGGCCATTTCCCTGGACTTGCGCCGACTCCCCATCTTTTTATTCCCGGTCGACGGCCGCCATCAGATTGGCCATTTCAACGGCCGCCAAGGCGGCACTCCACCCCTTGTTGCCTGATTTTGTGCCGGCCCGCTCGATGGCCTGCTCTATGGTATCGGCTGTGATTACGCCGAAAATCAGGGGAACCCCGGTTTCCAGCCCGACCTGGGCAATCCCTTTTGAAACCTCCGCGCTCACATATTCAAAATGGGGGGTTGACCCCCGAATGACAGCCCCCAGACAAACAATGGCGTCATATCGTTTCTTTTGAGCCATTTTTCTTGCGATGATAGGAATTTCAAAGGCTCCGGGGACCTTCACGATGTCGATATCATCGCCATGAGCCCCGCATCGAACCAGGGCGTCCACCGCGCCGCCCACCAGTCGGTCGGTAATAAAATCATTGAATCGGCTAACAATCAACGCGAATTTCTTTCCTTCGGCAATCAGCCCGGCTTCAATTGTCTTCGGCATTTGGATTCCTCCACAGTTTACAAAAATCGCCATTTAGCAGCCCGGTTCATCGTTTTGCGTTTAGGATCAACAATCCTGGAACGCCGAACTCCTGAACCCCTCAGGGGGTAACATCCAGATTAAGCAGATGGCCCATCTTGAGCTTTTTGCATTCCAGATAGCAGCGATTGTGTTCATTCGGTTCAACTTCTATCGGGATCTGTTCAACAATACTCAGGCCGTAGCCATCAAGCCCGACCACTTTTTTGGGATTATTTGTCAGCAGCCTCATTTTTCGAACCCCGAGGTCGACCAAAATTTGAGCGCCGATGCCGTAATTCCTCAAATCCGCTTTAAATCCGAGCTGTTCGTTGGCTTCCACGGTATCGAGCCCCTGGTCCTGCAAATTGTAAGCTTTCAGCTTGTTTATCAGGCCGATGCCCCGTCCTTCCTGCCGGATATAGAGTAAAACCCCCATCCCTTCCTGGTTGATTTTTTCCATGGCCCGGCGCAGCTGTTCGCCGCAATCGCATCGAAGGGATCCGAAAATATCTCCGGTCAGGCATTCCGAATGCACGCGGACGAGCACCGGCTTTTCAGGGTCTATATCTCCTTTGACCATGGCGATATGAAGCAGATCGTCCACGTCGTTTTCATACACCACGGCACGGTACTCTCCTGCAAAAGACGTCGGTATCCGCGTTTCCACAGCCCTGTGAACAAAGGATTCTTTTCGCAGACGATATTCGATGAGATCTGCGATGGTCACGATACCGATTCCATGTTCCCGGCTGAATTTTTCAAGGGCCGGCATTCGTGCCATGGTCCCGTCTTCGTCCATGATTTCACAAATAACACCGGCGGGCTTCAGACCGGCAAGACGTGCCAAGTCAACGGATCCTTCAGTCTGTCCGGCGCGTACGATCACTCCTCCGTCTCGTGCTCTCAGAGGAAAGATGTGCCCGGGTCTGACCAAATCCTTTGGTTCTGCGTTATCGGCTATTGCGGTAAGGATCGTGGTCGCCCTGTCCTGGGCAGAAATGCCTGTAGTGACACCATGTCTGGCTTCTATGGATACGGTGAAGCCGGTTCCGAATTGCGACGTGTTGTTTTCGACCATCAGGGGCAGGTCTAGCGAATCGAGCTTTTCTCCGGCCATGGAAAGGCAGATGAGGCCGCGGGCGTACTTGGACATGAAATTGATCGCCTCCGGAGTGACTTTTTCAGCGGCGAGCATCAGATCTCCCTCGTTTTCACGATCCTCGTCGTCTACAAGGATGATCATTTGTCCGGCGGCGACTTTATCCACCGCCTCTTCAATCGTTAAAATCGGCATGTCGTTGCGTGTCTCCCATATATAAGAATCTTCTCCCGATTGGCAGGGAGAAAAGGTCACGGATTCAATTGGTTGTTTTTCAATGATGTTATCAGGGTTTTCACATTTCCTTGAATCCCGGCCCCCTTGAACCTCTGAATCCTCGTAGGATCACCAACTTTTTTGAGAGATGACCCTGTTTTTGTTCATAAAAATCCGGTCTTCGATAGAAAAGACCGGTCGATTCCGGGTGACCCCTTTCCCTCGCGCTTTTCGTAGAACCCACCCGGCCGCCCCGTGACAAAGCGCTCGACATATTTGCCGATCAGGTCTGTTTCAATGTTGACGGCGTCTCCTGGTTTTTTTAAACACAGGGTGGTTTGTTTGGCCGTATGCGGGATGATCATCACCTCGAAACTGTTGCGGTCGCATCCATTGATGGTCAGGCTGATTCCGTCGACGGCGACCGAGCCTTTTTGGACCATATACCGGGCGAGCGAGTCGGGCACGCCGATGCGAATCAAAAGAGCGTTGCCTGCGGGGATCTGCTGCTGGACGATACCGGTTCCGTCGACATGCCCTGTGACAAGATGGCCGTCTATCCGGTCGCCGAGCCGCACGGCCCGTTCAAGATTTACCCGGTCTCCCGCTCTGGTTTTTCCAAATATCGTCGTTTTCAGCGTTTCACTGGAAATGTCGACTTCAAAGCGCCTTCCGGTAATGGATACGGCTGTAAAACAGGCGCCGTTGACGGCAATGCTGTCTCCAATTTTCATCCGGTCAAGATCGAAGTCGGCTTCGATACCCAGATGTTTCCCCATGCTGCCGGACGGCCTGATCCATGTGACGGTGCCCTGCCCTTGCACAATTCCTGTAAACATGGCTTTTCGAATCCACCCAAACGGCTTTTTTCCGATAGACCGCTATGCGGAAAACGGCGGTGCGCCGATATACCCTTCGATTAAAACATCGGTGCCCATCCTCCGTACATCCATATCCTTTACACTAATACAGCGGTTCATGGTTTCGGGACCCGGTCCCCTGCACATCGGCACCCCGTCATCTCCGCCGAAAATTTTGGGACCATAAAACAGCGCGATTTTGTCCACGATCCCCGCCGCGAGAGCCGATGCAATGACCCGGGCGCCTCCTTCGATCAGAATGCTCATGAATCCCAGTTCCCCCAGGCGGTCCATGAGAAAATCCAGGTCGATCCGATTGTCCTTTATTCCTGAAGGCAACATTTTGACGCCCATGGCTTCGAGTCTGGCTTTTTTTTCCGCAAGAAAAGGTTCGAAAGGTCGATTTCCGCTTACCACGATCGTATACGAATCAGGCACCGGTTGCAATACCCTGGCCTTTTCAGATATGGACAGCCGGGTATCCAGAATGATTCTTGCGGGGTTTTTACCGCGCATGCCTTCAATCCGCGTGGTGAGTGCGGGGTTATCCGTCCGCACAGTGTTGACGCCGACCAGAATAGCATCGCAGGCATGACGAAGTCTGTGGACATATTTTCTCGATTCCTCGCAGGATACCCATTTGGAGTCCCCGGTCCGCGTCGCGATGCACCCGTCCAGTGTCGCGGCGCATTTGACCAGAACAAAGGGTCGTTTTATGGTTATAAATTTAATATACGCTTCATTCAGTCGTTTCGCCTCCGCTTCACAGGGTCCGACCGTCACCTCCACGCCTCTTTCCCTTAGAAAATCGATGCCGCCGCCCGGGACGTTCGGGTTGGGATCGGCCATCGCGGCCACAACCCGTTTGATTCCCGCATCAAGGATCCTTTCGGTGCACGGGGGTGTCCTGCCGAAATGGTTGCAGGGTTCGAGGGTGACATAGAGCGTGGCGCCGGCGGCACGCTCACCGGCGCTGCGGATGGCATCGACCTCTGCATGGGCTTGACCACAGGCTTTGTGGTAGCCTGTTCCGACCACCTCTCCGTCTCTGACCAGGACAGCCCCGACCATCGGGTTGGGAGATGTAAATCCCTCGCCTTTTTTCGCGAGATCAAGAGCCATTTCCATAAACCGTCGGTCGTCCATCATTGCTTGGTTAACAGGGTTTTCAGTTCCGAGATGAAATCATTGATGTCCTTAAATTCTCTGTAAACCGATGCGAAACGAACGTAAGCCACGTCATCGAGTTCATGAAGCTTTGCCATGACTTTTTCGCCGATAACCCGGGAAGGAATTTCTTTCTCTCCGGTTTCCCGCAGGTCTCTTTCCAGTTCGTCCAGGAAATCTTCGATTGCATTCATGCTGATCTGTCGTTTTTCACAGGCCTTCAAAAAACCTGCGCGCACTTTTTCCCTGCTGTAGATTTCCCGGCGGTCATCCTTTTTGATGATCATGATGGGAATGTCTTCGATGGTTTCATAGGTGGTAAATCTCCTCTGACATGAGATACATTCCCTTCTCCTTCGGATCGCACTTCCATCTTTGCTCAACCGGGAGTCGATGACCTTGTTTTCGATCTCTCCACAAAAAGGACACTTCATGCGCCTTCCTCCCCACCAGCCGCCTTGAGCTGGATGAGTTCAATGCCCGCTTCTTTAAACATTTCATTCGACAACGGGTCGGCATAGCCGGATTGATAATAAAGGGTAACTATGCCGGCGTTGATGAGCATTTTCGCACAGATCGAACAGGGCAGATTGGTGCAGAACAGGGTCGCCCCCCGGATGGATACGCCATGTAAAGCGGCCTGTATGATGGCGTTTTGCTCGGCGTGTATCCCTCTGCACAACTCATGCCGCTGCCCGGACGCAATGTTCATCTCTTCTCGAAGACAACCGATATCCAGGCAGTGGCGGATACCGGCCGGTGCCCCGTTGTACCCGGTGGTAAGAATACGCTTGTCTTTAACGAGCAGGGCCCCTACGGCGCGCCGTCGGCAGGTCGAACGCCTGGCCACCAGCTCCGCGATACCCATAAAATAGGCTTCCCATGAGGGACGTGTTGTCTTGTCGGGCATAGGCTTCGCCTTGTTTCAACGGTTTTTGTCGAAAGATCCGTAAACCGGCTTCACGACAGAACCACCGGAAAGGCGGTACAAAGTTCGCGCACTGTTTTGTTTGCCCGCTCAATGATGCCCCTTTCCCTGCGTCCTTTCGTCAAAACATCGACGATAAGGTCGGCGATGATCTCCATTTCATATTCCGACATTCCCCGGGTCGTGACGGCTGGTGTTCCGATTCGAATGCCGCTGGTTATCAGGGGACTCTGATCGTCGAACGGCACCGCGTTTTTGTTGACGGTAATACCCGCTCGCCCTAATATGTCCTCGGCATCTTTTCCCGTGACAGGGATGTTTCTCAAATCGATCAGCATCATGTGGTTGTCGGTGCCGCCTGAAACCAGGGTCATCCCCCGCGCCATCAGGTGCGATGCGAGTGCAACCGCGTTGCTGACGGTGGCCCTCTGGTACATTCGAAAGCCTTCCGAAAGCGCCTCTTTGAAAGCGACGGCTTTGGCTGCAATGACATGCATGAGGGGACCGCCCTGTATCCCGGGAAATATCTGCTTGTTGAGACGGCCTCCGTAATCGGTTCCCGCCAGAATCAGGCCGCCCCTGGGTCCTCTCAGGGTTTTATGGGTTGTCGAGGTTACGACGTCCGCAAAAGGCACCGGGGAGGGGTGGACGCCGGCGGCCACCAGCCCGGCGATATGTGCCATGTCCACCATAAGATAGGCGCCCACATCGATCGCTATGCGTGAAAACGCCTGAAAGTCGATGATACGGGGATATGCGCTCGCCCCGGCTACGATCATCTTCGGCCGATGCTTTTCAGCGATGCTGGAAACCTCACCGTAATCGATTGTACCGGTTTGCCTGGCCACGCCGTAGTGAACAAAATTGAAAAGTCTGCCCGAAAAACTGGCGGGACTCCCGTGGGTAAGGTGGCCGCCGTGGGACAGATTCATTCCCAGGACGGTGTCCCCCGGATTGAGCAGGGCGAAATATACGGCCATATTGGCCTGTGACCCCGAATGCGGCTGCACGTTGGCATAGGCGGCACCGAAGAGCTTTTGTGCCCGCTTAATCGCAAGGGTTTCCGCAATATCGACGAATTCGCAACCGCCGTAGTACCGTTTCTCCGGATATCCTTCCGCGTACTTATTTGTAAGAATGCTCCCCTGAACCGCCATGACGGCGGGGCTTGCGATGTTTTCGGATGCAATGAGCTCCAGGGTATACTGTTGCCTCTCGGTTTCCCGGGTGATCGCTCCGGCGATCTCCGGGTCTACCGCTTCTATGAGATGCAATTCCAATTCATTTCTCTCCGGTGTGTCTCAACCGCCTGACGCGGGCGGCACGATAAAAATGTCGCAACAGTTTAGCTTTTTGAAAGACCGCCCGGCAATTTTTATGGATTCACGGATTCAGAGTTCATCGTTCGAGGTTGCCGGTTGTCATTTTTTCGAGCGTTTCGAATTTTTCCAGACGCCGCAGGTGGCGCCCTCCGTCAAAAGGCGTTGCCATCCAGGCCTCGAGGATTTCCATCGCAAGTGTTTCCCCGATCAACCTTCCACCCATAACCAGAATATTTGCGTTGTTGTGCTTTTTGCTCATGATTGCCGAAAGCAGATCGTTGCACAAGGCCGCCCGGACACGGGGGAATTTATTGGCCACCATGCTCATGCCGATCCCCGTTCCGCAAAGAAGCACGGCCCGTTCGAATTTTCCTTCAGAAACAAGGGAAGCTACCTGCATCCCGACGTCCGGGTAATCCACGCATACGGCTGCGGAGTGGGTTCCCATATCCAGCACTTCGACCCCTTTTTCGGTTATGTGCGATTTAATCTTCTCCTTTAAGTCAAAGGCGGCGTGATCGCTGCCGATGACAATCGGTGATGCATGAATGCGGTCTTTTTCCGTCATGGTTTGTCTTTGCGCGTTCCTCAATTTATGATGGGCACGAAAGCATGGGTATTAAATGATTACAATATGCAAACGCATTTTTTCCCGCAAGAAAAAAATAAACCTTTTTTAAGGGGTGGTTACCAAGGGGTCCGAAACGTGCGGGAGATGATAGAAAAAACATCCGGGCAGATCGGCATGCATTTGCAAAGAAAACCTGAAAGTCCCATTTTGGATCATTCCGACGGCAAACTGCAAAGAGACTCCATTTTGGGGCGGGGATCAGCTTTCGAACTTTCTCAGGATCAAGGCGGCGTTCGTCCCACCAAAACCGAAAGAGTTGCTCATGGCGTAAACGACATCTTTCTTTCGCGCCACATTCGGGATGTAATCCAGATCGCAATCTTCCGATGCGTTGTCCATGTTGATGGTCGGCGGAAGGATGCCATGATGAATCGCAAGTGCCGTAAAAACAGATTCGATGCCCCCCGCTCCACCAAGCAGATGGCCGGTCATGGATTTGGTCGAGCTTATCGGTGTCTCATACGCTTTTTCCTTGAATACGGATTTTATCGCGATGGTCTCATACAGATCATTCAAGGGGGTCGACGTCCCGTGGGCGTTTATATAATCGATCTGATCGCAGGTGATGCCGGCGTCATCGATAGCCGCCTGCATGCATCTTGCCATGCCGTCGCCGTCGGGACTGGGAGCGGTCATGTGATATCCGTCACCGCTCATTCCGTAGCCGCTCATTTCGGCATAAATGTTCGCTCCTCTGGACAGGGCATGTTCGAGTTCCTCCAGAATAAGGATGCCTGCCCCCTCTCCAACGACAAACCCGTCTCGATCCCGATCAAAAGGCCGGGATGCTTTTTCCGGTGCATCATTTCTCGTCGAAAGCGCTTTCATGGAGTTGAACCCGGCGATGCAGGTCGGCGTTATGACCGATTCTACCCCGCCGGTGACCATGGCGTCTGCACCGCCTCTTTTAATGATCTTGAAGGAGTCGCCGACTGCATGAGATCCTGCCGCACACGCCGTGGCAATGGAGGAATTGGGTCCCTTGACGCCCAGATAGATGGAGATCATCCCGGCCGCCATGTTTCCGATCATCATCGGAATGAAAAACGGACTGACGCGTTTGGGTCCCTTTTCCTCCAGCAGCCTATGGTTCTCTTCCAGCCATGCAAGTCCGCCGAGGCCGCATCCGGTGATGACTCCCACGCGGTGCTGGTTGGTGCCGTCAATTTTAAGACCCGAATCTTCCAGCGCCATGCGGGCGCATGCAACCGCATAGGCGATGAACAGGGTCGTCCGTTTTGCCTCTTTCTTTGGAAGGTGGTCTTCAGGGTTAAAATTCTTTACTTCTCCTGCAATCCGGGTCTGAAAATCAGTGGTGTCGAAACGCGTGATCCTGCCGATTCCTGATTTTCCGGCACAAAGCGCCGCCCAGGTATCCTCGACCCCGAATCCGAGGGGAGTGACAAGCCCCAAACCTGTAATAACGACACGCCTGTCCAAAAGACCTCCTCTATATCAAGAATCCAATGTTCAATATTTATCCGGAATCCAGGTTCCCCATCGTTTTGGAACTATTCCGGACCGCCCGGTTTTTTTATGAATGGGCTTTGATGTATTCAAGTGCATCTTTAAAAGTGATCATCTTTTCGGCGTCTTCATCGCTGATTTCGATATCGAATTCCTCCTCCATCGACATGATTAACTCCACAAGGTCGAGTGAGTCCGCGCCCAGATCGTCTACAAAGGATGCTTCAGGTACGATTTCGCTCGGATCGACACCCAGTTTTTCCGCAATGATCTTTTTGACTTTATCTTCGATTGACATTCGTCTTCCTCCTTTATCCCATATACATACCACCGCTCACGTGAATGACCTGTCCCGTGATATAAGATCCATCCTTTGAAGCCAGAAAGGCAACAACGGAGGCCACATCTTCGGGCTTTCCAGGCCGTCCTAAAGGAATTTGTTCCATCATGGCGGCTTTAACCTTGTCCGTAAGTTTTTCGGTCATGTCGGTTTCGATAAACCCCGGTGCGACAGCGTTGACCGTGATTCCCCTGCCTGCAAGCTCTTTGGCGACACTCCGGGTAAATCCGATAATGCCCGCTTTTGAAGCCGCGTAATTGGCCTGTCCGGCATTGCCTGTCACCCCCACGATCGAGGCGATGTTTACGATGGCGCCGCCGTGTTGTTTCATCATGGTCTTGGCGGCGAATTTCGTGCAATTAAAGGTTCCTTTGAGATTGACGTTCAGGACGACGTCCCAATCCGCCTCCTTCATCCGCACGAGCAGCGTGTCCCGAGTGATTCCTGCATTGTTGACCAGCACGTCTATCCGTCCGGTTTCATTGATTACCGAATCGAAAAAAGCCGACACGGCCTTCTCGGAAGCCACATCGACGCTGATGCCGGTTGCGTGCCCTCCAGTCTCGGCAACGAGTCTCTCGGTTTCGTCGGCCGCCGCTTTTTCTCCTTCCGGATCGAAGGGAGAATAATAGTTGAAAAACACCCGTGCGCCGGGCTTTGTAAGCGCCAAACAGACAGCCCTTCCGATTCCCCTAGATCCCCCTGTAACGACAATGGTTCTCGGTGCGTTTTCGGTCACGATTGCCTCTTGAATAAGATGTCGGCCATTTTGTCCATGTCCTGAATGATTCCCTGGTAACTTCGAATCAATTGCCGGTAGGATATTGTTTCCAAGAATTCGACAATCAGCCCTTCGTCAAAAATTCCCGGACCCAGCAGGACCTTCAGGCTTTGTTGGGCAACGAGCTGGGCCGCCTCCCCGGCAAAGATCCGAGACATGATCCGGTATTTTTCCGCCGAGGCGTCGCCGGTCCGTGCAAGATGGAGGGCTTTTCGGGCAAAGCATGCGCCGATTTCCACATGGGTCATCATGTCTGCCAGAGCGAACATGATGACCTGCTGACGGGTGAGCCTGTGTTCGTGGGCCAGATCAATCCCCTTGCTTAAAGCCGCAGCGGAAAGGCTGCAATATCGCCCGCCGGCACCCGGCAGCTCGGCTTCCAGGTCCATCATTTCGGAAGCGATCGATCCGTAAAATTCCCCCCTGCTTTTGCGCGCCGCTTTCCACCGAAACGTGCTGATGATGTTCTGCTGAATTTCGCTGGTTCCTTCGTAAATGCAGGTGATTTTGACGTCCCGCTTGATTTTTTCCACACCGTAATCGGCGATGTATCCATATCCGCCGAGGGCCTGCATGGCATCGTCTGCAAGCCGGTTGGCCGTTTCCGTAGCGAAAAGTTTTCCGATGGATCCTTCCACCTGAAGGTCTTCTTCCCCCATATCCAGGCGAAGGGCTATTTCGTCTATATATGCGGCAGCCGCTTCGAGGCGGACGGCGTGGGGCACCACCAGCTTGTGGGTATACCCCTGTTTTTCCGAGAGAGGAGATCCGAATTGGACCCGCTCCCTGGCATAGGGGATGACGATATCCAGTGCGGCTTCCCCGGCGCCCAAGGCCATGGCGGCCACCATGAGTCGGGTATATCCGAAAACCTGATTGGCCTGCTTTAGCCCTTTGCCTGGTTCGCCGCCGATGAGGTTTTCTGCAGGTACGAAGACGTCCGTGAAGGACAACGGCGAAGTGTTCGAGGCTCGAATGCCGTGCTTTTCCTCCCCTTTTCCCTGTTCGAATCCCTTTGATCCTTTCTCGACGACGAAAAAGGCCGGCCCTTGCGGTGTATTTGCGAGAAGGGTTATAAAATCCGCATAACCACCGGTGGAGATGAACTGCTTGTTGCCGTTGATGACGTAGCCGATGATCTTTCCTGACTCATCGGCTACCGGTTCCGCCATGGTTTTTATGGCGGCCAGATTGCTGCCGGCATCCGGTTCGGTAACGGCATAGGAGACCAATGCCTTGCCGTCGGCAATAGCGCCCAGCCATTTTTGTTTTTGCTCTTCCGTACCTCCGACAAGAAGGGGGTCTGCGCCGAGCTGGATGGCAAAAAAAGCCGTAGCCACACCCAGACAAATTTTCGACATTTCCCGGGTTACGATGCAGCAGTCTCTTGCTCCGCCGCCGACTCCGCCGTAAGCCTCCGGAATAAAGAGCAGCTGCAGGCCGATATCAGGCCCGAGCATCCTGCGAATGATATCTTCCGGAAAAATATCGTTCCGGTCGAGTTCCAGGATTTTTTCCTTGGTTAACAGCCGCTTCTTTAAATCCCTTACCGTATCGACAACCAGCTTTCGCGATTCGATATCCAGGCCTTTCATCGCAGCGCCCGAATGTTCGACGGATACTTCCATCTAGTATTATCCTTCTTTGGATTCGATAACCGTACGGTCTTTATAGACTCCACAACTCGGACACACATGGTGGGGAAGTCTGGCTTCCCCGCATTGGGGACAGGTCGACAGATTTGGGCCGTCAATCTTTTTATGGGTACGTCGTTTATCCCGCTTCGATTTGGAGGTCTTTCTTTTTGGAACAGCCATTAGTAATCTCCTAACCATTTGATATATATAAATAACTTATGTATCAACTACCTGATTTCAGGGTAGATGGTTTAGTAAATGAAATCCAGGCGATTGTCAAGGGTTTTCATAAATATTTGGGATCTTGTACTTTGATTCTGCTTGTGGTATCAGAACCCGCATGGCTTTGTATCCCAAGAAAAAACGGTATAACTTATTAAAAATAAAAAAATAAAAGCCAATAAATGGACCAGGCCGTTTCGGAGAAATTGACGATACGGGCGATACCGGGAAACCGAGGCTGCTTTTCGGCATCCTTTCAGCGGCGCTTTTTTTATCGGAATGTTCCCGACTTTTAGTCCTGTTTTACTACCGGATGATAAAAAAGGTGAAGATATTATGAAAACGGTGGTTACCCGATTTCCCCCCAGTCCGACCGGTTTTCTTCACATCGGCGGTGCACGGACAGCCCTTTTCAACTGGCTTCATGCCCGTCATATGAAGGGGAAATTCATACTCAGAATCGAAGATACGGATCTCCAGCGGTCCTCGCGCGAATCCGTCGATGCGATTTTCGAAGCGCTCGAATGGCTGCAAATCGACTGGGATGAAGGCCCCTATTTTCAATCGGAACGCTTTGCCATTTATCGAGAATATATCGATCGGCTCATCGACTCAGGGCATGCGTATTACTGTACCTGTTCCCAGCAGCAGATCGAAAGCATGCGGGAAAGGGCAAGGGCATCCGGGCAAAAGCCTCGATATGACGGGTCATGCCGGGACAAGGGTCTTCATAGAGCAGAAAACGCGGTGGTCCGTTTCAAGGCGCCGGCTTTCGGAACCACCGTGGTAGATGATGTGATAAAGGGGCCGATCATATTTCAAAATTCGGAGCTGGATGATTTTATCATCGCGCGCAGCGACGGGACGCCGACCTATAACTTTGTGGTGGTTGTCGACGACATCACCATGGGCATAAACACCGTCATCCGGGGTGACGATCATGTAATGAACACGCCCAAACAGATTTTGATATACCATGCCCTGGGGAGCCCCCTGCCTATCTTCGGACATGTCCCCATGGTGCTCGGGAGCGACCGGACCCGCCTGAGCAAACGCCATGGCGCCATGTCCGTCACCGCGTACAGGGATATGGGATACCTTCCGGACGCGCTGATCAACTATCTGGTTCGACTCGGCTGGTCCCACGGTGATCAGGAATTTTTCACCCGGGAAGAGCTCGTCGAAAAATTTACTCTGCAGAACGTCGGAAAATCGGCCGGTGTTTTCAATCCTGAAAAACTCCTGGCCCTCAACGCGGAACATATCCGCAGCATGGAACCCGGCCGCATCGCAGCCCATCTGATGCCCTTTTTAACGGAAAAGGGAATTCACCCCGATACGGGCCCCTTCATCGAAAACGTCATCCGAACGCTTCGGTTCAGGAGCAAAACACTGGTTGAAATGGCCAGCGCCGCCGCATTCTATTTTACCGACACCGTTGTCTACGATGAAAAGGGAGCGGAGAAATTCCTTTGCCCTGCTGCATTGGCGCCGTTACAGCAGCTGCTGGAAGGGTTGGAAAATCTGGCCGAAACCGATGATAAAAGTCTGCAAAACCTCTTTCAGCAGGTGATGGAAAGAGCCGGCTTGAAACTGGGTCAGATCGCACAGCCCGTACGCGTTGCGCTGACCGGCGGCACGGTCAGCCCCGGTGTCTTTGAAATGATCCAGGTTCTCGGCAAAGACAAGGTGCTGGAGAGGATCCGCAAGGCGATTCATTATATAGAGAAAAAAGAGGGGCAAAAATGACTTGACTCGATCTTCGTTTCCATTTAATTTATTGATAGATGGGCGTTTTTTTCGACCGTTGCAGGAACTTGATAATCAATTGTTACGGGCCGGGGGGCCCAAACCTTCACCGGGCCAGACCAACACAATAGGCAGAAAACAAGAATCGCTCCATCTACATGATTTAAAAATCGGATCTTGCTGGGGGATCGTCTAGCGGCAGGACAACGGGTTCTGGCCCCGTTAACCCAGGTTCGAATCCTGGTCCCTCAGCCATATTTTAAGGGGGTTACAAGTTGTAACTCCTTTTTAATGTGGTAAAGCCCCATGGCCGAAAACCAAAGCAATCATCCATCCAACTTCATTCGTACCATCATCGAAGAAGACATACGCACCAACCAGCATGGCGGGCGCGTCATCACCCGGTTTCCTCCGGAGCCTAACGGGTATTTGCATATCGGTCACGCCAAATCGATATGTCTCAATTTCGGTCTTGCCGCTGATTACGGAGGCCGGTGCAATCTTCGGTTCGACGACACGAATCCGATCAAGGAAAATGTCGAATACATCGAATCGATCCAGCGGGACGTCCGGTGGCTTGATTTCGACTGGGAAGATCGTCTCTACTATGCGTCCGATTACTTCGGCCGGCTTTTTGAATACGCGATCGAGTTGATCAAGAGAGGTAAAGCTTACGTAGACAGCCTCAGCGCCGAAGAAATACGCGCATATCGCGGAACACTGACACAGCCCGGTAAAGAAAGCCCCTACCGAAGCCGGTCGGTGGAGGAAAATCTGGATCTGTTCCACCGGATGCGGGCAGGGGAGTTTGATGACGGGACCCATGTTCTTCGGGCGAAGATCGACATGGCATCCCCGAATCTTCTCATGAGAGATCCTACCCTGTATCGCATTCGGCACGTCCCGCACCACCGCACGGCAAACCGATGGTGTATTTATCCGATGTATGATTTTGCCCATTGCCTTTCGGACTCACTGGAAGGCATTACCCATTCCATCTGCACCCTTGAATTTGAAAACAATCGACCCCTTTATGACTGGATACTGAACGAATTGGACGTGGCATGCCATCCCCGTCAGATCGAATTCGCCCGGCTGAATCTTTCCTACACGGTGATGAGCAAGCGCAAGTTGATCGAGCTGGTAAAGGACGGGCTCGTACACGGCTGGGACGATCCCCGGATGCCGACAATTTCGGGTCTGCGCAGGCGCGGGTATCCTCCTGAAGCCATCCGGAGTTTTTGCGAACGCATCGGAGTGGCAAAAAGAGACAGCGTCGTCGATATCGCATTGCTGGAATACTGTGTTCGGGAAGAATTGAACAAAAGCGCGCCCCGCGTCATGGGTATCTTGCGCCCACTTCGGGTCATAATAGAAAATTATCCGGAAAATAGGGAAGAAATGGTCGAGGCCGTCAACAATCCCGAAGATCCGGGCATGGGTTCACGGCAGATTCCTTTCTCCCGGGTAGTGTATATCGAGAGGGACGACTTCATGGAAGATCCACCGAAAAAATTTTACCGATTGACACCGGGCCGTGAAGTCCGGCTTCGGTATGCCTATCTGATTCGGTGCGTCGGGGTAAAAAAGGACAGCGTTTCCGGAGAGGTGGTGGAACTTCACTGCCTCTATGATCCGGATACCCGGGGAGGGGACGCGCCTGACGGTCGAAAGGTCAGGTCGACGCTGCACTGGGTTTCGGCAGCCCATGCGGTGAAGGCGGAAATCCGCCTCTATGACCATCTTTTTCTAAAGCCCGATCCCGAAAACACGGAGCCGGGAGGCGATTACAAAAGCAACTTCAATTCCGACTCCCTGCAGCGGTTGTATCCGTGCTACGTGGAGCCCGGGCTTGCAAAAGCGAAGCCGGGCAGCCGCTATCAGTTCGAAAGGCTGGGATATTTCTGCCTGGATCCGGATTCTATCGGCGAGAAACTGATTTTCAATCGAACCGTCACCCTCAGGGATACCTGGGCAAAAATTCGTACCGGTTTGTCTCTTTAAAAGGGATTCAAAGGTTCAGGGTTCACTCATACCTACGGTGACGCAGTTAAAACAGGATGCCGACATATCCTACCAGATTGTCTCCAGGGCTTTTGTCATAGGATGTCGCATACGCAAGCAGCTGGGCCTGTTTTGTACCCATGACCTTCGCACCGGCAATGGCGGCTGCGACGGCTCCCGCGCAGCATGCATTGTGGCTTGCCAGCGCCTCCGCGATGACCCTTTCAGGATCCAGGGCGAGCATGGCGTCGATGATTCTGCGGTCGTTTTTATCACGAACCCATTCCATGGCGTCCGTTCCAACGCCCATGGGCGCAAAGCCGTAATTGTATCCGTAGTGGGTCAGGTCCGTAGATCCGATAAAACGGATGTCCTTGCCCAAAGTCATGGCGATTTCCGCCGCCACCTCTCCCACGGAAACGGCACGGCCGGCGGGCGGTACGCCGACCGGAACGATCCTGGAAGTGCCGCAAAAATATTTGATAAAGGGCAGCTGAAGCTCGATGGTATTGTCCTGGATATAATCGTGCGGTGTCTCGATATGAAAAGAAAATCTTTCCGTCAGCTTCTTTGCGAAATCCTCTTCAATCTCAATGGGTCCAAAGGGGGTGTCCCATGCTCCTTCCACCATGATATAGCTTGGAGACCCCTCATGCAGGTGCATGCCGAAGAGGACGAACAGGTCCGGCGGCTTTTCCGAGGAAAACCGGTGAATGACGTTGCATGCGATACTTCCTGAAAAATACCATCCGGCATGAGGAACGATGCCGCCGTTGGGCCTGATTCCGGCGGCTGTCGGCGGTGCCTGGTCTTTCAGAAAGCGTTTAATCTCCCTTTCGCAGGCAGCTGCGGCGGAGGGGTACCAGGTACCGGCAAAATTTGCACGTCGAACATTCACTGTACTCACCTCCTTGTCAAAATAAAAACGAAACCGGCTTGCGATCCCGCCTGTTTTGGCGCTGAAAATGCGGTGGCGTAAGCAAAAAACGGATGATACGGTTTAATTTGCCACAGGCGGTGCCGCTTGTCCACAACATTTTGGGATTCCCCGGCGGCTGCGACATGTTGAACGTTCTTTCAGGTCAAATCGCCGTCTTTCAACGGGACCAAACTAAAGCTTGACAGGGCAGGGCGATACCATTAGCTTTTACAGTAGGTTAAATGAGAAGACACCGACCGTCGAAACCCTTAAAGTCAGGAGCGCATCATGGAAGCACCCCGAGTATTCTCAACGGATCTGGACATTCGATTTCGCGATCTCGACGCGATGGGCCACGTCAACAATGCCGTTTTCTTTACCTACTTCGAACACGGGCGGATCCGGTTTTTTCGGGAGGTTTTCGGCATCATGGACCCTTCGGAGTTTAACATCATATTGGCCGGTATCAGCTGCAATTTTTTAAAGCCCGTCAGCATACGGGAAACACTGGCCCTGCATATGTGGGTCAGCAAGATCGGGCGCAAAAGCTTTACACTCAAATACCACGTGGCGAATCGGGATGACGAGGGAATCGTCTATGCGGCAGGCGAATCGGTTCAGGTCTGGTTCGATTACCCGCGCAACCGGACCATCGAGATTACGGCAGATCAAAATGAAAAGCTATCCGGGTATTTGCATCCCTAAAATCCGGACCGCTCGGCGTAGATCGTTATAGATTTTTTAGGATTTCTCTTGACCCGTTTCTTCCTGTCCGGCGCAGGCGGATTGGGATCAACCACTCTTTTGGAGAATGGATTATGTGGGAATATACGGACAAAGTAAAAGATCATTTCCTAAATCCTAGAAATGTGGGGGAGATAGAAGATGCGGACGGGATCGGTGAAGTCGGATCAATGGCATGCGGGGATGCATTGAAACTTACCTTTAAGCTCGATGAGAACGAGCGGATCGTGGATGCGAAATTCCAGACATTCGGCTGTGCCAGCGCCATTGCCTCCTCATCGGCGCTGACGGAAATGATCAAGGGACTCTCTCTCGAAGAAGCATCCAAGATCACCAACGACGACATCGCCAGGCATCTTGGCGGACTTCCCAAGGAAAAAATGCACTGTTCGGTGATGGGACGAGAAGCGCTGGAAAAGGCGATTGCACACTACAGAGGGGAAGCCGGAAAAAAGGTGGAAGGAGAAATCGTCTGTGAATGCTTCGGGGTGACGGACCGTGAAATCGAACGGATGGTCAAGGAAAAACACCTGTCCGGCATTGCCGAGGTAACGGATTATCTGAAAGCCGGGGGCGGCTGCGGGAAATGCCATGAAAAGATTCAGGCTATACTCGATTCGGTTTCCGGAGAAAGACGACCGGCAATAAAAAAACCTTCCAGGATGACCAACATTCAAAAGATCAAACTGATCGAGGAGACACTGGATCGAGAAATAAAACCGGAACTGCAAAAAGACGCTGGAGACATCGAGCTCGTGGATGTGGACGGAGATCGTGTTTTTGTCAGGCTTCACGGCGCCTGCGCAACCTGCGCCGTGTCCCATGTGACGCTGAAGCACTATGTGGAGGCAAAGCTTCGGGAGTTTGTTCTGCCCGATCTCATCGTCGAGGAGGTGCAGCAATGAGAATCGTCTATGCAGACAGCAATGCAACCACTCGGGTTGCACCGGAAGTCATGGAAGAGATGCTGCCCTACTACGGCGAATTTTATGGGAATCCATCCAGCATGCATTTTTTTGGCGGGCATGTCGGCAGGAAAATCAAAGATGCTCGAGAAAAAGTGGCGGCATCGATCGGCGCCCGGCCTGAAGAAATCATCTTCACCAGTTGCGGTACGGAAAGCAACAACACGGCGATACGGGCCGCAATCGTGTCAAATCCAGATAAAAAACAAATTGTTACGACGCGGGTCGAGCATCCGGCCGTTAAGAACCTGTGTGAAGATCTCGCCAAAAGGGGCTACCCCGTCACATTTTTGCCCGTCGACCGCCAGGGTCGTCTCGATCTGGATACCCTCGATGCCAGTTTAAGTGAAAATACCGCGATCGTCAGCATCATGTGGGCCAACAATGAATCCGGCGTCCTTTTTCCGATAGAACAAATCGCCCAGAAGGTCAAAAGCAAAGGAATCGTTTTTCACACCGATGCGGTTCAAGCGGTCGGAAAAATTCCGGTGGACGTGACGGCAGTTGATGTGGACATGCTTTCCATTTCCGGACACAAACTGCATGCTCCGAAAGGAGTGGCCGCTCTGTATGTCAAAAGGGGGACAAAATATTCCCCCCTGCTCATAGGCGGCCATCAGGAGTCCGGCCGGCGGGGGGGAACCGAGAATGCCGCATCGATCATCGGTTTCGGTAAAGCCTGCGAATTGGCAGGCGCGCATCTTGACGAAATGGCTACCCGGGTTTGCGGGTTGCGGGATAAACTGGAAAGCGAAATTCAGTGCCGGATTCCCGATACGATCGTCAATGGAGGCGGCGCGATCCGCCTGCCGAATACGACGAGCATTGGATTTCAGTATGTCGAAGGGGAATCCATTTTGTTGATGCTCGATCAATTCGGTATATGTGCCTCTTCGGGTTCGGCATGTACATCCGGTTCTCTGGAGCCGTCTCATGTTCTGCGGGCCATGGGCGTGCCGTTTACCTCCGCGCACGGCTCCATTCGATTCAGCCTCGATCGGTACAGCACCGAGGAGGAGATCGATTTCATTTTAGAAAAACTGCCGCCGATCATCAGCCGGCTGCGGAGGATATCCCCTTTTTGGAAAGGAAATCCCGAACCCTGAACCTTTTCCGAAACGACTCGAGGGCCGCATGATGTTCAAGGTGATGATACGGGATAATATGTCTTCGATTGCCAAGGAGATTCTTGAAGCGACCGGCAGGATCGAAGTTGTCGAGGATAACGAAAAAACAACCGGGAATCCGGATATTTTATCCCGAACAATCAAAAAGATGGATGCCATTGCCATTCGAGGCGGCACGAAAATAACGCAAAGCGTTCTGCAAGGAGCCGGAAGGCTCAAGGTGATCGGCCGGGCTGGCATCGGTGTGGACAACATCGATGTTGCGGCAGCCACGCGCAAAGGAATCGTCGTTATGAACGCGCCGGGCGGCAATACGGTGACCACCGCAGAACATGCCATATCCCTTCTGCTGGCGCTGGCACGGAACATTCCTCAGGGAACACTGTCCTTGAAGCAGGGAAAATGGGAAAAAAAGCATCTGACAGGTGTCGAAGTCACCGGAAAGACGCTGGGTATCGTCGGATTGGGTCAAATCGGCAGGGTTGTCGCGGAACGGGCAAAAGGATTGAAAATGAACGTGATCGCCTCAGACCCCTATGTCAGCAAGGAAGCGGCCAGGGCACTGGAAATTGAATTGCTCCCTTTTGATGAACTGCTCGCCAGGTCCGATTTCATCAGCCTGCATGTCCCCCGCCTCACGGAAACCATGAACCTGATAAACCGCTCCACACTTAAAAAAGCGAAACCGGGGGTTCGCATCGTCAATGCATCGAGAGGAGAAATCGTACAACTGGATGATCTCTATGATTCGGTCATCAGCGGTCATGTGGCAGGAGCAGCCCTGGACGTTTTTCCCCAGGAACCCCCGGATATGAGCCACCCCATTTTTCAGCATCCCCATGTTATTTTCACGCCCCATCTTGGAGCGAGCACGGGCGAGGCACAAAAGAAGGTCGCCGAGATGATCGGCATCCAGATAGCCGCTTATCTCATCTACGGTGTGATCACCAATGCCGTCAACTTCCCCAGCGTTTCCAGGGAAATCATGGAAAGGCTCAAACCCTATCTTGATTTATCCGAAAAAATGGGATCCCTCATGGGACAACTCATCAGAAAGGTTCATAATCTGAGAATCACTTACAGTGGCGATATGGCAAGCCTGGACACCCGCCCTCTTACCCATTCGATTCTCAAGGGATATCTCGGTGCATTCACCGATGTGCCGGTGAACGATATCAACGCTCCGGCCCTGGCGGAAGACAAGGGGATCGATGTAAAGGAAACGATCAGTCCGAATGAGGATGATTTTGCCGGAGTGATCAAGATGAAGCTCGCCGGGTGTGAAACAGGGCTCGGAGAGATATGGGGGACCCTGTTCAGCAAAAAATATCCCCGGATCGTGCGGTTGGGTAAAATTTATATGGACGCAATTCCGGATGGTTTTATGATCGTCATCCAGAACATCGATCGGCCCGGCGTGATCGGTCATATCGGCACGACCCTGGGACGTCATGGAATAAATATCGGGCGTTTTCAGCTCGGCCGGCTCAAAGATCGCGCGGTGTGCATGGTAAATATCGACACACCGATCGAAAGGGATGTGCTGGACGAGATAAAAGCACTGCCGAACATACTTACCGTTACACAGGTACACCTGGGGCGATAGCCCTGCCGGTTCAAGCACCCAGCTTACGCCGCACCCCCTGTTCCAGCCAGTGTATCCAGGGTTCGAATCCGATCTGCGTTTTTGCCGAAATTTCGAATACCGGTATGCCGGGATGAATCTGCAGGATGTTATCGACGGCCAGTTGCCTGTCGAAATCGAGGTGCGGCAGCAGGTCGATCTTGTTTAAAAGGGCCGCATCGCATACACGAAACATCAGCGGATACTTGATCGGTTTATCCTCGCCTTCCGTAACACTGAGAATCACCACACGCGTATCCTCGCCGATGTCGAACTCGGCCGGACAGACAAGATTTCCGACGTTTTCCACGATAAGCAGATCGATGGCGTCAAGATCCAGATCCGCGGCCGCTTTTTCGACGACATGGGCGGCCAGGTGACAGTCACCGCCGAACTCGTCCGTATTGACCTGGATTACGGGAACACCGGTTACCGCCAATCGATCCGCATCGCGGGTCGAGCAAATGTCTCCCACGATAACGGCCACGGAGAGGTCCGGAGGCATTCTTTCGATCGTCTTCTCCAGCGTCGTGGTTTTGCCGGATCCCGGGGAACTCATTACATTGAGGACAAAAACTTTTTTTTCGGTAAAAAGCTGCCTGTTGCGGGCGGCCATGGCGTCATTGACGTCCAGAACCTTGCGGGTCACTTTGATTTCACGCATTCTGGAATCCCCGAGGATTCCGTGGGGATGGAGTGTGCCGTGATGATCGGTGTCTTTGTGGTGAAAACGTTTCGACATCCGTAAGGAATAAAAGAGCATCTTAAGAGTCCTCACCGAAAATTTCTATGGAATCGATATCGAGCTCTCTTCCGGACAGCAGTTCTATGTCCGGGCTGCGGCAGGAGCTGCACGTAAAGACAGGTTCGGATATGGTCCACTCCTTGCGGCAGACCTTGCATCTGGCCTTTATGGGAATCTCCTCAATTACAAGCTCGGCTCCTGCGAGTACGGTGTCTTTGGCGACGATATCAAAACAGAATCGCAGACTTTCCGGAACAACAGCGGCCAGCTTGCCGACTTTCAGGTTGACCCGGGTCACCTTCACATGCATCATGTCCGATGGTATCGACGCGCCGGCGATTTCGATGATCTGCATCGCAATGCCCATTTCGTGCATGATTTCGTATCCCTTCCCCCGCCGGCACAGGGTCGGTGTGTGGCATCCTCGCTGTCTGTACCTAAACGATTCAAAGGCCCGGGGCGTGGAGCGAGCGGCAGGTCAGCTGTTGAGGCCGGGAAACCCGCTTCCCGTGAACGCCTGGATTCGCTCCGTGTTTAAATAAAAACGCCCGGATTGGTAGAACGCCGTGTTCAGCGGAACACCCCGGCGCAAAACTCTCCGAATGTGCCGAGATCCTCACAGACATGGATGCCGCCCGATTTCATGGCGTCTATCTTCCCCTGGGCGGTCCCCCCCCCTCCGCTGATGATTGCTCCTGCATGGCCCATGCGTCTGCCGGCCGGGGCGGTCAGGCCGGCGACAAAGCCGACAACCGGCTTGGTGAGATGGTGTTTGACGAATTCCGCTGCCTGTTCCTCGGCGGTACCGCCGATTTCCCCCACCATGACAATTCCCTGGGTCTCCGGGTCCTCCTCGAAGGCTTTGAGACAATCGATAAAGTCCGTGCCCGTAACCGGGTCACCGCCGATCCCGATGCAGGTGGTTTGTCCGATGGCGTGCCTCGTCAATTGATAGACGACCTCATAGGTGAGGGTTCCTGAACGGGAAACCACGCCGATGGGTCCTCCGGGTTTGTGGATATGCCCCGGCATGATGCCGACCTTGCATTGACCGACAGTGATAATTCCCGGACAGTTGGGTCCGATAAGGCGGGACTTTCTTCCCTCCAAAACCTTTTTGATCCGCATCATGTCCAGTACCGGAATTCCCTCGGTTATGGTCACAATGGTCTCGATGCCGGCATCGGCCGCCTCCAATATCGCGTCTCCGGCAAAAGCAGGGGGAACAAAAATCATGCTGCAATCGGCGCCGGTGTGCCGAACGGCGTCGAGCACGGTGTTAAAGACCGGAATGTCGTCAACGGCTTGCCCGCCTTTTCCCGGCGTTACACCGGCTACGACATTCGTTCCGTACGCCGCGCATTGACGGGTATGAAACTGTCCTTCATTTCCTGTTATGCCCTGAACCAACAGTCGTGTATGCTTGTTTACAAATATAGCCACGTTTCAACAGCCCCCTTTTTATCCACACGTAGGATCGTCTTTTGGGTCTTGGGATGGGTAAGGCCTTTTATTAAGGCCGGGTCACCAGCTCCGCCACCTTGATTGCGGCGTCTCTAAGATCGGTTGCAGTAATGAGATCGAGTCCCGACTCGGAAAGAATCCTGCGACCTTCTTCCACATTGGTGCCTTCCATCCGGATCACCACGGGCAAACCGATGCCGATCTTTTTGGCCGCCTGAACCACTCCGCTGGCCAGAATGTCGCAACGGAGGATTCCACCGAAGATATTGATTAATATTCCCTTTACAGCCTTGTCGCTGAGGATGATTCGAAATCCGTTTTCGACCATTTCAGCGCTTGCCCCCCCTCCGACGTCAAGAAAATTGGCCGGTTCTGCGCCTGCCTGTTTGATGATGTCCATGGTTGCCATGGCCAACCCGGCACCGTTTACCATATTCCCGACGTTTCCATCCATCTTGATGTAATTGAGATTGTATTTGGACGCTTCGACTTCGAGAGGGTCTTCTTCCTGCAGATCGCGATATTCGGCGATGTCCTTGTGGCGAAACAGCCCGTTGTCGTCGAAATTGATTTTGGCATCCAGGGCCACCAGCGCATCCCCGGCCGTAATGACGAGCGGGTTGATTTCCACCAGGGAACAATCCTTTTCGATAAACAGACGGTATAGACTCGTGAGCACGGGAATGAACTGTTTCATTACACCGGCAGACAGTTTGAGTCCGAAGGCCGCCTGTCGACAATAAAAGGGTTGTATACCAAGCAGCGGGTCGATCTGGACCCGGATGACTTTTTCAGGCATTTCACTGGCCACCGTTTCGATATCCATTCCTCCGCATTCGCTGGCCATGATGACGATGCGTCCGGTTTTCCGGTCCGGAACGATGCCCAGGTAAAGCTCTTTGCGTATGTCGAGTCCCTGTTCGACAAGCACCTTGCGGACACACTTTCCCTCAGGACCTGTCTGCGGTGTTATCAGATTCATGCCGATAAAGGAGTCGACGGTATTTCGCACCTCTTCGATGGAATCGGCTCGCTTGACCCCGCCGCCTTTTCCCCGGCCTCCGGCATGGATTTGAGCCTTTACGATGACCGGAAACGCCCCCAATTTTTTTGCGGCATGTTCGGCCTCATCACCGGAAGAAACCACCTCGCCCGCCGGTACGGGAACCCCATAGGTTTTAAAAATCGCTTTTGCCTGATATTCATGGATGTTCATGATTCTTCTCCGGTTATTGGATAAGGCCCAATTTTTCAGGGCGCCGCAACGGTCGAAAGAGTCGCTCCATTTGGATCGATATTATCCGATCACACATAGAACATCGTTTTTCGCCACGTTATCGCCCACATTGAAACGGACAGCTTTGACGGTACCGCCTGCGGGAGCCGGAAGCGCGTTTTCCATTTTCATCGCTTCAAGAACTACCACCGTTTCCCCTTCCGTCACCGGCTCACCGACCTTTTTTGCATAGCTGACGATCATCCCGGGCATCGGCGCCAGCAGGGGAGTCCCCTCGGCTTCGGCGGCGGGCGGCGCCGAAGGTTTTGGGATTTCAGCCGGTTTTGCTTCGGAAGGGGGTGAAAGAGTCGGCCGGGGGATCGAAGGACGGGAATCTGTCTGCTGAAAATGACGGACTATCGGGGCGCCGCCGATTTCCTCCACTCCCACCTCGAAATGCTCATCGTCGATGAACACATTGAAAGATCGAATATTTTCTCCTTTCGGCGGCGGGCTTTTTTCCGGTTTTTCCACAAGTTTTCCGGTTTTTGCCCTGGCGATAAGATTCTGCTCGGCGTGCACATCTTCCAGGGTCTTCGGCTTCACCTCATCCGGCGGCTGTTCCTTTCCGTATTTCCATTTCAGAAATCGTTTTCCGGTGACCGGATAGAGGGCGTAAATCAGAACATCATCGATATCCACCGCCAGATCTTTGATTTCTTCCTTGGCCCGGTCGAGTTCGGGCTCCAGGACTTCGGCCGGTCTGCAGGTGATCGGCCGCTCTCCCCTCGAATAGCCCCTGAGCGCCTTTTTTTGAACCTCCGGGTTGATCGGTGCGGCGGTTTTTCCATAAAGGCCGTAGCATAAGTCTTTTACCTGGTCCGTAATCATTTTGTACTTTTCGTTTTCATCATCGAAAAGCACATTGTTTACCGTCTGGATTCCGACGATCTGGCTTGTCGGGGTTACCAGGGGAACCTGACCGAGGTCTTTTCTCACCCTAGGAAGTTCGGCATAAACGTTATCGATTTTATCCAGCGAGTCCATGGCTCTGAGCTGGTTTACCAGATTGGACAGCATGCCTCCGGGGGTCTGGTGCAACAGAACGTTGATATCGATAATCGATATTTTCGTGTCGTCCAGCAGATGCCGGTATTTCGGAAGGATCTCCTTTTCCAGTATCTCGTTGATCTCGGCCATCTGCTTGATATCGAATCCGGTGTCCCTGCTGGTTCCGATCAGTGCCATAACCAGCGGTTCTATGGCCGGGTGGGATGTGCGGAACGCATAGGGAGACATGCAGGTATCCACGATGTCGACGCCCGCCTCAATCGCTTTCAGATGAGACATCTGCGCCATGCCCGATGTAAAGTGGCTGTGCAGATGAATCGGCGCCGACACCGACGTTTTAAGTTTTTTTATCAGCACGTAGGCATCATATGGTGCGATAAGGCCGGCCATGTCCTTGATGCAGATGGTGTCTGCGCCCATCGCTTCCAGCTCCTTTGCCTTGGCCACATAGTAGTCGAGGGTATAGACTTCTCCTCCCATGCGCGGTTCTGTGAGGGAATAACAAATGGCGCCCTGAAAATGCTTTCCTGATTTTTTGATGACCGGCACGACCGTCTCAAAATTCCGGAAATCATTCAGCGCGTCGAAGGTTCTGAAAATGTCGATGCCGTTTTCTGCGCAGCGTTCCACGAATACACGAGCGACGTCATCCGCATAATTTCGATAGCCAACGAGATTTTGCGCCCTAAGGAGCATGGAAAAGGGGGTTTTCTTGATATACCGCTTCAATGTTCGTATTCTTTCCCACGGGTCTTCGTTCAAGAAGCGGTGCATGGTGTCGAATGTGGCCCCTCCCCAGACTTCCAGACCCCAGAATCCCACCTCATCCATCATCTCCGCGATGGGAATCATGTCTTCGGTTCTACCCCTTGTGGCGAACAGAGACTGGTGACCGTCGCGAAAGGTCAGATCCTGTACTTTCAGGGGGTTTTTGGCTCTCGGCCTGTCTTTGGCGTAATTCAAGGCCGTGAGTTTGACTTGATCATGATCGGTCATCTTCAAGTTTTCCTCCTAGTTAAGATTGATGAACGCATAGTTATAAGGATGCAGATGCTCTTCGAATTAAATTTTATGTTCATCCTGAACCATTGAACCTTGGAACCCTTGGGGAAAAACCATCCGGTCGCCCAAGGATCAATTTTTACGAAGAGTTGAACTGCTGCAGCGGTTCCCGGCCTTTATCGGTCTACCTCGGCCGATGATAGGATTTGAGCTGCATCTGATTTCGCATCAGCATAAGCATGTGACGGCCGCTCACACCCCAGAGCTTGGGCGGTGCAGCCATTGAGAGACCCGGTTCGACCGTTGAGGTGTTCGAAACGTCGGCCGCCCGGGACCACAGCGCCTCTTCTTCATCGCGGATATAAGCGGTGACCGCCGCAACCGCAGCAGCTTTTTTCGTTTTGCTTTTCATGGAACCCTCTGCACGGAATTACATCGGTATGTTGCCGTGTTTTTTCGCTGGTCTCAACTCTCTTTTGCTGCACATGATTTCCAGCGCTTGAATCAGTCTGGGCCTTGTTTCACTCGGGACGATAACGGCGTCGATATACCCTCGGTTTGCCGCACAGTACGGATTTGAAAAGAGTTTTTCGTATTCCTCGACCTTTTCTTTCCTTTTGGCGGCGGGATCCGCTGCTGCAGTGATTTCTCTGCGATGGATGATATTGGATGCGCCTTCGGCTCCCATCACCGCGATTTCCGCCGTGGGCCAGGCAAAAGACATATCTGCGCCCAGGTGTCTCGACGACATGGCGATGTAAGCGCCGCCGTATGCCTTGCGTGTAATCAGAAGCAGCTTGGGCACGGTCGCTTCCGCATAACACCACAACAACTTCGCCCCATGGCGAATAATTCCCCCCCATTCCTGCTGGCTCCCCGGAAGGTATCCCGGCACGTCGGCTATCGTAAGCATGGGGATGTTGAAAGCGTCGCAAAACCGAATGAACCGGGTTGCCTTGTCCGATGCATCGATATCGAGACATCCAGCCAGAACTTTCGGCTGATTGGCGATAATGCCGATGCTGCGGCCATTGAGTCGGGCAAAACAGACAATGATATTCGGTGCATAATATCGATGTGGTTCCAGGATGTCTCCGCCGTCAACAATGGATCGGATGACCTCCAACATGTCATACGATCGATTGGGGCTGTCGGGTATAAGGGTATCGAGCAGCGGGTCCGCGCGACGTGGGTCATCCCCCGTATCGACGACAGGAGGATCTTCCATATTGTTCGAGGGAAGATACGACAGCAGTTTTTTTATCTGCCTGATGGCGTCTTCATCACTTTCACAGGCGAAACTGGCGACGCCGCTTTTTTGATTGTGGGCCATGGCCCCTCCCAGGTCCTCGAAAGAGATCTCTTCACCGGTTACCGCCTTGATCACCTCGGGACCTGTAATGAACATATAGCCGCTCTTTTTCACCATGAATACAAAGTCCGTCATGGCGGGAGAATAGACGGCGCCTCCGGCCGTAGGCCCCATGATTGCCGATAGTTGTGGAATGACGCCCGAGCATGCGGAGTTGCGAAAAAAAATACTGCCGTAGCCGGCCAGTGAATCGACGCCTTCCTGAATTCGAGCCCCTCCGGAATCGTTGAAACCGACAAAAGGAACCCCCGATTTAAGGGCGAGATCCATCACCTTGCAGATCTTCTTTGCGTGCATCTCTCCGAGACTTCCTGCGGTTGACGTAAAATCCTGGGCAAAAGCGAAAACATGCCTGCCGTCCACCAGACCGTATCCCGTGATGACGCCGTCTGAAGCAATAGCCGTATCCTGCATGTTGAAATGGGTGCACCGGTGTGTAACCAGCATGTCGATTTCCCGAAAGCTCCCTGGATCAAACAGGCAATTCAATCGCTCCCTGGCGGTCAGCTTCCCCTTTTCCCGATGCTTTTTAACCGCTTCGGGTCCGCCCATCTGAAGAATTTTTGCCTCCCGGTCCCTTAATTGCTGAATTTTTTGTTTTACAGTCCCCATTCTCCGCTTCCTTTCCTCATATCCAGATAGGCCTGCATCGGCAAATGCTGTTGCCTTTCGGTTTTCAGGGTTCTACAGATAAGTTCAAGGACCGCCTGATGCGGTGTTACATGCAACAGGGCTAATAGGGTTCGTTTATTTTTTCAATTTCCTTTAAAAGATGCAAGGCATATCGGGCAACCGTTTCATGCCGGTCAAGCGGCTTCGTCGCGTCTTGTCCGCGGCGGTGTTTGCCGATTTCGCATCCACCTGATCCCTGAGGGGCGATCAGGATATTTTGTCCGCCTTCTTTTTCGAGCGCTTTTGCAAGCCTGGACATGAGTTCTGGATACCTCGCCTGCAGGGGTGAATCCACCGTGCCGATGGCGTGGACATCGTTTTCTACGGCCATTTTTGCAATCCGCTCCGGCGCTCGAATGTGTGTGTGGACATCCACATCGAATCCAAGGTCCGCATAGTCCGCCGCAATGACCTTGACCAGTCGCTCGGAACCCTTGGCCTGCATCCGGGCGATCAGGATTCTGGGGCGTCTGCCCCGTTTCTTTTTGAACTCCAGGGTTTGTTTTCTGACCTTCTCGATTTCTTTGCGACTACGGGCATGCGCATAGCCATAGTCTGCCGCTGATTGCCGGATAGCCCCCTGTGTGGTTCTTTCCGCTCTTATTTCCATTCGCATTCAAGCGTTACCCGTGTTGACCGCTTCGGCAAGCCTGTGTCGCATCCTCCCTGCCGCCCTGATATTCTCTTGAATCCCAAAGGAATTACCGCTGGCAAAGTTCAACCAGAACCCCCCCCGTTGATTTTGGGTGCAAAAAAGCGATTTTTGCGCCGCCGGCGCCTTTTCTCGGTTTTTCATCGATAAGCTGAATCCCCTTTTCTTTCAACTCCTTAAGCGCTTCCTCGATGTTTTCCACACAGAAGGCGACATGCTGAATGCCTTCCCCTTTTTTCTCGATATATTTTGCCACCGGACCATCGGGTGCCGTCGATTCCAGAAGTTCCACCTCGCTTTCTCCAACCGGAAAGAATGCGGTTGTCACCTTTTGCTCTTCCACCGTTTCGGTACCTTCAAAAGCGAGGCCCAAAACATCCGACCAGAAAGCTTTTCCTTCATCGATGCGTTTTACGGCAATTCCCAAGTGGTCGATTTTGAGTACTTTCACACCGGGCTCCTTTCTTTTTTGTTGACCATTCGGTCGTTACAGGGAGATTTCACTTTTCATGTCCGGATTGGAAATCGCCCGCCAGACCATTTCGAAAAGGGCGTTTGCCTGGCCGGACAGGTTTTCTTTTTGTCCTCGAAAAACCCACATGATGAAAGATCGCTGAACGAGTCCGAAAATAAAGTCGAGCAGGACGCCGGTTCGTGCGTTCGGGGCCAAAACGCCTTCTTTTTGGCCTTGGCGCAGGACGTCGAGAAACAGATTAAACATCCGGTTTTGCTTAAAAGCGTCGCTGTCCATCCACGTCTTCATCGGAAGGGTCATAAAAATAATTTTTCCAATCTCCGGATTTCGTTCGTAATAGTCGAGCTGAATCCAGAAGACCTTCCGTATTTTTTCCTTCAGACTTTCGATTCCCTGGAGATGATCGATCATCCGTTCGGTAAGTTCGCCCATCCAGTGATCGACAAAGGCGAGCAGCAGGCCCTCTTTGCTGTCGTATTTGCCGTAGATGGTGCTGAAGCTGACCTCGGCCTTTTTCGCGACGGTCCGCATGTTGGCCTTATGAAAATCACTGCTCGAAAAAACTTCCAGAACCGCATTTTCAAGTCTTTTTTGGATCATTTGGTGATAGGAATGCAGCATCGGAAAAATTCCCGGTTCAAAGTTCCAGGTCCCCGGCACAAGCTCGGGAATCGGTAACGGTTGGCGGCATTTATAATTTCTGAAAGTAACTTTGTTTCTATTGGTTTATTTAGATAAGACTTTGTTAATTCGATATTAATAAATTAAAAGGCGTAATCCATTGCCTATTTTAGAAACAATGTTACTATTGGGCGCCAGTTAGCATACAGAAGCTCCGGGTGTCAATAAAAATTCCGGTCGACGCTTCATTTAAACTTCTCCATGACCCGGTTGAATCCAGGCATGGCGTTAACGATCGTATCGTCGTCGACGCAATAGCAGATCCTGAAATGGCCGGGCGAGCCGAAGCCGCTTCCCGGTACGGTGAGAATCTTTTCTTCCTGCAATGTCCGCACGAACTGCACGTCGTCGGCGACGGGTGTTTTTGGAAAAAGATAAAAGGCGCCGGAAGGTTTCACAAAGTCGAAACCGAGCGCGGCCAGTCCGTCGCACAGCAAATCCCGTTTGCGGCTGTATTCTGAAATGTCCACACTGGCGCCCTGAACGGCCGCCACGGCGCGTTGCATGAGAGCCGGCGCATTGACAAAGCCTAAAATTCTGTTGGCCAGCGCCATGCCTTCCAAAAGATCCTCTTTATACGTGGCTTTTGGGTGTACCGCCAAAAATCCGATCCGCTCTCCGGGGATGGAAATATCCTTGGAATAAGACGTTGCGACGATGCTTTCCGGATAGCATGCAAACACGCTCGGCACTTTCACCCCGTCGTAGACGATTTTTCTGTAGGGCTCGTCTGAAAGAAGATACAGCGTTCTGCCGGAAGATTGTTCCCTTTTTGTCAGCCGCTCTCCCAATTCCAGAAGGCTTTGCGCCGAATAGACCTGGCCCGTCGGATTGTTGGGCGAGTTGATCAGCACCGCTTTTGTCTTCTCCGTTACGGCTTCGTCTATTGCATCAACGTCCAGGGTGAAATCCGGTCTTGTTTTCACGGTCTTCAGGACCCCGCCATGATTGGCGGCATAGAAAGAATATTCCACAAAATACGGAGAAGGGGTAATCACTTCATCTCCCGGATCGAGAATCGCCTTCAGAATGACGTTGAGGGCGCCGGCAGCGCCGCATGTCATGATTACTTCCTTTTCAGACAGATCGACCTGCTGTTCCGATGACAGGTAGGCCGCAACCGCCTTGCGCACAAACGGGTATCCCGTATTCGGCATATACGCGTGATCCCCGCGGTGTGAATCCTTGATCAAACGGATCAGGACCTCTCGGAAGCTTTCGGGCGGTTCCAGGTTGGGGTTGCCGAGGCTGAAATCGAATACATTTTTGGGACCGTAAATGGCTTTGAGTCGCGTCCCTTCCTCGAACATTCTGCGAATCCAGGAGGATCTGGCCAGGACGGTTTCAATCCCTTTGGCTATGGTCATCTTTCAAACTCCTCACCGGCGGCTTCTGATGGACAAAAACAGTGTGCAGCGGTTAACAAGAAATATTCTTCTCCTTTGAATCCTCATCATCATGCGGATTCGACCGCCTGGATTTCCGGCACCTCCTGTTTCAGGATTCGCTCTATTCCCTGCTTGAGCGTCATCTGGGACATGGGGCACCCCGCGCAGGCACCCTGGAGCCGGACTTTGACAATGCCGTTTTCCACATCCACCAGTTCCACATCGCCGCCGTCTGCCTGGAGCGCCGGCCTGATCTTGTCAATGACTTTCTGAACTTTTTCTTTCATGTTTATACCCCCTTTAGATTATTGCAAATGGATCATCCGGCATCCATACGCTGCCGGTATCCGGTTGCCTGTCGTTTCCTGACAAATGTATCTTTGAATCCGTCAAATGCATCTTTGCATATGGCGGCGCGCATGGTTTTCATCAGGTTCATATAATAATAAACATTGTGAATCGTGTTTAAACGGTAGGCGAGAAGTTCTTTTGCCATAAACAAATGCCGCAGGTAAGCTTTTGAATAATTGCGGCAGGTATAGCACGTGCATTCCGGGTCGATAGGACTCAAATCGTCCTTGTAGCGCGAATTGGAGATGTTCACCGTACCGGTTTCCGTAAATAATTGACCGTTTCTGGCATTTCGCGTCGGCAGAACGCAATCGAACATGTCTGCGCCGAGGGAGACAATCTCTACCAGGTCTTCCGGCGTTCCGACTCCCATCACATATCTGGGTTTTGAATCCGGAAGCCGTTGCAGGGAAAATGCCGACAGTTCGATCATCCGGTCTTTCGGCTCTCCAACACTCAAGCCGCCGACGGCATAACCGTGAAACCCGATCCCGGTCAGCGCATCGATCGCTTTTTGACGCAGATCCTCGAACATCCCGCCCTGCACGATGCCGAAAAGGGCAGGTGTCGTGCCTTCCGCCCTGTTTTTGCATCGCCTGGCCCAGGCGATTGTCCGGTCGAGGGCTTCTGCTGCCTGCTGCCGGGTTGCAGGATACGGGATACAATCATCCAGGCACATCATGATGTCCGATCCAATGCAAAGCTGAATGTCCATCGCTTTTTCAGGCGTCAAGAGGTGGGCGGATCCGTCGATGTGGGATTGAAAAGCCGCTCCGTTTTCCGAAATTTTGAACTGCTTGGCAAGGGAAAAGATCTGGAATCCGCCGCTGTCGGTTAAAATCGGCCCGGACCAGTTCATGAACCGGTGGATTCCTGAGAAAAGCCCGATGGTCTCGCATCCCGGCCGAAGGTACAGGTGATAGGTATTTGCCAGAATGATCCGAACACCCGTCTCGAGAAGCTCTTCGGGCGTCAGGGACTTGACGGTCGCCGCGGTGCCGACCGGCATAAACACAGGGGTTTCCACAGATCCATGCCGTGTATGGAGAACGCCCGTCCTTGCCCGGGTCCGACTGGATCTGGCGGTTATCTGAAAATTGAACACCTGTTATCCCTATCTTCATGCGATATACATGGCATCGCCGTAGCTGTAAAAACGGTATCCTCTTTCGACGGCTTCCGCATATGCCCGTAATATCCGGCTTCGCTGTGCAAACGCACAAACGAGCATCAGCAACGTCGATTTCGGCAGATGAAAATTGGTAATCAAGGCATCGGTCACCTTGAAACCGTATCCGGGGTAAATATACAGATCGCACGTTCTGCTGCCGGCGGCCACCAAGCCCCCGGGTTGTGCCGCGTGCTCCAGGGCCCGGACGCATGTCGTCCCCACTGCGACGATACGCCCGCCTCCGGCTTTGGTCCGGTTGATGAGGTCGGCCGTCTCCCCTGAAATGCAGTACCATTCCGGGTGCATCCGGTGGTCACGAATGTCATGGGATTTCACCGGCAAAAAGGTTCCGCAACCCACATGCAGCGTGATTTGCGCGATGCCGATCCCTTTTTCCGCTATCTCGTCCAAAAGCGGCGGCGTAAAATGCAGACCCGCCGTGGGTGCCGCGACAGCCCCCGGCCGGGACGCGTACACCGTCTGATACGCCTCACGATCGTGCGGATCATCATGGTTCGGGTGCCGTTTGATATAGGGCGGCAGCGGTACACGGCCGATCCGGCGGATTCTATCCTCGAAGTCTTCGTTCGCGGAAAATTCAAGGCGATAGATGCCGTTTCGATTGCCGATCACCCGGGCCACTATTTCCTCGCCGAAATGAATCGATGTGTTCGGTTTCGGCGCCTTGGAGGCGCTCAAAAGGCAGTGACATATTCGCGGGCCCGGGTCCAGCGGCCTGTCGGGGGTCGACAGGCCGTCAAGCAAAAGCACCTCGACCCTTCCGCCGGTGGTTTTTTCTCCAAAAAGCCTTGCCGGGATCACCGCCGTGTTGTTAACGACAACGAGGTCCGTTCCGGATAACAGCCCGGCGATTTCGTTGAATATGCGGTGGACGACGCTTCCGGTTTTTCGATCCAGACAGAGAAGTTTCGATCGGTCCCGCTGCAGCGAGGGTTTTTGCGCGATAAGCTTTTCGGGCAGAGCGTAATCGTAGTCCTCGAGCAGATACATGGAACTACCTTTTGCCCAGATACACGAGCACCAATCCGCAAGCCATCAGAAAAAAGCCGAATTTTCGAAGAGCGCCTTCCGGCGTTTCGGCAATTTTTTGTACCAAGCGTTTCATTTTATCGGGAAATGCGAAGTAGGGAAGGCCTTCGACAACCATCACCATTCCCAGAACACATAGAAAAAAACTCATGGTGCTATTCTCCAATAGAGTGTAAAACCTGAATCGCTCGACTCCAGTAAACAAACTCTATATCCAGCGGATACAGGGTTTGTCAAAAGAAAAGGGGCTGCATGCATGAGGATCATGATACATTATCTTTTTACCGTAAGCGTCTTTACTCTTTACGGCAGCCAGGTTTGTCCGTTTCTCGAAACCATGTCTACCGCAGCATTGGGGGCCACGCTGCTGCTTTCTTTCGCTTCGGCATGGGTGCTGCGGGTCTTTTTTCAAAACAGATTCATCCTCGGCGTCCCGGGTCCAAAGCAGGCCGGGCGTCAGTTTTTTCTGGATATGATACTGGTCGCGGGGGCGGGCTGTGTTGCGGGGATCATCAATTCTATTTTATATGATTTTCCTCTTTTTAAAAGCGGCGGAAAGATCCTGATGGGATCTTCGATGATCGGCTTTTTCATTGCACTGGATATGGCGCTTGCCAGGCAAAGAACCGTCATTCAGTCGGCCGCCGAACCGAACTTTTTCCCGGACGAACCCGTTCGCCCGTATTCAACTATACGGAACTTTTCATTGGTGGCTGTGATATCGACGGCCTTCGTATCGGTCGCCCTTATTCTGCTGGTTTCCCGGGATTTTGTATGGCTGGCGGAAATCGGGCAGACCGAAGGGTCCCTCTCCGAGGCGCACCTGGCGGTTATGTTCGAAGTTTTTTTCATCATGGCGGTAATTTTCGGGCTGGTTATGAACCTCATATTTTCCTATTCGCGGAATTTACGGCTTCTTTTCGAAAATGAAACGAGTATTCTGGAGCGCGTCAGCCAGGGGGATCTATCCCGCATGGTTCCTGTCGCCACCAATGACGAATTCGGCGTTATCGCTCGCCACACCAATGCGATGATCCGCGGGCTCAAACATCGCATCCGGCTGCTCGGAGCGCTCAAAGTGGCTGAAGAACTTCAGCAGAATCTTCTGCCGTTCGATGCGCCGGCCCATTCGGGATTGGACATTTCAGGAAGGGTTGTCTATTGTTATGAAACAGGCGGGGATTATTATGACTACTTCGACCTGCCGGAAGGAAAGCTGGGTATCGTCGTTGCCGATGCCGCAGAGCACGGGATCGGATCGGCCCTGTTTATGACGGCCGCACGCGCCTTTATCCTATCGGCTCTGGGGGATTACCGGGGACCCGCACATCTCGTCGAACAGGTCAACCGGCATTTGTCCCGAGACAGCAAGGAAACCGGGCGCTTCATCACCTTGTTTTTTCTCGAAATCGATACTTCCAGCCGCACCCTGTGCTGGGTCAGAGCAGGTCATGATCCTGCTTTTATGTATGACCCTGTCGCTGATACATTTTCAGAGGTCGCCGGAAAAGGGATGGCTCTGGGTGTATCGGCCGCAACTGGTTTTCAGGAATATCGACGGCAGGGGTGGACGCCGGGCAGTGTGCTCGTGATTTTGACCGACGGCGTCCGGGAGGTCAGAAATCCAGCGGGAGTGATGTTTGGGATCGATCCTGTCTATCAGGAAGTTCGTCGGCATGCCGCGCAATCGGCGGAAGCGATTCGAAACAAGATTTTTGAATCCTTGCTCGATTTTCAAAAAAATGTTACCCAGGCAGACGATGTGACCCTGGTCGTCATCAAGCTTCTGTGAGTGCATGCCGATACGGCCGTGAGTTCCTTTCTTTTGATTCCAGGTACCATGTGATCCATTCGAAAATATTCGGACCAACCTTTAAACTCATGGAGCGGCTCTTATGGACAACGTTGAGCCCCGGGTGACAAAACGGACTCTCTTGTCGTGGGTTCTGTCGAGCAACATCAAACTTCAGCTTTTTTTGCTGATGCTGATCGTTATCACGGTATTCGCCCGGGTCCTGCCGCTCGAAATGCAGAAGCGGATCGTCAACGAAGCGATCAACTTGAGAAAAATCGACTTGCTGTTTCTTTACTGCGGCATGTATCTGGCGGCCGTATTGGTAGCCAGCGGCCTTAAGTTCGTCATCAATTACCTCCAGACCGCCATCGGCCAAAAGGCCCTGGCCGACATGCGCAAGGCTTTATATCACCATATTCTGGTTCTTCCTTTGAGCTTTTTCAGAAAGACCCAACCGGGCATGGTCATCTCCAGCCTCGTCACCGAACTCGCCTCTGTCGGCGATTTTGTCGGTATAGCGGTCGCCGTGCCTGTCACCAGTGTTCTGACGCTGCTCGCATTCGCCGGGTATTTGATCTGGTTGAATCCCCTTCTGGCTTTCATTTCACTCAGCATCTATCCGGTCGCCTTTATTCTGCTGCCGCTTTTGCAGAAACGTGCCAATCAGGCCAATAAGCAGCGGGTGGATATGACACGCGAACTTTCGAACCTCATCGGAGAGTCGATCACGGGGATACACGAGGTCCAGGCCAACGGGGCCTATCGCATGGAGGACCGGAGATTCGCCGGGGTCGTGGATCGGCTTTTAAAGATACGGATCGTATGGAACCTCTATCGATACGGTATCAATGTCATAAACAATCTTTTCAACAACCTGAGCCCGTTTCTCATTTTCATTGTCGGGGGGGTTCTTGCCATGAAAGGCCAGCTGGGTCTTGGATCTCTGGTCGCCTTTCTGTCGGCCCAGGAAAAACTCTACGATCCCTGGAGAGAGCTTATCGACTTTTATCAAGCTTATCAGGATGCCTCCGTGCGCTATAAGCGGACCATGGAATATTTCGATCAAGAGCCTGAACATGCCATCGAACCGACGGGTCGACCGCCTTATGCGCTGGAGGCCACTCTGGAGGTAAAAGACCTGTCCTATGTGACGCAGAGCGGCGTCTTTCTTCTCGACGGCGTGACGTTTTCCTTGAAATCCGGAGAGCACCTGGCCCTGGTGGGTTTTTCCGGCAGCGGAAAAAGCACTCTGGCCCAATGCATCGGACAGCTCATCAAGTATTCCTCGGGACATGTCCTGCTGGGGAACATGGAGGTTTCGGAGCTTTCAAAAAAAGACATGGTCGACAATGTGGGATATGTTTCGCAAAATCCTTTTATTTTTTCAGGCACCATCGAAGAAAACCTCTTCTATGCCTGGAATGCGAAACATGATGAAGAGGATATGGTTCGCCGTGATCGGATGCCGAGCCTTGATGAAATCATTGCCATCTTGCAGCAGACCGGGATATTTGTGGATGTGCTGCGGCTTGGGTTGAATGCGGTTATTGATCAGAACACCGAAAATGATTTGATCCTGACCCTGGTGCGGGTGCGGGAAAATTTTCAGCTCGATTTCGGTGAAAAACTGGCCGATTCCGTGGAATTTTTTATCGAAGATCGATATCTTTACCATTCGAGTGTGGCCGAAAATCTGACTTTCGGCACAACGAACCGGACATCGTTCGAAAACATGCGATTGAGTGAAAACGAGTATTTCATAGATTTTCTCAAAAAATCCGATTTGATGCGCCCTTTGCTCGGCGTCGGATTCGAACTTTGCCTCAGAACCATCGACATTCTGGGCAACCTGCCGCCGGATGAACTTTTTTTCGAACAAAGCCCTGTCGCACCAGAGGAACTGGATGGCTATAAACGCATCGTCTTTCAGGTTGAAAAGAAAAAACTGCATCACATCGATGTGCGGCATCAGCGGGACCTGCTGGCCGTTGCCCTGCGTTTCACGCCCGGCAGGCACAAGATGCTCGCACTCGACCGGACCCTCGAAAATCTCATTCTCGAAGGCCGCTCGCTTTTCAAAGACATGATCTCAAGGGATGATCCAGGGGCGTTTTCCTTTTATAGCCCCACCGCTTATATTTACTCCCAATCCATTTTGAACAACATTCTTTTCGGCAAACCCAAAACGAACAATCCCACGGCGCAGGACAGAATCAACCAGAATATTATCCAGTTGTTGATCCAGGAAGATCTGCTCGAAAAAATCGCACAAATCGGCCTGCATTTTCATGTGGGCAGCAAGGGCGATCGGCTTTCCGGCGGGCAGCGACAAAAACTGGCCATCGCCAGGGTTCTGATGAAATCACCCCGGGTGCTTATTATGGATGAAGCGACATCGGCGCTTGACAATCGGTCCCAATCCCGCATCCAAAGCCTTCTTGAAACCAAGTGGAAAGGCAAAAGCACGCTGGTGGCCGTTGTCCATCGCCTCGACATCATCCGGACGTTTGATCGAATTGCCGTCATGAAATCCGGAAAATTGTGCGAAATCGGCACCTATCAAGAATTGATGGAAAAAAAGGGGATACTCTATGAGCTTGTCGGAAATAAATAAACCGTGTACGCCCTGCGAAGTCGATGAAAATTTAAAAATTCTCCGCGATGTCTATTTTTTTTCCGCGCTTCCCATCGAGATGCTGAAGCTTTTCGGTTATCTTTGCGCTCGGGAAAACTTCATCGCGGGCGATTATCTTTTTCAGCAGGGAGACGACGACGGCCAGGCGTTTTACATCCTGGAAGGCAGATCCCGGCTGGTCAGAAGGATCGGCGATCAGGAACGGGTGCTTCGGGAATACCGGGAGGGGGATTTTCTCGGCGGCCTGGCGCTGGTGGGAAACGTGAACCGCCTCTTTTCACTGCGGGCGGAAACGCCGATGACCTGTATCATTTTGACGAGAGAAAAGTTTTCCAAGGCGATGGAGCGGTTCCCCGACCTGATGCCGAAAATTCTAAAAGCGGTGGCCGCACGGCTCAATGACTGGGAAGAGCGCTATCTCAACGAATCGGCCAGGACCTCCCGGGATTGCGACCTGCTGATGGGCATCAGTCTTATCTAGTGCCTGAAAGAAAACCCTGTTCCGGCCGGATTGTTTATTTTCGATTTGTGATTGTTGATTTAAAAAAGAACATACATTCAACCAAGTGTAGGGGATGATCGAAGACAACATTTCGTGTGAACTCAAAAACGACCTGCATGAGCTCGGCGCCCTGTGTCACCACATAGAGCGGTTTGTGACCGCTCATGCTTTGCCGACAAGAATCGTTTTTGATCTCAACCTTGTTCTCGAAGAGGTTTTCACCAACATCGTCCGGCACGGCTTTATGGACCATAAGGATCACAGCATTCGAATATCGGTCTCCTATGAACAGGGCGCCGTCATCGTCCAGGTCGAAGACGACGGTATTCCCTTTAACCCCATGGAAGCAAAACAGCCGGATCTCAAGTGCCCGCTGGAACAGCGGCACGTCGGGGGTCTCGGCATTCACATGGTCAAAAGGATCATGGATGATATCGCTTATGAAAGGAAGGGACGGAAAAATATCCTGACCATGAAAAAAGTCGTGCGATAGCCCGAATATTTTTCAGCGCCGAGGAGAAAAGCATATGGAAATTATCGAAAAAGAAAACAGAAACATTCACATTTTTACACTCGCCGGTCGTCTGGATTCGAATACGGCACCCGGTTTCGAGGAAAGGATCATCCAGGCGATCGGCAATACCTCGAAGCACCTGATCGTGGATTTTGAAAAAGTGGATTATATTTCGAGCGCGGGCCTGCGGGTCATTTTGAAAGCGACAAAAGACCTAAAGCGGGTGGAAGGGAAAATCGTTCTTTGTGCCATGCAGGATTATGTTCGAGAAGTCTTTGAAATATCGGGGTTTGACGCGCTTCTTCCCATCGTGCCGAAGATAGAGGACGCCTTGCAGGAATTTGTAACAGATTAGCGATAGAAAAACGGAAAAGATAAAGCGGTGTCCGTCCAAAAAGCGGGTTTGTCGAAAAATGTGCTGCTTTATGGATGGGTACTAGCGTATTATTTCAGTCCGATGAGGCCCCGTTTTCCCAGATCCCGAATAAAGCGGGTGACGGCGATTTCGGCTTCCTTTCCATGCAGCTGGTATTTTTTTGCAAAAGCATCGACAATCTGCTCCACCGTCGAACCCCCGTTCATCATGTCCCAGACCGCCGTGCCCAGCTCATCGAGCTGGAGTTTTTTTGTTATGACGCCGCTGGAACTTCCGAATCGATCGAGGAGCCGGACAAACCATGGCCGCAACACGACCGGATAGGTGAGCAGCATTCCGCTGGAATCCGTCCGAAGGGAAATGACCTGCGGATTTCTGATCGGTTTGCATCCGAAGGCTTCCCGCCGGCTGATTTCGGCGCCCGGCAGTTTTTTTCTAAAGAGTTTCATACCGGATGTTTTCGAGAAGAACCGGTTCAATTGGTTTTTTTGCTTCGATCCGAATGCCCAGGATGCGGTTTTTTTCGACCACATGCCACCACCGAAACCAGCGGCAAGGCGATTTTCCAAAAGGCCAAAACCTTGGCCGTGCCTGCCTGCCGACGCAAGCGGTTTGCCATTCAACGGCGGGCCATGGGGCCTGCCGGACCATCTGCAGCTCGCCCAATCGATCCTCCGCCGGCATGGTTTCGCGGACAAACCCCGGAAGATCCTTGCCGGAAAGCAGTACCGAGGCCGGTGCAAAGCGGTGGAGCGTTATTTTTTCCGTGGTCGAATCAAAAGAAAGTTCAAACATTCCCGGTTCGAACCGATAACGCTTCAAAGCAAAGCGCACCGGCAGTTCGGCCCGAATGTCGAATATGCACCAGATCGCTTTTTCCGTTTCGGCATGGTCGCGAAAAGACCGCAGAACGGTGATGATAACGTCGGCGCTTATCGACCGGCCCGTCTCTATGAAATGCAGCAGCACGGCATTTCTGCAAACCGGGCAAAAAAGCAGAACGGCCTTTCCCTGACCGGTGGATCCCCGCCAGAAAAAACCCGTGGCTTCAAAAGGTTCCAAAGCCTCGATCCAGCCGGCCGGAAGGGGACAGACGCGGCGTGTTTCAAAGGTCTTGGAGCCGAACCGGCCGATCATGCGGTTTATCTGCCTCTGCAGATTAAAGACGCCGGCGATCCGGCGCCATTTGATTTCCAGAACAGGGACGCCGGCGCTTTCCATGACGAGGTATTTGAAACCGATTTCTTTTATATCCCAGTCGCCCGGGGCATCGAATCGAATGCCGTCCCATGCGACTTGCCGCCACGACACGCCCGATGATCCGGACAATCCGCACCCGCTTGTGACATGATCGGAAAAAACCATGAACCCTCTATGCCGGCGGCTAGTCGGGAATGAGCTGATTCCAGTCCAGGGGGCCTTGCCGATCGTGTCCATTCAGCCTTTTTTCGGGATGGCGCCGTTCATGGCATCGCTGCTCTTCCTCGACGGCACTGGTTATGGTCAGCTTGACCGCATTGCCCATTTTTTCTTCTTCGTCTTTGCTGTTGTGCTGAAGCGTCAGGCTGATCCGGTTTATGCCGTCCACAAAAGACCACTTGTGGGCGATCACCACCAGAAACGCGTCCCCGCGGTATTCCGAGGGTTCGCCGAATCGCTGTCGGTATTTTTTTACCAGTGTATCGAAAAATTTCTTGCTGGAATCCGCATATTTTAGCTTTATCCTGACGATGCGCCCCGGCGCAGCACAATTGCCGTAATCGATCAGTCCGCTTTTAAAATAGGCTGTCTCTCGGATCTCCACCTGGTGAAGGTACTGCTGATACCGGATAGGCAAGGCGGTTTCCATTTTCACCCGGTCTTTGTACTCGGAAACATCGCGGCCCAGTTCGAATCCGCCGATCTGGTGCGGTGCCTGGGCCATGCCGGTACCTTCAGAAAACAGGATGAGGCACACGATCCAATATAGCGTCGGAATTTTCATCAGTGTTCCTTCTCTATTGGGCGTATCGGACATATTATTTATTGTATGTATGCACTGAATCGGTTGTCAAGGTGTAATATGCCTCCTGCGTGGCTATTCCAGATCGTTTCATTCATCCAAGTCTCTTACTCAAAAGCGGCGACTGAACAGGCCCATATGAGTATCAAAAGCCGCTTGTGCTCATGATTATTCCATAGAACTTCCGGTTTCAACCTCGGCGAGGCGTTTTTTAATGAAATCCAGTTCCGATTGCAGGGTTTCGGCCTGATTCTTGAGAACCTGCTTTTCCAGTGCCGGATCGGGCTTTTGGTAGGGTGCCGGGTGTCCATAAGGCGCGGCATACCCGCCGAAGCGCATCCAGCCGACAGGTCCGGTGGCATAGAACATCTGTCGGCATCTGCGTCCGCCGCCGAACCCGTATCCCCTTCCGAACCCCATCCCAGAGCCGCGTCCCGGTATAGAATTCGCGTATCCCGGCATCCCGGACCCGGCGCAGTATCCAGCCGCGCGTCCGGTCATTGCTCCCATTCCCATGGGTCCTGTTCCATCTCCTCTCGGCATTGTCGTGCCCTCCTTTCTTAAGGGTTCAGAGTTCAGAGGTTCAAAGAAAATTTAATTTAACGGGCATCATTTCATTCTTGTAAAACAAGGTAACCCTGAACCTATAAACCCTGACAAATTACCAGGCGCTTCTTCAAAACTCTTTCGATTTTCTTTTATTGCCGCATCATGACGACTCCGCACTTCGGGCATTTGCGCTCGAAGCAGGGCACGCCTCGCTCATGCGGTTCTTTGTGCCCGCACTGCGGGCAAACGCAGTCGCCGGCGGGTCCGGCCGCCGGAGAGCCGCCCCTACAACCGGGTCTTTGGCCGCCTTGACCTTGCCCCTTTCCACCGCCTGCACCCATTCCCCGTCCTCTTCCAGCCATGGTATTTCCCTCCGGATCATTAAAATGCATTCCTCTGAACCGCCGACCTTTTCGCCTGCAGCATCCCGGCATGGCAAAGGCGCCTCCCTTTAAGTTTCCCCCGACCCAGGCTTGAATAACCTCGTGCAGGTCGCCGGCCATAAAGGAAATGATACGAATGCCGTAAGCAACGACCATTCCATACAGCGGCCGGGATATGGCGCCGCAAACCAGAGTGCCGATACCCAGCTCCACCAGCCGAAGCGTCTTATGGACAGGAAGATCTTCCGGCAGCGTTTCCTGCGTTCTGCGGACAATCTGTCCGGACTCGATTTCGATGATGACAATCTGCCGCGCCGTGTCAAATACCGGCGCGATTCGATCGTTCCAGTATGAAAATGCCGTTTTTGTCATTCAGGGTCCTGCCCGTTGTTCATACTTCGGCGAAAAGCAATAGCCGTGCCATTCACGATCTCAATGCCGGTTAATGCAACCAACAACTTAATATTACATTATATAATGAATTTGATCGGAAAAAAACGAATCGGCAGAAAGTAGCGCTAACGCAACCGTATCTCTCATTAAAGGTGCAAAAAAGCGACTTTATTGACCGGGCTCAAAGCCGAACTATTTGCCTGTCACAGACCGTCAAATTATGCAGGCTTTTTTACTATGTTACTCGTGCCTCAGCGCTTCAATCGGATCCAGTCGCGCGGCTTTCAGCGCCGGCAAGTAACCGAAAATCAAGCCCACCGCTGCAGAAAAGAGAAAGGCGATGATGACGACCCCTGCATTAAAGACGAAGGGGACGCGCAAGATACCGGAAAGCCAGACGGATGAGATGAGAGGGACAGCGCAATGCCGATTAATCCGCCGAAGGAAGACAACACCACCGCCTCCACCAGAAATTGCATGAGCACCTCGCGCTCAAAAGCGCCGATGGCGAGGCGGATACCGATCTCCCGGGTGCGTTCGGTCACCGGCACCAGCATCAGGTTGTCCTCCCGTTTTGCTCATCCGACTCAACCAGACCATCCAAAAAGCGGACGGTGCGCTGCGCTCCGGTCTTTCGAATGGCTTTATTGCAGGCAGCGAGTAGACATCACGCCGGACACAACCGGCCTCCGGGGCGGCTTGGAAATGGCCGCAGATGCCTTCTGCCGTCGGCAATGGCAGGGGCTTATGGTTCCCGGACTATAAATCAGGCCCCTGGGAACGGCAATGCATTTTTTACTTGACATTTTCAAATATATATTTAAAATTTTTATTTTAAAATCATGGGTCAGAGGAGTTACGGGAGAATGGGATGAAAATTCGAAGAAAACGTACCGCGATAACGGCAAGAAAACTGCTGGCGGCCGCAAGCGAGGTTTTTGCGCAGAAAGGTTACCGGGATGCAACCATTGCGGAAATCTGTGAACGTGCCGGTGCAAATGTTGCGGCGGTAAATTACCACTTCGGTGATAAAGAGACGCTTTACAAAGAGGCGTGGCGATACTCGTTTTCTGAATCCGTGAAAGCCCATCCTCCGGGTGGGGGGGTGAGTGACGACGCACCACCCGACGAACGTCTGGGGGGATATGTCACAGCCCTTTTGCATCGGATTGCCGACGAAAACAACAAAGAGTTTTTATTTGTACAGAAGGAACTGGCCAACCCGACCGGGCTGCTGGATGAAGTCATACATAAAGAAATCCATTCTCTGCGTAAAAATATGGAGAAACTGGTTCATGAGCTTCTGGGTCGATGCGCCCCGGATATACAGGTTCGGTTTTGCGTGATAAGCATCATCAGCCAATGCATCAATCCCATGGTTGCAACAAAAGTGCGGAAGGAAAATCGAAAAAACAATGATGGCCCCCCTATCATTGACGATATTGAAGCCTATTCCAACCATGTCGTGAGATTCTCCCTGGGTGGAATCCGCACAATCAGCGGGGAAGCTGAAAAGGTCTCAACCAGTGAAAAGGAACCGAAGGTGTCTTAAAAAGGGAGTTATCCATGATTTTTCTCATACCAAAATCCATCATTAGATGGTTGGCATGTTTTGCTGTCGTGCCCGTGCTTTTTCTTTTTGCCGGGTGTGTAACCGTGGGACCCGATTATATTCCGCCCAAAACGTCCATGTCCGAGAACTGGCACACCCCACTCAAGGGTGGGTTGACTGCCGAAGAAATGGACCCACAAACACTGGCGGCCTGGTGGACCGCGCTCAATGATCCGGAACTCTCCCGCCTGATGGCGCGTGCCGTGGCAGGCAACCTCGATCTGAAGAAGGCTTTAGCGCGAGTTCGTGAGGCGCACGCCCGCCGGGGCATAGCCAATGCCGATCTTTTCCCCACTTTCGACGCCACGGGTTCCGCTACCTGGAGCCGCAGCAGCGAAGATACGGGAACCGGCAAGACCAGTGATCTTTACGCGGGAGGTTTTGATGCCGGCTGGGAGCTTGATATTTTTGGCGGCGTTCGTCGCTCCGTGGAGGCGGCCGAGGCGGATCTTAAGGCCACCCAGGAGGATTTGCGTGATGTGCTCGTCTCCCTGCTCGCCGAAATGGCCCTGAACTACGTCGATGTGCGCACCTTTCAGGTTGAACTTGCCGTGGCAGAAGCCAATCTGCAGAGTCAAAGCGAGACCTACCAGTTGACCCAATGGAAATATGAGGCGGGTTTGGGCGACGAGCTGGCCGTGCAACAGGCTCGCTACAATCTGGAAAATACCCGTTCTCTGATACCGACCGTGAGGTCCAGTCTGGAGGAGGCCATGAATCGGATTGCCGTGCTCCTGGGAGAACGGCCAGGTGAGGTTCATAACGAACTGGAAAAACAAAAGCCCATACCCGTCATTCCCTTGAAGGCAGCGGTCGGTGTGCCGGCCGATGTGCTGCGGCGCCGCCCGGACATTCGACGTTCCGAACGCGAACTGGCCGCACAGACCGCGAGGGTCGGTGTGGCCACGGCCGACCTGTACCCCAGGTTTACGTTGAGCGGTTCCATCGGTCTGGAAACCCTTTCCTTGAGGCGCCTGTCCTCCTCTCACACCTGGACCTTAAGCGGCGGCCCGGGAATCACCTGGGCGATTTTCGATGCCGGAGCTATTCGCCAAAACATAGAGGTGCAGTCAGCCCTACAGGAGCAGTACTTTATCGCCTATGAAGCCGCTGTGCTCAGTGCTTTGGAGGAGGTTGAAAACGCACTCGTGGCCTATGCCGAGCAACAGCAGCGGAGACAGTCATTGAGCGAGGCCACACAAGCAGCTCAGAAGGCGGTAGATCTGGCACAGCAGAAGTACGAAGCAGGCTTGACGGATTTCAATGATGTTTTAGAGGCGCAGCGGTCGCTTTTTTCCTTCCAGGAACAACTGGCCAAAAGCGAAGGGGCCGTAACCTCCAACCTGGTGCGCCTGTATAAAGCCGTCGGGGGGGGATGGGCATCCATGGTACCCGAAGAAAAGACCCTGGCGCTTGACACGAGAGAAAAAAATGAAACCAAAGAATAATACAGAATCCGATGTCGCTCGGGCGTTGCAGATCGATTTATCTTCAGGCCGCAGAAAAGGCGTGAAACGATGGCTCATCGTGGCGCTTCTGGCGGCGGCCGCGGTCATCGCCGTTGTGATTTGGAGCCGGATGGGAAAGTCCACTCGGGTGCAATACAAAACCCAGGAAGTGGAACGCGGAACGCTGACGGTCATCGTAACGGCCACAGGCACCTTGCAGCCGACCAACGAGGTTGAGGTGGGCAGCGAGCTTTCCGGCATCATCAAAGGCGTTGAAGCGGATTACAATGACCGGGTGAAGGTCGGTCAGGTTCTGGCGAAACTGGACACATCGAAACTCGAGGCGCAGATAGCCCAGGCCAAAGCCGCCCTGGAATCGGCAAAGGCGAAGGTCTTGCAGGCCCAGGCGACCGTCAGCGAAACCCGCGCCAAACTTTCCCAGCTTCAAAAGGTTCGGGAATTGAGCCATCAAAAGGTTCCCTCACAAACGGATATCGACGCCGCAGAAGCGGCGTTCGAACGAGCAAAAGCCGATGAGGCCAGCACCAAGGCAGCGGTCTCCCAGGCCCGGGCCACCCTCGAAGTCAACGAAACGGACCTCTCCAAATCCATTATCCGATCGCCCATTAACGGCATCGTCCTCACTCGAAGTATAGAGCCCGGGCAGACCGTGGCCGCTTCCTTTGAAGCCCCGGTGCTCTTCACCCTGGCTGAAGACCTGACCCAAATGGAACTGCACGTCAATGTAGACGAGGCCGATATCGGCAAAGTGCAGGAAGGCCAGGAGGCTGCATTCAGCGTTGCCGCCTACCCGAATCGAACCTTCGAGGCTCGAATCACCCAGACCCGTTACGGCTCTTCCACAACGTCAGGCGTGGTGACCTATGAAACGGTGCTTAAGGTCGACAATGCGGATCTGTCTCTGCGACCCGGCATGACGGCCACCGCGGACATCACGGTCAAAAAAGTCGAAAATGCCGTGCTTGTACCCAGTGCCGCGCTGCGTTTTACGCCGCCGGTCCAGGAGGAAAAAAAGACCTCCACCGATCTCGTCGGTTCACTTCTCCCGCGGCCGCCAAGATCCATGTCCAAAAAAGTCAAAACCGTTTCCACCGATAAAAAGCAGCAGCATGTCTGGACCTTAAAGAATGGGCAGCTCTCGGCAATCCCGGTAACAATCGGATCGACAGACGGCAGCATGACTGAACTGTTGACCGGCGACGTCAAGCCCGGGATGCCACTGGTGGTCGATACGGTCATTGCAGGGCAATGAGCATGACGGCCTCTAATCAACCGGACAACCCGCCCTTTATCGAGCTTCAAGGCGTGACGAAAGTCTATGGCGCCGGTCAGGCGGCCATGCATGCACTTCGCGGTATCGATCTTCGAATCGACGAGGCCGAGTTCGTCGCGGTGATGGGGCCCAGCGGTTCAGGCAAGTCCACCTGCATGAACATCCTCGGCTGTCTGGATACCGCAACCGCAGGGGCTTATCGGTTCAAAGGCATTGACGTCGGCGAGCTGACCCGCAACCAGCGCACGCGGCTTCGCCGATTCTACCTCGGTTTTGTCTTTCAGGGCTATAATTTGTTAAGCCGCACGTCGGCGCTGGAAAACGTGGAACTCCCCTTGATTTATCGGGGTGTCTCCTCCGGCGAGCGGCGAAGACAGGCCCTTGAGGCCCTGGAGAGAGTGGGGCTTAAGGAATGGAAATCCCACACCCCCGGTGAGCTGTCGGGGGGTCAGCAACAGCGGGTCGCCATTGCCCGTGCAATCGTGACCGAGCCCGCCGTGCTGTTTGCGGATGAACCTACGGGCAACCTGGATACGGCCCGAAGCCATGAAATCATGGATCTGCTCACCGGACTCAACCGCGACCAGGGGATCACCATCGTCATGGTCACTCACGAACCGGATATGGCAGCCTATGCGAAGCGCACCATCCACTTCTTGGATGGCCGGGTCCATTCGGATGCGCCAAACGGGAGGACTCCATAATGCTATGGAACACGATTCTTCTGGCCTTGCGTGAAATCAAGCGAAACGCCATGCGGTCGTTCCTGACCATCCTGGGCATCGTCATCGGTGTGGGGGCGGTCATCACCATGGTCACCATCGGCGGAGGCGCTACAGCCCAAGTCCAGGATCAGATTGCCAGTATGGGCAGCAACCTGCTCATGGTCACTCCCGGGAAAAGACTGGGTCCCGGTCAGTCTTCCGACACCGTTTTGTTCAAGGTGAGCGATGGAGAGGCTATGCTCCGGGACGTCAGCTCGATTGCAGCCGTGGCGCCGGTCTCTTCAAAAAGCATGCAAGCGGTATTCGGCAACGAAAACTGGTCGGCCACGGTCACAGGAAGCGAAAATCAGTATTTCCGGGTGACGAACAGGGCCATCAGGAAAGGCCGACAGTTCAACGACAGCGAACTGCGCGCCGGTGCGGCGGTATGCATCGTGGGCGAGACCGTCTGCAAGAAGCTGTTCGGCGGACAGGAACCTTTAGGGGAAAAAATTCGTCTCGAAAAACTCTCGTGCCAGGTGATCGGCATCCTGGAAGCCAAGGGGCAGAGCACGATGGGAACGGACCAGGACGATATCGTCGTCATCCCCTTACGCACGTTTCAGCGGCGCATTTCCGGCAATCAGGATGTCTCCATGTTTCAGGTCTCGGTCCGGCAGGGCGCCTCGACCGAGAAGGCCCAGCGCGATATTCGATTATTGATGCGCGAGAGGCGCCACCTATCGCCCAGTGACGACGACAACTTCAACGTAATGGACATGAAGGAAATCGCTGAAATGCTTACCGGGACCACCGAGCTGCTTACGGCCCTGCTGAGTGCCGTGGCAGCCGTCAGCCTCCTTGTGGGCGGCATCGGCATCATGAACATCATGCTGGTGTCGGTAACCGAACGCACCCGTGAGATCGGTATCCGCCTCGCCATCGGCGCTCTCGAGCGTGAGGTGCTCATGCAATTTCTGGTGGAGGCGGTGGTGTTGTCTTCCTTCGGCGGCTTAATCGGTATTGTGCTGGCCCTTGCCGCATCCGTCTGGCTTGCCGGTGTGCTGCGCGTACCCTTCGTCTTTAATGCAGGGATCGTCATCGTCGCTTTCCTGTTCTCGGCGGCGGTGGGCGTTGTTTTCGGCTACTTTCCGGCACTGAAAGCCGCCCGACTGGATCCGATTGACGCGTTACGCCATGAGTAGATACAGTCCTTTACCAGAGGCTTGCCTTAAGGGGGGACAATTTGGGAACGAATATCGCGGATTCACCGTTTTATACAGCACCCCAACACGCCTCAACGGTTCTGCGAATCATATCGTCATCAAGCTCAAATAGTCCGGCGCATACATCTCGAACCAAAAGATAGCGGAAGAAGTTGGAACACAATTGGATGTATTGTTGCCTGATGGGGGTATGGGAATCATAATTTTTGAGAATCGCCCTGTTCAGCTTCTCTTCCACAAAGTGGAACAATTTCAGTCCGGTCTTTTGTGAACAACAACCGCCCTTATCAAGAAAAAAATTTTATTTCGGTCATCGACACCACCCATGCCGCCCCGGCCGTTATTTCCATTTGAAAGGTTCTATTACAAATCAAACCCTTTGAAGGATCACAACGTATTCGTTTCTCATGGTGTTGGCGATTCCCGATATTTGTCTTTGCAGGGTCCGAACAGGCGAAAAGTGATGTCGATGCGCCTGTTCAATCAGCATATGCGGTTGCGGAAATCAAAAAGCGAAAATGGATCGGAATTGAGATCGGCCCGGTTGATGATATTGTCACCCGTCTGGAAAATATTGATGGTGATGCCCGCTATCTGACGAGGATAAGAGCGGGCTTGATTTTAATCCCTATAATGTGATGAAATGTAACCCAAATACTGTCATAGGAGATCAGCCCATGGGGTATCGGCCTCAAAGCCTTCAACAGCGCTTGGCCCTGTTCATGCTGCTGCCCGTCACGCTCCTGCTCATCGGGATGGGGGTCATCGGCTTTTTGTATGCCCAAAAAAGCATTCTGGACCAGTGGGGAGAGGCGGTCATTTTGAAGCTGCAGCGGGCCGCCCACCGACTGGACATGCAGCTTCACGCGCCGAAGGCGCTTCTTGAACTTTACGGGACCGCGGTCGAAGGCTCGGATTCTGAAAGCCTTCAAAAAACCATCATGGATCATCTGGGCACTTTGTCCGGTGTGGCGAGGGTCGAGGTGGAACTGGCGGTGAAAGAAGATGCGGGTTTTTCTCCCCATGTTCCGCAGGGCGGATTACAGTCCAACCATCACCGTATGCGCGATAAACAGGGAAAAAGCATGCCCGTTCACCGGGCCCGGATCAGGGGAGTCTCTCTTCCCCGGTATGACGACGTCGTTCATCATGAAACGGTGTCCATGATTTCAGAACTTATTGACCGGCACGGCGAAATCATCGGCACGCTGGAAGTGGTGTTCCGGCTTCACGCCCTCCTCGAAGCGCTTAAAGATCAGGATGTCAGTCCTGATATTCAAGCCATCATCGTGGATGACAACGGCAGGATTGTAACCTCATCCATCAATGAAAAGCGGTCCCGCCTGGGGGAAACCCAGGATCCTCTGGAGCTCCGGGTCCTGCAGGCCCTCCATCAGAATGCCTACGGTACGCTATGGGGCCGGGGATATCCTCCGGAAAAAATCATCGGATTTTACAGGCTCGAGGAGGCGCCCTGGACCCTTGTGGCGGTTTCGCCGGGGAAAAGAGTCCTTGAACCGATCCTGCAATTTCGAAATTATTACCTGCTCATCGCTGCGGCTTTCATTCTTTTTATCCTGGTTCTTATCCGATGGATAACCGGACAGACGGTTTCCTCTATAAAAGAGGTCTCACACGCCGCCAAAAGACTCTCGGCAGGCCATTACGACAAGCCGCTTCCGGTGCGTACCCGGGACGAAGTGGGGGAATTGATCCGCAGCTTTAATTCCATGGTCGAACAGCTCGAAGAACGCAGCAAGATCAAAAAGGCCCTGGATCTGGCCATGGAAGTTCAGCAGAATCTCCTTCCCAGAAAGAATCCCTGTGTAGAAGGATTGGATATTGCGGGTAAAAGCCTTTATTGTGATGAAACGGGCGGAGATTATTACGATTTTTTCTTTTTCGGCGGTAAAGACAGGGGAAAAATCGGGATCGTCGTCGGCGATGTTTCGGAGCACGGTATCCCATCAGCACTGCTGATGGCGACGGCACGGGCTTTTTTGCGCCAATGTTCCGCGCGATCCGAACCCATCGCAACGATCGTTTCGGACGTCAACATCCAGTTGGCTAAAGACATGGAGGATTCAGGCCGTTTCATGACGCTTTTTTACATGACAATAGATCCGGACAGAAAGCGCATCGAGTGGGTCCGTGCCGGGCATGATCCGGCGATTTTATATGATCCGGTTCGAGACACCTTTTTTGAACTTAAAGGTCCTGGTCTGGCACTCGGCGTGGACCCGGGCTGGAAATACACGGAAAATCATAGGGAGGACCTGACACCGGGGCAGGTCATCGTAATCGGCACGGACGGTATCTGGGAGGCGCAAAATCCCGCGGGGGAGCGTTATGGAAAAGCCCCCCTGCTGGAGGCGGTCCGCTTGCATCACAGCGCCGGGGCAAAATCGATTTTGGATGCGATAATCGAGGACTTGAACCGCTTTCTGGGCGACCGCAAACCCGAAGATGACGCCACTGTAGTGGTCATCCGGGTCGATCCGCGGTAAGCATGGCCTCCAGAACCAGTTCTGTCAGGTCCTTTACCACCAATCCCCTTTTTTCCTTGCGCGCCTTCGTGGCGATCGTCCGGACGCATTGCTGGCATGCGGTGACCACCATGTCCGCCCCGGTCTTTTCCACCATATCCAGCTTGATGGCCGCCACCTTTGCCGAAAGGTCGGGGTTCGTCATCTCCAGATTGCCGCCGCCGCCGCAACAGAAAGAAAATTTTCGATTCATGGGCATTTCCACCAGCTGGATTTCCGGAATGGATTTGAGCACGCTGCGCGGTTCCTCATAAACACCGCTGTTTCGCCCCAGATCGCACGGATCGTGGTAGGTGACGGCGGCTTTCACTTCACCGAGCCGGATGCGTCCGTCCTGGATCAATTTGTCGATATACTGACTGGCATGATAGAGGCCGACATCGGTTTGATACAGATGCTTCCAGGTGTGATAGCACGACGGGCAGGTAAAGACCACCGAGCGGGCGCCGATGTCCTTGACTTTTTGAAGGTTATGCTCGATCAGTTCCTGAATTTTGTCCGGCATGCCCGCACCGATCAGGGGAAATCCGCAGCACCACTCTTCACCGCCGAGAATGGTAAAATCGACGCCGGCCTTTTCCATGATCAGGGACATGTTCACGGGGATTTTTTGGACCAGGGGGAAGAAGGATCCCACACAGCCCACGAAAAACAGGACTTCGGCCCGCATTTTTTCGAAAGCCTTTTCGGGAAGATTATGGACCAGCTCCCGCCATTCGGCACGCACCTGGTTGTCGTCATCCACAATGTTACGGGTTTTCCTGATGGCTTCCGCCAGTTCGTCGCTTATTTTGGGATAGATATTTTCACCCACCTGGCACTGCCGGTCGCGAAAGACGATCTCTTTCGTCTGAACCCCGGAAAGGCACACCGCGTTGCATGCACCGCACCCCAGGCAGTCGAATATCGCCTGCCTGGTGTCGGCGCTCAGTTTCAAGCGCCCTTCGATAACGGCCCGCGTCAGGGCGTTACGGCCGCGCGGTGACGCCGGTTCTTTTTTTTCAACCAGATAGACGGGGCATGTCGGCAGGCAAAAGCCGCACCGGTTGCACTTCGCCACCTCGTCATAGGACAATTTTTTCAACTGGACTCTATTCACTTTGATGTTCCTCTTCGATCAAAGACCGCCCACGAAACGTCCGGGACTCATCACCGCCAGTGGATCCAACTTTTCCTTGATCCGCCGCATCAACAGCAGGTCCGGTCCTTCTTCCCCCCACACCTTCAGCCTTGCTTTGATTTCGGCAGGCGCGTTGTGTACCGCACAATTGCCTCCGGCACCCCGACACAGGGTCTGAAGCCGCTCCACGACCCGAACCACCCGGTCCACGGCATCGGGATCGAGGCCGTCGATGGACAGGGTTATTTTGCAAATTCCGATCCCGGCATGGGCGGAAACGGTATGGTCGATTCCTTCTACGCGGAGCATCTTTTCGGCGAATCGAAAAATCTCTTTCCAGATCGAAACCGGATAATTGAGATGCAGCATGAAAAAACCGGGGAACTTTTCGGCGGTTGCAATGCCGAGATTGCCGAATTTCAGCCAGAAACCGCCGTGCAGTTCTTTTTCGAGCGTCGCCGTGCCGGCCGCATGGTTTGCCGCGGCCGCCTCTGCCGCTTCCCTGTTCATTCGATCGACCGCTTCGTCAAAGGCCTCAAAAGCGAGCGCGACGAAGTATCGGCCCGAATCAAGCGCCGGGGCGTCTTTCGGCAAAATATGGTCCATTGTCGAATGGGTCATCACTTCCACGGCCGCAGGAAGAAGGCGGGTTTCGAGCAGCCGGTCGGCAAATGGGGCGGCATCCTCAAAGGAGGAAAAACCGACGAGAAGTGTTTCCATTCTCTCGGGCAGGGGCAAAAGACGCAGCGTCACATCACACAGAATGCCCAGGGTTCCCATGGATCCCACCATAAGCTTGGAAACATCGTAACCGGAGACATTCTTTACCGTTTTCCCCCCCATGCCGACGATGTCGCCGGTGGGAGAAACAAAACGCACGCCCAGAATAATATCTCTGGGGTTGGTGTAAAGCAGCCGTCTGGGGCCGCTCGAATTGGTTGCGATAATTCCGCCGATGGTGGCCTGTTCCGCGAACGGGGCATCGATGGGAAGAAAGGAGCCTTTATGTTCCCTGTCTGAGCAAAAAGGCGCATTTTCAGGGGTGTCCGGATCTGTCACCGGCAGGTAACACCGGCCTTCTTCTGTCGCCAGCCTCGCCTGAACATCTCTGAATATGACGCCGGCTTCGACGGTAAGTGTCAGATTGGCCGTGTCCACGTCTTTCATCCGGTTCAAGCGGCATGTGGACACCACCAGATCCAGGCGTTTCGGGGGATTTCCCATCGCCATTTTGGTTCCGCTTCCCCGGGGGACCAGTGCGAGTCCGTGCTCGTTTGCGTATTTGACGATTTCAGAGATCTCCCGGATGTCCGTTGGAAAAACGACCGCCCCGGGTCGCACGCCGTCCACTCCATGGCCGGCCAACGTGTCTGGGTCGATCATAATCGCGGTCTCGCCGACGACGCAGGCAAGGTCTTTCATCACTCGATGGAAATCCATGACGGTAGGTCTCCTTTCAGAAGATTCCGTATTCGTATCTGCCGGCGGTTGCCGGGCCGCCGGTTGCTCATGACGGCTCGCATGCCGCAGGCGGTATCATTTTGCCCGGATTCAGGATATCCGTCGGGTCGAACGCCTTTTTGAGACGCCGTTCAAATTCCAGATCGCTGTTACAGAAAATAAAATGGGTTTCTTTCAGTTTTTCCAGGCCGACGCCGTGCTCACCGCTGATCGTTCCACCCAGGTCGGTGCATATTTTAAGGATTTCCGTGGCCAGTCTGCGCACGCGATCCAGTTCGTCCGAATCTCTATCGTCGAACAGTATGAGCGGATGAAGGTTGCCGTCTCCGGCGTGAAACACATTGCCGATGGGAAGCGCGTATTTTTTTCCTGCTTTCGCCACTCTGCGGAGCGCTTCCGGCAATCGATTCCTCGGCACGGTACCGTCGCAGCACATGTAGCTGGGCCTGATCCTCCCGACGGCGCCGAAAGCCCCTTTGCGTCCCGCCCATAGCAAGGTGCGCTCGGCCTCATTTCGGGCTGTCTTGAATTCACGGACATGGTTGCGTCTGCAGATATCCATGATTTTCTGCGTTTTTCGTTCCAGACCGTCCCGCATGCCGTCCAGTTCGATGATCAGCACGCATGCGGCGTCGAGGGGAAATCCGGCGTTGATGGTTTTTAGAACCGCCTCTATTACGAGTTGATCCATCATCTCCAGGGTCGCCGGAATGATCCCTTCGGCGATGGTTTCCGATACGGCGTTGGCCCCGTCTTCGATGGTGTCGAAAACAGCCAGCATGGTCTTGACCGCTTCCGGCTCCCGGATCAATTTCAGTATCAACTTCGTGGCTAGACCCAGTGTTCCTTCACTGCCCACCATCAGGCCGATCAGGTCGTATCCTGGATTGTCCACCGATTTTCCGCCGGTCTGGATGACCGTCCCGTCATTTAGCACGATCTGCGCGCCGAGAATATGGTTGGAGGTAAGGCCGTATTTGAGGCAGTGGGGTCCTCCCGAATTTTCCCCGAAGTTGCCCCCGAGGGTGGAAACCTTCTGGCTCGCAGGATCCGGCGCGTACATGAGCCCATATTGGGACACCATCGTCTGCAAGTCGAGGGTGATGACACCGGGTTCCACGATTGCGGTCCGGTTGGCGATATCTACGTCGAGGATCCGATTCATACGGGAGAAATGGAGGATGATTCCCCCGTTGACCGGTATGGTGCCGCCGGTCAGATTGGTACCCGAGCCCCGCCCGATGACGGGAATGTTTTCCCTGTAGGCCAGCGCCAGTAGTTTTGAGACCTCTTCGGTCGAATCGGGAAGAACCACGACATCGGGCCTTGCCCTGTCCAGGGATGCATCGTAGCTGTACAATTCGAGGTCCATATCCGAAACAAGAACGTTGGCGGGACCGACGATTCCTTCAAGACAAGTGATGAGTTCCCTTTTATCCATCAGGCGCTCCTTTTACCGACTCGAACAGTTCAATTTAAAGTCCATGTTCACGGGGACCGGCTTTTCCGGCCTCAACAAAGGTTTCACACCCCTGCCAGCGGGTTAGTAATCGATCAACCCAGCACATTGACCCAGTCTTGAAAACCAACGCCTGGAATTTCAATGTCTTTGCGGCCGCAAAAATCGGTCACAACACGCCCCACATCCTCCAGTGCCGTGCCTTCGAGCATCGCTTCCAGAAGATCCAGCGCATGACCGGGATAGCAAAAAAAATCACCGGAAAGAGATACCGAGAAAAGCCTTCCATCGACCAGTTGAAAGTCTGCGCGCACAAGCCCCCCGGGGGCCTTGTGTATCCGGTGCCTGACCGCAACCCCTGCCCGTATTTTGACTGCGCGTTCGGGGAAACGTTTGCGGCGCCGGTAAAGCCAGGCATCGGTCAGCATTTTCGGCCGCAGTGCCTCTATTTTGTCCGCGAGAGCCGCTTCCTTTTCACCAGGGATGAAATCCCCCAGCAGGCGGGCGAATTCTTCCGCCATCATCTGGTTCAGGGTTTCTTCTTTCCAGGGGGCGCTTTTCGCTGCGCCGAGTTCCCGGCGTATGGTGGTCAGGTTTCCTTCCATCGTTTTTTGTACCTTGTCGCGGAATTTTTCATCCGGCACTTTCAACACCCTGGACATCCGATCGTAATTGAAATCCAAAATGAGATTGCCGACAAAAACGATGCAATCGCCGATTTCACCGACCCCTGTTCCGGATATCTTTTTGTTGCGGACGATCACGTCGTTTACGGGTTTGTACTGCGCGTCAATCCCGATTCGACGGTACACCTGGATGACGGGCTGAAGAAATTTCCGATAGAACGCCTCTCTGGAAGCCGGAATCACGGGATGGTCTTCACGCAGAATCAGTTGAAAGAAAAGCTGGTTGCCGTCCAGATAGACGGCGCCTCCTCCGACTTCGCGACGAAAGACCGGAATATGGTTTGTTTTGCAAAAATCCAGGTCGATTTCATGGGTGACGTCCTGGTGATACCCGATACAGACATAAGGCGCTGCCGGAGACAAAAAAACCATCGATTCCCAGCCGAGATAGGCCAGGGCATGATAGAGCAACTGGGATTCTTCCCACGGAACCTTGCCGAGATCGTACAGCTTCATTTGCGCAGACCTTCCCTACCAAGTCGAAGTCAACGTCCATCGGCTAAAGCCGATGGCTTGAGGGTTCCAGGATTCAAGGGTTCAAGTGATCAGAAAAAAAACGTTTCTTTGCCACGCTTGAACCTTGGAATCCAAGACCCCTCGACCCCTTGCGTCGCATAAAGTCAAACTGGAGTCTTCGTCTAAAGGCGAAGATTTTTCTCCCATTCCCCGATTGGGGCAATAAAAACGCTCGGATCAGTAAGTCCCCGCTTATCCCACCAGAAAGATGTGCAGATCCATGACATTGGTGTTCGTGGGGCCTGTTAGGACAAGATCCTGCAGCGATTTGAAAAAATGATACGCGTCGTTATTGGATAAAAAGTCCGGGGCATTTAACCCGGCCGCCTCGGCTCTCCGGATGGTGCCGCCGTCAGCAATTGCGCCGGCGGCATCCGTGGGGCCGTCTGTGCCGTCCGTGCCGGCGCACAGCACGACCATGCCCGGATCACCGGAAATATCGATGGCCGCTGCGAGAGCGAACTCCTGGCACCTTCCTCCCAGGCCGTTTCCGGTAACGGTCACCGTCGTTTCTCCGCCGGAAAGAATGCAGGCCGGAGGGGAGGCCGGGTTTTCGGTTTTTCGAATTTCTCTCACGATGGCCCCGTGAACACGGGAAACCTCCCGTGCCTCGCCTTCGATCATCGAGGATAAAATCAGGGGGGTATATCCGAGTCTTTGTGCCTCATTGGCCGCTGCGGCAAGAGCATCGCAATTGCTTCCGATGATCAGGTTGTAGACGCGTTTGAATACGGGATCCCCCGCTTTCGGCGTCTCGGGCAGATCACCGGCCATCCCGGCCGCCATACGGCGGACAACGGCATTCGGCAGTTTGCCGATGAGGCCGTATTTTTTTAAAATTTTCATGGCGTCGCCGAATGTGCTGGTGTCCGGCACGGTAGGACCCGAGGCGATCACATCCAGATCGTCGCCGACCACATCAGACAGAATGAGGGTTGCCAGAGAAGCCGGATAGACGGCTTTTGCCAGCTGTCCCCCTTTGATCGCGGAGTTGTGTTTTCGAACGGCGTTGATTTCATGAATCGTCGCTCCACAGGACAGCAGCACGCCGATGGTGTCCTTCTTGTCTTTCAAAGAGACACCGGCAGCCGGAAGCGGCAGCAGGGCGGAGCCTCCTCCGGACATGAGACAGATGACCAGATCGTCCTTTTCGGCGGTTTGTGCAAAAGACAGAATGACACAGGCGCCCTTTGCTCCGCTTTCATCCGGTACGGGGTGACCGGCTTCGACAAGATCGATGCGATCGAGAGCACAAACGTGTCCGTATTTCACGTTGATGAGGCCTCCGGTGATCCGGTCTTTGAGAAGCTCCTCTATGGCGGCAGCCATAGGAGCGGTTGCCTTTCCGGCACCTAAGACGTAAATGTTTCGGTAAACGGAAAGATCGTAAATTCTTTCGCCGAACCAAAGCCGATTGCCGTCCCGCCAGCAATATTTTTTAACGGCGGCACCGGGTTCGACCGCCTGCAGTCCGGAGAAATAAATTTTACGCGCGTCGGCCCGCATCTCTTCCGTGGATTTTGTATGCATGACCCCTCCGCTGAATCCTTTGTCTGTGCATATCGCCCCGTCCCGGTCTTTCATGGCAAAGCCGGTTTCAGGGCAAGCGATCCGGTTGCCGGATGGCCTCATATCTGTTTTGAGGTAACCGGCGTTTTGCGCTTCCTGCATGGTACGCTTTGGCTTCCAAATGTCAAGTGCCGGTATGTCGAAGATAGAAACGAATTGACACCGGTTTGAAAAAAAGATAGCAAGATGCGGTATGGTTTGCATCGGGGCCCCTGCAATCAGCGACACCGGCCGGCTCAAGAAAAAGAAAGTGGACGCAAAGATGAGAGCGCTGACGATACTCTTGACTACGGCGGTGGTTCTCTTCGGCATTGCAGGTACGCCATCCCGGGCTTCCTGGTTGATTGACGCAGAAAAATTTCATGGCTCCGCCCATGGTCAAATCGCCTGCACCGACTGTCACTCCGAACTATCAAATCGAGCGAACCATCCGAATCCGGCCGACGTAAACAAAAAATCGTCCGATTTTTTCAGCACGGATCATTGCCTCAACTGCCACGACGATGTTTCGTCCGACCTGAGCCGCGGGATCCACGGCTCAGATCAGATCCCCAACAGCGTCGCATATCAAAACTGCATCTCCTGCCACCATCCCCATTATTCGCTTCGATCCGAAACCGATCCGATCCGCGTTGATACCCAAAGATGCAGCGCCTGCCACGAAAACCGGACTACCCTGCCGCTGCCTGTCGAAAGCGATAGAGCCTGTGTGACCTGTCATCTCTCCGGCGGTACCGCAGACCAGAATCCGGCCGATAAAAGGACCGAAGCCTTTTGTTTCCACTGCCATACGTTGTGGCCGCCCGTCATCCAGGCGTTGACTTACGGTACCACCGTGCATGCCGGCATCGACTGCATGGTATGCCATCCGGAAGCGGGCCGGTTCGAACACGGCCGCCAGATCCATACGGAGTGTCGCCGGTGCCACAGGCCGCATGATGAGAAAAAGGCGCACGATGTTCATGCCGGAGTTGCCTGTGGGGCCTGCCACCTGCAGGACGTCGCTGCGGTGAGGATTCCAGGTACCGACCGCGTATCCTGGCAGAAAAGCCGAACCTGGGACGGGATTTCCCGGATTCACGATGTCCGGCGGAGCAGGGATCGATCCGATTGCCGGCGCTGCCATTTTAACGGAAACCTGATCGGTGCTTCGGCCGTGGTTCTGCCGCCCAAAAGCATCCTCTGCATGCCCTGCCACGCCGCAACCCTTTCCGCCGGTGATGCGGTAACGGTCGGCTCTGTAGCCGTTTTCGCCGCGGGTATTCTTCTGGCGTCGAATCTCTGGTTTTCCGGATCCCTAATAACCAAAACAGCGCCAATTTCTTTTCCCGGCACAGTTTCACCAAAACCATCGGTACCCCCTTTTCGAAAAGTGCGGCGTTTTCTCGGCGCTGTCGGTCTGGATGTCCTGCTTCAAAGGCGGCTGTACCGGCGATCCAAAATGCGATGGTTGATTCACGGTCTCATCTTTTTTCCTTTGGTCGCCCGATTTGCCTGGGGTGCCGCCGGTCTGCTTGCTTCCCTGTGGGCGCCGAACCTCAACCTGCCCTGGATGCTGCTCGACAGGAACCATCCCCTGACCGCGCTGTTTTTCGATGGAAGCGGTCTGTTGATTCTTTTCGGTCTCATCCTGGCCTTTTTTCGAGGCCGACGCCGCCGGCAGATCCAGCCGTCCGGACTTCCCGGTCCGAATCCATGGGCCCTGGGTCTGATCGGCGGCATCGTTGCGGCGGGTTTTCTTCTGGAAGGGGTGAGAATTGCGATGACCGGATTTCCCGTTGGCTCTGCATATGCTTTTTTTGGGTATGCCATTGCCGCTCTTTTTGCTAAAATGACTCACCTGACGGCGGTCCACGGGGTCCTCTGGTATGCACACGCCGTGTTGTGCGGGGTGTTTCTGGCGGTTCTGCCCTTTAGCCGAATGTTGCATATCCTTGCGGCGCCGGTCGTTTTGATCATGAACGCCGCGGGGGATTCCGGGCACGGACGGTAGCCTATTTCAGCCTATCTGACATTCTGGAGCAGACAATGGAAGAAAGAATCAAGCAGGCGCTCATCAATATCGTTGGCGAGACCAATTATACCGACAATCTTATCGATCTGGTATCGTATTCCTACGACGGATCCCAGCATCGGCATCGGCCGTTTTGCGCCGTATGGCCGGAGACTGCGGATCATGTTTCCGGCGTGCTCAAACTGGCAAACACGGAAAAAATCGCCGTCATTCCCCGGGGTGCCGGTACCGGGCTTTCCGGCATGGCCGTTCCCGTCAGAGGCGGCATCGTTTTGGATTTATGCCGCATGAACCGAATTCTTAAAATCAGCATAGAAGACCGTCTGGCCGTTGTCGAGCCGGGGGTCGTCTACGCTGATCTCGAAAAAGCCCTTGCACCGCATGGATTTTTCTTTCCTCCTGATCCGGCCAGCGGAAAAGTATCCACCCTGGGAGGCAATGTTGCGACCAATGCCGGTGGGCTGAAAGGGGCCAAGTATGGGACAACCCGGGACTACGTGCTCTCCCTTCAGGTGGTCCTGCCTGACGGCCGGATCATGCGAACGGGATCCAAGGCCATGAAAAGCGTTTCCGGATACGACCTGACGAGGCTCTTTGTCGGATCCGAAGGAACTCTGGGTGTCGTTACAGAGATTACGCTCAAAATAAACCCGAAGCCTTCCGCTTCCAGCACATCCCTTGCGACATTTGACAAGCTCGATGACGCGGGCCGGGCCGTCAGTCGGATTATGATCAGCGGGATCGTGCCGAGCGCTCTCGAGATCCTGGGGCGCCACACCCTTTCGGCCATCAACCAGAACACGGACCTCAACCTTCCCGAAGTTGACGCCATGCTGCTCGCCGAAACCGACGGCTATACCCAGGAAGAAGCGGATTTTCAGATGCGCAGGATTATCGATGTTTTCCGAAACAACCATCCGAGACAGGTTCAACTGGCCAAAAACGACCGCGAAGCCGGGGATCTCTGGCTTGCGCGCAAGTCCGCTTACGGCGTTCTGGCTAGAATTAAATCCCATTTTGTACTGGAAGACGTCACCGTGCCGATGGCCAATATCGCCGAACTGCTCAAGGGGATCGAAGCCATCGGGGAAAGATACAATCTGCAGATTGCCACATTCGGGCATGCCGGCGACGGTAACCTTCATCCCCAGATCCTTTACGACGGGTATGACTCCGAAGAGGTCAAGCGGGTCGAGGCCGCCTGCCGGGACCTGTTTGAACTGGCTATCGCGCTGGAAGGCACCCTGACCGGAGAGCACGGCATCGGCCTGTCGAAAGCCCAATACATGACCCTCGAGCACGATCCGGTGGCTATGGATGTGATGCGCAGCATAAAAAAGATCTTCGATCCGCACGATATTTTAAACCCGGGCAAAATGGGTCTTGACACCCAGGACGAATGAGGGGGGATGCAGGAGAAAAATGGAAGCGAAATACGATTTTGTAAAACGATACCGGGATCAAATTCTCAAATGCTCCAAATGCGGATTCTGTCAGGCGGTTTGTCCCGTATTCGGGCTGACGCTCCGGCCGGCTTTAAACGCCCGCGGCAAGATGCTGATCCTCAAGGAGGTGATGGACGGTCAAATCGCCCTCGATGACACATTAATCGAGACGCTCTTTCAGTGCACCACATGCGCCAACTGCTTGAAAAATTGTCCATCGGACGTCAATGTTCCGGAGATCATCCGGCAGGTTCGAAAAGACATGGTCGGCATCGGCTCCTGCCACCCGGCCTTCAGGGGGATGCAGCAGGTTCTTCAGTCCCACTCCAATATTTATGCGGAAGACGAGCCCGAAGATTTCGGACGGGAGCGAAACAAAAAAGCCCGCAGCGTTTATTTTATCGGGTGTGTCGGGTCCCACCGGGAGGCCGAATCCACCCTCGCCACCCTGCGCCTTCTGGACCGACTCAAGGTTGACTATACCCTGATCGACGAGGTGTGCTGCAGCGGGGTGCTGGAAGATGTCGGCTTTCAGACAAACGAGCGGCTGGCCCGCAAAAATATCGAACTTGTTCTTGCGACCGGCTCCGAAACAATCATTACCGGATGTCCGTACTGCTTTCGCACATTCACGCAAAACCAGCAGTATGCCGCTTTCAAGGAAAACGGAATCGATGTGCTGCACATCAGCCAGTTTTTGAAACGGTTCGATATCGAGGTCAAAACCGACAGACGGGTCACCTATCATGATCCCTGCGATCTCGGCAGGCACTGCGGCATCTACCAGGAACCGCGCGATACGATCCAAAAGATCGCATCCAATTTCGTGGAGATGCCCCGCAACCGGGAAAATGCCCTGTGCTGCGGCGCCGGCGGAGGCGTTCGGGGGGCTTTTGCCAAAAACTCCATCGCCATGGCGCGGCGCAGGATTCAGGAAGCCGTCGATACGGGTGCCGAGGTGCTGCTTACGGAGTGCAACTCCTGTGTTCACAACCTGACCAACGCCAGGCTGCGAAAACAACACATAGGCATTTACACCACAACGGCATTCATCAACCTGCTGATGGATGCAGGTTAGACAAAAAGGACCTCCCTGTCTTATGGACGAGGGGGGTCCGGTAATGCTATCGGAGGGCATATGGAAATAGAAGGATACAACATGCCGGAGGATCTCTATTACGAGGGAAACCATTTCTGGGTCAGAGACGAGGGAGACGTCCTGGTCATGGGCATGGACGACTTTGCCCGGAAGCTGGCCGGTGAAATCGTGTATGTCCAGCTTCCGGAAGAAGGCAAAATGATTGAGACCGGCAAAAAGTTCGCCAAGATGGAATCGGGCAAATGGCTCGGAAAGGTTTTTGGCCCGGTAAGCGGAGAGCTGGTGGAGGTCAACGAAGCGCTCGAGGAAAATCCCGGTCTGATCAATGAAGACTGTTACGGAAAAGGATGGATGTACAAAATCAAGCCCAGGGACAAAAGCGAACTGGAAAAATTGATCCACACCGCAGAAGATATTCAAAAATGGCTTCTGGCCGACATCGAAAAATACGCCAAGGAAAAATAGCATGGCCCATGCGCATTTTACCGTAAGGCAGCTTTTTGAAATGTCGGCCTGCACCGACTGCCAGGCCTGCGCGGATGTTTGTCCGGCTGTTTCGGCAAGCAGGGACGGAGAGCTTTCCGCCGTCTACCGGATCAGAGGCCTCGAGAAATTTGTAAGGGGCAGAAGCGGTTTTTTCCGGAAAATTTTTGGGAAAAAGACGTGTGATGCCGAACGGTGGAACCATTTCAGCGACACGGTATTTCGCTGCACCCTGTGCGGAAACTGTCAGGAAGTCTGTCCTGTGGGCATTCATTTGAAGGAGTTATGGATCTCCCTGCGGGCCGACCTCGTGCAAGCCCGATATTTTCCCAGGAAGATCAACAAGATCCGGGACAACCTCGAGGAAAGTCACAATGTTTTCGGCGAGGACAACGAAGAGCGGGCGGAATGGGTGGAGGAAATGGCGGGCGCTCCCGAAGACGGCTATATTCGGGAAAAGGCGGAAGTCGTGTACTTTGCCGGCTGTGTTGCCGCTTATTTTCCCCTTGCCCAGAAGATCCCGGTGGCTCTGGCCAGAATTCTTGAAAGCAGCGGAGTTGACTTCACGTTGCTGGGAAAAGACGAATGGTGCTGCGGATTTCCCCTGCTCGGAGCCGGGCTGAAAGACATGTTCCAGGAGTTTGCTGCCCACAACCTGGATATGGTGCGGAAAAAGGGCGCCGATAAGGTCGTTTTTGCCTGTCCGTCGTGTTACCAGATGTGGCGCGAACATTATCCGCAGACGGTCCAACTGTTCCACGGAACACAGTTTCTGCTGTCGCTCGTCAAAGACAAACGAATCAAGCTGCGGGATCTGCCCCTGACGGTAACCTATCACGATCCCTGCGATCTTGGCCGCGGCGCCCGGGTGTTCGAGCAGCCGAGGGAACTGATCCGCTCGATTCCGGGCGTCAGGCTTGTGGAGCTGGCCGACAATCGCGAGGCCTGTGCCTGCTGTGGTGGCGGCGGAAATCTCGAGATGATCGATGCGGAACTTTCCAAAGAGATCGCCGGACGGAAAATTGCGGATGTTCTGGCCACGGGCGCTCAAGCCGTCGTGACATCCTGTCAGCAGTGCGTCCGGACCATGGCCACATTTGCCAGGCGCAACAAGGTGCCCGTCGAAGTCCTGGATATTACCGAGCTTGTTTTAAAAGCGTTGAAACCGGTATTTCCAAAAGGTTCTGGACACCCGCTTTCGCGGGAGTGACAAGGTTTGGGACTATTTGCATAGCCAGCAAGCCTTTGCCAAAAATTTACATCTTACGTGATTATCGAGGTGACATCTTGAAAAACAAAAAACTGGTCATGATTCCCGGACCGACGCCGACCATAGAGCCCATTCAACTCCAGATGGCCAGGGCCACGGCATCTTTTAAAGATCCCGATTTTGTGCGCGACTTCAAGGAACTGGTGATCGATCTGAAAGAAATGCTGGGAACCGCCGGAGAATGCTTTGTCGTGGCCGGTACAGGGACATTGGCCATGGAGATGGCGATCGCCAATGCGACCAAAGGCGGAGATGCGGTACTCGTGGTCTCGCATGGATATTTCGGGGACCGTTTCGTCGACATGTGCAAAAGGAGGTCCCTGCAGGTCGACGTGCTGTCGAGTGAATGGGGAAAGGCGGTGTCTGTGGATGAAATCGAAGAGCGGTTGTCGAAAAAAAGCTACCGGGCGCTCACCGTGACGCACGTCGATACATCCACCGGGACCCGGGCGCCTGTCGAAGAAATCGGCAGGATGGTCCGCCGGTTCGAAGAAACCCTCTATATCGTGGACGGTGTATGCGCCACCGGAGCCGAACCCGAGCATGTCGACGGCATGGGCATAGATGTTCTGCTGACCGGATCCCAGAAAGCCTTCGGGGTATCGCCGGGACTGGCTATTCTCTGGGCCGGTGCAGGTGCACTGAGTAGAAGAAAGATGCTCGGCACGATTCCAGATGCCTACATGGATTTTGAAAAATGGATGCCCATCATGAACGATCCGTTCCAATACTGGGGCACCCCTCCGGTAAATCTCATTTGGGCGCTCAAGGAGTCTGTCCGTCTCATCAAAGAAGAAGGTCTGGAAAACCGGTACCGGCGTCATAGGCGGGATGCGCTGGGGATCCAGGCGGCATTGGAGTCCCTCGGCTTCAGGATCCTGGCGGAGCCGGAATGCCGAGCTGCGACCCTTTCGAACATACTCTACCCGGAGGGTATGGACGACCGGCAGTTCAGAATCATCCTCGAGGAAGAAGGGATCGTGGTGGCGGCCGGTTTGGGCGCCTATGCGGGAAAGGCGTTTCGTCTGGGCCACATGGGCCACATCGACCGGCACGTTGTGGTATCCACCATTTGCGCCATAGAAAGGACCCTGTTCCGGATCGGGCATCCTGTGGAATTCGGAAAGGGCATCCGGATTTATATGGAAAAATCATTGGGATGATCCGCTGCAGACAGGCCGCCATCGAAAAAACACTGAAGCTCCGTGCCGACATCCTGCGCCTTGTCCGCGGTTTTTTTATTTCCCGCGGCTATCTGGAGGTCGAAACGCCGATTCGGATCCCTGCGCCCGCTCCCGAGGCGCACATTGAGGCCGAGCCTTCAGGCCCCTGGTTTCTCCACACTTCGCCGGAGCTTTGTATGAAGCGGCTTCTTTCCGCCGGTTATTCGCATATATTTCAGCTCTGCAAATGTTTTCGAAAAGGCGAGCGGGGGGAAAAACATCTTCCGGAGATCACGCTGCTGGAATGGTACAGAGCCGGCGCCACCTACGAGGATCTGATGGACGAATGTGAAGACCTGATCGGGTTTCTGGCACGGCAGACCGGCGCAGGGGATTGCCTCGTATACCAGGGGATAACCATCGATCTGACATCCCCCTGGCCCCGGTTGGCCGTGTCCGAAGCATTTGACAGGTATGCCTCCCTCTCCATGGTCGAGGCCCTGGCCTGCGGGAAATTCGACGAGGCCATGGGTCTGGAGATCGAGCCCGAACTGAACTTCGGTCGGCCGGTTTTTCTCTATGATTACCCAGCATCCAAGGGTGCACTGGCCAGGCGAAAGCATCGAGACGGGACTCTTGCCGAACGCTTCGAACTTTATATCGCCGGTCTTGAGCTTTGCAACGCGTTTTCCGAGCTGACCGACGCTGCCGAACAGCGGGCTCGATTTGAGGCCGAAATTGCGGATCGATGTCGGCTCGGTCGGCCGATCACCCCGATGCCGGTGCTTTTTCTGGAAGCCCTTGATCACATGCCCCCGGCCGCTGGCTGTGCCTTCGGTATCGACCGGCTTGTGATGCTTTTTGCCGATGCGGCCCGGATCGACACTGTGGTGGCCTTTACCCCGGAAGAGCTATGAAGATAGCACCTTCTTCAGGTCCGTCACATCATAGGCTACAACCGGCTGATGGATGCCCTTGACCCGAATGTTCCCCATCTTTTTTGCCACTACCAGATCCTTGACCTGGCTGTAAGTGCGCAGACTCACCAGGATCTGCCCCGGTCCGGCATGGGATTCAAGGCGTGCCGCGATGTTGACCTGGTTGCCGATGACCGTGTAGTCTTTATGTATAATGGATCCGATATTTCCCACCGTCATGTATCCCGTGTTGATGCCGATTTCGATGCCCAATTCATGGCCGTAGGCCCGCCATTTATTTCTCAGTGTCGCTGTTTTTTTCTGCATTTCGACCGCCATGCACACAGCCCGCCAGGCATAGTCCTCCATCGGGATCGGGTCCCCGAAAAAAACCAGGAGCCCGTCGCCGATGACCTTGTTCAAAGTTCCATCATACCGGTGGATGAGCTTTGTCATTTCCGAAAGATAGTCGTCCAGTAAATGAAAAATCTCTTCCGGTTCGATGTTGTCGGTCAGTGCGGAAAAATTTCGAATGTCCGAAAACAAAACCGTCATCATCTTGCGCTGGGGTTCGCCTCCGACGGTCCCTCCGCTGGACAGGATTTTTGCCGTCAACTGGGGGGACAGATACCGCCTCAGTTCGTCGTAGCGCTTTAATGTGCTGACCTGCCGCTGAACGGTCGTCCGCAGGTTTTGATTGAACAGGAGCAGCTTCTCTTTGGCCTGCCGGAGCTCGGCGGTGCGCTTATCCACCTTTTGGGCAAGGTTTCTGGCATAGTCGTCCACCTTTTTTGGCTTCCCGTAACTGGTCGTTGGTCCGTTCCAGCGCATGGTAGGCATCGTTTCCGGCTTCGATGGTTTCTCGGAGCTGATTGATGGTTTCCACCAGGCCCATACCGGTGTCTCCCCGATACCGCATGTACGTCAAGAGCTTGAGGATCCGGTCTTTGAGGGAAAATCGGTCGTAAGTGATATCCAGAATAAAATAAGGGGCTTTGTATATCTCGCCGGCTTTAACGATGATGCGGCCGTCAGAGGTCTGAATCGTGGCCGTAATCAAGAGGGCTTCACGCCCGTTTGCCTCGATTTTTCCGTTCTCCGCATATCTGCCGAGATAGACGCTTTTTCCGTTGGCTGTTTCGGGCAAAAGAACGACTTTTTTCCCTACGATCACCCGCCGGCCCTCGACCGGAAGACGCGCGGTCAGGCGACCATGATCCATGCGAAAGCCAAGTCGAAAGGGAGCGAATTCGGGTTCCTGGTTAAACAGTACAACTGGATCATAGGGCATCAGCGGTTGTTTGATGAGCGCCGGGGGCAGTCCCCAGACCGTGGGAATCGCCGCAAGCAGGCCCCGGGTAAAGGGGTCGCCGATATAATCCAGATGCACGTCGATGTCCTCCCTGAACTCGATCTTCAGAGTGGTACGGATTTTTCGAAGGCTTTTGTCATAGGCCGGCGGGTAAAGGGGAAAGCACCGTACGGGGGCCGTGCAGCGGTGCACGGTTTTTCGGGCAAGCGGCCGCTGCCTGCAGGCAGCGGCCCGAAGCCGAGTTTAGTCAAGCACGTGGATGTTCTTTTTGCGGCACATCTCTTTTAGAATTCCGGGCCAAACGCTTATGGTTACCTCACCCAGATGGGCTTTTTTGAGCAGCAGCATCATGGTGCGGCTTTGGCCGATGCCGCCGCCTATGCTCAGGGGGATTTCGCTGTTGAGAATGGCCTGATGATAGGGCAGCTTTAGGAACCCGAGCTGGCCGGTGAGTTCCAACTGTTTCTTGAGCGTTTCGGCGTTGACACGGATGCCCATGGAAGTCAGCTCGTGACGGCGGCGGGTAACCGGATTCCATACGAGGATGTCGCCATTTAAGCCGTGCATGCGCCGCCCGTCCGCGGACACGGTTTCGGTGACCCAGTCGTCATAGTCGGCTGCCCGCATTTCGTGGGGGTAGCCGTCTTTCAGGGTCCAGCCGATTCCATAAATGAAGATGGCCGGATGTTCCTGCAGGATCTCGGTTTCCCTCTGCTTACGCGGCAGATCCGGATAGCGCTCCAGCAGGTCTTCGGCATGGATGAAGGTCAACTCTTCGGGAAGATCCGGGTACCTGTCCGTCTTTAATTGAGGAAAAAGCCGGTGAACATAGGTCTCGGCCCCTTTGATCACCCTCCAGATCCTTTTGACCACATCCGTTAAAAATTCAAGGTTCCGCATTTCCTCGTTGATGGCCATCTCCCAGTCCCACTGGTCCACATAGGCGCTGTGGTCATGGTCCAGAAAGTAATCCTTGCGAATCGCCCGCATGTCCGTGCACAGCCCCTCGCCGATACCGAAACCAAAATGCCGAAGGGCCATGCGCTTCCACTTGGTAGCCGCCTGGACCACTTCGGCGTCCACCGGATTTTTCCCGTGGTCATTGGAAATGTGGAACCGGATCGGTGTTCTGGAACCGTCCCGGTCCAGGTAGTCATTGACGCCGCTATTCGAATCGACAATCAACGGTACGGATACCATCATCAGGTTCAAAGCCTTGCACAGGTTTTCTTCGATGGTGTTTTTCAGCGCAAAAATGGCCTGCTGGGTTTCTCTTGGAGTCAGAACTGAATTGTAGTCTTCGGGAAGCGCGGTCTCCAGCTCGGTGTAATCGCCGATGCCAGGCCCCGCCAGATCCGCTTTCTTGTCTACCATTTCGTGCTCTCCTTTTGGTTGACGATGTTGATTTGATGTTGGATGACCTTACGGTCCAACATACTTAACAATCAGATTATTATGGTGAATCCAGGGCATGACAAAATCAGGCTGTCTGTTTACAAGAGCGCTCCATGCCCAATCATTATTGGCCTTTGAAATTCTAACAGTCCGTTTCCGGACAAAAGTGCTTTTGCCTATAAAATTTTCATCGATCTCAGCGTGGTGAAAGAGCAACAGGAAAACCGTCATTGTATTCATGCCAACATGTATTAGAAGCCATTTCAAAACCTCGTCTGAGGCCCGATGGTCCGCTGCGGCGGATTGCATGTTTCCTCAAAATACTCACAACCTACCGTATATGCGCCACTTTTTCGTCAACCTGCGCCTTGCCCTCAAACCCGATCCAGGGTTTTGAAACAGCTTCTAAGAGGCCGGTGCTCTGGGTGCCGCTTTTTTAAGGCGAAAGACCGGAATCTCGGATCGGTTGGCCGTTCTTATCGGAGGGCCCCAGGTTCCGGTGCCGCAACTCGTATAGATGTAGAATCCGTTGATCTGCTTCAAGCCGTAATGATAGCCTCTATACAAGGATCTGGCGAGAAGATTGAAGGGAAATATCTGTCCTCCATGGGTGTGGCCTGAAAGCTGAAGATCGACCCCGAGAGCCCTGTTTTCGGTGAAGGTGGTGTCCGGCATCCAGTAGGTGTTGAAATGGCGGTCAAAAGTATCCTCTTGCGTAATGACGGCGCTGGTCGGTGTATGAAACAAAAGAATGGTCGGAGGTCTGTTGGGGACATCCGCAGTCGCTGCAAGATTACGGATTTTCTCACGTCCGGCGATTCCCGGATAGGCGACGCCGATGATCCGCAGCCCATCGATCACGACTGCCTCATTTTGCAGGATAATGAGCGTGGTTTTTTTTAAAGCCGCCAGGACGTGACCGACGCCGATGTATCCTTCATGGTTGCCGGTCACAAAAAAAACGCTTTTTTTGGCACGGATCTGATCCAGCAAGCCCGCTATATGGGAAACGTCGGCGGTTTTACCGTCGAAAAGATCCCCTGTAATTGCGACGATATCCGGCTCCAGAGAGTTGACTTTCCAGGCCACCCGGCTAAGAAAGGCGCAACCGTGTATATGCCCCAGGTGCATGTCCGAAAGCTGCACAAGCGTTTTGTTGTGCCACGAATCCGGAAGATCGGCGATTTCAATTTCAATATCTTTTACTTTCGGTGAAAAGGCATTCCACATGCCGTATCCTGTAAAAAGCACGGCAAGCAACAGGCAAACCGAAGAGACTGCTTTCGGCTGTGGCCGCAGGCCCGCCGATTGTAAAACGCCGAGAATCACCGCACTCATCCCGGCTCCAAGAAGTAGGTTGATCAAAAGTCCGATCCAGACGGCGGAAAAGATGTAAAAGCCGATCGTCCATGCATTTTCACGCCAGTGCAGCAGGAAAAAGGCGACGAAAAAACTCACCGACAACACCGAAACTCCCATACGTAGCGCGGTTTTTACCAGGGGCGAGCGGACGGCAAAAAGTCGCACGAGCGCGCCGTAAAACAGCCCGTGTGCGGCGAGGAGTATCGCAAGAAAAAATGCGAGAAAAAGAAACATTTTTAGGATCACAAAAACCCGCTTCCTCATCCTGCTGCTGCGGTTAAAAAAATGAATGCGATGGTAAATCTCCATGCCGTTTGGTATGGAGGTAAAAAACTGCTTTCGAATCATAGGGATTTAGATTATATAACTCAAGGAGAAACCCTGAATGGACCAAAAGAAAATGTAAATGACACCGGGAATCGATACATGAAACACGATCACAGGGGCAAATCGTCCGAAAGATTTCTGGACAAAGACCTCATCTTGAGAGAACTAAACCTCGTTCCCGACCAGACCATCCTCGATGCCGGGTGCGGAAATGGATACATGTCCAAGGAATTTTCAAGGATATTGAACAAGAAGGGGAAAGTCTATGCACTGGATCCGGACAGAGAGGCAATCGAATCGCTTCAAAGAGAGGCAGAAGGAACCAACATCGAAGCGCTGGTAGGAGACATAGCCGGGACAACACCACTGGAGGCATCCTCGATCGATCTGATTTATCTGTCAACGGTATTTCATGGCTTTTCAAAAGATCAAGTACGCGGTTTCCAAAAGGAGGTGAGACGCCTCCTGAAACCACATGCAAGGCTGGCGATCGTTGAAATACATAAGCGAAATACTCCCTTCGGGCCTCCGCTCAGCATAAGGTTCTCCCCGGAAGAGCTGAGGCGGATAGTGTTGTTGACTCCTTTGACCACGGTAGACGTAGGGCCGTATTTTTACATGCAGCTTTTTGAGAACTGCCGCGGTTAGTTCGGCATTTAAACAGGGAAAGCAATGGGTTAACCGGTATAAATTTTCACTGCTTGATGTTCGATGAGCACGAACGGATCTGCAGTACCTCCATGAATAACAACATTCGAGACCTGGCTGCTAAAATTTCTTTTCTGGTTGTTCTTGCCGTTCTGGTAATCGCTTTCCTGTTCATGATGCGGCCGTTTCTTTTTCCAGCCCTATTCGCCTCACTGGTGGTGATCATTTGTAACCCCTTTTACAAGGTTCTGGAGAAAAAGCTCAGGAAAAAAAAATACGTCGCCTCTTTTGTCGCCACTTTTCTGGTCTCCCTGTGTGTCCTCGCACCCCTTGGATTCATTGTCTGGACCATTGTATCGAATGCCACCGGGCTTGTCACGTATATCAGCGGTGAGCTTCAGACCGGTAATGCAGCAGAATTGTTCGGAAGGGCGAATGGTTGGCTTGCCGTCAAGATGTCTCAGATATCTGCCTTCCTGCCGGAAAACTATAAGAACTTCAATATCCAGGAGATGGTCCTGAAGGCACTTCAGACAGCCAGCAAGCTTGCTTACCTGTATTCATCCCAGGTGCTTTCCGCGACGGCCAACCTCGCCCTTACGCTTATTCTCGTGATCCTATTTATCTTTGTTTTTTTTGCAGAGGGGGCGTATATGGCCGGTAAGGCCCTATTCTTGCTTCCGCTCTCCGATGAACACAAGAGGATTCTGATTGACGAAGTTCGGGTTGTTATCTCAGCGATTTTCTTGGGAATGCTCGTTACGGCCCTGACTCAGGCGTTTCTGCTGGGTATCGGTTACTGGATCGCCGGGGTTTTGAACCCCGTGCTTTGGAGTTTGGTGGCAGTCCTGGTCACTCTTATACCGATTGTGGGCAGTCCCCTCATGTACATTCCTACATCCATCAGTCTTTTCCTTGGCGGGCGATGGGGTGCAGGGCTGTTCCTTCTCCTTTATGGAATCTGCATCGTATCCACTGTGGACAACATCATCAAGCCCGTGGTGATGCGAGGAAGGGTTAATGTCCACCCTTTCTTGCTGGCGCTAGCTTTGGTGGGGGGCACCTTATGGGCCGGTCCGGCCGGCATTATTCTGGGACCGCTCCTGGTCGCCCTCATGCTGTCCATGCTCAGGGTCTACCAGCGGGAATTCATATAGTGAAATATTTCACAAGAAAATCAATTTTACTTGCAATTATTCAAATAAAGAATATCATGCCATTTCAAGAAAAAATGAGGAGAAGCTGTTTCAGAACCTTGGATCCGTTTGAGGGCAAGGCGCAGGTTGACGAAAAAGCGGAGCATACACGGTAGGTTGTGAGTATTTTGAGGAAACATGCAATCCGCCGCCGCGGACCATCGGGCCTGAGACGAGGGTTTGAAATGGTTTCGATGATACGGTTTCGTACTTGAATCAGTAAAAGAGGCAGTCGGTATGAGAAAATTAATCGTTGTTTTGATTATTTTTATAATGACTTCCGGCATAGCGTTTGCAGAAGGAGACAACAACCAGGGGACTACGGGCACCGGGACTACATCTACCGGAACGGATGCCCAGGGGAGCGCCGACCAAGATCGCACCGGCAGGTGATGCGGGCATGTCAGAAAACTTGAAGTAGGCTTCAGGCAGTGAAAAAGGAACGAAAGGCAGAGCCATCACGGCTCTGCCTTTTTGATTCCGGGTGTAAAGGCATTACAACAATCTTTCGATGCCTGCGTGTCCTTAATTTCCCTTGACTTGTAAAATGCGGTATCATAAAATAAGATATTAAAATTAAGAGGTTAACAGCCCGATACGGCATGGGAGATAAATAACCGACTGAACCGCGACAGCACTCACAAACACCGTTCGCCGGCGGAAAACCATAGAGAGCTTCAATTTCCGGAGTAATTGAATGGAGTGGGACGAACTCGTCGTATCGCTTGCAGCGCAACGCCCGAAAGTGCCGGAAGAATCTTCGAAAGATATCTTTCGGGTTACACGCGCCAAACCCATCGTTCATCTCCTCGTCCGCTCCCATGAAGGAACGGTCTTTTTTTTCGACGACAAGACAAACGAGACGCTTTGGGCAAGGTGGTTTGAACACAAGAATATGGGTCTTCTCTTACTGGCATTTTACAGCGCTTTTCTGCTCGCGGTCCCCGTGGTTTCGCGTCGGAATTTTCATATCAGCGCCTTTGAGGCTTGCGACCAATGGTTTACCGGTTTTTATCTCTGGTGTATGCGGTGTCACCAGACGACATTCGTGGATCAAAGCTGGTTTGACAGACTTCAATTCGAACCGGAAATGCTTCTGTGCTGTCATGGCAGGATGCTTTATCGTCCTTACTGGAGCCTGTTTTTCTGGGGGATAAAGACTTACAACGCCTTGGCGCCGTTTTTGACCGAAAACGGCTACCATCCATTGCTGGTGGCGCCGGCCGGCAAAAAATTGCAATTTTCGAATGCCGCGAACCTTTTTTCTTCAAGGCGGTTTGTTCAATCCGGCATACAGTTTTCCAAAACGACAAATATGACGGCTTCGTAAACAGTCGTCAAACCGTTCCCCCGGTTCTACACACAGGCAATGGCCACCGGCGGGCAAAAAACCGGAAAAATTTTATAAGTTTTCATTTGCTTGAAATCGAAGGGGTGCTGTTTTATTATCATAAAAATGCAGTGTTAAATCCGTTTTACGAGAAAGACTGAGATTTTCGGAGAGAAAATTGCCAGGCGCTCATGCCGCACACCGAACCGTTATAAGGCTACAAAGTTTCTGTAACAATAAATGGAAAGGCAGGTTGAAGGAATACCGTGGATACCCGTTACCGATTTTTGAAAAAACGCTTTATTCTTTTGTTGATATGTTCCGCTTTATGGACGGCTCTGTGCGCCGCTGTGGATTCATCGCCAACTGCGAGCTTTGCTCAAACCGCAAGAGCGGCGTTTCCCTATCGTTTCCCTCCGCAGGATCGATTTGTATACGCCGATGCAGAAACGGTCGTGGGCAACCCGGTCACGCATATCGTCAAGAAAAAAGAGACCCTCCTGGACATTGCAAGGAATTACGGCCTTGGGTTCAATGAAATGGAAGACCTTTACCCGGATGTCGATCCGTGGATTCCCAAAGAAGGAACGGCTCTGGTTATTCCATCCCAGTGGATACTTCCTCAACCGGGCAAATCGACGATCATCGTCAACGTTGCGGAACTCAGACTCTATCATTTCATGAAAAACAGGGGCTTGGTGCGGACCTTTCCCATCGGCATCGGCGACATGGACTTCCAAACTCCTGTGGGAAAATTCACCATCACGGAAAAAAGGGAAAATCCTGCCTGGTACATTCCCAAATCCCTTCAGAAAAAATACGGTATCAAGGTCATGCCTCCGGGACCTGAGAACCCTTTGGGCGATTATTGGCTCGGCCTCGGCAATTCTTCCTACGGAATTCATGGGACCGATATCGCCTGGTCGGTCGGGCGTCTTGTGACCCACGGATGCATCCGTTTATATCCGGAAGGCATAGCGAGCCTCTATCCTTTCATCGAATATGGGACTCCTGTTGAAATCATTTATGAACCGGTCAAACTGGGCATCCGACGCGGCCGAATCTATGTGGAGGCTCATCGGGATATTTACAACAGGATGAACGATTTCATGGCCTATGCCTATCGCCGGTTGTCTGAAAAGCAGCTTGCGGGCAGGGTGGACATGGAAAAATTCAATACCGCCCTGATTCGAAGAAACGGATTGCCCGTCGATATCACCCCGGGCAGGTAAAGAAGTGCAAAGCGAAAAAAATAAGTGGCCCGCCCGGCATTTTGCCGGGCGGGCCACTGTGGATATTTTCGTTTTCAATAATTACTTCAATCTTCGTCCTTACTTCTTCATCTTTTTCATGAAGATGGACTCGGCCTTATCCGCCATGGCTTCGGCTTTATTGGCCATGGCTTCGGCTTTTTCCGCAGCCTGCTCTGCGCGTATGGCAGACTGTTCGGCGCTATCGGCGGCGCTTACACATTTGTCGCTTGCGTCTTGGGCGTTAACTTTTGCGGCCTCGGCTTCTCTGAGGGCCATCTCGGCTTTTTCCAGCGCCTGTTGAGATTGCTCCTGGACCATTTTGAGATCCTTGGAGGTCGCACATCCCATGAGCAGACCAAAGCAAAGCACGACTGCTACAACTCCCGCCCATTTGGCCACCATCTTTCTCGAAGTCACCATCTTTTTTTCCTCCTTTCTTTAAAATCAGTCACCTTGTTTTCTGCTGACAAGCAGCAGTGCGGATCCTAGCGGTTACCCCTTTTCTTCACCCGCTTTGGTCCCTTATTTACATCCTATTTTTTATGATTTCAATAGGAAACTTATATTTTTTGCAAAAAAATTTTTCAAAAAAGAGCCCCTTTTTGGCAACGACCGTTATCTGCATTTCCATTTAAAAGATAACCACGCTCCCTTTCGGCGCGATAAGTTCCGCATTCTGGCCTGTAAAGAGAATACGGGAAAGATCTTTTGCAACATCGCTCAGCAGGTTTTCCAACACGTTTTTAGCGCCGGGATCGATGATTTCAAGGCAGTCGGTTGACACCAAAACCCGTTGTTCCAAACGGATGCCTTCGAGGATGGTTTGTGCCAGCGCATAGGCAAAGTCGCAGTCAAAACTCCCCATGAGGCTCAAATGACGGCAATCTCTCGTCCCATATTGTCTTATGGAAATTATAGGCTTCATGGCTTTTTCCCTTATAGGATAGATTTGAAGTGAAAAAAAAATAGGTACGCAAAAGAAATGCCATATAATTTATAATGGCCGTCGCAATCAGCGATGTCCATAGAGCCATCCATTCATTCTCATGGGGAAAACTCCCAGAGAAGGTTTTGATAATGCCGCATGCCGGTACACCTGGGTCACCCGTGAAAACATGCCTTGCCTTTGCCCTGGACATTCGGTTAAGATTTCCATAGAATAATCAAAAAAAATGCCGATTCGGCCAACTTACCCTGCCGAGGTCACCATGCTAATTCATACAATTGTCGCAAGAGATCTGCCGGATTTGTGGTTTCAGGCCGTTCACGATATTCTTGATGCGGGCTGCAAATTTAAAATCGACAGAGGCTCCTATGCCGGGCAGACCCGTCTGGAATTCGATTATTTTATAGGGCATGTGCGATACCCCGGGACATTGCCCCTGATACCCGACATCCCACCGTCATTGGGCATTCCGAATCCGGTCGAGTACGATTACCTGTATGGCGGCCAGGGATATAGCCGGGCCTACATCGAATATCTCCTGTCACCCCGAAAAGAACCCGGAGAATCTTACACCTATGGCGAAAGGCTGACCAGGGTGCCGATTACCGGAGACAAACTGGCCTGGTGGCGGTCCGAAAATTTAGAAATCATCGATAAAAGGGATACGGACGGCAGGGTCGTGTTCGAAGAAAAAGGATCTCTTTATCTCAATCAGATCGAATGGGTCATCGAAACCTATAAAAAATTCGGCGAGAGAAACAACCAACTGGTGCTCCAGGTCGCCCATCCATCGGATCTGACGCTGCTGGATCCCCCATGCCTTCGGCATATCGATACCCGGATCCAGGACGGAGCCCTGCATTTTTTTGTCTATTTCCGCTCCTGGGACCTGTGGAACGGCCTGCCGGCCAATTTGGCCGCCATTCAGCATTTGAAAGAATACATCGCCGGTGAGATCGACGTGAAAGACGGCGAGATGATCGTCGAAAGCAAGGGGCTTCATCTGTACGGCTATGCCGAGGATCTCGCCAAACTGCGCTGCCTAAAATGAAAACGCCAGAAAGCAACTCAAACGGCGCGATCGAGCTTCCTGATAAAACGCCTGGTTAACCACAGGGTGGCGATGACCATCGGAATATAGGTTTTTAAAAATGTGACGGTCATGCCTTCCGGATCGTCCTTGCCCAGATAGATGCAAAAGGCAAGTTCCACCAGAAGTAAAATATCCATGACCACAACGACCATCTTCTGTTTGAAGCTGAATTCCGGTATCGGCTCTTTTCCCGTGTTGAACACTTTTCCCTCCGCGATCATCTGTTTCGGCCAACGCCCGGTATCCCCATGTCCGGGCGTTGGCCTTTTCAAGGTTATTTTTTTCTCAGGTCCTGTTTTGTCACATTCATGATTCTGATCGCGATCTTCTCATCGCCCTGGACCTTATAGGCGACTCTCAGAATGTCGCCTGGCGCCGGCGGTATGCCGATGAGGGCTTTTTGTGCGTTAAAAAGGAACTCAACCCCTGTGGGAAGGCCATAGGGATTCTCTTGGCTGAAGTTGAGGTCGTATTCTTCTATGCGGATAAGCATCTTTTCCTTGTCAAACTCGATGCATTTGCCCTGCGCGACTTCCGCGGCCGCTGCAAAAGAGGTCGCAAAGAGCACGACCAGCAGGGCCACCAGGCAGATCCTAACGCGTTTTTTCATCATGGATTCCTCCCGTATATCTTTATAGTCCGGTTTTAAGCCCGGGCGGCGCTTTCTCGCGCTTTCTTTTCTCTCAGTTCAGCGGCTGCCCCTTTGAACATGATAACGACTATGTATGCGCATATGATGGCGATAGTGCTCAAAACAAGAACCGCTGCGCTGTTGTTGTGGCCGAACTGTTTCAGGATGACGGATATCATGCAGCCGATAACCGCACAGCCGAAGGCGATGCGGATGCCGTACCCCTTGGAATACTTGGTCGCAACCGTGCCGATCTGTGCGCCGATGGCGGCGCCTGTCAGCATCACAAATACGGCGACCAGTTCTATTCGGCCTTTCAATGTGTAGGTAAAAGCGCCGAAAAGGCCGGAAATCATGACCTCGAAAAGGTCGGTACCCACGGCGATATGGGTCGGCGCGCCGATAAAATAGACCAGCGCCGGCATCCGCAGCAGTCCGCCGCCGATTCCCAGAAAGCCCGCCAGCACGCCGGTCAGGTAACTCACGATAATGGGCAGCCACGCGCTGCAGGTGAATCCAGCCACCTTGAAATGCATCATGGGGGGGATGTTGATCTTATGCAGGGTCTTATACCAGGTAAACCCTTCCACCCCCTTTTCCCCCTCCTCTACCCCGAGTTTCCTTTTTTTCTGTGCCTTGGCATAATCGGAGAAGACCATCAGGGCGATCAGGGCCAGGAAAACAACATACACCCATCGCACGACAGAACCTACCAAACCGATACGCTCCAGATACATGACGAGCTGTGCCCCGCACTCGATTCCGACAAAGGTGCCCACCAGCATCACCAATCCAAGTTTGTAATCGACGTTTCCGAACTTTGCATGACGAATCGTCGAAATCATCGACTTGCCGGCGATGTGGGCGATATCCGTCCCGATGGCAAAGGCCATGGGAAAGCCCAGAATGTTGAGCCCGGGGGTGACCATCCATGCGCCACCCATGCCGAAAAAGCCACCGATCACCCCCACAGAAAAGCCTATAAGCACCAGCCCGGGCCAAAAGATTTCGACACCGGCAATGGGCATATACATATATAACCAAGAAGCATCCATACCTACCGTTCCTCCTTTTTCCTCGGTTTAGTGCTCAATGATCTTTCTCGATTTCAGGTCAAGACCGGTCCTTTCCATGATTCTGTCCATCAGAAAGCCCAGGATCGAACCCATCAAAGCCGTCAATAACACCGTCCAGACGGCGTACAGCCATACGTTGGTGTTATATAGATCCGAAAAATATTTCACGATACCCGTAACCCTGCGGGTGTCCGCCACGACGATGATGGCGGACGCGCCTTCCCCGCCTGCCGCCCACAGCATGTCCGGAATCAATAGATAAAGCATCCCCAAACCCGTCCAGATACCAACAAACCTTGCCTTCATAGAAAACCTCCTTTGAATAGGTTATCGAACCACCAGAACGGAGCAGGGTGCATGGGCAACCACCCGTCCGGCCACGCTGCCGACCAGAAATCTGTCGAGCCCGGTGAGCCCGCGATGCCCCATGACAATGAGATCCGTTCCAGATTCTTCGGCATACTTGACGATATTGTCCGCCGGCGAAGCCCCCACTTCCACTCTTGTTTTCACTTCAAGCCCGGATTTTTGAGCGATTTCCGCAGCTTTTTTTACCGCCCGTACGGCCTGATCGTTGAATTTGGCCGCATAGCTGACCGGGATCTCCTCCACATCCTGAAACTCCAGCGCCACCGATATCACCGATAATTCAGCCAGTTCCTTTTTTGCCATGTCGATCGCCTTTTCCAGCGCTTTGAATGAAAATGGTGAATTATCCACAGGAACCAGGATCTTCATAAAGCTATCCCTCCTTTCTTGCTTGGTGGCGAAAAGTTTTTTCCTATTCAAAGCAAAGTATATGCCACGAAAGCCTGTGGGCCCGATCGCCTTGAACCGGATATCTACCTCTTTTGCCTGCTAGGATCCGGCCTTTCCATATCCGGGTGTTTTTCATGCGATCCGGTCTTCCGGCAGGACCCGGTTTCTTTATTCGGTATCTGTTCATCCAAAACGCTGTCAGGAGGCGTCTCGTGCGGTTGACAACCGCTTTACGGTAAACTGGAAAATTTTCTGACACGATGTAAAGGGATTCTTTTACATCCGGAAATCTTTCGCCGGTGTCCCTGTCACCTGAAATTGGCATTATCGCTTGCAGGATTTCTTGATGCGCGATATCGTATTTTACAGTCATCTCCAAAAAAGCGGGTGATCCTAATTCGTGGCCATCCATAAAACCGTTATTTTTGGTTCCACCGTAGGGGAGGGGTTTATCCCACCGGAGGCGGACAATTCCCTCCAAAAATTCAAGACGATACCAATGGGATTGGGGAAGGGACCATTCCCCTACGGTTTCTCATAAAATGCGCCGGTATAGATGGACACTAATCCGCCGGAGGTGGACAGGGGCCAAGGGTTCGGGAGAACCGGGGGGGTGTAACCTTTGGCTGTTTTCAGACGGTAACAGCACAAACGAATGTGTGGGAACATGTTGTCGAGAATGTTTTCTCTTTTTAAAGGAAGACCGTCGAAGCCCGTATCTCCGAAGCAGGAGAACTCGGGAATTTTTCATGCCAAATATTCCTGGTTTAAAGAATTGCTCGAATCCAATACGCAGCTTCTTAATATCATGTCAGATGTTGAAGAAAAGCTGCAGGGCCGACAGATTTTCGGCATGACCTATATTCGGGCCGTATCGACGAGGGCGGTCTTTCACGCGTTTCGCATGGTCAAGTGCCTCAATATCCTGTCCGATAACAAGGATTTGCTTCTATATGACGTACTGAAACAGCTTAACGAGAAGATCAAAGAGGTACTGGGAAAAAAGAAAGAGATTCCGGCTGGAAAATACATATTGCACCATGCGGAGGTGACTAAAGAGATGGTGGACTGGGTCGGCGGAAAAAGCGCCAATTTGGGAGAAGTTTACAATCGCGCGAAACTGCCTGTCCCACAAGGATTTGCCATTACTACAAGAGCCTTTGAAGATTTTTTTACCCATAACGATCTTTTCAGCGAGATCGCCAAGAAAAAAATGGAGATAGACCCTGATGCCCCCAAAACCATAGGCCTGGTGAGCGATGAAATCCAGAGAGCCGTTCTTTCGGCCGAGATTCCGAAGGATATTGAAGAAGCGATCCATGCCGCCTATAAACGGCTGGTCGAGGAGGCGGGCCGGCCTTTTCTGCGGGTATCCATGCGGAGCAGCGCCATAGGGGAAGACAGCGATCTGTCCTTTGCCGGCCAGTATGTGTCGGCATTGAATGTTCCCTTTGAAAAACTATCCCAAACCTACAAGTACATCGTGGCCAGCCTTTATACGCCCAGGGCCATATCGTATCGACTTGCCAAAGGGATTCCGGACGACGATATTGCGATGAGCGTCGCCTGCCTGAAAATGGTGGAATCGGAGGCCAGCGGCGTCATGTATTCCAGGGATCCGCTCAATTTGTTGGAACAAAACATTATGATTACCGCCGTATGGGGGTTGGGGCCCTATGCTGTCGGGGGAGTCGTAACACCCGATAATTATCGGGTGTCAAGGGAAAATTTCGATATTCTTGAATCGCGCGTTTCCCGCAAACTTGTTCGGCTGGTAAACAACCCGTACGGGGGCCTGAAAGAAACCGCGGTTCCAATTGAAAAGCAGGACCATCCGTGTCTTTCCGACATGCAGATAAAGACCCTGGCCGGATATGCGCTTACACTGGAAGAAAAATTTGGGTGTCCGCAGGACATTGAATGGGCACTCGACGATCAAGGCCGGCTCATTATTTTACAAACTCGACCCCTTCGGGTGGGATTCCCCAAAGATGGCGCTCCTGTTCCGGGCGTTCCGAGATTGGCCGGCTATTCGATTTTGATCGAGGGTGGGTCGATAGCCTTTCCCGGAGTCGGTATTGGTCCTGCGTTTCATGTCCACACGGAAGAAGATCTTGATAATTTTCCGGACGGCGCCGTCCTTGTGTCCGCTCATTCCTCCCCTCAATTTATGGTCGTCATGCAAAAAGCCAGGGCTATCGTCACGGATGCAGGTAGCATCACCGGCCACATGGCCTCTCTGGTGAGGGAATTCGGCGTACCTACGATACTGGATACCAAGACTGCCACCACCGCAATTGCCCATGGCGAGCAGGTTACGGTCGATGCCTATTCCGGGAGGATCTATCAGGGCAATGTTCCGGAACTTTTAACCATACAGACCGATAGAAAACCTCAGATGAGGGATACGCCGGTTCATCTCATACTAAAGCGCATAGCCGAGCTGATCATTCCTCTGCATCTGCTTGATCCCGGTTCACCTGATTTCAATGCGCGCTCGTGCCGGTCTCTTCATGATATTACTCGACTGGTTCATGAACGGTCCTATGAGGAGATGTTTCAGATCAGCGATCTGGTTTCCTACGAGCATGGCGGCGCACTGAAGCTGGACGCACCCATTCCCCTGGATCTCTATATGATCGACCTGGAGGGCGGTGTGACGCAGACGCGTAAACATGCCAAAAAAGCTGCCATCGATGAAATTACGTCCGTACCCTTTAAGGCACTGCTCAGAGGCATGATGCACAAAGAATTGCAGTGCAGGGAGCCGCGGCCCATTCAATTCAGAGGCTTTTTGTCCGTCATGACGGAACAGATGCTCTCGGCGCCCGCCAATTCCAGAGAAAGATTTGGAGATCGAAGTTATGCCATTATTTCAGATAAATATCTTAATTTCAGCTCCCGTGTGGGGTATCATTACAGCGTGCTTGATTCGTATTGCGGCAAGACCATCAATAAAAATTACATCACCTTTGCGTTTAAGGGAGGGGCGGCCGATGATGTCCGCCGTAACAGGCGCGCCCGTGCCATCGCCATGATCCTGGAGTCCATCGGTTTTTCGGTGGAAGTCACGGGGGACAGGGTCAGCGCCCGCTTCCAAAAATACGATTCTTTCACGATCGAGGAAAAGCTGGATCTGGTCGGACGGCTCCTGCAATTTACCCGTCAAATGGATATGTTGATGAGCAACGAGGCCAGCGTAAGGGAGGTGGCAAAAGCTTTCCTGGATGGAAATTATAAATTTGAGCAATGCACTTGAGCGATGATTTTCCGATAGTCGCCGCCGGTCAACGATGGTTCATAGATTGCGATTTCTTTTATCCCTGCCCATTTTCAGCTCATACGCACCCTCGATTTTCGCGATCAACTCTTCGGGATCACAGGGTTTTATCAGAAAATCATAGGCGCCCCACTTTATCCCTTCCACAGCAGCGTCGACCGACGCGTGTCCGGTAAGGATGATGACTTCCATGCCGTCGTCGATCTTTTTGATTTCCCTCAAGGTTTTTAGACCGTCCATGCCGGGCATTCGGACGTCCAGAATCACGATATCCACGCTTTGACTGCCCAGCATTTTCAACGCATCGGCTCCATTTGAAGCGGTCAATGCATCGATCCCTTTTTTCCCGAGAAGCTTCCGGGTAGTCTGAAGAAACCTTTCTTCATCATCCACCAACATGACTTTTATCTGGTCCATTTTCATCGTCCTGTCGTTTTTACTAATCCAAACGTTTCTGTTCAGAAGCCGTTTCAAAACCTTGGATTCGGTTTGAGGCAAGGCGCAGGTTGACGAAAAAGCGGAGCATACACGGTAGGTTGTGAGCATTTTTAGGAAACCTGCGACACATCCATCGGGCCTCAGACGAGGTTTTGAAATGGCTTCCAGACATAATTCCAAGCCGACGTTCAGCGGGGTCTGCTTTTCCGACCGCAACAAAGGTTCACACCACTGCCAACGGCAGCAGGCTCCTGTTAGAACTCGATGCTGCCGGGCGTTCGTGGAAACGGGATGACGTCTCGAATATTGGAGACGCCTGTAACCAGCATCAGAAAACGCTCAAATCCGAGTCCGAACCCGCTATGCGGAACGCTTCCAAACCGCCGGGAATCGAGATACCACCAGTACCTATCGGCTGGCATCCCCATCTCTTTCATGCGAGATTCCAGCACGTCGAGCCGTTCTTCCCTCTGGCTGCCGCCGATGATCTCGCCGATATTCGGAACCAAAACATCCATCGCCGCAACGGTTTCGCCGTCGTCGTTTACGCGCATGTAAAACGGCTTGATGGCTTTTGGGTAATCGACAATGATCACCGGCTTTCCAAAATAATTTTCTGTTAGATACCGTTCGTGCTCGGACTGCAGATCCTTTCCGAACGATATGTCGTATTCGAAATGTTTTGCGGATCGATTCAGGATTTCCAGGGCATCCCGGTAGTTGATCCTCTCGAAATCCGAGACCGCAATCCTTTCCAGCCTCGAAAGCAGTTCCTTGTCCACAAACTTTGCAAACAGATCGAGGTCGTCCCGGCACTCTTCCAATACGAACACCGTGAGGTATTTGACCATTTCTTCCGCCAAATCCATGTTGCCTGCGAGGTCGCAGAAAGCCATCTCCGGTTCCACCATCCAGAATTCCGCTGCGTGCCGTCGGGTATTTGAATTTTCCGCCCGAAAGGTCGGTCCGAACGTATAGACATCGCCCAGAGCCAGGGCAAACATTTCGGCAGGCAACTGGCCGGATACCGTAAGGTTTGCGGCCGCTCCGAAAAAATCTCCTGAATAATCGGGTAGGGCCTCTTTTCCGCAAAGAGAATTCATGTCCATGGTTGTCACCCGAAACAGTTCGCCGGCGCCTTCACAGTCCAGTCCGGTGATGATCGGCGTGTGAAGGTAACGGAATCCCCGATCCCGAAAGAATGTATGGATCGCGAAGGACAGTTCGGACCTTATGCGGAACAGCGCACCGTATTTATTGGTTCGGGGTCTCATGTGCGCGATGGTTCTTAAAAACTCGTCGCTGTGTCGTTTTTTCTGCAGAGGAAAAGAATCCGGTGCCTGATGGATGATTTCTATCGCATGGGCGGCAACTTCCCATAGCTGTCCGCCGCCTTTGGACGGCACAAGGGAGCCTCTGGCGGCGATGGCAGATCCTGTCGTGAGCCTTCTGATTTCGAGGAAATTCGGCAATGCCTCGTCCACGATGATCTGAAGGTTCTGCAGACACGATCCATCGTTGGTTTCGATAAAAGAAAAATTTTTCGAATCCCTTCGGGTCCTTACCCAGCCTTTGACCATAACGCTTTCCAGGGGTTTTTCGGAGCGAAGAAGGGTTGCGATTTTTTGACGTTTCGTGCCGCCGAAAATGCCAATAGTCTCTCTCATCGGTTCATATCCTTGTTTCACTTGAATCCCGGACGCCTGAACCCCTGTCCGCCGCAGGCGGATTAGAATCTATAAAAATCGAATGACTCAGGAGAGCTTGACGCTGATGTAATATCCGCGGGTTCCGCGCTGAATCAAAAAAATCACGGAAGTTTTGTTCCGGTTTTTGATCACGGCTTTCTTGAAATCATCCAGGTTGTTTATGGCCATTTCATCTATCTGGCGGACTGCGTCTCCCGGTTTGACGCCGATACGGGCCAGATAGGATTTGTCATCTATTTCAGAAATGACGATTCCGGTTTCGGACGTGCTTCCGCCGCGGAAAAACCGACCGGCGGACAGCTCCTCGACTTTTATGCCGAAGAGGGAATAGGCAAGGTCAAGTGCCCGATGAGCCGGATAGGCGGTTGTTTTTATGGAAACGGTTTTTTCATCTGAACCCCGCCGCACCGTCATGAGGATGGTATCGCCGGCAGAGTAATCTTTTATCGCCGAATTGTAGTCTTGCATGGAGGGGAAAGGTCTTTTCCCTATCGATAACAGGATGTCTCCCTCGCGGATTCCGGCCTTATCCGCAGGGCTTTCCTTTTCCACTTCCTTGATCATAACGCCTTTTTTTGCGCCGACTTTCAGATAGGCTGCGGTTTCTTCATCCAGGTTTTGAACGGTGATGCCGATCCACGGCTGGATGACTTCTCCGTAACGCACGAGGTCTGCGACGATGCGCTTTGCCTTGTTGATCGGTATAGCAAATCCGATGCCCTGGGCTTTGGCATAGATCGCCGTATTGATGCCGATGAGATCGCCGTTGATATTGAGAAGCGGTCCGCCGCTGTTGCCCGGGTTGATCGAGGCGTCCGTCTGGATAAAGTCGAGATATACCTTTTCCTCGGTTCGTATGTTTCTGTTTAAAGCGCTTACCACGCCGGTTGTGACCGTGTGGGAAAATCCAAAGGGATTTCCGATTGCAATGATCGTCTCGCCGATCATGATATCGTCGGAGTTTCCCATCTCTATGGAGGGCAGGGGATCTTTCGTGTCGATTCGCAATACGGAAAGGTCCGAATCCGGATCGGCACCTACAAGCCGTGCCTGAAATTCCCGCTGGTCTTTTAAAGTAACGGTGATTGTTCCGCTGCGTGCGATGACATGTTCATTCGTGAGGATAAAGCCTCTGCCGCCGTCGATAATGACACCCGATCCCAGGCTGGTCCGTTTCTGACGGCGTTCGAATCCATGATCAAAGAAATCTTTGAAAAAGGAGTCGAAAAAAGGATCTCCTCTTAAACCATAAAACGGATTGCCCGGTCCCTGCACCTCATATTCGGAGCTGATGTTGACGACCGCCGGACTCACCGCCCGTACCGCCTTGACGACGGCGCTCTCGCGCAGACTGTCGGTTGCAGCTGTCCCCTGAAGCGTCGCCAATAAAATGACCAGGCTTATTATAACGAGGTTTCGCATGGGATCAATGCTCCAAAATTGCGTTCTGAACAGGGGTATCCGTCTGAAATGATTTCCTGGAGAATGAACGCGGCGGGATATGGTTTTCGGATGCTGCCGATAACATGCTCCGGTTGCCGCCCGGTCCTGACGGTCCGGAAAAACGGCGGGACATGTCAACCGATCGATTGGATATGGTTTCTGTTATCCACGAAAATGTTTTTGGCTTTATAGCCACGGCATGCCGCGTCATCGATCAGAACATACGAGCATATGATTACGAGGTCTCCGGATGAACCCTTTCGGGCGGCTGCACCGTTGAGGCATATACTCCCCGATCCCGCAGGCCCCGGTATCACATAGGTGCTGAAGCGCTCTCCATTGTTTATATTATAGACATCGATCTTTTCGTAGGCAAGAAGATCTGCCGCCGCCATCAGGTCCGGATCTACGGTAAGGCTGCCTTCATACTCCAGGCAGGACGCCGTAACGGTGGCCCGGTGGATTTTGCTTTTCAGCATGTGTCGAAGCATTCGATTCCTCTTACATCATATAAAAATAAGCGCCATCGCTAAAAACTTAACGATTTTTAATATACTGCGAGGGTCAAGCCATGTCAACGGCAGATTTGCACGGTTTTTGCTCCACGATTGACTGAATTTTAAAAACCGGAGAAAATGGACGGAATTCGTCGACGGAACAATCCCGGGCAAACGCCCCCGGAATTCTACTGGACAGAAGAAAGATATCCATATTAAAATACCTCATAAACGGTTATCTTCACAGGAGTTTAAAAATGGAAGAGCAGCTTTCCCATGAAGACAATAAGCGGATCCAGGACGGCATTCGGGAAAAATACCTCAAAGTCGCGGTCGATCCGGAGGGCCATTTCCGATACCCGACGGGACGAGCCGGGCTCGAAATGCTTGGATATCCTGTCGGTCCGGTCAAGGAACTGCCGGAATCTGTCGCGTCTTCTTACTGCGGGGTCGGGAACCCTTTCTTTTTAGGAGAAATCAAGGAGGGAAGCGCGGTGCTGGATGTCGGGTGCGGCGCCGGGGTGGATGCCATCCTGGCGGCAAAACTAGTCGGTCCCTCCGGTCGAGTGGTCGGGATCGATCTGGTTTCCGAGATGCTGGATCGCGCCCAAAAAAATCTCCAGTTGACTGAGCTTCAAAATGTATCCTTCATCGAAGCATCGTCGGAAAAACTGGATTTTCCCGACGAGACGTTCGATGCGGTCATCTCCAACGGGGTGTTCAACCTCCTGCCGAACAAACGGCGCTGCCTCGCCGAAGCTTTCAGGTTGTTAAAGCCGGGCGGCCGGCTCATGATTGCCGACCAGGTGCTGGTCGGCGAGGTTCAAAAAAGCCTGGCCGCACGGATCGATACTTGGTTTCAGTGAGAGGGCGGTGCGATACCGGGAAAGGATTTCCTGGAAATGATCCGCCAGGCGGGTTTTGAAAATGTGGAACTGGTGGCAGAGACCGGGTTCAACAGTTCGCCCAAAACAAAGGGCGTACTGATTCGAGGGATAAAACCGGAGACCCTGGCGGTTGAAAAAGAAGCAGGTCCGGCGGAAGATTCTTTCGCCGATTATCAAGCATTTTCCGATTCGGTTTTTGTTGAAGGGGTGATAAATATAAAAACCAAGTATTTAATCGCGTTAGCGGCATCGCTTGCAGCCGGATGTGATCCATTGGCCCGTCGATGCCTTGCGGCTGCAAGAAAACTCGGCGCCGGCGAAGCGGAATTGAACGAAACCGTGGCCCTGGCAATGACAGTCGCTGCGACAAGGGTAAAAATCCTGCAGGAAGATATCTCGACCGATTTTCAGGGAGAAGCTTTCAAAAATACGTCGATTTTAACCGAAGAAAGGCCTTTAGACGGCCCAAGCGGTTTAAAAAGAAACAGTTGATGTCGCTCTGGATGAGCAACTTTTTTTCAGGGCCGCCCGGATTTCGAAAAAAACGCAGCAGTTGCCGGCGTCAGGGGAAGCGCTTTGATAATGTCGTCGCTTCTTGGTCGCCTTGGACGCGTGATATTTCAAGATTTTCCATTGGCAGTCGCCACCTTAGAGGGTGAAGGGCGGTTCGTTTCCCAGAGATGACATGATGGCTTCGGCTTCCTTCACATTCTCTTCCGATCCCTTGATGCCAAGCCACACCGCGCCCTCCGCTCCGCATACACCACCGGCGGCAACAAGTTCGGCATCCACGCCCGCGAGTATGGCCAGCGCCTCGATTTCGGTCACTACTTCTCCAGGGACGGGGAGTAATCTCGCGCCATGTGCGCCCGGCGCATTCAGAATCGCGGCCAGTTTGGTCAGATTTGAGTGTATGCGCTTCTCAAGGCCGACGGGAATGATCAAGCGGACTCGCCTGCCGACGACAGCCTGCAAAGCGACGGCGATTGTTCCGCCTTTCGGGTGTCCGATCAGAACTCCGGCTTGCTTCCGCTTCAGATCGACCGCGTTTGCGCCCTTCAGAATCACGTCCCCTTCCTTCAGGTTGTCAACGACGTCGAATATGGTTTTCCCCTTCTGCCATTTTCCTCTCGCGATTACCACGTCACCGGGAAACCGGCCTTCGTCGGGCAGTCGGCCTGTCTCAGTCGTTGCAGTCGCAGGTGGCATCGTGATACCGCGAAAAAAGCGGCGCCGGCAGAAGTCCTCCGGCTGGCCGATTACGCGGAGGAGTTCCTCTGCTACATAACCGTTTGTAGTTCCCGCTACTACGACCACCGTTCCGTCTTTCAGCGCGGATGAAACCGCGTCATGTCGGGCGACGGCCAGAGCGATCAAACGTTTGCCGGCCGCCGGCGTGATGACAAACTGGATCATTGTTTTTATCTCTCTCTTTCGGTCAAGCGATAGCAATGAGCGGTGTGAAGGGAAAGTCATCATTCCGGAATAGTCAAGGAAACAATGGAAAACGCAAAAGCCAAAGCCGCACGCCCCCTCACATCCGCCTCTATTGCGTGGTTCGGTGTCATTTCAACTTCATCTCCAAAAACAGTGCGGTGGGATCGGGGTTATGGCGATAGGCTTCTATCTCCCTGAAACCCACTTTCCGGTACAAATCCACTGCCCGTTCCAACTTCGGAATAGTATCCAGCCGGATCGCACCGTAGCCATAGTGTTCGGCCATAGCTATGAAATGAGTGATAAGCGCTTTTCCGATACCGTTGCCCTGAAAGGCTGGCAAAACATACATACGCTTCATTTCCGCAATGTTGTTTCCCAAATCCCGCAACCCAACGCATCCAACGGAATCTATTCCAACCTTAGCGAGTAACAGAGCGCCACGAGGTGGGCCATACATGATGGGCAACGAGTTAAGCTCGGCACTAAATCCCTGAAAGCAAAGATCGATTCCAAGGAAATTTTGGTACGCCTCAAATAGATGTTTCGCCTGTGAATAATCTTCAGGCGTCGCTGCAACAATAATTGAATGAATTCTCATAATCTTCACCGATAGTTATACTTTTCTGGGATTTCACTCAAAATTGCAATTTATAGCCATTTTCAACACGCATCTCGTTTGTAACAAAGCCGAATATTTGTATGGCGAACATAAAAATTAGGCGCGAGTATAACGAGTCTGCTGCAGTGCCCTTTTATTTCCATCATTATTTTCTGATCATAATAAGAAGCATTTTAAACTGAAGATTTGCTTTTAAAGAATGCGGTTTATTTGCAGGCATTATGATCATCTCGCCTTCTCTAACGGTATGTACTGACCCGGCTATTGTTATATCCGCAGTGCCATCAATAATCTGAACAAGCGCATCAAAAGGTGCAGTATGCTCACTCAGTCCCTGTCCAGAGTCGAAAGCAAACGCAGTAACTGTTCCAACATTTTTATCTATAAGAGTGCGGCTAACAACTGATCCGGTCTGATAAGAGACCGTGTCTTTCATATTTAAAACTACCCCGATATGATTACTTCCGTCTGACATCTGATCCTCCTTTGTTTTGTATAACGAACGCAAAAGCTCACCGGGAGCGGCGTTGAACTGCGATCCGGTGGAGCGCCTTTTTATGCATCACCTACTCTTCAGATACTGCTCGATTACCTGCTTGTGTTTGGCTACGTAATTGCAGCTAGGCTCTTCACCGCACTTTCGACATTTCAGGTCGTAGGTGGAATTGATGATTTGGCACCCTGGGCAGGCATAGTTTCCCCTGATTTCCTTGAGCCATTCTTTATAACCAATAGACTTGATTCGTTCAAGATTGACCCACAGCTCGATCCGATGAGGCATTGCAGATTGAAACTGTTTCAAGTCATCGCAGGGATACTCTTCACATTCGCTGCAAAAGTCGATGCCTTGTTCAGCTGCGCAAGCGAACATCTTGCATTTCTCGCAATAACGTAACCTCTTATCCGCCCGGCATCCAAAGCACTTGCTTTCTTCCTCCGAAAAATGCAATTGTGCCGCAAGCCTTTTGAGCCTTTCAGGATCTTCAGCGGTGGCAATAAACCATGAGCACGCCTCACAGTAAAGCCCGCATACAGCGGCTAATTTTTTGTCCAATTCTGCAGAGTGATTTTCTTCTTTTTGCATGACGACCCCCACCCCCAGTTACTGCAGATAGGGCATGTAAGTAAACTTTGGTTAGAAGCCGTTTCAGAACCTTGAATCCGGTTTGAGGGCAAGGCGCAGGTTGACGAAAAAGCGGAGCATACACGGCGGGCTGTGCGCATTTTGAGGAAACCTGCAACGCAGCCATCGGGCCTCAGCCAAGGCTTTGAAACGGCTTCGAGCAACATCCATGGTTACTGCTCCAAGTTTTAAATAAAAATTTGAAGATATAATTCATATTTATTATAATAAAAAACCTTGTTTAATGCAATAAAAACACGCTGACCCGCCGTCAAAAAAGCCGAGCGGTATTTCAAAAAGATTTCCCCCTTGAAGCTATGAAAAAATTGGGATAGGCGGTCAGGCAAGAATATCTCGAAAGTTTTACCAATGCGGTTATTCATAAGCCAATAACAAAGAAAGCTTGAAAAATTCTTTAAATTCTGTAAGCTACACCATACTCTCAAGAGAGGAGGGGAAAAATGACTCTACTCATCATTCTTATTATTATTGCCATCATTGTCATCGCCGCCGTCTCCATCTATAACAAATTTGTTCGACTCAGGAACACGGTAAAGTCTTCATGGTCGGATATTGATGTCCAGTGTAAAAAGCGGTATGATCTCGTTCCCAATCTCGTTGAGACCGTGAAGGGATATGCTTCCCACGAAAGAACTGTCTTTGAAAAAGTAACCGAGGCGAGATCCATGGCGATGAAGGCGACCACTCCGGTGGAGATGGCGAAGGCGGAAAATATGATCCGGGATACCCTGAAGAGCCTGTTTGCCGTGGCAGAGGCCTATCCCGAATTAAAAGCCAATGCCAATTTCATGCAACTTCAATCCCAATTGCAGGAATTGGAGAACAATATTGAAATGGCAAGGCGCTATTATAATGCCGTGGTACGAGATTATAATATTCTAATCGAATCATTTCCTGCAAATCTTATCGCATCGCAATTCAAGTTTGAAAAAGCAGAATTATTCCAGCTCGAAGCCCCCGAGACCGAAAGAAAACCTGTGAAGGTCAGTTTTTCATGAGATTCGGATTTCGGGGTGTGGAATTCGGAACTATAACGGACACGTAAAAAAGTTGTCCTTGTGAGGAGCGAAGCGACGTGGCAATCTTATAAGATTGCTTCACTTCGTTCGCAATGACACCCTATGCGTTCCAACTATGAATAAGGGGGATGGATGAAAGACTGCTGGCGGTTAGCTATGTTGACTTTATATACCCTCCTCCTTAACCTTATCCTATTCATTTCTCCTGTCTTTGCTCAGTACTTCACCATCAATAAGTTCCATTCGGATATTATGATTAATAGGGATTCGTCCATCGTGATTAAAGAGACGATCGATGTGGAGTTTCATCAGTCGAGACATGGGATTTACCGGGAGATCCCTTTTAAATATCGGGATGAGTTCGGCAAAGCAATTACGACCTCCATAAGGGTTTTATCTGTGACAGATGCATCTGGGAAAGCCTGGAAATACCAAGTGAAAAAGATGGGACATCTTTTAAATATCAGAATTGGGGATGCAAAACGATATGTCAAGGGGCATCAGACTTATGTCGTGAGCTATGAAGTCGAAAATGTGATTCTCTTTTTCAATGACCATGATGAGTTTTACTGGAATGTGACAGGAAACTACTGGAAAGCTCCGATCAGAGAGGCTTCAGCGACGGTGTCATTGAACACAAAGGATAAAAGTAAAAATTTAACGGCCACAGGTTATGAAGGAGGGTATGGTTCGAGAGAAGAATGTGGATACGAGACCTACGATAACACCGGAAAATTTTATGCAAAGAGAGACCTTAAGATGGGTGAAGGGCTGACCATGGTCTTCGGATGGGATAAGGGACTCGTCTTTCCCCCATCCTCATGGAAGAAATTTTTATGGGCCGTCAACCCTGGAGAGAACTGGATATTTTTACTTCCCATTTTTTCATTCCTGTATATGTTCAATCGCTGGTATCGAAAGGGAAGGGATCCAAAGGTCAGAGAATCCATTACGGTGATGTATGAGCCTCCTAAGTTCGATAATATACCTCTCAGCCCGGGTGAAGTAGGTGCCCTCGTGGATGAGAAGCTCGACCCGAGAGACATCACTTCTACCATTGTCGGTCTTGCCGTCAAGGGATATGTCAAGATTGAAGAGACAAAGAAAGAAGGACTGATCTTTGATACTTCGGATTATTATCTCCAAAAAGTGAAAGCCCCTGATTCGAATCTCAATCTTTTTGAAATCGAGCTGATGAAAAGCCTTTTCCCGGGAGATTTGCCCGGTGCCCTCATCTCGAGTCTGAAAAATAAGTTCTACACGAACCTGGATTTGCTTAAAAAGACCCTGTATGGGGAGTTGGTGAGGAAAAAATATTTTCTAAGAAACCCGGAACAGGTGACCACATCCTATCTTGTGTCGGGTTTCCTCATTATGATATTCGGTGGACTAATTTTTGGATTTCTGATGGCCGGTTCGATTGTTAAGGTCATTTTTGCATGGGTACTGACCGGACTCCCTATTCTTGGTTTTGCGAAGTTCATGCCAGCAAAGACGAGGGAAGGATCTTCGGCTTACATGGATATTTTGGGTTTTCAGGAATTTATGAATCGTGCAGAGAAAGATAGAATTGAAAGAATGGGTGATAAAAACCTTTTCTCTAAGTTCTTGCCGTACGCCATCGCCCTGAATGTGGCAGATAATTGGGCGAAGGCCTTTGAAGGGATTTACCAGGAACCACCCAATTGGTATGTTTCACCAATGGGATTCAGAACTTTCAGCCCATACGCTTTCACTCACTCTCTCAACTCCGTGACCTCGAACCTTAGCTCCGCTATGTTCTCGGCGCCTAGATCGAGTGGTGGCGGGGGAGGAGGTTTTAGTGGAGGCGGTTCTTCCGGTGGCGGCTTTGGCGGCGGCGGCGGCGGGAGCTGGTAACCTACCCTTCGAGACGTTGTCCCCTAATTTTCCTTTTCGTTCATAAAATCAAGAGACTCCAAAACCACCAGAGCGAAACGTGCGTGTGCAGTTGCGGGCCCTCCACCCATTTCTATTCCAACTTCAATAGCCTCCATAATTTCTTTTTCTGTTGCTCCTTTTCTGGCTGCCTGCTCAATGTGCCATTGCATACACGACTCGCAGTTTATGACAACGGATATTCCAATAGCGATAAGTTCTTTAACCTTGCTTTCAAGTTCCCCCTCACGATATGTGGCTTCTTCCATCTTAAGGAAAGCCTCATATACTTTGGATTTTTTCTTCAACATTGTTGCATGAGCTTTTTTTCGCAAAAGAGACATTTCTCGAAGCTTATCTTTTTTCAAATTCCTCCTCCATAAGGGCTTGAGGTTGGTGTCCCCAAGTCATTGGCGAATAATACGCACAAGAAACCATTAGCGACGACAGTAATAATAGAATCGGTTTATTCATGAGAATCGTGCTTTACCGCCTGCATCACCGGGAGCGTTAGCGATCCGGTGGAACGCCTCGTTATGTGACTCTTTCATCGGTCGCTGGAAAGAACTTATCAATCGTTACCCTTACGGCGTCAAGCCATTGTTTCCGCTCATGTTCCATGCTGGTGACAACGACACTGAATGTGTGTCGATGAAAATTACTAACACCGCAGAGGCCGAAGACACAGTTTCGCCAAATGCTCTCAAGCGGATCTCCGAAGGTGTGCTGTTCCCTTTCCGGTATAGTGTTCGACGTGTTGAAGACTATGGCAGCTTTAGCGGTGAGTAAACCTCTCGGGATGCCTTCACCGGAGTCTCCTTCTAAGAACTCATAAGCTATTCCGGGGCGAATCACCCGGTCAATCCAGCCCTTCAATACTGCAGGGGGTTGTCCCCACCAGTTCGGGTGAATGATGACAATACCCTCTGCCTGTCGGATTTCTTCGCAATGCCCTCTTATCACCGCTGGCAAGACAGCGTCTTTGGGGATTTCATCAGTGGTAAGCAGAGGGTTGAAAGTCTCGGCATACAAGTCATGAAAGGAGATGCTATGCCCATTCCTTTCAAGTTGCTCAACGACGGTTCGCGCGATCGCATGGTTGAAGCTCGTTTCATCAGGATGGGCGAGGATGACGGATATTTTCATGGTTGTCTATTTTTTCCCGGTGTTTTCACGTAACGTAGAGATCACCTGCCGCTATGAAGCGCCAGCGGAAAGAGGTCAGGTGGATTGACGGTATGCACATGGCCAATGCCGTGCCGGAACTTTAGACCCACTTAAAATCAGCGTATCCTAAACAGTGCGAAGGCGCGGTCTGAATCTGGCTGAAAAACTCTATTGCTTTTTGAAAGCCTTACTGCCAATTCCAAAAAGAAGAATCCCCGCACCAAGCAGAAGTAAAGTCACTGGGCAGGGCAAAGGCCAGCCAGGAAATGGGTTGGGTATGCCAGCAAATATCAATATTGAGTCCAGGATTAACAGCGCACCGGCTATTATCAAAAGCCATTTTGATACAGTTACCACGGTTCGCCTCCTTTTGTTGTGATTACCCCATATTTACTAAATGCCTCAACGGTTGAGATCACCTGCGAGCGGTGCGTCAGCACCGCTCGCAGGTGGAGCGAATTGGGCGACAATTGTGTGCTGTTCACACGAGTTATGCAAGGTCCTTAACGCTCAAAGCTTTGTAAAACAGCACGCGGTCCTCACCTTTCCCATCGTATCCTTCGATAACTGGAACACCATCGATAATCTTTTCGCTGTCCTTAGCGGAAAAGCCCATGCGGCGATGGAACGAAATGGATTCTTTGTTGACCGGTGAGGTAACACAACGAACTGTGCGGCAACCAAGATTCGCCACAATAGCAAAGAATCTCTTGTATAGCGCTCGCGCTAAGCCACCTTTTCGGAACCCTGGGTGTACGCCGACAAAATGAATGTACGCCTCGTCCGGGAAGGTTTGAGAAACGAATCCGGTGACAAATCCCACGATTTCGCCGTTGTGTTCGGCCACGAAGCTGGTAGGCTGAAAGTGCACGAAAAATAGCTTTGGCAGCATGTCTGCCATTGGCCGCCCACCCCACCACTCGTCGACGACTGAGATGATTGGCTGATAGTCAGATGGCTCTGCATTGCGGATAAGAAATTCGTTCATTAGCTTTCCTTGCCCAGGTTGCGATAAAGTGCATAACATTTAGACAGAAAAAATATATTATGAAAAACTTGACAAAAAATAATTATTCAATAATACAAGTTAAATAACATAAATATTCCATTTCCTCTTTAGAACATATAATCAATAATATCAAAATTATGCATCAATATTTTTTAAAGTGATATAATAATTCTGTCTATTATAACACCGGGGGTTGCAAGATAACCGCTTGAATTGAATAGTTTTTATGAGTGAAAAAAGTCCAAAGCAATCCGCTCTTCCCGGCTATACTCCGGATGGCATGCCAAACCCTTCGCCGGATACTGAAAAAAAGAGAAAGACCACGCGAATTACTCCTAACGCGCTCGTGTTCCGCGATCGGGTGCTTCCAGGCGAGGTTGAGCGGCTTTTTTCTCCCCTGATGGATGCCATGAAAGCCGAAATCAGAACCCGACATTACTCCATCCGGACTGAGACTGCCTATGTGGATTGGGCAAGGCGCTTCATCGCTTTCCAAGGTTACGCCGACCCCAGGGGGATCGATGCTGCTTCTGCGGTGAAAAAATATCTTGATTATCTTGCAATAGAAAGGGGAGTTGCAGCCAGCACCCAAAACCAGGCCCTCAACGCACTGGTGTTCTTTTTCAATCATGCCCTGCACAAACCCTTTGGAGAGATGGAGACCTTTGTCAGGGCCAAGCGTCCGAAGCGTCTGCCCGAGGTGATGACACGGGCCGAGGTTCAGGCACTGCTTGATCAGATGCAGGGGATTTGCGCGCTCATTGCCGGCTTGATGTACGGAGGCGGCCTCAGGCTCATGGAGTGCGTACGGCTTCGTGTTAGGGACATTGACTTTGCCCGACATCAAATCATGGTCCGCGACGGCAAGGGACAAAAAGACCGGGTCACGATCCTGCCAGAGCGCTTTGCGGTCCAATTGCAGGAGCATATCGGCCGGATCAGGGCAATCCATGAAAATGATCAGGTAAAAGGGGTTCCCGGAGTTTTTATTTGGCCTGCTCTGGCGCGCAAATATCCGCGGGCCGCCACCCAGTGGGTCTGGCAGTATGTGTTTCCTGCCAAAAGCCCTTCGGTTGATCCCCGATCCGGCACTGTGCGCCGGCATCATATTAATGAAAACCTGGTGCAGAAGGCCGTAAAGGAGGCGGCATTGCGGGCCGGTATTGACAGGAGGGTCAGTTGCCATACCTTGCGCCACTCATTCGCTACACACCTGCTTGATGCCGGTTATGACATCCGCACGGTGCAGGAACTACTGGGGCACGCGGATGTTTCCACAACGATGATATACACCCACGTAATGAACAGACCGGGTATCTCAGTAAAAAGCCCGGCAGACTTCCCGTCGCATCAATAGACTTGAACAGTTTTTTTAACATAAGCCGAAAAGAGATTCAACATATTATTTTCCAATAAAAAAGGCCCGCTGCAACCAGCCAGGCCTCTGAGTCTATTTTGATTGGTGGAGCTGATCGGGATCGAACCGACGACCTCATGACTGCCAGTCATGCGCTCTCCCAGCTGAGCTACAGCCCCACTCTCACAAAATCTTTAACAAAGTATCCTGAAGGCTGTCAATAAGTTTATTGGTTTTCCATCCGCCGGCCTGCCGGCGGGGGAAATCATTGACAAGTCCGGAGGCTGTCAATAATATTGGGTAAATTAAGCTGCCTATGGCACAATCAAAACCGTTTGATTTTTCCGGCTTTTTGCCGCCGGAAGCGCGATATTTATAAAAGGAGCGTCAATGAATTTCAAGGATGTGATGCGGCAGGCAGGGATGCCGAACCGGCAGGCACAGCAGCCAAGTATGTACAAGGAATTCGATGCCACCGAACTTTACTGCCCGCGGTGCAAACGGTCCGTTCCGGTCAGAAAACGGCTGCTGCTGGTTCTGCCGGACGGCGAGAAATATGAATACCGGTGTGTGGTTTGCTCCGAATCGGTTGGAACGAAGATCGATCGTCATGAACGAGCGGTTTCGATCATTGTGTAGCGGCGGCGACCCCCAAGGCGGGAATCAACCAAACGGAAAGGCTATGGAATGCTCAAATTATTGCGGATTCACGCGACAAGCTGGATCATTAAAATCCTTTTAGGCGCCATAGTGGTCGTCTTTGTATTCTGGGGTGTCGGGAGCTGGCGGACGCAGCGGGCGACCCGCGTGGCCCTGGTCAACGGCAGCGCGATCACCCGTGCCGACTATCAGGAGGCATACAACGCCATCATGGAGCAGCTGCAGCAGCAATTCGGAAACCGGCTCACGGACGACATGATCAAAATGTTTCAGGTTCAAAAACAGGCGATCGACGCCCTTATTCATCAAATCCTTTTGCGCCAGGAAGCCGAAAGACTCGGTTTGAAGACGACCAAAGAAGAACTGTCCGACAAAATAAGGGGAATGCCTGCCTTTCAGCGATCCGGTGTTTTTGACAGCAAGCTGTACCGGCAGGTGCTGGGTCGATACCGGATGACGCCGGAGCAATTTGAAAAAGCCCAGCAGGATGCCCTGCTGGTCGATAAGGTTCGATATGTGATCACGGATTCGGTCAAAGTATCGGAAACCGAGGCCAAGCAATGGTATGACTGGAACCATGCGGCGGTGGATGTTGATTTCATTCGATTCGAGCCGACCCTGTACAAGAATATCGAAATCGGTCAAGAAGAGCTCAAGAAATACTTTGATGCCAACAAAACCTCCTATAAGACCGATCCGGAGGTAAAGATCCGCTATGTCCGGTTGGATCCGGAGGCGTTTGCCTCCCAAGTGACGATTGGAAACGGCGAGATCGAACAATATTATGCGGAAAATCCGGATGAATTCAAAATTCCAAAAACAGTGGAAGCACGCCACATCCTTTTTATGACAGAACCGGAAATGACACCGGAAGAGATAGAGGCCAAGCGCAGGAAGGCGCTTGAAATCATGGCCATGGCAAAGGGAGGCAGGGACTTTTCAAGTCTGGCCAAGGAGTTTTCGGAGGACCCGAGTCGGGAAAATGGCGGATATCTGGGTACGTTCAGAAGGGAGTCCATGGTGGAAGCGTTTGCCGAAAAAGCTTTTTCCATGAGCGCCGGTGAAATAAGCGAGCCGGTCCAAACCCAGTTCGGATGGCACATCATCAAAGTTGAAAAGGTCAATGAAGCGTTCACACGCCCGCTCAAAGATGCGCAGTCCGAAATACGAGAAAAGCTTGTGGACAAGGCGGCACGGATCCTGGCCTACGATGCGGCGGAAGCGGTTTATGAAAAGACTTACGATACCGATGATCTGGCAAAAATTGCGGAGGAGAAAAAGCTTCAGCTTTACACCACCGACTTTTTCGACAAAAAAGGTCCGGAAAAAGGCGTAAGTAATCGGGAGAAAATCGCCGCCATAGCCTTCGGTCTGTCTCCCATGGAGTTCAGCAGCGTGGAAGATATGGACGACGGTTACACCATTCTTCAGGTGCTCGAAAAACGGCCGGAAAGGATTCCCGAGCAGGAAGAGGTCCGGGAAAAAGTGGCGGCCGATCTGCTCAAGCATAAACAGCAGCAGCGGGCGGAAAAAGATGCGAAGGCGTGCCTTGCCTCTTTGAAAGCCGGTGGCGATATGCATGCCGAGAGCAAGAAATACGGACTTGCGGTTGTTTCCAGCGGATTTTTTAAACGCCGGGATTCCATCCCGAACATCGGGTATGAACCGGAATTTTCCAGAGAGGCCTTTCGCCTTACCGAAGACAGCCGCCTTTCGGACAAGGAGATCAAAGGGGCGGGCGGTTATTACATCATTCGGCTTCGGGAAAAAAAGGCGCCGGATGTGGAACGATTCGACAAGGAGAAGGAAAATTTGATGGAGTCGCTGCGCCAGCAAAAGCAAACCAGGCTGTTTACGTCATGGCTTGAGCATCTGAAAAATGAAAGCACCATCACCATCGAGGCGGATTTTCTAAAAGATAACGAACAATGACAGTTCAACATTTGGAAAGACCGCCCGGCCATTTGTAAGGGTTCATTGTCTCAGAGTTCACCGTTCAAGGTCGCCTTGTTTCAAAAGGATGAACCTGCCGTTCTTTGAATTAAATTTTTTTGAACCCCGAACCCCATAGCGCCCCACAACCAGGAGGCTTCGGACATGGCAGCAGAAGATGAAAAATCCCCGATGTTTAAGACCAAAAAGTGCTATGAATGTTATACCTATGTCGCCCTCGATACCCGGATCTGTCCGAGCTGCGGAAAAACCCTCGGCAGGGTCAACAAGGTCGGCATCGCTGAAAAGCCGACGGACTGGAAATCCTATTTGATTTGCCTGGTTGCGTGGATCGCTCTCGGGTTTTTCATCTGGATAGGTTTTTTTTGATGCCGCCGACGTCTGCCGAAGCTTTTGCAAAAGGGGTGTGAGAGAATGGATGGAAACCTGTTGAAGTCTGTAAGGAGAAAAATCTCTTGCCCGGTTTAACCGATGAGGAAAAAACAGCACTTCTGAAACTTGCGCGCTCCGCCATTACGGCGGCATTGGTCGAGGGAACAACGGTGGAAAGGCCTGCAGACCCTTCTTCCGCCATGAAAGAAAAGCGCGGCTGTTTCGTGACTCTGCACAAAAGAAATGCTTTGAGGGGGTGCATCGGCACCATCGAGCCGGTCAAACCCCTTTATCTGTGCGTGGAGGACAATGCCATCCATTCCGCCTTCGAAGATCCGCGCTTTCCGGCACTGACAAAGGATGAACTGGCTGAGATAGACATAGAAATCAGCGTGCTTACAGTGCCCAAAATTCTCGACCACAGAGACCCCGAAGAACTTCTGGAAAGATTAAAACCGGGCATCCACGGCGTTATCCTTTCCAGCGGGTGGCACGGGTCCACCTTTCTTCCCCAGGTCTGGACGCAGCTGCCGGACAAAAAGGATTTCCTCAAGCAATTATGCCTGAAAGGTGGTATGCCGGCAGATGCATGGAAGGACAAGAAAACCACTGTAAAAATATACGAAGCGGAATATTTTTCCGAATAGATTCTGCTTTACCGACGGGTCGCGAGACTAGTAGGAGCCGAAGCCCCAAGATTTGGGGCTTCGACGGATGTGGGCGTCGTTGATGTCCGCGGTTTTTTTGGGCAGGACGTCTTCCGGTATTCCATCCAAAAAGCGCGACGGCCGGCTCAGCATGATGCCCGATGACCGGTCATATGCCTGCATGGGATAGATGAAATAAAGGCGTTCCTTTGCACGGGTTGCCGCCACATACATCAGCCGAAGTTCTTCTTCCAGATCATCGTCGTTCCCCATGGCGTGGATGGACGGAAATCGGCCGTCCAGAGCCCAGATGATAAATACGGTGTGCCATTCAAGCCCCTTAGCGGAATGGACGGTCGAGAGGGTGAGGCGGTCCGGATGGCTGTCGGAGGGGTCCAGGCCGTCGTTCACGCTGGCGGTTGGCGGTTCGAGCGCCATGTCGGCCAGAAAGGGTTCAAGGCTGTTGTATCGAGCCATGATCGTGAGCAGGTGTTCCAAGTCCCGCATGCGCTTGGGGTAATCGTCGTAGGTGTCTGCCAACAGCGGTTGATAGAAGTGAAGAACGGCCTCCCCCATTTCTTCGAGCGGCATGGAGTTGGTTTCGATTCGGGCATAAAGGTCTTTGAGACGGGCGAGCCCGCCGCCACGGCTTGAGTTGGAATATTTTTCCAGGATGGCCGCGTATCCGGCCGAATTTCGCGATATGTCGTTATAAATATTTTGGGCTGTTTTCGGCCCCACTTTTTCCTGCAGCGTCAGGACCCGTTCCCAGCTGATCCGATCGTTTGAATTTGCGATGACCTTCAGATGGGCCAGTACATCCTTGATGTGGGCGGACTCCATGAATTTAAATCCACCTACCTTGATAAACGGAATGCCGCCTCTGTTCAGTTCAATTTCCAGATCAAAGGAGTGAAACCCCGCTCTGAACAACACGGCGATTTCGCTGAGCGCCACGCCCAGGTGTTGCAGTTCGCGTATCTTTTTTACAACGAACCGCGACTGACTGTTTTCCGATATCGTATCTACGAGCAATGGTTTCGGTCCGCCTGTTTTTTGAGTAAACAGGTGTTTCGTATACCTTTCCCTGGCACCTTGAATTACCCGGTTGGTAAGGGTTAAGATCGGCTGAACACTGCGGTAGTTTTCTTCCAGCTTGACGATTTTTGTGCCGGGAAATCGATGGGGAAATTCCATGATGTTTTTAAAGCTGGCGCCCCGGAAGGCATAGATACTCTGGGAATCGTCTCCCACGACCATCACATTCTGGTGGGATTGGCCGATAAGATAAACGATTTCCGCCTGAATCCGGTTGGTGTCCTGGTATTCATCCACCATGATATGGCGGTAAGTCTCCGACAATCTTTTCTTTATTTGCGGATGTTCCGCCAGCAGGTTGCGCAGATGCACCAGAAGGTCATCGTAATCCAGAACGTTCTGCTCGCGCTTTCGTGCGGTATAGGCATGCTGAAGCGCCAGGATGTCGTCAGCGTACTCCGCCAAATGCGGGTAATCTTCGTCGAGCAGGTCCTCTATCGACAGAGTCTTGTTCACTGCGCGGCTGAAGATGGTAGTCAGTGTCTGCTTTTTGGGGAAAGACCGATACCGGGATGAAGAAGCCATTTCTTTTCGCAGCGCACCGATGAAGACCTCGGCGTCCGCCCGGTCGAGTATGGTAAAGGCGGAATGGATGCCGGCGACACCGCCATAGCGCCTCAATACGGCATTTGCAAACGAGTGAAAGGTGCCGCCGGCGACGTTTTCACAGCGACGATCGAGCAGCTCTGCAGCACGTCTCAACATTTCCTGGGATGCTTTTCTTGTAAAGGTCAGAAGAAGAATCGAATCCGGCGTGATGCCTTCTTCCACGAGCCGGGCCACCCGGTAAGTGAGTGTTCTTGTCTTTCCGCTTCCTGCTCCGGCAATGACCAAAAGCGGGCCGTTTCTATACTGGACCGCTTCCAGCTGGGATGGGTTAAGGGCTTTCTCATAGGGAATTTGCATGGTCTTTGTATCCGATGGAAAATAAGGGGTTCGACATTGCACCGCACGACCCGGACCGGAACATAACCGCCGGCATCATCGATTCATGGGTCTGCGGCCAAGAGGAACGCATATCTGAAAAACATTAACCAAAGAACTCTCACACCCGGTCCCCTTTGTCAACATGAGGTGGAGCCTCTTTTTGGACGATGTCGGCTTTCTTTTTTGACTTTTTTCAGGATGTACCGTAATTGCGTACCAGAAGGACCGAAGGCCCTCTTGGCCTATTGCCTGAAAACAGCCGATCTGCTATTTTGTGAAAAAATTTTATGATGATGGAAAGGATCACGAATGAAAAACGAACCCAACACCTCACCTCGCGTCCAGCGAATCTGGAAATTTTTTGCTTCCGTGAGGCTGACGGTCGTTTTGCTGCTTACCCTTGCCGCAACATCAATCATCGGGACACTGATTCCGCAGAATGAAGATCCCGCAATGTATTTTCGTGCCTACGGTGAGTTTTTATACCGTCTTTTCAATGTCCTGGGACTATTCGACCTGTACCACTCCTGGTGGTTTCAAATTCTTTTTATTGTGCTGGCAGTGAACGTGACGGTCTGCTCTATCGACCGGTTTCCCGCCATCTGGAAGATCGTTTTCGTTAAAAACGCGCTGGCCGGAAAACAGCGGTTTCAAAAATCGGCCGGTGGCCGGACTTTTGCGGTGAAAATGCCGCCCGATCGGCTTCGGGCGCCCTATACGAAAATGATTTCCAGGCGTTTCAGCCGTCACCGCATAGAAAATACACAAAATGGATTCGTTATCTTTGCGGAAAAGGGGCGATGGGTGCGTTTGGGTGTTTTTGCCGTTCATGCGAGCATTATCATCCTTTTATTCGGCGGATTGATCGGCTCCATGTTTGGGTTTGAGGGTTTTGTCAATATCCCCGAGGGAGAGGCTGCAGACAGCATCCGTCTTAGAAAGAGCGGGCAGAACCACCCGCTTGATTTTCAAATCCGATGCGACGATTTTCATGTAAGCTTCTATGACGACCATGGCAGGATGCCGAAAGAATATCGATCCACGCTGACGATTCTCGAAAAAGGATCCCCCGTTCTGACCCGGAATATCATCGTCAATGAACCGCTGCGCTACAGAGGCATCAACATTTACCAGTCGAGCTACGGGCAGATGCCGTCAGGTCCTTCGCTTTCCGGAAGGATTGCCCCGCGGCGGATTCTATTGACCATCACCAGTGTCTCCACGGGGATGGTGTACGAACAATCCACCGCCATCGGGGAGCAGGTGGAGCTGCCGGAAAATTTGGGGAGTTTTCTTATAACAGAACACAGGGAATCGGCCGTATTCGGGGGGCAGCCCCTCGGCGAAGCCCTGGTCGGCGTTCTCACTGCGAAAAATGGTTCCTCCGATGAAATTTTACTGCCCCTGCGTTTTCCAAATTTCGATAGAATGAGAAAGGGCGATCAGGTGATTTCGGCGGCTCTTGCCGACGATGAGCCGACGGCCGAACCGGATGGAACAGAAATTCGATATTTTACAGGACTTCAGGTGACCAGAGACCCCGGGGTCTGGATGGTATACGCCGGATTTGTCATTATGATCATCGGATGCTACGTTACTTTTTTTATGTCCCATCAGCAGATAGTTGTCGAGGTGACCGGAAGCGCGGCAGACAGTCGGGTCACGGTGTCCGGTACGGCAAACAAAAACAAGCCGGGGATGCAAGAACGGTTGAATCGACTGGCCCTCCTGCTGGCCGGGCGGCGCAGTTCCGATGCACCCTAAATTGAACCTTACCAATCGCCAAGCGGTCCTTCAAAGAGCCGGCCTGCTGCAAAAAAGGAGTTTTCATGAACAGTTCCTATTTGTTATCGGTGGTGACATTTATATACGGCCTGGCCGCCCTGCTATATGTCAGCGGATGGGTATTTAAAAAGTCCCTTCCGGCGAGACTGGCCACCTGGACAACCCTTCTGGGATGGATCGGCAATACCTCCGGCATCTTGCTTCGCTGGGTTGAATCCCACAGGATGGGAATCGGCCATGCACCCCTGTCCAATATGTACGAATCGCTCGTCTTTTTTTCCTGGACGATTGTGGTGATCTATCTTGTCATCGAGCGCAGCTATCGAAACCGGGTGATGGGTGCGTTTGCTATGCCGGTTGCCTTTCTGGTCATGGCCTATGCCTCTTTGTCTCCGAATGTAAGCGACCGAATTCAGCCGCTGATTCCCGCACTGAAGAGCAACTGGCTTATCGCCCATGTGATCACCTGTTTTCTGGGCTATGCCGGTTTTGCCGTAGCCTGCGGCATCAGCATCATGTACCTCATCAAACAAAGAGAGAATTCCGGATTCGTTTCACGCTTGCTGGTGCACTTTCCAAGCCAGGAAGTGCTCGAGGAGGTGATGCATCAACTGGTGATGTTCGGCTTTCTGTTTTTGTCCGCCGGAATCATCACGGGTGCGGTGTGGGCCAACTCGGCATGGGGCACTTACTGGTCCTGGGATCCCAAGGAAACCTGGTCCCTGATTACCTGGTTTGTCTATGCGACACTGCTGCATGCCAGGACCATGAGAGGGTGGCATGGAAAACGGATCGCCTATCTCTCCATCATCGGCTTTATCGCCGTTATCTTTACTTATTTCGGCGTGAACCTTCTTCCCGGCCTGCACAGCTATGCCAAAGGATAGGGGCTGGATTTTTCCTTGACAAAAACAGGATCAACAGATAGAGAGGCATCTTGATTTTTGCCTTTAAAAGCGCCCTAACGACGAACAGATATAAACGGTATTGAACCGTGAACCCATCAACCACAATCTGACGGAGTTCCCATGAACACACCAGTAGACAAACCACAAGACCTTGCAACACACGCTACAGAAGCGGTTGCAGACAGAGCGGAGAAAGAGAAAGGGGGAAGCGAGCCGGGAGCAGTTATCACCCTTTTCTTTTTTGTCGGATTTGTCGCCAGTCTTGTCGTGGGCTGGGTCATATTTCCCAAGCTGCTTTATTCCCAGCAAAAACAGCCGATCGATTTCAACCACGCGATGCATAACGAATTGGTGGGAGAAGGATGTGAAAGCTGCCATTTTTTCAGAGAAGACGGCAGTTTTGCCGGCGTTCCCAAGCTGGCTCAGTGCGTGGATTGCCATGAAGAGGTTCAGGGGGAGAGTGAAGAAGAGAAAAAATTCGTCGAGCAGTATGTAGTAAAAGGACGGGAAGTTCCCTGGCTGATTTACTCCAGGCAGCCGGACTGCGTCTTTTTTTCCCATGTCTCCCATGTCAAGATGGCAAAGATGGACTGTGTGTATTGCCATGGACCGATCGGTGAATCAGAGAGCCTCAAGCCGTATGAGGAAAATCGAATTACAGGGTACAGCCGGGATATATGGGGCAAAAACATTGCAGGCCTCAAACGCAATTCCTGGGACCGCATGAAGATGGATGACTGCGCCCAATGCCATGAGAGCCAGCCCCGTAAGGAAGAAGCCGTGAGCGGGCTTCCGTGGCCTTTAAACTGGATGCCCCTCGTCTGGAACTATGAGGGAGGCAACAAATCAAGCGTTCAGACCAAAAAAGACGCTTGTTTCGTCTGCCATAAATAACGGCCGGCAATCGATGCAATCGCCCGTATCAGGGACATCGATGTGTGATTAGCCGTTGTCAAAAAATTATGCGACCCGTAATAACTGCGATTCAGCTTATTTGAAGGGGAAGAATCTATGAAGATTGGCAGAAGAAGTTTCTTGTCGTTTTTGATCGGCGGTGCGGCAGGGACCACCCTTTCACCGTTACCCTGGAAGCTGACGGATGATCTTTCCATATGGACGCAGAATTGGCCCTGGACACCCATTCCGGAAGATGGGGAAGCCAGCCGCGTCCAGACCACATGCACCTTATGTCCCGGTGGCTGCGGTATTTCTGTTCGAAAAGTGGGCGACCGCGCCGTCAAAATAGAGGGGATGCAAGACCATCCCGTAAATAAGGGCGGCATATGTATTCTGGGGCTGGCAGGGTTGCAGTTGCTTTACGGTCCAACGCGTGTGAAGGCGCCGCTCAAACGTGTCGGAGACCGGGGGGAAGGAAAATGGGTCGAGATTTCCTGGAACCAGGCGATTTCGGAAGTGGCAGAAAAGCTAGGCGAAATTCGATCTTCGGGAAAGCCCCATACCCTTGCCTGTATCGCCGGATCAGATCGCGGGACCATATCGCAACTTCTGGGTCGGTTTCTTACCGTATACGGATCTCCCAATTTTCTCCGAACCCCCTCGATGTATGATTCCTATGAGCTGGCGCTTTATCTGATGCAGGGGGCTCAGGCTTCTGCCGGATTTGATTTCGAGAGCGTTGATTTCGTCCTGAGTTTCGGCAGCGGCATCATAGACGGCTGGGGCTCGCCCGTTCGGATGTTCAAAGCCAACAGCCTATGGCAGGAAAAAGGGTGCCGGGTAGTGCAGATCGAGCCCCGGCTTTCCAATACGGCGGCAAAATCAGACGCCTGGATCCCGATAAATCCGGGTACGGAAGCCGCTTTAGCGCTGGGACTCGCCCATGTGATCGTCAAAGAGAGGCTTTATAATGATTTCGTAAATACCTCCAGCTTTGGATTTTATGACTGGTACGACGATCAGGGATCCGTCCATCGGGGATTCGAGCAGGTTGTGCTCCATGATTATGCTCCGGATACCGTCTCACAGATTACCGGAATCGACGCAAATACCATTGTGGAACTAGCCCAAGGTTTCGCGAAGGCTGTAAAGCCGCTGGCAATCTGCGGGCGAGGACAGGGTCTTACGCCTGGATCGACTCATGAATTCATGGCGGTGCATGCGCTCAACGCCCTGGTGGGCAACATCAACAAACCGGGCGGGGTCCTGGCGGTTCCTGATCCCGATTATATCCGGTGGCCTGAACCTGCAATGGATCAGACCGCCTCGCAGGGGATGCAGAAGGGGCGCCTGGACGATGCAGGAGGCGAGCGATATCCCTATACCCGGTACCTGATGAATCGGTTTTTCGAAAATATTGCCTCAAGCAAGGGGTATCCGATCTCCGCATTGCTGATCAACGCATCGAATCCCCTCTATTGCCTGCCGGACAACGAAACCGTGAAAAAGGCCTTTAACAGGATCGATTTTATCGCCAGTTTTTCCTCCTATATGGATGAAACGACCCTTTATGCGGATTTGATCCTGCCGAACCACTGCTATCTGGAACGCCAGGAAGATATTCCCTCGCCGGCAGGATTTGAAAAACCATTTATAGGCCTATCGAAAGCAGTGGTAGAACCCCACTTCAACACCAAACACATCGGTGACACGATCATCGAGATAGCCAAAGCCATGGGCGGCAATATCGCCGAGGCGTTGTCGTGGGATGGCTTTGACGCATGCCTCCAGGAGACTCTGGGAGAAAAATGGGACATGCTCAATGACAAAGGGTACTGGATCGACGAGCAATTTTTATCCCAGCCGGAGGGCGCATTATTTGAAACCGCTTCCGGTAAATTTGAATTTTTTGTCAAGGCGATTTCGACCGGTCACGAAAAGGAACTCGATGCGCTTCCCCGTTATAAGCCGTTATCGATCGAGGGCGATGGCCCTTCCTTTCCACTGCTTCTCATCCCATACGACACCATGAGACTGGCAAGCGGGTATGTTTACAATCCGCCTTTCGTAATCAAGACCGTCGAAGATACGGTACTCAAGGGAAACGATATTTTTGTGGAAGTGAATCCGAAGACCGCCGCGGCTCTTGGACTCGCAGAAGGAAACTTCGCGACGTTAAGCACGCCAAAGGGCATCGCAAGGGTTCGGGTGCACTTATTCGACGGACTTATGCCCGGATTGGTGGCGATGCCAAGGGGTCTCGGTCATACGGCCTATGACAGCTATCTTGCCGGCAAGGGAATCAATTTCAATGAACTTATCGGGCCGGTTCCTGATCCGGTTTCCGGCCTTGATGCGGCCTTTGGAATCAGAGCAAAGCTGAGCGCAGCCTAACCTGGTCGTCGGGGATTGGCGGCAATCCTGTCGGCACGTCATTTCCGCGATTTGATCTTCATTGTGACGAGGTTCTGATGATACGCGAAATAGGGAAAAAATATGGAATGGTCATCGATCTGGATAAATGTACCGGATGCGGGGCCTGTATGGTGGCTTGCATGGCTGAAAACAACGTGCCGTTCAAAAAGGACGAGTCCAATAAGCTCGACAGCATCACCTGGATGCGGGTGTACAAGCTGACCAATGGAAAGCCTTATCCGGACGTAGATGTCTGTTACATCCCCAGGCCATGCATGCATTGTGAAGGCGAGCACGGGCATTCCCCCTGTGTTTCGGTTTGTCCTTCCGTTGCAACGGATTACAGTATGGAAACAGGAATCGTGAGCCAGATTTATACCCGATGTTTCGGCTGTAGATACTGCATGGCCGCCTGCCCTTACCATGCGCGCTATTTTAATTGGTGGGACCCGGTATGGCCGAAAGGCATGGAAAAATACCTTAGCCCCAATGTTTCCGTTCGCATGCGGGGGGTCGTTGAGAAATGCAGTTTCTGTTTTCACCGATATCAGATGGCAAAGGACAAGGCGTATTACGAAGGCCGCCGCGAGCTTGAGGAAAGCGAATATCAGACTGCCTGTACCCAGGCCTGCCCCGCAGGGGCGATCACCTTCGGTGATCTTAACAACCCGGACCACGCGGTGCACCAAATGGTCGAGCCCGACTCCAGATATGCCGGAAGGCCTAAAAACCCGAAAGCGTTTCGCCTGCTCGAGAGGCTCGGAACGAATCCCAAAGTTTACTACCTTTCAAGCCGGGAATGGGTCCGACAGGCAGGGGACAATTATTTGAAAAACGAAGGGAAACTGAGGAGATAAGTTGAAGACCGAAACAGGGGACACCAGTATTTACAGGAGCAAATAGCTTATGGACTCTGCACTAATACCCGAAGGCGTCAAACGCTGTGAGTTTTGGAAATTTATCCTTGGGCTTGTGGTGGTCGGTGCCGTGCTGCTTTGGGGTGTCGTCGCCATGTTGCTTGTCTGGATAAAGGGATTGAACCAGACCAACATGAATGACTATTACGGATTCGCGCTCTGGATTTGGGCGGATTTGACGGTTATTGCCCTGGGCGGCGGGGCTTTTTTCACCGGTCTTATGCGGTATATCTTCGGCATAGAAGATCTGAAACACATCATCAACTATGCCGTACTGATCGGGTTTATCTGCTACAGCTCGGCCCTGCTGATTCTTGGAATCGATATCGGCCAGCCCCTGAGGGGGTGGTTTATTTTCTGGCATGCCAATGTTCACTCCATGCTGACGGAGGTGGCCTTCTGTCTCTCCTGCTATTTCGGAGTGCTTTGCATCGAATACCTTCCGTTGATACTGGAAAACCGCCAGCTCGACAGGATCCCGTTTTTCCATAACCTTGGCCATAACATGCATGAGATCATGGCCGTTTTTGCAGCCACCGGAGCCTTTCTGAGTTTTTTCCACCAAGGCTCACTTGGAGGCGTCCCCGGTGTTCTTTACGGCCGGCCGTTCAGCTTTCGTGAGGGGGTTTTTATCTGGCCGTGGACATTTTTTCTGTTCACATGGTCAGCCGCTGCATGCGGTCCCTGCTTTACCCTGATGATAACCAAAATAACCGAGGCCATCGCTCGAAAGAAGCTGGTCGCCGATTCCGTCGTAAGCCTTCTGGCGAAAATATCCGGATGGATGCTTGCCACCTACGTCATCGCAAAAATCATCGATACCTGGTACTGGGCTTCCGTAACCGCACCTTCCATGGGTTTCAGCCTGATGGAATTTTATTCAAACAACCCCCTTTACGGGATATGGATATTGTTTGCCGAAATCGTGGTCTGCGGGGTGGTGCCGGCAATGATCCTGATCACCGAGAAAGGCCGGCGTAATGGGGTGGCTTTGATGACCGCGGTTGTACTGGCGGTCCTTGGGGCATGTCTCAACCGCTGGGTCATGGTGCTTCAGGTTCTCGCGATGCCGGTACTCACCTTTGAAAACTGGGTCATGTATTATCCGAGCTGGCAAGAAGTTGCGACCACAATTCTTCCTGTGGCATACGGCGTTATTCTGATCATGCTCTCTTACCGCTACCTGCCGGTTTTTCCACAGGAGAAAGAGCTCAATCCCATTGAGGCATAACCGATAGACCGATTGAAGGAGGACGAGATGTTTCCGTTTGTTTTTGAATGGGTGTGGGATATGGATCACCTGGTATTCATGGGCGCCCTTGGTTTTGCGCTCAATATCATCGGCATCGGAATGGCCTATTGCATCATCAAGGCAGTATACGATACGGTGAAAGGAAAACACGGCGGAACCCACTAGGATCTGCTCTTGCAGTTGAAAAAAAGCGCTTTCCCCCTGGGTTTTGCGGGAGAAGGCGCTTTTTATTTTCCGAAAAAACCGCCGGCCGGTCCTTATATGATTAATTTTTTCGAATAAATCCCAGCGTTGCAGCGTTGTGGGAAACTGTTACAAGAAAATGATATTGCCAAGATCGGCGGCAATCCGTTATATGCCCATAGATCAATGAGCCTGCAAAAACTCGTCACCAAAAGGAAACAGAAATGGATAAGATCGTCATCGAAGGGGGCCGCCCTCTAAAGGGAACGGTTAAAATCGGAGGAGCAAAAAACGCCGCGTTGCCTGTTCTGGTTTCCTCCCTTCTTGCGGACGGGTGGCATACCTATCATAATGTTCCGAACCTGCAGGATATTGAGAGTATCAAGCAGCTTCTGTCGACCCTTGGAGCCCGAGTGGAGGGCGAGGGCGACAGGCTGCGAATTTTGTCCGACGGACTTTGCAATCACGAGGCCCCGTATGATCTGGTTCGAAAAATGCGGGCCTCTATTCTCGTGCTCGGGCCCCTGGTGGCCAGGCTAAAAAAAGCACGGGTTTCTTTGCCCGGCGGATGTGCCATCGGGGCCCGCCCCATCAACCTGCACCTGAAGGGTTTGAGTCGACTTGGGGCCGAGATCGAGCTGAAACATGGCTATGTGGAGGCGTCTGCAAACGTTTTGAAGGGCGCCGATATTTACCTGGACCTGCCGACGGTTACCGGAACCGAGAACCTGATGATGGCCGCTGTCTTTGCAGAGGGCCAGACGGTGCTGCGCAATGCAGCCTGCGAACCGGAAGTGGTGTCGCTGGCGGACGTGTTGACTCTGATGGGTGCCAGAATCGACGGCGCGGGAACCCCCACCATTACCATCGAAGGGGTTTCTTCCCTTCACCCCGTTTCCGCTTGGATCATACCCGACCGCATTGAAGCCGGGACATTTATGACGGCGGCTGTCCTGACAGGCGGGGATGTGACGCTAACGGCGTGTGAACCCGCACATTTGGGGGCCGTCATCGATAAATTGAAACTGGTCGGCACGGACATAACGATCGACGGCAAAACGATTCGGATCAAAGGATCAAGAGATATCGCCGGTGTGGATGTGAAGACCCTGCCGTATCCGGGATTTCCCACCGATATGCAGGCCCAGTTCATGGTGCTGATGTCCGTGGCAAAAGGGACCAGCGTTATTTCAGAGACGGTTTTTGAAAACCGTTTTATCCATGTCAGCGAATTGAGGCGGATGGGCGCCGATATCACGGTCACCGGTAACGCGGCAACAGTCAGAGGCGTTTCCTGCCTACACGGCGCACCGGTTATGGCAACGGATCTCAGGGCGAGCGCTTCACTCGTTCTGGCCGGTTTGATCGCGAGGGGAAAAACCGAAGTCCATCGGGTCTATCATCTGGACCGTGGATATGAAGCCATGGAAAAAAAATTCAGAAAGCTCGGGGCCGCCATTGAACGGGTTGCAGCATGAGACGGCCTCTTTATTCCCGACCCCTTATTCCCATCACTGTTTCTTTCATATGCGGTATTCTCATAACCTACCGATTTCCTGACAATAAATCGTGGATCTTCCTGCTTCTTTTTTCCAGCGCCGGTTTGATTATTTGGCAGCTGATCAGAAACAACACTGCGGTTTTCTCTCCCCTGCTCCTCTTTTTCAGCCTGGGTTGCCTGTCGCTGCTTCCCTGGATGCGGCCGAACATTTCACTGAATGACGTATCCCGGTATGCCGACACCCATTCCCTGGAGATAACCGGTCGGATTTGCTCGATTCCCATTCAGAAAGACGGACGAACCAGCTTGAATTTGGAAGTCGAAAGGCTTCATGATACAAGAACCTCTTTTCCGGTCGCCGGAAAACTTCGCGTAACGTTTCGAGGCGCTGTGGAGCCGCTTTCCCGGGGGGACAGGATTTCAGTTTTCGGGCGCATTCGGTCCACCCGCAATTATAACAATCCCGGCGGGTTTGATTATCGGCGTTATATGGCTTTCCAGGGAATATGGGCCACCGCATCAGTTGAAGGAAAAAGACTCAAACTCCTGGAAAAAGCGTCGTCACCCCGTTTCAAACGGCTGATCGAATCGCGGCGCCGGCATATATCCGAACTCATCGCTCATGCAGGCGAAGCGGATCAGCAGGCTGTGATAAGGGCCTTGATTATCGGAGAACGAAATGCGGTTCCGGATATGCTGCGAAAAGCCTTTGCCCGTTCGGGGTTGGGTCACCTGCTGGCCATCTCGGGGCTCCATGTGGGCGGTGTAGCAGCCGCGGCCTTTTATCTGCTCACGCGGATCCTGTCCAGGGCAGAATTTTTGCTCTGGAACGCATGGACCAAAAAGGCCGCGGCCCTGTTATCTCTGATTCCGGTAATGCTCTATGCGCTGCTGTCCGGCATGTCGCCTTCCACGCAACGCGCAGCCATCATGGTGGGCGTATTTCTGGCGACTTTTTTCATGGAGGCCGAGCATGACCCCATGAACACCCTGGCTTTGGCGGCGCTGTTGATTCTTGCGGTGTTTCCTCCGTCACTCTTTTCCATTTCTTTCCAGTTGTCCTTCTCGGCGGTCGCATCGATCATATACGGACTTGGGCGGATAAAAATATGGCGGTCGGAAAAAGAAACTGTTGAGAAAAAAACGCGCACCGCCCAGCTACGGCAGCGGTTTTTGATTTTTCTTTTCGTGTCGATTTTCGCGATTATCGGAACGCTGCCGCTGATCATGCGCTATTTTAATGAAGTATCCCTGGTTGGCCTGCCGGCGAATCTGATCGGGATTCCGCTGATCGGATTTGCCGTGGTTCCTCTTGGCTTGAGCGCCGTTTTTGTATCTTTCTTCAGTGACGCGGCGGCGGTCATGGTGTTCAAGCTGACGGCCGCCGTTCTGACTCCCGGATTGAAAGTCGTCGCCTGGTTTGCCGATTTACCCTTTGCCGCGGTAAAAACGATCACCCCCTCCTGGCTGGAAATCGGGGGCTTTTATATTCTTGCGTGGTCCGCACTTTATCTGCTTACGGTTCGACCGGAAAATTCTGTTTTGCCGGCCGACGGCACGTTTTCCGGCCATTTAGTGACCGGTTCTATCGGGCGGGAAAAATTTTTCTTCCGTTCCCGGTTCCTTTCCATGGCCAGATGGGTGAAAGTTAGACATCGGCCGGCAAAAGCGGCTGCGGCCGCCGCCTTTTTTATTCTTTTGCTCGATGCCGGCTACTGGACGGTCAAACGGTTCTGGCACGATGATCTGCGGGTGACGATCATCGATGTGGGGCAGGGAAGCTCTTCTCTTCTGGAGCTTCCCGGCGGCAAGTGCATGCTTGTGGACGGGGGAGGCTTTTCAGATAACACCGCCTTCGACATGGGCGCCCGGGTGATTGCTCCGCTTTTATGGCATAAAAAGATTGCCACCGTGAATACCCTGGTTCTTTCCCACGCGAACAGCGATCATTTGAATGGGCTGCTTTATATTGCCCGCCATTTCAACGTGGGAGATGTCTGGTGCACCCAAGAGGCTTCGAACGGCCGCAGCTATCGTGAATTTATGGAAATCCTTCGTCAAAATGGGATTCGGATCCCGGAGTTCAAGGATATACACCGCCGCCATCTCATCGACGGTGTCGAGCTGGACATTCTCTATCCGCCCGAAGATTTTATGGAAAAAAAGCGGCGTGAGCGCTGGCGTGATCTGAACAACAATTCTCTTGTACTGAAGGTTCGCTACGGTGAGACCTCCTTTTTGTTTCCGGGCGATATCATGAGCGACGCGGAGCAGGAGCTGGTACATCTGAAACACGACTCCTTAAAAAGCACCATCCTGATCGCTCCCCATCACGGCAGCAAGACCTCAAGCAGTCAGGGGTTTTTGGAAGCGGTGGATCCGAAGATCGTAGTTGTCTCTGCGGGCTGGAGAAACCACTTCGGTTTTCCCCATCCGCCTGTGCTGTTGCGATACAAAGACAGGGCCTGCCGGGTGTTTCGTACGGATTTTCATGGCGGTGTAGGCATTTGCACGGACGGAAAATCGATACGCGTCACTCCCCATATCCCAAAAATGCCTCTTTGACCGGGCTTTCGCGTAGAGACTACGGAATGTTTTCCATGGACGTAAGCGTCAACAAAGCCGGGCTGGATGTACTATACAACCGATACAACAGACGGCGATATGTGCACCCGGATCCCCTTGAATTTCTCTATTCATACCAAACCATGGAAGATCTTGAAATCGCTGCAATAATCGCATCAAGCCTTGCCTACGGACGGGTTGCCCAAATTGTAACGAGTGTTTCGAAAGTTCTTGACGCCATGGGCGCTTCTCCTTTTTTGTTTCTCAGCAGGGCATCGCATGCGATGCTGTATGGCACCTTTAAAGGGTTTACCCATCGTTTTGCAACAGGCAGAACCCTGTCCTGTCTCCTCATGGGCATCAAAAGGACACTCGACCGTTACGGTTCCTTAAACGCGTGTTTTCTTGCCGGATACCGGAATGAAGACGAGACGGTTTTGTCCGGCCTTCAATTTTTTGTCCGTGCCGTTACAGCAGCCTGTGACCAAAATCCCCAACACCTCATGGCCCTGCCGGAGAGGGGAAGCGCCTGCAAGCGACTGAATCTGTTTTTGCGCTGGATGGTTCGACAAGATGCCGTAGACCCGGGCGGTTGGCGTGGAATACCGACTTCCAAGCTCATCGTCCCGCTGGATACTCACATGCATGCTTTTGGTCTAAGGGCCGGCTTGACCTGTCGCCGCCAGGCCGATATGCGCACCGCGCTTGAGATCACCGCCGCCTTCAAACAGGTGGCGCCCGAAGATCCTGTGCGATACGATTTTGTTCTCACGCGCGAGGGAATCTGGAGAACGAGGGAACGCGCGCTTTGAGATTTTCTGAAAACCCGGCACAATGGCCGGAGAAACATTGCCGAGGAGGAAGGAATTGATGCTGAAAACCGTCGCGGAAATCGATCTGGATAAGCTTGCATCCAACGTGCGGGCTATTTGCAGTCAGGTGTCCCCTGCCAGAGTGATTGCCGTCGTCAAAGCCGACGCATACGGCCACGGTGCTGTAACCGTTGCAAAGCGGTTGGTTCGTGAAGGCATCGATTTTTTCGCGGTAGCCCAGTTAAAAGAGGCCATGGAACTCAGGGACAGTGGACTGCGGCAGCCGGTGCTGGTTTTTGAAAGGCTCTTTCCCGATGAAATACTCACGGCTGTCAAGGCGGGCTTTCGGATCTCGGTTTTCGGTAAACAAGACATTCAATGGATTGAAAATTCCGGCTGTAATGCACCGGCCGACATCCACGTGAAACTGGAAACCGGCATGGGCAGGGTAGGGCTGCTCTATAATCAGGAACCCGACTTTTTCAACCGGCTCGTCCATTCCAGATATTGCCGCTGGGAGGGCCTTTATTCTCATTTTTCAACCGCAGACGAAAGAGACAAGACTTACGCGTCTCTCCAACTGTCGAGGTTCAACGCGACACTGTTGCGACTCAAGGCGCTTCCAAGACAGCCTTCCCTGATTCACATGGCCAACAGCGCTGCGGTTCTGGATATTCCTCAAAGCTATTTCGGCGCGGTCAGAACCGGTATCCTGATCTACGGGGACTATCCATCCGGTGAAACAACCCAATCAATCCATGTGAAACAGGTCATGACCCTGAAAACAACGGTTACCCATATCAGGCGAATTTCCGCAGGGTATCCGGTGAGCTACGGCAGGCGGTGGACGGCGAAGGAAAGAACACGAATCGCGGTCCTGCCCGTTGGATATGCGGACGGCATTCGCCGAAGCCTGATGAATCAGGGGGAGGTCCTGATTCGGGGGAGGCGCTATCCCGTGGTGGGTGCCGTGACCATGGACCAGACCATGATTGATGTCGGGGAGGGCAGTCCTGTAGAGCCGGGAGATGAAGCGGTGATTTGGGGTGATTCCGGTCAGGAAACCATACGGGTATCGGATGTTGCGGAAAAGATCGGAACCATACCTTATGAAGTGCTTTGCAACGTGTCGGCCCGGGTCAAACGGGTATACAAAGAGAAGCAGTAGTAAAACCGGCGCGCCTTTACAGGGACGCGACCGCTTCGATTTCGATGGAAACGCCTCGGGGCAGAGCAGCGACTTCAATGCAGGCGCGGGCGGGCGGGCGGTCCTTGAAAAATTCTGCGTAGGTCTCGTTCATATCGGCGAAATCCTTCATATCCGTTAGAAAAACCGTCGTTTTGACGACATGGCCCAGAGTTCCACCGGCAGCGGCCAGAACAGCTTCCACGTTCAAAAGAACCTGTTTTGTCTGGTGTCGGATGTCCCCTCTGACGATTTCACCGGTATCCGGATCGACCGGAAGCTGACCGGCGACAAAAATGAGATCGCCGATCTTCACGGCCTGGGAATAGGGGCCAACAGCTTTCGGCGCCTTGTCGGTGTGAATAATCTCTTGGATCATGTCATTTCCTCCTGTGCGTGTTCGAACATGTCGGCAGTGGAAGGCGTTTCAATTCTACGATTGTTGCACCCCAACCTCCGGCTTCCGGAGGCGCATCGCGAAACGATGCCACCAGACGGTTCCGTCTCAGACATTCCAGGACGCTGTTTTTAAGCCTGCCGGTGCCCTTTCCGTGAATGATTCTGACGGTGGATAAACTCGCCTTGACACATTCGAAAAAGTAATCTTCCATCAGATCGCCGACATCCCTTGGGTTATACGTATGCAAATCAAGGACATCTTCGATCGGTACTATGATCGGATCCGGCATGCTCCTTCCTGAAACTCGGCATTGACTATTTCGAACCGAGTCGATAGGGTTCAATCGCAAGCGCAAGCGACGTCAAACGCCTTTTCCGGATTTCAACTGCCTGAAGCTTTTTCTTCGCGCGGGCGCGCAGCCATTTAAGCTGTTTAGGAAGAAGATTGCGTTTTGTCAATTAATATAAGGGCCAAGCGCCACATGGAAGCATGGTGCGATATCCACAAAGCCGTGTTTGTCCTCTTTGCCTATCTGCTCGGATCCATCCCCTTTGGTCTTGTTTTGACCCGGATGTTCGCTTCGAAGGACGTCCGGAAGATAGGAAGCGGAAATATCGGAGCCACCAATGTGTTTCGTGCGGCGGGATCGATTCCGGCCGCACTGACCCTGGCGGCAGATGCGCTCAAGGGCGTTGTGCCGGTTTACATCGCGGGGTGGTTCGTATTTTCTTCGACATTTCAGAAAGAGGTCTTCCTGTGCACGGTGGCTTTTGCCGCTTTTATCGGTCATCTGTATCCGGTTTTTCTGCGGTTTAAGACCGGAGGAAAAGGAGTTGCCACGGCTGCCGGATGTTTTATCCTCCTTTGTCCCTGGGCCCTGTCTGCGGGATTGCTGGTTTTCATCCTTTCTCTCCGGCTGTTCGGCCGGGTGTCGGTCGGTTCCCTTGCAGCATGCGCCGTGATTCCGATTGCGGTCTGGGCGGTTTCCTGTTCTCAGGCCGTCACCTATTTTGCCGCTGTCACGGCGATTTTCATATTCATCAGGCACAGGGACAATATCAAACGCCTGCGTGAGGGGAAGGAACCCACATTCAATTTCCGCATTGGACCTTGCAACGGTCGGAAGAATCGCTCCATTCGGTCAAAATACCGCAGCGGACCATAAAAAGGTCGCTATGCCGGCCAGAACGAAGTGAGACTCCACCAGAAATTCCAGCCGCATGCCCGGCAGCATGCCGCCTTTCTTATGTACCGAAATCACCGTATAGATGAAAATCGTACTCAAAGCGAGCAAAAACCCTAGGCCGGAGATAAGATGCATCGCGGAGGCAAGGACCAGAAGAACCACTGTGGCCGCCAGGATATAGTTGAGCAGGGTGAGGGTCCGCTTTTCCCCTAAAAGAATAGGCAGCGTTTCCTTTCCGACAATACGGTCCCCCTGCATATCGAGAATGTCAAAAAAAGCCGTTCGTACGAAAACCATGCACACGGACCAGAAAAACACAATCCATGCACCCAAGCCGATTTTTCCCGAGACCGAAAGCGCCGGCAGAATGGAGGTCACCATGCCCCATGCCGCGGCGATCAGAAAGGTCTTTGATCCGGGTATATCCCGAATGCGACGGATTTTGAAACCTTTCAACCGATCCGGAATGAGCCGAAAATTGTAGGAAAGCCCCAATGTACTCATGACCAGGAGCAAAAGAAAGGGTATCGTTCCCGAGACGAAGGCGATCAACAGTCCGGCCGCACCGGCCGTCAGGGCCAAAGCGGTAAGAAGCACCATATGGCTTTTATAAAAAGAGGCCCTGTCTGGATCGTTATAATGGTCCGCAGTTATTCCCGTAAGATGATTCAAGATATGCATGGATTGCACGTAAAGAACGGATATGAGGACATGGGAAAAATCGGATGCGATCCCCTGAAGCTTGAGCCCGGCATAACAAAGGCATCCGGCGCCTGCAGCCACATAAATATTCGTCAGCAAAAGCGCGCGCTGAAGGTTGAACAGAATTCGTAACCCGCCCCGTGCTCTGCTGAAGGGGATGGCTTCCAGCGCTCTGTATACCCGCCGGATTATCCAGTTCGGAGTGGAAGCTCCGGCGGTTATTCCGATGGTCTTCGCACCGGCCAGAACCGCCGGATTCAGTTCAGATGCCTCTTCCATATGGTATACGGGCCGGCGGGATTCTTTTGCGATTTCTACGAGTCGCTGGGTATTGCCGCTGTTGCGGCCCCCAACGACGATCAGCGCGTCTACGGATGCCGCAAGGCTGCGGACTTCTGCCTGGCGCTTTTCCGTGGAGTCACAAATGGTGTCGAAGATGCGGTAATGGGGAAATTGTTTTTGGACTTCGGCCTTGACCCGATCGTAAAAAAAAGTATTTTGAGTTGTTTGGGCGACTACGATTGCTTTTTCAAAGGGCGGCAGCTTCTCCAAGTCTTCAACGGTATCCACCACATAGCCCCTTTCTCCCGCATAGCCGAGCAGCCCGATTACCTCGGGGTGATCTCTGTCACCGATAATAATCGATGCATACCCTTGTTGGGAGTGGGTGCGGATGATGTTCTGCACTTTTATTACTCTGGGACATGTGGCGTCTATTGTCCGAAAACCGGCTTTGAGCAGCCTTTTCTTGGATTCGGGAGGTACCCCATGGGCTCGGATCAAAACCGTGCCCCTGCCGCGGGCGGGGATATCCGATAAAATCGATATTCCCCTTTCTTTCAGCAACTGGAGCACCTGCGGATTGTGGATGAGGGGGCCGTACGTATAGATCGGGTTTTCGTGTTTTGCAGGGGCATCCAGGACCATTTCGACGGCTCTGCGTACCCCCATACAAAAGCCTGCCGTTTTGGCGATAAGAATTTTCATCAAAATTTTAGAAATTAGGACGAAAGAGCTGTCATTCGATGAGAAATATCTTATGATCCACAAGGAAAAGCGAGTGGATTTTCGCTTTGAGAAATTTTTGTTCTCCGAAAATATTTACAAGCCGAAGGCCGTCTCCTTCCGGTTCCACTGTGTCGACGGCTTCCATGATGATTTCTTCTATTTCTCCTTTAACCAGATAGGCGGTCGCTTCGCACATGATATTCCTTTCTATCTTCGGGGTGCTGGTTTCCAATTGCACCGGTTTCAGGTTTGTTGCAATGTATGCTTCAGGTGTTCCTGGATAAGACTTTCAATAAGATGGGGAAGCGGTTCCGGGCTCATTCCGATGATGACGACATTTTCCTGCGAAAGCGGCAAAAGCATCTTTCTGGCCGAACTCGCCGCAATAGCTTCGGCCATCAAGGGGGTGACTTCTCCCATCATCGCATGGGCCATGACGATGCCTACGGGTCCGATAATGGCATCCACATCTTTAACCGTCTGAACGATGGCATTTTCACCCGAGGCTCCGCGGTTCGCCCTGGCTTTGAGCATTTGTGCCGTTGCTATAGCGTTTGTGCCCAGAGCTACGACTTCAACGGTTTCTTCGAAGGCCTCTTTAAGCTTTTTGATCACGGCGCTGCCGATTCCACCGCCCTGGCCGTCGATTACACATATCCGCTTCATGCTTTTTTCTCCAAAAAATACGGTCTATTGGAATTCATTGACCATCTCGCCACACCCTGGTCCGTCCCTATGCCCGGGTCGCTGTTTACAGCTTTTTAAGTCTGGTTCGCTGATGACGCGCTTTGCGGGCAAGTCTTCTGTCAGGCCCTCTTTTTTTGGTCGATCCGTTCCAGACGCGCTTTTCACCGGCTTGCGGCTCCTCTTCCGAAAATTCGATGAATACGCATTGTGTCACCCTATCGATGAAATCCGGGGAACTGATGGATGCAGCGCCCTGAAGGAGGGCATAATTCGAGATATCGCGGTCGGAGGTGACAATCAGAGCTTTTTGCTTTTCTTTTGCAGCCATGCGCTTTATAACCGTATCGGCTGTTTCACCCCGGGAAAATACCACGTCGATCCCCTGGAGCCGATCTCGCAACGGAAATAAGGCCGGGGCATTCTGGCCGTCGAATACCACCGTGATTCGGTGGCGCTTGATTTTTTTATAACTCGCCAGCAGGTTGACCAGGGCTTCCCGACCCAGCTGAATATCTTTGTTCTCAAAAGCGCTCAGCGGGGATGACTGCCTTATCAGGTTGTACCCATCTATGATAATGTGCATCGACATGGGTGGATGCGCTGTTGCGCACGCCATCGGAAAAATTTTATTCCGGCAGGCGTTTTTTCTGCCCGAGAGGTTTTGATTTTTCTTTACCCTTTCATCGGTCACATGCCTTTAAAAGAACGAGGAGGCGGTCGAGATCCTCATCGGCATAGAATTCGATTTCTATCCTGCCTCTTTTCCCACGCCGCTGGATTTTTACCTTTGTTCCCAATCGTTGGGAGAGCTTCTGGGCAAGATCCGAAAAATAAGTTTTTTCAGATTCCAGGGTCTTCGCCGGCGTCTTTTTCCTTTTGGATTTGATCCGTTTTACGAGCGCTTCTGTCTGTCGGACCGAAAGTCCACGTAAGACCACTTCCCGCCAGGCCGCCGTCTGTTGGGCGGATGTGTCGGCGCCGAGCAGCGCTCTGGCATGTCCCATACTCAGATCTCCCGCCAGAATGCTGGCTTTCACCTGTTCCGGAAGCTGTCTGAGTCTTAAAAAATTGGCCACGCTGGACCTGCTTTTTCCGATTCGGCCGGCCAGGTTCTCCTGTGTGAGTCCGAATTCCTCGATCAACCGGTGGTAAGCTTCGGATTCTTCAATCGGATTAAGGTCTTCACGCTGGATATTTTCGATGATGGATACTTCGAGCAGATCCGAATCGCTTACTTCTTTTATGACCACGGGAACCTGCTCAAGGCCTGCGAGTTTCGCAGCTCGAAGACGCCTTTCACCGGCTACGAGTTCATAGAATCCCTCTGATTTTCGTACAATCAGAGGCTGAAGGATTCCTTTTTCCCTTATGGATCGGCTCAGTTCCTCCAGCTCAGCATCTGAAAATCTCTGCCTGGGCTGATATCTGTTCGGGCGTATTAATGCGACATCACACTGAAAATACCCCTTGAACCGGTCATCCTCGTCTTTGAGAACCGGCAGCAGCGCATCAAGCCCCCGGCCGAGAGCCAATTTTTTTCGCGGTTTATCGCCTCTGGCCTCTTCCGTTTGGTTTACCTTACCCGGCATGCTGTCCCTCTGATTTGCAAGTCTTTTTGTAACAGGTTGGCGTTTTGAAAGATCTTCCAACAATTTGTAAGGGTTCATAGGTTCAGCGTTCACCCTTGAAGGTTGCCTTGTTTTACAAGGAGGAACATGCCGTTTTTTGGGCTAAATTTTCTGTGAACCCTTAAACGCTGAAAAAAAGCCGTTCGGTCGCCGCACGATCGTCTAATGGGTCATGATCTCCTTTGCGAGAGCAAAATAGCTTTTTGCTCCGATAGAGGTTGCATCATACAGCAGAATCGGTTTCCCGAAGCTGGGAGCCTCGCCGAGGCGCACATTTCTGGGCACGCGGGTCTTAAAAACCAGGCTCTTAAAATGTCTTTTCGCGTCTTCGGCAACCTGATGAGACAGGTTTGTCCTTTTATCAAACATAGTCAAGAGGATGCCTGCAATGCGAAGTGTCGGATTCAAACCACTTCGGATCCTTTTGATGGTATGCAGCAGCTGGCCGAGCCCTTCCAGCGCATAAAATTCACATTGAAGCGGAATAAGCATGGTATTTGCGGCAGTCATGGCATTGACCGTCAGAAGGCTCAAGGATGGGGGGCAGTCGAGAATGATATAATCGAATTGTTCGGCCACTTCCGCCAGGAGGCTTTTCAATGCGTTTTCCCGATGGGGATTCGGCAGCATCTCCACCTCGAAGCCGATCAGTTCGATGCGTGACGGTATGATTTTAAGGGTTTCGATATCGCTGTCGAGAATGATGTTTTTTGCCTGTGTTTCTCCGATCATCCCGTGATATAGGCATTTTTCGATGGCGGTTTTGTCGATCCCCAGCCCGGTGGTGGCGTTTGCCTGAGGGTCGCAGTCCACCAGAAGGGTCCGCTTTTCCGAAACCGCGATGGCCGCCGCCAGATTAATTGCGGTTGTGGTCTTTCCCACACCGCCTTTCTGGTTTGCTATGCATATCGTGATCGTCATGGGTTAAATGTCTATCATAAAACCCTCCCTTTGAAAAGAATATAAGGCATCGAGTTGACTCATTGAAAAATATTTATCATATTAGATGGAAAAGAACCTGTCCATTGCCTGTTCGGTAATAGATGTGTTCATCCACTTCGGCCGTTTCACAAGGACGCAGCCGACGGACGGGCAGCCGTCCGGCGGCTGCGGTTAAAGGACTTTTCCATGATCCTGAACATCGGTTTTCGAAACTCCATCGCATCCTTTTTTCGGTTCGTTATGGCGGGTATTTTGGTTTTGTCTGCTCCAGGCCTTTTTCCGGGCCGCGGGTACGCTATTACGGTAAATGAGGAAGAAACCCTGTCTCGGGAATTTATGAAAGTCGTATCGAGTCGATTTGAATTTATACAAGACCCGCTGATCACAACTTATGTCTCGGGCATTGGAAAGCATATTGTTTCAGTTTTGCCGCCCCAACCTTTTTCCTATCACTTTTATGTGATTCGGGAAAACGTCTATAATGCCTTTGCAACACCGGCGGGGCATATTTTCATCAACAGCGGGCTGATAATGGCCATGGAAAACGAAGAAGAGCTGGCCGGGATACTTGCACACGAAATCGCCCATGTGGCGTGCCGGCATATTTCCCAGAAAATCGATCGATCCAAGAAACTTCAGATTGCAACGCTGGCAGGCGTTGTCGCCGGTATTTTTTTGGGGGTCGGCGGCAGCGCTGTAGCGGGAAACGCGGTGACTGCAGGTTCCATCGCCGCCGGCCAATCTGCGGCGCTCGCCTATAGCCGGGAGGATGAAATGCAGGCGGACCAACTCGGGCTGGATCTGCTCTCAAAAGCAGGCTACGGGGCAAACGGGCTGCTTTCCGTGCTCGAAAAGATCCGGGCCAAGCAGTGGTTCGGATCGGATCAGATTCCCTCTTATTTGAGTACCCATCCGGCATCAGAGGAGCGCATGGCCAACATAGATGTATGGATCGAAAAACATGATGAAGCCGTTGATAAGAAGAAGGCGGATCCGGCGTTTGCGAGGATGCACGCGCGACTGCTGGCCCTCTACGAGGAAGAACGAATCGCGTTGGAATTTTTCGAGGCGGCGGTCAAGAAAAATCCCGATGATGCAACGGCCCTTTACGGGTATGGACTTGTCCTGGGCCGGATCGGCAGGCGGGATGACGCCATTCGCCAGTTCCGGGCCGCCCTGGCCTATCAGGCCTTTGATCCGTATATCCTGACCGGTCTTGGGCAGATGTATTTCCTTGAAGGTCGATATGCGGACGCTCTGAGAGTGCTCGATGGGGCAAGCAGCATTTCCGAAAATGATCCGGAATTGCTTTTTTACCTGGGCAGGAGCCAGATGGAGGTCGGTGACCTCGAGGCCGCCGCCCAAACCCTGGGACAGGTTATCGAAATTACCGGTACTTACCATAAAGCATACTATTTCTTGGGCGATATTTACGGTAAGATGGAAAAACTTGGAGATGCCCACTATTATCTGGGAATGTACTATAAAAATACCAAAGATATCAAGAATGCTCTTTTTCACTTGCGCAAAGCGGCGACCTATTCGACTGCAGATCCCGAACGCGCCCAACATATACGGCAGATGCTGGAAGAATTGCAGAAGCAAGAGGCTGAATTAAAAGTCGACCAGATGATAAAAGACAGGAAAAGATAAGATAATGCCATTCGGCGTTTTAAAGGACCGCCTGTCAATGTATGAGCGTTTCCCGAGCGGACATGCTGATGAGAAGGCGAGACCTCCCCGGCATTTTGATCCGTGGGAGCGGCAGGAAACCTGTCACGAGCGTTCACGAAGTCATCCATCTTGAATTGCATATGGTTAACGGGGTTTCTCCCCGGTGCTGGAATGCTCAAGGGCGACCGGCCTTCAGGGCATGGACCCGTTTTTAGGATTTCCCAGGTCTTGCGTGAGGACCAGGCCGTCCCACCGGGAATTCTTCAGCATGACCTCTATTATCAGAAAGGACATCTGGAACCACGGTCCTCCGGAGTGGTAATCCCCGTCATAGTAAGGGTTGCTGATAAAAGCGCCGCCCACGGCCAGGGCTACGGGCATCCCGTTTACCCGGCCTTTAAAGGCTCTGTCCTTGGAATTCGGGATCGCCTGTCAGTCGCTTCGGTCGAAGTGGGAAAACCGCATGGTGAATGTCCCGCGGCCCTGGGTGGCGGAGCGCAGGGATGTCGAATAACCGAACATCCGTGCCAGCGGCACGGTCGCCCTTATTACGCTCGTCCCTGTTTTGGGTTCTATGAATTCGATCTTTCCGCCGCGGGCGTTGAGATCTGCAATGACGTCCCCCAAGAAAGATTCCACAACGATGATTTCGACATTCATGATCGGGTCGAGGAGAAAGGACTCTCCCTTTTTCAGCGCCTCCTTACAGGCCATCGAGGCGCTGACCTTATAGGCCAGCTCGGTACCCAGGGTTTCCTTGTACACGGCGTCCAATAGAACGGCTTCCACGTCGACGACCGGATACCCCATAAGAATGCCGGTTTCCAGCGATTCCACCACTCCCTTCTCTATGGCGGACAAAAAAACCAAAGGGATCGCGGTTTCGGATACCCTGGAAATGAAACGATTTCCCGAGCCGCGGTTCAAGGGCTTGAGCCGGAGAGTGACCTGTCCGAAGTGCCGGCTGCCCGCGATTTCCTTATCAAATACCGCGGATGCTTCCGCATCGAAAGCGATTGTTTCCCTGTAGACCACCTGCGGCTTTCCGGCGTTGACCCGGGTATTGAATTCGCGTTCCATGCGGCTGATGATGATTTCAAGATGCAGTTCTCCCATTCCTGAAAGAATGGTCTGGCCGGTATCGCTATCCTTTTGCACCCTCAAGGTGGGATCCTCTATAGTAAATTTTTCGAGAACCTGCTCCATTTTCTCTTGGTCGGAAAGGGTCTTGGGCTCCAGAGCCAGGGAGATCACCGGTTCGTAAAATTCCATTTTTTCAAGTAAAACCGGTCGTTCGGGAGCGCAAAGGGTTTCTCCTGTCGAGGAGTCCTTTAATCCGATCACACCGACAATGCTTCCGGCCCCGGTTTCATCGATTCTCTCTCGTTTATTGGCATGCATCCGCAATATTCGGGAAAGCTTTTCCTTTGTTTTTCGATGAGGGTTATAGACATCCATTCCCGCGAGCATTTTTCCACTGTAGATCCTGACAAAGGAAAGTTTCCGTCCCTCCATCATGGAAACTTTGAAAATGAGCGCAGCCAAAGGTTCGGCCGTGTCGCTCGGACACTCGATAATTTCACCGGTATCCGGGTGTACGCCTTTTATGGGCGGAATGTCTGCGGGGCTTGGAAGAAACGCACCAATCGAGTCGAGCAGCGGCTGTATGCCCTTGTTTTTCAATGCACTGCCGCAAAGCACCGGCACCAGCTTCAGGTCGATGGTTGCTTTTCTTATGGCCGCAAGGAGCATTTTTGTGTCAATGGGTGTCTCGGACAGGTAGGCCTCCATAACGGCATCATCGGTTTCGGAGAGGGTTTCAATGAGCTTTTCCCTGTGCTGAGCGGCTGCTCCCATCAGTTCTTCCGGAATGTCCACAGCGGAGAAGTGTTCCCCCAGGGAGCTATTGTCCCAGGTTACGCATTTCATCTCCACAAGGTCGATCACACCCGTAAAAATATCTTCGGCCCCAATCGGGATCTGAAGAATCAGCGGGTTGGCGTGCAGTCGGTCTTTCATCATATCGATCGTGCCGAAAAAATTGGCGCCGATTCGATCCATCTTGTTGATAAAGGCGATTTTGGGTACCATATATTTATCGGCTTGACGCCAGACCGTTTCCGACTGTGGTTCCACACCGCCCACCGCACAAAATACGCCGATTGCTCCATCAAGAACACGCAGGGAGCGTTCCACCTCTATGGTAAAATCGACATGACCGGGTGTATCGATCAGTTGAATGTCAAATCCTTTCCACTGGCAAAAAGTAACGGCGGAGGTGATCGTAATCCCTCTTTCCTGTTCCTCCGGCATCCAGTCCATGATGGCTTCGCCGTCGTGGACTTCACCCATCTTGTGGGATCGTCCCGTATAATAAAGGATTCTTTCTGTTACGGTCGTTTTGCCAGCATCGATATGGGCAATGATTCCGATGTTGCGAATCGCGCTGATTTTTCTTTTTCTATCCATCTTGTCTATCGCGCTTGGCTCATGGTAAAAGAGAAAGGTTGAACTGCCGGGATGTCCTTCAAAAAGACAATCTATTATAAAAAAATATATTTTCTATGCCGAAAGGATCAGGATGTCAAGAATCAAGCGATCATTCCGGAGATCCTCGTCGATTCTCACCGCAACCTTTGCGGAGTTGCAGATAGAACCGATCGGCAAGTTTCAGGATCTGGCGGGCAAAAAAACCTGCAGATTGAGAAGGAAAAGGATCGTCAATATCGAAATTTTTTTATGGGCTGATTGTGAACTCTATGATCATCGTGGAAAACCTTACCAAACAATTTGGAAATCAGATCTTGCTGGAACACGTCGGTTTTCAGATCAATCCGGCGGAAAGGATCGGCCTGGTGGGGCGAAACGGGCACGGAAAGACCACTCTCTTGCGGATTCTTGTCGGCGAGGAGTCTTACGAAAGCGGTTCTGTTGTGATCCCCAAACACTACCGCGTTGGTTATGTCCGGCAGAAAATATCTTTTTCAAAACATACGGTCCTTGAAGAAGGGATGGCCGGCCTGCAGGAAAATGAACGGGACCATTACTGGAAGGTCGAGAAGGTTCTTGCCGGTCTTGGGTTTTCCGAAAATGACATGCGTTGCCGGCCGGAGGAGTTATCCGCCGGCTTTCAGGTGCGGCTGAATCTGACCAAGGCGCTTGTCTTCGAACCGGATCTTCTGCTTCTGGACGAACCGACAAACTATTTGGATATTTTGTCGATCCGCTGGATTGAACGGTTTTTGCAAAACTGGCCGCGGGAATTGATCGTCGTCACGCACGACCGTACGTTTATGGACAGCGTTGTGACACACATTATGGGCATTCACCGACGCAACATACGAAAAATATACGGAACTACCGAAAAATATTACGACCAGATCGTCCAGGATGAGCAGGTCTACGAAAGAACAAGGCTGAAAGACGAACGTCGCCGCAAGGAAATCGAACAGTTTATCAATAGATTTCGCGCAAAAGCCCGCCTTGCAAACCTTGTTCAATCGCGGATCAAAACACTTTCCAGGATTGAAAAGCGTCGAAAGCTCTACCCCATTAAAGCCCTCGATTTTTCTTTTAGAAGCCGACCGCTCGAAGGTCGAGAGGTGTTGCAGGCAAAGGCGGTTTGCTTTTCCTACCATACAGATCACCAGATCCTAAAGGATTTCAGCCTGACGGTTTCTTCAAGGGACCGCATTTGTGTCGTGGGGAAAAACGGCAAAGGCAAGACAACGCTGCTTAAACTCCTGGCCGGTGTGCTCCTGCCGCAAAAAGGGACCATCCATTATAACCCGGGCGTCGTCAAAGGCATATTTGATCCAGGCAATGTTGCCGGGCTTCTCGAACCGCGCACAGTCGAAGAGGAAATTTTAAGCGCGCATCCGGATGTCAGCCGGCAGATGGCAAGAAATATTTGCGGTGCGATGATGTTCGAAGGGGATGATGCTTTGAAAAAAATAGGGGTGCTTTCCGGAGGAGAAAAGAGCAGGGTCCTGCTCGGTAAAATCCTGGCGACCCCTGTGAATTTACTGATTCTCGACGAACCTACGAATCATCTCGATATGGACTCCAGCGATGCCCTGCTGGCCGCAATCGACAACTTTGATGGAGCGGTGATTATGGTGACGCACAACGAGATGCTTCTTCATGCGGTTGCCGAGCGCCTGGTCGTCTTTCAAAACAGTCGGGTCGATGTTTTGGATGGCACTTACCAGTATTTTCTCGATAGCGTCGGATGGGAGCCTGAAAAGGCATCCCTGGAAGCCCTTTCCAAAAAATGTGGGCAAAGGAATACAAAAAAGGAACTGCGACGCCGCAGATCGCGGCTTATTTCGGAACGCGCAAGGATATTGAGGCCTCTGGCGCAGCGTATGACGGCCGTCGAGCAGGATATTGAAATGAAGGAAGACCGGATCAAGGTCCTTTGTGACGCCATGTCTGCGGCTTCAACGGGCCGGGATGCAACCGAAATCATAGAAATCTCGAAGGCCATGCATGCCTGCACCGCAGATGTCGACCGGCTCTACGAAGAACTGGAAAAGGTCATGTCGTTAATAGAAGAAAAAAATGCGGATTTTGAAGAACAATTCAAACGCTTGGATCAGCAGACCGCTTCAGAGGGGGTGCCTGACAGATCGAAGCCGCAGCCGTTCATGCGCTGAAAAACGGGGAGATCATCTCCAAAAGAGTTGGGGATTCTATGATCCGCCTGCGGCGGACAGGGGTTCAAGCTTGAACCCTCGAATTCCGGATCTCTTTATTCCGAATAATTGGTAGAAGAATCAAATAAGAGGAGTGCCATGCAGGAATTTTTGTTGGTGTTGCTGGTCATCGTTGTCTGGATTATCCTTCAAGCCTATGTTTTGCCCCGGCTGGGAATCTCCACGTGATTGAAGGATTCCTGTCGGGCGACAGGCAAAAAGAACAAAAACGGAGACGACGGGCAGACACATGCTTGAAGACGGTTCTCTATCCGGTGTTTAGCGAGAGTTTTCGCCTATTTGAGATAGCCCCACCGAACCAGCCGTTGATAGGCATACTTTGCCTGGTCTCCTTGCTGGACCGTTTGCAGGTAGCGGTAATAGGCCGCCGCCGAGGACCTGGAATCTCCTGTTTTTTCCAGGACCAACCCCTTATAAAAAATGATATTCGGATTTCCAGGCAACAGCCGTTCATAGCCGTCGAAATTTTCTACGGCGGCGCCGAATCTTGCCGTTTTCATGTTGGCCAAACCGCTCATATAGAAGGCCTGGGCTTCCTTGGGATAGACGGCTTTGGCCTTGTCCGCGTAGAGTCTGGCTTCTTCCGGTCGATTGAGCGCCATCTGGCATTTTGACATCATGACGAGACCCGCATAATCATCAGGGATCTGGCGCAATGCTTCCTTGTAATGCTGTTCGGCCTGGGTGTATTTTTTCTTGGACATGGCGCTTTCGCCCTTTTGCAGTTCCTCGATCGCACTTCTTGCGGCACGGAGCCTTGCGGTCTCATCCATATACCGCTCTTTGAACATCGGCAAATTCTGTACATGCCGATAATCGTTGGACGCCCGCATTTCAGCCGTTTCATATCTCTCGTCGCTCATGGGATGCGAGGCGAACATGGTCTCTATGGCGCTGGGTTTTTCCTTGGACATATGTTTCAACATATCCATCAAGTCCACGAGACCTTTTGGGTTATACCCGGACGTCACCATATATTCCATGCCAAGGGCGTCCGCTTCGCGTTCGTTATCTCGGCTGTATTTGGCGAGCAAAGCGCTGGCGCCCACCATTCCGACTGCGGAAACAATATCCCCGTATGTTGAGTCTTTGGTTCGTGCATAGATTGCCAGACCGCCCACGACAACCTGGGAAAGAACCGCCTTGGACATCTGTTCCGCCGAGTGCCGTGCATTGACATGGCCGAGTTCGTGTCCAAGCAGCCCTGCAAGTTCCGCTTCACTTTCGATATTCAGCAGGATGCCCCGGGTAGCCGCTATGCTGCCACCGGGAAAGGCATAGGCATTTACATAGGTCGCGTTGACGCCCCTGAAAGAATACGGCATATTCCGCCGATGGGTATTTGCCGCGATTTTTCCGCCCACCTCCTTTATATAGCTGTTTAATTGCTTATCCTGAAGCTCTCCATAGTCCATGGAGAATTGGTGCGGTGAATGCTCCCTGTCGACCTGTATCTCCTGGCTTTCGGACATGAGCATCAGTTGAGACTTGCCTGTCACCGGATTGGTCGCGCACCCCAGCACGATACCGGTCGCCGACATGCCGGTCAGCCAGAGAAACTTTCTTCTAGTGATTCCCTCAAACGGGCTGTTCGATAAAAATTTTTCCATTGATTCCTCAAGAGGCCATGGGGCCTGGCGCTTCATGTAAAAAAGCCGCTATAATCCGGCCGCTTTTTCGAATGCTTCCTGCTTGGTCTTGCATTCGATGCAGTACGTCGTCACCGGTCTAACTTTGAGCCTCTCGACTGAAATGTCTTCACCGCAAACCTCACAGATTCCATAGGTGCCGTCTTCGATTCGTTGAAGCGCTTCATTGATTTTACTGATAAGTTTGCTCTCTCTGTCCCGAATGCGCAGCATAAAATTTCTATCCGCCTCAAACGAGGCCCTGTCCGTAATATCGGAAGGATTGTCGTACGGCGCTGTCAATAGGGACACCGTTCCATCCGCCTGCTGAAGCAGATCATCACGCCATGTATTCAGCAGATTTTTAAAAAATTTAAGGTCTGATTTTCTCATAATCACACCCCTGTTGTTTGATCAACATCAAAATATTCCGGTGATGGATGTTATCCAAAGCCCAAAGCCGTTACCTTTATTCGGTAATACCATCGTTATTATACTATATCAGCCCTTCCTATGCAAGATACTAAAATGTTGACTTGTATAAAAAAATTTAGTGTTAAGAAGAAACGGATAATCGAATACAGCCGTTTACAACCGATGGTTTCTATCGACTCTTATGGATCCCAGGAAATTATTTATTTGTCTGCTGCTGCTGGTCTCGGTCTTTGCCTTTGGGACCCTCAACTATCACTATGTCGAAGGAATGTCGTTTTTTGAGGCGTTTTATTTTACCATTATCACCGTTTCAACGGTCGGCTTTTCCGAAATCAGGACGTTAAGCCTGTACGGCCGCACGATCACCATCGTCATCATCTTGATGGGGATAGGGACCGTTACCTATTCCCTGAGCCAGATGGCCCGTGCCCTGCTTGAGGGTGAGTTGGGGAAGTATTTTGGGAGAAAAAAATTGGAAAAACAGATTGATAGGTTAATAAATCATTTCATTATTTGCGGATTCGGCCGGATCGGTAGAATCATATGCGAAGAGTTACACGCCGACCATATCGATTTTGTGGTGATTGAAGAGAATCCGTCCTCGGCCGAGGACCTGGAGCGCAAAGGGTATCCGTTTATTTTAATGAATGCGACTTCGGAAGAAACCCTGATGAAGGCAGGCATCATGAACGCCAGAGGGATTGTCACCGCGGTGACATCCGATGCGGACAATGTGTTTATCACCCTTACGGCAAAGGGACTGCGACCGGATATTTTCGTTCTTTCCCGCTCGTCGGATCAAAAAAATGAATCGAAACTCATCCGTGCAGGGGCATCCCAGGTGGTTTCACCTTATTTAATCGGCGGCAGGCGCATGGCCCAGGTGCTGAAACGACCGACCGTGGTCGATTTTATCGATATTGCCACGATGGGGAACAAGCTTGGACTCATGATGGAAGAGGCAACGGTCGGACAGGATTCCAATTTGATCGGCAAGTCCATCCTCGAAAGTAATCTCAGACACAATTACGGCGTCATCGTCGTGGCCATTAAAAAACCTTCCGGTGAAATGATATTTAATCCGCTGCCGTCGGAAAAGCTCGGAAACAGCGACGTTATCGTCGTAATCGGTAAAAAAGAAGACATGACGCGTATGAAAAGCATTCTATAGCACCCTTCGTACATCCACCCGCGGATTCCGTATGTCGGAGAAATGACATCGGCACCAGACCGCCGCAGGGTCAGTCGTTTTCGGGCCCTGGATTCTCCATATCGGCAGGCTCATGCCGACAGATTTCCTTTGGTATGGATCGAATATGAATATCCCGCTGGGGAAAAGCGATTTCGATTCCTCTTTTCCGAAAGAGCCGATCGATTTCAAACCGGATATCGGTTTCTACGGCAAGCATATGGTTCAAATCCGTCCAGATTCGAAGAATAAAAACCAGGGCGCTGTCTGCAAAATCCGAAAAAAGGACGTCGGGTTTTGGCGTACGGTGTACCATTTTGTTTTTTTCAGCGATTTCAAGCAGGGTGCGACGTACCAGCTCTGTATCGGACCCGTAGGCTACGCCTATCGGAATTTTTCGGCGCAGTCTGAGGTCTTTGAAACTCCAGTTGGTCACCTGGCTGCTTATAAACTCGGAATTCGGAATGATAAGCGATGCATTGTCATAAGTTTGAACAATGGTGGCGCGGACGTTTATTTTTTTGACTTCGCCCCATACCCCGTTGATCTCAACGGCATCGCCGACCTGGATGGGGCGTTCAAAAAGCAGAATAATGCCGCTTATGAAATTGTTGAAAATGTTTTGCAGGCCGAAGCCGAGTCCGATTCCCAAACCGCCGAACGCCACCGCTATGGAGGTTGTGCTGAAGCCAATCACATGCAGCATGATAAGAATACCGATTCCCCAGAGGAAATAGACGGAGATCATTTTAATGGATGCTTGCAGACCGGGTTCCAATCCGCTGCTTTGAAAGATTTTTCCCATGCCCTGCGCCCACAATCTGGCGGCAGCGTGCGTTAAGAGTAAGATAATGAGCGCATAAATAAAGCCGGTAAGGCTGAATTGCATATTGCCGATGGATAGGGGATAGTTTAAAAATCGGAACAGGCCGACAATTACATTTTCTTTAGCCCCCCACGCAAAAAGAAGAGCGATGCTCAAGGCGACGAGCCAGATAATGGCGCAAAAGCGGATCATCAGCCACTGAAGGGTAAAAGAGGTTGTTCCCCCGGCGAGATCCTTCTGGAAAATATTTTCCTTGTTTTTTCTGTTCCATTCTCTAAGGCTCAAGAATAATAAACCAGCCCATAAGAGCACGGCGGCGCTTTTTCCCCAGGAAGCAAGCCAGTGGATGGCCAGGACCTCATAGCCGGCCAGTTCCAATATCGGAGGCACGGAAAAAATCGTATAGGTTATGGATATAAAAAGAAACCTTGTGAAACCATTAGGAAAAGGCCGCACGGGTGTTTCCGGCCCCGCTTGATGCGAAAACCGCTTCCAGAAAAAAATAACCCATCCGAGCAGGATAAGTTCAAAAGCAAAACGGAGCAGCTGTAGCGTGATGCTGCCCTGGTCGAGAGACCGTGCAAAAACAAGGTAAACGATGGTAAAATATCTTACCAGTACCAACATGCCCCACAAGGAGGATCGTATCTTTTCGCTGTAATAGGGTGTTTTCCGGCCGCTCCAGAATCTCAGCACGCTGAACCCCCATCCGGTGAGCAGAATGGCGAGCAGCACGCGGACAACCGCCTGAACCATGGGTACCGATTCGTAGGATTGTTTCAGTGCGGCATAAAAATAGATGAAAAGTGTTGTTCCGATGAGCGGAAGGCTTTTCCGCAAAAGATAAATGCCCCATTTCAGCCAAAAAAACCGAACAAAAACCTCGTGGTCTTCAAGACGGCGGGCACGCCGTTGACACCGAAACAAAAAAAGCAAGACCATCAGGAGAAAAACGCAGGAAGTTGTGTTGAAAACCCCTTCGGATCCCCGATCAGACTGGAATTCCTTCCGCCAGAATTCGCCGGAGGCAACTTGCCGGCTTTTTTCCGATAAGAGCTGCAACTCATCGCCGGCCTGCCGCAGGTTCCCCGTGTCTAGAACCGAGGGCTTACGTTGGAAAAGCGATTGTTTCTTGGCTTCCTGAACCTTTTGCTCGAACCTTTCGCTCAACGTCACGTAGGATTGCTGTATTTGATCCAGAGCGGCGATCTGATCCGAATACAGGGCACGTGTCTTTTCAAGGATGAGGCATTTGGTCGAAAGGATTTTCGCAAGCGTTTGCGCTTGTCTTAAAAAGCTTTTATCATCCGTATCCTTCCGGTCGAATTCCTGAGTCGCCTGAATCTGCTTGTTGACCAGTGCGTTCTGCTCTTCGCATTGGGCGCGCAGCGCCTCTGTCGCACGTGCCTGTTCGCTGAGCTCCGGAAGACGCCGGGACAGGTTTTTTAGAGCCGATTGTTGATCCGCTCTGGCCCGGTTGAGGCTTTCGATGTCTGTATCGGGCTGGAGCAACAGATTGCCCAGGGAGTAAATTTGGACTCCATACGATTTGATCTCGGCTTTCAGCGCCCGATCCTGATTTTGCAGGCTCTCGAACTGGCGGGTCAATTTTTCAATATTTTCCTTTTCCTGAAGAATGCTTTGCTGCAGGGACTTCCGGAACAGTATCGATGAATCCTGCGGCCGATCATCGATCGTCGGGTAGGCCGCAAGCGGCCAGAGCAAGGCCGCAATCAACATAACCCATTGGCTGAAAAAGAAAAAACGCGGGTTAGACCATTTTTTACAGGCATTCAATGGGGATTGTCCTCTTCTTTTAAGCAGTTCCGGCATCAAGCATCGCTTTAATCTCGCTGCCTTCAATCTTCTCCCTGTCCAGCAGCAGCACCGCACCCTTTTCAAGAACTTCTTTTTTCACCCGGAGAATTTCAAGCGCTTTGGAATACTGGGCGGTTATGATGTTCCGGACCTCATTGTCGATCAACTCGGCCGTCGCCTGACTGTAGGGAACCGCTCCTTCGAATCCGGCCACATCCAGGAAGGGACTCCTTTTTTCCCGGGAAAAATAAACCTGGCCGATCTTTTCACTCATTCCGTATTCTTTCACCATGCTTCGAGCGATATCGGAGGCCCTGGAGAGATCGTTATGGGCGCCGGTGGAAATTTCATCGAACATGATTTCTTCCGCAGCCCGTCCACCCAAAAAGGTTGCAATCCGATTCAATAATTCCGTGCGGCTCATCAGATAACGGTCTTCCGTCGGTACCTGCATGGTATAGCCGAGTGCGGCGATTCCTCGCGGGATGATCGATATTTTTTGAACCGGATCGGTGCCGGGCAGAGAAAGGGCGATGATGGCGTGTCCCAGCTCATGATAGGCCACGATCTTCCGCTCTTTTGCGTTGATGAGCCGGTTCTTTTTTTCCAGGCCGGCGACAATCCTTTCGACCGCTTCTTCAAATTCATTCATGCCGACGGATTTCTTCTTTCTACGGACGGCGAGCAGGGCAGCCTCATTGATCAGGTTGGCCAGATCTGCTCCGACCATCCCCGGCGTCATAGCTGCAATCTTTTCCACATCCAGATTTTCCTCGATCTTTACGTTTTTTAAGTGGACTTTCAGAATTTCTTCCCTCCCCTTTTTGTCGGGTCTGTCCACGAGGATCTGGCGGTCGAATCGACCGGGACGGAGGAGCGCAGGGTCCAGAATTTCGGGTCTGTTTGTCGCCGCCATCAGGATTACTCCGATTTTTGGATCAAATCCATCCATTTCCACCAGCAGCTGATTCAGCGTCTGCTCGCGTTCATCGTGACCGCCTATTCCGCTGAAGCCTCTGGCTTTGCCGAGGGCGTCGAGTTCATCGATGAAAATGATGCAGGGGGCCTTTTGCTTGGCCTGGATGAACAAATCTCTTACGCGGGCCGCGCCGAGGCCCACGAACATTTCGACAAACTCAGCCCCGCTCAGACTAAAAAAAGGGACATGGCTTTCCCCGGCGACGGCTTTTGCGAGAAGGGTTTTCCCTGTGCCGGGCGGCCCCACAAGCAGAACACCCCGCGGCATTTTTCCGCCGAGTTCCGTGAATTTTTCAGGCTCTTTTAGAAATTCTACGACCTCCACCAGTTCCTGTTTCGCCTCGTCGACTCCCGCCACATCATCGAAGCGGATATGGAGTTCGTTCTCCATGTAAATCTTGGCCTTGTTTTTTCCAAGAGTCATAAATCCCTGTTGTTGGCCCGTCATTCGCTTCATGAAAAAATACCAGACACTGAAAAATATCCCCACGGGAATGATCCACGACAGAAGGGTCGGTAAAAAATTGGATTCGATCTCGCCTTTGAAAGTAACGCCATACTGATCCAGAAGGCTCGATAATTCCTGATCGACCCGTACGGTTCTAAACAGGGTCCCTCTTTCCGAATCCGGCCCGATTTCCTTCATTTTACCCTGAATCCTGTTTGCGGTGATGGAAACCTCGGCGACTCTGTTTTCCTTAAGGGCTTTTAGAAATTCACTGTAGGGAATCACTCGTATCGAAAATGCCGCCATCATCATATTGTGTATAATGAGGACGAACCAAACTCCAAGCAGCACATACCAGATGGAAAATTTATGATGTTTCTCCATATGGCCTCCTTATCGTCGTAATCTTACCTTTTGGTGTGATGAAATGTCATCCGGCAATTTTTTCTCCGAAAGATCCGATCTTGCGCAGGAGCGGGACTGGCAATTGTAGAAATGATCCGAAAAAATAATCTTAACGATAATCGAAAAGATGTCAAATACAAATAAGGAACTCAGAATCGCAGCGGACGCGAGAATTATTCTTGCCCTGTCAGGGCTGCGTCCGCGGCGCATATTTTTCTTTTAGGGGGCAAAGGACAAAAAGGACAACACCCGTCAACATGAGAATGGAGCCGATGGGGAAAGCCTGTCGCAGCTTCAGCGTTTCCATGATCACTCCGGCGATCATGGCCCCTGTCAGCATTCCCAGGCTGTGCGCCATGGTCAGCATCGCCATGACGGTGCCCATGGATGCGGTTTTTCCGCCCTTGAGCACCGCGAGTGCCATCAGTGCCGGCATGGAGATCCCGCCTCCGAGGCCAAAAAGGACATTGGCCCAAAAAAGATCCCAGAACCCGACCGTCCATGTAAAAGAAAAAATGGCCCAGGCGGCCAGGATTCCCCCTGAAACGACCATGATTTTCTTGTTCATCCGGTCTGCAAGCATTCCCATCGGTGTATGGATGACGCCGCTGACGAATACGGCCATCATCGCGAGAATTCCGATCGAGGAACTCGGCAGGGAAAATTCCGCATCCGCAAAAACCGGTAAAAATCCCCATATCATTCCGATACAGGACGTATAGGCAAATCTAAAAAGGAAAAGCCCGACGATGCCGGTGTCTTTCAGAATAATTTTCCAACTCATCGGATCTTGGCTCCGGCCCATGACTTTTTCGGTTTTGGTCGGAGGAAGGAGAAAAAGACTCAGAAAGAAACCGGTGAGCGCGAGAAGGCTCATCGAAGAGAACGCCGATTGAAGCCCCATCGTATCTTTTATAACGCCGCCGATCAGAGGTCCGATGCTGAGACCAAAGAAAATGGACATATTGAACAGGCCCATGGCAAATCCCTCAAGACCCTCCGGCGTGATGTCTCCGACATAGGCCATCACCACAGGCATGATCATGGCGGAGGCAATACCTTGAACAAACCGTAGAAAAATCAGCGTGTGGATATTCGTCGTGTAGATAAAAAGCAAAGAGATGAGCGCATAGGCCAAAAGACCGGCAACAATGAACGGTTTGCGGCCTTTTTTGTCCGACAGTCTGCCGAAATACGGAAGGAAAACCGTTCTGGAAAGGGAAAAGGCTCCAAATACAAGCCCAATATACATCCCTCCTGCACCCAACTCGCGCGCGTAGATCGGCAGCAGCGGGACTACGATGCCGACTCCCATAACCGCTGCAAAGATGGAAAAAAACAGTGTGCCGAAAATCTTTTTGTCCATATGTTTGATCGAAATAAACCCGCAAAACGCACAGGCGCCGTTCATAAGGCCGATTTTCTGCTCCTGCGCGCATTGCGGGTGAAAAAGCGCAATTTGGTTATTTTCCCTGAAATCGGTCCAGGGTCGATTCCACCAGTTCCCTGATCTCTTTCAGCGCAGCCTCTGATGTGGCTTCAAATCGAAGGACCAGCGCGGGCTGGGTATTTGAGGCCCGAACCAGCCCCCACCCTTCATCGAAAAGAATTCTGGCGCCGTCGATATCGATGACCTCGTAGTCTTTCTGGAAATGCGCCGTGATCTTTTCGACCAGCCCGAATTTTTTGTCATCCGGACAATCGATCCGAATTTCCGGGGTCGTATAGGTTTCCGGGACGTCGGCCAGCAGCTCGGAGACGGTTTTTCCGGAGCTGGAAAGGATCTCCAGAAGCCTGCAGGATGCGTAGATGGCGTCGTCATACCCTAAGTATCGGTCTGCGAAAAAAATATGCCCGCTCATTTCACCGGCCAGCTCGGCTTTTTCCTCTTTCATCTTCTGTTTGATGAGCGAATGTCCGGTTTTCCACATGATGGCGCGGCCCCCGTGTTTTTCGATGTCTTCATACATGGTTTTTGAGCACTTGACCTCGGATATGAATGTGGCACCGGGTTTTCTGGAAAGAATTTCCCTGGAAAAAATGATCATAAGCCGATCTCCGTAAACGATGCGGCCCTTTTCATCCACGATACCGATTCGGTCTCCGTCTCCATCGTAGCCGATTCCTACATCCAGCTTTTTTTCTTTGAGCAGTGCGATGAGATCCTGCATATTTTTCAAAACCGTCGGGTCGGCCGGGTGATTCGGAAACCGACCGTCCATATCACAGAATATGTCATGGACCTCGCATCCCAGCGCTTTTAAGACCGGCACCGCCACGACGCCCGCCGTGCCGTTGCCTGCATCCACCCCGACTTTGAGCGGTCGGCCGACGGTGATGTTGTTGAGAATAAACGCTTCGTATGCAGAAATCACCTCGGCGGCGTTAAGCGAACCTTCACCCCGGACATACGATGCCTCCTCGATGATTTGCAGTATCTTCTGGATGTCTTTTCCGTGAATCGAATCCGAATCGATACAGAGTTTAAAACCATTATAATCGGGGGGGTTGTGACTTGCCGTCACCATCACGCCGCCCTCCAGGTGCAGATGGTTTATGGAAAAATAGAGAACAGGCGTCGGGCAGACGCCGATGTCGATGACATCGCAGCCGGCGGACATCAGTCCCTCAATCAATTTACCTGCATATGCGTTCGAAGTAATCCTGCAATCTCTTCCCACGGCGATACGCCTGCGATCATGCCGGCGCAAAAAAGTCCCCACACCTTTTCCGATATCTATCACATCGGATTCGGTCATATCCTTTCCCGCGATCCCCCTGATATCATATTCTCTGAAAATCCCTGGATTCATAACGATTTCCTTTCTTTAATTTTCACCGCATCGGTTTTTCGATTATCCGGTGATTGTCTAAAACAAACTCCAGCCCAGTGCTGCAGCGCCGAGAAGCCAGCAATAGGGTGCAAACTGATGAATCTGTCCCTTTTTAACGAGTCTGAGCAGAATTTTCAAGGACACATAGCCGACAGCGGCGGCGGCGGCTGTTCCAGAGAGAATCGTTGCGATCGAGGCCGAGCCGGAGGTTGCGGAGGAATCAAAAGAAATTAATAGCGCTCCGATGATGGCCGGGATCGAAAGGAGAAAAGAGAAACGTCCGGCGAACTCCCGATTGACTCCCAAAAAAAGCGCCACCGAAATCGTAGAGCCGGAGCGGGAAATTCCAGGCAGGATTGCGATGCCCTGTATCAGACCGATCAGCAGGGCATCGCGGATCCGGATATTTTCGATCTCCCTGCCCTGCATTCGGGTTTTGCGCGTCAGCCATAAGAGCGTGCCGGTTACACAAAGCATGCATCCTACAATCCATACGGAGCCGAAAATCTCATCGACGATGGAATGAAAAAAAAGGCCCAAAATTGCAGTGGGTACGCTGCCGAACAGGATCAAACCGGCTATCCGGATATCTTTATTTACGGCAAATAACCGCCCCAGGCCCCCCGAGCGTTCCACGAGGCCGGGGAGCCGAAAAAGGTTCCCTGTGATGGACCGAATGTCATGAAAAAAAACAGCGCAGACAGCCGTCAGGGTGCCGACGTGAACACAGATGTCAAACAAAAGTTCCGGTTCTTTTAAACCGAAAAGATTTTGAAAAATTACCAGGTGCCCGGAACTGCTGACCGGCAGAAACTCCGTCAGCCCTTGAAGAACACCCAGAATAAAGGCCTGTACAGGATCCATAGAGTCGGTCCTTTTATCCTTTTATCACCGCAATCGGTCGTAATTTTGCGACTTTTTTTGAAATGCCCGCCCCGTGCACCACATTTACCACCTGGTTGATATCCTTGTACGCATCCGGCATCTCTTCCGCCAGCGTGGATCTTCCGGTCCACCGGACAAGGATGCCCTTGTCTTCGAGCTCGCGATGAATCGCTCTTCCCTTGCCGGCCTTTGTTGCGGCCTTGCGGCTGAGAACCCGGCCGGCGCCATGGCAGGTCGATCCAAATGTCTCCTCCATCGCCTTTTCCGTTCCTGCCAGCACGTAAGAAGCGGTCCCCATGTCTCCGGGAATAAGGATCGGCTGGCCGACACGCCGGTATTTTTCAGGAATCGCCGAATGCCCGGGGGGAAACGATCTCGTCGCCCCCTTTCGGTGGACACAAAGGATTCTCTGGGTGCCGTCGACGACATGGGTTTCTTTTTTTGCAATATTGTGGCAGACGTCATACACAAGGTCCATGGAAAGGCTGCGCGGACCGATTCCCAGCACCCGCTGAAACACCTCCCGCGTCTTATGCATCAAGATCTGCCGGTTTGCCCAGGCATAATTGGCCGCGCAGGCCATGGCATTGAAATAGCGCATGCCTTCTTGCGATCCGATCATGGCGCAGGCCAGCTGGCGGTCCGGCAGATCGATTCCGAGTTTTTTTACGTGGCGGGTCATTTCAGCCAGAAAATCATCGCAGACCTGGTATCCCAGGCCCCTGGATCCTGAATGGAGCAAAAGGGTGACCTGCCCTTCGAACAAACCGAAAACCGCAGCCGCTTCCGGATTGAAAACCGTTTCGACGATACCGATTTCCAGAAAGTGGTTCCCGGAGCCCAGGGTGCCGAGCTGCTGAAGCCCCCGCTCCATGGCCCGATCGCTCAACGTATCGGGGTCGGCATTCGACATGCATCCGCCGTCCTCCGCATGCTCGACATCCGCAGCTTCTCCGAATCCATGTGCAACAGGCCATCGGCTGCCTTTTTCCAGCACTTCTTTTTCATCCCGCAGCGAAAGCCTCACGTTTCCCTTGGAACCGACGCCGGAAGGGATGGACACGTACAGGGCATCCACCAGTTCTCTGAGTTTCGAACGGACTTCGGATTCGACGAGAGACGTTCTTGCCAGTCGAACCCCGCAGTTGATATCGTACCCTACGCCGCCTGGAGAGATTATTCCGGTATTCCAATCAAAGGCCGCAACCCCGCCGATCGGAAACCCGTACCCCCAGTGGATATCCGGCATGGCCAGAGACGCTTTCACGATGCCGGGCAAAGTCGCCACATTGGCCACCTGTTTCAGCGCCTCTTCTTTGCGGATGGCGGTCAACATCGAGGCGCTGGTGTAAACGATGCCATGGACCCGCATGGTGCCGGTCTTCGGCACCTCCCACCGATAGTCGTCGATTTTTTTAATTTCCATGGCGCTCCTCAAACATCCGGATGAATCCGAGTGAGGGGTTATACATCGAATATGACCTTAGACTCCCATCGATCCTGCCGCTGCAGCACTTCAATTTGATGGTAGGTGACCGCCTTTATCTCGCGTCTGATTTTATGGCGGCCAGGGGTGTAAAAATCAACTTTTGCAACGGCGGTCAGTTCGTGCGGTGAAATGGAAAGAATCTCCGCGCGCTGCACAAGTATTTCCTTTCCGACCCACAGGTACAAAAGCTCTCTCAGCCAGTTGACCATGAGGTCGGACCAATCATCCCCCGAAATACTGATTTCATGGTCCGTCGATCCGTCGACCGTGTCGAGATCCACAATCTGGTCAAACATCGCCTGTGCGGCATTCTCGAACAATTCCGCGGGGTCGGCGCCGAAAATGCGCAACCCGACATCGGACGTATGATCCATCAGTTCGTATTCGACCATCGCATCCGCCAATCGAATGAAATATAAACAGAAATTGTTTAAAAAACACCCCGCATGGATGCGAAGGCAAATTACCGGTGACGCATCGCAATGTATCATTCCGGCCATAGAGCCGGAATCTTTTTATGACTCTAACAGATACCCATTACAGGGTCAAAAGCAAAATCGGCGGTCGTCCATGCACATTGGCAGGTCGTTTTGTGATGAAAGTGCGCAGATTCGGGAACGTAGTTGACTCTAATAGCGGTTCATCCCCGCGTGCGCGGGGAACAGAGGATCAATAGATACAGGGCTTTTGGAGGATTTCCGGGGATCTGTGGACAAGGCTGTCTCGGACGGCGTGCCGCTTGCCTATTTCCGGAAGGATTTCGACAGGATTGTAGAAAAATACGGCTGGAGCTACAAGGGTAGGCCGGACTTGACGTATAGGTTCAGAAGATAAAAAAAACGGTAACGTGACGGTGTTTGTATTCAAGATGAATGTGCATGCGCTAAAAGACGTGCAACCATATGAAATCGTCAGGTGGGAAAATATGAACGGGCGGGAGGCCGGCTGTCCCTCCATACCAGGAACCCTTTCGGGCACCCGCCGCAGGCACACCGCAATTTCCTGCTGTCGCCCGTTGATTACACTAAAGCACAGCGGAAAGATATTATCAAGGGTCGAATCATCAGGGGTGAATCATCAGAAGCCGGGATTTGACAGGCCGAAGATTGAGATCGGGCAGGTTGATATATCCGGCAAAATGAGTGGCCGCCATGTCACCGCACCGACATGCGCCTTCGGCTGCCGGTTAGGGGTGCGGCCCTGACAACCCAGCTAAAAAAAATGTAGCACAAAAATACGGCTTTACAAGAAAAATCGATGAGACTATGAGAGTCCCTTGCCTCTGGCCAATAGTCTATTGCCTGTAGAGAAGCGATAGAAATCACGGTTAAAATATATGGCGCGGACGCCATACAAAAGCGGTTGTCTGAAATATCGTGCCGATTGACGGATCAATAAGGGCCTTAAATCTTACGTTTGCCGGAGTATTTCAGAGAGTTTCCGCTTCACTTTCGAGTCCGTATATCTACGTTCACCCGCATATTTTTTGACTTTCCCGGCCCCTTGGGCTATATTGGCTTTAAAGGAGCGACCGAGACCGAAGCGGGGGGCCACCCTGGCCTGAACAGTCGCAGGCAGCCGGTTCATGAGCCGGGCCGGCATCGCCCCTTGAAATGAACGTTTGAGAAAGAGAGGGCCACCTCGTCGAACTACTCAAACGGGCCAAATCTGGGAGGTCATGGCGTAAAAATCGTGCTTAACTTTTTTGCCCGATTCTCCCAGACTGGATATAGATCAGGGCGGGCGGGATTCGATTCCGCTAAGCGCGTCGATTGCGGTAAACTGTATGGCCAGGCTGATGATGTTGGACATAAATAAATCTCACATCTCAATCCCACCTTGCAGGATCAAGTTTGAAATTAAAGGCGTCCATCTCATTTTATTTTTGATTTTCGCTGCGGGCCTGCTGCTGTCTGCCCTTACCGCGTATATCGTGTGCTATCCCTTTTTGGGCGATACGCCCTTTGTGTTTATGCCTCTTGCCGCGGGCGCTGCGGCATGGGCGGTTTTATGCTTGCGCCTGTGTTTTACGCGATAGACTTTCATCTTTTTCGGACTCACGATATCCATGTAGACTTCCAACTACCCGTCCAGCTCAAGTTTGGCCATTTACATCACCTCGCCGGAGTGAAACTCCATCTTCAGCATGGCCAGGGTCGTTTGCCAGCGCGGTTTTATTTTCGCTTCGAAACAGACAGAGCCTTTCTTGCAACCTCCTTGCTGCAGCTTTTTTCCGGAGCTTCGTCCCCGATGGCCGCGCGTAAAATTTGCAGAATCATTTCCATGAATCAGCTTTCTTCCTCCCGTCTATTTTGACCACGATGTTCATTTTTTTCTTGCCAAATTCAAAATTTGTGCTATTTTGATCTTATCTGGGCTGACGGGGCCGCACCCTTAACCGGCAGCCGAGGGCGCATGTCGGTGCGGTAACATGGCGGCCACTCATTTTGTCGGGTATAACAATCTGCCCGATCTCAATCTCCCTCCTGTCAAATCCTTGCTCCTGATAATATCGAACGACATCATCTGGCCCTTGATCTCATCGGCCAACAAGCCTATGACGCGCCCCTTCTCAATCTCATAAGCCTTGACATATCTCTTGCGAAGGAAAACCCGACCGCTGTCCATGTGCCGCATAAACCCAACCCATATCTCCTGCGAGTGTCCCACAAGATCCGGAATCAATGGAGAATACTGCTCGCGGCCATCCCAGCGCTTGTCGGGATCCTCAAGAATATGATCCGATATGCCCTGGCCCACGCCTACATAACTGCCCAGCCTGTCCTGATACAATCCTTCCGGTATGGCAGATCTCAACGCCTCGACATCTCCCTGAGTTCTCGGTCCTAAGGCTGCAGGCAAGGGCGAACCGACCAGTTTCTTCGGCAAAAACGGGTATTGCTCTTTTCTCCACGGTCCAAGCTCTTCCAGCCTGCCGGCTTCCATCGCCTGGCCCTTCCCGAAGGCCGCCTTGCCCACATTGTAGTTCCAGACCGGGTCGATTCCCTTGGGGATCGTGTGGGTGCGGCCTTGCTTGTCGGTTCACTGGTACGCGCCGTCATCCGGGGCCGCGTCCGGGCCGCTTTTCCCATTTTCTCGAGATCCTGTGTCCGCCGCAGAAGTTCGCCTAATTTTTGTTTCGCATCCCCATCCAGTATGTCTACGCTTAGCCGCATCTGCTTTCCTTTGATTTCATATCCGAGATTTCAAATTTCAAATTAAACGGCTTGACTTCTCCGCAGAATTTGCTATTTTTGTTCCCAAAGGGAGCTTGTGTCTTAGGGGGCTCGCCTGCTCTGAACTGCCACAAGTTGCCGGTCCGCGAGCCGGATCGGCTTTACCCTTTCTTCGCATAGAGCAAAATTCCTTCTCGTTGTGCGTCCACATATGGCAGCTTTGGCACTCCGGTTTTCCCCTTCATGGGTATAAAATTCGTCACCCCCTGGAACACGCCGTCCGCCACCTCGTACACGCCGAGGCCCCCGATTCTTTTTTTTGTCTTTCGTCTTCCAAAATCCCAGATACCGTTTGGCCAGCCGGATCTGCCCGGAATCTTTTTCTTTTTGCGGCGTCAGCCATACTTCATAGGGATCGAGCAGCATATCTTCCACAACCGGTATCGATTCGCCGTGGCCGGCCTTGCCGAATTTCCAGACTTCTCTCGCGCCCGGCGTTTTATCTTCCAGGGATGACCGCAAGAATAATATCGCCGGCTCATTCAACACGTCTTTGACCACCTTCTCCTCGGCGTACCGGCGGATGAACTCCTGCCTGTAAAAGTCGTCGCCCTTGCCGGAAGGCAGCAGCATGGATTCATCCAGATCGGCGATTTCGGCAGGCTGGACATTGCAGAGAGCCTTACGTCGGTAATCGCCGGCGGTCGGTTCATCCCCGCGTGTGCGAGGACTCGCTTCAATGAGGCCGGAGCATTTCTACTCCGGAAATCGGAGCGGTTATTTTTCAGCCCGCATTGCATAACGCAAGCTTCAATGAGGCCGGAGCATTTCTACTCCGGAAATCAAAAAACGATGGGTAATTAAGCGACTTGCCGAAAAGCTTCAATGAGGCCGGAGCATTTCTACTCCGGAAATCTGGTGATTACGGTTGCAAGAGATGTGAGTCGAAAAGCTTCAATGAGGCCGGAGCATTTCTACTCCGGAAATCAGGACGATCTTCGACAAAGATTATGCCGAGCTTATCAGCTTCAATGAGGCCGGAGCATTTCTACTCCGGAAATCACGCCAAGGGCTTCCGGGAAAACGGAGTCACCATCACGCTTCAATGAGGCCGGAGCATTTCTACTCCGGAAATCTGACCTGGATTCCGTTTTAATTTACTGGTAAACTAAGCTTCAATGAGGCCGGAGCATTTCTACTCCGGAAATCTGATCATCGAGGCGCCGGTGATTTTCTGGCCGTATAGCTTCAATGAGGCCGGAGCATTTCTACTCCGGAAATCTTATCCTAAACACGCTTTCCCCGTATCTCATTGCGGCTTCAATGAGGCCGGAGCATTTCTACTCCGGAAATCGTGGTTATTGAGGGAGACGTTATAGCAGTTGTCAAGCTTCAATGAGGCCGGAGCATTTCTACTCCGGAAATCCTTGCAAATCCTACTGTCCCTGGGCACGGTGTTGAGCTTCAATGAGGCCGGAGCATTTCTACTCCGGAAATCGGACCGCCAGCTTAGGGACGTGATATCCGACAAGGAGCTTCAATGAGGCCGGAGCATTTCTACTCCGGAAATCCCATATATTAATAAACAAATACATGCTGACAGCCATGCTTCAATGAGGCCGGAGCATTTCTACTCCGGAAATCCAGGTATAAATTGTAGTACTGCCACCAGCAGCATTAGGCTTCAATGAGGCCGGAGCATTTCTACTCCGGAAATCCTGATTCTTTTGTGAACCCTTTCTCAGCAGAAATAAGCTTCAATGAGGCCGGAGCATTTCTACTCCGGAAATCTTTTTCTTATCATTTCTTTCATTATGATATTCCCAGCTTCAATGAGGCCGGAGCATTTCTACTCCGGAAATCCGTGCTGCTTGGACTTGGTGTTGAAGATGGAGTGCTTGCTTCAATGAGGCCGGAGCATTTCTACTCCGGAAATCTAGCAGCGGAAATGGGCTATGAGATCGAGATATTTGCTTCAATGAGGCCGGAGCATTTCTACTCCGGAAATCTTCGTTGTCGTCAATCTCGATTGTGTATGTCGCCATGCTTCAATGAGGCCGGAGCATTTCTACTCCGGAAATCCGGACCTCTCGCCAAAACTTGGGGTCGTTGTGTGTGCTTCAATGAGGCCGGAGCATTTCTACTCCGGAAATCTTCGTTTAGCGACGATGTAGCGGGGTTACATGTGTGGCTTCAATGAGGCCGGAGCATTTCTACTCCGGAAATCGTGTTTTGAGAGTTCTTCTGGAGACATTTCCAGGATGCTTCAATGAGGCCGGAGCATTTCTACTCCGGAAATCCAGTTACACCCCCCGCCGTTCCTTGATGGGCATACAATGCTTCAATGAGGCCGGAGCATTTCTACTCCGGAAATCTTGCATTGAAAAGCAGTGATATTGTTGCTTCGGCGGGCTTCAATGAGGCCGGAGCATTTCTACTCCGGAAATCTATGGCTTTCCTTTAACCGTTTTCTTTCCAACCACCCCGCTTCAATGAGGCCGGAGCATTTCTACTCCGGAAATCATGATTATGCAGTGGATTTCGGCGAAGACCAAGATGCTTCAATGAGGCCGGAGCATTTCTACTCCGGAAATCCTTTATTGCTCGGTTTAAAACCGGCTCAACATGAATAGCTTCAATGAGGCCGGAGCATTTCTACTCCGGAAATCCGCTGTCGAAGACGGCGAAGTGGCCATGTATACGGACGCTTCAATGAGGCCGGAGCATTTCTACTCCGGAAATCGGAAAGCGTTTTTAACGCTTCAGAGACAAACCTTGCGCTTCAATGAGGCCGGAGCATTTCTACTCCGGAAATCCGCCGGGTTGATGGAGCAGCATCCCGATTACCCGACAGCTTCAATGAGGCCGGAGCATTTCTACTCCGGAAATCCAGAACCGGGGATCACTTCAACTGCTGGGTCACATTGCTTCAATGAGGCCGGAGCATTTCTACTCCGGAAATCTTCGGATGGCGGTTGAATAGGCCGTATGAGTGAAAGCTTCAATGAGGCCGGAGCATTTCTACTCCGGAAATCCCACGGTTCCTACCGGGGGCAGTTCGGATCTTTCCGCTTCAATGAGGCCGGAGCATTTCTACTCCGGAAATCCTATCGCCGACACAGGTAATCACCAATCCAGCTTTCGGCTTCAATGAGGCCGGAGCATTTCTACTCCGGAAATCTTTATATGAGTGTACGGTATGACCCTGATCGACACAGCTTCAATGAGGCCGGAGCATTTCTACTCCGGAAATCCCCGGGCACGTGAAAATGGTCGCGCAGGATGCCTTTGCTTCAATGAGGCCGGAGCATTTCTACTCCGGAAATCCCGGCCGCCCCGGAATATTTCGATCCATTTATCCTTGCTTCAATGAGGCCGGAGCATTTCTACTCCGGAAATCAACATGCCTCTGATTTACAGACCATGGTATTTGCCATGCTTCAATGAGGCCGGAGCATTTCTACTCCGGAAATCCAGCAAACCGATGCCCTCAACCTCTATATGATCGGGTGGCTTCAATGAGGCCGGAGCATTTCTACTCCGGAAATCCCCATTTGTCAACAACCCCTGCTGACAAACGGGACGCTTCAATGAGGCCGGAGCATTTCTACTCCGGAAATCTGATGCCATGAACCGACGCATCACGGAGATTGCTAAGCTTCAATGAGGCCGGAGCATTTCTACTCCGGAAATCTTAACGTCTTGGATTGTTTGGTTACAGAAGAATTAGCTTCAATGAGGCCGGAGCATTTCTACTCCGGAAATCTTGTCACCCCCGAAGATTTATTCCATCGAAAATGCTAGCTTCAATGAGGCCGGAGCATTTCTACTCCGGAAATCCCGATGGCGTAAACTTCAATGCCGATGGCCCCGGTTGCTTCAATGAGGCCGGAGCATTTCTACTCCGGAAATCGTCACGTCCGGGCCATTGCACTCCACCGCCACCCCCGCTTCAATGAGGCCGGAGCATTTCTACTCCGGAAATCTCTGGTTTGTGATCTGCTGTGTCCAACCGATTCCGGCTTCAATGAGGCCGGAGCATTTCTACTCCGGAAATCGCTGAAAACACGGGATATATCCACGTTGCGCTCATAGCTTCAATGAGGCCGGAGCATTTCTACTCCGGAAATCTGCCTCGATCCAGCCGGCCTCACCGCCGTCAGTCTGCTTCAATGAGGCCGGAGCATTTCTACTCCGGAAATCTGCCTCGATCCAGCCGGTCAGGTCGCCGTCAGTCTCGCTTCAATGAGGCCGGAGCATTTCTACTCCGGAAATCGTGAACGCAAAGGGTTTTGACGATGCGGCCAGGAAGGGCTTCAATGAGGCCGGAGCATTTCTACTCCGGAAATCCCACGGTTCCTACCGGGGGCAGTTCGGATCTTTCCGCTTCAATGAGGCCGGAGCATTTCTACTCCGGAAATCAGCCAATAAATCAAAAAAATATTCTCACAAAATAAAAGCTTCAATGAGGCCGGAGCATTTCTACTCCGGAAATCCGGTTTTGCCCGGGTGCGATATGCGCTTTGGCACCCCGCTTCAATGAGGCCGGAGCATTTCTACTCCGGAAATCGCCCCCACAGGGCGGACGCCAGGCATGCGGATTTGATGCTTCAATGAGGCCGGAGCATTTCTACTCCGGAAATCAGGGGATGAGGTGTAACAATTGGCAAATGAGGATGGCTTCAATGAGGCCGGAGCATTTCTACTCCGGAAATCTCCCACGAAGCAGTGGGCCAAAGTACATCTTGTAGTCCGCTTCAATGAGGCCGGAGCATTTCTACTCCGGAAATCTGGCCGCCGAGCGAATCGATTATAAAGTGGAACTCGCTTCAATGAGGCCGGAGCATTTCTACTCCGGAAATCGTGAACTATGACACGATCGTTTCGCCGGTAGCTCTGCTTCAATGAGGCCGGAGCATTTCTACTCCGGAAATCGCTTCGAACTGGGCGTAAAAGTCATCCATGGACTCGCTTCAATGAGGCCGGAGCATTTCTACTCCGGAAATCTTGATCCGGGCTTTTTTTTGAGGAAACGATATGAAGCTTCAATGAGGCCGGAGCATTTCTACTCCGGAAATCTGGCGCTGGTGTTCGTAGACATAGACGACGCAGATATGCTTCAATGAGGCCGGAGCATTTCTACTCCGGAAATCCAGGACCAGCCCCTTACCGTTCCCGGGGCGAGGCAGCTTCAATGAGGCCGGAGCATTTCTACTCCGGAAATCCGGAGGGGGATGGGGTCGAGGCCGGGTCTATATATAAGCTTCAATGAGGCCGGAGCATTTCTACTCCGGAAATCGTGGGGCTTAACGGCCTCATCCCCTCAGGGGGTGTGCTTCAATGAGGCCGGAGCATTTCTACTCCGGAAATCGCGCAATCGTCTTGTGCTTTAGCCTCAGAAGGACGGGCTTCAATGAGGCCGGAGCATTTCTACTCCGGAAATCTCGCCTCGATCCAGCCGGTTAGGCCGCCGTTCGTCTCGCTTCAATGAGGCCGGAGCATTTCTACTCCGGAAATCAAAACCATCGCGCTTGAAATTAATGGAACTGGATAGCTTCAATGAGGCCGGAGCATTTCTACTCCGGAAATCTCCACTGTCTCACAGTGCTTGCCCTGGTACGCCAGGCTTCAATGAGGCCGGAGCATTTCTACTCCGGAAATCGTCCCAATCCGGGTCTTCGGTGTTGTCGGCAACCTTGCGCTTCAATGAGGCCGGAGCATTTCTACTCCGGAAATCAGCCAATAGTTCAAAAATATCTCCCCAAAACATACGCTTCAATGAGGCCGGAGCATTTCTACTCCGGAAATCCCGCCATGGAGAGCTTTTGAACGCCGGTTTTCGGATCGCTTCAATGAGGCCGGAGCATTTCTACTCCGGAAATCGTCCCGGCGGGAGGGGGCGTCTGAAGCCCGGCGAAAGCTTCAATGAGGCCGGAGCATTTCTACTCCGGAAATCCTCCCAGTTTCAGGAAGTGTCAATATGGCTTGACAAGCTTCAATGAGGCCGGAGCATTTCTACTCCGGAAATCTTCCGGGGCGAGTTACTTAAATACATCTGACTTGGGCTTCAATGAGGCCGGAGCATTTCTACTCCGGAAATCCCGCCCTGTGGAGCATAAACCGTTATATATCGGGTGGCTTCAATGAGGCCGGAGCATTTCTACTCCGGAAATCTGGTTGTAGATGCTCTCCGTACCGCCCTGTGGAGCATGCTTCAATGAGGCCGGAGCATTTCTACTCCGGAAATCTTGACATGGAAATTAATAACTATTTAAAATCACACGCTTCAATGAGGCCGGAGCATTTCTACTCCGGAAATCTTCCGGGGACGTTGACTGTGGCGGCCACAACCGGAGGCTTCAATGAGGCCGGAGCATTTCTACTCCGGAAATCTGCGTTTGCCGATCCACTCCCGCCTCCAGTACCAGGCTTCAATGAGGCCGGAGCATTTCTACTCCGGAAATCTCCCTTGCCGGAAAACCGCGCTTCCCTGGAATTTTAGCTTCAATGAGGCCGGAGCATTTCTACTCCGGAAATCTCACCCGAAGCGGCCAAAGCCCCAAATCCAAAATCTAGCTTCAATGAGGCCGGAGCATTTCTACTCCGGAAATCATCGTAAGGTCGAAGTATTTTTCAAAGTGCGACACGCTTCAATGAGGCCGGAGCATTTCTACTCCGGAAATAGGAGGGGGATGAAAAAGAGTCTGCTATCATCATCCGGCTTCAATGAGGCCGGAGCATTTCTACTCCGGAAATCCATTCGCCGGGTGCTCTGGCACGAGGGCGGCTACGGGCTTCAATGAGGCCGGAGCATTTCTACTCCGGAAATCTTAGAATTTAGATATTGGATTGATCCAAAATCTAAGCTTCAATGAGGCCGGAGCATTTCTACTCCGGAAATCATTCTTTTTGTACTGATAAATTATCCTCTGGTGCATGCTTCAATGAGGCCGGAGCATTTCTACTCCGGAAATCAGACCAGGGCGATGGTACGATAGAGCCCGTGATCTGGCTTCAATGAGGCCGGAGCATTTCTACTCCGGAAATCCACGGAGCAGCTCAACGTAAGACCAGTCCTCCTGGTAGCTTCAATGAGGCCGGAGCATTTCTACTCCGGAAATCCGATTTCGGCAGCCGCCGAGGACGACGCCGGCGCGATGCTTCAATGAGGCCGGAGCATTTCTACTCCGGAAATCTAAGAGGGAAATATGACGATGCTTCGAAGGATAAGGTGCTTCAATGAGGCCGGAGCATTTCTACTCCGGAAATCCCAATAAATTTGTTTGTGCTGGGGATATATCCAATGTGCTTCAATGAGGCCGGAGCATTTCTACTCCGGAAATCAGCACTCTCGAAAATCCGGATATGGAAAGGGTTTTCGGGAGCTTTTTCGAGAACTCTACAAAAAATACGTTCTGTCTGTCAATCGTTATCATCACAGCCATGGTCACATCCTCAATATTATCTGTTTTTCAAAGAGCTTAAACCGGTTCGAGCGCTGCCGGGTTTTTCGTTGCCACAGCACCGCTCGCAGGCGGCCGGCAAAAAAAATTACACGATCACCGGTTTGTTTTCTATGGGTTCAAACGCTCGACCGATGCTGCGGACTTTCGGCTTTACATTGTCTGCCGGACCGATGTCCACGATAAGCACATGGTCTTCATCATGATTGACTATGTTTTTCAATGTGTCTTCCATACGTAAAAATTTCACGGTGGTTAACCGGCATTGAAAAACGGAAAGCTGCAACCAATCACCGTATCCCTTCAGGGTTTTGAACACCCTGCGCCAGCGCCCTGGATCACAGATATCATAGCAGACCAGATAAGTGTGTTCCATGGCGATCACCGGGTCACAAAATTCGGATACCGCGGGATTTCGCCGGCCAGATATCGGATCAATAAACGGGCCTGCACTTCGAACAAGCGACGGTAGCTGATACGGTATTTGAAAATCGGATGCGTAATTTCCTGAGACATTCTGCGCTCGAAGGCTGCTATAAAATGCTTGCGCCCACCCGGCTTCAGGTTGCAGCCCACAGCGCTTACGATAAAATCCTCCGGTTTTATTTCGCCGTTGTTAATCGCGGTAATGACCGCGGAATCCGCAACAAGGGGCCGAAAGGGTTCCATCATATCCAGGGATAAGGCCGGCCGTCCGAAACGCATCTGATGGTAGAAACCGCGATAAGGATCAAGTCCGACAGCCGAAAGGGTCACGGTCCATTCCCGGGTGAGCATGGCGTATGCGAAAGAGAGCAATGCATTGACCGTGTCTTTCGGCGGGCGTCGATTTCTTCCGCTAAAATCGAAACCATTGGTCATTTCCTTTTTTTCTGACAGAATCATAGCAGGAAAACTTTCAAAATATCGCCGGGCCGCGTTGCCCTCAACGCCCAGCAGCGTCTGGATGGACGGCACTCGCGCCGCCTGCGCAATATCGTTTTTCAGTGCCGTCAGCTGCAGGGCCGGCGCCTTATCGTCTTTTTCCCCATCGCTTTTCCAGTTGCGTCGCAGCAGCGTCCGGCAGTTGTGGATTTTAGCGGCTATCAACCTGCGGGCGATCTTCAGGCACTTTTGTTCGTCGAAACTGGTCTGATACTGCAGAGTTCGGGTGATAACGTTTTTGTGACCCGTTCCCACGGAGTGGCCGATAAACCACCCGCCGTATGACATGAAAGTTACCGGGATATCCCTCCGGAAGCACTCGTGCAGGGCTGGCGTACTGATGCCGGCATGGCCGAAAAGAACCACCTGAGACGTATCCATCAATCTTGCCTCGGCCAAACATTCCCCTTTTTCCTCGATGATCAACTGCCCGCCGTTTTTTTTCACATAACTGGCCGGAGATTGGACATAGAGCGGCAAAGCATCCTGGACCCGGGGATAAACGGCCCGAATTTCATCGATGCCATGGGTTAAAAAGCCGATCTCATCGGGGAGGCAGATGCCCGCCAGGGAGCAGCGGGGGCACTTCGGGCTGTCTATCAGGGGCGGCGGCGGCTTTTCCTTCGCGATGTCCACACGAAATCCGGAAACCGCATCCAAAGTCTGGGCAATCAGGTCATCGTCAAAAGCTACCCTAACCCGTTCTTTCGATCCCGAAAAGTAAAGAAACCCGTGATCGGTCTTAAAACCATGCTCACGCAGCAAAAGGCCCTGGGCGCATACCTGCACCCGTTCCGGCGCATAGGCGCCGGCCTCAACGTGGGGTCTTTTCCCCTTTTTGTAATCCACCGGTTGAACGCCATCCACGCTCCCTTCCACCAGATCTACCTTGGCGGTGAGGCCGAGATTTTCCGAACTCAGATACACGGAAAGCGCGTGAATCTTCTCCTGCTCCTCATCCGGGTCCGCAGGCAGCTTGCCGGAAGCTTTGTCCACATGCTTGTGCCGTATGGCGCCTTCCACCGTGTCCGCATTGTGGGCGAACTCGCCCTGCACCCACATCATGTAAGCCAGACGCGGGCAGTACACATATTCATTGAGCATCCTCACGGGGATAAGGGGTTGTGTTTCGATAATTGGTTCCATTATAAAAATTAAAGCTCTTGCCAGCCTAATGGGCGCCACAAGTACCCTTGCAGCCAGAGGCATCCCTCGATGTCCTGCCCGGCAACCGGCGGCTTTTCCCCTTCCCAGGCCCGCTCGGTTATCAGGATATCCAGATCGAAATTATCGTCAATGCGGATCACTGTTGCTGCGACCCGCCAAGCTGATTGGCTCAAAACGCTTGTGTTTTCGATTTCGAATATATTGTCATATTCCCACCCTTGACGATTGCCACAAATGGGCATATAAACATTTTGCAGGTCTTGCCAAGATAAGGAGACATCTTATGGCTGAAATCAATATCCTCAAAACCGATTCCAGGGGGAGAATCACGCTGCCGCCCCCTTTCAGGTCCGAACCCCTTTTCGAGTACTCAATTGAAGGAGATCAGATTATTCTTTACCCTGTCAGAACCGTACGAAAGTTTCCGGATATGTCTGATCTTCCTGAAAAAGCCGTTTCCCAGGAATGGGCTGAAAAGGAACTTAAAATCAACCAGGATCAGCGCCCGGGAATTTCGGCAGCAAGCCCTTCCGAGGCTGCGAAGCGCGTCCGGAAATAAGCGCTTATGCCTGTTAAAGCCCCTTCTTTCATATTGTCGTTCGAAATCATTTTTCTGGAAAGTTACAATCTTCTCAGTTCAGATGAGAGACGCGCTGTTGACAAGGCAGTGAAATTCCTTGCCAAAAATCCACGTCATCCATCTTTAAACGTCCATAAAGCTAAAAATATCAAAGCGAAATACTCCGAGGGCGGCAATGCCGTATTTATCGCCTATGCCGGTAAGCGTCTTCGACTCACCTTTGAATACGGCCCTGAACCCGGCATGATTTCTCTTAGAAACTGCGGTTTTCATGAAGCTTGCGAAGCCAAAATCTGACGATAATCGATTTCCTCTTTCCACCCTCACGCTCTTTTGGTTATGATGATCCATCTTATCGCCCACAGAAAACGTTTTCATGACGTATTCTCCTGAATTGAACCTGAAGGTTAAAGGATAGGGCCGTTTACTTCGATCAGCGTTTCTCTAAAAAGCCGGTCCAGGGTCGCCAGTTCCTTTCCCTGTGAAGCTTGTTGATGTTCTGCCGACAGCCTTTCAATGTGGGTGTCGATGAAGTCTGAAATCGATCCGATCCGCGGACCATAATCCAGTTCGCTCCCGCGCATTTTTTCCGCAAGCAACCGTTCGATGTCTTTCCGGAGAGCGGGGTCATCAACAATGCCATCCACCAGCTTTGAGAAGGCCATCGGCATGATTCCCATTTGCCGTTCGATCCACAGACACGCGAGTACGGGCCGAAGCACATAAAAGTACTTCTTAAGCCATACATGATCGCCGCGAAGGTATTCCCGGTAATTCCCACGGGCCATGTGCAGGTAATGAAACATGCACGCCCTCGGCGAATAGTATGCCGGCATGAGTTGCCGCAGCCGGGTAGATAGAGATCCGCTTTCCATGTACACGCAGGATGATTGCAGCCATTCAAAGAGCGGCGGGTTGGACCTGGAAAACAGCGATAGCGCTTTGGGAAGATCCCAGCCGGACATATCAAGTTTTGTTCCGATCATTCTTTCGATGACGTCCCGTCGATTTTGTATGCTCAGATACCATTGGGTTGGGTGTGCATAGATGAAGCGGACATCATAATCACTGTCTGCAGATTCAAACCCCCATGCCCGGCTGCCGGATTCGCAGGCATAAAGCAAAGTTATCCGCTCTTCTTTCTCCAATCGATCCAGCTCAATTTGAATCTGTCGTGCATTATCCTTCACTTCTTTCGACCTCCAACAACGGCAGCAGGATTTCCCGCCAGTCTTCGATGGCGCCGTTGACGCCGTTCATTTCAAGGCCGTCTTCCGAATAATAGATTTCCAGCTTTTCACCGCAACATCCGCACTTCAAAAAATAGCGAGACGATTGTTTACCCCTGCTTTTTCGATGATAGACCCGAATCCGGGGCTGGCCGAAACGGGTAGTGTCGTAAAAGCGGTTGATTCTTTTGGATATGTGCATTTCAAAAGATCTTTCTTTGGCCTCAAGGATTTTTACGTAACGGATGGCCCTCCGGCAGCATTTCCATGAGCTCCTGCTGGAAGGCTTCGCGATTTTTCCGGGCTTGGTAGAGATGCCGGGATTTTTCAGTAAGATGCCGCTGGCCCTGAATTTCTGAATTCTGAAGATGATCGGCCCATGCGCGCAATTGGCGCGAACAGCTCTCGACCAACGATTTCAAATTTGAAATTTGAGACTTGAAATCGCCAACGCCAGTGCGGCGTTCGAGAAAGCAGAGCATAGAACGTACTTCGCCCGCAGAACCACGGGCAATATAGATAAAATAAAGCAGTTCGTTTGTGGTTCCGCGTTCAAAACCTTCTGCAATGTTGTTTGAAACCGATAGTGCGGCCCGCTCCAACTGATCCCGCAGGCTGTAGCTGAAAATATTTCTATGTTTTTCAGTCAGGTCATAAACCGCATCGGCCAGGCGTATTGCCTCCTGCCAGACAGGAAGGTCTTCGAAACGGGAATAGGTCATCGAAATATCTCCTTTTCATCTCCTGTCTCCATATTTCGACTGTTTCTCTTTTGCCATGAAACCGATCTTTTTCCACGTTGGTTAAGGCGGCGATAGCATCTGTTTAATCGCCTGAAAAATGGCATCGATTTCGTCGTCATGCCTTTCGATGTGCGATTCCAGTTCCTTTATACGGTGCGCCAGGTCTTCGTTGAAGGCAATTGTGCGCCTCAACTGCACGAATGCCCGCATAATGGCGATGTTGACTTCAACCGCCCTCTTGCTGTTCAGCACGCCGGAAAGCATGGCTACGCCCTGTTCGGTAAATGCCATGGGATTGTATCGCGTTCCACCCCAACTTGGGGTGCCAATCTGGCACCTCAAGTTCGCGAGTTCACTTTTGGTCAGTTCAAACATGAAATCGGCGGGAAAACGATCGAAGTGACGCCGAACCGCCCGCTTCAGTTGCTTGGTCTCCACACCGTAAAGTTCCGCCAGATCGCTGTTGCTGCCACAGGAAAATTTCCTTTTCGCTATCCATCCGCCGAAACAAAAAGGCCGAGGCCGAAGTGGCAGCTATAGTTTACTGATAGAGGAGGTGAATAAGCCCAACCCAAAATGGCATTGATCACCGATGGCAATTTTTATGCCGGTACAGCCGGGGCAAAATTACGATAATATTGGTTTGGCGCGATTCGTTCACATCGATAAATTTCGATAATTCCTCTGGCATGCAGATTTTTTCGCAATGGCGTTTCCTCTTGAAGATCCTGCATTGAGATCAAAGAACGAATGGTTTCGACAAAAATTGGTTTGTCCCAAATCGGCCAAGTAAAGTGTATGCGGCGCTGTTTATCCTTGTAAAAACCCGTTGTCGTAAGATTTTTTCGTAACGGTATAGTCGGAAAAAGGGATAGCGCTTCGATTGCAAGAGTGTTTGCACCATTCATGGTGCCGGGCGCATATACATCCTTGTTCTTGCTCGGATCATGCCATCTCAACGCATATCGTTGATCTTCCATGGGGTCCCATCGCAGGCTGAAGCCTTTATCTTTATAGTCCCATTGCTTGAAAAGCGTACGGAAAATTACGCTTTTATCTATTGAATTCCTTATTGAAATAGCATAAAAAGGAAATCCTTGGCCAGCACTGTCACCACTTCTGACCATTCGAAATAATGTATCTTGGAAATTTTCCTTAACTTCGTCCTCGCGTATTTCGCTTCCAAAAGCGCAAAGCAAATCGGCAGTTCTTCGATCTCTGGGCTTTGATCTTTTTGCCGTTGTTTTTAGAATTTCAGCGAATCTAAGTGCTGAGAATGGCAGTTTTTTATCGAATTCAAACGGTTCCGATGATGTATTGGATAAGGCAACACTAAGGTTTTCACTAAAACCTGCTTCATCACCTTCATACCCAAATAAAAATGGCCGCCATGAACCGAAATCTCTTTGCCAGCCCATTGAAATTGCAGGGCAAAATTGTTTAGTCATCACTACTGTTCCTACTGCCGTCAAAAAGCCCAGTGGATTAGCTCCATCGATGCCTTTTAAAACCAGCTCGCTCATCGTTCCTTCCTCCGATTCTTTTCTTCCTGTTCACTCTGCCGATGATCCGCCAGTCGAAAAATGGCTTCCAGCCAGGCAAGCCCCCACCAGCCGTAACTGCGAGTGAGCTGCCAGAAGCGGTCCGAAACACCAGAGTCAAGCCGCTCCAGATAGGTATCCGAACAGGCGATAAGGTTTTGGTTATCCAAATTGAGCATTACCTCCACTGGGTTGTTATCAAAAACCACCGGTGCAAACGGCCTGCAATGACCATGATGACTTTCAATTAGATGTAACACCAGTTCCCGAAAACCTGTATTTTCTGGCAATAGGACTGGTGCAGATTCCGCCAGCCGGACCGACAGCAGTTCATGCCGATAGCCTTCAGGGTAGTCAACTGCCTTACAAGCCCGAATGAAAGAAAGACGACTTTGGGGAATATCCTCGGATTTGGCCAGTAATTCTCCGCATGCCCAGGGGTTCCCACCTTTCAGCAACGCTTGAAACCGGGGATCAGCCTTTCCGATGTCATGAAGCCAACCGGCTTTTCCCAGGACAGACGAGAGTTCATCAGGCAGCCCACACCCTGCCGCAAACCGTCGGACAAGCGTTGCAACCCCTTTCAAATGAGCTTCTAATGGAACATATGTAGTGCCGGATGCACAGGAATCGTCCTCATCTGAAAACCAATCTACATGCTCCTCGGCATATTCCCTGGCCTGGGGATCAATTCGTTCACGGCCTCTGATGATAACCCCCGTTTGGAGTGGATGTGGTATAATGATATGTTTAAGGAATTTTTCTTTTAAAAGACCTGCGGCGGTGCTTCTTATCCAGTCAGGTGCGGTTTCATCATCCGAAAGAAGCCTCAGAGAACCCTTGAGGGAATCCATAAAGCTTTCCGGGTCTTCATCAAAGGTGGCATTCGCCTTTTCTGCCAGTAGCAAAAAGTGGCTTTTCAAAGCGATTTCAGGCCATTGTTTTATAACGGCCGGGTGAAGCCGCAACAGGAATTTACCTCTGGCCTTTGTATGAGCTCGATCTCCCCAGTCGAGAACGGGTGGCGAATCAGCGGTTGAAGGGAAATCTCCCAGTCCTTCCCATCCTTTTTCAACAGCCGGGATGACAATAACATCTCCTGGCCCGAGTTCCCCGGAATCGAAGATAACTTTCGCATCCTCCCGACCACGCCAGCAAATCACCCTCCGAACTAGCATGGATCGATTATTATCAGAGTCATTCCCAGGTTTTCCATTAGTTGTTCCCTCAACATCGGAAATTTCGTCCAAGGGGATTTCTCCTTCATCCATCCACTGGCGCATGGCCCATATGGGTACGGCCAGGACTTCGGCGGCAGAAGGCGGACATAATGAAAGAACATCCAAAGACCGCTCGACAGATTCTGCAGTAGAAAGATCGATGTCCACCCGCCAGCAAACCTGAACATCGGCAGAAGCTCGTCCCGGCCCATGTAGAAAAATCGAAACATCGGGCGTTGGTAACGGCTCAGGCATAGTCTGACCCCAGCAATCTACATGGGCAGGCATTATAACGGGCGCATGAGCTGTCGGAGCATTCAGCATTGCAAGCTTTTCAGCATCAGGCAAACGTTTGCCTAATTCGACAATGCCCATATCGATTTTATTGTTTTCATCCTTTTGTTCGTTAAGCCATTGCCAAGTTCGGGCTAACGCTTCGCCGTACACAGGATCATCGACGCTGGATTCCACCAAGTCGGGCCGCATCAGGATCACTGCACGGGCTTCTATCTCCCGCCCCATGCGGTTGAGACGGCCGAACCTCTGTCGGAGTGCATCTATACTGGCACATTCCGTTACCAGCAGATCAAAATCCAGGTCTGCGCCGACTTCCAGCGTCTGTGTGGCTACCACGAACACCGGTGATGTAAGGTGTCGTTCTTTTGCTTGACTTGAAGAAAGCTGGAACCGCTGAAGTCGTTCGGAAATGGTATCGTCTTTGTCGATAGGACGCATGCGGCCTGTTAGAAGAACAGCTTTTTCGCAATATTTTTCCCTCAGCAAAAAATAGGTCTCCCGCGCTGTAGCAACGTAATTGGCGAAAATAACAACGGCCAGAGGCCGACCATTCACAAGGTCTTCAGCCTCCTTTGCAAGCTCACCTGAAATTTCCTTTCTGGCATTTTTACCGCTTGCCTTGCTTTCTTTCAAAAGGGCTATTTTGGGTGCAAGCTGCCGATCACCCAATGGATGGCCTTTTATCCGGGGTTCTTTGGATGTATCGTAGAACACATCCCTGATATCCGGCGGTGTGGCGGACATGATAGAGATGTGAAACGGATTCGATAGCGGCGATGCCGCCCATGTACGATATTTTTGAATAGAGTTAAGGGTTTCCATAAAGGGTTGAGAGCAGTGAGCCTCATCCAGGAGGATTAGGGAATCGTTTCCAGTCAATCCGGCCTGAATCGGCCATGCTTTAGGCGAACGTCCGTAAGCGCGAAACAACAGGCGTGAGCCGACCTGATCCACCGTTGAGGCAATAACGGCCGGTTGCAGAGGTGAACGCGCCCAAGCGTCGGAACGGCACATGCCGCCACGCAATTGAAAGCACATAAGCGGGATATCGCTTCCGGCCAGTTGACGTAATCTGTCAGCAACCTCCCGAAGGATTCCGTTTTCCGCTTTTCTTAATTTTAGAGCGATTCGTCGTGCACGTTCGAACGCCTCATCTACAATCACCCGACGGTCCACAACAAAAAAAATCCGCCGGGGAGCATCCGCAACCCATATCGTATCATTTTCCGTTGAGCGGGCAGCCAGAGCATAAACTGCGATATCGATGCAGGCGGTTTTCCCAGAGGCCGTTGGCAGGGCAATGGCTTCCGGCCATGGATTTCCCGTTGGCTCTAACACTCTAAGGGCTAAATCCCGCTGCCAGGCAAAGGGTGGATAGCCCCATAACATTTGAAAAAAATCGGAAAACCTCCCGGCATTCAGTTCAATCATGATCATCCTCCTTTCGATCCATGGGCCGACACAGACCATATCCCCTGAAACGGCCCGCGCCGACTAACACCGGGCCGATAACCGGTTCAGAAAAGAGAATGATCGCATGACAATGGTGCATTCTGCCCCCATCGGATTTCCGTTTGATGGGTGGAAACTCACGGGAATGGGGAACGCCTTCAACAAGAGAAACTGGATGGAGCAGTACATTTTCCGGCCTTGGTAATCCGATTCGCTCGCAAGCATCTTTCACGACTTCGGCAGCTTGTTCCCATTTATCTTTCCCGTCAAAATGCCGATCCAGCACAACTGGGGTTACACTCGCCCAAACCCGCGACGGTTTTGTCCAGGTTTCAGCCCTCAGGTTCCAGGGTGGCGCTTCGCGGGTTTCAACTTCAATTTTACATTCCAGCCATTGGCCGTCGAACAGTTTGATGGAACGAGGCAATCCATAATCATCCCGAAGCCAAGGTTCAAGTGTGGCACCGACTTCGCGTTTATCCAAAGAGCGGGGCAGGACAAAACCAATGCCCATGATGCGACCGTCAGCATGCTCATGTCCTACGAAGGGCAGCGGCAATACGGCCAGATGGGGATCAAAGGATCGAGCACCGTCTGGGCGATGGCCGGAAATCCATTCGGGAATCGGTGCCGGGCATCCGGAAAGCAGCGCTCCCCGCACGGCCTCGGTCAACTTTAATGTTGTTTGTAAGCCAGGTCGCTTGCCGGAAAGACTCAGTACAATAAAATTTTCATCAAAGAGGCTTTGCGTCATATCGGTAGTAACAGGCTTTCCCGCCGGACCGTATCCTTGCCACAGGCCAGGTTCGGGCCTGAGACTATTGGGAACTTGGCTTTTGAATTTATCGAGCGTCTCTTGATGGTGCGCTATGGATTGGTCAATTGCCGCCAGCTTATGTTTAAAGGACGCTTCCATTTCTTTTTTCTCCACGCCTCTTAGCCCCTTGAGTGAAGCCTTGCGTTCCTTTTCAAGGTCTTTTTTTATCTTTCCCAGAGATTTGGCGGCCGCCAACGCATCCCGGTACAGGATGACTTCATCTCGGTTGAATCTGGATTTCAGGTAATCGAGTCTCCCCGGACTGAAGACGCGCAATCGAAACTGGGCTGGACCTTCTAATGGAACTAAGGTCGGGGGAGGCGGATTGTCTGTTAGCCACATCTGGACAAAAGAAGCGGAATGACCGATGGAAACAACTTTTTGGCAAATGCGCATGAGTGCTTCCCGATAATCTGCCGGCAAGTCCACTCTCCAGATCAGGTGGATTTCCGGATGATGAGGGATAGCCACAGGAAATCTTCGTGGCTGCCTGGACCTGAATTCGGGGAGAAGAGAAAGCCCGGCGTCCTTGAGTTTGGCCAAGTCAGGCTTTTCCGGGAGATTTCGGGAAATAGCAGTATCATTTACCGGAACATAACTTGCCACTGGAAGACCACTTTTCACCTCGCGACGGAACTGGACATCACTGGCTGCGATCTCAGGCAAGGGAAGCTGTTCTATCCACTTGAGGATAGTTTTTTCCTCAGGATCTTGACCGGTCTCAAACCAAGCCGCGGCCATGGCCATGAACACTCTGTCAGGGTGAGGTGGCCATTCAGCGCGTTCTTTCTTCGCGCCGTCAGCGGCCGCCATTGCCCATCCATTTAAGTAATGAATGCCTAATCCGAACATCACGCACCTTCCTCTGCGCCAACTTGGGCCACCAATTCCTGGCTGCGCCGGACCAATTCAATCAAGTCACGATGCGGCGTTAGGCTGGTGGTTCCTTCCCATGGCAGGTTCGATACCTTGGCTTGGGCAAGCGCTTGGCTGAAGATAGCAATGACATCTGCAACATCGAGTTGGTATCTTTCAGGTATTTTCCCCGGCCCAGCCATCAATTCCCATATAAATTCCTGGGTAGGGACTAGTTGACACCGCGAGCGCAAATCAGCCCCATTTTCCCGTGTCAAAACAGCACCGAGCAGGCATAGCGAGGCCAGCACAGTTCTTGCTTTTTTATCCACATCCGGATTTGAGTCAGCCTGACCGGCCAAGGGGAAGCGCAATCGGCGAATTGCAGTCAGGGAGATAACCGTCGTTTGAACGGCCCTGCCTATGGTGAAACCTCCTTCTGCAATGGTTGGGGTAACATTGCCGTGATTTACCTCCGATGGCCTTTTGCCTGTTTTCTTTTTTTCTGCTTTTTCTTCCAATTTTTCAGGTGCGATAAGCCAATCGGGATTCTGATCATCTTTTAGAGGTCGATTCAGCACGGGGCCAGCACTTAGCTTGATTTGAAGGGGATCGATTCGGCTGCTTGTTTTTATTCCCGGATAAGCATGAAACCCAACGATTTCCGATACAATCGAACGCTGGATTTTTGCGCCCAGTCCTCCACGTGGGCCTGTGGAGTCCCACACTCCGAAAATTAACGCCGTAGGGCACATTTCAAAAAGGCCTGTAGCGTTTTGAATGTCAGCACCATCCAGAATAGATCCTTTTAGAGATTTACGAAACATGATCTGTTTTCCGTTTTCTTCAATCAGACAGTCACGGAAAATAGCATCTGCTATACGATGGGGAGCTTCCAGGCTGGTGACAATAAATTTTTTTAACAGGCCTTCATCTTCAAATCGTGCTTCGATAATTGGCAATTTTATGCGTCCAGACCGCACGGCTTCAAGAAGGGCAAGTTCCATTCGATTCGCTTGGGACTGAACAGAATCAAGCAGAACGCAGGGAACCGGCTCTCCGTCGATTAGGCGTGTTTCGACTGCATACTTTCCGCCTTCATAGGTCGGCGGAAAAACCTTATCGCCCGGCCCGCCAGCAGGTTGATATTCAGTAACGCAACGAAATGCGGCCGCATGACCACTCACTGCATCCCTTAAAGCTTCAAAGGTTAATTTATCAGGCATAGCTTATCTCCTTTCGTTATGATGGTTTTTCTTATAAATACAATTCACTATATCTAAGTTTACCTCCACCCGCACCATCTCCCATGGGTTAGGCCTTCGGGTTCATGTCGATCGCCCGGCTGCAAGCAGGCGGCTGATTTTAACACCCCCTTTTGTCAGATGGGGACAACGTATGGAGATTTTTTTCCATTTCATTTGACGCATATCTTGTGCCTCCCCAACTTGAGGTCACAATTTGTGATCTCGAAGAATCGGATTCATCTTGCAACCCCCTTCGGCTTTTTATACCTTTACACCAGCATCCCCACCTCCACCCGCACCATCTTCCATGTGTCCGCCTTCGGGTTCACCTCGATGGCGCGACAGGTCAGGGTCGCGTTCTGCTGCAGCAGGCGGCTGATATGTTTGTTATCGCTGCGGGGGACGTAGCCGATCTTGATTCCTCGATAGTCCATGCGTACGGCAAATTCGTCATAGGGATTGTGCGGTTCGGCAAAAAAATCCAGGCGGCTGCCGGCTGAAAGGCGCGGAACGAGAGGATTCAAGCCTTCGATCACATCCGGTCCGCCATAATAGACAAAGCCGGCGATGGAAAAGCGGTTGAGCACATAGTAACTTTTTTCCGGAGCTGCGGAGGCTGTTTTCCCTACGGCCGCCATCAGGGGCAGCCCTATCAGTCCTTTGATCATGTTTCGTCTGGAAATATTCATGTCGATCACCTCCAAAACCTTCGATATTGAAATATCCCCACCGGTATTCTTTGGGGGCCGGGCAAAAGAAAATATCCGGGGATGATATGTTCTATATCCTGGTCGGGGTGACAATGCGCGGCCCACGTCGAAATTTTTTTAACTCGGGTCACCGGACGGGCGGCCGTTTTCGACGGGTCTCATAGGTTGCGGCCATTTTTTCGATCTCTGCGGCCACTTCCCGGCGCAACGCGTCAGGGGCGACGACTTCCACGTCCGCCCCGAACTGCAGGATCATCATCCGGACTTCCCGAAAATCGGCCACGGGAAAAGTGAGCTCAACCCCGCTGTCCGGCGTGTCGGACAATATTTGCTCCGGGTGCCAGAGCTGCTCGCGGATCCAGGGCGATCGAAAGGAGTTAAAGCGCAGCGTGATCGGGATGACGGGTTCACCCTGAAAGATTCCGAAGGCCCCTTCCAGCAAAGGCTGCCAATGTCGCCGGGGCCGGGGAGTGAACGTTTCAGAAAGCACGGTCAGATCGGTCATTCGGGCCAGGGAAAACTTTCGCCATCTCTTTTTCAGCCGGCATCGCGCGATCAGCACCCATGTGCCCATGTAATGCTGCAGGTGGTGGGGTTCGACCGTCCGTCGAGTAGGGCTCTTCGAAACAGGCGATCGGTAGGTGAACTGCAGGAGCCGGCGTTCGAGAAGGGCGCAGCTCGCGCTCTGAAAAACCGGTGCCGGCACCGGGCTGTATCCGTGCCAGGAAGCGGAGAAAGCCTCCTCCAATTGGGCCTCATTCCAACCGAAATCCGGCGCCTGGGAAAGCAGCTTGCGGCCGAACCGGCGCATGGCTTCGCTGATGAATCCGCCGGCTGCGTGGGACAGCAGGCGCCGGGCGACCAAAACGGCGAGCACTTCTTCCTGGGTTACCGGCAGGCGGGGCAGATCGAAAGATTCATCGATGTAGAGGTATCCTCTTCGGGCCGCATCGTAATCGATCGGCGCGCCCAGGCGGTCACGCATGAATTCGATGTGCCGCTTGGCCGTGCGCCGTGAGATTTCAAAGCGTTCGGCCAGGTGGCGGGCGTTTGGAAACCGGCCGGCTTTCACCCGGCCGTGAAACCAGGCAAACCGCTCGTAGACGATGACCCCCGCCATGACGCGGTATTCCTTTCACAGGCGGCTTTCCAGGATGCGGGAAGGCTTTATTGTCGAAATCGGAGGTGCCGGAATTTCCCGGAAAAACTCTCCGGGATTCATCGTATGACATATTATGATAATAATAGCATAAAACCCTGGGAACTTCAATCAAATCGATCCGATTTTGATTCGACGAAAGGTGGAAAAAAATGTTATACGAATTTTTTATACACCAAAAGACCTGCACATGGAAAAAACGTTGCAAAACAGGCATGCGGGTCTATTATTAAATGCTGGAAGATCAAATTCTTGTATGAAAAAGGAAAAAAATACCGACGTGCTGAGTCCGACCGATGCCATCCTGGAAAGCATATCCGACGGCGTCTTTACGGTGGATCTAAAATGGCGGATCACGTCGTTTAACCGGGCCGCCGAAAAAATTACAGGGATTTTGCGAAAAGAAGCTATCGGCCGGCTTTGTTCCGACGTATTTCGTTCCAGTATGTGTGAAGCGGAATGTGCCCTGCGCTGCACCCTGAAAACCGGTAAACCGGTCATTGGCCGATCCGGCTACATCATCGACGGGGATGGCGGCCGCATTCCCATCAGCGTGTCTACGGCCGTGCTCAGAAGTGCGGATGGGACGGTCATCGGCGGGGCCGAGACGTTTCGGGACCTGAGTGAAATCGAAGCCCTGCGCCGAGAACTGGATGGACGTTTTCGAGTCGGGGATTTGGTGAGCTGTAGTCCGGTGATGCAGCGGATCTTCGAGGTGTTGCCGGCTATTGCGGCAAGTCCCAGCACGGTGCTTATTGTCGGTGAGACCGGAACCGGCAAGGAGCTGCTGGCCAGAAGCATCCATTCTTTGAGCGCTAGGCGAAAAGGACCCTTTATCGCGGTCAACTGCGGAGCCCTGCCCGATACTCTCCTGGAATCAGAGATGTTCGGCTATAAGGCAGGGGCTTTTACCGGTGCGACGAAAGACAAACTTGGGCGATTTGCACTGGCAAAAGGAGGAACGCTTTTTCTGGATGAAATCGGGGAAGTGAGCCCGGCCCTTCAGGTTCGGCTGCTTCGGGTGCTCCAGGAGCGGACCTATGAGCCGCTGGGAGCAATACGGTCCGAAGCGGCCGATGTCAGGATTGTTGTCGCCACGAACAAGGATCTGGCCGAACAGGTTCGCCGCGGCGCATTCCGTGACGATCTTTACTACCGGGTGAACGTGGTGCGCATCGAACTTCCGCCGCTTCGCAGGCGAAAGGAAGATATCCCCTTGCTTACAGACCATTTCGTTGTTCGCTTCAACCGCCTGCAGAAAAAATCCATCCAGGGGGTTTCGGCCGAGGCCCTCTCCCTGCTCATGGCCCACGACTGGCCGGGGAATGTCCGCGAGCTGGAGAATGTAATCGAGCGGGCCTTTATCCTGTGTCAGAAAGGGTCTATCGGCATCGGCCATCTGCCGGAAGAGCTGACGTTGCAAGGCTCTGGGCGGGCTTTTTCAGCCGACATCAGAACGGCCCGCCAGATTCTGGAAACCCAGACGATCCAGAAAGCTCTGGAAAAAAACGCATACAGCCGCCTGGCCGCTGCCAGGGAACTCGGCATCCACAAGAGTACCCTGTTCCGAAAGATGAAACGTCTAAAGATCGATCTTCCTGTTACCAAACGGTAAAGATGCCGAGAAGCCGTTTCAGAACCTTGGATCCGGTTGGAGGGCAAGGCGCAGGTTGACGAAAAAGCGGAGCATACACGGTATGCATGTGGGCATTTTGTGGAAACCTGCAATCCGCCGCGGCGGACCATCGGGCCCCGGATGAGGTTTTGAAATGGTTTCGAAGATTCGCTTCGGTCGGACGGGGAGAATTCCGGAAGAATTTATGACCCTGAACTCAAGAGACTGCAACAAGTGAATGGTTTTGGAGCAAAAATTGCCGGGATCGCATGTCTCGGTGCGATTATGATTCTTGTGGGATGCGCCGCACGGGAACCGTCCCCTGTCCCCCGGCCGTCGCTTCCGGTTCAGCCGGAAGTGCGTCCACAAATTAAACTGCTGGGATACACTATCCAGGCCGGGGCGTTTTCTCTCCTGGACAATGCCGTGCGTCTGACCGAATCGCTTCAAGCAAAAGGTTTGGACGCCACTTTTTTCCACGACGAAGATGGCCTATACAAGGTTCGATTCGGTAACTTTGCTTCCTCGGATCAGGCACGCAGCCGGGCCGAAGGGTTGCAAAAAGAGGGTGTCATCGATGTTTTTTACATCGTGGCACCCGATCAATACACCGCCTCACAGCGAGAGATCCGGGGTGAGGCGTATGTCCGCGAACAGATCGTCAATACTGCAAAGAGCTTTATGGGTCTGCCTTACCGATGGGGAGGGACGCAACCGGAAACCGGTTTCGATTGCAGCGGACTGACCCTGACGGCCTATCAACTCAACGGATATGACCTGCCCCGGACCTCTCTCGAACAGTTTCAGGCCGGCAAGCCCGTGGCAGCTAACCGCCTGGCCAAAGGCGATCTGGTTTTCTTTGCCGTCCACAAGAAAAGCGCCGTCTCCCACGTTGGGTTGTACATCGGAGGCGGCTACTTTATCCATGCTCCGGGACAGGGCAGGGTCATTGGAGTCGATTCGATTTCCAGCGGCTACTATCAAAGCCGCTTTATCGGCGCACGGGCTTATCTGTAACAAACCCGGGTCTTAAAAGACCGGGTGCAACAGTTCGGCTTCAAAAAATTGATCGTACGGAGACCGGTCGGCTTTTTCTTCGGTGTTCGACGGTTCAGAGGTCCTGCCTCGACGACACCGACATCCCGGCTCAAGAAAACCCCCACCCGCTTCTATTGACATTAAAAAGAACGGTATTATTATATATGTTTGTAACCAGCCTATTTAAAATACACATTATTTCACCTTTTAAAAAGTGTGCTTTTTTAGAGTTGATGTCAAGAGGTGCTATCGTGTGGGCCCACATATTCAATCCGCTCTAACGGGAGTGGGTAGCCTCTTTTTGTCCGAATTTTCGATCCGGACTTTCCTACTCAATCTCCATAGCAATAAACGGTTTGACCGTGAGGAACCGGTAAGACCTGCGGGGCGGTGTTCGTATGTTCCATGCGGCGCCATTTCAGATCTGTAAGGAGGAAAAAGAATGAAGATCAAACCATTGAACGACAGAGTCCTTGTAATTCGAGTGAAAGAAGGGGAAAAAACGCCAGGCGGAATCATCATTCCCGACACCGCGAAAAAAAAGCCTCAGGAGGGCAAGGTGGTCGCGGTCGGTCCGGGGAAAATGGACGATCACGGCGAACGCAGACCCCTGGGGGTGAAGGTGGACGACAGGATCCTGTTTTCGAAGTATGCCGGAACAGAGATCGAAATTGACGGTGTGGAACATATTTTTATGCGGGAAGACGACATTCTCGGTGTTTTAGGATGAGGAAGGAGGTACGGATATGGCTGCAAAAATGATCGCATACGGTGCAAAAGCCAGAGAATCGATGCTCAAAGGGGTCAACATTCTTGCGGACGCGGTGAAGGTCACCCTGGGTCCGAAGGGGAGAAACGTCGTTCTGGAAAAATCTTTTGGTTCTCCGTCCGTTACCAAGGACGGCGTGACGGTTGCCAAGGAGATCAATCTGGAAGATAAATTTCAGAATATGGCCGCCCAGATGGTCAGGCAGGTTGCCAGCAAGACAAGCGATACGGCTGGAGACGGAACGACTACGGCTACCGTGCTGGCCCAGGCGATTTATTGCGAGGGACAAAAACTTGTGGCTGCCGGAGCAAGTCCCATGGCACTGAAACGGGGGATCGATAAAGGAGTTGTTGCTGTTGTCGAAGAGTTGAAAAGAATATCCAAACCTACAAAGGACAAGAAAGAAATCGAACAGGTGGGAACTATTTCGGCCAACAGTGATGAAACCATCGGCAAGCTTATTTCCGAAGCCATGGATAAAGTAGGAAAAGAGGGCGTCATTACGGTCGAGGAGGCCAAAGGAATGGAAACCACCTTGGAAATCGTTGAGGGTATGCAATTCGATCGGGGATACCTCTCACCCTATTTTGTCACGGACCCCGAGAAAATGGAAGTTATCCTCGAAGACCCCTATATTCTGATCCATGAAAAGAAAATTTCTGCAATGAATGACCTTATCCCGCTGCTGGAAGAGTCGGCGAGATCGGGAAAACCGCTGTTGCTGATCGCCGAGGATTTGGAAGGGGAAGCGCTGGCCACGCTTATTGTCAACAAGCTGCGCGGGACTTTGCGTATCGCCGCAGTCAAGGCACCCGGGTTCGGAGATCGGCGTAAGGCGATGCTCGAGGATATTGCCATTCTCACCGGTGGTCAGGTCATTTCTGAAGATCTCGGACTCAAGCTGGAAAACGTCGCCCTCAAGGATCTCGGAAGATGCAAAACGGTAAAGATCGACAAAGACAACACCACCATTGTTGACGGCGCCGGCAGCAGGGCGGCCATTGAAGGCCGTGTCAAACAGATCCGGACACAGATAGAGGAGACTACATCCGATTATGACCGTGAAAAGCTTCAGGAGCGTCTGGCCAAAATCATAGGAGGCGTAGCGGTCATCGGTGTCGGTGCGGCAACGGAAACGGAAATGAAAGAAAAGAAAGCCCGTGTGGAAGACGCCCTGAACGCAACCCGGGCGGCTGTTGAAGAAGGCATTGTGCCCGGAGGCGGCGTCGCCCTGATCAGATGCCTCCATGCACTGGATAAAACAGAGGTGCGTGGAGAAGAGAAAAACGGCATTGCCATACTCCGCTATGCCCTTAAAGAGCCGCTCAAGCAGATTGTTCAAAACGCCGGCCAAGAAGGCGCGGTGGTCCTCAACAAGGTGCTGGAAGGAAAAGGAGCCTATGGATTCAATGCGGAAACGAATCAATATGAGGATCTTCTTGAATCCGGCATTATTGATCCGACCAAAGTGGTCCGGTTCGCTCTACAGAATGCGGCGTCTGTGGCTGGGTTGATGCTGACCACCGAAGCCATGGTGACGGAGAAGCCGGAAAAGAAAAAGCCGGTCATGCCGCCGGGTGAAATGGATGAGGACATGTACTGAAAAAAACAATAGGCGTTTGTGGATTCATCGGTTCAGGGTTCATAGAAAACCCGGATCCCGCATGCGATGGAAAACGGGCAAAAACTGAGCCTTTGAATCCCATAACGCCTATTGCTGTTCGGTTTGCCGTTCGCCGATGCGCTCAGGCGCCTATAAGGAATCCGATGCATGCGGATTCGCCTGGGCCGGCGGCAAATCGACGGCGAGAACCATTTCTTCCTGTTTGATAAAGACCCTGGCGCCGATTGCTTCTGCCAGAACGCGAATCATTTCGGTAATCACGGCGGTGTGCACCTGGGGCGCTGGCCAGTCCATCGCCATCAGAATCAAAAATCGTTCTTCGGGTACTTTTTGAACGGCAAATTCTATGGTTCCGTCGCCATCGGCCGTGTTGACCAGCACATCTATGCACGTCCAGAGCAGGTTCATCAGCAAAAAGGGGATGGTTGTCACCGTGTGGCAGTGGATTGAATCGGAAATTTTCAGCCGTACCCGATGCATTTCGGCAGACCGTTTCGAAAGAGCAACCACCAACTGGATAACTTCGCCGATATCGATTTCCCTTTTTATTTCGTCCGTACTGTGGGCAAAACGGTTCATATTCTTGATAATGGCATCCGACAGTTCGACCTGTTTGGACAGGGCGTCCGCCAGCTTTTGAATCCGGTCAATATCAAGCTGCCGCCCTTGCGCGGCCATCACCATAAAGTCATTCAGCAGTCCGGCATGCTCTTTTATAACGGCGAGCCGGTTTTTCAATTCATGGGATATCGAGGCCGTCACGGTGCCGAAGAAAACCAATCCCAGTTGACCGATCGTATCGTACATCGCTGTTTCCCATTTGCCTGAAGAAGTGCTTTGAAATTCTACGGCAGCGCTTCCAGTTAAAGCCCAATTCCATGGAATCCCCTGCTCCCCGCCAAACGGGCGCGTGCGGATTCGTTTAAAAAGTCACAGGATCAATGGCCCCCGCTGCCCAAAAGACCGCTGGCTGCAAGGACCAAAATTAAAACCTCCAGAAAAGCCAGTGCCGCATAAACACGATCTTTTTTCTTCAGCAAAGCAGGTATGATCGCCAGATAACAGAATGCGGTCACGCCGGCCAGGATGATGATGCCGATAAAATTAATAAAATCACCGTAACCGAGCATGCCGACCCATCCCCATCCGCTCTTGATATTGGCCATATGGAGGTATTCCGTTACATTATGGGTCCAGTAGCGGGAAAGCTCATTCACCGGTATGTAAGGTTTCATAATGCCGAAGGCGTAAAGCCCGAAGGTGATCAGCAACAGGATCAGGCCGATCAGCATGCCTTTTTCGAGCACGTTTGCATAAGCAATCTGCTCCGGGGACGCTTTCCATTGGGTTTGTTCTGCCATAATTTTCTCCTGCGGTTGCACTTGCCTGCCGCCGTGCGTTTAAAAAAGATTGATTCCCAGACCTTTGGTCAGCGCCTTGATGCCGGAGAAGCCTAAAATAATAATCACCATCCAGCGAATAAAGGTCGGTTTGGCGATTTTCAGGATCCTGACGCCGACAAAGGAGCCCAGCATGATTCCGACAAGGGAGGGGACGACCATCAAGGGAATGACACAGCCCTGATTCACGTAAATCCAGGCTGCAGAGGTGTCGGTGATGGAAAGCAAAAATTTGCTTGTGGCCACGCTGATTTTCAGAGGAGCGCCCATGACCAGATTGAGAACCGGTACGTTTGCCCATCCGGCTCCAAGACCGAACATGCCTGCCATAACCCCGATGGCAATAAACAGTGTCAACCCCAGCCTGGTTCGGTGGATTTTCCAGTTTATAATTTTTCCGGTGCTGGCCTCCTGATAAACCCCGCAGATGGCCAGGGCCGAGGAAAGGCGGTCCGCGACAGGAACGTCGGGCACATCGGATTTTTTGGAAGTCAGCATCAACACGCAGATTCCCAGAATCGTGGCGCCAAGACAGATTTGAACGATGTGGGTGGGAAGTGCCAGGCCGATCATGGCGCCGACGATGGCACAGCTGGAGGCGATGAGCGCCACGGGGATGGCCAGGCGAAGACTGGCCAGGTTGGCTTTCAAGAGCCCGGGTCCGGCTGCAAGGGCGCCTGCCAGGGCGACCAGAAGGCCCGTCCCCCGGACAAAGTCAAGGTGAAACGGAAAAAAGCCGCTGATGATGGGAACAAACAACACGCCTCCGCCGACGCCGCCGAGCACGGCCAGTATTCCCATGACAAAGGTGACGATCAACAATGTCAGGGGCCAGAACCACCATGCGTGATTGCCGGCGGCTGCGGAAGGGGCGGCCTCAGAGGCGGCAAGGGCTGTCGGGATGGCAAGTAGGAGCAGAAAACAGGCAAGCTGCTTGAAGAACATCCGCGATTTATGAAACAAATGCATGTATTCCTCCATTCGATAGAAGTGGGTCGCAATCGATTTCGATCGCTGCAGAACCGGTGCAATGATTTTTTTTCGGTGAAAATCGCCACAACGCAACGTGCTCCCGAACGGATCTGCGTCTACTTGTCCTTTTTGTCTTCAACCATTTTTCGGGCCTCATCGAACTCGCCGGCTTCGGCAAACGTAGCGGCCATCATGGTTTTCTCCAGTTTTTCTTTAAAAGCGTAGGCTTTTTTGATGGTCTCGACGAGTTTCTCGATGCCTACCGGCTTCTGGAGGTAGTCGAAAGCGCCCAAATCCCGGGCTTTCTTTTCAATTTCGGGGGTACCATGGGCCGTGAGCATGACCACCTGAACGCCGGGATAGGCTTTTTTCACCTCTTCCAGCACCTTCAATCCGTCGATCCCCGGCATTTTGAAATCCAGGATCATCACGTCCGGCAGTTTTTCTTCCAGTTTGGCCAATGCCTCTTCCCCGTTCAGTGCGACATCCGCACCGAGTTCACGCATTTTGATGCGCTCGGAAAGAGATTTGACGAACTCTTCTTCATCATCCACCAGTAACACTTTGATGTCTTTCATCATGATGCTCTCCTTTGCAATGCTTTTTGAAAACCCTTTAAACAGTATCGTAGTTTCTCATCCGGGCCTGTCGTCGGGCCGGCCCATGAGGCGTTTCATTTTATCGACAAGCTCGGCAATCTCGATGGGCTTTATCAAGTATGCAGATTCACCGCACTCGTCGATGACTTTTTGAAAAAGTTCTTCGGATCCATGGCCCGTCAAAAAAAGGATTTTTATTTCAGGGTGCTTTACCCGAATTCGATGCATGAGTTCCAGTCCTCCGATGCGCGGCATTTTGATGTCGAGAACGGCGATATCAAAAGGAACGGCATCGATCATCATCAAGGCGTCGTCGGCCGTTGTCGCCCACTCGGCATCGATGCCGCGCAACCGGAGCCGTTCGGCCATGGCAGAGGCCAGTTCTTTTTCATCATCCACCAACAGTACTTGCACGGTTTTTATCCTCCATGGGGTCAACTTTTCTCAGGGGCAAAGTCACGGTGAAACACGTTCCGACTCCGAGCTGGCTTTCCACGCCGATCGTGCCGCCGATTTCCTGAACCAGGCTGTAGGTGACGGACAGGCCCAGGCCGGTGCCGCCCCGCCCGCTCTTGGTCGAAAAGAAAGGTTCGAAAATATGCGGAAGGTCATCCGGAGCTATGCCGCATCCGTCGTCGCATGTCTTGGCGGTGATGTATTTTTTCGAATCCTGATAGATTTCGATAGACAGATGGCCACCTGTTTTCATGGCCTCGAGGGCGTTGTTGATGATGTTTAAAAAAATTTGCTGGAGCTTGCCCCGGTCACTTCGTATCAGAGGGATGTGATTGGGTGCATCGACCCGGATATCGATGGAGTTGAATTCCGCCTCTTTTTCAACGAAGCTGAGAACTTCCCCGATCAATGCCCTCACGTCGATGGTGTCGGCGCTGCTCTCCATGTTTCGGGAGAAAGAGAGCAGGCGCTTGGTTATCTTTGCCGCGCGTTTGACTGCTGCGAGAATGGAGTCAATGAGGTTGAGCAACCTGGCGTCGTTTTCATATTCATTTTTTATTTCGAACAGGTCTTTGATAAGACCGGCCTTTTCGTTGATGATGGCAAGAGGATTGTTGATTTCGTGCGAGACGCTGGCGGCCATGCGGCCGATGGTGGCCATTTTGCTGGCATATTCGATTTGATGAAGGGAAATCAGCCGCTTTTCATCAGACTGGTAAATTTTCTGGACCATGTAGGTTACGATTCCCAGGATGACGGCAATGATCAGGATGGTGCTGCCGAGCAAAAAAAAGAAGATTTTTTTCTTGATCACCTGCCACGGCATCATCAGTTCCTCTTTTTCTTTGACGACCATCAGGATAAAAGGGCTTTCCTCGATGAAGCGGTAGCCGATTAAAAGATTTGAGCGCGAGTGGCGTTTCCATTCGATGACTTGAGAGGCATCTTCGTATTTCGGTATCGGCAGCGGCATTTTTTGCAGCACCTGGCCATAATAACGGGAATTGGTCTGCAAAACCCCCGCATGATTGACGATGAAAGCGTCTCCACGGCCCGTTAGCTCCAGTTTGGACAAGAGTTTTTCGAATGGATCGACGTCTACAGATGCCCGAAGCACCAAAAAGCGGCCCATAGGCAGAGGCTTTTTAACGGCGACGACGAAATGGGGACGATTTCGAAATCCCAGGAAAACATCGCTCACGTACGCACCGTTATCAATCACGGCCGTAAGCCAAGGCTGCTCTTTATAGTCTTTGCCTTCCAGCGCATAAGGTCCAACGTATCGAATCTGTTTTCCCGATTCATCGATTACGGCCAGGTCCACGAAGCAGCAACCAAAGCTTTCCTGAAGCCCTTCCAGTAGGAGCACCAACCTTGCGGTGTTTTTGAGTTCCTCCTCGCTGTTGTCCCGGGCGATGAAATTCAGAGCAGCGCGGCGTTCGGTCAAAAAAAAGGAAATGGCACGATTCGTGTTCGAAACGGTGCGGACGATTCTGAAACCAACCTCCGAGGCGATAGCGTTTTCCGTGGTCTTCAGGTCGGCCGTGCTGATGGCGACCAGGGGCACGAGCGAGACGATAACGGCCAGAAATACCGAAATCATCCAGATACGCCGGTAATTGAAAAGGGATCCGGACAGATGCGGTTTTTTGTCCCAGAATTCGGGTTTCAGATCGCGGGCCATGCTGTAAATCGGGTTCATTTTTTCTTTAACCATGACAACCTTTTTTGCGCCTGAGGTGACCCCTTTTGTTTTAGCTTTTTTTGACGGACGGAAGTTTTTTCAGCAGTTTTTGATCGGCTTGACGGATCGTTTCGCTCAGTTTGTCTATGTCCGCCGGTTTTTGCAGATAGGCGAAGGCTCCGAGTTCCAAACAGGTTTTTCGATCCGCCTCATTGCCGCGGCCCGTGAGGATAATAACCTCTATATGGGGTCGTGTTTTTTTGACCTGTTTCAGCACTTCGATGCCGTCTATGCCGGGCATCCTGAGATCCAGGATCATGACATCAGGTTTGTCCTGCTCAATTTTTTCCAGTGCTTTTTCGCCGTCATAGGCCACAGCCGCCGGTTGAAGGCCACGAATCTCCAGCCGTTCGGATAGACTCTGCACGAAGTCGCGTTCATCATCGATCAGCAAAATTTTCGGACCATCCTCCTCATGGGCCGACTGCAGGACTTCTTCCGAATAAAATCCAGGCCCTTTGCAAACTTCAACTGAAACGACGCCGGGCATGCGACCGGCGATGTCCTGGATCTCTCTTTGAAGTCTGTGAAACATCAGAACATGTTTGTCGACGGTCAGCGTCACCGCACCGGATCGCGCTTGCACATGCATGGCATATCCCGCGTCGAGCAGCCTTTCCTCGATTTGTGAGGCCAGCAGGAAATCCGACAGCGACGCATTCAAGGACGCGGTGTCTTGAAAAATATCCTTTGAAAGAGTTTCCTGGACCAGGGAGGCAACCTCGATCGCCGTCATTTTGTCCGCAGGCAGTGTCATGTCATAAAGGGATGCAGCCCATGGGTCATGGACACCGAAGAGCATTCGGAGCCACGCCGCCAGTTTTCCGTCTTCCTTTTCAATACGGCTGCAGGCTTCTTGTTCGGAAAAAGCGTTTTTATCGATGGCTTCGGCAATACGGTATTTTCGGTTCGCTATCAGGCAAATTCGAAGCACCTGCTGAATACCGACGGGAATAAGATACCCGGCAAACCCATATATCAGCTGGCAGTCATAGCGCAGCCGTTGTGCCAGGGCCTGCTTGATCTGTGCCAGAGTCTTTTCTCTTTCGTACGCAAAGGGATTATAATCCGTTGAGTCGAGCGAAAACGCCTGTTCGATTTTGATCTTCGGCATCCTGGAAAGGCGGCTCGCATCTGCAATAATTTGGGCGTCTGTTACCAGGTGATAACCGGTTTGGAGAATGATCTGCTCGATCACCGGGCCGCAGCTGCAAAAAGCGCCGCAATATAGGGTTACCAGGGGCATTTTAATTTCTTAAGATAGAATTTTCCCACGATCCGTTTCTTCCGTTCGGCCGGAAGTGTGATTGGCCACCATTCGCCGGATCGCTAGTATCAGGTCCTCGTATAAGGTGCCTGCTTCATACAGCCTGTACAGGTTAAGCCGCAGTACACCGTCGACCATGGTAAAAATGATCAGGGCTGTTTTGCGTGTCTGCAATGGCCCGACGGAGCCGTCTTTTTGCCCGCTCAGAATCGCATGTTCGAAAAAATCGATAAAACAGTCGTAAATGGATTCCAGCAGGTTATGGAAATCCGGGTTTATCCTGGCCAGCTCATAGGCTTCATGACGGTAAAGAAGAAAAAATTCGTCCGATTTTTTTCCTGCCAGCCACAGAAAAAACCGAACACCGCTCTCGAGCATTTCAATGCCTGTATCGAAGCGGTTTCCATTTATAAACACATCAAATTCTTCGAGAAGCTGCCGTTTGAATCGCTTTAGAATGGAAAGAAACAGAGCCTCTTTGCTGTTGAAATGATAAAAAATAGTCCCCTGGGCGACCCCCGCGGATTTGGCGACCTCCGCCATGGAGGTATTATTGTAACCCTTGATGGCCAGCAATTTGGTTGCCGCTAGCATGATTGCATTTTTTTTGGGCATGATTTGAATTGGGCCAATAAACTGACTGATCGCTCAGTTAGCCCTTTCTAGCAAACCCGAATAGCCAAGTCAATAAAAAAAACGGCACTTCCGCTTTTTTATCTCCATTCGGGCGGATCTTGGATATCAGTCGCGTTTGGCTTCGGCATGCGGTAACAGTATGGATTAAAGGGGGGGTATCGGCGCTGAGAAAGGCGGGATTGGTTCGGGATACTATCTTTTCAACAGTTCCCTGGCGATGGCCAGATCATAGGCCCTGTTTGGATCGAATCCCTGGCGTTTTTCCAGGTGAAAAAGATCGGATGCCTGTTGAATCGCTTCGTAGGAGATCCATCCGTGCTGTTTCCAGAGCTCCGGGTCTTCCTGGTTCCAGAGCCTGAATTCTATGTTTTCCCCTGTTTTTCGCACATACATGCGTACTCGCTTGTTCTGGGGAAAAGGGTAGTAGTATAGGCCTTTTTGGTCTTTCATCGGTATCCCCCTTCGGCTTTTGCACCAATACATTTTAATGTATACTCCCCGCAGGTTAAACGCAAGGATGATTTCTTTTGCGCCAAACCAGATGGCCGTTTTTCCAGCGATCGCCGGACCGGGCATATGTAAGGATCTTTGCCAATTATTGCTTTACAACCACCAGATCCTGTGAAATATATTGGCTGCGGGTATAACGTATAAAACCAATTGATATAATTATATAATATTATTGGAGGTAGATTGTACCCCTTCAGGGCCTTGCACTTGCCTGCGGGAAAGGGTGCGCTGGAGGAAAGTCAACCCGATTCATCCGCAGGAGCGTCACAATGGGAAAAGATTTTTCGATACTGAAAGACTTTGAAGAACGGGAAAGAAAATTCATGTCCCCGTTCGGTTGTCTGAGTGCTGCATCAAGAGGCCGCCTGAAACCCGAAGATCCCTGTTCGGTTCGAACCGCATTTCAGCTCGACAGGGACCGAATCGTCTACTCAAAGTCGTTCCGGCGTCTGAAGCATAAAACCCAGGTTTTTTTATCCCCCCTGGGAGCCCACTACCGCACCCGCCTCACCCATACCCTCGAGGTAGCGCAAATGGGCCGCAACATCGCCCGTGCCATGCGTCTCAACGAGGACCTAACCGAAGCCATCGCTCTGGGCCATGATCTTGGTCACACGCCTTTCGGGCATGGCGGTGAAACGGCGCTGAAGGAGATTTACTCGGAGGATTTTGCCCATAATGATCAGAGCCTTCGGATCGTCGATGTGCTGGAAAACAGCGGCCGGGGTCTGAATCTCACCTATGAGGTGCGGGACGGAATTCTTAAACACTCGAAGGGATACGGAAAAATCATCCCGGACGACACGACTGAACTTCCGTCGACCACAGAAGGTCGAATCGTAAGAATTGCCGATATCATGGCCTATTTAAATCATGATTTAGACGATGCCATCCTCAGCGGTGTGATCCGGCTGGACCAGGTTCCAAAGATGGTTTTGGAGGTTTTGGGCCGAACGCATTCTCAGCGGGCGATGACCATGATTCAGGATATTATTTTTTCAAGCCAGGTGACAAATGGTGAGCTTTGTCTTAATACCAGTGACCGTGTTTACGAAGCCATGACACAGTTAAGAACGTTTCTTTTCCATAATGTTTACCGCTCCCAAAAGGTGCACAGGGAATTCATCAAGGCCAAAAAAATATTGACCGAAATGTTCACCTATTTTTTAAATAACGAAGAGCTGCTTCAAAAAGGACTCAGAGAAATGGAACTTCCTGAGTTGACCGGAAATTCAAGGAAGCGGACCGTGTGCGACTATATCGCCAGCATGACGGACATGTATGCATTGGACTTGTATCGCAGGCTTTTTTTCCCTTCGCCCCTATTTTGATTCAAAACAGCCGAGGCTGCTATGCCGTATCCGGGATCCGTCGACATCGGTCGTATGAACGTAACGCAGGAAATATCCTTTTATTTTAGAAGCCGATTGGAGGCAGTATTTGCGGGAATGGACCGGAAATACGCCGAGGCCGCGAATCACTACGGATTTTTTTGCTCGGGGTGTGAAGACAATTGCTGCAGGAGCTTCTTTTACCATTATTGTCTTGTGGAATATTGGTATATCCGGGCAGGGTTCAGAATGCTGGAACCCCGGCGACAGGCCGCTGTTCTGCTTGCTGCCGAACAGCGATGTCGTCAGGGTGCTGCCGATGAAAACGGTGGACGATCCTCACGGCGTATGTGTCCGTTGAATTTCGATGGGTTATGCGTTTTGTATCCATATCGTCCCATGATTTGCCGTCTTCACGGTATCCCCCATGAACTGACGAAGCCGGGGCATCCGACCGTCCACGGCCCGGGCTGTGATACCTTCAACAGGCGGTGCCGAGGCAAATCGGTTTTCAGGTTCGACCGAACGCCTTTTTACACGGAAATGGCAGACCTCGAAAAAGAGTTCAGGAGAGCTGCTGGCTTTGACGGAAAGATAAAAATGACCGTGGCCCAGATGCTTTTGGATATCGGATATCATGAAAGCCGTAGAATTAGATCAAATCCATAAAATTGGCGGGGTTCGAATCAGGCGGGAGGACACCTTTTTTTTTCAATGCCATCCGGACATTTCCTGTTTCAATTTATGCTGCAGAAATCTCAACCTGTTTTTGTATCCTTATGATGTATTGCGCATGAAAAATAGCTTGGGAATATCCTCAGACCTTTTTTTGGAAAAATATGTGGATATTGTTTTTCGGGACAACAGTTTTTTTCCGGATGTACTTCTCCGAATGAATGAAAATGAGAAAAAAACCTGTCCTTTTTTAACCGACGACGGTTGCGGCATCTATGCGGATCGTCCGAACACCTGCCGCTGGTTTCCGATTGAAACGGGCGTTATTTTAGGCAAACAAGGCCGTGAGGCCGAATCGGTCTATTTTTTCAGGACACCGAATTTTTGTAAAGGAGCTTGTGAAAAAAAAGCCTGGACTATCCGAACATGGTCCAGGGACCAAGAAGCGGAAACCCATCATGAGATGACGCTTCTTTGGGCCGATCTGAAGCGGCTGTTTCAGAACAATCCATGGGGAAAAGAGGGTCCCTGCGGCGGGAAGGGGAAAATGGCGTTCATGGCCACGTACAACATCGATGTGTTTCGAAAGTTTGTGATCCAGAGCAGTTTTTTGAAACGCTACCATGTGCGATCAAAGGTTAAAGAGAAGATCAAATTCGACGATGTGCAGTTGATGAAGCTGGGATTTGAATGGGTGAAACTTTTCCTGTGGAGTATTCCTAGCACGGTCATTTCGCCAAAGTAATCGAAATCACATGCAAACCGCCAGTGTGCACTAGAGAACCCCCTTTGGCATCGGCGGCACCTTTTCCGCTCCAAGGACATATCCGCCGTCAAGACGCATCACGCTGCCGGTCATAAAATCGGCATCTTTTAAAATAAAGAGAACCGCGGCGATCACATCTTCTATGGAACCGATTCGGCCGAGCAGGGTGTGATCGATGATGGCGTCGATTTGATCCTGCGAGAGCAATCCCCATCCCCGCGTTTGGGGGCCGTGCCGGGTCTCGATGAATCCCAGCATGAGTTCGTTTACCCGAACCTCGGGGGCACCCATGCGTGCCCATGTTTCCGTCAGCAGGGCTATGCCCCGGTTGGCCGCGGCATAGCCGTCATTAAAAACCATGCCGGCCGGGCCCGATCTGCCGGTGATGCCCGCTATGGAGGACAGGTTGATGACGGCGCCGTCTCTAGAGGCCTTCAAGTGCGGCAGCGCCGCGTCGAACACCCACCGTTTGGCGCGCAGGGTGGTTTCGATTTCAAGATCCCATTGCGATTTGACATAAGCGCCATGGACGATCGGCCATCCTCCTCGCTCGATATTGTTAATCAGGATATCCAGACGTCCGAAACGTTTCACCACCTGTTTGATGAGGCCATCGATCTTATCGGTTTCGAGAAGATCGGTCTTTAAGATCAGATGCTCCCGGCCGATATCGGCAAAATCCCGTTTCATCTGGCTCAGGATTTCTTCCCAGTCGAAACAGTTCAGAGCCACTCTGACACCTTCCCTTGCGAGGGCCAGGCCGATTTCCTTTCCGATCCCTTTCACGGCTCCCAGAACCAGTGCCACCTTATTTTCAAGCAGCATCTTCACCCTCCCTGAAGATCGTTTTTTTAAGCCAATTCATGCCGAACAGAAGCAGCGATTCATCATCTGCGGTATTTCGGTCGTGCGCCTCCCTATCAGGACATTCTTTGCCCGGAGCTTTATCAAAAACCGTATGTCGGAAGGTATCCAGATCATAACAAACCAGGCAAAAGAGATATCCGGATTTTAGGTCCAGCGGACCCGGTATCAGGCGGTTTTTCAGGCTGATAAGTTCCATGAACAAGTCATTCATCCTGTTGTAACCGGCGATCCCCTGATCGGCGATCCACTCCCGAATCGTCCGGCTTTTTCCTTCCTGGTGTCCCAGGCAGTGGGCTTCTTTGAGCATCACATATCGTTCGGTTATTTGCCCTGTTTCTCTCGATCGCGACGCCATGCGGGCCAGCGGGTACATCCGGCACGACGACGGTCTGTCCTCGTAAACGCCGCAACCATCGGAATATAGAAACGGGCAGGTCAACCCCGACGTATAGTCCGGCCTGAGCGAAACAACGGGCAGACCGGTTTGGGGGCCTTCGTGCACCTGTGTATAACGCTTTAAAAAATCGGCCGATGTCAGACGCAGGTTTTTTTTCAGACGGATGATGTCATAGGGCGTAAGAAATTGATTCAAATCTCTGCAGCAGGCGTTGAAACAGGAAAGCTGCCTGGAACATGTAAAGGTAAATGCATCATCCAGCGACAACCAGCCCATCTCCTCGTCCATGGTTTTTCTCCTTATGCATGAAATTTCAGATTTTTCAAATGGTACGCACCTTCTTTTATGAAGCGCCGATGGGCAGGCAACCATACGACGACTTGGCCGCAATGTCAAAATTGCCGTGTTTCGGTTGTTTATCCGATGGGTGATGGTAAAGCTTTTTGGGAACAGATTACAATATATGGTAGCCGACAGCCGAACTTTTTCCAAATGTTGGTACCAATTCGAGATAACCTTATCCCTTTTTATTCATGCTGAAATCCGTAGGCCCAAAAGTTCTTGACAAGAAAAATCGGGGGTGATATCAATACCATCTTATGGCTAATATCTTTCTGATATTACACGATAAATTTTCTTTTTGAACCTTGCTGAAAAAACATAACGGCGGCGATGCCGACCGACTTTCAGTGACACATACTGGTAAGAAATAAGATAATAAGGATTTGACCGAATATATCGATGCGAGGTCAAAAAAGAAGGGGGGTGCGAAAAAAAAAGAGTTTTAAGACATTCGCTTGAGGAGTTGACAACCGGAACTACTATTGAAGGGATTAGGAGGTATGATAAATGCCAAGTTTTGTAATTTATGAAAAATGTGATGGATGTAAAGGTGGGGACAAAACAGCCTGTGAATACATTTGTCCCAACGACCTGATGGTGCTGGAACCCAATATCATGAAAGCTTACAATCAGGAGCCGGATCAGTGTTGGGAATGTTTTTCATGCGTTAAAATATGCGCCACCCAGGCAATCGAGGTAAGAGGATACTCCGACTTCGTGCCACTGGGAAGCAGCATCATGCCCATGCTGGGGACAGAGGATGTCATGTGGACCTGCAAATTCCGAAACGGATTAATCAAGCGTTTCAAGTTCCCCATCCGAACAACCCCTGAAGGCGCTGCCAACGCCTACCTGGATCTGAAAGGCAAAGACCTCGACAGCGGATTGCTGAGCACCGAAGAAGCGGATGGCAAAACATTGAAAAGACCCATCCAGGTTGCGAGCTGAGTCGAGATAACATACTATTTCCCAACGATGACCCAATCAGTATTGTAAGGAGGATATACCATGGCATTACCGAACAAACCTCATGGGGAGCGCAAAGCCATTAAAGACCCCGAAGTCGTAGAAAAAGAAGTAGATATCCTTATCGTAGGCGGTGGGATGGCTGCTTGCGGCGCTGCTTTCGAAATTAAAAAATGGGTTCCTGAGGGAACCAGGATCCTGCTGTGCGACAAGGCCGCTATGGAAAGAAGCGGTGCGGTGGCCCAGGGCCTCTCCGCAATTAACACCTTTATCGGTGAAAACACACCCGATGATTATACCCGCATGGTCCGTAACGACCTGATGGGCATCGTCCGCGAAGACCTTATTTTCGATCTAGGTTGCCACGTGGACGACTCGGTGTATCTTTTCGAAGAATGGGGGCTGCCCATCTGGAAAAGGACAAAAGAAGGAAAGAACCTTGACGGTGCCAAAGGCCTTAAAATGGGGACCCTGAAACAGGGTGCCGAGCCGGTTCGCACCGGAAAATGGCAGATCATGATCAACGGCGAGTCATACAAGCGCATCGTCGCAGAAGCCGCAAAAAGGGCGCTTGGCGACGACAACATTCTCGAACGCTGTTTCATCGTGGAACTGCTCCTTGACGCAAACAAAGAAAACACCATCGCCGGCGCAGTGGGCTTTTCCGTCCGGGAAAACAAGGTGTTCATCATCAAGACAAAAACCATGGTGGTAGCCTGCGGCGGCGCCGTGAACATTTATCTGCCCCGAAGCGTCGGCGAAGGAAAAGGCCGCGCATGGTATCCGGTATGGAACTCCGGATCCACTTATACCATGTGCATGCGGGCCGGTGCCGAGCTTACCATGATGGAAAACCGGTTCACCCCGGCGCGGTTTAAAGACGGTTACGGCCCGGTAGGCGCCTGGTACCTGCTGTTCAAAGCCAAATCCCTCAATGGACTCGGTGAAAATTACGCGGCAAGCGAAGCGGCAAAGAAAGAGCTCGAAAAATATGCGCCCTACGGAACGGCGGCCGTCACTCCGACCTGCCTCCGCAACCACCTGATGCTCTTTGAGATGAAAGAGGGACGCGGGCCGATCATTATGGATACGGTGACGGCGCTTGCCGAGCTGGGCAAAACCATGGACAAGAAGGAACTCAAGCATCTCGAATCCGAAGCATGGGAAGACTTTCTTGACATGACCTGCGGACAGGCCAACCTGTGGTGCGCCACCAACACCGAACCGGAAAAGAAGAACTCCGAAATCATGCCGACCGAGCCCTACCTGCTGGGATCCCATTCCGGATGCTGCGGGATGTGGGCTTCCGGACCGGACTATGACTGGGTACCTGAAGCATACAAAATCCGGTGCCCCAACGGCAAAGCATACAACCGCATGACCACGGTCAACGGCCTCTTTACCGCCGGCGACGGCGTGGGCGGCTCCGGACACAAATTCTCATCCGGCTCCCACAGTGAGGGACGGATCGCTGCCAAATCGATGGCCCAGTATTGTAGAGACCACGCCGACTTTCAACCCACATTGAAAAAGTCCGCCCAGGAACTGGTCGACATGGTGTACAAGCCGGTTCGAACCTATTTCGAGTTCCAGTCTTACACCACAGCGGAAGATATCAATCCCAATTACATCAAACCGAACGGGATGATGTATCGGCTCATGAAGGCCACCCATGAGTACGGCGCAGGAACAGCCACTTACTACATGACGAGCAGCAAGAGCCTTGAGGTCGTCATGGATCTGCTCGCCATGATGCGGGAAGACTGCGAAAAACTGGCCGCCGGCAGCCTCCATGAACTCATGAGGGCCTGGGAAATTTATCACAGGATCTGGACGGTTGAGGCCCATCTGCGTCATATTCAGTTCCGTAAGGAAACCCGCTATCCGGGATTTTACTATCAGGCGGATTATCCGGGACAGGACGACGCAAACTGGTTCTGTTTCACGAATTCCAAATACAATCCGGATGCAGGCACGTGGGAATGTTTCAAGAGAGACTACATCAAGATCATTCCTGATTAAACGCCTACCGGCTGTTTGAATCCGATTGCTGCGCCTCCAGGTGCCGAAAGGCACCTGGAGGTTTTTATTACATTATCGGGCCTTATTATCGTTACAAAAGGCAAGAATCGCAATTCAGGCACATATCGTATCCAGATTTTTTTTGAGGAGCCTATCTTGTTTCAAGATTGTTTGCCTGGTTAAGTCGGTTGGCACCGCCGCATGCCAAGGGATGGTGCTTTTTGCATGCAGCCCTCATCCAACACACTCGGCCAGGTAAACAAAACTCCCCGGAACGTCTCGGGTTTCAAACATCAATGAGAAATATATTCGTGTACGGAGGGATAGCATGACTGAAGAAAAAGCAGCCCCTACAAGCGGAAGCATACTGGTTGTTGGCGGAGGGATCAGTGGGTTGACGACAACCCTGGAGGCTGCCGAAGTAGGGTACGAGGTATTTCTGGTTGAAAAAAATCCCTACTTGGGCGGAAGAGTAGCTCAGTTGAATCAATACTTTCCAAAGCTATGTCCTCCGACCTGCGGTCTCGAAATCAATTTCAGACGGATCAAGGATAATCCCAGGATACAAGTTTTTACACTGGCAGAGATCGAAAAGATCGATGGAAACCCGGGCAACTACGAGGTAACCATCCGGTTGATGCCGAGATTCGTCAATCAGAATTGTACCGCCTGCAATGAGTGTGTCGCCGTTTGTCCTGTGGAAAGAAACAACGAGTTTAATTTCAACATGGACAAAACCAAAGCGGTTTACAGACCCTTTGAAATGTCTTTTCCCATGCGCTATGTCATTGACGGATCGGTTTGCAGGGGGACAGCTTGTGCGAAATGCGTCGATGTCTGTAAATTCAACGCGATCGACCTGAATATGGAAGCCAAGACCATCAAGTTGAACGTCGGTGCGATTGTTTGGGCGACGGGCTGGGAACCTTACGACGCCTCCAAAATCGACAATCTTGGTTTTGGCCGGTATGAAAATATTATTACCAACATGATGATGGAAAGGCTTGCCGCGCCCAACGGGCCGACGAAGGGAAAAATCCTGCGGCCGTCCGACGGAAAGGAGCCGGAAAGTGTTGTCTTTGTCCAATGCGCCGGCTCAAGGGATGAAAATCATCTTCCTTACTGTTCTTATATTTGCTGCATGGCGTCTCTGAAACAGGCGACCTATGTCAGGGAACGATATCCGGATGCCAAAATTTATATTTTTTACATCGATGTCAGGGCACCCGGATTTCGGTACGAGAAATTCTACAAAAAAGTAAAACAGGACGCAAATATCCGGTTTATCAAGGGAAAGGTTGCGGAGGTCAGTGAAGATCCGAAAACCAAAAACGTCACGGTGGTGGCGGAAGACACCGAAACCGGACAAAAAATTCAGCAGACCGCAGACATGGTCGTCCTGGCGACCGGGATGGTTCCCACGAACTCGGCAAAAAAACTTCCCTCGGATCTCCGGTTCAATGAAGACGGCTTTTTCATAAATGATTTTGAAAGGGGCGGGATGTTTGCCGTGGGCTGCGCCGCCAAACCGCTCGATGTGGTATCGTCCAATCAGAATGCAACCGGTATGGCCCTTAAAGCGATTCAAACCCTGGTGAGGAGGTAGGAGGTTAATCCATGAATAAAAGCTATGCTGTTTATATATGCACGGGTTGCGGCATCGGAGAATCCCTGGATGTTAAGGCGCTTTGCGATATTCCCGAAGAAGAAGGAATTCCTGTTACAACCCACCCCTTTCTTTGCGGAAAAGAGGGCATTGAACTGATAAAAAAGGACATCGAAGAAGAAGGGATCAATGCGATGGCCATCGCCGCGTGTTCCCGCAGAGTCAATTTCGATGTGTTCGGATTCGATGGTTGTATCGTCGACAGAGTGAATTTGAGAGAACAGGTCGTATGGTCCCATCCGAGATCGGAATTTCCGGCTTTGACGGAGGAAGAAAAAGAAGACGAATCGAAATTTGACCGTGTTCAGATGCTTGCCCAGGATTACCTTCGAATGGGCATGGCTAAAGTTGAAAAAATCAACCTGCCTGAAGCAAAGCTGCTCGAAGAGGGCGTCTGCAAAAAAATTCTTGTCATCGGCGCAGGGATCACCGGGCTGTCGGCGGCGATCGAGGCCGCCAAGGCAGGCTATGACGTGACGGTCGTGGAAAAGGAAGATGCCATCGGAGGATACAGCGCCCGGCTTCGCAAGCAATTGCCCACGGAACATCCCTACGATAACCTGAAAGCCCCGGTGATCGATTTAAAAATCAAGGAACTCGAATCCTATTCCGGCGTCGATATAAAAACCAACACGGTCGTAGCCCGCATCGCGGGTCAGCCGGGTGAGTTTGTCGTTACTTTTAAAAACCCCGATGAAAAGATACCCTTTGATGTTCCCTTCCCCCTGCCGGAAGAGATGAAAGTCGATGAGAAAGGCAATGAACTCGATGCCGAGAAACAGCACGAACTGTTTATGGAATATAACAAGGGAAAGGAAGACATCCTCACCATAGATCCCAATGGAGAGAAATTCGGCGCCGTGATTCTTGCAGCCGGTTGGTACCCGTATGAACCGACGGGGGAAGAGTTTGCGCACCTTGGCTACGGCCAGATTCCCGATGTCGTGACCAACCACCAGTTCGAGCAGATTGCGGTCAAAGGCAAAATCATCCGTCCTTCGGATGGAAAAGAAGCCAAATCCATTGTTTTTATTCAGAGCCCGGGAAAAAGCGAAGATGACAGCGATTTCAAATACAGCGGCTCGGTCATGAGCCTGGTATCGCTCAAACAGGCCAAATACGTACGGGAAGATTATCCGGATGACGGAAAAGCCTTTATCTTTTATCAGCACATGAGAACACCGGGTCTTTCCGAAAATTTTTATAAAAATATCCAGCAGGACCCCGGAATTTTCTTGACCAAGGGAAGCGTCATGGAGGTGTCTAAAAACGGCGACGGCATCATCGTCGAGGCCCAAAATACGCTGCTGGGCGAAAATATCCAGGTGAAGGCCGACATGGTCGTTCTGGCGACGGGCATGGTACCGGCTACCGCGAATGACCCGGTGGTGAACCTGGCCTATCGTCAGGGTCCCGCGTTCCGAGATATCGGCTTGTTTGAAGGGTATGTCGATTCCAACTACATCTGCTTTCCATATGAAACCCAGAGAACGGGTATTTATGCAGCAGGGTGCATTCGGCGCAACATGACCATCGAAGAGTCTATGGAAGATGCTGCGGGCGCGGCGTTAAAAGCCATTCAGTGCCTGGAGTCGGTGAGCCGCGGAGCCGCCGTTCACCCACGGTCCGGGGATTTAACCATCCCGGAATTTTTCTTCCAAAGATGCACCCAGTGCAAAAGGTGCACCCAAGAATGCCCCTTCGGAGCACTGGATGATGATGCAAAGGGGACTCCCAAAGCGAATCCGACGCGTTGCCGTCGGTGCGGCACCTGTATGGGGGCCTGTCCCGAACGGATCATCAGTTTTGCCGATTACAGCATCGACAGCGTCGGCTCGATGATTAAGATCATCAACGTGCCTTCCGAAGATGATTTTGAGGAGCCTCCTTTACGGATTCTCGGGCTGGTGTGTGAAAACGACGCGTACCCCGCGCTCGATATCGCGGGGATGAACCGGTTGAGCTGGTCGGCCGATGTCCGTCTGGTTCCGGTGAGATGCCTCGGATCGGTGAATGTGGTCTGGATCAAGGATGCTCTGTCCAAAGGCATCGATGGCATCTTTCTGCTCGGCTGCAAATTCGGTGATGACTATCAGTGCCATTTCATCAAGGGAAGCGAACTTGCGGACGTAAGAATGAAAAAAATCGGTCAAGCACTCGAAAGCCTGGCCCTGGAAGAGGAACGGGTGGCCCAATTCGATATCGCAATCGATGAATACGATAAAATACCCAAGGTCATCAACGATTTCGTCGAGGTGATCGAAGGGATCGGCCCCAACCCGTTCAAGGGATTCTAATGGTATCCGATTTTGAAAGGAATTCCCGGCGGACTTCAATAGATTAGGAGGTAATCACATGGCGGATAAATATCTGGTTGAGCCTGATCTGGTCTTTATCAAAGACGTGATCGGGCTCGGTGGAGACTCGTTGAAAAAATGTTTTCAGTGTGCGACCTGCTCGGTGGCCTGCCCGATTTCTCCGGACAACAAACCCTTTCCCCGCAAGGAGATGATTGCCGCCTCATGGGGACTCAAAAACAGATTACTTGCGGATCATGACATCTGGCTGTGCCATAATTGCGGAGATTGCTCGACTCTGTGCCCGCGGGGCGCAAAGCCAGGAGATGTCCTGGCGGCTCTTCGATCCTATGCGATTTCGGAATATGCGGTTCCCAAGGTCGTGGGCAAATGGATCAACGATCCCAAGATGCTTCCCGTATTTTTCGTTTTTCCGGCGATCGTCTTTTTGGTTCTCGGTTTTTTCCTGAGGCTGTTCGGCATCGACTGGCTCAATTTTGCGCCGGGGGGCGATGAAATCGTTCATGCAAAATTTTTTTCCTCCTGGCTGGTGGATATTATTTTCATCCCGCTTTCCATCTGGGCTGTCGCGGTATTCGCTTTAGGCCTGAAGCGGTTTCTGACCGACATCCATGAATCCGCCAGGCGCGAGGGCAAAACGGACAACGAAACCATAGACCCTGTCGGTTTCATCCAGGCGCTTTTTCGAGTCATACCGACCATACTCAAACACAACAAATTCAGTGAATGCACCGAGAACAAAAATCGGTCCACGGCGCATATGATGGTTTTTTATTCCTTTATCGCGCTTTTCATCGTCACATCCATTTTTTTCATACATTTATATGTGCTGCAGATTCATGGACCTTATTCTCAGCTTCACCCGGTGAAATGGTTGGCCAATGTGGCGGGCATCTGCCTGATCATCGGGGGGTTTTTGATGCTCAAAGAGCGGCTCACCAAGACCGACCAGGTCAGCAGTTACAAGGACTGGTACCTGATCGGGCTGGTTCTCGGGCTTGGCCTTACCGGCATGCTGACCGAAATGACCAGGCTGGCAGGGGCGGCAGGGTTTTCCTATGCGCTATATTTTTTGCATCTTATTTTTGTGTTTAATCTGTTTGCCTTTGTTCCGTTTTCAAAGTTGGCCCATCTGGTTTATCGGACCGTCGCCATGACCTATGATGAATACGGCAATCGGAAGTAAACTGGAACCGTCATTACCGTCGAAAAAGGGAAGGGGAGACGCGAAAATCGTCTCCCCTTTTTCCATGGGTGTTATACCGCAAGCCGGTGGACCATACGTCCTGAGGCTATTTTTGTCTGGCGGAGAGACCGGGATTCGAACCCGGGGTAGATCTTTCAACCTACACTCGCTTAGCAGGCGAGCGCCTTCAGCCGGCTCGGCCATCTCTCCGCAGAAATAAAAGAACCCTCTCCGGTGGCGGAGGGAGTAGGATTCGAACCCACGGAGGTATTACCCTCAACGGTTTTCAAGACCGCCGCTTTCGACCACTCAGCCATCCCTCCAGACGCGGATTCTTGTGTACCACTTTAGACCAAAGGGGTCAATATCTTTGTTTCATGCAAAGGGTATTGACATGGGATTGATTTTGTGATTACGGCAGCCAAGATTTTTTACAATGACTTTTTTGAGGAGATCGGCATAAATGAAACATAAATATCTGATTCAACCAGCCGGCGAACAGAACATTCTGACCATCAAAGAATACGGCGAACTGGATAAGGACATTTTGACCTTCGTCTGTGAACAGAAGTATGAGGAACAAAAGATAAAATCAGCGGTTTCACAGAGCAAAGAAGCCCTCATTCAGGTCCTTCGAACGGAAAACATGTATCCATCGATTTTGTATATCAACGCCATCGCCGATACGATCATCGGCATGTACGGCGATAACCTTTTCGAATCAAAAGAGGTTCTTTTGGACGATCTTGATTTCATCTCGAAAGACCACGAGAAAGCCATTATTGATGACGAAACGGCTGACAGAGATACAGACGATATCGATGATCTGCTTGAGGACGATTTCCCCGAACCTTACGACGACAAGAATGACATCGACAACATCAACTCTTCCCTCAAGGTAGCGGAGGATGAAATTTTGGACGTCGATGACGATGCGTAAAACCTACCAATACCCCATGGCCAAGAGCTTTTTTATTTTTCTGTGGAATGTTCGATAAGCCCAGCCCTTTTAGATTCTTGAAGCTGAAATTCGCGTTTTTTTGTTTGGTACCCCTTTCCGGGATGTTTGAAGCCGGTTTCTTTCAGGCACAACGCCGTTACCTCGAACCTCTTGCCCTTGCATACCGCCCGTTCTCTGAAAAATGTGCGGTTGCCGGGAAACGCCGTGGCGTGCAGTTTCGGATCAGTTTTGGGAATATACGATTCTTGTCTTGACTTATACAGGAACATGCAATAAAAAATTCTAACCGTAAACTGCCCGTAAAGTACAATCCGAAAATTTATCCATTTCAACTCGTGCCCATCGAAAAAAATAAACGTATTTTGTATTTACGTATCAGCCCCATTCACTTGAAATCCCGAAATTATTTTAACGTATTCATTGAATTTTTTTGTTTCGAATCGGAATGCGGTTGCTTGAGGGTCAGGGCGTTGCTGGAGGGTGATAACTCCGATTCGAAGACCAATCATTTTTAATGAGGGATAAATCGTTTGCGGGTTTTTCATGGGCAGTAAATTAGACCTTTACTATCATCAGGAGGTGCCAGTGGAAAAGGAACAAAAAGCGTTTTACGAAAGGATGAAAAGCAAAGGGGTCTCAAGAAGGGATTTTATGAAGTACTGTACTTTTCTTACGGCCACCATGGGACTTTCCTACTCGTATGTCCCAAAAGTAGCGGAAGTTTTTGCCGCGCCCAAGCAGCGGCCACCGGTCATATGGCTCCATTTTGCGGAATGTACGGGATGTTCCGAAGGTCTTCTCAGGTCCATGTATCCGTGGGTCGACGAGTTGGTTCTTGAAATTCTTTCCATTGAATACCACGAGACGATTATGGTAGCCGCGGGTCATCAGGCTGAAGAAAATCTTCATGCCGCTCTAAAGAAATACGCCGGTCAGTTCATCTGTGTATGCGAAGGAGCGGTTGGGACAAAATTTGACGGTGGATACGGCAAAGTCGGCGGCCGTACGTTTCTTGAAATCGCGAAAGACGTCTGCCCGAAGGCGGCGGCTGTTGTCTCTCTGGGCACATGCGCCGCTTACGGTGGAATCCAGGCAGCCAAGCCAAATCCGGGAGGTTTTAAAGGTGTCGGAGATGCCATCGGGATAAAGACCCTCAATATTCCGGGTTGTCCGCCCAATCCGATCAATCTGGTCGGCACCATTGTCAATTATCTCCTCCTTGGCAAACTGCCGGCCCTTGATGATCTCGGCAGGCCACTGTTCGCCTACGGGAAAACCATCCATGACCAGTGTCCGAGACGGTCGCACTTCGAAAACGACGAATTCGTGCTGGAATTCGGTTCACCTGAGGCGGCCATGGGCTATTGTCTTTACAAAATGGGCTGCAGAGGGCCTGAGACATACAACAATTGCCCGGTTGCCAAGTTCAACGACGGTACGAGCTGGCCTGTTGAAGCGGGACATCCCTGCATCGGCTGCAGCGAGCCGGATTTCTGGGACAAGATGACGCCCTTTTTTGAGGAGATGTAACCGGTTTTTCACAAACGAATTGTCAGTCCTTTTTAGAAAAAAGGAGAAAAACATATGGTGAATCAACGAATAGTAATCGATCCGATTACCCGGATAGAAGGTCACCTTCGAATCGAAGTGGAAGTGGCGGGCGGAAAAGTCGTCAATGCATGGAGTTCCGCTCAGCTTTTCAGGGGGATTGAACTCATCCTCCAGGGACGGGATCCGCGCGATGCCCCTCTGTTTACGCAGCGTTCATGCGGTGTTTGCACCTATGTCCACTACCTGTCCTCTGTTCGGGCCGTCGAAGACGCGGTAGGGGTAAAAATACCTGAAAACGCACGCCTCATCCGCAATCTGCTTCACGGCGCCCAATTTCAGCACGATCATATCATCCATTTTTATCATCTGCACGCACTGGACTGGGTCGATATCGTGTCCGCACTCAAAGCAGATCCAAAGAAAACAGCCGAACTTTCCGACAACGTCAGCAATGCCCCGTGGGGCGGAACGGCTTATTTTAAAAACGTTCAGCAGCGGCTTCAAACCTTTGTCGACAGCGGGCAGCTTGGCCCCATGAACAATGCCTACTGGGGACACCCGGCCTACAAGCTTTCCCCTGAAGCGAACCTGATGGCCTCGGCCCACTATATCGAAGCATTGCGGCTGCAAGCGAAGGCGGCCAGGATGCATGCCATTTTCGGAGCAAAAAGTCCCCATTTGCAGACCCTGGTCGTAGGCGGCGTCACATGCGCAAAAGATCTTACGGCGGATCGGATCGCCGAGTTTTTGTATCTGTGGAAAGAAACACAGGATTTTGTTAAAAACGTCTATATTCCGGATTTACTTGCCGTTGCTTCCTTTTACAAGGACTGGGGCGCCATCGGCGCTACCACGAATTTCCTGTGCTGGGGAGACCTTCCCCTGAACAGCCAGGAGCCCGAAAGTCTCTATCTGCCCCGAGGCGTTGTTTTCAAACAGAATCTTGCCGATGTCCGTATGGCCGAACAGGAAAAGGTGACGGAGCATGTCCACCGGGCCTGGTATGAAGGCAGCGGATCCCTGCATCCATACAAAGGGGAGACCAAACCGCTGCAGAAAAATCCCGACTACCAGCCGGACAAGGGAAAATATTCCTGGTTCAAAGCTCCGCGCTATGAAGGCGAACCCTGTGAGGTCGGGCCGTTGTCAAGAGTGCTGGTCGCTTACGCCAAGGGCCACCAGGACATCAAGCCGATTGTCGACAGCGTCCTCCAGCAACTCGGTATTCCGGTGACCGCATTGTTTTCCACCCTGGGCAGAACCGCGGCCAGGGGCATCGAGACACTGGCGATCGGAAATGCCATGGAAAGCTGGATCATGCAGCTTGTCGAAAACATCAAGAAGGGAAATACAACAACCTGTCAATCCTGGGAAATGCCCAATGCCGGGCGGGGATACGGTCTGAACGACGTGGCAAGAGGGGCTCTGGGGCACTGGATTGAGATAGAAAACAAAAAAATCAAAAATTATCAGTATGTGGTTCCCTCGACCTGGAACCTCGGGCCGAGGGACGAAAAGAAAAAACCGGGTCCCGTTGAAGAAGCACTTATAGGAACGCCGATTGCGGACCCGAAAAGGCCGATCGAGGTCCTTCGAACGGTTCATTCCTACGATCCGTGCATCGCTTGCGGCGTGCATGTAATCGATCCGGAATCGAACCAGGTATATAAAATCAGAGTCATATAATCCGATGTCCCCGGCCCTGTTTTTTTCATGGGCCGGGGACTTGGCTTTCCCCCGGTTCCTTCCATGGGCCCTGAAACCATCTCGGCCGCATCCACGTAAAAATTATAGGCCGTCCATAACGAATTCAACAATTTTTGGAGTATATCGCCGCGGCCCCAACTCCAAGCAGTTCCTCCGCATTACCTGGAGCCTATCTCCGAGAATTTCTGAACAGCGGCCATTTGTTTTGACAGGAGAATCGAATTGCCTTATATACGACCGATGTCGACGGATCCCGGATGGAACCTTTAAATTTTCGGGATTTGCGGCAGGACGATACTCTATCGTCGTAACCTTTCCATCCATTATTCAGGGGCGTAAAATCGCCTGGCAGGTGCCGGTAGCGGCTGTTGCGGGGAAAACCGCCCGGGTTGAATCGACGGATGCCAATTTTATCCTGCCTACCTATTGCAGGGATTAGGTAAAGAGGGCCTGACTCTCCGGGTGAATGAACGGCTGTTCGGCAGAAATTTATGATGGCGCAACAAATCATGATTCTGGGTGTCGGCTGTATTCTTTTCAAGGACGAGGGGGTCGGTGTCCGCGTGATTGAAGAGTTGCAGGCGCTTTACGATTTTCCAGAGGATGTTTCCATCGTAGACGGCGGCGTTCTGGGCATTCACCTGCTGGGAGTGATCTCCCGTGCGGATCACTTGATCGTGGTGGATGCTGTCCGAAACAGGGGCAAGCCCGGCGACCTGTACAGGCTGGAAGGCAAAGCCATTCCCGAACGGATTCGGGCAAAAAATTCTCTGCACCAGATAGATTTTCTGGAGGCTTTGACCCTTTGTCAGGCCCTTGACAAGGTTCCTGAAGCGGTGATTATCGGGATCGAACCCGAAGACATCGAGACCGTAGGCATTGAATTGACATCCGCAATCCAGGCAAAAATGGATGAAATGATCCGGATGGTTCTGGCGGAACTCGACCGCCTGAATGTGCCGTATATGAAACGGAGCGAGCGGAATGTGTCTTGCAATCCCCTCAAAGATTGTCGCTATTGATAAAAATATCGCAATATTGGATGTAGAAGGCGTCAGGCGGGACGCCAGTCTTCTGCTTTTGGAAGATGTCCGAATAGGTGATTATGTCATCGTTCATGCTGGATTCGCAATTCAAAAGATCGACGAGATCGCGGCGGTGGAAACTCTGAAAATATTAAGAGAAGCCGTCGCCAGGGTGGAAGCGCTGGAACATCCAGAGTAGCCTGTTGATGCCGGGGTTTCGATGAACGAGGAACATGTCGCCACAAGACTTGAGGTCGAGGGGGTTGTTCAGGGCGTAGGCTTTCGCCCTTTCGTCTATCAGCTGGCAAAGAATCTGGGCTTGAAAGGGGAAGTCGCCAATACCGCCGGCGGTGTCACCATTGAGCTGGAAGGACCGGCAGGGGCCATTTCCTCTTTCTGCCGGAGTCTGACCGAAAAAAGCCCGCCGCTCGCCGATATCACCTCTGTTGCGGTTCATCCGGGATTGCAGCAAGGCTTCAAGGATTTTTCCATCGTCCTGAGCCGTACCGATACAAAAAAATCGATCCTGATCTCCCCGGATGTATCCATTTGCGATGACTGCCTTCGGGAACTGTTTGATCCTTCTGACAGACGTTACCGCTATCCATTTATAAACTGCACCAATTGCGGTCCCCGCTACACGATCATTGACGATATTCCGTACGATCGGACGAACACAGCCATGAAGCATTTCGTCATGTGCGCGCGGTGCCAGGCCGAATATGATGATCCGGACAATCGGAGATTTCACGCACAGCCGAATGCCTGCCCCGTGTGTGGGCCAGGGCTGTCTCTTCACAACCGCAACAGGCAGCCGGTATGTGATCCAGACCCGATCCGGAAGACTGCGGAGCTGATAGAAAGAGGCTGCATCCTTGCGATAAAAGGGCTTGGAGGATTTCACCTGGCTGCAGATGCTGAAAATCCGCAAGCGGTGGCAAAACTTCGAAAGCGAAAACGGAGGGAAGAAAAACCATTTGCGATCATGTCTCTGTACCAGGATCGCATTCGAAAATATGCATGGATGGATGAGGAAGAAAATAAATTACTTGCCTCCTCCCAGCGTCCGATAGTTTTGCTGCGGAAGAAAACACCGAATCCGCTTTGTGACGAGATTTCCCCGCGGAACAAGTATTTCGGCGTTATGCTCCCGTACACGCCGCTGCACTACCTGCTGCTCGATGCGACCCGATTCACTCTGGCGCTGGTGATGACCAGCGGCAACCTGAGCGAAGAGCCCATCGCCATCGATAACGATGAGGCCTTCGATCGGCTCGGGGACATCGCCGACTATTTTCTGATTCACAACCGGAGGATCTATCTTCGAAGCGACGACTCGATTGTCCGCAGATCCTCAGGCGCAACCCGATTTCTCCGCCGTTCCAGAGGATATATTCCGAAACCTGTATTTCTTAAGCAGGATGTCCCTCCGGTTTTGGCCTGCGGCGCCGAGCTGAAAAACACCGTTTGTCTTACCAGGAGAAACCGGGCTTTTCTCAGCCAGCATATCGGTGATCTCGAGAATCTGGCTACCTATGAATTTCTGGAGATGACCGTCGAACACATGAAAAGGATTCTCGACATCGATCCAGAAAAAGTGGCGTTTGATCTTCATCCGGATTATCTGAGCACGCAGTATGCGAGAAAGCTTACCGGTATCGAAAAAATTCCGGTCCAGCATCATCACGCCCACATCGTCAGCTGTATGGCTGAAAACAGGATCGACGGACCGGTGATCGGGCTTTCCTTTGACGGTACGGGATACGGCAGTGACGGACATATCTGGGGAGGGGAAATTCTGATCACCGAAACCCATCGTTTTGAGCGCATCGCGCATCTATCCTACATCCCCATGCCGGGCGGCGCGGCAGCCGTCAAAGAACCCTGGCGGATGGGAGTCAGCTATCTGTACGATACTTTCGGCATAGGGTTTTTCGATCTTGATCTGCCTTTGGTAAAGGATGCCGATCATGAAAAAATCCGGGTTATCCGCGAAATGATCGACCGGAAGATAAACTCTCCCCTGACCTCCAGCCTGGGCCGCCTTTTCGACGGCGTTGCGGCGATCCTCGGTCTGAGGAAAAAAGTCCATTACGAAGGCCAGGCGGCCATGGAGCTGGAGATGGCGGCCGATGAGACGACTCGGGACGTCTATTCCTATGAATGGCGATCGGGCAATGGGTATATCCTGCTTACGGCGCCTATTATCCAGGGGGTTTCATCGGATGTACAGAAAGGCGTGCCCGTCTCGGTGATCAGCCGAAAATTCCATAATACGGTGATTCGCCTTTTTTCGGATCTTTGCGGCGTGATTCGCAAAGATACCGGCATCGACAGGACGGTTCTCAGCGGCGGGGTCTTTCAAAACACCATTATTTTGACCGAACTGTCGCTTGCCCTTGAAAAAAAAGGCTTTGCGGTTTACACGCATAAAATCGTACCGACAAACGACGGCGGCATCTGCCTGGGGCAGGCCCTCGTTGCGGCATCCCAGGGAACCGGCGTCTCCTAACCGATGCATGTATCGGTCACAGGAACAAGAGGCAGGGGTCGGCAGCTTGCCGGACATCGAACAGGAATTTTCTATGACGTTCAAGTACATGCACGAATTTAGAGATCCGGCGATCTCCATGAATCTGATTGAAAGAATCCGGGGCGGCAGCAAAAAAGAGATCCGGCTGATGGAAGTATGCGGCACCCACACCATGGCGATTTTCAAAAGCGGCATCCGGTCCATGCTTCCGGAGACGATTCACCTGATTTCGGGTCCCGGATGCCCGGTCTGTGTCACGGCCCAAGAAGAAATTGACGCTTTTGTGGCGCTGTCGACTTTTGAAGACGTCGTTATCACGACGTTCGGAGACCTCATGCGGGTTCCGGGGTCCGCGTCGTCCCTCCAAAAAGAGCGTGCAAAAGGCCGGGATATTCGGATGGTCTATTCCACCGTCGATGCCGTAGAGATCGCCCGCAGGAATCCGCATAAAAAGGTCGTTTTCCTGGGCGTGGGCTTTGAAACGACGGCACCGACCATCGCCGCATCCATTATTTCCGCCGACAGGATGGATCTCGACAACTATTTTGTCTTTTCAGCCCACAAACTGGTTCCGCCGGTGCTGTCGGCCCTGCTGGAACTGCCGTCCATAAGAATCGACGGATTTATTTTGCCCGGACACGTTTCCGTTATTCTCGGTATGGACGCCTATCGACCGGTTGTGGATCGTTACCGAATACCCGCTGTCATCGCGGGGTTTGAACCGGTCGATATGCTGCAGGCCATAGCGCTTCTGGTGGAACAACATGAGGCGGGAAGCACCGTGCTGGAAAACGCCTACCCGCGTGCGGTCAGCGCAGCCGGAAACATAAAGGCGCGCAACATGCTCGATGAAGTCTTCGAAACGGTGGATGCCCACTGGCGGGGTATCGGAGTCATTCCCGGGAGCGGGCTGGCGATTCGGGAGAAATTTTCGGCATTCGACGCGAAAAAAGTTTTTGCTCTCGACGTGCCGGAAGCCGAAGAGCCGAAAGGGTGTGCCTGCGGGGATATCCTGACGGGCGCAAAAACTCCGCTGGAATGTCCTCTGTTCGCAAAGGCCTGTACGCCGATGGATCCGGTGGGGCCCTGCATGGTTTCCAGCGAAGGAACCTGTGCAGCCTACCATCGGTATTCCGCCGAAACACGAAAAGCTTAAAAAAATGAAGACAGAACGCATCTTACTCGATCACGGCAGTGGCGGAAAGATTACGCACCGTCTCATTTCCGACCTCATGATTCCCGCTTTTGACAATCCCATCCTTTCCCAGCTCAACGACGGCGCCGTATTTGACCTGGAGGGGAAACGTTTTGCCTTTTCGACGGATACCTATGTCGTTGATCCGATTTTTTTCCCCGGCGGCAATATCGGCGACCTTGCCGTCAACGGGACCGTAAACGATCTGGCCATGTGCGGCGCAACCCCTCTCTATTTAAGCATCGGGCTGATCATCGAAGAGGGGTTTCCTGTTGCCGATCTGAAAAAAATCCTCGACGGCATGCAAATGGCTGCCGAAAAAGCCGCTGTCCGGGTGGTCACAGGGGATACGAAGGTGGTCCCGAAAGGTGCGGCCGATAAAATTTTCATCAACTCATCCGGATTGGGCGTCATTGCCGGGCACGTCCATGTATCGGGCCATCTGGCCGAAGTCGGGGATGCAGTCATTTTAAGCGGAACCATAGGGGATCACGGCATCGCCGTTTTTACCCAGCGGGAGGGGATGTCCTTTCAATCGACGATTACCAGTGATACGGCGCCGTTGAACCATGTGGTAAGCAAAATGCTTGCCGCCAGCACCAACATCCACGTTCTTCGGGATCCTACCCGCGGCGGACTGGCAACAACATTAAATGAAATCGCACAGCAGTCCGGTGTAGGGATCATCATCGAAGAGCAAAGGCTGGCGATAAAAGACGAGGTCACAGGCATCTGCGAGCTGCTCGGTTTCGATCCGCTGTACCTTGCAAACGAGGGCAAACTCGTCGCTTTCGTCGGCTCCCGGGATGCCGAAACGGTTTTGAAGGTACTGAAGGAGGACAGCCGCGGCAGGGATGCCTGCATCATCGGAGAGGTGGTATCGAGTCATCCGGGCAGTGTGGTTATGAAAACGCGCATAGGTGGGACCCGAATCGTGGACATGCTGTCAGGGGAACAGCTGCCGAGGATTTGTTAGACCCTATGGATGTCCGAATGGTTCTCTACAGATCGTATGAATCCATGCCGGTTTTTGGAAGAACGGCGGTGGCCGGCGGCATGCTGTTTCTTTTTTTCATCTGCGGATGCCTGCCCCAAAAAGAGATTTTTTTTTCGGGCCGCACCATGGGGACCACTTACCGCATCAAGGCCGTGGTAGGTCTGCTTAAGTCGGTTTCCGGTCTTAACGATCAGATAGAAAGTCGACTCGGTGAAATCAACAGGAGCATGTCGGTCTTTTTGGAGGACAGCGAGATCAGCAGGTTCAATGCGATGAATCGGGCCGGCGAGAACATGCGAATTTCGGAAGATTTTTATTCCGTTCTGCTGGTTGCCGGACAGCTTTACAAAATGACCGGCGGCGCATGGGACGGGACCGTCAATCCTCTGGTGGATCTATGGGGGTTCGGACCCACAAAAAAGAAAAAAGAAATGCCTTCGAGGGCGCAAATCGATGCTTTACTGTCTCGAGTCGGATTCAATAAAATCAATATATTGACAGACGGACGTCTTGAAAAAAAAGATCCATCTGTTACCCTTGACCTGGCATCTATCGCGAAAGGTTTCGGCGTCGACGCTGTTTCGACGCTTCTCAAAAAAAACGGCGTCGACAATTTTTTGGTGGAAATCGGTGGGGAAGTCTATGCCGCCGGGATGCGAAAAGATCACAACTTGTGGCGGGTAGGCATCAACACGCCGCTCAAGGATTCGCCCTTTGATCAGGTCTATAAAGTTGTACCTTTGAAAAACCGCGCCCTTGCCACTAGCGGCGACTATCGGAACTTTTTTGAAGCCGGCGGAAAACGCTATGCCCACATTCTGGATCCCAGGACCGGCTATCCCGTGCGAAACAGGGTCGTGAGCGTTACCGTTCTGGCGAAGACATGCACTTTTGCCGATGGACTGGCCACGGCTCTGGCGGTCATGGGACCTGAAAAGGGGCTCGAACTGGTTGACCGCCTTGACGAGGTGGAGTGTATGATCGTTGTCATGGAAAACGACGGCAGGCTGACCGACCGCTATTCAAAAGGATTTAAAAGAAGGATGCTTGCTGTGCAATGAAGATCCCGGGATGGTATCGGCGCTCATATTCCAAAGGCGTTATCGACGAAAGGGATTTTTGAAAGCACTCGACACGGAGATTTGCCGGGCCGGGCGTTTTGGCGAAGAAATTTGCCTCCTTCTGATAAAGGTCTGCTTCCAGGCCGCCGGTGCTCCACCGGATGTCGAAATAAAAAATCGCCTCTTGCAGCGTTCAAGTGAAAGTTTTATACGCGATTTCCGAAAACCCGATACGTACGGCCGACTCGATGCGCGCACGTTTGCCCTGCTGATGCCAAAAACAACGAAAACGCCCGAGCGGTGTACGACCGCGTATCCCGCCTCATTTCCGAGCGCTTTACCTGCTTTGCCCTTGACATCAAACTTTTCCTGCATTAACTTTAATATTTTAGGTAATCACTTTGCCATCTCCGGACATTGCGGTCTTGACCGGTTTGATCTATTCGATTTTGCCTCTGGGATCCGCAACCGGAGAAAAAGAAATTTATAATCCGGACACCCCCAATTCAATGATTTCCAAGGATTCCTTTTGCGGGGATACAAAAAGCCTGTATTTGGTCAGTCTTGGCTGCCCGAGGAATCGTGTGGATAGTGAACTGATGCTGGGAAAGCTGATGAAAGACGGATGGACCGTTTCCGACAGTCCGGCCCAGGCCCGTGTCATCATCATCAATACCTGCAGCTTTATCGAACCCGCCATCAACGAATCCATCGACGTGATACTGGAACTGGCGGCCTACAAGCAACAGGGTCGCTGCGAGCGGTTGATCGTTACCGGCTGTCTGCCACAGCGTTTTCGGCGGCAGCTCGCCTCGGCCTTGCCGGAGGTAGACGCTTTCCTTGGAACCGGCGCATTTTCAAGGATCGCTTCGGCTGCGGATCATACCCAAAACCCGCCGAAATTCCAGCTTCCGGATCCAAACAGGCAGCCGCTTCAAACCATGGATGAGCCGAGGGTGAGAACCACCCCGCATCTGGCGTATTTAAAAATTGCCGAAGGATGCAGCCGGCGCTGCACCTATTGTATCATTCCGAAACTACGCGGAATACAGCGAAGCCGCCCGATGGCGGATATTGTCGAAGAGGCCCGTCGGCTGATGGATATTGGCGTAAAGGAGTTTATCCTGATCGCTCAGGACTCAACATCCTACGGGCTGGATTTGTCGCCGAAAATCGATCTGGCAAAACTTCTCCATTCGCTTTCGGCACTCTCCGGCGCTGTCCGGATCCGGTTTCTTTACGGCCATCCTGCAAGCACGAAAAAAAGGCTGATTCAAACCGCGGCGGCGTTGCCGAATGTTTGTTCCTATTACGATATTCCGATTCAGCATGCCAGCGACAGGATGCTGAAATTGATGAACCGGGACTATACCGTGGCCGATCTGTATCGGCTGTTTGAGGCCATACGGTGTATAGATCCAGAGGGTGCTATTCGCACCACGGTGATGGTAGGGTTTCCGGGAGAAACGGAAGACGATTTTGAACAGCTTTTCACGTTTGTCGAAACGGTTCGGTTTGATCATCTTGGAGTGTTTTTATATTCCGATGCGCAGGATCTGCCGGCACACGGGATAGCTTCTCATGTGCCGAAACCATTAGCGAAGGATCGTTTCGACAGGATCATGTCCCTTCAATCCCGAATATCGCATGATCACAATCAAAAGCGGATCGGAAGAACCTATTCTGTATTGGCGGAAAAGCAACTGCAGGCCGGACTGTTTTGCGGACGGACGGCATTTCAGGCTCCGGAGATCGACGGCGTGACGTACGTCCACTCGAAAAAGCTATCGGAAGGCATTTTTGTTGATGTCGAGATCACCTCGGCACGCCAATACGATCTGATCGGGAAACCTGTATGAGCGATTTGAAGCAGAAGATTTTATCACTTGTTCGGGATGATCTTGAGGACATCGAATCGGCGCTTCGGCACAATTTGAGACCCTATCTGCAGATCGTATCCCGGGTAGCCAGCCATCTGCTGTTCAGCGGCGGGAAACGTCTAAGACCCCTGCTGTTTATCCTGTCGGCGAGGATGTGCGGATATTCCGACGAGGAGGGGATGAAACTTTCCTCTGTTTTTGAATACCTGCATACCGCAACCCTGCTGCATGACGATATTGTGGACGGGGCGAAGATCCGCCGGGGAAAGCAGGTCGCCAACTCCATTTGGGGAAGCCCTACCGCCGTGCTGGTCGGTGACTTCCTTTTGGCCCGATCCAGCTCCCTGGCTGTGGATTCGGGGAATCTCGAAGTGGTCCGCGTGCTTTCGGAAGTCAGCGAGAACATGTCCCAGGGTGAGATACAACAGATCATGAGAAAAGGGGATATGACGATTTCTGAACCGGAATACATGGAGGTTATCCAGAGAAAAACCGCCGTGCTCTTTCAGGGTGCCTGCCGCATCGGCGCGATCGTGGCGAAAGCGATCAAAGAAAAAGAGGCGGATCTCTCAGATTATGGTTTTCATCTGGGCATGGCTTTTCAGATGGTGGATGACCTTATCGATTATACTTCGGATACCCGAACAATGGGTAAAGAGATCGGCGCAGACCTGAAAGAAGGGAAGTTGACCCTTCCGGTCATTTATGCACTGAAAAAGGCCGATACGGGGGATCGGAGAGAAATGGAAAAAATAATTACCCAAAAGGCCTTTTCCGATCAGGATTTCGACAGGCTTCTTGAGATGCTCAGAAGATATGGCGGTATCGCGTATACCCAAATGCAGGCGGCGGAACAGGTGGGCAAAGCCAAAGAGGCGCTTTCATCTTTTCATTCGTCTTCGACCAAAGACGCGCTTTTGATGATCGCCGATTATACGCTGGAACGAAATGCATAGCATCAAGTTTTTGAAGGGCGTTTTGAATGAGGGCATACCGGCATGATAAAAGATTTTAATACAAAACATCTCCGTCTGGCGGCAATTTTTTGCAGCGTTTTGCTCTGTATGATTCCGGCCTTTTCTGCAACTCAGGATTCTACGACGGACAAAACAGTAGAAGTGATCGGCACCGGGACCGTTCACGGGGGCGATGTCGCTGCCGCCAGGCAGCACGCCATATCGGCCGCACTGACTGTCGCCGTTGAACAGGTCATGGCGGAGTGCCTTCCCCTCGAATCTCTGATCCGGAATTTTCAGGTGTTAAACCATCGATTTTATGAACATACAGAAAATTTTGTACAAAATTTCAAAGTGCTGTCTGAAGCAAGCGTGGCTGAAAACTACCGTGTTCTGGTCCAGGCGACGGTTTCGGTTGACCGGCTGATAGAAAATCTTACCGCAGCAGGGATCCTGTCTAAAAGAAAATCGCAACCAAACATTCTGTTTATACTGGTCGAACAGCACGTGGGCCAGCCGCCCCAAAGCTACTGGTCTGGAGAGGATATGGTCCTGAAGCAAACGGTTGCCGAAAGTGCCATGATCGACGCCATGCGAGCCGGCGGCGCCCTTCCGGTGGATCGAAAAAATCTGGCCGAACACTTTGTCCAAACACTACTGAACTGTGTCCCCGATTTTAACGCAACGGAGGCGGCGCAGCTCGGAGCGCGTGCGGGAGCAGACATCGTCATTTTTGGAAGAGCGACCGCCGAACTCAGCTCGAACTCCCTCGGCCAGGAGCTCAAGACGTTCAAAGGCACTGTGGCTGTCCGCGCGGTTCTGGCCGAATCCGGCGAGCAGATTGCAGCTGGTAATGAAACGGCCGTCGCCGTAAACTCCGATCTTTCAGCAGGCAGTATGGCCGCGCTTGCCAAAGCAGGTGTTCTGGCAGGCAAGGATTTGTATCTGCAAATTATGAGAGTATGGAAAAAGGACACCGCATCGCCGGCTGTTTTGAAAATGATTGTGTCCGGTACCGGCAATCTTGCGCATTTCGTGGAATTTAGAAGCGTGCTTGAAGGCATCCCGGGTGTCCGGAGCGTTTTGACGAAAGAGATGATGGATAATGAGACGGTGCTGGAGGTTGATATCGAAGGCGGCGTGAAAAACCTGGCCGAGGCTTTGCTGTTGAAATCTTTTGAGTCCTTCGGGATCAATATTTCAGAGGTTTCGGAGAGCAGCCTGCGGGTGACGATTCTGCCGAACTGATGTTTAAGCTTTTTACCGGAGCAACTCCGTTTTGGCTATTAATATTCCCAACATTCTGAGCGTCGTTAGAATTCTGTGTACCCCGTTGTTCGTCATTTTGTTGCTAAAGGGGATGTTTTCGTATGCGCTGGTTGTCTTTACTCTGGCCGGCATAACGGATGCACTTGATGGCCTTATAGCGAGGTATTTTAATCAAAAGACCGCTCTGGGCGCTTTTCTCGATCCAACCGCTGACAAGCTGCTGTTGATTTCCGCCTATATCATCCTCGCCGTGCTCGGCTTCATCCCGGGTTGGTTGACGGTTATCGTACTGACCCGGGATGTCGTCATTCTGATCGGCTTTTTTCTTTTTACTTCGAAAAACATTCCATTAGAAATAAAACCGAGCCTCGTAAGCAAATGTACCACGGTCGCTCAAATTGCAACCGTGATTGTAACACTTCTCGGCGTGCAGGCGCCGTTGATGATAAAGTTGTTTTTCTGGTTTACGGCAGGGCTGACGACCCTGTCAGGTCTTCACTATATTTATGTGGGTCTCAATATTCTTCAGGAGGGATTGGGAAGGCAAGGGGGCGCCGGTTAGCCGGGTTTATTTTCCTTGACAGTACCCGTTTGCGATGGTAGCGGATACCAATTTTACAGGCACGTAGCTCAGGGGGAGAGCACTACCCTGACACGGTAGGGGTCATGGGTTCAAATCCCATCGTGCCTACCAGTGAAAACAACAAGTCAGGGTCGGTCATATGATCGACCCTGACTATTTTTTGACTATATTTTTGTATGGTCGGCGTTGATCGACCCATACTCCCTTGAAAAACCGCAGACAAGCACAGTTGGAACTATCGGTCCCGCAAATTTGCCGTTATGTACCGTTATGTAACCGTGTTGTTTCGATCCGAACTCTCCGTTCAACCATAGGAGTCCTCTCCATGCATTGCATGTCGGCCTTTATTTCACGCGCATTCGGGCTGATGTGCGCTCTGGCCGTTTTCTGGATGGTCTGTGCGTGTACAGTCTCGGCCAAAGCCGAAGATCCGGGATCGATCTGCAGCCTGCTCCTTGAGAACGACCTTTTCGGCGGCAGTACCGACCGGCATTTCACCCACGGCACCCGCATCGAGTGGCTCACCGGCCCTATCGACTGGATCACCCGCCTGGCCGATGCGATTCCCGGTTTCGACATAGAAAGGGCCATGGAGCTTCACAAAAAGGGGCTGAGGGCCAGATGGTCGGTTTCCCTGGGCCAGAATATCTATACCCCCGAAGACATTGAAGAGCCGGAGCTGATACCGACCGACCGACCTTACGCCGGCTGGTCTTACGCCGGATTCGGTCTCGTAGCCTATCAGGGAAGCGCCAGGGTGGACAAGGTGGAGCTGGAGATCGGGATGGTCGGTCCTGCATCCCATGCCGAAACGGTACAGACGCAGTGGCATGAATCTTTCGGTCTTCGCGAGCCCCGCGGCTGGGACCATCAGCTTCACGATGAACCAGGGGTTGCGCTTTTTTACGAAATGTCCAATCGCTTCGAGCCGCTGCATTGGGACCACTGGATCAAAACCGACGTGATTCCCCATCTGGGAGGATGTGTCGGAAACATATACACCTATGCATCGGCCGGGCTGACCCTACGGGTGGGGCCCTATCTGAAACAGGATTTCGGTCCGCCTCGCATCCGTCCCAGCCTGCCGGGTTCGGGGTTGTTCGACGGAGAGAAAAATTTCAACTGGTACGTTTTCGCCGCTCTCGACGGTCGAATGATGGCCAGGAACATCTTTCTGGACGGAAACACATTCAGGGACAGTCCATCCGTCGATAAAAAACCAATTGTGGGCGATGTCCAGGTAGGGGCGGCCGTTCAGCTTTACAGGTTCCGCCTGGCCTACACGCAGGTTTACCGAACCATGGAATTCAAAGGCCAGGACAAACCGGATAATTTCGGAGCGTTGAGCCTGTCTTATCAGTTTTAGACCCTTTGGACTTTCAAGTGCACAACAACCTAACCCTGAACGGTGAACTCTGAACCTGTAACCCCTGAAAGATATAGTTGTTTATGCGCTGATAACAGGATAAAATGATCGTATTCGTGAATCTCGTTCAACCCATTAAAGAGAAGGTAACAGTCCATGGGAAAACCAGCCAAAATCTTGATCGGAATAGTGACCCTGGTTATGGTCGGCGCTTTGCTTTACTACCATCTCACGAAATGGCACCAGCAACGCCTCGATCAGGCGGTTAGCGTGGAACGCGCCATGTGGAAGGACAAGACCGAGACGCTTGAAAAAAAGGTGGAAGAGCTGGCGCAGGAACTCGATCGGATCGAAGGGTCGTATGAGGCGGAAGAAAATGTTGCCGAAGGGCTCGACAAACGGATTTCTTTCGAAGAAATCGAAAATCAGGTCGAAGCTTTTTTCGCTCATCTTGACCGTCAACCTTATGTCGCTGCATATCAGTTTAAAGGCGGAACCTATGAACAGTATCAGGAATCGGTGGCCCTGTTGACCGCCACCCCCCCTGCAATCAAAGGAGAATCCGACTCGTTGCACCGCCTCTATCAAAATATGGCCCATTTTTTCCGCGTGCTGGGTAAAAATCGGATAAAGCTGACCATCGACGTTCTGGCCAACGAATCGGAAAGCATTGAGTCGGTCATGCGGTTGTTTTATCTGTGGTATTCCACGGACGATGGAGGCGTTTCCAGGGTGGCCGGCCGTCCCTCGCCGCAGATTCGCACCCTTTACGCAAGTTATTTTTTAAACACCCTTGCCGGCCGAAGCTACCTGATGCGAAGAGATTCGAAAGTCCGGCTTTTGACTTCCTATTACTGTGTCAGGATCCTCGACCAGGCCAACGATGAGGGAATCAATTCCATCGGCATCGACATCCGGCCTCATATTCAGGCGATCTACAGGGATTTACAAGGCCACAGGGGCCTGTCCTTCCGGCGCGATTACGAGGATGGACTGGAAGAGCTGGCCCGCAAGTACAAGGTTGAACTGCAATAAAGCCGGATTCGCGATATCAAATTACAAAATAAAATAAAGTCCAAGGATTTCTGCAAATGGAAATAAGAGGCAACAACATTACCTGGCATGAAGGACATGTAGACCGTAAACTGCGGGAAAAACTCCTTCAGCAAAAGGGATGCACCATATGGATGACCGGACTCAGCGCCTCCGGGAAAAGCACCTTGGCGTTCACATTAGAGCACGCCCTCGTTCAAAGAAACAGGTTGACCTATGTCCTCGACGGAGACAACGTTCGGCACGGGCTGAATAGAAATCTCGGCTTTTCAGCGCAGGATCGTGAAGAAAATATCCGCCGCATAGGAGAAGTGGCCAAACTCTTCGCCGATGCCGGCTTGATCGTTATGACCAGCTTTATCTCTCCCTATCGCAAGGACAGGGACATTGCGCGAAAAATCCATGTGGAAGCCGGTCTCTTTTTTGTGGAAGTATTCGTGCACGCCCCCATCGAGATATGTGAAGAGAGAGATCCCAAAGGGCTGTACAAAAAGGCCCGCAGAGGAGAGTTAAGGGGCTTTACAGGGATCGATGACCCCTACGAACCCCCCGAAAATCCGGAGCTTTTGATCAGGACCGGAGAAATGACACCCCAGCAAGGTGCCATGAAGATACTCGGCTATCTGGTCGAAAAAGGGCATCTCATGCTTCCCAATGACAGATAGTGTCCATCCATAAATCCGCACTTTTCTAAGAAACCGTAGGGGAAGGGTTTGCCCATTCCATGAACCAATTGAAATCATTGTAATTTTTCGCTGGCGCTTATCCGCCGCAGGCTGAATAAACCCTACGATGGAATCAAAAATACCGGATTTTTAGATGGGCAATCGATAATATCAGGCGAGCATTTACGGGCTCAGAGGTTCAGGGCTCACAGACTGCAAAAAGGCCTGCCTATTTGCAATGATACGGGGCGGCTCGGGAGGCTGCGGTGAAATGGCACCAGAAGACAAGCGACGAGGTTCTGAGGGATCTCGGTACATCTGCCCGCGGTCTTTCATCAGAGGAGGCGGCACGCAGACTGAAAAAATACGGTCCCAATGAGATCAAGGAGAAAAAAAAGAAATCCCCCTTACGGATGTTTTTCGATCAATTCAGAGATTTCATGATCCTCGTCCTTGTTGCAGCCGCCGTCGTATCCGGCGTGGTCGGTGAACCTGCTGATACCACCGCGATCATCGTCATCATTATCCTCAACGCCGTCATTGGATTTACCCAGGAGTATAGAGCGGATAAAGCCATCGAGGCGCTTAAAAAAATGTCGGCTCCCGCGGCAACCGTGCTCAGAGAGGGAAGCCCCGAGGAAGTGGCTGCTTCATATCTCGTCACCGGAGACGCCGTATTGATCGAAGCCGGCAGGCTCGTTCCCGCTGATCTACGATTAACCGAAGCGGTACAACTGAAAATCGAGGAAGCAGCCCTTACGGGAGAGTCATTGGCGGTTGATAAACACACCGCGGCGTTGGGGGAACCGATGCTCACCTTGGGTGACAGGAAAAATATGGCCTATAAAGGCACCCTGGTTGTTTCGGGAAGAGGGGGCGGCATTGTCGTAGCAACGGGGATGAATACGGAACTCGGCAAAATTGCCGACATGCTGCAGGGGGAAGAGGAAGTTAAGACCCCGCTCCAAAAGCGCCTCTTGCGTTTCGGTCGATATATCGCCGTCGCGGTCATCATCATCAGCATCATTGTTTTTGCCGCAGGGATCTTCAGGGGTGAGGCTCCTATGCGGATGCTCCTTACAGCCATCTCCCTTGCCGTTGCGGCAATACCCGAGGCACTTCCCGCCGTCGTCACCGTCTCCCTTGCCCTCGGTGCAAGAAAGATGGTGAGGCAAAACGCGCTGGTCAGAAAGCTCCCTGCCGTGGAAACCCTTGGTTCCGTCACCTATATCTGTTCCGACAAGACAGGGACCCTGACTATGAACAAGATGGCTGTTGAAGAAGTATATACGGACGGTAAGATCATGCGGAGCGATGACTTTGTGACAGGTGAGGACAGGCAAAGCCCGATGGTGGTTCTGTCTGTCGCATCCGCGTTGAGCAATGATGCCAGGATGGGAGCCGGCGGAACGGTCATCGGTGATCCAACCGAAATCGCCCTCTACCTTTTTGCAAAAGAACACGGATTTGATAAAAAGACGGTCGAAAAAGAATTTCCGAGAGTGGCTGAAATTCCTTTCGATTCGGAGCGCAAGGCCATGACGACCTTCCACCGGTGGGATGACGGGTTTCTGTCATTGACCAAGGGAGCCGCCGAATCGCTCATCGAAAAAGCCAGTCATGTTCTTACATCGAAAGGAGATAGCCCGTTCGAATCCCGGGATATTCTTGATGTCGTCAATAAAATGGCGGCCGCCGGCCTCAGAGTGCTGGGCATCGCCATGAAAAAGTGGGAGAAGATGCCCGGGTCGGTATCGCCCGGGCATGTGGAAACAGATCTTACGCTGCTCGGTCTCGTGGGCATGATGGATCCCCCCAGAGAGGAGGCAAAAGAAGCGGTGTCGTTATGTAAAACCGCAGGGATCCACCCGGTGATGATTACGGGTGATCATCCGATCACCGCACAGGTCGTTGCAAGGAGGCTTGGCATCATCGGCGAAGAGCCGAATGCGATCACGACCGGAGAGGAGCTCGAGAATATGCCTCCGGAGGAATTTGAAAGAAAAGTGGAGCACATAAAGGTCTATGCACGGGTAGCCCCTGAGCAGAAATTGAAGATCATCAAGACGCTGCAGGACAAGGGGCAGTATGTCGCCATGACCGGCGATGGAGTCAATGACGCCCCGGCACTCAAGAGAGCGGACATCGGCGTGGCCATGGGGATCAGCGGAACCGATGTTTCGAAACAGGCCGCCCACATGATTCTTCTGGATGACAACTTTGCCACGATCGTAAAGGCTGTTCGGGAAGGCAGGAAAATTTACGACAACATACGAAAATTCGTTCGTTATCTTCTGACCACCAACTCCGGTGAAATATGGACTCTCTTTCTGGCGCCTTTTGCGGGTTTGCCCATCCCTTTGCTGCCGATCCACATTCTCTGGATCAACCTGGTCACCGACGGGCTCCCCGCCCTTGCCCTTTCCGCAGAGCCAGCTGAAGAGGATTTGATGAAAAGACCTCCCCGGCATCCGGAGGAAAGCATTTTTGCCTGTGGTTTAGGCGCTCATGCCCTATGGGTCGGGCTGCTCATGGCCGGCATTGTCCTCCTTTTGCAGGCCTGGTCCATCAGCGCAGAAAACGCCCATTGGCAGACGATGGTGTTTACCTTGCTTTGCCTGGCCCAGCTGGGTCATGTCCTCGCCATACGATCGGAGAAACAGTCTCTTTTTAAAATCGGATTGTTTTCAAACAAGTATCTTCTTGGTGCCGTCGTGTTGACCTTCCTCCTTCAGATGGGTACGGTCTATTCCCCGTTATTGAATCCCATTTTCAAGACCGTGCCGCTTTCCCCTGCCGAGTTGCTGCTGACGCTTGTGCTTTCCGCTGTGGTCTTTTTTGCGGTCGAGATCGAGAAACTTGTCAGAAGAAGGCTCTACCGGTAATCATCTTTTTCCTGTCCCCGGCCCCTGTCTTGGCGAAATCGTCAACTGAAAATAAATGACAGCCGTGCTGTAAAAAATTCTTGACAAATACATAAACAATCATTTATATAAATAATCGTTGATTTAATGATATGACGGCATCGACAGGCAAGACCGAAGGAGAAGCAGGATATTCGCAAACAAAATGCGAAAGATGATGAACGGCAATCCGGGCTCCGGAAGCTCGAAGCAGGACAGGAGAGAAAAACAACAAAGTTTCAAGGGATGGACAAGATGATGAAAGCAGGCCAGGCGCCGATGAAAATGATGCAGCAGATGATGGGAGAAGGATTTTCACCCATGGAGATGTGCAGACAGATGACTCAAGCGGTGATGCGGGCTAGTGAAACCGCCGCATATGCCACGCCGGAGCTGCGGGGGTTATTCGACAGCTGGCTTCAGGAAGTTGAACACGAGGCCTTATCGGTGATCGGCGAGACCGGTGAGACCGGTGTCGCCCAGTTGGCCGAACGGCTGAAAATTTCTTTTGAAAGCGCCGCGTTTCTTCTATGCAAACTGGCGCAGAATGGGAAGATTGATATCGTGGCACGGGTTAAACCTCAATAAATTGAAGACTGGTTGAAGTCAGGAGGATTTATGGGGCCAGGTTATTTCTGGTGGGGAGGAATGTGGATCTTTCCCACGCTGATGATGGTGATTTTCCTGGTAGTTCTGTACGTTATTTTTGTTCGGGGCGGCTTCAGGCCGCCTTGGCTGGAGCGCAATGGGCACCTGAAAAAAAGAGAGACATCTGAAACCGCCCTGGATATTTTGAAAAAGCGGTATGCAAAAGGAGATATCTCTCTGGCTGAATTCGAGCAGATGAAGCGGACCATCGAAGCGTAGGATCGGGAATCTGACCATTATCGAACCGACAAGGAGGTGCGATGGAAGACTATTTCACCAAATATCAAGACTTTTTCAAGCAGACGTATGCGGATGGAGCGCTGGACCGCAGGACCAAGCACCTGATCGCCCTGGCGGCCTCTCTGGCCGCGGGTTGCGAGCAGTGAACACGGTATTGCCTTGCGGTTGCAAGGGAACTGAAAGTGACCGGAGCTGAACTGGATGAGACCACGGCTATCGCCATGACCGTGGCGGCTAATAAGACCAGGTTGCTCTTTCAGAAAACCATGGAGGCCATGGAGCCCGAACCAGCGCCCTGCGTGGCAGAACAGCCCAAGCCGGAAGAAGGCACTTGAGCGACCTGAACGATATGATCCGCTCTGGATGAGCGGATAAAAACCGGCAGAGCCAAAAGACATGTTGAGCCGGCATTACGGCTTCCGGCACCCATAAATCAGGGGTGAAGCATCGAAACAGGCCTTTCGGAACACGCTGGGAGATGGAGGAATGTAATATGGATGAAACACTAAAGGAACAAATGATGGTTCTGGCGCAACAAGGATTTCGCTGCAGCCAGATCATGCTTGCCTTGGCCCTCGGCAGCAAGGGAAAAAAAGACCCGGATCTGGTTCGGGCGATGGGTGGATTGATCGTGGGCATCGGCTTCACCGGCAAGACCTGTGGTGCGCTGACGGGCGGGGCATGCCTGATTTCATTTTTTGCGGGCAAGGGCACGCCGGAAGAAAAAGAGCACCCCAGGTTATGGCCGATGGTGGAGGAGTTTGTGGATTGGTTCGAGCAGGAAGTCGGGAAAAACCAGGGGTTCGTCGACTGCGATCGGATTTTGGAGCATGCCGGGGCGGACAAGCCGTCTGCTGAAGTCTGCGGTCCGATCGTGATGAAGGCGTATTCCAGGGCGCTGTCGATACTGCGGCAAAACGATGCCTTGTGATGCCGGGTGGAAGATGACGGCGATGTATTCCAATAACGGGTCGTTGTGAAAACGACGAAACATCTTTACATGAAAGGAGAAACAGGCGATGAGTGAACCCAACGTGAAAGAGATCGGCCTCAGCATCCCCCCCATGATCTGACAGCGGTGAGAGACTATGGTCAAACTGGCCTTGGAAAGGTCGGAAGGGGTTGTAGATTTTAAATTGAAACTGGCATCCGCCTGGGTTAAATATGACCCGGCCAAAATCACCGAAGAAACCATTATAAACAACATACAAAAAATGACCAAATACGACAACGTGACGGTCAAAAAGTAGAGATGTCATCTTTCGAAGCAGGGGATTTGAGCGAATTTTCTTTCCGTTGCCCGAATCCCCTTCACTTCCCGATATGGAGAAAAAAGGAAAGGCCGGGCGCGTATTCGAAGCAGCCGAAAGGGTAACACCCAATGGATGTTTTCGCCCGGAGGCAGGATGTAAAAGGAGGCGATGTTTTGGACTTGTCCACCCGGCCCATTGCCGTCGTCTGCAAATGCCTGGCCGATGAAAACCGGCTGCGCATCCTGCAGGCGATCGGAAAAGATAAAAAGTCGGTGTCCCAGATCGTCGAGGAACTGTCCTTGTCGCAGCCGCTCGTGTCCCATCATCTGAAGGAACTGCGGCGTTGCCATCTGCTGAAAGTCGAGCGCAACGGGCCGTTTGTGTACTACCAGATGAGCCATAACGGCGTTCTGTCATTGCTCGAACGATTGGATGCCGTAGCCGAAGAACTGATCGAATTACACGAACCGTTTTAGGAGATGGCGATGTTAAAACCTGCACTTGCAGATTATCTGTCCGATCTGAAGATCGAAGAAATCAAAGAAACCATTTTTTCGCTGATCGAACAATATTTTCCGGTGATGGAAGACGCCGAGAAACAGTCGTTTATCCTGAAATTGCTGGGAACTTCGGGAGACGACAAGCTGTCGAGCATGGTTCACCGGTGAATCGCCGCGTGCATGGACGAAGGTGTCGATCCAAAAAACCTCGGTCGGAAGATGGTGGCCGTCATCGATGAGCATGCCGAACTGGAAAGCCTGGCGAATCCGGAAATCCGGAGTCTCTTTATCGACTGGATGGAGGAACTCGAAGCGGAAATCCTGGATTATTACAGAGCCAAAAAAGCGCTGATTGTGGAAGACCTGGCCGAACAATTTAAAATAAGCCGCCAGGGGGCTGCGTTTATACTGGAGAAGATGAAACAGGAACGAAAAATTGTAACAGGGTAGCGTATTGAAAAACCGCCCGGCAATTTGTAAGGGTTCACAGGTTCAAAGTTCACCATGCAGGCCGCTTCCTCATCCAAACCCTCATGCTGCGGGTGAAGAGGATTTGAATGAGAGAAAACGGTCCCTGTGTTTCAGGCGGCTAGGCGGAACGCCTTTTCCGTTGCGCTGCGGAGTTCATCAGGCGTAAACGGTTTTGCCAGGTAGTCAACCGCTCCCATACGCGCACTTTCCTTGGCCGTCTCGATACTGGCATAACCGGTGATGATAATGACCGCGCTTTCAGGACGCTTTTCGCGTATGGCCGCCAGCAGCTCCAGATCCTTGACTCCCGGCATTCTGAGATCCAGCAGGATCAGCTTGTATGGCCGCTCTTCGATCTTCCCCAGCGCTTCGGCTTTGGTGAGGGCCTGATCCACATGGTATCCCCTTTTGAAAAGTATTTTTCGGATATTGTTGTTTACCGCCGCTTCGTCATCGATGACCAGGATGTGTCTGTACGCAGGCGCTTTCGCAAATTCATGATAAATTACTCCGGGCTGAACTTCCATCTTCTCTTGCTCGAAACGCCTTTTCAATTCCGCATAGGGCACAAAGGCCATGCCGTCCCGGTTCAGGTTCCTGACATATTCGGGTCCTGTTACGGAAACGACTTCGTCATATACAAAAGGCAGATCGATACCGATGAGTTTTTTTGAACTGAACGCCGTCCGCTCTTTTGCCGCCTTTTTCTTTTCGGCTGTTTGCTGAGGGCATATGCCGGTCTTGTTTCCGCTTTTGCATATACCGCCTAACTTCTGGAACATCTCACACACCCGGTTGCCCATTGAGCAGAAGTTTTCCATCGATTCCGGCCCAGGCACTTTGACAACCGGCATATCCGAGGGTCCGAGCATTCGGGCATACGCTTCACCACCGTATTTTGCCACTTCTTCCCTGTCAAAAGGAATATCCGAGTCGATTATTTTGCGATCCGAGGAGATGACGGCTTTTTTTGTGTCAATAGCCGTTTTTCCCTCTTCCGTAGCCGAGGCCTGGGTTATTTTACCGGCAAGCGCGAGTTCGACCGTTTGTCTCAATTCATCCGGAGTAAACGGCTTGGGGATATAGTCCAGGGCGCCCAGGCGGATGGCCTTTGCAGCCGTTTCCGTGGACGCATAGGCGGTCATCATGAGGGCTTTGGTCAGGGGCCACTGTTTTTTCACAAGCCTTAAAAGTTCGAGGCCGTTCATTTCGGGCATTACGATATCGGAAATCAGCAGAGAAAAAGATTCTCTCGCCATTTTTTCCAGAGCCTCCTCGGCACTAAGCGCCTCCGTCACCTCGTAATGGTTATGGGACAGGATCCTGGCCACGTTTTGACAGATTTGTCTTTCATCATCTACCACGATGATTTTAGCTATCGGGTCCATTTTTCCCTCCTTTATATAGGCAACTATTTCAAGAAGCCGCTTTTTACTGAAAACCGAATTCCTTTTTCAGGATGGCAGAAAGTACCGATGGAAACATGCCTGCTATCTGTTATGGACAAAAACCGGGCCAACTTTTGTAATGGACCGATTATATTGAATATAAGTCAATAACAAGAAACCGAACAGCCGTAAAAAGTATAAAAAAAATATACACAATTTGGGGTATTCTATCGCTGAAATCGGCAAGGCTGATATCGATAAAGTCCGGCGGATGAAACTAGATATAAGCTAACATTATGAATTTAAATATGATTTATATGAAAGCAGGCAGGTCGTTTGCTTTTACGAGCAGAGATGCGCCAAAATGTATAGTTAAAATATACATAGTATAATTTTATCCGGATTGCGAATCATCTCGCCGGAAAATGACCGATGGTCATCCCTGGTCCAGGTGCCTGGGCAGTTTGATGCCGTGCTTTTTCATGAGGGCCTGGAAGTTGGTCCGCTGCAGACCGGTCTTTCGGGCTGCCTCGGTCACATTCCAGTCGTTTTTTACAAGGGCGTTTATGACAAATAATTTTTCGATGGGTTCAACCGCTTTTTCACGGATCTTTTTTTTCAATCTTTTCAGGTCCTCACCGGTTGAGGGAACTACCTCCATCTGCTGATTCGCGTCGCCGATCACTCCCAGCAGGGGAAGTTCTTCGGTGGTGACCGTTTTTTCTTCACAATGAATCACGGCGCGTTCGACGACATTTCTCAATTGCCTGACATTTCCGGGCCAGTCGTACTGCGTCAGGCGCCTTGCAGCATCATCGTCGAATGCTGCAATCTGTTTTCCCAGCCTGCTGTTATATTGTTTCAGAAAGTGGTAGGCAATGGGCAAAATATCGGATTTTCTCTCTCTTAGCGGGGGTATCGGAATCGGATACACGAAAATCCGATAGTAGAAGTCTTCCCTGAAGTCGCCGGCCGCAACGAGATCTTTCAAATTTTTGTTCGTGGCGAAAATGAGTCGGACATCGACCTGCTCAGGCGATGTGCCGCCCAGAGGAAAAAATTCTCTTGTCTCCAGGAATCGAAGCAGTTTGCTCTGGACATCAAGATTCAAGTTGCTGATTTCATCAAGAAATACGGTTCCGCCGTGGGCCAGCTTGAAGATTCCGTCCTTATCCTTATGGGCGCCGGTGAACGCGCCTCGGACATGACCGAAAAGTTCATTTTCGATCAGGTGGCTTGACAGGGTCCCGCAGTCCACGGCAAAAAAGGGTCCTTTCTTTCTATGGCTGTTTGCGTAAACCGCCCGTGCGACGAGTTCCTTGCCGGTTCCGCTCTCCCCGTATATGAGTACGGTACTGTCGGTGGACGCCACCTTTTCGATCATCTGGATGACCTTGTGCATTTCCGGGCTGTTTCCGATGAGCTGGTGGGAAAAGGATTTCAGGCGCTCGGGTTGATCCTTTAGCTGTCGATTCTGTACCTGCACCGCCCGACGGTCTATGGCCTGGCGCACAACACCGCGCAGTTCCTGAGGGGTGAACGGTTTTGGAAGATAATCCATCGCCCCCATTTTCATCACCTCGACGGCCGATGAAATGCTGGCGTACCCGGTCATGATGACCACCATGGTATCGGGATACATCGATTGTATCCGGCGCAGAACTTCCATCCCGCCCATCGCGCCCATTTTCAGATCCGTTACGACTACGTGGAAGGGTTTTTGCGCCATGATTTTCAACCCGTCAAACCCATCCAGGGCATAATCGACCTCACAGGGCAGTTCGGAAAGAATTTTCACGCAATTGCGGCAGATTCGCCATTCATCGTCGATTATCAGTATGCGGGGAACCGGATCGTCGACCATTTTATTTTTCCAGATCGATCGGCATTCGAATGGTAAAACAGGTGCCCAGCCCGGGCTCACTTTCCACCGAGATTGTGCCTCCGTGCTGCTCGATAATTCCGTGGGTGACGGCTAGGCCCAGGCCCGTGCCGCCCTCGGTGGTTGTAAAGAAGGGATCGAAAATCTTGTCCAGATGTTCTGACGGTATGCCGATGCCGGTGTCTCTGACCGAAATCTCAATGGTTTCCGTTTTCGGTTCGTAGTGCGTCGTCAGGGTGATCTTTCCGCCGGGGGCCGTCGCTTCGATCGCATTGAGGATTAAATTGATCATGGCCTGTTCGATCTGATCCTTATCCGCATAGACGTCGGGCAAGTTTTCCGAAAGGTGCAGATCCACGCTCACGTCATTAAAAGCCGCCTGTTTTTTTGTCAGGGCAAAGCTGATTGTGACGAGATCGTTGAGGTTGCACATTCTTTTCGTCGGCTGTGTCTGCCGGGCGAAATCGAGAAGATCGGCGACGATTTTACGGCAACGCAGCGTTTCTTCTGAAATTGTTTTCAGCTCCTGATAAATGGGATTGTCCGGGTCGATCTCCTCCTGAATCAGCATCGATGAGGTCAAAATGGTGGTCAGGGGGTTGTTGATTTCATGGGCGACACCGGCCGACAGACGGCCGATGGAAGCCAGTTTTTCCTGCTGCATCATGGTCTTCTGCATGTTGATCTCCCGGGTGATTTCCCTCGATATGTTGATCACCGCTGCTATTCCGCCATTTTCAATAAGCGGATAGCAGGAAATGGCATAGTACCTGGATTTGTTGTTGTACGAATAGACATGGGTGGAGTGGGACGGCTTCAGCGATTCCAGTGTCTGCCCCAGGGGGCAGACGGTGTTTTCTCCTGAACACGGGGTTTTGCGGTGGCGGGTGATCTCATAACAATACCGGCCGATAGTATCTTCCCTTCGAAGGGCCATGTTTTTCAGCATGGTTTCGTTGACGTCCAGTATCCGATAATCCGGCTGGATCACCATGACGCATTCATGAATAAACTCATTGATGATGACGTCGTATTTGGCTCTGGTTTCCTTTAGCTGTTTGGTCGTTTCCATGTGCATGGCATAAACGCGGGCGATTTCCCATAAAAAAGCGGCGGCCTTGTATCCGATAACCCGAACGTTTTTCCTTCTTTTTTCCAGAATGTCATTGTAGACGTCCTCATTGCCCGTCAGTTCCATGATAAAATCGATATCGGTCCTGCTGAAAAAATCGTTGTAATCGGTTGTGACGAAAAGGCCCTTTTCCAAGGCCTTCAGATAGCCGGGAGCGTTGCCGTTGATGTCGGCGACGGCAACGACCCTGGGAGACACCTCGTAGAAAGTGTATGAATCGACGAGTTCGATCAATTTTTTACATCGCGAACCCCCGCCGACCACGGCGATATTCATGGCGATGCTCCTGCTGTTTAAAGTTTCCGAATTCGTCTTGAGCGATTCCCGGATGCAATCCACATCCGTTACTGATCATTAGGAAAGCGTCGAGATAAAGTCAATCGTAAAGCAACGCGGCTGCAACGCATTGGCCATTTCAGAGGAAATAGACAAATGAAAGGGGTGGGTGTAAGGGCAGCCGGAAGCGGGTTCTACGTGCCGGCTGCCGCCGGGGGTGTCCTGTTTCGTAGGTTTTTGACAGTCCGGTAGGCGCGTCATACGCGTTTCAGTTCGATCTGCACGCGTATATGGGGATTCGGGCAATCCCATATCTGGACAGAAGCGTCCCCGCCGGACTTGAACGTGCCGCCGTATTGCAGGGTATCGGGCTTGTCGGGCCGCTGCATGGATCCTTTCGGTTGAGGCAGTTTGCCGCCGAACTGCAGGGTGTAAATGGAACCGAAAATATTGTGGTAAAAATAGCCGCAGAACTCTCCGCACTTGTGAACGCTCAGTTCGAATTCATCCCCGGGTTTCAGTCCGATCGTGCATTCACGCTTTGATCCGATCACTTTCGCGTTTACCATGTTGCCGATTTTCTTATACGCGTCTTTCATTTCAATGCCTCCTTTGTGAGATGGGTTAATGGGCCTGTTAATGAAGGCGGTTTAGTCCCGGATCTTTTAACCAAAAAGATCCGGAAAACCGGGCAAACCGGGTTTTTTCGGACGAATCGGATATTCCATGGCGTTTGAGTGTCTTTTCATCCGGTTCAATAGGAAGCGGCCGGTTTAGATTGGGCGGGAACAGCTTTTAAAGACGGCGAAGGCGCCGCAATCGTACAACATGCAAAGGTCCGGACGATCTCGATTCAGCACGCGTGGCAGAGAGAGGAAAGCGACCGAAATGAAAACATCTTACTTTATACTGAGAACGCTGTTTTTTGTGCCGAATTCGTTGATACATGACTGATCATTTTTTGGATCTTCCCACCACTGGCCGTCGACCAAAAACTTGTATTCATATTCTCCGGGATCGAGAAGGACGGATTTGCTCCAGATACCGCTTCCGTCCGTTTTCATGGGATGTTTCTTTCGATTCCAGTTGTTAAAATCTCCCATCAAAATAACCTCGCAGGCACTGGCTGCCTCAATTGAAAATGTCACCCGGCGACGATTGCCCTGGACCATTTTTTTTTCTTTGGCCATGTGAATCCTCCATGAATTAAATTTGGAAGTAATATCTTATTTCAGTGCTGTCCAATATAAGTGGAATTCCCCTCGAGTTCCCTTGATTTCATTGGTGTTTTTGGTGCGGAAGTTTTTGAGCGGAATCTTTTTGTTTGTCGGCATCTCCCGACAGACAAAAACTTCTCTCCGTGTCCTCCGCCCCTTTGTGGTAAAAAATTCTATTTTGGACGGGTAGGATCGTATTTTTTTATTATCTTCTCAAAAAACATGATTTGTCCATAGGAGAAAACCTGATTTAATCAGGAAAACAACGCACATTCGGGAAACTCTCCCGTGATGGATTTCCATCTGGTAATTTGGCAGCAAGATTCATGCCACGCCCCAATTACAAGAAGAAGAGGCTGTGTTTGCCTGTATCAGAGGAGAGTTTTTAGGCGTGTCATATAGGATTGAGAGGAAATTACTCGTTAAGGGTAAGGCGTGATTCCAGAAAATCTTTTTCACCTTGAAAAAAAACTTGACACGGTCGGATGGCGTTTGTCTTTTTTATCTGCCAGTCATACTTTTGAAAAAGCCAGCATAGCAGAGTGTCGGTGATAAGGCCGGCGGCGATACCAGGAACGATGGAGATGGAAATATGGGCCAGCTTGTGCCATATGTAAAATGTTCCACCGCCGGCCATGTCCGGAAATTTTGATTCCGACTGGAGTTTATCCCGCCCTGCCGAGGCAGGAATGCGGGGCCGGAAGGACGGAATAACAGACAACTATGATAGTTTTAATAATATCGGCTCGAGTCGTTTCAAAAAAACTCCGGGGTGTTTCTGAATAACAAGTGGTATGGGGAGCACTGTTTGTGGAATCTTTTACTATAGACAACCTTCAGATAACCCTTAATAAAGAAGGGGACCGTGTCTACTCAAAAGTCAGCTATCCCTTGAGATACGGACGTTTTATGGAGATAAAGAGTCCGGATCATGTCTTTCAGTTTAACCTAAACGGGCAATTAAAATTCATTAACGGCAGGGGCAAAGACTGGCCCCATCCTTCCGAATGGCTTAAACGAACGATAACCGATGACTGGGTATATTATTCAACAGGCGGTTACGAGGGTTCCTATGATTGTTTTGGCGAATATTATGTCCCCTGTCTGTCATACCCGAGCAACGCCGTCAATTTAAGCGATCCCTTCAACGACAAGGCCGTTATATACGCGATTGAAGCCTGGGGCCGATTGTATAAAAAACTAACCGAATTAAATTCAGGTTCGCTTCCAAATGGGCTGAGGGAATTTTTTAATCTTGTGATATCAAACTCACCTGAGGAACTCGGAAAGAGATCAAACCGATTATATGAGATAATCGGAGACCCTATCACAGTCCTTCCCCCCGATACCCGGCATGTGGATTATGATGTCATCCCGGTAATCATAGCAGATGGCTGTTTGTACAGGTGCGGTTTCTGTACGGTGAAGTCACGTTTAGGTTTCAAGGAGCGTTCAAGGGAGGATATAAAATCACAGATCAGGGGATTAAGAGGATTTTTTGGTAATGATATTTCAAACTACAACTCCATATTTTTAGGCCAGCATGACGCACTCAATTCCACTGCCGATCTGATCGAATTCTCGGTAAAATACGCCTATGAGGCATTTGATCTAAAGAACTCAAACCTTAAAGGCCCAAGCCTCTTTTTCTTCGGCAGCGTGGATTCGATAATAAAATCGGATTACGCAGTATTTGAAAAATTAGACAGGCTCCCCTTTAGGACATATATCAATGTAGGGCTTGAATCCGTGGATCAGGAAACCCTCGATAGACTAGGAAAAGGCATTACAAGCGAAGCGGTTGAAAAGGCTTTCACAAAGAGCATTGGAATCAATAGAAGATATGAAAAGATTGAGATCACTTCAAACTTTGTCTTCGGAAACACCCTGCCGGAAGGTCATATCAACTCCTTATTCAGGCTGATGGAAAAAAGTTTTCATCACCCTTTCTATAAAGGATCGATTTATTTTTCTCCTTTGGTTAACGGTAAAGACATGGGCTGGAAAAGGTCCGTTAAAAGGGAATTTTTGAGGTTAAAAATCGGAATCCCCATCCCCTCTTTTTTATACCTCATCCAAAGGCTATAAATTATCGTCTTTACCATCGTACTTTTTTTATCCAGCAGGTCGTTTCACATTGATGGGATAAACAATCCGTTTAAATATCGTTTGCAGTATCACCCCTAATTAATATTATATGGTGTTAAAACAGTATGTTATATTGACACAACCTTTTCTGGTTAACGCATCGCGTTATAGCTTGTTCCCATTTTATCAGAAAAAATCGACCAGATAGACACTATCGATCCATTGTTTTTTCTCAAAAAGTTTATTGAGGAGCCTCACAGAACCCACTGAATGGGAAACAGTCTGTGTCGTCCTTTCCGAGTTTTTGGAAAATTTCATAACATATCAAAGGAGTTCAGAACGGATGATATCTTGAGGGTGTGAAGGGATATTGGATGGGTTAACAGATGGGGTGTAGACTGCTTCAGGCTTTCCCCTCCGAGGTTATGGGACAGACCATCGAACAAACGAGGAACGATTGAAAGCTATTTTCGAAGCCAATGCCAATCCCATCGGGGTCTATGATGCTGAAGGCTGTCCGCAATATTTGAATCCGGCATTTACCGAGGTCTTCGGTTGGACCCTGGATGAGCTAAGAAGGCGGCGGATACCCTTTGTTCCCGATGATCAAAAAGAGATAACCGCTGCAAAGATAGACGAGGTATATGCTTTAGGCCCAGAAGATGGAATCCGTGGGCCGGCTATCCGGCGGTGTGGCCCACGATTACAACAATATGCTCCGCGTGATCCTCGGCTATGCGGAGACGGCACTGGACAAGATGAACCTGGAAGATCCGCTGCATGGCGACCTGGAGGAGATCCTTACCGCCGGCAAACGCTCTGCGGATATCACCCGGCAATTGCTTGCCTTTGCCCGCCAACAGACCATATCAATAACACATTGATAATACTTCGACTCTTGAGGCTTGCCGGGCCGGTAGATCGAGGATGTGTCGGGCAATTTCCATCTTCGTGATTGAGCGTGCGCTTCCTTTTTCCTTGACAGGCAACGGAAATTTTTCTAGAGTCTTCTCTCTAAGAAAAGGGTTTTTCATCGTCTTTTCCAATACTCTGTCTTTGATTCTCCTCAAGAATGAATCAGCGGTGCAATGGAACGGTTCATCGAGATGCCGATATCGCGAAGGTCATTTCTGAAACAGGCGCTGGTTGGCGGCGCCACGGCATTGATGATTCCATGGTTTGCCGTATCCCCTGTCCAGGGGAAAACCCGCCGCGCTGATATTTCAGGCAGACTTTCGGTATACAACGCCCACACCGAAGAATTCCTCCGGGTTCGATACCTGGACCATGACGGAAACTGGGTCCCGGAGGCCCTGTCAAATCTGAACCGGCTGTTCCGCTGCCATTACAACCACACAGTCAAACCGATTGATCCGTCCCTGTTTCTGCTGATGGATCGGATACACACACGCCTGGGCGCAGGCAGACGGCCCTTGCGACTGATCTCAGGCTACCGATCGCCGGAATACAACGATCTTCTGTTGTCCAGGGGAAGCAGGGTGGCAAAGGAGAGCTACCACCTGAAGGGAATGGCGGCCGACATCCAGATCAAAGGGATCAAGCTCAAGAGGCTGTGCAAAGCGGCCAAACGGATCGAAGGAGGCGGCGTGGGGTTGTACTCCAAATTCGTGCACGTGGATGTCGGGCCTGTACGCTGCTGGTAGGGGCCTGGTTTGAACCGGCCCGCATTTCCATTCCTCTCCCTTCCCCCATCTTTCCGGCAAGTCTCACCTCCACGTTTGGGTCCGCTTCCAGGATCCTCCTTGCGGGTCCGGGCCGCAGCAACGCCGTTGCAGGCTTTGAACGCAGGGCCTCCCACAGCACCCTGTCCAGTCCATAGATGTCCTCGCGATAGTTGGCCTCCCCCTCTGGACCAACCCAGAAGGTCCGGTAGAGCAGATGGACGGTCACGGGGTTCTGGAGAGGCACAACGGTGGTTTTACCGCTCTTGATTGTACGTTCCACGCGACTCCGGTTCCAGGATGTGTCGTTCTCCAAAACGTACAGAGCCAGTTCTATCGGTTTTTCCACACGGATACACCCGCTGCTGAATGCACGGACCGTCCTCTGGAACAGGTGACGGTCCGGGGTGTCGTGAAGATAGATGCTGAATTTATTCGGAAAAATGAATTTGATCCGGCCAAGGGCGTTCCAGGGTCCGGGTGTCTGGCGCAGCCGGCCCGGGAAATTGCCGGCGTGGACATTTGACCAATCGATTGTCTCCGGATTCACGCGGGTGGAACCTTCCTTCCAGCCGCTGATCACCTCGAAGTGGTTTGCGGTGAGATAACCTGGATCCTCTTTGATCTTTGGCAGGATTTTTCTCGCCAGAACCCCCGGGGGAACATCCCAATAGGGGTTGATCACCAGGTAGGCCATATCCTTGCTGAACACCGGCGTCATGGTGTAGTCCTCTCCCACGATTACGGCCATTTCCAACACCCGCTGCCCATCCCGATAGGCCTCCAGCCCAAACGCCGCCGCATTGATAATGATATGGCACCTACCAGGGTCCCGCGGAAGCCAGCGCCAGCGTTCCAGGTTGACAAGGACGGTCGCGAGGCGATCCTCTGGAGAGCGCTTCAGGGCTGCCAGGGTTCGGCGGCCAACCGCGCCGTCGGAGGCAAGACCATGGCGGATCTGAAATTGGAAGACTCCCTTTTCCAGATTGGCATCGAAAACGCAAGATAGATCGTCCTTACCTTCGCCAGGAAGGTCGCCTTCCAGGAATAGCCGCTTTCGCAGCAGGGGGATCCTGTAAGAGAGATCGCCCTTTCGAAGGGTTTTGCCCGGAGGGATCACGGGCCATCCACCAGAAGCGATTATCTCCCGAAGGCGTCTGACCTCGGCCAGCGAGGTCAGGTAGCCGTGACTGGAAGGAGCCAACGCTTCCAGGATCTCGCGAACGTCCCGGGGCGTCTCAATGTCTGCCAGAAACTCGAAGATCTTTTCCTTTTTCTTTTCGGTCAACCACTGGGGGTAGATGCTCGCAGGGTCCACTTTTCCATTGGCCAGGTGGTTTCCATAATTGAGAAAGGCATCGGAAAGCACGATCTCCATCGCTGCCAAATCCTTGGCCTTGAAGGGCGTAGGCCTGCCTGCTTCCAGTGCATTCAGCCACTCGGAAAGGCAGGAATGGTGGTAGTCAAGGGGGGACAACCCATGACGACCACATTGCCCTACAGCCGCTACGAGTTCCCTGGCCGCTCCTGAAGGTCCCCTGTCCGATATCCAGAAAGGCTGGAAATTGCGCCGGGTGTAGAAGTCCACGAGGTCTTTTCCCGCATGGACAGGCTCACACCCAACCCAGAACTGCCGTGGTCCTTTCGCTGCATCCAAATAATCCTTCAAGGCAGTCGAAATGGTTTCGGATTCGGCAAAGACGAGGCCGGCGGCTACATGGATAACCAGGATGAAAACCAAGGTCTTTGATAGGACGATGCGGAGAAAATGTCGACGGAACATAAGTCTGGTGAAACCTTTCCGTGATTTGGGTTGCGGTATCGGGTATCTTTCCGACCTGCCCTCGACAGAAGAAACGGAACGATTCGGGCCAGTATGAATTCTTGGAGGATACCAGATCCACCCGTTACCTGGCAACGAAGCTCGCCCCCAGGATGATCGAACAGAATGATAGAAAACGAAACGTCCTTGAAGATGTGCAATTGAAAAGGAGTCTTTCAAGAGGGGTACTCCGGGCTTTCGAATCTCACGGACTGGTGTCCCAGGATCACGCCTTGCTCTTTACGATTTCAGGGAATCTCAATCTCTCCAAGATCCGCTTTTCCCCCTCCCGTACTGTCGGGGCGGCACCTCCACCGGAGAAATCCAATTGGAGAACAGACTTTTTTCTCGTTCACATGAGGCTTTTTCGCCCTGCGCCTTCATGTACCTAACAAATAACCCCGCAAAGGATATGCCGACTCGGGCCCGCTGTTCCTCGTCCAGGCGCTTGGCCGTGCACTGGTTCTTTAACGAAACAAACCCGCCACCGATTTTGTGCCCGTAAATATCGGTCCCGCTGCACTCCATGCCGTCGGGCAGGATGCACCCTATATCGAATCCTCTGGAACCTCGTTTGCTTCCGTTTCATTTTTCCACCCCCATTTTTTGATGAAACGAGGGTATTTTTTTGCGATGTTCTATGATGAACTATATATCATATTTATTTGAAAAAGCTAGGATAAAATTATTATCTGTGATTTTCTGTGAAATGGCTCTTATGGGATAAACAATCTGTTGCGAAGAAAGGCTTCGTAGGTCCACAGCGGCGACCGCCGGTCTGCATGGGCGGCCGGCCACGGCCATTCCCGAGGGACGGGGGATCGAAGGATGATGCGCTCGCCCCGGGTCGGGTGCTCGATACTCAATTCACCGGACATCAGAGCGATTTGCCTTTCCGGAAGGCTGCCGGAGGCGCCGTAGCGAACATCACCGAGAATGGGACATCCAAGGTGCGCCATCTGTGCGCGGATCTGATGATGCCGGCCGGTTTCCGGTTCGATTTCGAGAAGACTGTTTGCTCCATGCGTCCCGACAAGGCGAAAGTGAAGCCGGGCAGCCTGTGTGCCGGGACCCGGTCCGGCTGCGATGCGGGTGAACTGGCGGCGTCGTTCGATATGCTGGTCGAGTGTGCCGGATGGCATCGCCGGGGTTCCCTCGGTGACGGCAATGTACTTTTTTCTAACCTCAGATAAACGAAACTGGGCGCTGAGGCGGCCGGCAGCCTTGGAGGTGCGCGCAAACAAGATAACACCGGCAACCGGGCGATCCAGCCGGTGAACCATGCCCAGAAACACGTTTCCCGGCTTGTTGCATTGCCGCTTGATCCAGCGTTTGCCCAGATCCAGAAGGGAAGGGTGGCCGCTTTTGTCTCCTTGCACAAGAAGTCCGGCCGGTTTATAAAGGGCGAGCAGATGGTTGTCCATGTACAGGACCGGCCATAACGGGTGGAAAAAATATGGGTCTGCAGTATCGTCCATTCAGGCGCTTAAGGCTGAAATTCGTGTTTTCTATGTCAGAAAACGTATTGTTCCACGGATGTTGGGTTTACGATTTTGGATTGAGCAAGTAATTTAAACAGTTCTTTTAATCCGCAACCGAAAATCCGCGATTCCCTTTTTGGTTTTGGTTCGCGCGGCTTGGGTTTTATGAAAATTTTCGTGAAAAGTCAAACTCGGCGGATACTCCCGGATGCACCTGGGAAAGACCGGATGACGGCGCTCATCAGGCGCTGCGGCATCGAACTGTCCGCGCTGCAGCTCGACCGACTCTGGATCTATCATCAACTGCTGCGCCAACACAATGCGGATCTCAATTTAACCCGGATTCACAACTTCGCCAACATGGTGTTGAAACTGTATGTCGATGCGATGCTGCCGACCCGGATGCTATCGCTTCCAACGCCGCTGATGGACCTCGGTTCCGGTGCGGGCATGCCGGGGATACCGATTAAAATTGTGAAGCCGGACCTGGAAATTTTTCTTGCCGAAAGCCGAAGAAATCGGGTCGAATTTCTGGAAAAGGCGATTGAAACCCTGGCCGTGGAAGGCCTTTCCATCATAGGCCGTAAAATCACTCCCGGTTTTCAGGCGCCGATGGCAGGGGTAATTACCCGGGCACTGGAACCCATCGCATCAACCCTCGAGCGGGTGGAGGGGTGTCTGATGTCCGGGGGCCGGGTTATTTTCATGAAAGGGCCCGGCTGCGATAGTGAAATCGAAGATGCCGATCGCCGATTCACAGGCAGATACCGCCTGATTCGAAACGATGCGTATTGCATCCCCGGGACCCGGCATCTACGACGCCTGGTTGTTTTTCAACGAATAGATGAACCGCTTCATTTCCGGAGGGCCGGCGCCATGAAACGACATACAGTGCGAACCATCACGAGCACTCAGAACAGTCTTTTCAAGGAACTCAAGCGACTTTTGGGCGGAAAAGGCGTTAGAAAATCCCAAAAAGCGCTCATTTTCGGTCCCAGACCCGTTGCAGAAGCATTAGACAGACACCCGACACGTTGCATCGCCTGGATCAGCATCGGCGATCAAATTCCGCCGCCGGCATCGGCGCCGGAAGCCTTGCAGTGGTTCCAGTTACCGCAGGCGCTGTTTGAAATGATTGATGTTTTCGGAACCCATTCTCCAGGTTTGCTGGTTCATACGCCTCCGATTAAAGAATGGAATCCGTCTGAAGGATTTGCGAAGGGTTGCAGCCTTCTTCTTTCTTTTCAGGATCCTGAAAACATCGGGGCGGTCATTCGCGCGGCGGTCGCTTTCGGTGTGAACCATGTGATCCTGCTTGCCGAAAGTGCCCATCCGTTTCACCCGAAGGCGATCCGCGCCTCGGCAGGCGCGGTTTTTCACGCCCGGTTCATGCAGGGGCCTTCCCTGTACCAGCTTTCCCTGGACCTGCCCATAGTGCCCCTTTGTGCCCGCGGGCTGGAACTGTCTCCGGATATTTTTCCTCCGGCTTTCGGCTTGTTGCCCGGTATGGAGGGGCCCGGGCTTCCGGCGTGCTGGGAAGAAAAAGCCGTTTCAATTCCTATCCGGCCCGAGGTGGAGTCGCTCAACGCAGCCGCAGCGACCGCCATCGCCCTGTATGTCTGGGCCGGATCACAAGGGAAAAAATAAAAACAACCTATCTCCTGAATTACGCTTATGGTTAATAAGCCGGATGCATCCATATATAAGTTTTTTGGCTCATCCGGTTTTTGCGTACTTTCCGGTCTGTTTCGGCGGCAAGAGGGGCCGGAACCCATTTCGGTTGAAGAAGGCGCAACTGTCTGAAGACCCTTACGGAGGCTTATGAAATCGCTAAAGACAAGTAAGCGAAACGGCCATAACCCCTTACGGATAAGGGTCTTTTATGAAACAGTCAGGTAAACGATTTTATTAGACTCCGTTAGGGTCGAGTTTTGCGCCGAATGAAACGGAAACGGGTGCCGGCCCCTACTCGCCTTCGGTTCGAAAAAAGTACGCAAAAATCGGATGAATCAGTTTTTTGTTGTATTTAGTACCACATTGTGGTATGTAACCGCCGAATCGATCTTCTCTTTCATTTTAATTTACTGCAAGACCTTTTTCGAGGCAAATTTGGACAGCAGGGAATTTTCATCCATTCGCCAAAAGCTCAATAAAACACAGCAGGAATTGGCCCAACTGCTTGGAACATCCATAAAGGCGATACACAGCTACGAGCAGGGATGGCGCACCGTACCGGCTCATGTGGAAAGGCAACTTTTTTTCTTATTGTCGAGGAGAAAAGGGAATAACAAGGGGCAGAAGCCTTGCTGGGTGACGAAAAAATGCCCCGCCAGCGTCAAGAAAAAATGTCCGGCCTGGGAATTTCAGACCGGAAAGCTCTGTTGGTTCATCAACGGAACCCTTTGTGAAGGGTATATCCATAAAAATTGGAGTGAAAAAATGAAGGCATGCCGAAGGTGTGAAGTCTTCAACACGCTTTTATCCTTACCGCTGTAAAAAGTGTTTCATCCAAAAATACGGCATAAGAAGGGAGGCAGATGATGTTGATGAAAGAACCTATAACGCCCGATCTGCGCGTGCGAAGCTTTATAGAAGGTCATGCTCAAGCCGAAATAAACTTATGTTTCACCTGCGGCTCATGCTCGGTTGAATGCCCCGTAAATTTAGCCTCCCATCGGTTGGATCCGCGGAAACTGGTGATACTTGCGAACCTGGGAGCTCTGGATGAACTCTTGACGATACCGGAAATCTGGTATTGTCTGACATGCAGGCGCTGTAATCAGGTGTGTCCCATGACGGTGAAACCCGCGGACCTGATCAGCTACTGCAGGAGGCAGGCTTTTTCGCGTAAGCTGGTGTCCCATGAGGCCCTGAAAGCGTATCGATCGCTATTCTTTCAATTTCAAAAGATACGATGGCATATGGTATCGCGGTGCCTGCAGGATACCGGCGAATCGGCGATTGCCGCGAGCTGGAATGACTGGCTGGAAACCCCGATACCGAAAGGAATCGGGAAAGTCTCTTATGGTGCACTTTTTCTCGGTTCGAAAGCGTTTAAAGCGTTGGCGGCCGATTCGAAAAGTTTATCCTGTTTTACGTGCGGGGAATGCGGCAACGTCTGTCCGATAGGGTGTGACCGGCGCGTGTTTGATCCGGTAACTATCTTTCGCATGGTGAATTTAGGGTTGGCTGAAGCGCTTCTTACATCCCCATCCATATGGCTTTGTATCGGATGCCGGCGCTGCACGGACGCGTGCAGCCAGCGCGTGGACGGGCATCTCATGATCCACCGGCTCCAGGAACTGGCGATAGAAGAAGGTTTTGTCGATGCGGCGGTTCCGTTTCGTTTGAAAAGCCTCCATAAAATGATCACCCCGCTTTTTTTAGATAACATAGATGAATTATTTGGTTTTCCATCAACTGTGTCAAACCGCCTCGTTTAAAAAAACCGCGTAACAACGCAAAGCCCTTTCTTTACCGAGATCGCCCGGTCCCATCGGCGATTTATTCCGGAAAAAATTTTTATATTGACAATAAATCATATAAGATTTAAGCAGTTATGAAATATAAAGGGTTACATATCAAAGAAAATTTCGGGCCATCGGGAAAAGGGAAGCTACGGATCCAATATCAGACCTATGTTTTATGGTCTTAAGGGCGGTTTGCAGAAAACATAGGACAGCCGGGCCGCTTTAAGGAGGCATGGGGTAATGAACAGGGCTGCAGGTTTTATGAAAATATTTCTTAGGATGCTTTTTTTAAGCGGAGTTGTTCTGTTTTTGGAAACAGTGAATTATCAAAATATTTCCATTGGATATGGACAAGACACCTCTTTACCAAAGACTTCCATGGCTGGAGCTGATCCAGCGATGAGTACCTTTGAGGCTGCCGATATAGCTTACCGCAAAGCGATTGAATGGGATAGGGATGCAACGCTCTGGTATATGAACCCTGCATCCGGGGTGGATTTTCGATGGTATGAAAACGATCGGTCATGGCATTGGGGGATTTTATTTGTAAGACACAAAGATGAAAAAAGATATAACATCCGGATAAAAAATGGAAAAATAATTGATGCCGTTGAAGAAAAATATACAAAAAAAGAAATCCCCATTCCTGCGGATTGTCCCAGAGACCGTCCCCGAATCTCCATGAAACAGGCTGCGGATGCCGTTATAGCTACGAAAACGGTCAAGGGGGACTCCTTGGTTGGTCTTTATACGCTGGTCGCAGCGAAGAAAGCGCTGAGGGGAAAACCCGTCTGGTCGTTTATTGCATCCTGCCCCCAGCTTTTGTTAGATGTGGATGGAATGACCGGGAAGCTTCTGGAAATCCGAGATTATAATGGAACTGTGCTCACGTTGCAACAGGCGATGGATTTGGTTTCAATTCCGTGTAAAAACGCATCGGAATTGAGAGAAAAAAATGCCATCTACTTGTTTTTTCAATCTATTAACAATAGGAAAGTTGATCAGGCGATAGGAATGATGACCGGGGAACTGGCAGGCAACAGTCAGATGCGGCAGATGTGGCGAACGAATTTTGAAAGTCTTAACTCCCTTCGGGTCATCCATATTTTTTCGCCTGAACCTTCAAAAGAAAAGGACAAACCGGTTTCATACAAGGTGACGCTATACGCTGAACCCAAGCCTGACGCCGGGTACGTTGGATGGGAACCCGGAGAAAACCTCAGGTGGCTGCGTGTATCTCAATCCGGAGACACCTGTAAAATTGCAGAAATTGCAACCAGTCCTTGACTGCGCAACTTTTGGTGATGCATATAAAGTTGATGTTTATCGCAGCGGATAAAATAATATAACAATATTTATGCATGGAAAATCCTCTTGTTAAGATCCGTTTCAAGGACGGCCCCGCTGATTTTTTTACAGAACTGCTTATCCGAGGGCAGCTGCTTTCCGTCGATGGAAAGAACCGGCACCGCGCCCATCAGCGAGTTGGTCAGCATCAGGGCATCGCAGGAAAAAAGCGCATCCATTGTTATCCGCCGGGTTTCGATCTGAAATCCGGTTTTTTCGAGATAGGTCAAGACCGCCTGCTCCATGACTCCGAAAAGGACATGGGGCGAGGCCGGCCGGATCACCTTCATCCCCCGAATCATCAGCAGATTGGCCGTATTGGTTTCGGACACGCTGCCGTCCGGGTTTAGAATCAGGGCCTCATCCGCACCATTTTGTCCAGCCCATTTTCCGGCCAGAAAATAGTAGAGGTAATTGAGGGTCTTGTGATCGGCCAGCGGCGTCTGCCGGGGATGCGGATAGGTGGCGATGGACAGCCCGGACTTTTTCAACGACGTCAGCCGATGGGTGTAAGGTGCGGCGCTTACAATCAGGCCGTGGCGGATGGGCGGCGTGTCCCGGTCGCCCCAGGTGGCTGTGATCTTAACCGCGGCGACCGCATCCTTCAGCCGGTTGGCATCGATTACCTGGCGGATGATTTCCTCCCACGTCACATCCGGACGGGGGGTCTGAAACAGAGCGTCCCAGGCCTTGTGGAATCGGGTCATGTGTTCGGTCAAGTACAATGGCGCCCCCTGGTTTACCCGGATGGTTTCAAAAAACCCGTACCCGTATTGCAACCCCTTGTCCAGGACCGGACGCATGGCGGTTTCCGAGGGTGCGATGCCGCCGTTCATCCAGACGAATCGACTCTGCACCCCTTTATGTCTCCGTCCCTCGAAGACCCTCATGATCGAACGACCTTTGTGCAGGGTTTCATCATATTCATCCGCCGGGTCCGAGTCGAATACCACACCGCCGCCTACCGAAAAGAAGATCCTGCCGTGTGCGATGGTGGCCGTACGGATGGCGATGGACAGGTCCATGGTGTCATGAAAACCGATGTACCCGATGGAACCGGTGTAAATATGTCGGCGGCAGGGCTCCATTTCGTCGATGATCTCCATGGCGCGTATGCGGGGGCATCCGGTGATCGATCCGCCGGGAAAGGCGGCGCGGATCAGATCGACCGTATCTTTTCTCTCAGCCAGTTCCCCTTTGACCACGGAGACCAGATGAAAGACATTTTGGTAGGTTTCCAGCCGCCTGTGCTCGGCCACCTTGACGCTGCCGGCCGCGCACACGCGTCCCAGGTCGTTTCTCATCAGATCCACGATCATGGAAAGTTCCGCATCGTCCTTTTTGCTTTTTTTCAGGGCATCGGCCAGGGCTGCGTCTTCGGCTTTGGTTTTTCCGCGGGGCCGGGTGCCCTTGATGGGCCGCGTCTCGATCGTGCGGCCGCGGCGCATCAGAAATCGTTCGGGGGATGTGGAGACGATATGGTGATCTTCGGCGTTTACAAAGGCATAAAATGGGCCCGGAGCTGCTTCAAAAAGTGTCTTGAAAAGGCTGAAGGGGCTTCCCCAAAAGTCGCTCTCAAACCTCTGGGACAGGTTAACCTGGTAGATGTGGCCTGCAACGATGTACTCTTTGATTTTTTCCACCGCCGTCATATAGGTTTGCCGCGAAAAGGGGGAGAAAAACCCGGTCGCACCGCCGGAAAAGGCGCCGGTATCGGCAGACCGGGCATTTTTGACCGTATCGAAAAAGGCCTTCCTAACCGATAGCCGGTCATTTGCTCCGGATGGGTGCCGTACGACGATGCACAGTTGGGTTTCGGTTGACTGTTTGTCGTGTACCAGCAGGATCGAAGGCGCATAAAGACACAGATGCGGAAGGGAAAGATCATCCAGCGAGGTTCTGGGAAGATCCTCGATGAAATCTTTTAAATCATAAGCGAGGTATCCAAATAGGCCGGCTGCAACCGGCACGGACGCCTGTGCCTTTGGTAAAGAACAGGCCTGGATCAAACACCGCAGCATGTCGAGCGGATCCATATCGAACCAGGCGGATCGGCCGGATGTTTTTAGATGAATCCGCCGGCCGTAGGCCCGCAGAGACAACCAGGGTCTGGCGGCCAGGATATGGTATCGGGCCGAATCGAGATGTCCGCCGCTCATCAATGCCACGGTTCCGGGTTCATCGGCAAACCGACCTGCGATATCGATGAATGCCTCTTCGAGGTGTACCGTTTCGATATGCACTTCCGGTGGTACGCCGGTTTCTTGGAGAATGCGATCGAACTCCATCAAGCGGTTTAAGCTCCTTATGTTTTATTGGGCCGATTCGTCTGGTTCGAAGAGCAGGTTGTCGGCGTGACGGGCCGGCGCTTTGGTCAATGAATCGGCCAGCGGTCCCATTCGTAAAAAATTTTCAAGCAGCACAAACCCGTATTCGGTCATAAAACTTTCCGGATGAAACTGCACGCCATGAATCTTCAAAGCAGGTTCGCTGATTCCCATGATCACGCCGTCTTCACTTTGCGCCGTTACCGCCAGTTTCGTACCTTGCAGGTCGACTGCCAGAGAGTGGTATCTGGCTGCCGTAAACGGTGAGGGCAGTCCCATGAATACGCCCGTGTTATGGTGGGTTATCCGGCTGGTTTTGCCGTGCACGGGAAGCGGGGCCCGAACCGTTTGCCCTCCAAAGGCTTCATTGATGCACTGCATCCCCAGACAGACGCCGAGAATCGGCATCTTTCCGCAAAAAGCCCGTATCAGCTCAACGGAAATTCCGGAATCGGAGGGATCCTTAGGGCCGGGGCTGATAAGGATATAATCCGGAGCCATGGCCGCCGCGAGGTTCAGGGTGATTCGGTCCGCTCGGTGAACCGATATCTCGACGGCATAGTGCATAAACATTTGAACCAGGTTGTGGGTGAAGGAATCGTAGTTGTCTATGACCAGAAGCGCTGCAGACGGCATGGTTATCTCCCAAAAAGAAACGCCACCCGGGGTGAGTCTGGGTGGCGTTTGCCTATAGCATAACTCAACGAAGCTTTTGAATATGATATTTCTTTTTTAAATAAAGGAAGCGGATGGAAAAATCAAGAGGTGTTTCGCATTGACTAAGCCGCCTTGGTTCAATAGATAGAAATCATGGCTGAAGCGATCGATCGCTCAACATCACTTTCAAGGAGGTAGTGATGATGAAAAGATGGATGGTTCTGATGATTGCAGCTCTTTTCATGACCGGCTCCGTCGTCTTTCCGGCCTTTGCCAAGGATACGATCAAAGTGGGCATCGTGCTGCCGCTGGCCGGTGACCAAGCCAAATTCGGAGAAATCGAAAAGCTTTCCTTTGACATGGCCATAGAGGAGATTAACGCTGCCGGAGGGATCAATGGGAAAAAACTGCAGTTTATCATTGAAGATGACACCGGCAGGCCGGAGGTTGGGCGAAGCGTGGTGGAAAAACTCATCACCAAAGACCAGGTCGTAATGATCGGCGGCGGTTACAGCAGTTCGGTCACGTATGCCGTTGCCGGCGTTTGCCAGCAGAACCGGATGCCTTTTCTGGTCAATACGGGGTCGGCCGACAACATCACCCAGTCCAACTGGGATTTTGTTTTCCGGCTGAATCCCCCTGTGAGCGAGTACGCCGGTGCGATCGAGTCTCTTCTTGCAAACGTCGTCCATCCAAAAACCGTCGCCATCCTGCACGAAAATTCCCTTTTCGGCACTTCGGGCGCCAAGGAGTTTGAAAAAACCTGCAATGCCCTCGGGTTCGAAATATTGATAAAAGAAGGGTACGAACACGGCCGAATCGATTTTAAGCCGGTGCTGGTAAGGGTCAAGGAAAAAAATCCGGACGTCCTGTACATGGTATCCTATGTCATGGATGCTTCTTTGCTTATGAAACAGGCCAAGGAGCTGAAACTGACGCCGAAGCTTTTCATCGGCGGCGGAGCCGGCTTCACACTTCCGGAATTTCAGCAGAATGCCGGTGTTGCATCCGAAAATGTGCTTTCCGCCACACTCTGGCACCAGGTGCTTCCCTATCCCGGAGCCATGGAATACTTTAACAAGTTCCTGGAAAAGTTCAACAAAGACACCGAATACCATGGTGCTGAAGCCTATGCCGCCGCCTATGTCATCGCCGATGTGCTGAAGCGGGCCGAGTCCTTGAAAAATACCGATATCCAGAAAGCCCTGGCGACAACCGACATGATGACGGTTTTCGGACCCGTTAAGTTTGTATCTTACGGCAAGCATATCAATCAGAACCGGCTTCCCACCTATGTGGTGCAGTGGATCGATGGAAAACTTGAGCTGATCTGGCCGGCTGCCCACGCCACCAAAAAACTCGTTTACCCCGTCGACTGGCTGAAGAGCTGGGGGTATTGATCGAACCAGCGAATAGGTGGAAGGCCCTGGAGCCCGCCTGTTTGAAGACCAAAAAGTCAGGGAGGCTTTTTTGAGCCTGTGATCCCCGCTGTCTATTAAGAGTATGCCCGGGAGGTGATTCGATTTGGAAAACGCATTTTTATTTGCTTATCGATTTTTACGTATGTTTTCAATGTGTTGTTTGTTGTTCCTCGCCCGGACCGACGCCGATGCCGTACAGAGTTTTTGCCCGCTGCCGCTGCATTTTTTGCCTCGTAACAGTTTAGAAGCCATTTCAAAACCTCGTCTGAGGCCGAACTCCCACCGGACCGCCGCTAACAAAGCAAGAATCGCTCAATTTAGATCGAAGCAATTGCCGGTTGACAAAGGTTGCCCGCCCCCGTATTTTGACTGCCGTTTATTTGTCTGTTTACTGTCTTTTTAACCATGCCGCAGCCGGCTCAGTGGATTTTAAAGGGAATCGCCATGGCGGATTTTACTTCCATCATCGATGCGCTTGTCGATCTAAATGCACAAGACCTGGAAAGGAGCATAACCGAAGCCCTGAACAGGGGCGTCTGCGCCGACGATATTCTGGAAAAAGGGCTTATCTGCGCGATGGATATGGTCGGTGAAAAGATGTCCAAAGAAGAGCTTTTTATTCCCGAGGTGATGAAGGCCGCAAAGCTGATGCGCCAGGCGATCGATACACTCAGACCGCTGCTGGGGGATGGTCCGCGGACGGCCAAAGGGCGGGTGGTTATCGGGACCGTAAAGGGAGATCTTCACGATATCGGAAAGGACCTTGTCGCTCTGATGCTGAAAAGCGCCGGCTTTCAGGTCTGCAATCTCGGCGTCGACGTACCGGCCGAAAAATTTTTGGCGGCCGCACGGGAGCCCGGCGCAGACATCATCGCCTTGTCCGCCCTGCTGACGACGACTCTTTCCATGATGAAAGAAACCATCGACGGCTTTGTACGGGCGGGAATGCGCAAAGATGTCATCATCATCGCTGGAGGGGCGCCGGTGACGCGGCAATTCGCCGAAGAAATCGGCGCCGACGGCTTTGCGCCGGATGCGGGCTCGGCCGTAAAACTGGCAAAAAATCTTATGGAGGAAAGGCATCGAAACGGATAGGCAAAGACTATCGAAAAAAATGATATCAACAATGGAGGGCATGCGAATGGATTGGGGAATGAAAAACCGCCTGGCACGGCTCATTCAGGCGGACGGTCGTTGCTTTTTTCTGCCGATCGATCATGGCTACTTTCAGGGACCTACGAGACGCCTTGAAAAGCCAGGGGAAACCATCAAGCCGCTTGTTCCCTATGCGGACGGGCTTTTCGTCACGCGCGGCATACTGCGTTCGTGCGTGGATCATCGAAACTGCCCGCCGATCATCCTGAGGATGTCCGGCGGTACGAGCATCATCGGAAAGGATCTTTCCCGTGAGGCGATTACCACGTCCGTTCAGGAAGCCGTCCGGCTTAATGTCGCCGCCGTGGGGATGTCCATTTTCGTCGGAAGCGACCATGAGCACGACTCGCTGGTGAATCTCGGAAAACTCGTTGATGAGTGTGAAGCCTGCGGCATCCCGGTTATGGCGGTGACGGCCGTAGGAAAGGAGCTTGAAAAAAGAGAAGCCAGGTATCTGGCGCTTTGCTGCCGTATTGCGGCGGAATTCGGCGCCAGGGTCGTAAAGACCTATTGGTGCAGGGAGTTTGAAAAAGTCATCGACGGATGCCCGGTTCCTGTCGTCATGGCGGGAGGCCCCAAGTGCGAAACCGAGCATGAGGTATTTGAATTTGTCCATGACGGGATACACAAAGGGGCGATCGGTTTGAATCTCGGACGAAATGTCTGGCAGCACGATCATCCGGTGGCCATGATGAAAGCCCTGCGGGCGATCATTCATGAAAATGCGGCGGTCGAAGAGGCTGCGACGATTTTTGAAGAAGAAAAACGCCGCCCGGTTTAATCCCCGACCGGCAGGCGGATTCCGGGGCTACCCATACAACATAACGAGGAGCCGGGAAAAACGCATGGAGAGTCTTTATAACGAGGAGGATGCCCGCAGGTTTGTTGAAAAGTACGCCGGATATCCGGAAGAATTGGCCTTGAGGGTATACACTTCCCGGCTCATGGGCGGCGATGCCCGCCTCGTTCTTCACGGCGGCGGCAACACTTCGGTTAAATTGAAGCAACCGACGATCTTCAAAGAGATGGCGGATGTTATTTTTATCAAGGCCAGCGGCCATGATATGGCCTGTATCGAACCGGACGGGTTCACCTCTCTGACTTTGGGTCCACTCAGGAAACTCCGAAGAATCGAAAGCCTGTCTGATGAGGAGATGATAAACCAGTTCAGCATCAACCGACTGTCCGCAGGGTCGCCGAACCCATCCGTTGAGACGCTTCTGCACGCCTTCCTTCCCCACAAGTATGTGGACCACAGCCATGCGGATGATATCTTGATCCTGACCCATTTGCAGGACGGGCTGTCACTGCTCCAGGAGGTTCTCGGCCCTATGGCGGCCGTGCTGCCTTACGCCAAATCCGGTCTGCCCCTTGCAAAACTGGTTGTCGAACAGGTCGAACGGCGGCCGAACATCGATGCGGTGGTCATATCGAATCACGGCATATTCACCTTTGCCGAGGATGCCCGGACCGCTTACGAAAACATGATATCTTATGTAAACCGTGCCGAGGTGTTCATCCAGGAGCAGCTCGGCGTTCGGGCTCCGATAGAGCGCCCGGCACCCTGCGCGACGCCGAAAGAGATCGAATCGATGCGGATTCGATGCGCCCAGATTATCCGGGGCGTCTGTGCCCGGCAGACGGCAGACGGCGGACTTCAGCGGGTTTATGTGGATATGCGGACATCGCATGGGATGGCGGCGGCCTCGTATGATGAAAAGGTCGAGACCATATGCGCTTCCGGCGTACTGACGCCGGACCATGCTGTTCGAACAAAAAACCGTATGGTTTATGTTGACCGGCTTTCCGAGAGCGATGAGGCTTTGTGGGAAATCATCCAAAAAAGCGTAAATGAATTCAGGCGGAATTATCAGAGGGATATCGATGTCCATGGGCAGGGTCTTCATTTGGGCCTCGACACTTTTTGCTTTGATCCCGTCCTGTTTATGGTCGCCGGTCTGGGGCTTTTTGCCGTGGGGCGTTCACGCAAACAGGCCCGAATCGCTGCAGACATCGGGGAGCGCACCGTCTATGCCAAATTGCGTGCCATGGCCATAGGGACCTACCGGTCGATGGATCCATCACATGTTTTTGAGATGGAATTCTGGGGCTTGCAGAGAGTGAAAGCCGAAAGCGTGGATAAATCCCCCCTCCTGGGCCAGGTGGCCCTTGTCACCGGCGGCGGAGGGGTTATCGGGTGCGGCATTGCCGATAGACTTCTGGCTGCGGGGGCCGCGGTTGTGATTTCGGATATCGACGTCCGGCGCCTGGACACCGTCTACTCTATTCTTGCCGAAAAATATGACAAAGAGCGGATCGACCGCATCTGCTTTGACGTCACCGATTATTCAGCGGTTGAAAAGGCATTCGAAGAGATCAGCGTCCGATTCGGCGGGATGGACATCATCGTGCCCAACGCCGGGATTGCCCATGTCGCACCAATTGAAAACCTCGATCCGGAAAAACTCGACCAGGTGATCGCCGTCAATCTCAAAGGAACCTTTACCCTAATAAAGGCCGCCATCCCCATTTTAAAACGACAGAGAACAGGCGGAAATATCATTGTCATCAGTTCGAAAAACGTTTTTGATCCCGGTGCCGCTTTTGGGGCATACAGTGCATCCAAAGCAGGAGCCCACCAGATCGCCAAGATCGCGGCTTTGGAACTGGCAGAAATCGGTATCCGCGTCAATATGATCAATCCCGACGCCGTCTTTGGCGACGAGCGCGTCTGTTCAAAGCTCTGGGAAGAAGTAGGGCCTGAACGAATGAAATCCCGGGGGCTCGATCCCGAAGGACTTAAAGAATATTACCGCGGGCGAAGCCTTCTGAAAGTTCGGGTGATGCCGGAACACGTGGGCAACGCCGTCGTTTTTTTTGCCAGCAACCTGACGCCGACCACGGGGGCGACGCTCCCGGTCGATGCGGGTAACCCGGCGACATTTTCGAGGTAAGAGGGAACATGAGGATAAAGCATATTGCGCTGGTCTGCCAATCGGAAAAAAAAAGCGACCGATTTTACGGGACGCTTCTTGGTTTAAAAAAAATCGCCATCAAAACGGTCCCTCGACATCTTGCCAGGGCAATTTTTCATGTAGATGCCGAATTCAAGATCCTCCATTATGCGGATGAAAACATGCATTTCGAGATATTCGTGGACGAAGGCAGGCCGTATAATGACACATGTATCGAACATGTCTGTCTCGAGGTGCCCCGGATCGATGCTTTCATCGAAACATGCCGAAAGATGGGAGTAAAAAACTATCGGATTCCACGGAATGGCGGCGATTTGTTCTTCGTGAGGGACGATACCGGCAATCTTTTCGAGTTAAAGGAAAGCGAGACCACCGGCTAACTGTTTGATTCTATGAATCGAACAGCGCCTTTCCGGTCGGATGGAAGAGAGGATTCGATATTTCCTGAAACTTTTCAGGGTAGTTCGATATAAAATCTTCAATCATGTGAAAGGCTTCATCATCGGTGACCTGCCGGGGGGGGTGTTTGCAGAAATAAGCCGACGGGGCTTCCAGTACGCCCCCCTGCTCCCTGTCCAGCGCGAGTTTCGCGCAACGGATCGAGTCGATGGCGACACCGGCGGAATTTGGAGAATCCTCGACCGACAGCCTGAGTTCCAGGTTCATAGGAACATCTCCGAAGAGTTTTCCTTCCATGCGGATGAAACAAACCTTGTTGTCTTTCTGCCATGCGACATAGTCGCTTGGTCCGATATGGATGTTTTCTTTTTTCAGGCGCTGGGCGGCAACCGCCTGAACCGATTCGGTTTTGGATATTTTCTTTGAAATGAGCCGATTCCTGTTGAGCATATTTAAAAAATCGGTGTTTCCGCCGGTATTCAGCTGGTAGGTGCGTTCCAGTTTGACGCCCCGCTTTCTGAAAAGGTCTGTCAGTACGCGATGGACGATTGTGGCGCCAAGCTGGGACTTGATGTCGTCGCCGATAAGCGGAATGTTTTTTCTGGCGAAACGTTCGGCCCATTCAGAATCGCTGGCAATAAAAACGGGGATGTTGTTGATGAACGCCACTTCGGCTTTCAGTGCGCATTCCGCGTAAAAACGGGTGGCTTCTTCCGATCCGACCGGAAGATAATTGAGAAGGATTTCTGCTTCGGAGTCTTTCAATATCTCAACCACTTCGGATTTATCAGGTTCTCGTTTATCGGAGATGACAAATCTATATGGCTCGTCATAGGCCAGCATATGCTCTGAAATCCCATCCAGGACTCTTCCCATTTGAACGGCAATGCCGGAAATCGGCAAGTTCGGACAAAAGGCCGTCGTGCAATTCGGCTCTGAAAATATTGCATCGTTGAGGTCGATCCCCACTTTCCTGGCGTCGATATCAAACGCTGCGACCACCTCGATATCACCCGGCCTGTATCCGCCTATATTCCAATGCATCAGACCGATGGATTTCTCAGGATCCTTTTTTTTGTAATAATGGATACCCTGGATAAGGGAACTTGCGCAGTTACCGACACCCACGATTGCAACTCTGATATTGGACATGAAATACAACCTCCCTGTCACCGCTGGTTATCGCAAATCCAAATTGTAAAAGTAGCTGTCATGATCGCTTTGATCTTCTCGGAAGAACGCTTTTCACGCCTAATGAGTCATGATAATATATCCTGTCGGAAAGAAAAAGCAAAAAGTAAAATTGTTCATACGGAGAACGCCATGAATAAAAAAATACGACATTGGCTGGCGGTGCTATCGGCGGCGCTTTGCCTTGCGGCGGTGCTATGGCCTGCAGCAGCGGCGCGGGTTTTGGAAGACGTACCGGCGGAGTTGGCGCGGTGGCAAACCTGGGTGTTGTACGGGCAGGAAGAGCGGACCTGCCCGACCCGATACAATGACGGTTCCTTGTATGTGTGTCGCTGGCCGTCGCGGTTGTTGTTGGATTTGAGCGACGGCGGCGGGCGTTTCAGCCAGGAGTGGCTGATACTGGTCGAAGACCGGGCGCCTTTGCCTGGCGGGGCGGGGTTATGGCCGGAGAATGTCCGTGTGGACGGTAATCCTGCGGTGATGACGGGTGACGGTGATCGTCCGGGGGTATGGTTACGTCGGGGAAGGCACCTGGTAGAAGGGGTGTTTCGCTGGGGATCCATCCCGGAGATGATCGAGGTGCCTCCGGAGAGCGGCCTGGTGAGTCTGCGCCTCAACGGTCGGAAGATTGATTTTCCGACTCTGGACCGGAACGGTCGATTGTGGCTGCAGAAGCGGATTGAGCCGGCAGGAGAGGCGGACCGTTTGGAGGTGAAGGTCTTTCGCCTGCTCCTGGACGATATTCCCATGCAGGTGGAAACGCTGCTTCGTTTGAACGTTTCAGGACGGGCGCGGGAGGAAAAAATTTCCGGGGTTCTGCTTGAGGGTTCCGTACCGATGCTTCTCGATAGTCCTTTGCCGGCACGGGTTGACGCAGCGAGTGGACTGGACGTGCAGGTGCGGCCTGGGCGATGGGAGCTGCGGCTGCATGCGCGATTGGAGGGATGCCCGGTGACGGAATTGGACCCGGCGGCGGCGCCGTTCGGCCAGGAGGTATGGGCGTTCCAGGCGCAGAATCATCTGAGGATGGTCAAGGTGGAAGGCGCGCCTTCGGTGGACCCCTCACAGACGGATGTGCCTCTCCAGTGGCGGGATCTGCCTGTGTATTTGATCGACCCGGGGACGAAGCTGACATTCCATGTGTTGCGGCGGGGAGATCCGGACCCGGCCCCCGACCGTTTGAACCTTCACCGTACGTGGTGGCTGGATTTTGATGGCGGCGGTTATACGGTGCACGATCGCATAGACGGAACGATGAGCCGGCAGTGGTTTCTGGCAATGAATCCGCCAGGCGAGCTGGGAAGGGCGGCGGTGGACGGTGAGGACCAGTTGATCACGGAGCAGGGTACGCAAAAAAAGCCCGGAGTGGAGTTACGCCGCGGGCGGCTGAACCTGTCGGCGGATTCCCGTTATGAAAAGATCGGTTCGCATCTGCCTGCAGTGGGGTGGGACCATGATTTTCAGTCTTTGTCCGGGGAATTGAACCTGCCACCGGGCTGGCTGCTGCTCTCGGCGAGCGGCATGGACGAACTGCCGGGGACATGGCTGCAGCGTTGGACGTTGCTGGATATTTTCCTGGTGCTGATCATCGCCATCGCGGTTTTCAAGCTGCATAGTCTGCTGTGGGGCGGGCTCGCCTTGCTGGCTGTAGGGTTGAGTTACCACGAACCGGGTGCGCCCCGGCTGGTGTGGTTGAATCTGCTGGCGGCTTCGGCTTTAGTACGGGTGCTGCCCGACGGCTGGGTGCGGCGGATTGCGGGGATGTGGCGTTTGGGCGCAGCAATCGGCCTGCTGGCGTTAGCGGTGCCGTTCACGGTGAATCAGGTGCGCGTGGGTTTGTATCCGCAACTGGAGAATTTCGGTTATGGAACGCTGGCGGAGCACCTTCGAGGGCAGGTTCTCAGGCCGATGACCGAGGCGGGTCCACCCATGGAGGCGTTTCAGATGGAGCGGAAGGCGGACTCGATGGCGGAAGGGGAAGAAAGGCAGAAGGCCGGGTCTTCGATGTTCGGGCAAAGCAGCGGGGCCATAGCGAAACAGGGTTCCGAATACGGTAAGAAGGCCTTGATGCGGCAGGACCCCAACGCGGTGATTCAGACCGGACCGGGGTTGCCGGGATGGCAATGGAAGCGGCTGCCGATGCGCTGGAGCGGGCCGGTGGACAAGGTCCAAAAGATCCGGTTGTGGCTGCTGTCGCCGGCGATGAGCATGATGCTGTGTTTCCTGCGGGTGATCCTGCTGGCCGTGTTGATCTGCGGCTTGATCGACCGGCGGTTTTGGCGGTCAACCCGGGAATTCAAAAAGTCGGCGGTAGCGGTAGCGGTGCTTGCGGCGGGGTTCGTAGTCATGGGGCCAGCGGTCCGGGCATCCGACGGCGCCTACCCGCCTCAGGATTTGCTGAATGAGTTGCAGCAACGGCTGCTGAAACCGCCGGAGTGCCTGCCGGAGTGCGCGGAGATGCCGCGGCTGGAGATGGTGTTGACCGGAGAGCATCTGAGGGTATTGTTGGAGCTGCACGCAGCGGCTGCGTCGGCGGTGCCATTGCCGGGGAGCGGGCAGTCGTGGACACCGGAGGAAGTCGTGGTGAACGATCTGCCGGCCGAGGGTTTGTGGCGGGATGCGGAAGGTTCCTTGTGGTTGCTGTCTGCCCCGGGGGTTCACCGGGTGATGATGACGGGCAGGGTGCCGGCTGGAAGCAATTTTCAGATCTCTTTGCCACTGCGTCCCCGGCGGGCCAAGGTGGATGCCGAGGGCTGGGAAGTGCAGGGCGTTGCACCGGACGGTCGGACCGAGGCCGGCGTGCAGTTCACACGACTGCAGCGGGAAGCAGGCATTTTGAAAACCGAAGTTTCCGGCACGGAAATGCCACCGTTTTTACGCGTGGAACGGCTGCTTCGGCTTGGTTTGGAGTGGGGGGTGGAGACCACGCTGCGACGGGTTATGCCGACCGCGCTACCGGTGGCGGTGGCCGTGCCATTGATCAAGGGTGAGTCGGTTACGACGGCCGGGATGCGGGTGGAAAAGGGCCGGGCTTTGGTCAACCTGGCGGCATCGCAGGAGATGATTTCGTGGGTTTCGGCGCTGGAGACGAGGCCGGAGATCACACTGACGGCGCCGGAAGGGGTGCCGTGGATGGAAACGTGGGTGCTGGAGGCCAGCCCGATTTGGCACCCGGAGCCGGAAGGTTTACCGGCGATCCACCACCAGGACACGGATGGGCAGTGGCAGCCGGTCTGGCGGCCTTGGCCAGGGGAGAGCGTGTCGATCAAGGTGACACGGCCCCGTGCTATTGCCGGGCGGATGGTGACGATTGACGCTGCGGATATAGCGTGGACTCCGGGTGAGCGTTTCGACAAGGCGGGATTGAAACTGGTTATCCGTGCGAGCCGGGGCGGACAGCACCGGATTTTTCTTCCCGATGGGGCCAGGGTACAGCAGGTGCGGATCCGCGACCGCAACCAGCCTGTCGGAACCGGAGGGCGGGAGGTAGTGGTGCCTTTGCAACCGGGTCGGCAGGAGATTTTCTTGGAGTGGCACCAGTCTGCCGCGGGTCTCGGTTTTCTTCGGGGGCCCGAGGTGCGCATCGGCGAATCGGCGGTGAACGCAAACGTGGTATTCAACCTGCCTCCCGACCGATGGATTTTGTGGACGGCCGGACCCAGGCTGGGACCTGCGGTGTTGTTCTGGACGTACCTGGCCGTAGTGATACTGGCTGCCATCGGCTTGGGACGTATCAGGTGGACGCCATTACGGACGTGGCACTGGCTGCTACTGGGCCTGGGGCTGACTCAGGTGCACCCGCTGGCGGCCCTGCTGGTGGTTGGCTGGCTGCTGGCTCTGGGCCTGCGGAAGGACCATCATCCGCCGAAGAACTGGGCGGCGTATGACGCAGTACAGATCCTGCTCGTCGGATTCACTCTGGCGGCGCTGGCGGCGCTGTATACAGCGGTGGAGCGTGGCCTGCTGGGTATTCCGGACATGCAGATCATGGGTAACGGTTCCACTGATTTCACCCTCCGGTGGACTCAAGACCGGATCGGCGAGTGGATGCCGCGCCCCTGGGTCTGGAGCGTGCCGCGGTCGGCTTTTAATTTGCTGATGTTGCTCTGGGCTCTGTGGCTGGCCCTGTCGCTGGTGCGGTGGCTGCGCTGGGGTTGGACCTGTTTCGGGGAGGGCGGCTTGTGGCGCAAGCCAACCCCGAAAGTCGTCCATTTTCCGGCGGATCGGCACACCCCTTGACACCCGATGGCCAGGCTCCCAAAACCGGTATTTATCGGACATTTCCGACTGGAGCCGACGCATACCCAAAGCGAGGTCTTGTCATTCGGCGGGCTTTTATGGTATACACTCCGCCGTCTTTGGGGGTAAAGTGAAAACTTTTCATCGATTGTGTATCGATGACGATGATAAAAACGTGGAGGGGTACCTATGAAGGGGAAAAACCTGTATCGTATGGGAGCTGCCATTGTTGTTTCGGTTCTGGGGATATGGACGCTGGTAGGGCCGAACCTTGTTTTATCGGCAGAGACTTCGGGCGGAAAAAATCTGGCCGAGAGGCGGATTGAAATGGGTGTGGAATATCCGGGCATCGTGATTTCTCAGGATGAAAGCGTGGGAATGGATGTCACTTTTTACAACAGGGGAAGGTTCCATGAGGAGATCACGGTGTGGGTGGCCGAGGTTCCCAGCGGATGGGAAGCGAGGCTAAAGACCTACCGCTACGACATAACCGGAATTTTTGTTCCTTCCGACAGCGAAAAGACGCTTACCTTTGAAGCTGAACCTCCGGATGGCATCGCCCCTGGACAATATGTTTTTCGCATTGCGGCCAGAACAGCGGACGGAAAGTATGCGATGGATAGGACCCTAACGGTTCACGTGGAAGAAAAAAAATCGATCGAGAAAAAGTACAGGGGTGTCAAGATCACCACATCGTATCCCGTCCTTCAGGGACCGTCCGACGCCAGGTTCGAATTTTCCATAGAAGTCGAAAGCAAGCTGGACAACGATGCCGTATTCGAGCTCTTTGCTCAGGGACCGGAAGGATGGAACGTCAATTTCAAACCGGCCTATGAGTCGAAATATATTTCGAGCCTGCGATTGAAAGCCAACCAGAGTTCCCCCCTTGCCGTGGAAGTCAAGCCGCCGGTTCAGGCTGCTGCGGGCGAATATCCGCTTACGATCCGTGTCAGCTCCGGGGATGCCGAGGATGAGGCGAAATTAACCGTTACCCTCACCGGGACCTACGAACTGGAAGTGGGCACTCCCACCGGAATCCTTTCCCTGAGCGCCTTGCAGGGGAAACCGGCCGGCCTCACTTTTTATATCAAAAATACGGGATCCGCCGCGAATCATGACATCAAATTCATGTCGTTTAAACCGGAAAACTGGAAAGTCGAATTTAGACCCGAGACCATCGCATCCATAGAATCCGGCGAACTCAAACAGGTGGAAATGACGATCACCCCCGGCGAAGAAGCATTGGTAGGGGATTACTCTGTAAACGTCGGTGTGGAGGGAGAAAAAGTAAGTAAAAATCTTGAATTCAGAGTAACGGTGAAAGCATCGTCGGCGTGGGGATGGATCGGAATCGGCATAATCGTGTTCGTCGTCATTGGTCTGACAGGATTGTTCCGCTGGCTGGGAAGGCGATAGAAATGGAAACCAGAGCGGTTATCGAAACAGAGGCGTTGACGAAAATCTACAACGATCAAGTGGCGGTCGACAATTTGACCCTCACCATCGAAGAGGGAGAAATCTTTGGATTTTTGGGACCGAACGGCGCCGGTAAGACGACGACCTTGCTCATGCTGCTCGGCCTGACAGAGCCGACGAGCGGCAGGTTGTCCGTAATGGGCCGCGATCCTGCCAGGGAGCCGATGAAAATCAAGGGACTGATCGGCTATTTGCAGGAAAACGTTGGATTTTACAGCGAGCTGGACGCCCGCCAGAGCCTAAAGCTTATCGCCCGGCTCAATCGTCTGTCTGAAGATGAGTCGAACGAACGGATAGAACGGGCTCTGGATACGGTCGGCCTGCTGGATCAGGCGAAAAAAAAGGTCGGCGCCTATTCGAGAGGCATGCGCCAGCGTTTAGGGATTGCTGAAATTCTAATCAAAGAACCCCGAATTGCCTTTCTTGACGAACCCACTCTGGGGTTGGACCCGGATGCCACCAATCGAATCATGGACCTGATTGAGACCATATGCCGTGAAAAAAGGATGACGGTACTTTTTTCGTCCCATCAGCTGCACCAGGCCCAGAAAATTTGTCACCGTGTGGGTATTATGATCGGGGGGAGGCTGGTGGCCTGTGGTCCGATGGATCGACTGGCGCAGGAAAAACTCGGTGTGGGTAAAGAACAATACACACTCGAACAAATTTATATGAAATATTTCCTGGAGGCATAGCCGTGCACGCGATCAAAACAATTCTGCAAAAGGAGCTGGCAGACCATTTTACCAGCTACCGGTTTCTCTTTCTTTTCGCACTGATCGGCATGGTGAGCCTGATTACGGCGTATATGGCGGGAATCAACATCAGACAGGAACTGGAAGGGGCGACAAAACCGAAATTCGTTTTCCTGATGCTTTTTACCTCTTCCGGCGCACTGTTCTCACTTGTCCAATTCGTGTCTTTTTTCGGGCCGCTCATCGGTCTGACGCTTGGGTTCGATGCGATCAACCGGGAAAAAAACGAAGGCACACTGAGTAAGCTTTTATCCCAGCCCATTTACCGGGATGCCGTCATCAACGGAAAATTCTTAAGCGGCGTTGTAACGATTCTGGTGGTTCTGGCTTCCATCGTTCTGGTGATTTCCGGCATCGGGTTGAAAATAATCGGCGTTATACCGGGCCTGGAGGAGGTGTTTCGAATTCTTACTTACCTGGTCGTCAGCGTTCTATATGTCTCCTTGTGGCTGGGAATATCCATTCTTTTTTCCATACTTTTCAGGAGCGTAGCTACATCCGCGCTAGCCGGACTTGCCGTATGGATCTTTTTTTCCTTTTTTATCTCCCTCGGCGCAAATGCGGTGGCAAACGTCTTGACATCAGAATCCGGCGGATCGGAATACCAGGCGATGATCGAACAGGCCAGAATCGAAAAGGCGATTTCGCTTGTCTCTCCCATGGAGCTTTATTCGGATGCCGCTGCAACGATCATCGACCCCATGCGCAAGACTACCCGTTCGGTGATCCAGATGGGCATGATGGAGCAGCTGTCGATTTCGCGTTTTTCCGGCCCGTTGCCTCTTGCTCAGAGCATCCTGGTGGTGTTGCCGCACATCATTTCGCTCGTTGCCGTTACCGCCCTGTGTTTCGCCGTATCTTACGTGGTATTTATGCGGCAGGAAATCCGCTCTCTTTGACGGGGGACATCGCGGTTGAGCGGACAATCGATGGATCGTCGAGCTGTTATATCTGCCCGCCGCTCCATCGCAATTTGGTCTTCAGGATATCGAAATAAGGGCGGTCGGGCAGGGCAATCATGTGCAAGGGGTGGTCCGCTTTTTTGACAGATATGGTATCGCGGTCGTCTATTTGCAGCCCGGCCTGCCCGTCGAAGGTCAGCATGATATCGGCGGATTTTTTATCGAGTTTGATTTTGATGCATGCCGAGTCGGGAACGAGGAGTGGTCGATTGGTCAGGGTAAAAGGACAAATCGGCGTCATGATGATGGCGGGGACCTCCGGGTGGATGATCGGGCCGCCGGCGGCAAGCGAGTAAGCCGTAGAGCCGGTGGGAGTCGAGATGATCAATCCATCCGCCCTGTATGTCGTTAAATAGCTGTCGTTGACATAGGTTTTAATGGCGGCGAGTCTGGCAAGAGCACCTCTGTTGATGACCACATCGTTTAGCAGGGTTTCATTCGCGATTTCTTTTCCTTCCCGGACGACTTTGACCAGCAGCCGCATCCTGGGTCTTGTCGTATATCCTTCGGTCAATATGGTCTCGGCCACCTCAAAGAGGTTGTCTGCCGATGATTCGGCGAGAAAACCGATTTCTCCGAATTTGACTCCGAGAATCGGAATGCTCTGATTCCCGATCCACCTTGCGGCGCTCAGGAAAGTGCCGTCTCCGCCGAGAACGAATATACAAAAGAGATCCGCCGGTGCAATGTCTGTCTTCGGGATTGAAATATTCCGGTCCATTGCCGGACTTTCCACTCTCAGGACGCCGATTCCATTGTCTTTCAACCTTTTTTCGAATTCATCGGCTTTTCGAAGCGCCCTTTCATCCATTTTAACAACCAGACCAATTTTTTTCATGGAAGAGACCTTTTTTCCGGATGCTTTATCGATCCAGGGAATTCAGGCTGGTGTTCCAGAAGCCTGGGACTGATTGCGACAGGATAACGGGCCGGTTTGTAGATGTTTTTGTACTTTTCGTCCAGAAGCGAAAAATGATGACCGAATCGGTTGCGTATCTCCTGAAGTGAGGGGATTGGATCGACGAGGGCGCCGTTTTCCATCGCCTTTTTCATCAAGGGGATTGCATCGCCCGGGATTTCTTCTCTTGACCCGATGATATCCTCTATAAATCGTTCCTGCCTGTCTGTTTTTCGAAATACCTGTTTTTTCCCTGCCAGAGTGATCTTGCCGGGGCTTAGTTTTCTCACGTCGCGGTCTTCAAATCGGACCAGTTTGTAAACGATATCCAAAAAGGGCGCATCCGCCGATACGCCGAGTTTTGTTCCAACGCCAAAGGCATCGATCTTTCCGCCCCGTTCGATGGCATCGGAAATTTTAAATTCATCGAATCCACTGCTGGCAAAAATTTTTGTTTCCGGAAATCCGGCGCAGTCCAGAATCTTTCTCGCCTCCCGGCTCAATTCCACCATATCTCCACTGTCCAGGCGAATTCCTTTAAGACAATGACCTTTTTTCCTCATGTTGTCGGCGACCTTGATCGCATTTCGAACCCCTTCAATCGTGTCATAGGTATCCACGAGAAATACGGCGTTTTCAGGAAATGTGTCGTAAAATGCCGTGAAGGCTTCGGCCTCATCACCGAAGACCGACACAAAGGAATGCGCCATGGTGCCGGAAATGGGGATACCGTATATTTTTCCGGCAATTACATTGCTAGTCGCTTCGAATCCTGCGATATAGCTGCTTCGGGCGACCTTTATGCCCGCATCCCATCCCTGAGTTCTTCGAAGGGAGAAGTCGATGAGAGGACGGCCCCGAGCGGCGTGCAGGCATCTGGCGGCCTTTGTGGCGATCAATGTTTGAAAACCGATGGTATTAAGAAGAAAGGTTTCAAGAAGTTGGGCTTCGATGATCGGAGCGGTGACTTCCAGGACGGGTTCATCCGAAAAAAAAATCGTTCCTTCGGGCATGGCGAAAACATCGCCGGAAAATCCGAGATCGGCCAAAAAAGAAAGAAATGCATCTGAAAAAAGGCCGGTAGTCCGCAGGTAACCAAGATCGTCCTCGGAAAAATGAAATTTGTGCAGCATATTCAGCACATCTTCGAGCCCGGCTGCTACAAAATAGCTTCTTTTATCCGTTTCTCGAATATACAGGGAAAAGGTCGCGGTTCCGGTGACGTGGTGATCGAAATAGCTGGCGGCCATGGTCAGTTCGTAGAGGTCGGTAAACAGGGGGCCGATTTGAATGGTCTGGTTCATGGTAATGGTTGCAGATGCGCGATAAACGTCCATTTCACGAAATGAAAACCAAATTCCGTAGATTGCCGAACTGCCGGGTAAACCACTTGCCGGGTGTTTGTCAAAGAGTATTTTTTCCTTTTACAGTCGCATTCCCGGCCAGCCGTCAACCGGATCGGTGGATTTGACGACATGCACGCCGGCCCCGGAAAATCGTTTAAAGTCTCTGTTTGCCTGATCCGTGTAATCCACAACGCCGGGGATCACTACGGGAGATGTGCAATCTTCCAGCAGATAGATCTTGCCCGCCAGATTCCCGTCCATGGCGCTTATTTCAGCCAGCACGCTGTCCATCGTCCAGGAGACGCAGTGGCTTTTGGCCTGTCCTGCGACAACAACCGCATCATATTCAACAATTGCTTCGACAAGCCGCGTATTTTTTTCCGCAATGCCGGTGCCTCCCGGACCGTCCATTACTTCCGGCCGGATCACGGAATAATTTTCAGTCAGCGGATGGAGTCCTTTTAACTGAAAATCCGGCGCACTGGTTCTTGAAACCGCGTGGAAAAAAACCGCTTCTTCGACTGCGGAAACCAACGCATGGCCGATACCTCCCAGCATGGCGTGATACGGCCATATCGTCAGGGCGTATTTCCCCCCCTCCCGCAACTTTTGGGTATAGTAAAGCAAAAATTCGTTGTAGAAGGATTCATTGAATTTCAAACTGTTAGCGACATCCGGATTGATTTTCCACAGACCTTTTTCGACATCCTCTTTAGAGATGACCGCAAACGGAGGCGGATGTTCGCCCTGCGCGTCCACCAGAAAGATGGGATGAAAAATCTGCATGGCCTGATGCGTGTCCATTGTCGGACAGATCCGGGTGAGGATATCCAGGTTGCGATAGATGAACTCGCACAGCCTTCGATTGTCGTCTACGGCACCTGTGCCTGATCTTGCGCCGACATACAGCTCGAATTCCGGTATGCAAAATGTATTCTGTACGTCTACCAAAAGAAGAAAAATCTTGAATTTGTCTTCCCAGGCGGCCGGTATTCGATGTTGGCGAGACCATTTCCTGGCATCTGCGGCCAGTTGCTGATAGGAAACGCGCCAGACTTCTCCAACGCTGTCCGGTCTAAAATGCGACGGCATCGGCAGCTCATTTCTCATCATCACATAATTTCTCCCAATCCAACCAATTTTTTCGAGGAACTAAATTTGGTTCTTCTCCCGGTTTGTTGGAAAAAAGGGGTCAAGGATTCAAGCGCTCGTTTTCTAATGATTTTCTCAGGGCTTTCCATATCCTCTCCACCTCTCCGATAATCTCTATGAAGTTGCGGCAGGCTTTCCTTGTACATTTTCAAGCATGGCGTCCTGTCGCCGTTTATGATCTTATGACGGTGATTTTTTCAGAATCCATCGCAAGGCGCTCGAGTTTGTGGCGATTCACGTTTACGCCGATTCCATATCCCTTCAGGGGGCCGGCAATCCCCCCGTGTCCGAAGGAAATGTTTTCAACCGTCGTATTTTCTTTCAGAAGGAATTCATCATAGCTTCCGTCGTGGTATACGGCGTCGCTGCACAGGAGGCTCAAGGCTCTTCCCGCCGCAGATAATATGCCGGATTCCCCCAGATGGCAGGCGATTTGAAACACGCCCCCCTTTTTTCTTAAAAAATTAATGATTCTGAATGTTCTTCTAAATCCGCCACATTTGGACAACCGGACGTTTATCATAGTATAATAATTTTCTTTTACGATATTTTTCACGTCCTGAAAAGAGCATGCAGCCTCGTCGGCCATCAGAAACACATGATTATCGCGCAAGGCTTCCGCAAATTCTACAAAGCCCGGCGCCCATCGCACCATCGGTTCTTCGACGACGCGGATGCCGAATTTTTTGATCAGTGCCATGTGTTTGAACGCCAGCTCCCGATTCCATACGCCGTTGATATCCGCTTTCAAATCGTAATCGCGACCGAACACCATTTGAATCGCCTCCAAGGCCTCTTGATTCTGCAGCAAGTCCCTTCCCATTTTCAGCTTTATCTTGGCGATGGCCATTGTTGATTGAATGAATCCGCAGATGTCCGCCACCCGCTCTTTCGAATCCAAAGGTATGGCCGCTCCGTAACCTATCGTATCCGTGTAATGATCCTTTGAAAAGAAATCGATGATGTTTTTTCCCTGATATCGGGCCAGCGCGTCGAGTAGGGCCGTTTCTAAGGCGCACAGGGCGGCGTTGTTTTCCTTTCCGTCGGAAAATCCATCGATAAAGTCCCACAGGTGGGAGAGATCGGCCAGATCCCAGGGAAATTCTTTTCTTCGTGCAAATTCGCCGATGCTCTTCGCGCAGCGCTCCTGAGATTCTCCCGTTACATACGGGCGGGGCGCCGCCTCACCGTACCCCAGATGCTCACCGCCTTCGGCGACGACTTCGACGACAACGTTTTTTACGCTAAGGCGTTTGCGCAGCGAGTGATTAAAGCCGGACGAAAAAGGAAGCAAGATATTATAAACGTGAATCCGATCAATTTTCATGGAATTGGTTATCAATTTCCCCTTTTTGGGTGTGATTCTGCACATTATAAATCGGCAGTTTCAATATAAAGGCGGCCCCTTCATTGATGTTGCTTCTGACATCGATGGTACCTCCGTGGTCCTGCATGTGCTGATGGGCGATAAACAGACCAAGCCCGGTGCCGCTGTGCATGTGGCTCTTGTGTTTTGTGGTAAAATAAGGATCGAATATTTTGTCGATCATGGCGGGGGAAATTCCCGGTCCGTTGTCCTGTATTTCGATTTCAACGGCCTTTGCCCCGTCCATTTCCCTTTTGGTGCGGGTGATGCACTGAATCCTTCCTTGTTCCGGTGTAAATTCCGCCGCATTGGATAGAATGTTGAGGATGACCTGCTTCATCTTTTCCGAATCCATCCATACCAGAGAAAGGTCCGAATCGTATAGGCGAACTATTTTAATCTGCTTTGCCTTGATCTGGGGAGATACCAGCAGGATCATTTTGTCCATCAATGCGTGAAGATCACAAAATTCCGGGTTGGATTCCCGTGTTTTCACGAGATCGAGAAGTTCTGTGATCAGGTTATTTACCCGAATAATTTCTTCCATGGCAATTTCATAAAATTGTTCCCGGAATTCCAGGTCGTCGAATTTTTTCGGCAGCATCTGGATAAAGGTGGCGATTGCGGTCATCGGATTTTTGATTTCGTGGGCCAGCCGTGCAGCTAGATTTCCTAAAAATGAAAATTTTTCGGCCCGGCTCAAAAGGGCATGTGAGGTTTTAAGCTCGACCATTTGTTTTTGGAGCCTGCTGTACAGCCTTGCGTTTTCAATCGCTATCGCAATCTGTGGAGCGAAAATTTCCAGTGTTTCACGGGTTTCGACTGGGATGCCATTCATGTCGGCAGCATCCGAAGCAATAACGCCGATTACTTTTGATCGGGTGATCAGCGGCACCACATACACGGAGGTGGGTTTGCCATAGGAAAGGATGATATTATCCTGCCTGAGTTTCGAGGCTTTCACATCCGGAACGTATTCTGCCTGCCCGGTATTGGTCACCCGAACCAGTATGTTGCTGACCCGACTCAGCGGAAGCCTGTATTGCATAATCGCATCCGGAATATCCCCTTCGACGCCGATCCCGTGGATATACTCGAGACAGCCTTGCTCTTCGTTGACGAGCATGATCACGGCACGCTGAATGCGGCAGACATTGGAAAGGATATTCATGATCGCACTTAAAAGCTGTTCGAGATTCAGCACAGACAAGATGGCCTTGCCGGTTTCCTGTATTGCCGTCAGCTGTCTGATCTTCTGGCGCAGCTGGATATTGAGCCGGTTGACCTCCTCGTATTTCTGCTCGATGATGGCCTTGCCCTTTTCCATTTCAGAAATGGTTTCCATCAAGACGGTCTTGGAGGTAAAAAAGCGGGAAAAAAATTCATAAAACCGGTTTTGTACCGGCAGAATAACATGGTATTCGCAGTAGGGTGCTCCCTGAAAATAACAGCATTTTTCCTGCAGCAAATTCGGTTTTCCACCCCATATGATCGGGATGTAGGTATAAGCGCCCTGGTTGTACAGGCAAATGTCTCTGGAAGCGGCCATGCGGGGATCCCAATGCAGACGAATAACGACTTTGTTTCCCTTGATATGAACCAGTTCTATTTTTTTGTTTCGATTCCACCTGTCGTTTAGTCTTTGCAAGTTTTTGACGGCTTTTTTCGAAGACCACAGGGCTTTGAATATAATCCGCTGGGCATATCCCAGGGATGTTTTTTCCACGGCATATCTGGCCATTTTGAAAGCCGCCATGTCATCGTTAAGCAGAATCCGGGCCCGTTCGTACAGCCTGGAAATGACGGCACATGAAATCCAGTTGTTCGGATCTCTGAGAAAACCTTCCGGGTCCGCAAGGGTGTCGATCTCGGCATCGAGATCTTTAAAGAGAAACGTACAGTCTCCGTTGAAATGGTCCTTGACGTAATCCAGAATCGCCCTTGAATTGATACAGGATGTTTCTCTTTCCATGGCGCAACTTCGGTTAAAGAGGCAAATGGCGCGTTTTTCTCTCAGCCGATACCAGCTGCCGGTACTTATCCGCCAGCTGCGGCGCCATGCGCCTGAAGATCGACAGGTGCTCCCCATGGACGTTAATGATGTCCCTGTCGGAATCCGAAAAACACGTATTTGGAATCGACGGATCGTTCAACGCCTCTGCAGGGAGCCGGAAAAAGGGCATCATATTCCGAAAATTCTTCTCAAACTTCGGCGTGCTGCTGGATAAATTGAATATATTTTGAGTATACTCCAAAACCGTATGAAATTTCAAATCCCGTGACGGTTGCCTGACGATATTTTGACCAAATACACCGTCTTCATCGAATTCGACATCAGGCAAAGAGACGGCAAGGTCATGGATTTTGGTTCCGGGATATACGTGGCATTCGCCGATTTTAAACACATAGCCGCCCGGCCCGCTTATTTTCGATAATTCTCTCACAAAATCGAGACTCTCCTTCAAATCCTTTTCCGTGTCCCCGGGATATCCTGCGATCATGAAAACGATGATCGGGATTTCATTTTTGACGGCCTCTGAAAATATTTTCCGCGTATTTGTTATATAGGCCTGGTAATGGGATCTGTCTCTGACTTTGTTCATTCGCCTAAGCGTGTCATAACTTGCGGATTCGAACCCAAGCGCCAGCATATCGCACGAATCGGCGATCCGGGACAGGACCGAAGGGTCCAACACATCGCAACGGGTTTCGAAGTTCGCTTTCATGCCGGCGGATCTGATCTTCGGAAAGATGTCAAAGGATTTGAACAGTGCATCGGCAACCAGCAGTGTCGGCGAAGGGCTCAGGGAGGATAACGTCTCCAAATCTTTTTCTACAATTTTGCGGGGTACTTCCTTTCTGATCGGTCGGATGAATTCTTCCATGCAGAAGTTGCACCGGTAAGGGCAACCCCGACTGAAGGCGTAGGGTAGAATGTCATACGCCCGGGGGCGCCTGAGCAGAGACATATTCAGAGGAGCCTTTTCGCCGAGGTCCATCTCGCTGCGCAAGGGAGACAGCTGGATGCGGCCTGCTGTTTTCCATGCAAGATTCGGAATCTTTCTCTTTTCCACCTGTTTCCCCTGTTCGAGGTACCGAACGATTTCGAGCGACGGTATTTCGCCGGCCCCAAGAACGATCGCATCGATGTCCTCCGTGCGGATAAAGATCTCTTTATAATAAAGGCTGGGAAAATATCCGCCTAAAAAGACAAAAAGTTCCGGATTGCGGGTTTTGATCCGCTCGCACAGGAGGATCACCTCTTGCGCCTGGGAAACGGATGTGCAGGAAATGCCGATGCCTTTCGGCTGGAGCATGTCGACATCCTGAAAAAAATCTTGATAGATTTTTTCCTTGCCCGATTTATTCAGAGGCAGTCCGTAATCCATCGGTATGGATATGATTTGAATATTTGCTTGGGGAAGATTGCGCTTGACATAGCCGCTGACCTCCAGCAGAGACAGAGGATAGGCTGGTACATACATTCCGATGTTTTTAGATACCGGTTCGACGAATAGTATCAAGATTCGCTCCTTTTTCTATCCCCGCTCGGGGATTTTGAGAAAACCATCGCCTTTAGGCGAAGACTTCCGTTCGATCCTATGCGACGCAAGGGGTCGATGATTTCAGGGTTCGAGAGTAACAAAAAAAGGTTTTCTCCGGATCACTCGGCCCCTTGAATCCCTAAGCCATCGGCTTTGGCCGATGGCAGTTTGCCTCGGTTGTCGCGCTGTTTTTTCTCGGCCGCATCCAACAGGGGCGGCTCGTTTTTGTTTCCGTCGGCCGCCGGTTTGCTTTCATGGATCGGCTGCGCGGCTCGTTAGGACGCTTTGCCGAAAGAGGGTTCCAGCGCCGGCGGAATCGCAGGCGACGGTATAGGGTGGGCATCGCGTATAACTTGCCCGTCAATTTCAAAATATTTTTTCCATTGATACCACTGCTCCGGATAAGCGTATATATGCCGCTCCAGAAATTTTAGCACCAGTGCGCCGACGGAAACCTGAGCGGCTGCCGGTATGCAGGCTTGCATTTGCTCTTTGGAAGAGACGACGAAGGTATAGTCTTGAGGATTGCGTCTGTGCATGACGGCAAACAGTATTTCAGGGCCGCAGCGCCGGGCCAGCACGTTCATGGTTCGGTCCAGATGGGTATTTTTCCCGAGAAATGATATTTTTTCATTTTTACTTGGGCGCCACTCGTCGATTTCATCACACTGGGTGATGACGATTCGATTTTCTTTCAGGTTGTCGAAGATGGCCTTCATTACGTTCGGTGTATTGTCCGCATCAATGATTTTGGTTTTAAACTGGTCCGCTTTTTGAAAGGAAATTTGTCTCAGATGAATGGATGAAAATCTCACGATGATGGTCACCGGAAAGCCAAGGGTGCCGAGGTAGGCCGGAATAAATTCAACCCCGCCGAAATGACCGGTGATCAGCAGAATGCCGTTTCCTCTGGAAAGCCCTTGCGATAGTAACTCCATGTTTCGAGCACGTACACGAAGGTTAAAAAAAGCCTTCAATGTTTCAACGCAGGAGTATGCGTTAAACAGCTTTTCATAATAATGGGAAAAAATGCCGTGAAAAACTTTCTGAGGCGCGTTTCCCAGTTTATACCGGCGCGAATTTTCTGCAAAAACAATTCCAACAGCTTTTTCGATTTTTCGTTTTTCCTTTTGATTGAAGAATAAATATAGTTTTCCGAGCAGGATAATATAACTGAGCGCAAGTTTCCAACCCAATTTCCGGTAGAGAAAAATATTCTTTCGTGACTGCAAAAATGAGCTTAAATTGACTTTCATCTTTTTTCTCCTTTGTGTAAATTGTTGACAGCGATGCGGCTTGCTCCCGCTTTTCTCAATAAATATGCCACAAGGAGACGGCGGCGATACTGGTTACGGGTTGCCGCAGATGAGGCGTATTTGAGAAATAGGGATTCGTTTGATAGATAGTTGCCCATCCATAACCCAGTGTATTTTATGAGAAACTGTAGGAGAAGGGATTGTCCCTTCCCTAATCCCGTTGGTGTCATTGTAAATTTAGGGAAGGGCCCGCCCGCCTCAGGCGGGATACCCCCCTCCCCTACGATAAGGCCCAACATGCCGACTTTATGGATAGAAACCATTTCAAAACCTCATCTGAGGCCCGATGGCTGCGTTGCAGGTTTCCTTAAAATGCCCACAACCTGCCGGGTATGCTCCGCTTTTTCGTCAACCTGCGCCTTGCCCTCCAACCGGGTCCAAGGTTTTGAAACGGCTTTTAGACACTATCTACAAAGTTGAGCGGGATTGCACAAAAATATGGGCATACCGCCCTGTTTTTTGTGCATGGCGCCAATCGGCTTTCAGCGGGAACCGGACAATCGGATGTAATGGTTTATTTATCTGATATACATGAATTTATTTATTACCAGGGGAACAAAGCAACCCGTATTCCGCGACAGTGTCTTTTTCGTCGTGCACATGTGTTACAGCAGCCGGAGAAGAATTTATGAGTCAGGATGAAAAACCTACAATTCTCGTGGTTGATGATGAAAAGGGAGTTCGCCATTCTTTTAAGATGGTCCTGAAAGACAACTTTGATGTGCTGCTTGCCGGAAGCGGCGGAGAAGCGATAGAAATTTTTTCAAAAAATTCCGTTGACCTTATTCTCCTCGATATCCGGCTTCCGGATATCGACGGTCTGGATCTGCTCACCCAGTTCAAGGAGGCGGATCCGAATGTGGAAGTTGTCATGGTTACTGCCGTCAAAGACATCAAGACGGCGGTCAGAGCCATCAAAGCCGGAGCTTATGAATATATAGTCAAGCCCTTCATCGTCGATGATGTGTTGACCATTCTTTACAGGGGCATGGAAAAAATACGTCTTTTGAAAGAGGTTGCCTATTTGAGAAAAGAGCTTGAGCGCTACCATCTTTTCGAGAAAATGATCGGAAAAGACGATAAGATGAAAAAAGTTTTCGAATTGATCGCCGTCGTTTCCCAGAGCAACGGAACGGTTCTCATTCAGGGGGAAAGCGGAACCGGCAAGGAGCTTGCGGCCAGGGCGATCCACAATCGCAGCCCGAGGAAAGAAGCGCCGTTTGTCGTCATAAATTGTGCCGCCATCCCTGCGACCCTGATGGAGAGTGAAACATTTGGCCATACCAAGGGAGCCTTTACCGGAGCGACGAACACGAATATCGGCAAACTGGAGATCGCAAACGGCGGTACCGTGTTTTTCGATGACATAGACTCTCTTGATATCCAGATGCAGGGAAAACTCCTTAGAATCCTTCAGGAAAAAGAATTTGAACGGGTGGGGAGCAGCAGGATCATCAAAGTGGATATCCGATTCGTTGCGGCTTCCAATAAAAATCTTCCTGAACTCGTACAAAAAGGGGAGTTTCGTGAAGATCTTTTTTACCGGTTAAACGTGTTCCCCGTTTACCTGCCGGCCTTGAGGGAAAGAAAAGGAGACATCCCCTTGTTGATCGATCATTTTATGAGTCTGAATGCGAGAAAAACCGGGAAATTGCCTAAAAAAGTGACTGACGAGGCCATGGGGGTGCTCAGAAATTATGATTGGCCGGGAAATGTACGTGAGCTTCAGAATCTGGTGGAACGGATATTTACCATTGTCAACGGGATGGTCATCGAACTCAAGGACGTTTCGATGATCACCGGTGCTGCAAAGCCTCCGATAAAAGATGTCTCCCTCAAAGAGGCCGTGATGCTTTTCGAAAAGCATTACATCGCAGAAGCGCTTGAAGCCTTCGGCGGCAATAAGACAAAAGCGGCGCAATATTTGGGAATTCATCGAAACACCCTTTTGTCGAAACTGGCGGGTTCGTAGTGCCTTACCTGGCCTTCACGAAAACCCCTCCGGGCCTTTTCGAATTCCAACAATTCCAAAAACCGTGCGGCTGCTAAGCCTGCAGGTGTAAATTCTGTCCGAAGACCCTCCGATCGCGTTTCCCGAATGAAATATCTGATAAATAAATTCATGGGGTTGTACAAATAAACCGGTGACGTGCGAAGAAGCCGCCGACACCAAACTTTTTTGGTATTTGTTCTTGACATGAATTGGCAAGTTGATTATAGCTGCATCCTTAATGCGAGGCACGGTTGAAAATAAAAAATAATAAGAATTGCAATGGATTGAAGTCTTTTTCAAGCGAAAAAGACGATTGAAAGAATCGGGGTGCAGGAGCTGTTCGGGAGATGGGGGTTGTGGAAAATCTGCTGAAGAAACGAAAAACCGCCATCGTAAAGGGGTGGTTCGATTTGGTGATAAAGACCTATCCCCCCGATACGGCCGGTTTTTTAAAAAATCAAAGGGATCCTTTCGCCAACCCTGTGGGGAGAAACACCGCCAAGTCATTGGAATCGCTTTTTGAGTTGATTCTCACCGGCAGCAGCGAAACTTCAACCATCGAATCCCATCTGGATTCGATCATTCGGATCAGGGCCATCCAAAATTTCACGCCGTCCCAGGCCCTGTCATTCCTGTTTTCACTCAAAACGGTCGTCAGAGAATGCCTTCGAAGCCAGATGGCCAGCGACTTCGATATCGGCAGCCTGCTGGCTTTCGAGTCCAGGATAGATGCGCTCGCCCTTTTCGCTTTCGATATCTATATGAAATGCAGGGAAAAAATATACGATATCAAAGCGACTGAAGAACGAAACAGGACCTTCAGAGCATTCCAACGGGCAGGGTTAATTCAAGAGCTACCGGATGATGCGCCGGATGCCAGAGAAACCAATATAATGTAGTGAGGTAAAATAAATGAATGTACATTACATCTTTTCCCTCATAGCCGTATTCCTGCTTTTTTTGATAGCGTATGCGGGACAGGGGATCGGACTTCAGGTCGTATTCGGCATTATCATTCCCTATCTGGCCATCGTCGTCTTTATTATCGGATTTATTTACCGATTGATCGATTGGGCGAGATCGCCGGTTCCGTTTCGCATTCCCACCACGTGCGGTCAACAAAAATCCCTTTCCTGGATCAAATCGAGCCCGATCGAAAACCCGACAACCACAGCCGGGGTCGTTGTTCGTATGGCTTTAGAGGTTTTGGCCTTTCGTTCATTATTCCGAAACACGAAAATGGCGAAGAAGAGCCCGCAGAAGATTTCCTATGAATGGGAGATCTGGCTGTGGATCGGGGCGCTGGCCTTTCACTATGCTTTTGCCACGGTTTTGATCCGGCACCTCCGGTTCTTTCTGGAACCGGTACCGGTTTGGCTCAAGTGGCTGGAAACGCTGGACGGCTTTTTGCAGCTCGGATTGCCCGGACTGCTTCTATCCGGCGCCGTCCTCCTGGCGGCCGTGACCTTCCTTCTTTTAAGAAGAATTCTTTATCCGCATATGAAATACATTTCACTTTCCTCCGACTACTTTCCCCTTTTTTTGATATTCGGCATCGCTTTTACCGGTATCTTGATGCGATATTTTACCAAAGTGGATATCGTCAGGGTCAAGGAGCTTACAATGGGCCTGGCGACGCTTCATCCGACCATCCCCGAGAGCGTGGGCGGCCTCTTTTACGTGCACCTGTTTTTCGTCTCCGTTTTACTGGCCTATTTCCCCTTTAGCAAGCTGATGCATCTCGGCGGGATTTTCATGAGTCCCACGCGAAACCTGACCACCAACGGCAGAGAAATCCGGCATATTAATCCGTGGAATTATCCTGTTAAGATACACACTTATGAGGCATACGAAGACGAATTCAGAGAGAAAATGATCGAAGCCGGACTTCCTGTGGAAAAAGAACTTCCTCCTGAACCAGAGGAATCGGAAGCACCAGAGGAACCAGAGGAAAAGGAGTAGATAATAATGTCAGATCTTCCCAATCCTGATGAACTATTTCAAAAAGACAATCGTCCACCCCTGACGGAATGGATGGACACTCCGGTTGATATCCGGAAAGGCATTTACTGCTATGCCGGAAAACCCGAAAACCTCAAGGTCGTCGGGTTGCCCCATGCCAGGGAATGGAATCCCCTCGATGAGGACTGGAAACTGCCCGAAAATTGGAAAAACATCGTCCTGGAGGGGTTGCGGGAGAGACTCGAGAAATTCAGATCCCTTAAAGTATTTATGGACATCTGCGTTCGATGCGGTGCGTGCGCAGACAAATGCCATTATTTCATAGGATCCGGTGACCCGAAGAACATGCCGGTCCTGCGGGCCGAGCTGCTGCGGTCGGTGTACAGAAACGATTTTACCAGCGCCGGGAAAATCATGGGTCTTTTCGGAAAAAAGGCGGCGAGACTGGCCGGTGCGCGGGATCTCGATGAAAATGTCCTGAAAGAATGGTGGTACTATTTTTTCCAGTGTTCCGAATGCCGGCGATGTTCCGTGTTTTGCCCGTACGGAATCGATACCGCAGAAATTACGATCATCGGGCGCGAGTTGCTGAACCTGATCGGTCTAAATACCGACTGGGTCTCGGCGCCGGTGGCCAACTGTTACAGAACCGGCAATCACCTCGGGATTCAACCCCACGCTTACAAGGATATGCTCGATTTTTTCACCGATGATATCGAGGAAATCACCGGTATCCGATTGGATATGTCTTTCAACCGGAAAGGGGCGGAAATTCTTTTTATCACCCCTTCCGGTGATGTGTTCGCCGATCCTGGCACTTACACCTGCATGGGGTACATGATCCTTTTTCATTATTTGCAGCAGATGGGACTCGACATCACCTGGAGCACCTATGCTTCCGAGGGGGGGAATTTCGGGTTTTTTACCTCCCACGAAATGATGAAGCGGCTCAACGCGAAGATGTATGCGGAAGCCAGGCGCCTCGGCGTCAAATGGATTCTCGGCGGTGAATGCGGACATATGTGGCGGGTCATCACCCAGTACATGAGCACCATGAACGGCCCCGCCGATTTTCTCGAAGAGCCGGTATCACCCATCACCGGAACCAAATTCGAAAACGCCAAATCCACCAAAATGGTCCACATCGCCGAATTCACGGCGGACCTCATCAAACACGGCAAGCTTAATCTCGATCCGAGCCGAAACGACAACAAAATCGTGACGTTCCATGATTCCTGCAACCCTAGCAGGGGGATGGGACTGCTCGAAGAGCCCAGATACATCATTAATAGCGTTTGCAATCATTTTTACGAGATGCCGGCCAATACCATCCGCGAGCAGACCTTTTGCTGCGGCAGCGGTGCGGGCCTGAACGCGGGAGAGAACATGGAGCTTCGCATGATGGGCGGTCTGCCCCGGGCCAACGCCGTCAAATTCGTTCATGAAAATCACGGGGTCAACATGCTTGCCTGTATTTGTGCGATCGACAGGGCGGTACTGCCGCCTCTGATGGATTACTGGGTGCCGGGTGTGAACGTCACCGGTCTTCATGAACTCGTCGCCAATGCCTTGATACTGCCCGGGGAAAAAGAACGAGAAACCGATCTGCGCGGAGAACCGCTGCCGGGAATGGAGGAAGAGGATGCCGAATAACAAGCAGATGTACGATAAAGGGAAAGTGTTGGCCGGCATAATTGTCTTTCTAGTCATTACAACTTTTCCGTTCTGGTACAATCGAGGAAAAGCCGCTCCTGTTCCGGAGCCCAAGTTGACGGAAAAGGCAAAAGCGGCCAAGGAATGCATCATGCCTAAAGAAGAGATCCGCACAGAGCATATGCAACTTCTGGACGAGTGGCGGTATACGGTCGTTCGCGATGCAAAGCGGGTGTATGTAGCCGCCAGCGGCAAGGAATATTTAATGAGCCTTTCCAACACGTGTATGGATTGTCATTCTGTAAAATCGGAATTCTGCGACCGTTGCCACAATTATTCAAATGTCGCCCCATACTGCTGGGACTGCCATATTTATCCAGAGGAGAAAAAGTAATGGAACGCAGCAGAAGAAGCTTTTTAAAGATAGCCGGTATTTCCGCTCTGGGTATCGGTGTAAAACCTGTTTTGGATGTCATTGCCGAGCAGCACGACGAGGCGGTCGAGCCGATTGTAAAAAAACACGACAACGCATTGACGGCGAAACGCTGGGGCATGGTGATCGATACCCACAAGTTGCAGTCGGAGGAACTTTTCGGTAAGATAATAAACGCATGCCACCACACCCACAATGTGCCGGAATTTAAAAATAAACTCCATGAAATCAAATGGATCTGGCTTGAAGAATTCCAACACACTTTTCCCAGCATAGATGCTGAATACATCAGCGACCATGCCAGATCCTCCCATTTTTTGACGCTCTGTAATCACTGTGAAAACCCCCCATGCGTGCGGGCATGCCCCACGAAAGCGACCTTCAAGCGACCCGACGGTATCGTCATGATGGATTTTCACCGGTGCATCGGCTGCCGTTTCTGCATGGCGGCATGTCCTTACGGCTCCAGAAGCTTCAATTTCAGAGATCCCCGGCCGTTTATCAAGGAGCAGAATCCCAAGTTTCCGACGAGAATGAAAGGGGTTGTCGAGAAGTGCAATTTTTGCGAGGAAAGATTGGCGGAAGGAAAACCACCGGCCTGTGTAGAGGTGTCGGAGGGTGCGCTGGTTTTCGGCGATCTCGATGATTCCGATTCCGAGATTCGACAAGTATTGAAAGAAAATTATACGATCCGACGCAAACCCGAACTCGGCGCCGGACCCAACATTTTTTATATTGTATGAGGTGGTTATGCTCGAAAAGGCATTGAAAGGCGGAGTAAAATATTATGTATGGATGCTGCTGCTGCTCTGCGGCATCGGCACCGGTGTTCTTTTTTATCTGTGGCAGTTGAGCTTTGGATTGGGCATCACCGGAATGAGCAGGGATGTCTCCTGGGGGTTTTACATCGCCCAGTTTACATTCCTGGTCGGTGTCGCCGCATCGGCGGTGATGGTGGTGCTCCCCTATTACCTTCATAATTATAAGGCATTCGGGCGGATCACCATACTGGGTGAATTTCTGGCCGTGGCATCGGTCTCCATGTGTATTCTTTTTATTTTCGTCGATCTTGGGCAGCCGATGAGAATTCTTAATGTCCTGCTCTATCCCACGCCCAACTCCGTTTTGTTCTGGGATATGATCGTGCTAAACGGTTATCTGGTTTTAAATATTGTCGTCGGCTGGCAGGTCCTTGAAGCGGAGCGCAATAACGTGGCGCCTGCTGCGTGGCTGAAGCCCTTGATCTACCTCTCCATTCCGTGGGCTGTGAGCATTCATACGGTTACCGCATTTCTGTATTGCGGGCTTCCGGGACGGGGTTTCTGGCTGACCGCGATTCTCGCGCCGCGGTTTTTGTCTTCGGCTTTCTGTGCGGGTCCGGCTCTGCTGATCCTCCTTTGTCTGGTGATCCGAAAGATGACCCGATTCGATCCGGGTAAAGAACAGATCCTGTCCCTTTCGAAAATCGTGGCTTATGCGATTTGTATCAATGTGTTCTTTTTTCTCTGCGAGATTTTTGTCGTTTTTTACAGTCAGATACCGGAACATATGGATCATATAAAATACCTGTTTGCGGGGCTTCATGGGCACGGTGTTCTCGTTCCCTGGATGTGGGCGTCCATGAGCCTGATGGTTCTGGCGATCATTCTTCTGGTTGTTCCGGCATGCCGTAAAAATGAACAGGTTCTGGCCGTGGCCTGTGTGTGCGTGTTCGCCGGTACCTGGATCGACAAAGGGCTTGGAATGATTTCGGGTGGCTTTGTTCCCAATCCCCTTCACCATGTCGTGGAATACATTCCGACTATACCGGAAATCATAATTTCTTTAGGCGTCTGGGCGACCGGTTTTTTCATATTGACCGCCCTGTACAAAATCGCCGTTAGCGTCAAAGAAGAGCTTCATGCCTGAAACACAGGTTGACATTTCCAATTAAGAGGGCTCACCGCGGCTGCGGTGGGCCCTCTTTGTTGTCTCCCCGGCGCGGGATTGGGAGAGCCTCTCGCCTTCAGGCGAAGACTTCCGTTCGAGCTTATGCGACGCAAGGGGTCGAGGGGTTGAGGGTTTGAGAGTAACAAAGAAAGGGGTTTCCCCTGATTTTGAATCCCTCAATCCGCCGGCTTTAGCCGATGGGTGTTGACTATATTCGGAGCGTTCCACGTGGGCAGGGAAATTGAGAGAAAATTTCTGGTTAAAGGCGAATCCTGGCGTGCCGGGACAGCCGGAGTTCTATATTGCCAGGGCTATTTAAGCATGGAAAAAGAACGTGCCGTCCGGGTACGCACGGCGGAGGGGTGTGGCTTTCTGACAATTAAACGACATATTTCAAGCAGGGTCAGGATGGAATACGAATACGAAATTCCTGTTGATGAAGCCCGGAACATACTGAATAACATCTGCATAAAACCCCTTATCGAAAAGAAACGCTACCGGGTCGGCTACCAGGGAAACGTGTGGGAAATCGATGAATTTTTAGGTGAAAACAGAAGCCTGGTGCTGGCCGAGATCGAACTGGAAGCGGAAAACCAGTCGTTTGAAAAACCAGAATGGGTCGGAGAAGAGGTAACGGAAGATCCCCGCTATTTGACCATCAGTCTGGTCCGGCATCCATATTCAACCTGGTGATGCGGAAAACATGGAGATAAATTTTTCTGATTTTCTATTCGACTAAGCGTTGCCGGCCGGTGAAAATATACAGACCCGACTCTTTTGCGCGGCAGGCAACAGTGATATTGCGGTCGAACGCCAGGGCCAGGGCCAGCGTAGTCGGTCGAGAAACGGCAAGAATTATCGGAATGCGGGCCCTTGCGGCTTTCTGGACGAGCTCGAAGCTGATCCTGGAAGAAAGAACGAGAAGCGATGTGGATCCAAGCGTGCCTGCCAGAAAAAGTTTTCCCACGGCCTTATCCAGCGCATTGTGGCGGCCGACATCTTCGGCTATACATAGCGGTTTCCCGTCGACTGAAAAAAGTGCCGCTGCGTGAGCGGCCCGTGTCCGGCGGCGCAAGGGTTGCAGGTCCGCCAGGTCCTCAAGCAGGCGGTAAGCCCGGCGAATATCCATGAAGGCGGTATCCGGCAATCGCTCGGTGACTCCCCGAAGACGCTGTACAAACCCGCCTCCGGCCATTCCCCATGCGCCGGGTCCGCCTTCGTGTTTTAAAATGCTGCGGATCATTTTCTGCCGCGCTGCGGTGAGAGTGACGGTGACGATGTCGGCATCCGGCCCCCCGCAAAAACGAAGATCCGCAATATCGTCCGGCGTATCCACAATACCCTCTGCCAGACAAAGCCCCGCAGCATGGGCGAACTCATCGCCGGGTGTGCGCATGACAACCGCATACGGGCTTTTGCGAATCCTTATGGAAAGTGGTTCTTCCTGGATCATAGGGTGAAACACGGTGCTTGAAGAAACGGTATTCCAATAAACCGCCCGACGTTTGGCGCTTGGTTTCAAATTTTCCTCCTTACCCGGGTTTGTAAAAAGGGTTGAATCCCTGAATCCTCATAAAATCACCAACTCCTTTGGAGATGATCCATAAAAAGCAATTATCGATAGAAATTGTCTTTTACATATCATATTTTTCTTGACAAAAAATATGATAAAAGCAATATTTTTCAGATTTAAAATATTTCGGTAATTATTCCCCAAAAAGGGAGGGAGGATAGAAAAGATGTATGCTGTCGTGGCCACCGGTGGAAAACAATATAAAGTCGAAGAAGGCGATGTCTTGAGGATCGAAAAAATTCCCGGTGATATCGGAACACCGCTGAGCTTCGATCAGGTGCTGATGGTTTCAGACGGCCAAACCGTACAGGTCGGTCGGCCGATTTTAAAGGATACGGCGGTAGATGCACATATCGTCGAGCAGGGGAAGGCTAAAAAAATTCTCGTTTTTAAATTCAAGCGCCGAAAGCGGTACCGCCACAAACAAGGGCATCGGCAACAGTACACGGCTGTTAAAATCGATAAAATTCAAAAGGATATGAATCTTTAGCATATAAGGAAGGGTTACAATGGCTCATAAAAAAGCAGGCGGTAGTTCGAGAAACGGCCGTGACAGCCAGGGGCAGCGGCGTGGCGTCAAGTGCTATGGCGGCCAGAATGTCATCGCCGGAAATATATTAATCCGCCAACTGGGAACCCGGATACATCCCGGCGAAAATGTCGGAATGGGCAAGGATTATACCCTTTTTGCCAAAATCGACGGGGTAGTCACCTTTGAAAGATACGGGCGTTCCCGGAAAAAAGTAAGCGTTTATGCAGTGTGAAATTTGTTGACGAAGTGATTATTACCGTTCAATCCGGATGCGGCGGCAAAGGTTCCGTGAGTTTCAGGCGTGAACGGTTCATTCCGAAGGGGGGGCCTGACGGCGGCGACGGCGGCCGCGGGGGCAATGTCGTATTAAAAGCCGGCTCACGGAATCAAACATTATCCCGATTCCAACACAAGAAACACTTTAAGGCACCGGACGGACAGAACGGCAGGGGAAAGCTTCAGGCAGGAAAAGACGGCAAAGATCTGATCATCGAAATCCCTACCGGCACAGCGGTCCGTAACCTCGAAACCGCCATGCTGATAAAGGATTTCATTTCACCTGGAGAAACTTTCATCGTAGCAAAGGGCGGCCGGGGCGGTTTGGGAAACAAGCACTTTGCGTCTTCAACAAACCGGGCGCCTCGATTCGCTCAATCCGGGGAGCCCGGACAGCATGTTGTTCTCCATTTGGAACTCAAGCTCCTTGCGGATGCCGGCATAATCGGTCTCCCCAACGCCGGAAAGTCCACCCTCCTCAGCATCCTTTCATCGGCTACTCCAAAAATCGGCAACTATCCTTTTACGACCCTGTCACCGAATCTTGGTGTCGTTCAACCGCCGGATAAGGCGTCGTTTATCATCGCCGATATTCCGGGGTTGATTGAAGGGGCCCACAAGGGTGTCGGTCTGGGAATACGGTTTTTGCGGCACATCGAAAGAACCAGACTCCTCGTTCACCTGATCGATGCCTCGACCATTGACCTTCAGGATCCTCTTCGAGACTATCATATTCTGCGAAAGGAGCTGTCGGCCTACCGGCAGGAATTGTTGGAAAAGCCTGTTGTGGTAGCCGTCAACAAACTCGATCTGCCGGGTGCTGAAAAAGCTGCTGAAACCTTTCTCTCCCATGCCGAAAATATGGACGTTCTTTTCATTTCCGCCCGGACCGGAGAGGGAGTAGACCGGCTTCGTTCAAAAATAGTCGAGCTGCTGGATAGATGGCATGCAGAGAGACAGAAAAACATATTTTGATGCCGCCAGACGGGTGATCGTTAAGGTCGGCAGTGGGGTTCTCACCGGAGAGGACGGTTTGAATATCCGGATTATCCGCTCGCTTAGCCGACAGATATCCAAACTAATCGACCAGGGGCTGGAGGTCATCCTGGTTTCCTCGGGCGCCATGGCGTCGGGAATGAGAAAAATCGGTCTCGACAGGCGGCCGGATGAAATACCCAGGCGTCAGGCGGTTGCCGCAGTAGGCCAGGCGGGTTTGATTCGAGAGTATGAGAAGGCCTTTGCCCGTTATCATAAAAAAGTCGCACAAATTCTGCTGACCGGGGACGGGCTGTCCATCCGCAAACGATATTTGAACGCACGCAACACGCTTTTAACGCTGCTTGACTGGCAGGTGATTCCGATTATAAATGAAAACGACACCGTTTCTGTGGAAGAAATCAAGTTCGGAGACAACGACAACCTTGCCGCGGTGATCAGCCTTCTCATGCATGCCGACATCCTGATCAATTTAACCAATATTGCCGGGCTATTCAATAAAGACCCTCGAAGCCATACGGATGCAGAATTGATACGGGTCGTGTCCGCTATCAACAGGAGCATCGAAAAATACGCCAGTCACATACCGGGGACTCTCGGTACAGGCGGCATGACGAGCAAGATTTCCTCGGCTAGAAAGGTCACGTCGGCCGGCATTCCCATGGTTATCGCAAGCGGGGAAGAACCGAACATTCTGCTCAAACTTTTTTCAGGGAAAGAGTTCGGCACCTTTTTTTCCCCAAAAAAGGACAGACTCCCGAGCCGCAAATGCTGGATCGGATACACGGCAAAACCCAGAGGCGTCATCAGAATCGATGAGGGTGCAGCAGCAGCCGTCGTCAATAAGGGGAAAAGCCTTCTGCCGAGCGGCGTCATCGACGTGGAAGGTGAATTTGATGTGGGTGCACCGGTGGAATTCAAGAAAACGGATGACAAAAGCCTCGGTACCGGTCTTGTCAACTATAGTTCCGCGGATATTCGAAAAATTATGGGCCTTCGATCCCATCAGATTATCGATCGGCTAGGATACAAACCCTATGACGAGGTGATCCACAGAGACAATCTGGTGGTTACCGTCGACGATTAAGCAGTCCATTTCATAAATTCGTCAACATATTTTTTTACCACGGAGGAGTTAGCTCATAGCGGATGGTTGGTATCTGATAACTGACAGGTTATGGGAAACAATGCACAACCTATAAGGCATAAGGGGCCTGCCTGAAACATGAAGCTTTTCTTTGTGATATCAATAACTCTGTGGTGAAAGAGCTCCAAAAAAACCGTAACCTGTTTGAATAACACCTTTACAGGGGGGGTCAACAATGTCTCTAGAGTCGACCATCAAAGCCATGGCAAAGGCGGCTAAAAGGGCTGCCGGCGATATGTCCAGGTGCGGCGCGTCACGGAAGAACGAGGCCCTTTCGCATATGGCAGATCTGCTTGAAAAAAGCGCTTTGCATATCCTGGAGGAAAATCAAAAGGACTTGTCCCTTGCAAAAAAATCAGGGCTTTCGAGCGCCATGATGGACCGACTCACCGTAAAAGAAGAAACGATTCGATCCATGGCACAAGGGGTGCGGGAAATCGGGAGGATGCCGGACCCTGTCGGCGTATTGAGTGGCACCTGGATCAGACCAAACGGTTTGCAGGTCGCCCGAATGCGCATTCCATTGGGGGTGATCGGCATCATCTATGAATCCAGGCCAAATGTGACCATCGATGCGGCATGTCTTTGCCTGAAGGCGGGAAACGCCGTGATATTGAGGGGCGGTTCGGAGGCGTTTCATTCGAATCAAGCACTTGCAGGCCTCGTTAGCCGGGCTCTGGGTGACACCGGTCTTCCGGAAAAGGCGGTCCAGGTCGTTTCGATCCGGGACCGTGAGGCGGTTCATGTGCTGTTGAAGCAGTCCGATGACATTGACCTGATCATCCCGCGTGGCGGAGAAGGGCTGATCCGATTTGTCGTCGAACACTCAAAGATACCGGTCTTAAAACACTACAAAGGCGTTTGCCATGTTTATGTGGACGAGGGAGCCGATCTGAATATGGCGGAGCAAATCTGCTTCAACGCCAAGGTTCAGCGGCCGGGGGTATGCAACGCCATGGAAACCCTGCTCGTTCACCGATCGGAGGCCCCTTCTTTTCTGCCGAAAATGGCCGATCGTTTGCAGCGGGCCGGAGTGGAAATCAGGGGTTGTCCGGAAACCTGCCGGATACTCAGGCAGTGCAAACCGGCGACAGACGATGATTGGCCGGCTGAATATCTGGACCTCATTTTGGCGGTTCGTATTGTTGAAGACATGGACCAGGCCATCGCGCATATTTCAATCTACGGGTCCAATCATACCGAAGCCATCGTTACAGCAGATTACGCTCGCGCAAGACGATTTGTGCACGAGGTGGATAGCTCCGTCGTTCTCGTGAATGCGTCTACCAGGTTCAACGACGGCGGACAGCTCGGTCTGGGTGCGGAAATCGGTATCAGTACATCCAAGCTCCATGCATTCGGCCCGATGGGAGTAAATGAGCTCACGACGACCAAATTTGTCGTGTTTGGAGACGGTCAAATTCGAAACGGCAGTTGATATGCTGCTTTACTTATGCGGTTCAATTTATTTAGACTCGCCGTTCATGGGGACCGGCTTTTCCGGCCGCAACCAGGGATTCAAGCCGATGCCAACGGCAGCAGGCATCTGCGATAACTCCAAAGCAGCCCCGAAAACGGGTTGTGCCCGGCATGATGCATCTTCGCTGCCGGTGTGGAAGTGGCTTACAGGCCCGGGGCGTGGCGCGAGCAGCAGGTCAAATGTTGCGGCGGGAAGAGCCGGCCCCCATGAACGGCGGTATTTGCCGCATGTCTAAATAAAAATGCTCTCGTCAGAAAAAAACGGACCGCATTAACCCGGTGACGCAATGCGCCGCCGCTGTTTGCACATGCACATAGGACTATTCGGCGGAACCTTTAATCCGATTCACGACGGCCATATTCTGGCCGCCAAAGAGGTGAAAGAAGCCCTTGCACTGGACAAGATCTTTTTTATCCCATCCGCTCTGCCTCCCCATAAGGCGCCGGCCAATCTTGCCGGAACAAACGAGCGTCTCGAAATGATTCGTCTGGCGATAGAACCTTTTGCCTATTTTTGCCTCTCCGATGTGGAACTGAAACGACCCGGGCCCTCCTATACAATCGACACGGTGCGGTTTTTTATATCCACCTATCCGGAAAACACAAGATTTTACCTCATCATGGGGCTGGATGCCTTCCTTGAGATAGAAACATGGAAGTCTTATCGCGACCTTTTTTCGCTGATTCCGCTGGTGGTCGTATCACGGCCCGGCGTTGGGGCGGAGACTCCTCGGAAGCACGTTGAAACCTACCTGACAGTCAAGATATCTCACCGGTATTCCTTTTCAGATGTCCATGGCTGTTTTGTCCATCCTGAAAAAAAGACTGTATATTGCCTTGAAATCACTCCTAGAGACATTTCCGCCACCCAAATACGTCTGTTCATAAAAACCGGAAAATCGATCCAGGGTCTCGTTTCTGAAAGCGTCGAGCATTTTATCAAGAATAAAGGACTGTACCGATGAAAAGGAATCCGGATCCTTCCCTGAATTTTTTTCTCCAGGCTGTCATGGGAAAAAAGGCCGCCAAAATCGTTTTGCTCGATGTTCACGCATTGACAACGGTGGCAGACGCCTTCCTTATCTGCAGCGGCCGATCCAACCGACAGGTGACGGCCATTGCGGAATTTATCCAGTCGGATTTAAAAAAACACGGTATAAAACCAATGCATGTGGAAGGATTGAAAGAAGGTCACTGGGTCCTGCTTGATTACGGCCACGTGATTATTCATATATTTTACGAGCCTGTTCGGGAATTTTATGATTTGGAAGGGCTCTGGATCGATGCCGAAAGAATCGATATCGAAGGTCCTGAAACCTGATTCCGATTTTCGGGACTTGCAGGAAGACTATGATTGTTCAGGGTGAACCCTGTTTGATGCGGTATTTTTTCAATAGCGACCGGATAGGAAAGATATGACCGGTAAAAAATCGATCATGCTGATTATATTGGACGGCTGGGGAATCGGGCCCGAAGGCAGGGGAAATGCCGTAACCCGGGCTAGAACACCTTTTCTCGACGGCCTGATGCAGCACTATCCCCATACCTTGTTGCAATGTTCGGGGAAAGCCGTTGGGCTTCCGGACGGCATCATGGGAAATTCCGAAGTGGGACATCTCAATATCGGAGCCGGCCGGATCGTGCATCAAGACTTGTTAAGGATCGACATGGCCATCGAAGAGGGTGCTTTTTATGAAAATGCCGCTTTCAATGATGTCATGGCCAAGGTGCGCGACAGGGACTCGACCTTGCATCTCATCGGCCTTGTTTCCGACGGAGGCGTACACAGCCAGTTGTCGCATCTTTTTGCACTGGTTGATATGGCCGATTCCCAAGGGATGAAAAAACTCGCTGTTCACGCCATCCTTGACGGTCGGGATACCCCTCCTGACAGCGGTGCAGGCTATCTGGCCCGGCTCAAAGACTATCTATCGGCCAGGGGAATCGGCAGGATCGTCACCGTGTGCGGTCGGTATTATGCCATGGACCGCGATAACCGATGGGATCGTGTCGAAAAGGCCTATAGATTATACGTGAATAGGGAAGGGGTTCAGGAGAGAGATCCGGTCGAAGCCGTCTTGAATGCCTACCGCCGGAACGAATCGGACGAGTTTATCCGCCCGATCTATATCACGGACGGCGTGGACCCCGGGGGTGAGGTCAGAGACGGCGACGGCATCATCTGCTTTAACTTTCGTGCGGATCGCGTCAGGCAACTTACCCGTGTGTTTACGGCCGCGAATTTCGACGGCTTCCGGCGCGATTCCCTGCCGGCACTTTGTGCGTACGTTTGTATGACGGCCTACGATGAAGAATTTGATCTCCCGACGGCGTTTCCGCCGGTTCACCTGAAAAACATCCTGGGTGAAGTGATCAGCAAAAAAGGGCGGAGGCAACTGCGGATTGCGGAAACGGAAAAATACGCCCATGTGACCTATTTTTTCAACGGCGGGGAAGAAAAACCGTTTCCCCTCGAAGACCGGTGTCTCATCCCGTCCCCCAAGGACGTGCCGACGTATGACCTGAAGCCTGAGATGAGTGCGCTTGAGGTGACCAATGAGGTGATTTCACGCATTCATGCCGGGGTTTACGATCTTATCGTTCTCAATTTTGCAAACATGGACATGGTGGGGCATACCGGTGTGTTGGAAGCCGCCGTGCGGGCCTGTGAAACCATAGATGCCTGCGTCGCGAGAATTGTCACCTGCATCAAGGATCGAAACGGAATCGTTTTGATTACGGCCGATCACGGCAACGCGGAAAAAATGATCGACGGAAACGGTCGAAGTTATACGGCTCATACGACAAACCCGGTTCCCTTTATTCTGGTGGATGATTTCCGAATAACGGCGCGCCTTTCCACCGGGATTTTGGCGGACATCGCACCTACCATCCTGCAGTTGATGGATATCGGGAAACCGGAAGAAATGACCGGAAAATCCCTTATCGAGAACCGGTGAGGGTAAGAGGAGGCCGACATGGCGGACGGTATAACACCATATGATATGGTGATAGATTATATCACAGGAAAGAAAATTCCCGAAGTCGGATCAGAAGCAAATCGCCAGAAGGTCGAACGTTTTCTGGTTGAAAATCGGGGATATGCAAAAGAGGATGTCGAGGTGGATGTCGGAATCGAACTGGATGTGGCCGGCGAGATCTACCGATCTGCGATCGACCTTGTTGTTTCGACGGGCGGCCGGCGGTTTATGGCCATAAAATGCGCAGCCGGCTCGCTGGGATCGCGGGAGAGGGAAATACTCTCTGTATCGCGACTGCTCGAAAGCTATCAGATGTCTTATGCGGTCGTTTCGGACGGTAAAAACGCCATCGTTCTGGATGCGATTTCCGGAAAAAAAATAGGGCAGGGGCTCGACGCCGTTCCGACCAAAGCGCTTGCCGAAAAAAAACTGGCCGAGGAGCCGCTTATACCCCTTGCCGAAAACCGTCGTGAGAAAGAAAAACTCATTTTCCGCACTTACGACAGCAGCAACGTCAACGTGCAGCGCAATCTATAACCCGGCTGCCGACTGTTTCAGATGCCGGATACATCTTTGCCGCAGTGCTTACAGATCTTGGCCCGCTTCTTGATAATTTCCGCACAGAACGGACATTCCCTTGTATAGTGGCGTTCATGAATATTCTCAATCGCTTTTTGGATGGCCTTCTGAAGCTTTTCATTGCCGACCTTCAGGTTTCGAATCGGCTCGATGGCTTCAACTTCTCCAAAGTCGCCGATCATTTCACTGGCCTTTAATCTGACCCGTACCGGCTCGCACGCGTCCAGCAACATACGGAGAACCGTCACCATATCCTTTTCAACAAAGCAGGTGGCAAGAATCGAAAACCCCTTCTTGATAGCCTCTTTGAGGGCCTCTTCCGCGGCCATCACTTCATTGTCGATAATTTGACCTGTGGCGCCCATCGAGCTGAAAACCGGCATGTATTCAAAACGTTTCGATCCCGGATAGCAGATGCACCGATAGGATGCGTTGAAGGCGTAATTTTCCTTGATGTCATCCCAACCCTTTTTGTATTCGGGGCACTCGTCGTTGAAGCATACATACAGATACGGGGTTCCCCATCCGAGTCCATCGCTGAAGGTAATGGGGGGGACCTCCCAAAGGCTCATCTCTTTACCGCAGTGCGGACATGTCGGCTTTTCCTGGGATAGTATTTTTTCGAGCACCTGCTCTTTTGTTTCAAATACCATGGATTCACTCTCCGTTGCAGGCCGCATTCGATCCATACATGGGAGGCCTGCGGAAAGCCGTCGTCAAAAACGGTGACGAGGCGTTGCTGTTTTTTTTGGATTCAGCGCCGAACATTGGATAAAGTAACCGCTGCTTTTGCGTTGTCAATGTTCCCTGTTCAGTTAAAATGGCCGATCTTTAAAATTGCAGACTTAAAACATGATTCCTGGCCGTGTCTTTTTCGACGACCTGAAGGCGCAATTGTTTGGCGCTCTCGGCTTCTCCGGGGAAAAAGAGAAATCCGTGGGCCAGGCTCTTGGGAGTGACAGCCTTGTTCTGGAGAGATTTCCCCTGTAAATCATCTATGATCGCCCGGCGGGCCTCGTCGGAGCCGTAAGCGCCGGCGCCTCCCAGGGTGGCGCCGGCCGCTGCGCCGACCGCCGCGCCCTTGCCGAGGGTTTCCAGGACATCTTCCCCGGTGACCACTCCGATCGCCGCGCCGATGATCGAACCTGCGGCCGCTCCCAGAAAACCCGCATATGCGCCGTCTTTAACTATCTTCTTTGTTTTGGCATACTTGGTGGCCCTTTCATAGGCGATCGCGGAGCTCAAGACAGGCCACAGGTTCCCCTGGTCATCGATCAAAAAGGTCTGGTCTCCGTTGATCTCAAGAGGATGCTCGCCCTGGTTGTCAAAAACGACTTGCACAGGAAGCATACCGGCTCCACGTATGTCAAAGCCAAAAGCCTCCTTTGCTTTGGCAGGATCGGAAAAAGCCTCGGCTCCGATCATCGCAGCGCCGACCGCCACCGCGTTGCCATAGGCTCCCGGAGTCTTGAAAGGAAGCGGTTTCGCTTTATAGCTGGTGGAACAGGCGGCAAGGGCTGCAAAAAGAATCAATAAAATCAATTGGGATAGTCTGTTGTTCATGGGTACTCCCTGGGTTTGTGGGTATTGGGTTTATGGACCTTCTATTTAGTGTAAAACGCGGGGATGAATATGACAAGCTTTAAAAAACGATTTGCCGAGTTTTCCAGGCGCAGCACAATTGACAGCGGCCGGGCTTTTCCTTATTATCCTTTTTACGCCGACATGCCGAGAGCCATTTCAGGCGATTCACGACGGGGTGTGGCGGGCGGAAAGGCTGACCATTTTTTTCAGTACCCGGTGGGTGCATATCCAAAGGAGGCATGAAATGAACGGCATCGAGGTCGTTTCCCGACTCATGGAAATTTCGGCGATAACCGCTCCAAAAAGCAGAGGGGAAAATTTTGTTCAAACCAGGGTGCTTGAGGGAGATGTGCTTCAGGAGCTGGCGGATGGCATGATCGCCTTTGGCAAAAAAACAGGGAAAAAAGATTTTGACAGGGACGGAAAAAACGTCGCCCAATCCGATGCGGTGCTGCTGATCGGCATAAAAGACGCGAACCCCCTTGGGCTCAACTGTGGTGCATGCGGGTTTTCAGATTGCAGTACATTGAAAAATAAAGAAAAAACCGTTGCCGAATTCATCGGGCCGACGTGCGCCTTCCGGCTGCTGGACATGGGCATCGCCCTTGGCTCTGCGGTCAAAACCGCCAGCATGTTGAACGTGGACAATCGCATCATGTACCGCATCGGGGCGGTCGTAAGAGAAATGAATCTGGTGGATTGGGATTTTGTCATGGGTATTCCCCTGTCGGTCACCGGGAAAAGCATCTACTTTGATCGATAGGGGGTAATTCGCATTGCGTTCCGATATTTCTGATTTTTTCTGCAACTTCAAGTACGATGGATGATCATTCGAAAAAATTCTCCGCACTCATCGTTGCCTCCTTGAGTTCATTTTTGACGCCCTTTATGGTTTCTTCGGTCAACGTGGCCTTGCCGGCCATTGAAAAGGAGTTTCGAATCGATGCGGTGCTGCTGAGCTGGATGGCGACGGCCTATCTGCTGGCCGCTGCCATCTGCCTCGTGCCCTTTGGAAAGCTCGGGGATATTTACGGAAGGAAAAAGATATTCGTCCTGGGCATCAGCGTTTTTACCGGGGCTTCCCTGCTTTCCGGGCTCTCTTTGACGGCGCCGATGCTGATATTTTTCAGAGCTTTTCAAGGGGCCGGAAGCGCCATGATATTCGCCAGCGGCATGGCGATCGTAACCTCCGTGTTCCCGCCCGGCGAACGCGGCAGAGCCATCGGCATCAACGTGGCCGCCGTATATACGGGGTTGTCCTGCGGCCCCTATTTTGGAGGGCTGCTGACCCATTATTTTTCCTGGAGAAGCCTCTTTTTTTTCAGTGTTCCCCCCGGGCTGTTCATCATTGGATTAATTCTCTGGAAGCTGAAGGAAGAATGGGCCGAGGCCAAAGGGGAAACCTTCGATCTGGCCGGATCCCTGATCTACGCAACGGCCCTTGTCGCCGTCATGTACGGCATCTCCATCCTTCCGGAACCCCTCAGTATCGGAATGATTCTGTTCGGGAGTGCTTGTTTTATCGGCTTTTTGTGGTGGGAACGACGGGTAAGGCATCCGGTCTTTGAAATCTCTCTTTTTAAAACCAATCGGGTGTTTGCGTTTTCGAGTCTTGCGGCCCTTATTCATTACAGCGCGACTTTCGGCGTAACCTTCATGCTCAGCCTTTTCCTTCAACTGATCAAAGGCATGGACCCGCAGCAGGCGGGACTCGTGCTGATGGCCCAACCCGTGATGATGGCGCTGGCTTCCCCTTTCACCGGAAAGCTGTCGGACACGCTCGAACCGCGCATCCTTGCATCGTTCGGTATGGCTTTGACCACCGCGGCCCTTTGCTGCCTGGCGACTTTAGGCGTCCACACATCCGTGGCTTTTATCGTCGTGACGCTCCTGGTGCTCGGTATCGGATACGGCATCTTTTCTTCTCCGAACATGAACGCCATCATGAGTTCGGTGGAAAGAAACTTTTACGGCGTTGCATCGGGTTCCGTCGGCACCATGCGGCTGCTCGGGCAGATGCTCAGCATGGGGATCGCGACTCTTGTATTCGCTCTTTTTATCGGAAGGGCCCGCATCACCGTCGAGTATTATCCGGCTTTTCTAAAATGCGTCCGGTTGAGCCTGATTATCTTTTCCGTTCTTTGTTTTATCGGCATATTCTTCTCGATGGCAAGGGGTCGGCTGAGAAACGAGGGTAATTCATGAAAGCGGTCCGGCAAGATCTTCAATTCACCGGGAATTGCTCCTGCAGCCGGCATCGTCCATGAAAGAGAGGGTTGAGTCATGTCCTGCCGCCTGTCGGATCAGGTCCGCATGTCCTGCAGATATGTAGCCCAAAAGGCCCGGCACGTACGCATCGATCTTGACCGAATCATCCCTTACGTCGAAACCCTTCCTTTGGCCGAATCGGCGATACCTGCGATGGATCCCCAGTGTCATTACCTCAACCGCGGCGAGGATACGGTCGCATTCATCCTGACGCTGGATACCGTCAACTTCGGTTCCGGTTATTTTCCCTTTCTCAAAAAGTTTCCCGGAATGTCCGGATACTTTACAGTGGCAAAGTCCCTGACCGACCGCTGGCGAACGGACGGACCCTTGAGCGCCGAAACGCTCAGCCGGTTGACCTCCGAAGATTGCCGGATCCTGTTCGGTCAGGACCCGGACAATGCGCCCATAAAAGAATTGATGCGGCATTTTGCGGCCGCACTCAACGACCTGGGAAGATGTATTCTGGAAAGATACGGCGGCAGGTTCTCCGGGCTGGTTGAAGAGGCGGATTTTTCCACCCAGAAACTGGTCCGGCTTCTCATCGGTATGCCGTACTTCAACGATGTCGCCGGCTATGCCGGCATGCCGGTTGCCTTTTTCAAAAGGGCGCAGCTTACAGCCTCGGATTTATCGACCGCCTTTTCGGAAAAAGGGCCGGGATATTTCACCGATCTACACTGTTTGACGATATTTGCGGACAACCTGGTGCCCCATGTCTTGAAAACGGACGGGATTTTGAGTTACGAGCCGGGGCTTTCGTCGAAGATCCTGCGCCACGCGCTGATTCCGGCCGGATCCGAGGAGGAGGTCGAAATCAGAGCGTGCGCCGTCCATGCCGCGGAATTGATCAAATCGGCATGTAATAAAAACGGCTGCCCCGTCACCGCTATGGCGCTCGACTACCTGCTTTGGAACCGGGGGCAACATCCCGCTTACAAGGTCATCCCGCGCCACCGGACGCGAAGTATCTTTTACTGATCACCGTTCATGGGGACCGGCTTTTCCGACCGCAACCAAAGGTTCAAGCCGATGACAACGGCAGCAGGCACCTGCGACAATTCCAAAACAGCCCGGAAAGATGGATTGTGCTTGGCATGATCCCTCCTCGCTGCCTGTATGGAAAAGATTCACAGGCCCGGGGTGTGCGCGAGCATCCGTACAAATGTTGCAGTCGGGAAAGCCGGTCCCCATGAACGGTGATTTCGCCGTGTGTCTTCCAAATGATCGGACTAGTAAAAAGATACGGTTTCACCCGGCTGCGGGGCAAACACCTTGACATCGGGATTTTTTTCATTGCAGCGCCGGACGAACTCATCGGCCGTTTTTGCGATAATCGGAAACGAGGCGTAGTGAATCGGCATCACGATCTTCGGGTGGATCATCTCGACGGCTTCGGCGGCCTGATAGGCATCCATGGTGAAGGTGCCGCCGATGGGAAGCATCGCGACGTCGATGGGATACAGCCGGCCGTAAAGCGCCATTTCACTGAAGAGACCGGTGTCGCCGGCATGATAGACGGTGGTTTTGTCCGAAGCGATGACGATGTTGCCGAGTGCGCAGGCCGTGTCTGAAGAATGAAATGCAGGCGTGGCGACGACTTTCACCCAGCCCAGATCGACGCCGCCGCCGACCATATAGCCGAAGCCAAAATTGACAACCCGGTCATCCTTGATCAGTCCTTCGTCGATCAGCCGTTTCACCGTTTGGACCGGCCCTCCCAGCAGCGCTCCCGTTTTTCGGCAAATCGGCGCAGCCGATCCGATGTGGTCGAAGTGGTCATGGCTCACGAGCACCAGGTCCGCCCGTGTAATTGCGTCGCCGTTAATGGGGCATACGGGATTTCCGTCGTCTTTCGTCCATGGATCGAACAGAACCACGTGTTCGTCCGCCGTCGTAAATTCGACAAATGCGTGACCCAACCATCGAATCTTTCCGGCCATCGTCCCTCCTCCTCTTTTCTTTACGTTAAAAATATCCATCGACATCAGCAGGTTCGATGATGCGTCGATGGAATCATTCCGGGCATATTACTTTGATTGTGGGAAAATAAGTTCTGTATCGGCTTGCATCCCGTTATTTTTTCAAAGCCGATAGAGACTAACGAGATGCCCCTTCATTTATCGGCCCTAGTTAACTTCATAATTTTGTCCGTTGTTATTTTGACAGTTGCAATACCGCGTAACTTTTTGAACTTTCGGGTCGCACCGGCTTTCCCTTTTTGTTTCACCATAAATACGCGATCCCCCCCCTCTAAAAAATCAACCTCGGTTGCCGGAGTAATGCCTAACTTTTCTCGAATGCTAAGGGGAATTGTGCCCTGGCCATTGATGGTGACTTTCATGATTTGCCCTTTAGTAATAAGTAATACCGGCGATGATAATAGCCTTTTTGGCAAAGTCAATTAAAATCCATTAAATCAAACGGGTTTAAGACACCGACAGGGCGGATGCACTCCAGCCGGAATCCCGTCCGCCTATGGCGGATCAATCGCATATGACTTCTGGATGCCGGATCCGGTCCGGTATGACGAGTTGAACGTCAGTCTCTCAAGATTGTTCAATATATCGTCAATAGATGGAAAGATAATCCCATAGCGATGTATCACCCAGGAGAGATCCGGAGTCCAGCTATAGAAATAAGTCATCGTGTCTCTTGAATTATGAGATTATTAATAATTCATAATTCAAGGTTTGACACCTAACAATCCTTTTTTACACACAACGCCACGCCTGACCAGCGGGCGTGATTTTTTGCCCGTTTGCGTTCAGGCGCATGATTTCATCAGCCAGACCTTTGACTGGGACGGCATGAGGGTTCGACAATATTTCTAGATCGCAATCCCTGTAGGGGAGATTGCAACTATCTGACACTCCGGAAGATGACGAACCATCGATTCGGAATCTTCCGTGCTCGGGACCCGCAGGGAAGCTCCCCGCGCTCCGACGAGCTAATATTTGGTCCATTCTCGCGGCGGGCGGGCAGCTTCCCCGCTGCTTCGGTGCCTGGCCGGACGTTTGAGTGCCCCCGGGTGGTAGAATTTCGATAAGTGTGTTTGGTGCAGGACTTGATTCCTGGCACCCACTTGGAAATAAAGTCAGAATCGCTGCCAACCGCTAAGGGCTCGATGACTGAGTAAGCGAAAAAAAGGGAAGATTTTTTCGTTAAGGGTAACTTTTACTCTTGACAGCGGGAGGCCTTATAGGTGTTAGGCGTCAGCCTCCCGCGCTTTTCTCAGCGCATTTTTCACGACTTCCGCAACCGTGTCTTTGTTAATTCCTATCTTCTTACAATAACTCGACTGTATCCAACCAGAGAGCTTCTTTGTGCCCTTGCTTGAATTGCAAGCGACGCAACATCTGGCAATATTCTCTCGAGTTACGATACTTGCGTCGTTGATGATGTGTTCCCACGTTGCGACTGCTTTTCTGGGACCACGCGGAGGCATCTGCTCGACCATTTGGATACCACAATAGACGCAAGCCTTATCTCGTTCTTTCACTTCCTCTTCGAGCCATCCAGGGATGCCCCAACGGTTTTCATTTCCCCTCTTGATTGCAACGCCAACGCCGCGCATAAGGCGACAGAAAGGGCGGGGGCTACCGAAGCCGGCGGCGTTGGCACATCTCCCTATTATCCGGCAACATCAGGTTTTCTTTCTACATTAATGGTAACATACGACATTCCAAAATTATATCACGTATTCCTTCGCAATCAAGTCTTCAACCTCATAATTGTTGACGGGCATATTGGGGATGGTTTTGAGAATTTTGTATAACCCTTCGATATAGGGGATAATGCCCTCAACCTTTGTGATGAGTTTGATGTGAGAACGCTGACTCCCAATCACAATTTCATGATAGGCATGCTGATTCAGCGTCGTGATATTCAGTGTCTGCTGGATCGCTGGATCTCGAATACTTTGAATATCTTTCGTAGCAATGCCTAAAATATTACACATTTTATAGGCCGTTCCCGGCACTGATGTCTTGGTCGCTTGATGACTTTCGGTCATCGTCATGGTTTCATGCTGAAATAATTTAGCTCCTAACGAAAGCCAATACAAGAGTTTCATAAGATGGATATCCATATTGGGCGCATGAATATACACTACCTTCCCGGGATCTGGGGGAACCATTGGCATTGCTTTCACGGTTGCCGCTTGAATAAACGCGGCGTGATGGTGTACAGCCCATGAAAGACTTTCGTGATACTGACGACCTGATCCTACATGAATGAGTATTGTCGTGGTATCCGTGTCCGTGACCTCATCGTAATTCTGAATGTCCCGAATATAGCCGTTGGTCCGATCAAGTTCCGGTAGATGGGTGCTGATGGCATTCGCTAACTTGCCATGTCCAACAATTACGACCGCGATACGTTGTTCTTCATGTTTCATTGTGGTTTGACTGTCTCCAATATTTTATCCAGAGTAACGAACGAACAAGGATAGATCGTGGTTCGCTTCACTCACACGATCTATCCTTGTTCGTTGGGCATGATTGGATTTTCCCCACTTTCTGAGTCGCCCGGTAATCCCCTCATCACCGCGTCATCAGCGCGAACACGCCCCAGCCCAGGTATTCACGCGTGTAAGCGGCGTAGCGCTCGGGTTCCGAGGTTAGTTTGGCTCGAACATCTTTCGCGAACTCGTCGTCGGGATTGGCTTCAAGCCATCGGCGCATGGTGAGCCACTTGGCCGCCTCGTATCTGTCCCAGCTGTCTTGGTCTGCCAAAACCATTTCCACGACGTCGTAGCCGAGGTGGCCGAAAGACGCGAGAAGTTCTGGAAGCAGGAGAAAGTCGGAGATTGAGCCGGCAAGACACCCCCTGGCAACATCTTCCGTCGGCGGTAACTGCCGCCAGTAGGGCTCGCCGATGAGGATGATCCCTCCGGGGCGGAGGCTCTGCGCCAGAAGCTCGATGGTGCCGACGACTCCCCCAGCGATCCACGTGGCACCGAGACAGGCTGCCACACCGGCCTTCTCGTCAGAGACGAAGCCGGCAGCATCGCCATGGATGAACTTGACTTGATCGGCGACACCGAGTTTTTCAGCGCGGAGTTTCGCTTGCTCGGTGAACAACTGGCTCATGTCGATGCCGGTGCCGATGACTCCGTAATCGCGTGCCCAGGTGCACAGCATCTCCCCCGAACCGCTGCCGAGGTCGAGCACTCGGGTTCCCGTTTCCAGACGCAGCGCCGCGCCGAGAGTGGCGAGCTTTTCGGGTGTGAACGGGTTATGGATGCGGTGAGCACTTTCGGTGATGTTGAAGATCCGTGGAATATCCAATGCAGAAAATCTCCTTACGGGTGTGAATAGATTCGGTCACTGCCCAACGTTGCTTTTCAGCGGGCGCGGCTTTTTGCGATCCGCTGCAAAAGCAACGTTGGGCAATTATGATTCAAACTCACTTCTTGAAATGCCAGACTGACGGATAATGGATTGTAGTGTTCCTATCCGCAATTCTGCGTGGTTAGGGATCGGTACGGTAATCGTGGTATCAAGAAGTTGCTTCTGCATCACGATATGGCTGCCACGTTGCCGAATTTCTTGAAACCCATGCCGCGCAAGAATAGCGCAGACCTGTTTCCCGGGGAGGATGCGAAGCTTACCCAATGGCAACCTCCACTTGGGTTACATATACTTCCTCATGAAGACGTGCCCGAATTTCTGAGGGTGAGGCTGTTTCAAAAAATAACTCAAGTGCCTCCCGAAGATTCTTGCGAGCCTCTTCTATTGTATCTCCCTGGCTAGCGATATCGAATTCCGGACAGAGAGAAACATAACTATCGCCCTCACGTTCGATAATTGCAGTAAGTTGTTTTTGCATGGTATATTCCTCACTATTTTGAATTAATTGTTATTTCTCTATTTCCCGCACCACAGCCTGCGCGATACGCACTAACCAGTTATCCTTTGTCGATCCAGCTGTCTTGGGGCCTACTACGGCAGAAACAGAAACTCCCCCCACTGGCCGCCAACCTTCTCGGATATGTTCATTCACGATTTGTTCAAGTTTCTCGAAGCCATCATTGCCTTTACTGCTTTCTTCACCAACAGCTTTAATGATTTTATAATATAGTTCGGATGCCATATCAATCCTTCGTATGTTTTTGTGCCCAACGATGAAATCAGCCGCCGAGGTACGAGGTCGGCTGGATTGATTGTGTACGCCCGGCACGGGCGTGAACTTATGGGGTGAAAGTCCCCTATGTGTGAACCCGGTTACGATTCTTGGTTTTCCCTTGGATCTTAACCCAAACATTAGCCGACGACAAGGGCGGTGTCGCGAGACCCCGTTTGAAGGAAGTCCGAGTGCAAAATTGTGAGCCGACGAACAGAAACGTCATACAAGGCCGAGTCTCCGGGAAAGTTAGCACAACATAACGAAGCCCAGGGTTCAGGGGATACGGTAAATGGCGCGGTTGCGCAGTGACAGTTCACGCTCTTATCCGGGGAGATCTGCCTGGCCAAGTGGTACATGTGGCGTCCACGGCTCATCCGGTGAAACGACCGGCAGGGGCAACCGGTTTACCAAGTCCCGGCGGCATGGGAAAGCACTCCGCCCATTGCCGCGCCAAGAAACGAAGAGGGCTGTACAGGATGAACGCTATGGAAACGCTGCTTGGGCCACGCCTTGCCGGGAAACCGTCAAGGTGATCGGGCAGAAGTCAGCAGAGGCCATAGTAGCCCAACGCCCGGGGCAATGCCCGGGACATGGCGAAGGGCCGAACATCAAGACGGCAAGGTGCATCCATGAGCTCGCATGACACGCTGAAACCGACCGGTGAAGTGCCTGTGCGGCGCGGTATGGACCCGCCCGAGCCAAATGAATACCTGCTGAAATGGATTTTGTCCCGGCCCAACATGCGAAAGGCATGGAAGCGCGTCTCAAACAACGCCGGCGCCCCTGGCGTCGACGGTGTGACCGTAGACGAGTTTCCCGCCGAGGCACGGGAAAGCTGGCCTGAAACCCATTCTCGACTCCAGGCAGGTAGTTACTACCCTTGGCCGGTCAAACGCGTTGCAATTCCCAAGCCTTCGGGCGGCCTGCGCCCCTTGGGTATTCCGGCGGTGGTGGATCGGCTGATCCAGCAAGCCATTGCCCAGGTATTGACGGTTTTCTTTGAACCCGGCTTCTCGGATCACAGCTATGGGTTTAGACCGAATCGGTCGGCCCATGACGCGGTGAAACAGGTACAAGCCTACGTCAAGGAAGGTTACCGATGGGCCGTGGACATGGACCTTGAAAAGTTCTTCGACACGGTCAACCACGATGTGCTCATGCACCGGGTGGCCCGCAAGGTTCACGACAAGCGCGTCCTGAAGTTGATCGGAAAATACCTGCGTGCGGGAGTGATCGTCAACGGTCAGTTTGAGCAAACCCGCAAGGGGGTACCGCAAGGCGGACCGTTATCGCCGCTTCTGGCCAATATCGTGCTCGACGACCTGGACAAAGAACTTGAGCGACGCGGTCACCGTTTCGTTCGCTATGCTGATGACTTCATCATCTTGGTGAAAAGCCAAAGGGCAGGCGAGCGGGTGATGACTTCCGTCAGCCGCTTTATCGAACGCAAGCTCAAGCTCAAGGTCAACGAGGCCAAAAGCAAGGTTGCCAAAATCGATCAAACCAGCTTCTTGGGCTTTACCATCGTTAGTGGTAAAATCCGCTGGTCGGATGCGGCGTTTGCTAAATTCAAACAACGCATCAAACAGTTGACCGGTCGAAGCTGGCGCGTCTCCATGCAGTACAGAATGGAGCAACTCACCTTATATCTGCGCGGCTGGATGAATTACTACGGTCTATCTCAGTACTACCGTGTCATACCCGAAATAGATCATTGGCTTCGCAGAAGAGTACGTATGTGCTACTGGAAACAGTGGCGCTACGCGCGAACGAAAGTAAGCAACCTGCTTAAGCTCGGCACCTCCAAGGCACATGCCATCCTGACGGCGATCAGTCGTAGGGGGCCGTGGCATCTATCGCGGACCTTGGCGACCCAAACCGGCATGACGAATCAATGGCTCAAGGAGCAAGGCCTTCTATCTGTCAAAGAGCTGTGGGTAAACATTCACTATCCGGCTAAAACCGGATAGCCTTGGTGAACCGCCCGGTGCGGACCCGCACGCCGGGTGGTGTGGGGACTGGGGGAGAAAAACCCCCGGCTACCCGATTGGCCAAATCCCACTCAAGTTTGTAAAGGTGAACCTTGCTCAAAATACATGATTAAGTTGAACGCTGTCTCTTGAATATTTTCTTCCCTCCGAATAAGAATATACCGCAATGATTCGGGGTAAGCCAAAGCTGAAGCAGGCACCCAATGGCCGCAAGTCCACTGACCCGCCCCTGCCATAATCAGTTTATTGTATAATTCTTTTAGGTCCTTACGCGAAACTCTAAATTCCCTGAGCAACGGTTGAATTGATTGTTGCTGTTCACAGTAATCAAAAAGAGCTTCTTCTGAATTACCCTTTGAATCATTGCCGCTAAACATGTCCTCCATGAGTTTATTCGGGTCAATTGGTTTCCCAAGCTCACGGGAGATTTTCTGGAGAGTGCGAGGTGGCAATCCAACATATCCCCCGCCACCATCTGAGGAGGTTGAAAACAGTCTTGAAGCTAATCGTGCGGCAATGGGGCGAGTGGCGACTGCCGAAAGAAAAGCAATAACGATGGCGAGAAGACCGAGTTTCACGCCTCCAACGAAAAAAGCGGTGATTACAAGACCGAGCAACACGAGACTGAGCGCTGCATCTATTTGAGCTTTCTTCGCACCCCTGAGGAACCCGTTCAAAACCACAAGAAATGCAGCCAGCACCAGTGCCACATATATTGCATAAATCATCTTACTGTCCTTTTTGGCCGTTCATTATTGGGCTTCCCTGATGTGAATATGTTCGCTCATGAATTCAAGTGCTCGTTGATTCCGCAACACGAATGCCCGAAGGAACGCCGTGGCTACGCTGTAAACGAGACGCGATGCCCACAGTGAGAAGGTGACAGCGATAAAGTACCAAGGGGCAAAAGATGACGAGAAGAGTCCGGTGAAAAGGGAGACGATTGCAAGAGCAAGAAATACGGAAATGCCGAGCATGCCGCCGCGCGGCATGGACGACAGCCCGGAGGAGACGAAGTAAATCACAATGGACAGGGGAATTGTGAGCGCTGCCCACCACTGGAATGCAAGTACAGACAGGACAAAACTTGCGAGGAGTGCGACTGGGGCAAACAGGAAGGCAAACCAGACCACCATCTTCTCGAAATAGGGTGCTTCTCCCGTTTCTTCTTCAATCTTGGATAACGGGATATCGGTGTAGAACTTGCGTGCGACTGCCCGGTCGATTCCGATCAGTATCGCACCTGAGTGGGCTTGCTCTACGAAGGCTTTGTATTCGCTTTCAGTCATTTCGTTTCCTCGGCCAACGTTTGAGCTAAGGGGCGCGGCGGTTTTTGCCGCGTCCCTCTTGAGCGATTTGTTAGCCGCAATATTCATTTACCCATTATGGCTGACAGATAAGCCTCTGTGGGTATGGCTGCTAAATTCTGCATGTCGGAATAGCTCTGGCCAGAATCGTAGGCATCATTCATGCCCGATAAGGAACGGTTGAGAACATCGATGCAGTCCTGATCCATTTCCTTCAGTGCCGCTTGAATTACTGCAACAACAGAAAACACCATATGTTGGGCATAAGCATTTTTTGGAATGTCGGTCGTTATGTGGCGCCGCGTTGTATCTACAAAAAACAATGTTGCCAGGATCTCCCGAGGAATATTCCCGGGTGCTGAAGAAACTAACTTTGCGACATCATCAATTTCCGCATCCTGAAAGATATTTGAATCTTTCCGGATTCCTTTATCAAGTAACGACTGGATCATATTCTTTAGTATGAAAGCAGATTGGGACATTTCTGGATCTGATGGATCAAAATTAAACAGTACTTTTGCATAGTAGTGCAAAATGAGGCGCACAAACTCCGGGAGTTGTAACTGTGGATGGTGCTTAGAGAAGGAGATGAAGTATTGATGATCCTCATCGGTGACAATGCGGGCGCTAATGAGTTTGATTAATTTTGGTTCAAGGCCGAGTAATTTTTTTAATAAGCCCATCACAAGTGTCCGGTTAAGATTGAAATAAATTCAATTGGTTACAGTTAGCATTGATTTTACTTGTGTAACTCTCAGGCGAAAAGGCCCGTGAAATGGGGATTTTCTCAAAAAGAGTCACACTTAAA